>Ga0209130_1000005_pt1 | contig 599620 bp, 576 predicted proteins | sample AraplaMF_Cvi_mLB_FD_184264 | JGI IMG/M metagenome (GOLD analysis project Ga0209130, IMG submission 184264) | Arabidopsis root microbial communities from the University of North Carolina, USA - plate scrape MF_Cvi_mLB (SPAdes) (version 2) | ecosystem: Host-associated > Plants > Roots >... | reverse complement strand
AGACGCGGGAGAGTAGGTCGCTGCCAGGTCTGCAAAACGCAAGAGAAACAACCGCCGCTCCCCTTCGAGGCATCGCCGAGAAGGATAAGGTAGCGGCGGAAACAAACCGAAACATCTTCTCGACACACACTTCGGCCCTGCCGAACACGGGCCGCCACCAAGCGGCCCTTTTGTTTTGCTAGACTGAAAATAATCAGTGCGTCCCTTACGCGAGACAAATCCTACCGATTTGCTCGGCACAGACAAACAACGAGATTTTGCTTCGCAAAACTCGGACCGGATTAAACGGGATTTTGCCTTCGGCAAAACCCGGAAAGAGCGGATAAATCCCATAGGGATTTACCGCGATGGCGCGGGGTGGAGCAGCCCGGTAGCTCGTCAGGCTCATAACCTGAAGGCCGCAGGTTCAAATCCTGCCCCCGCAACCAAATTCTTACTTGATTATCAAAGGGCTCCGAGGAAACTCGGAGCCCTTTTTGTATTCAAAACGCCAGCCAATGCGCCACCGCTTCGACAAACGCACACTTCGAGCTCCCCATGCTCAGCGCACTCTGCTCGATCCGGAAGGCCGAAGCGATCTTAGGACCTGGTTGAGGAGCGCGCGACGCTCCAGAGGGAACGCAATGGGGGCCGCTCAAACGCTTCGCACGGCGCAACTGGACAATCCGGCAAAAATAGAAACTATCGCATAATGAAAGACTGAGCAGGCAACGGCTCGGACCAGAGCGGGGAAAATGTCGGAATGAGTTACGAGGCGATTTTGGACAGAGAACGAAACCGACCCATCCAGGCGGCCTTTCTCGTCTGCGCCGGACTGGCAATCCTCGGTAGCCTGCTTGCGGCTTCGGACGGCTCTGTCTGGCGCTGGCTACACTATCTGACCAAGCCAACGGCAACGCTGTTGCTGCTCGTGGTTGTCTTGAGGAATCGCGCTCCTTCGTCGCGCACCTACGGCACGGCGGTCGCGATCGGTCTCGTTTTTGCTGCCGCCGGCGACGTCTTTCTCATGTTGCCGGGGGACTATTTCCTTGCTGGCCTCGTCTGCTTTTTGCTGACTCATTGCACTTACATCTTTGCGCTCACGCGCGACGTCAGATTTGCTGGCCATCGTGGAGTGTTTGCATTCTTTGCCTTGATTGCGCTGCTCGTCGTCGGTGGACTGTGGACGTCTTTGCCATCACCGATGCGCATCCCGGTCGTCATCTACGCCCTGGCGCTCGGCGCGATGGCGGCCCAGGCCATCTCTCGCGCCCGCCAGCTTTCGGGAACGCGTCAGCGCACCGCAGCACGGTTCGCTGCCTCTGGCGGCCTGTTGTTCCTGATCAGCGACACCGTGCTCGCCTATGGCCGCTTCCGCTGGGACATTCCCCTCAACGCGCTTTGGGTGCTCGGCACCTATTATGCCGCGCAATGGTTCTTTGCACGCTCGACTGAAGGCCGATGACAGCAATCGATACCCCCTCGGATCTTAGCGCCACGCTCGACCGGCTGCGGAGCGCCTGGCTCGATACTCGCCCGTCCGTCGAGCAGCGCCATGCGGACCTGAGCCGGCTCAAGGATCGGCTGCGCGCCCGCAAGGACGAGATGTGCGAAGCGATCAATGCGGATTTCGGCCATCGCGCCCGGCATGAAACGCTGCTCGGCGAAGGCGGCGTCGTGCTCTCGGAGATCGATCACACGCTGGCGAAGCTCAAGCGCTGGGTCCGTCCGGAGCGGCGGAAGGCAGGATGGAAGCTCTGGCCGGCCAAGGCAGAAGTGCGCTTCGTGCCGCTTGGCGTCGTCGGCATCATCTCGCCGTGGAACTACCCGGTCAATCTGGCGCTCGCGCCCCTGGTCGCGGCGATTGCTGCTGGCAACCATGTCTACCTGAAGCCCTCGGAGCATACGCCGAAAACGGCAGAGTTCCTGCGGTCGCTGCTCGCCGAGGTCTTTCCCACGTCGCGGGTGGCGGTCGCGCTTGGCGGCCCCGAGCTTTCCGCCAGTTTCTCGGCTCTTCCATTCGATCATCTGTTCTTCACAGGCTCGACCGCCGTCGGGCGCAAGGTGATGGCGGCAGCCGCGCAAAACCTGACGCCGGTAACGCTCGAGCTCGGCGGCAAGTCGCCGGCGATCATCGGAGAAACCGCCGATCTCGCAAAAGCCGCAAGGCGTGTTACGACCGGCAAGTTCTTCAATGCCGGACAGACCTGCATCGCGCCCGACTACGTTCTGATTCATGAGAGCAGACGCGATGCCTTCGTGGACTTGCTGAAGCAGGAAATCGCCACGCGTTATCCGGCAAAGCGTCGCTTCGACGATTACACGGAGATCGTCAATGCCGGCCAGCACGAACGTCTGAAACGGCTGATCGCCGATGCCGATCGGCGCGGCCACAGCGTGGTCGCGCTTCTCGATGGGACACCGGACGCCACCGGACGCCCACGCTGTCTCCCGCCGACAGTCATCCTAGATCCGGATCGCGACAGCGCCGTCATGGGCGAAGAGATCTTCGGCCCGATCCTGCCTGTTGTCAGCTACGCTTCGATCGACGCGGCGATCGGCTATGTGCTCGACCATGACCGTCCGCTGGCGCTTTACTGCTTCACGCGCAGCGAGGCCGAAATCGAAGCCATCCTCTCGCGGGTCGTCGCCGGTGGCGTCTGCATCAACGACACGCTCTACCAGTTCGGCTGCAACGACCTGCCGTTCGGCGGCGTCGGCGCCAGCGGCATGGGACACTATCACGGGCGCGACGGATTCCTGACATTCTCCAAGGCAATGCCGATCTTGCGGAAATACGATCCGGCGCCGAGCGACCTAGTGAAACCGCCCTATAAAGGCATCGCCGACTGGGTGATCCGCTTCCTTTCGCGATAGCTGCCAAAAAAACTGCATGCGCGCTGCAATTTCGCCTTGTAGCTCTAGTTGCTAGAGGTCGTAGCCTTGCTTCAAGATTGCAAGGAGCAGGTCATGGCGAGCACTATTCGAGAAGCCCGTTATCGCGTCGAAGGCATGGATTGCGCATCCTGCGCGACCAAGATCGATACGGCGGTACGCAGGCTGTCAGGCGTCGAGGACGTTTCGGTCTCCGTATCGGCAGGCACGATGTCGGTAAAATTTGCCGATGAGAATGATCTCGCGACATCGATCGTCAGCAAAGTCGGAAAGCTGGGATATCGTCTGCATCCGATCAATGCTGGCCAGACGCTGGAACGGAAAGCAGCGCATGTGTGCTCCGGCCATGACCATGGCCACGATCATGACCACGACCGCGATCATGGGCATCACCACGACCGCCACGATCATCACCATGAGGGCCACGCCGCACAGAAGGGCGAAGACGCAGCGGCTGCGGCAATGGGCCTTCATGGCCATGACCATGGCCCGGCGAGCGGCCCGTGGTGGAAATCGGGTAAGGGCAAGCTGACGATCGCCAGCGGCCTGGCGCTGATATCAGCCTATGCGGTCGGCAAGATGGTTCCGGCCACGGAGCCCTGGATCTTCACGCTGGCCATGCTGGTCGGCCTGTTGCCGATCGCGCGCCGCGCCCTTGCCGCTGCCACCATGGGCACGCCGTTTTCGATCGAGATGCTGATGACGATCGCTGCCGTTGGCGCGGTCTTCATCGGGGCGACCGAAGAAGCGGCGATGGTGGTGCTGCTCTTCCTGATCGGCGAGTTGCTGGAGGGCGTAGCGGCCGGCAAGGCGCGCGCCAGCATCCAGTCGCTGACAGCACTCGTTCCAAAGACCGCCTTCGTCGAGCGGGAGGGCCGGCTGGACGAAGTTCCCGCCGAGACGCTCAGGGTCGGCGCTGTCATTCTCGTTCGTCCCGGCGACCGCATTCCGGCCGACGGCGTGGTGCTTTCTGGCGAGAGTGCTGTCGACGAGGCGCCTGTGACCGGTGAGAGCACGCCGGTGCGCAAGGAGGTCGACGACACCGTCGTTGCGGGCACCGTCAACGGTTCCGGTGCGCTGCGCGTGCGAGTGACGGCCGCTGCTGCGGACAACACCATCGCGCGGATTGTCCGCCTGGTGGAGGAAGCACAGGAAAGCAAGGCGCCGACCGAGCGCTTCATCGACCGCTTCTCGCGGTACTATACGCCAGGTGTCGTCGTGGTTGCGGCGCTGGTCGGCTTGCTACCGCCGCTTCTCTGTGGCGGCGCCTGGGATGAATGGATCTACAAGGGCCTCGCCATCCTCCTGATCGGCTGCCCCTGCGCTCTGGTTATCTCGACGCCAGCCGCGATCGCTGCCAGCCTTTCGGCTGGCGCCCGGCGCGGTTTGCTGATGAAGGGCGGCGCAGTGCTGGAGAATGTCGGCAAGGTGACCGCCGCCGCCTTCGACAAGACCGGCACGCTCACCGAAGGCAAGCCGAGGGTGACCGACATTGTCGGCTTCGGCCGATCGGAGACCGAGGTTCTGCGCCTGGCGGCGGCACTTGAGCAGGGATCGAGCCATCCGCTTGCCCGTGCCATCTTGGAGCGGAGCGCGGCTGACGGCCTTGTCGTCCCCAATATCGCGACCGTAAATGCGGTCGGCGGCAAGGGGCTCGAAGGGTCAGTCGAGGGTGGCGCATTGTTCTTCGGCTCGCCGAAGGCGGCCGCTGAGCGGGCACCGATAACGGCGGCTGAGACGGCGCGGGTTTCGGCCCTCAACGACGAAGGCAAGACGGTTTCGGTGCTGGTAGCCGGTGGCGTGATTGCTGGTGCCATTGCCATGCGCGACGAGCCGCGGCCGGATGCGGCCGCCGGCGTCAAGGCGCTGACCGATGCTGGTCTGCGCGTCGTCATGCTGACCGGTGACAACCGCCGCACGGCGGAAGCAATCGGCCGCCAGTTCGGCATGGAGGTTCGCGCCGAGCTCCTGCCCGAGGACAAGCAGCGGATCGTCCGTGAACTGAAGAACGAGGGCTTCAACGTCGCCAAGATCGGCGACGGCATCAACGACGCGCCGGCGCTGGCGGCCGCCGATATCGGCATCGCGATGAGCGGCGGCACGGATGTGGCGCTCGAGACCGCGGATGCGGCGGTCCTGCATGGACGGGTGGGCGATGTGGCGGCGATGATCCGGCTGTCCCGTTCGACGATGCGCAACATCGTCCAGAACATCACCATCGCGCTTGGCCTGAAGGCCGTCTTCCTGGTAACGACGATCATTGGGGTCACCGGCCTGTGGCCGGCTATCCTGGCCGACACCGGCGCCACCGTGCTCGTCACCATGAATGCTCTGCGTCTGCTTCGGCCCGTGCGAGCCGCCTGAACAGCTAAAATGCCTCAAAAAGACGACCGGCGGCACATGGTGTCGCCGGTTTTTCGCGTCCAGGTGCCTGTGTATATTCACGCTGGACTCTCACCAGCGATCTGGTGAGAGTATAAGGAGAACTCGATTGAGGGCTTCCGCCCCGAAAAATCGATGATAAACTTATACCAAATGGTAAAAAAATCGCCGGCACGGTTTCTGGGAAGAATGCCGAAGCGGGCCAGTTTGGGGATCGCAAGGCCAATATGGACATTATTGCCATCGAACTGCGTGGGATCGACAAAAGTTTCGGCCCGGTCCACGCCAACAAGAACATCAATCTGAAGGTCCGCAAAGGGACGATCCACGGCATCATTGGCGAAAACGGTGCGGGGAAATCGACCCTGATGTCGATCCTCTACGGCTTCTATCAGGCCGACAGCGGCGAGATCCTCGTCGACGGCAAACCCGTTGCCATCCGTGATCCGAACGCGGCGATCGCCGCCGGCATCGGCATGGTCCACCAGCACTTCATGCTGGTCGAGAACTTCACTGTTCTGGAAAACATCATGCTTGGCGCCGAGGACAGCCAGATCCTCAACAAGGGCATTGCCAAGGCGCGCGTCGAGTTGAAACGGCTGGAGCGCGAATACGCGTTGGAAGTCGATCCGGACGCCGTCATCGAGGAGTTGCCGGTCGGTCTGCAGCAGCGCGTCGAGATCCTGAAGGCGCTCTATCGCCGGGCCGATATCCTGATTTTGGACGAGCCGACGGGCGTCTTGACGCCGGCCGAGGCCGATCACCTCTTCCGCGTGCTCGAGCAATTGAAGAGCCAGGGCAAGACCGTCATTCTGATCACCCACAAGCTGCGCGAGATCATGGCGATCACCGACGAGGTTTCGGTCATGCGCCGCGGCGAGATGGTGGCGACCCGCACGACGGCCGAAACGTCGGTCGAAGAGCTCGCCGAGCTCATGGTCGGGCGCCGCGTGCTCTTGCGTGTGGAGAAAGGCGAAGCCAAGCCCGGCGAGGTCAAGCTCGCCGTCGAGGGGTTGACCGTCAAGGATGGCCGTGGGGTTACCATGGTCGACAATGTCTCGTTCAATCTGCGGGCTGGCGAGATTGTCGGCATCGCCGGTGTTGCCGGCAACGGCCAGTCGGAACTGCTGGAAGCGATCTCCGGCATCCGCCGCGCCGTTTCCGGCTCCGTGCTCCTGAACGGCAAACCGATCGATGTCACCGGGCGCGCCGACCCCTCCGAGCTGCGTGATCGTGGTCTCGCCCATGTTCCGGAAGACCGCCACCATGTCGGCCTCGTCCTGAAGTTCGAAGAATGCGAAAACGCCATCCTCGGCTATCACCATGACAAGCGCTATCTCAACGGCGTCTTCCTCGACGTTGATGCGATTCGCAAGGACGCCGAGAAGCGCATCGGCGAATACGACATCCGCCCGCCGAACCCACGCTTGAAGACCGCGAATTTCTCCGGCGGCAACCAGCAGAAGATCGTGCTGGCACGCGAGATGGAGCGCGGGCCTGATGTGCTGATCATCGGTCAGCCGACGCGCGGCGTCGATGTCGGCGCCATCGAATTCATCCATAAGCGGATCATCGAGATGCGCGACCAGGGCAAGGCTGTCCTTCTGGTCTCCGTCGAGCTCGATGAAATCCGCGCCCTGTCGGACCGCATTCTGGTCATGTTCGCCGGCCGTGTCGTCGGCGAGCGCGATCCTGATGCGACCGAGGGCGAACTCGGCCTCCTGATGGCCGGTGTAGAAGGCCGCAAGGAGGCCGCAGAATGAGCACCCCTTATGCTAAGCTCCCGGGCTGGGTCGAATATGGCCTCATCCCGCTGATCAACCTCGCGGTCGCCTTCCTCGTTGCCGGCCTCGTGGTGCTGCTCGTCGGCGAAAATCCCCTGGAAGCGGCCTATCATCTGATCAACGGTGCCTTCGGCCGAGGCGAGTATTTGGGCTTCACGCTCTACTACGCCACCACCTTCATCTTCACCGGTCTTGCCGTCGCCGTCGCCTTCCATGCCGGCCTCTTCAACATTGGCGGCGAAGGCCAGGCCTATGTTGGCGGCATTGGCGTGGCGCTCGCCTGCCTCTGGCTCGATCAGACGATGCCCTGGTTCGTGGTGTTCCCGCTGGCGATCCTTGGGTCCGCCTTCTTCGGCGCGGCCTGGGCCTTCCTGCCCGGTTGGCTGCAGGCCAAGCGCGGCAGCCACATCGTCATCACCACCATCATGTTCAATTTCATCGCGTCGAGCCTGATGGTCTATCTCTTGACACGCGTCTTGAAGCCGCTCGGCTCCATGGCGCCGCAGACGCGGACCTTCGCCGAAGGCGGGCAATTGCCGAAGCTCGACTGGCTGCTTGCGATCTTCGGGCTGAATGTCGGCACGGCGCCGTTCAACGTCTCGTTCCTGCTGGCGCTCGTTGCGGCCTTCTGTGTCTGGCTGCTGATCTGGCGTACCAAGCTCGGATACGAAATGCGCACCATGGGCCACAGCCCCTCGGCAGCGCGTTACGCCGGCATGAGCGAGAGCCGCATCACTGTCATCACCATGATGATTTCGGGTGGTCTCGCGGGCATGATGGCGCTCAACCCGATCATGGGTGAACAGGCGCGCATGCAGCTCGACTTCGTGCAAGGGGCAGGCTTCGTCGGCATCGCCGTGGCGTTGATGGGCCGCTCGCATCCGGCCGGCATCATCCCGGCCGCGGTGCTCTTCGGCATGCTCTATCAGGGCGGGGCCGAGATCTCCTTTGAAATGCCGTCGATCTCGCGCGACATGATCGTCATCATCCAGGGCCTGGTCATTCTCTTCGCCGGTGCACTCGAAAACATGTTCCGACCGGCAATCACCCGGCTGTTTACGATGCAGAGCCGCCGTGCGGCCGTCGTGACGCAGACCAAGGGAGCTTGAAGCCATGGATTTCTTCCACGTCATCGTGGTGCTCCTCGAGTCCACCATCCGTGTTTCCGTTCCGCTGATCTTCGCAGCCCTTGCCGGGCTCTTCACCGAGCGCGCCGGCGTTTTCGACATCGGCCTTGAAGGCAAGATGCTTGGTGCGGCCTTTGCGGCCGGCGCCGTAGCTGCGGTCACCCAGTCCGTGTGGATGGGGCTGCTTGCGGCGATCCTGATCTCGATCGCGCTGTCGCTGGTGCACGGCTACGCCTCGATCACCCAGCGCGGCAACCAGATCGTCTCCGGTGTTGCGATCAACTTCATCGTCGCCGGCTCGACCGTCATTCTCGGTGAAGCCTGGTTCCGCCAGGGCGGCCGCACGCCGGCGCTCGGGGAAGGTTCCCGTTTCCAGACGATCACCTTCCCCTATGCCGACAGCGTCAGGGAGATTCCGATCCTCGGCCCGATCTATTCTGACCTGCTTTCCGGCCATTTCCTTCTGACCTATGTCGCCTTCGCGATGGTGCCGATCAGCTGGTGGATCCTTTACCGCACCCGCTTCGGCCTGCGCCTACGCGCCGTCGGCGAAAACCCGGGCGCGGTCGATACGGCCGGCATCTCGGTTCTCTGGCTGCGTTATCGCGCCGTTATCTGCTGCGGCATTCTCTGCGGCTTTGCCGGTGCCTATCTGTCGCTGGCGATGACCGCCGGCTTCGTCAAGGGCATGACCGCCGGCAAGGGCTATATCGCGCTTGCGGCGCTGATCTTTGCCAAATGGCGGCCGTTCAACATCATGCTGGCTTGCCTGCTCTTCGGTTTCCTCGATGCGCTGGCGATCCGCCTTCAGGGCAATCCGCTGCCGCTGATCGGCCAGGTGCCGGTGCAGTTGATGCAGGCGCTGCCCTACATTCTGACCGTGATCCTGCTCGCCGGGTTCATCGGCAAGGCCATCCCGCCGAAGGCCGGCGGTGTCCCCTATGTCAAGGAGCGCTAGAACCATGGAAAAGGAACTGTTCGAGGCCGCGCGTGACGCGATGGCCAAGGCGCACGCGCCCTATTCGAAGTTTCCGGTCGGCGCGGCGATCCGTGCCGAGGACGGCAAGATCTATACCGGCGCCAACATCGAGAACCTGTCGTTCCCTGAAGGGTGGTGCGCTGAGACCACCGCTATCAGCCATATGGTCATGGCAGGCCAACGCAAGATCATGGAAGTGGCCGTCATCGCCGAGAAGCTGGCGCTCTGCCCACCCTGCGGCGGCTGCCGGCAGCGGCTGGCGGAATTTTCCGGTGCCAGCACGCGGATCTTCCTGTGTGATGAGACCGGGGTGAAGAAGACCCTGGCGCTGTCGGACCTGCTGCCGCACAGCTTCGAGACCGAGATCCTCGGATGACCGCGGCCGCTGAATTGCTGAAATCCAGGCTCGGCGGCCTTTCGCCGCGCTATGGCATCGTGCTCGGTTCCGGGCTCGGCTCGCTGGTCGATGCCGTGGACGAAACGCTGCGGCTTTCCTATGCCGACATACCAGGGTTCCCGGTCAGCAGCGTCTCCGGCCATGCCGGCGAACTCGTCGCCGGAACGCTCTCGGGCGTTCCTGTTGTCATGCTCTCCGGCCGAGTCCATTATTACGAACAGGGCGACGCCAACGCGATGCGCCTGCCGCTGGAAACCCTGAAAGCGCTCGGCATTGAGTGCCTGGTGCTGACCAATTCCGCAGGATCGCTGCGGGAGGATCTGCCGCCGGGATCGGTGATGCGGATTTCCGATCACATCAACTATTCGGGCTTCAACCCGCTGATCGGCGTGGAAAGCGACGATCGCTTCGTCGGCATGACCAATGCCTATGATGCCGAGCTCGCCGGAAGAATGCAGGAGAGTGCCGAACGCCTCGGCATTCCGCTTCTTGGCGGCGTCTATATGTGGTTCTCCGGCCCGAGTTTTGAGACGCCGGCCGAGATCCGCATGGCCCGCATCCTTGGCGCCGATGCCGTCGGCATGTCCACGGTTCCGGAGGTCATTCTCGCCCGTTTCTTCGGGCTGAGGGTCGTCGCCGCTTCGGTGATCACCAATTTCGGCGCCGGCATGACCGGGGGCGAGATCAGCCATCACGAGACGAAGGACATGGCGCCGGTTGGTGGCAAGCGGCTTGCCGCGATCCTCGCCGACATGATCGCAGCCGACGCGGTGCGCGGGTGACGATGCTTCCGCAGGAAACAATCAGGCGCAAGCGCAACGGCGAACGCCTCGCTCCAGCCGAGATCGCGGACTTTGTCCGCGGCCTTTCGGATGGCTCGATCTCCGAAGGGCAGGTCGCCGCTTTCGCCATGGCGGTCTGGTTTTCCGGCATGAGCCGCGACGAGACCGTGGCCCTGACCCTCGCGATGCGCGACTCCGGCGAAACACTCGACTGGAGCACCATCGGTCGCCCGATCGCCGACAAGCATTCTACCGGCGGCGTTGGCGACAACGTCTCGCTGATGCTGGCGCCGATCGTTGCCGCCTGCGGCCTTGCCGTGCCGATGATATCGGGGCGCGGGCTCGGGCATACAGGCGGCACGCTCGACAAGCTTGAATCGATACCCGGCTACGATATCCAGCCGTCGGCGGCGCTATTCCGCAGGACAGTCGACGAGATCGGCTGCGCCATCATCGGCCAGACGGCGAACCTCGCGCCGGCCGACAAACGGCTTTATGCGATCCGAGATGTGACCGCGACCGTCGATTCCGTGCCGCTGATCACGGCCTCGATCCTGTCGAAGAAGCTCGCCGCCGGCCTTCAGTCGTTGGTGCTCGACGTCAAGCTCGGCAATGGCTCCTTCATGAGCGATGCCAAGGAAGCGCAGGTGCTTGCGCGCTCGCTGGTCGATGTCGCCAACGGCGCCGGCGTTCGTACCTCGGCGCTTCTGACCGACATGAACGAACCGCTGGCCGATGCCGCCGGCAACGCGTTGGAGATCGACAATTGCCTGGCCTTCCTCCGGGGCGAGAAGAAGGGCACGCGGCTTGAAACGGTCGTCCTGGCCTTTGCTGCCGAAATGTTGGTGGCGGGGGGCGTCGCTGGTGATGCCGAACAGGGCGAAGCGCTGGCGCGCAAGGCCCTTTCAAGCGGAGCAGCGCTCGAATGCTTCGGAAAAATGGTGCACGCGCTCGGCGGCCCGGCGGATTTCGTCGAGCGCTCGGTGACCTATCTCGGGCGTGCGCCGGTCATCTTGCCGGTCGAAGCGAAGCAGTCCGGCTATCTTGCAGCCTGTGAGACCCGCGAACTGGGCATGGCCGTCATTGCTCTCGGCGGCGGACGGTCGCATCCGGATGACAGGATCGATCATCGGGTCGGCTTAGATGCATTGAAGCCGCTCGGTACGCGGATCGAGAAGGGCGACCTGATTGCCTTTGTTCATGCGGCCGATCGGGATGCTGCGGAGGTAGCCCGTCGTCGCCTGCACGAACTCTATACGATCGATGATATCGAGCCGACGAAGCATTCGCCGATTCTCGCGAAAATCACCTGACGAGATGCAGGGCACCGTCCTCGACGCGGAAGGATGACAGCCGGTTCAGGAACGTCATGCCGATAAGCGTGCCGGAGAGCGCCTTGTCCGGCAGCACCAGTGCCTGAACGTCGCGTACCGATATGCCGCCGATCTCGATCCGGTTCAGCATCGCCGGAGCCGCTTCGACGACACCATTGGCAGTATTGACGCGAGCCGTGAAGGAAAGCGTGCTTGGTGCAATGCCGAGCCGGCGTGCGGTCGAAAGGTTGATGGCGATGCTGCTGGCGCCGGTGTCGACTAGGCCGCGCTCGCTGCGGCCGTTGATGCGGAAAGTGCCAAAGAAGTGGCCCCTGCCATCGGCGTCGAGCACAACGCTCCGCCCCGCCGCATACTTTGCAGTGGTCGTCGGCGGGGCTGCAGCTTCCTTGGCAGCCGTGTTACCGCCTTGCGTCAAGGCGGTCGTTGCCAAGTGCGGAACCACCATGGCTGCAAGTGCGGCCACACCTGCCAATGCGAGCAAACGGACGAGCATGGACATCACCCTTCAATGGCATCGGATGCAGCAAACGCAAATTGCTGCGGAGACCGGTCTGCACGCCCGAAAAGGAGGCGCGATCGCTATGGAGCAGTAGACCGCATGACGCCTAAGACGACATAAAAAAGCCGCCGGATACCGGCGGCTTTTTCGCGGATTTGCGATCCTGGTTAAGGATCAGGAAATCATTTGGTGCCGTACATCCGGTCGCCCGCGTCGCCGAGACCGGGCATGATGTAGCCGAGTTCGTTGAGGTGGCTGTCGATCGCGGCCGTGTAGATCGGCACGTCCGGGTGCGCGCCCTGGAAATTGCGGATGCCTTCGGGAGCGGCGAGCAGGCAGAGGAAGCGGATGTTCTTGGCGCCGCGCTCCTTCAGCTTGTCGATCGCAGCAATCGACGAATTGCCGGTGGCGAGCATCGGGTCGACGACGATGATGAGGCGTTCGGACAGGCTTTCCGGCGCCTTGAAGTAATACTCCACCGCTTCCAGCGTCTCATGGTCACGATAGACGCCGATGTGCGAGACGCGGGCCGAAGGCACCAGCTCGAGCATGCCTTCGAGCAGCCCGTTGCCGGCGCGCAGGATCGAGGCGAACACAAGCTTCTTGCCCTCGAGGACCGGCGAGTCCATTTCCTCCAGCGGAGTCTCGATCCGCTCCATCGTCAGTTCGAGATCGCGCGTGACCTCGTAGCAGAGCAACGTCGAGATCTCGCGAAGAAGCCGGCGGAAACCTGCGGTCGAGGTCTCCTTCTTGCGCATGATGGTCAGCTTGTGCTGCACAAGCGGATGATCGATCACTGTAACGCCGTTCATGGCTCACCTTTCCGGATTTTTTGTATCCGTCCTTTTTCCATGGAATGCGTCGTCGCCGCAAGGGTATTGGCCGGCCGGAGAACGTCATCCCCAGCCGACGGACGGCAATCCGGCGTCGCGGTTTCCAGAGCATCCCGCTTTCAAGCGTAATCGCTTGAAGCGGGAAGATGCTCTGGCATCATAGGCTAGAGCCAAGTGCGTTCACCTGAACGCACGGCGCTCTAGATCCGCGCGAGCAGCCGCTGGCGCGTCGGCTCGTCGACGAAGGCGGCCTCGATCGCCGTGCGGGTCATGCGGTTGATCTCCTCGTCGGTGAAGCCCATCACCGCAGAGGCGATGTCGTATTCCTGAGCGAGCGACGTATGGAAGAACGGCGGATCGTCGGAATTGAGCGTGACGCGCACGCCGGCCTCGTAAAGTGCCCGCAATGGGTGCGAGGCGAAGTCCGGGAAGACCTGCAGCGAGATGTTGGAGCCGGGGCAGACTTCGAGCACGACTCCGGCGTCGGCAAGGCGCCGCACCAGATCCATGTCTTCAATCGCCCGAACGCCATGGCTAATGCGCGAGGGGTGCACGTGGTCAAGCGCGTCGCGCACGCTAAAGGCGCCGGAGAGCTCGCCCGCATGGATCGTCAGGCCAAGGCCTGCGTCCCGTACAATGTCGAAGGCGCGGGCAAAATCGGCCACGTTGTGCATGCGTTCTTCGCCAGCGAGGTTGAAGCCGGTGACGAGCGCATGCTCCCGCCTGGCCGCGAATTCTGCGGTCTTGATTACGGACTGCGGGCCGAGATGGCGAATGCCTGTGATCAGCATGCGCGATTCGATCCCGGTCTTCTGCCTTGCGGCTTCCATGCCGGCGGCAAGGCCCTCAAGGTAAGCCTTCGCGCCCAGGCCGATCGTGTTGCCGTGGTCGGGCGAAACGATGATTTCACTGTAGATTGTGCCGGCTTCGGCAAGCTCCGTCAGATAGGCTTCGGCGAGCAGTGCGTAGTCTTCCTCGGTCCGAAACAGCGAGGCGATGGCGTCGTAGCATTTCACGAAGCTGGTGAAGTCTTCCCAGACATAGGCCCTGTCACGGATGATCGCGCTGGTGTCGATGCCATACTTCTCGGCCTGAGCTAAAGCCAGCTCAGGCGGCGTCGCGCCTTCGATGTGGCAATGCAGCTCCGCCTTCTTCAGATGCGCGGTCAAATGAGGCTTCTCCCATGATGGCCCGGCGCGATGCCGAGATGTTTGGCGACGGATTCGCCGATATGCGCGAAGGTGTTGGCGACGCCGAGCGAGCGGCTGCGCAGCGACGGTCCGAACATCAGCACCGGCACCCGCTCGCGCGTATGGTCGGTGCCGCGCCAAGTCGGGTCGCAGCCGTGATCGGCCGTGAGGATGACGATGTCGGTGGGCTGCAGGCGGCGGTCGAGATCCGGCAGGCGCGCATCGAAGGCTTCGAGTGCTGCCGCGTAACCGGCGACGTCGCGGCGATGGCCGTAGAGCATGTCGAAATCGACGAAATTGGTGAAGACCAGGCTGCCGTCTTCGGCCTCGTCGATGGCCGCGAGACTTGCGTCGAAGAGCGCCATATTGCCGTCGGCCTTCGTCAGCTTCGTCACCCCCTGGTGGGCGAAGATGTCGCCGATCTTGCCGATCGCGTGAACCGTGCGCCCCGCTTCCGTCAGCCGGTCGAGGATCGTCGGCTCCGGCGGCAGCACGGAATAGTCACGGCGATTGCCGGTCCGGGTGAAAGTCTGCGGGCTGGTGCCGACGAAGGGGCGGGCGATCACGCGGCCGATATTGTAGTCGTCGACCAGGCGGCGGACCGTCTGGCAAAGCTCAAGCAGGCGATCGAGCCCGAAGCTCTGCTCATGCGCCGCGATCTGGAAGACCGAGTCCGAAGAGGTGTAGCAGATCGGCTTGCCGCTGCGCATGTGCTCCTCGCCGTGGCGGGCGATGATGTCGGTGCCGGAAGCATGGCAATTGCCGAGGATGCCGGGAATGTTGCCTTCGCGGCAGATGGTTTCGACGAGCTCGGGCGGAAAGGCATCGCCTTCAGCCGAAAAGTAACCCCAATCGAACATGACCGGCGTGCCGCCGATTTCCCAGTGCCCGGAGGGCGTGTCCTTGCCGCGCGAGACTTCGCTGGCGGCGCCAAAGGCACCATAGACCCGATTGGGCACCGGCATGCCCTTGGGAATCGTGCCGTTGGCGAGCTTTGCTGCGTGAACAAGGCCAAGGGCGGACATGTTCGGCAGATTGAGCGGCCCTTCTCGCAAACCAACCCGATCTGCGGCGCCGGCGGCGCAGAACTCCGCGATGTGTCCGAGCGTGTTGGCGCCCAGGTCACCGTAGGCTTCGGCATCCGGCGCGCCGCCTAAGCCGAAGGAATCGAGAACGAATAGAAACGCACGCGCCATGATGCACCTGACAGCGGAAGCGCTCGCATCGCGCTCCGAAAGCTTCTGGAAGAACGCGACGACGCCGGAGGCGCGCGCCACGCACAATCCCGAAGGGATAACGCTGCGCACGGCGCAATGCAATTGCGCCGGATCAGTGCCCGATCAGCAATCAGTGCATTTTATAGTTTGGGCGAGACGCGAGTGGAAGTAGGCCGTCTTGGAGAGGTCTATCGTCTTCGCCGTGGCCTGAAGGCTCGGAGCGTAGAGCAGCAACTCGTGCGGCACGGTCAGCTCCGTCCGAATGACAAAGGACTTGTTGGCCGTGAATTGGCCGGGCAGGGTGACTTTCGAATTGACCGTGTAGGGAACCCCGCCGGCCTGATCGCGCGACCAAATGACGGTCCCCTCATTGGTGCTTGAGACCTCTATACCGGTGATCTTCAGCGTGTAGTTCGCGTTCCCATAGGGTTCGAGAATACTCTTAGCGATATTCGGCACCTTGGTGAGGAAGGCTTTGTTGACTTCCGATTGCTGTGCGATGATGTCGGCGACGGCGCTTGCGGCGCGGGCCGTCTTGCCTGCGACCGTAAAACCGACCGAAAGCTCGAACGCACCGAGATAGGTTATGATCAGCAAGGGTGCGACGATCGCGAATTCAACGGCTCCGACGCCGCGTTTGTCCCGCCGCAGCGCGTGAAACATGGCAGAAACCGCCCGAAGGCGCAGGATCTTTTGCTTCGCAATCTGCTTCACGGCAAACCTCACTCGCTCTCGTTTCGGAAGGTGGCCGTTGCCACCATGAGATAATCCTTCGGCATGCTCGCGCCGGCGGGCCGCAAGTTGGTGACGAACGGCCTGACGAGGTCGGTGATCACGCTCCACCGATAGTAGGCACGCACCACGTTGAAGGTACCCGGACCGCCGGGGGCAAACTTGAAGTCGCCCGTATCAATATCGGTCGAATCCACCTTGCGCGGGATGTTCACAGGAAACGTGCTGAGATCCGAGACCGCCCGGACGTCCAGGTAGAACTGCGAGGGCTGGTTTGCTTCGGTGGCGGAGCATTTCATCAGGACCGAGATTTCATTGCAGAAGGCCTGGCGAAACTGCGCCTGAGTCATATCCGTGGCCTTCCCCCGCTGGAAGGTAATCTGGCCGGTACGGACCTTGCGCGCCATCGTCTCCGTTGCGTTCGCCAGGAGCTGGTCGCCGTAGAAGGCGGCAAAGGTTTCGAGTGAGGCGAAAATCACCACGAAGAAGGGCAGCGCGAGGATGGCGAACTCGATGCTCGTCGTGCCTTTGCGGTTGCGGATGAAGCGGCGCAGAATGCCTTTTCGCCTGATATCAGGCCCGCTCGCACGTTCGATTGCCTGCTCGCTGCTCATTGTGCCGTCCCATCATGTTACGCCAGACGGGCGGAAGATTATGGAGCAACCGTTGATATTTCGTTCCCGCAAATCATGTGCATTTTAACGAATCGCGGGTCGAAACCCATAAAATTCAGTTGGTGCTACCTGTGGTTTTACGTTCCGCGTGTCGTTCACAATTTGGCGTACAGGAGAGCACGGTGCGCGACGTCTGTTTGTAGACGCGCACGGTGTTGCCTTCATCGATCGACACCAGAATCCGCTCATCGACAATTGCGTTTCCATCCTGGTCGAGGATGACCAGATTGGTCGTGCCAAAATTGCGGCCGGTGATGACGATGGTTCGGGCATCGGCAACCGTGGCGTCTGCCACTTCGGCATTGCCGATGATGACCTTGCTGACCGGACGGTCGAGTTTGAGCACGCGCGCGTGATCCATATAGACGCGCATCATGTCGTTCTCTGCAGCAGCGGCGACCACCGGGAGCGATGCGATCACGAAAGCAAACAGGGCGGCTCGGCCGGTCGCGAATGGCATGGTCATGGCAGGTCCTTGAGGTGATGCTCACGCCATACTCCCTCGTCTTGGTGAATGAACCGTTAAATCCATGATTTCGAGACCGGATAGGCCCCGCGCCGTTTCCAGTTCGTTTACCCAAAAATCAGGGATGCATCGTTAACCTGTCGGTAACCGCCTTCTTTAAGTCGATGGAAATGCGCCAGGACTAGTTTGAGGCCATCCGATCAACGGCAACAGTTGGCGGAAGTGCTGAACAACAAACGCGAAGTAGGAGAATCATCATGAAGAAGATTTTTGCCCGTCTGATGAAGGACGAGTCCGGCGCGACCGCTATCGAGTACGGCCTGATCGCCGCCCTCATCTCGGTTGCCCTCATTGCTGGCGCAAGCACCCTGGGCAACGCGCTCGACGACACATTCAGCAAGCTGGGCACGAAGCTGACGACCGAAACGAACGGTCTCTGATCTGACTGCTTTAAGCGAGGAAAAATTCGCATGACGAAGATTTTCCATCGCCTGAAGCGGGATGAAGGCGGTGCGACAGCGATCGAGTATGGCTTAATCGCGGCGCTTGTTTCCGCAGCCCTGATCGCCGGTGCATCCACGCTTGGCAACACGCTCGATTCCGCGCTCAGTAAAATCGGGTCGAGCATTGCGACGAGCGGCAAGATCTGACGAACGGGTCCCGCAATGACCTGAAATGGAGCCGCTCCAAAGGCGGCTCCATTGTTATCTGGAGTCCTGCGGGGCATCGGAGATTGCATACCCTCCTTCGGAAGACCGGAACATGACTGAAGCCGCCATTTTCGTGATCTTTCCCTTCTGTCTGGGATTTGCAGCGTTTTCGGACCTGCTGACCATGACGATTCCCAATCGCGTTTCGGTGATCCTTCTGGGCAGCTTTCTTGTCGTGGCGCCGTTGGCGGGGCTCGATTTCACGGAGATCGCCCGGCATATGGCTGCGGCCTTGGTTGTCTTTGCCGTGTGCTTCGGTCTGTTTGCCGCAAACGTGATGGGCGGCGGCGACGCCAAGCTCCTGACAGCCAGCGCCATCTGGTTCGGGTTCACCCCATCGTTGACCGCTTTTCTGCTCTACGTCTCGATTTTTGGAGGCTTGCTGACGCTTGCCATCCTGATGCTGCGCCGGCATGAAAACACAATACTGGCGAGTGGCATCCCTGTTCCGCAACTCTTGCTGACGGCCAAGAAAATTCCCTACGGCGTTGCAATCGCGCTTGGTGGCTTTGCCGCCTATCCGGCTTCGCCGCTCATGCAGGCGGCCTTTGCGCGCCTTTCTTAAGGCCCGGGCGCGGGGCATCACCTTTCGTTAACTCTCCTCATAAGCAATCCGTTAACTATAATTACACCAATTCCTGATCAATCTGACCCTGGCATTTTTCGGGGCTCGGAAACGATCATGAAACCGGTTCGCATCATCATACTGGCGGTGGCCGTTCTATCGGCTGCAATGGCTGGTCTATTGGCGATGAAACTGACGCGCGCACCTGCGCCGTTGGCCGCCGAGCCTCTGATCGAGCGGGCGCCGACCGTCAACGTCCTGGTTGCCAGCAAGAGCCTGCCTGTCGGTTCGCGCCTGGGCGGCGATTCCATCCAGTGGATGGCCTGGCCGAAGGACGGTTTGGTTGACGGCCTGATCACCGACGAAAGTCAACCGTCGGCAATCGACGACCTCACCGGAGCCGTCGTTCGCTTGCCGATCTTCAACGGCGAGCCGGTCCGTCACGAAAAGGTCGCAGACTCGTCCAACCGCATCATGTCGTCGCTGTTGCCGGCGGGCAAACGCGCCGTCGCGACGGAAATCACCGTCGCTACCGGTGCCGGCGGCTTCATCCTTCCGAATGACCGTGTCGACGTCATCATGGTCCGCAAGGGCGATGGCGAACTCTACCTGACCGAAACCGTGCTCAGCAACGTGCGTGTTCTGGCGATCGACCAGCAGGTCGAGGAGAAGGAAGACGGCACCAAGGCCGTGGTCGGAACCACGGCCACGCTGGAGCTGACGCCCGACCAGTCGAAAGTAATGACAGTGGCGCAGCAGATGGCCGAGCGCATTTCATTGGCGCTCCGAAGCGTCGCCGATGCACAGGAATCCGACACCGACGCCGCAGACTATCTATTGAGCGGCGACGGTCAGCCGAGCATTCAGGTCATCAAATCCGGGTCCATCGTCAAGAGCGATGGCGCCCTCGGCCAGACACAGCAGTAACCAGGCTAGAATGGGGCATAAGGTGAAACGGAGCGGAAACACATTTCGGGCGTCTGTCGCAGCCGGCCTATCATTCTGCCTGGCGTTTACCGGCATGTATCTGCCGGCGCCGACGGTCGCACTCGCCGCTGCTTCCTCCGTCGTGCGGATCGTTGAAAGCGGCCCAGGCGTCAAGAAGAAGGTCAGTCTCGGCTTAAACAAGGCCGTGGTCGTCGACCTGCCGGCGGACGCGCACGACATTCTCGTGGCGGACCCGTCGCTGGCGGACGCAGTGACGCGCACCTCACGGCGTATCTATCTCTTCGGCAAATCCGTCGGCCAGACCAACATCTTCGTCTTCGGTCCCAATGGCGAGGAGATCGTCAGCCTCGACATCGAAGTCGAGCGCGATATCGCCAATCTCCAGTCCAATCTGCGTCGCTTCATTCCGGACGCCGACATCAATGTCGAGATCATTTCGGACAACATCGTCTTGACCGGAACCGTGCGAACGCCGCTCGATTCCACCCGTGCCGTAGACCTTGCGAAGGCCTTCCTCCAGGGCGGCGAGGCGACCACGCGCAACATCACCGCCCAGGGCAACAATGGCGATGCCGACATCTTCGCTGAAGACCGCCAGGTTTCGCAGATCGTCAACCTCCTGACGATCGACGGCGATGACCAGGTCAACCTCAAGGTCACGGTGGCCGAAGTCAGCCGCCAGGTGCTGAAGCAGCTCGGTTTCAACGGCCGTGTTAGCGACGGCGAAAGCGGCATCGGTTTCCGCAATCCGGCCAACCTCGGGGATGCGATCGGCGTTGGTGTCAACGCGGTGATCAACAAGTCTGTCGGCGGCACGATGATCTCCAGCTACATCAACGCGATGGAGCAGGCGGGTGTGATGCGGACACTGGCCGAGCCAAGCCTGACGGCGATTTCGGGACAGGAGGCAAAGTTCTACGTCGGCGGTCAATTTCGCCTGTCGGGAACCCAGGAAGTCACGACCGACGATCAGACCGGCGAAAACAGGGTCACGCGCGAAGTCAACGACGTCGAATACGGTATCCGCCTGAACTTCAAGCCTGTTGTCCTGGGACCGGGACGCATCAGCCTGCAGATCGAGACGAATGTCTCTGAGCCCACCTATGAGGGATCCGTCGTCACTGGCAACGGCACGAGCAAGATTCCTGGCAATACCTTTCTCGGCATCCGCAGGCGCGAAGCTTCGACCAGCGTCGAGTTGCCTTCCGGCGGCTCGATCGTGATCGCCGGCCTGGTTCAGGACAATATTCGCCAGGCGATGTCCGGCCTGCCGGGTGCTTCGAAGATCCCGATCCTCGGAACGCTCTTCCGCAGCAAGGATTTCGTGCGCAACGAAACCGAGCTCGTCATCATCGCGACGCCCTATCTTGTCCGTCCTGTCGCCAGAAGTGCGATCTCCCGGCCTGACGACAATTTCAATCCGGCCAATGATCTCGACAGCTACTTCCTTGGCCGCGTGAACCGCATCTACGGGCGGCCGGAGGCGGCCGCTCCGGCAGGGCGTTACCACGGCAATGTCGGCTTCATCTACAAATAGGTCGGGTCATGACGCTTCGAACCGGTTCCCACCAGAATTCTGAAAGGCCGACTGCCATGCCGCTGAGCACATCCAGCGCCTTCATGCGATGCACGAGCCGCGTGGCCATGCTGGCCATCGCTGGTATCTTTCTTGCGAGCTGCGGGACAAAGGACAATCTCGCTACTGGCTCGATTCCGGACGACTATCGCACGAGACATCCGATCGTGCTCGCCGAAGGCGAACGCGCCATCGACATCCCGATCGCATCGGGCGACCGTCGCCTGACCCAGGGCACGCGCGATGTTATCGCCGGGTTCGCTTCCGACTATCGCAATTCGGCAAGCGGCGTCGTGCAGATCATGATGCCGCGCGGCGCGGCCAACAGCCATGCTGCGCAAGCGATGCGCAGGGAAATCCGCGGCGTCCTGGTTGCTGCGGGCATTCCCGCCAAACGTCTGCTCGAGACGAGCTACGACGCCGGACCTTATGGAGACGCGGCACCGATCCGCTTGAGCTACGTTGCGATTACCGCCCAGACCGCGCCTTGCGGCACCTGGCCGGAAGATCTGAACCTCAACACACTGGAAAACAAGAACTATTACAATTTCGGTTGCGCCTCGCAATCGAACCTGGCCGCCCAGATCGCCAATCCGACAGACCTGCTCGGCCCGCGCCAGACGTCGCCGATCGACGCGGAACAGCGTGGCCAGGTGATCAAGGACTGGCGTGGAACCGACAAGAGCGACGGCCCGGTCGTCATCTTCAACTGATAGCGGCGGGATGAAGAAATGAACACGATCGATTATAAGATCGGCACCGGCGGCGAGGGGGACGATCCTTTCTTCGACCAGGTGCGCACGGGCGATCTGGAGCAAGTCCGCCCGCTACCGCGGATCTCGATCCACGCATTCTGCGAAACCAATGCAATGCAGCAGCTGATGGAGCGTTGCGGGCGGGACCGGCGCATGGCCAAGGTCAGCTTGCGCATCAACAGCGGCAGCATCGACGCGGCCGCAAACATGTTCGCGACCGTGTCTACCCCCAATCTCATCATCCTTGAAACATCGACCGAACCACGGTCGCTACTGGCCGAGCTTACGCCGCTTGCAGAGGTCTGCGACCCGAGCACCAAGGTGATTCTCGTCGGCAAACACAATGATATCGGGCTCTATCGCGAGCTCATCCGCAACGGCATTTCCGAATACATGGTCGCACCGGTGTCTATGCCGGACATTCTCACCGCCGTTTCGGCGATCTTCGTCGACCCGGACGCCGAGCCCCTGGGCCGAAGCATCGCCTTCATCGGTGCAAAGGGCGGCTGCGGTTCGTCGGTGATCGCGCACAATTGCGCCTGGGGCATCTCCAGCCTCTTCTCGACCGAGACCATTCTCGCCGATCTCGACCTTCCCTATGGCACAGCCAACATCGATTTCGACCAGGATCCGCCGCAGGGCATTGCCGAAGCGGTGTTTGCGCCGGAGCGCCTGGACGAGGTGTTCCTTGACCGGCTGCTGACCAAATGCTCCGACCACCTGTCGCTGTTGGCCGCCCCCTCCATGCTGGACCGCGCCTATGATTTCGAAACTGGCGCCTTCCACCCCATTCTCGAGATCCTGCAGCGCAGCGCCCCCGTTTCCGTACTCGATCTTCCGCATCTGTGGACGGACTGGACCCGCGCCGTGCTCGGAGAAGCCGACGAAGTGGTGATTACCGCGATCCCCGATCTCGCCAGCCTGCGCAATACCAAGAACCTGCTCGATGCAATGAAGAAGCTGCGTCCAAACGACAAACCGCCCCACTTGGTTCTGAACCAGGTCGGGATGCCGAAGCGTCCGGAGATTACGGCGAGCGAGTTCTGCGATTCGCTGGAAACCGAAGCGGCGGCCATCATTCCCTTTGACGCGGCCCTATTTGGCAACGCTTCGAACAGCGGACGGATGATAGCGGAAATCGACAAGAAGGCGCCGGCGGCTGAAACGTTCTCACAGCTCGCGCATCTTTTGACCGGCCGGGTAACGATGAAGAAGGCTCGGCGCGGCGGACTTGGAAAGGTGCTTGCCGCGCTCGGCAGGAAATAGACTGGACATAGGATCACGCAAATGTTTGGCAAACGCGGAAACGAAGGCTTCGGCAAAAGCGGCACCCCGGGTCCCGCCGTTCCGCCGCCCGTGGTTGCTGCGCAACCGATGGCGACCGAGCGATCCGCGGTTCCGGTTCTCGGCGAAACGACGTCCGCGATCCCGAAGATCCAGCCGGCCGCCCCATCGACGACCCGGCGTCGCACAGCGCGAACGGAAGACTATTACGATACGAAGTCGCAGGTATTTTCGGCGCTGATCGACACGATCGACCTGTCGCAGCTCGCCAAGCTCGACACCGAGAGCGCGCGCGAGGAAATCCGCGACATCGTCAACGACATCATCACGATCAAGAATTTCGCGATGTCGATCTCCGAGCAGGAAGAGCTGCTCGACGACATATGCAACGACGTGCTGGGGTATGGTCCGCTCGAACCGCTGCTTGCCCGCGACGACATCGCCGACATCATGGTCAATGGCGCCGGTCAGACCTTCATCGAAGTCGGCGGCAAGGTGCAGGAATCGGAAATCCGGTTTCGCGACAACGCGCAGCTGCTGTCGATCTGCCAGCGCATCGTCGGCCAGGTCGGCCGTCGCGTCGATGAATCGAGCCCAATCTGCGACGCCCGCCTGCCAGACGGATCCCGTGTCAACGTCATTGCCCCGCCGCTCGCCATCGACGGCACGGCGCTGACCATCCGCAAGTTCAAGAAGGACAAGCTGACGCTGGAGCAGCTCGTGCGCTTCGGTTCGGTAACGGCGGAGGGTGCCGTCCTTCTGCAGATCATCGGCCGCGTCCGCTGCAACATTGTCATCTCCGGTGGCACCGGCTCGGGCAAGACGACACTTCTCAACTGCCTCACGCGCTACATCGACGCCGACGAACGGGTCATTACCTGCGAGGACACGGCCGAGCTGCAGCTGCAGCAGCCGCATGTCGTGCGCCTGGAAACGCGCCCGCCGAACATCGAAGGCGAAGGTGAGATCACCATGCGCGACCTCATCAAGAACTGCCTGCGCATGCGCCCCGAACGCATCATCGTCGGCGAAGTGCGCGGACCAGAGGTTTTCGACCTGCTTCAGGCGATGAACACCGGCCATGACGGCTCGATGGGAACGATCCATGCCAACACGCCGCGCGAATGCTTGAGCCGTATGGAATCGATGATCGCCTTGGGTGGCTACAGCCTGCCAGCCAAAACCGTGCGCGAGATCATTGCCGGATCGGTTGATGTGATCATCCAGGCATCGCGTTTGCGCGACGGCTCCCGGCGCATTACCCACATAACCGAAGTGGTCGGCATGGAAGGTGACGTGATCATCACGCAGGACCTGATGCGCTACGAGATCGATGGCGAGGACGCCGGCGGACGTATCATTGGCCGCCACACGTCGACCGGAATCGGCCGGCCGCATTTCTGGGATCGCGCCCGCTACTTCAACGAGGATAAGCGTTTGGCCGCCACCCTTGACGCGATGGACAAGAACTAGGAGCTGCGATGTTCGGCATAGACATCACCGTTCTGGCGCTGGCCGCCCTTGTCGCAATATCGGCGGCGGCGCTCGCCTACGGCCTTTTGTTCTCGCGTATCGAAAGCGAAAAGAAGGCGGAAGGCCGCGTGCGTAAGGTCAGCGCGGCTGAAACGGACCGCGCCAAGGTGAAGGCCGCGCGGGACCGCGTGAGCGAACTGTCGAAGCGGCGCAAGTCCGTGCAGGATTCGCTGAAGGAACTCGAGAAGAAGCAACAGGAGCGCTCGGCCAAGTCTTCCCCTTCGATGAAGGTGCGACTGACCCAGGCGGACCTCTCAGTTTCCTTGGGGCGCTTCTATCTGTTCAGCGCGCTTTTCGGCGCCTTCGCCTTTCTCGTCGCCCTGATCATGGGAGCCGGGCCCGCTATAGGCCTCGGCATAGCAGTGATCGCCGGCCTTGGCCTACCCCGTTGGTTTGTCGGCTTCCTGATCAAGCGACGCTGCAAGAAGTTCCTGGAGGAGTTTCCGAACGCTCTCGAGACCATGGTTCGCTCGATCAAATCGGGCCTTCCTCTCAATGACGCGCTCCGCCTCATTGCCGCCGACGCGCAGGAGCCGGTGAAGACGGAGTTTCGCCGCGTGGTGGAATCACAGCAGGTCGGGTTGAGCGTCACTGATGCCTGTGCCCGCATGATCAATAGCATTCCCTTGCCGGAGGTGAACTTCTTCGCGATCGTGATCGCCATTCAGGCGCAGGCGGGCGGCAACCTTTCCGAAGCCCTCGGCAACCTGTCGAAGGTTCTGCGCGAACGTAGGAAGATGAGGGCGAAGGTCAGTGCGATGTCGATGGAGGCCAAGGCGTCGGCGTGCATCATCGGTGCCCTGCCGTTCATCGTTGCCTTGCTGGTTTATCTGACGTCACCCGCATACATGATGGTCCTGTTCACCGACCCGCGCGGCCACTTGATTATCGGTCTCGGCCTCTTCTGGATGAGCGTAGGCATCATGGTGATGCGCAACATGATCAATTTCGATATCTGAGGGGGCATCGATGAGCACGGGCCTGATCAAGACACTGACCGATCCGAACGTTGTCCTGGCCGTTCTGGTTTCGCTCGCCGTGCTCGCGACTTTTTATTCGCTGATCGTGCCGTTCTTCGAACGGGGCGACCTCGGAAAGCGGATGAAGTCGGTTGCGAGCGAGCGGGAACAAATCCGAGCACGCGAACGGGCGCGGCTTGCTGATATGCAGGGCGGCAGGGCGAGCCTGCGTGGCCAAAACAACGCCTCCATTCGCCAGATCGTCGAACGGCTCAATCTGCGCACGGCGCTCGTGGATGACAAGACGGTCAACCGTTTGAAAATGGCCGGCTTTCGCTCACAGAATGCCCTCAATACCTTCCTGTTTGCGCGTTTCTGCCTGCCCTTCCTGTTTCTGCTCGTCGCCCTCGTCTACATCTTCGGGCTCGGCAACTTTGCCGAGAAACCGCTGATGGTACGTCTCTTCTTTGCGATCGGTTTCGCCTATCTGGGCTTCTACGCGCCGAACATTATCGTCGCCAATGCCGTCTCCAAGCGTCAGGCTTCCATTCGTCGCGCCTGGCCGGATGCACTCGACCTTCTCTTGATCTGTGTCGAATCGGGTGTGTCGATGGAACTTGCCATGCGGCGTGTCGCCGACGAAATCGCAGCCCAGTCGCAGCCATTGGCGGAAGAACTCGTGCTGACGACGGCAGAACTTTCCTTCCTGCCCGAGCGTCGCGCAGCACTTGAAAACCTCGGTCTTCGCACCGGCCTCGAAGAGGTCAGGTCGGTGGTCCAGGCACTCATCCAGGCGGACCGCTACGGCACCCCGATCGCCCAGGCCTTGCGCGTCCTTGCGCAAGAAAGCCGCGATCAGCGCATGAACGCGGCGGAGAAGAAAGCGGCGGCGCTGCCGCCCAAGCTGACGGTGCCGATGATCCTGTTCTTTCTGCCCGTGCTGGTCGCCGTCATCCTCGGACCCGCCGGCATTCAGGTGGCCGACAAGTTCTAGACCACCCTGCGCTCAGACGAACGCACGAACGACGCTCTGGAACCTTGATTCCAGAGCGTCTTTTTTGCTTCCAGCGATTCCGCTCGAAGCGGGCTGCTCCAGCGAATTTCGGGGTGTAACTGAAAATCGTGTCGTCCGTTGCGCCCACTGTTTGGGGGACAGTGCCGGCTCACGACGCCGCGCGGTCTGACGCGCGTTAACGCATGCGTTTCTGAGGTGAAATACACCGGAGGAGGGGAGAGCCGCCTGACTGTGCCTTGACTGTAAGGTGCTCAGTTGGTCTTCGCTTCGTCAGCCTTCGCCAGCTGCTTCCACGCTCCCTGCTGGGAGAGCATTGAGCGCAGATAGGCGACGTTCGCTTCTGCCTGCTCGCTGGAAAGTTCCTGCCGGGCGATGGTCTCGGCCTCCTGAAAGCGGCCCTGAAGCCCGACGGCCAGCGCCAGGTTCTGGCGCACGCTGCTGTCAGCACCGGGCTGGGCCGCCGCCGATTTGAGATAGGTTTCGGCGGTACGGAGATCCTTGGTCAGAAGATAGGACATGCCGAGGTTGGAGAGCACCGACGGTTCGGTCGGCCTGAGTTCGAGCGCTTCGCGGTAGCGCGTGCGCGCCTCCTGCGGGCGTCCGAGTTGGTCGAGGATCGCGCCCTCGGCCGATTTCAGCTTCCAGTCCGGACGGTCCGGGGTCTGGGCGCGGCTGATCGTCGCCAGCGCCTGATCGAGCTGGCCGGCCGCGGCCTGCGCCTTGCCATAGGCACCGAGCACTTCCCGGTCCGACGGATTGTTGATCGCGACCTGCTGCATGACCGCGAGGGCCTGCTCGTTGCGGCCGGTCATACGCAGGAGGTTGGCGTAGTTGAGCCCGGCTTCGCGATCCTTGGGGTTCTTTTCATAGGCCTGGCCAACGCTTTCGGCCGCCGCCGAAAGCTCGGTCGCGGTCATCGACTGAACCGGCGTCGACGTTCTCGAAATCGAGCCCGTGGTCAGCTCCTTCTTCGGCTGATTGGCGCAGCCTGCGAGCGAGAGCGCCACCAGCGCAATCGCCGCGCCCTGGAAGAAGTGAGCGGCTTTCAACGGTGAAGTCGTGCGTTTGGCCATGAGTGTCCCCAGCATGCATTCGCGCACCTGAACTTCAGACAACACCGGCGCAACTTTCACTCCAGCAATAATCTGTTAACCCTAACGGAGCGTTAATGGCGCGATTCCATCTCTGTCAGCCGAGGACTTTCATGGCTCCCTATCAGTTCATCGAGCGGCCGTCGCCGTTCAACACCAGCGCCGGCAAGACCCTGCCAATCTTCGCGGTCACGCCGGCGCATATTGAGACGGGGACGATCGATCCGATCGCTTTGGACTGGGCGCGCAAGGCTGGCTTCACGGCCGAATCCGGCGCGGTGCTGTTGATCCCGTCCTCAGACGGCCATCTCGGCGGTGCGCTCTTCGGTCTCGGCAGCAACCCGTCGGAAGCGCCGTTTCTGGCCGGCAAGCTTGCGCGAGCACTGCCGGCAGGCAAGTGGCACATCGAAACCGCGCCGCTCACCGCCAACCGGCTGGCGCTCGGCTATGGCCTCGGTTCCTATCGCTTCGAGCGCTACAAATCCACCAAGGGCGAGCCGCCGACACTGCTGATCCCCGCCGACGCCGATGCGACCGATATCAAGCGGCAGCTCGCCGGCGTCTTCCTTGCGCGCGACCTGATCAACACGCCAACCAACGACATGGGTCCCGAGGCGCTCGAAGCGGCATTCCGCGCGCTTGCCGCCCACTACAAGGCCGATGTCTCGGTGATATCGGGCGAAGCGCTGCTGACGCAGAATTTCCCTCTGGTCCATACCGTTGGACGCGCCAGCGCCGAAGCTCCGCGCCTGCTTGAGCTGCGCTGGGGCAAGAAGGGCCACAAGAAGGTAACGCTGGTCGGCAAGGGCGTCTGCTTCGACACCGGCGGTCTCGACATCAAGCCGGCCGCCTCGATGCTCTTGATGAAGAAGGACATGGGCGGTGCCGCCAATGTCCTCGGCCTCGCGTTGATGATCATGGACGCCAAACTCAAGGTCGATCTGCGCGTCATCGTGCCGGTTGTCGAGAACTCGATCTCCGCCAATGCCTTCCGCCCCGGTGACATCTATCGCAGCCGCAAGGGGCTGACAGTTCAGATCGACAACACCGATGCCGAGGGCCGGCTGATCTTGGCCGATGCGCTCGCCTATGCCGACGAGGAGAAGACTGATCTTTTGGTCGACATGGCGACGCTCACCGGTGCCGCTCGCGTCGCGCTCGGCCCGGATCTACCGCCCTTCTTTACCGACGACGCCGACCTTGCCCATGATCTCTCGGAAGCAAGCCTCGAGGTCGACGATCCGATGTGGCGCATGCCGCTTTACAATGGCTACGACAAGGATGTCTCGGCACGGATCGCAGATCTCACCAATGCGCCGGCGGGTGGTATGGCCGGTTCAATCACTGCAGCGCTCTTCCTCCGGCGTTTCGTCACCAACACCAAGAGCTGGGTGCATTTCGACATCTTCGGATGGGCACAGTCCGAGCGGCCGCATTCGCCGGTTGGCGGCGAGGCGCAGGCGATCCGGGCGCTCTACCATCACCTCCAGAAGATGGCAAAATAGCCTATCGGAACGATTGGCAAGAAAGAAACGCTTGCGTAACGATCCGCCGCTATCGTGGCGGATCATCTTTCTGCGCAGGAGCCGCCATTGCCGATCGAGCTTACGCCCTCCCAGGCCCTCGGGCTTTGGCATACGGTGTCGCTCGCCCAGGTGCGCGTCGACAGCCGCGACCTGACCCTGCGGCAGCTGGCGATCCTTCTGCACATCTACCTCGTGCCACCGCCCCACACGGTGCGCGGACTGGCGGCGACGCTTGGCGTTACCAAGCCGGTCATCACCCGCGCGCTCGATACTATGGGCGCTCTTGGTCTCGTGGACCGGGTGCGTGACGATATCGACCGGCGCAACGTGATCATCAAGCGCACCGTCGAAGGTGCGCTTTACCTTGAAAAACTCGGCGATCTGATCATTCTTCATGGTCGCAAATTGACCTTGTGAGTCTCAGCCATGTCGCAACTGCCGGACCGTCGTCTCAACGCCTATCGCAGCGATCTCGCCGAAATCGCGCTTCGCGGCCAGGTCGAGGCGGAGCGTTATGTCGAGGGAGAGGTGGCGACGCTCGCCGTGCCGGTCGCGCCGCTTCGTGCCCGCCCGGACGCCGCCTGCGGCACGGACACCGAGGTGCTCTATGGCGAGGGCGTGCGGGTGCTTGATACGGCCGAGGGCTGGGCCTGGGTCAAAGCCGATCTCGACGGCTATGTCGGCTATCTGCCGGAGACGGCTCTTCTGCGGCAGACGACCGTTCCGACCCATATCGTCACCGTGCCGCGCACATTCGTCTACAACGGTGCCGACCTCAAGTTTCCGCATGCCCTCGCTCTCTCGATGGGAAGCCGTGTGGCGGTCATCGGCGAGGCGGAAACGCGTGGCACGCGCTACTTCCTGCTTGAGGGCGGCCGCGCGATCGTCGCCAATCATTGTGCGCCCGTTGGCCACGCCGTCAGCGCCGACTACGTCACCGTCGCCACCCGCTTCCTGGAGACGCCCTATCTGTGGGGCGGCCGCTCCGGCTTCGGCATCGATTGCTCAGGCCTAGTGCAGACGTCGATGTTGATGGCAGGCCGTGTAGTCGAGCGCGATTCCGACATGCAGGCGGCTCGACTCGGGATGCCGATCTCTCGTGAAGAGTTGCGGCGCGGCGATCTCGTGTTCTGGAAGGGCCATGTCGCGATCATGGAAGACGAACGCACGCTGATCCATGCCAACGGCCACACCATGTCGGTCGCGCATGAAGGATTGGAAGAGGCGATCGCTCGCATTGGCTGGCTCTACGGCCAGCCGACCGGCTATCGACGGCCCTGAAGCAAGCCACGTGCAGGCGGGTTGATTCCGCCGCACCTCGCTTCCGCTAAATCAATAGCCGGCTACTTTGTCGACCACGTGTTCGAGCGATTGACCGCTTTCGAAGCGGGCGATCTGCTGCTCGACATGGCGGAACAACGCCTTGACGTCGGAGGACGCCGCCACATGCGGTGTGACATACACGTTCGGCATGGTCCAGAAGCGGCTGTCGCTGGCAAGCGGTTCCTCTTCGAAGACATCGAGCGAGGCGCCGCCGAGCACGCCATTGTCGAGTGCCTGAACGATATCGGCTTCGACCTGGCTGCCGCCACGGCCGGCATTGATGAAAACAGGCGCACCGAACGGGCCGTTGCGGCTGAGCTTGGCAAACAGGCGCAGATTGAAAATGCCGCGCGTGTCCGGCGTCAGCGGCAGCAGACCGACGAGGAAATCCGTGCGCGCCAGGAACGTGTCGAGCTCGCTGCCGCCGAAGGTCTCGATGCCTGCGACGTCTCGCTTGCTGCGCGACCAGCCGACGACCTTGAAGCCCATGGTGGAGAGCTTGCGGGCGGCGTCCTGGCCAAGCACGCCCATGCCCATGATGCCGACCGTGATGTCTGCGGCTTCCGGCTGGGTCAGATCGCGCCATTCGCGCTTCGCCGCTAGCGCCTCATAGGCGCGGTGCTGGCGCAGATGCAGAAGACATTGCATGACGACCCACTCGCTCATGCGCGTCGTCAGCGTCTGATCGACGAAGCGCACGAGCGGCACCTCGGGAAGCCCGGGAAGCGTCAGCACGTGATCGACGCCGGCGCCGCCGGAGAAGACCACCTTGAGATCCGGCGCCCGCTCGAAGAGATCCGGCGCCGATTTCCACACCACTGCATAGTCGATCCCCGAGAGATCGCGGTTGTGGTGCACGACGTCGGCGCGATTGATCACCTCGCGATCGGGAAAGGCGCCGCGAAGAGCCGCCTCGACCTCCTCCGGAATGAACTTCAGATCGACGATGACGGGGCTCTTTGCGGACATTGCGGGCACTCTACTGGCGGATCGCGGTGAGATTGACGGCTTCGAGGTTGAAGGCCGCTGCCATCAGCGCCTTCGTGTAATCTTCGCTCGGCGCATTGAAGATGCGCTCGGCCGGCCCCTGTTCCACCACCTTGCCCAGGCGCATCACGATCATCTCGTTGGCAAGCGCCCGCACGACCTTCAGGTCATGGCTGATGAACAGATAGGCGAGATCGTGTTTGCTCTGCAGGTCGCGCAAGAGATCGACCACCTGCGCCTGCACGCTCATGTCGAGCGCCGAGGTTGGTTCGTCGAGCATGACGAATTGCGGCTTCAGCACCATGGCACGCGCTATGGCAATGCGCTGCCGCTGGCCGCCGGAGAACTCGTGCGGATAGCGCCAACGGGTCGAGGGGTCGAGGCCGACTTCTTCGAGAGCGGCGGCGACGCGGGCATCGCGCTCATTTTCCGAAAGCGAACGTTCATGGATCTTCAGACCTTCGGCGATGATATCGGCCACCGACATGCGCGGGCTGAGCGAGCCATAGGGGTCCTGAAAGACGATCTGCATCCGGTTTCGAAGTGGCCGCATTTCGTTGAAGCTGTAGCGGTCGATGTCCTTGCCGATAAAGGCGATGCGGCCCTTCGACGAGATCAGCCGCGTCAGCGCCAGGCCGAGCGTCGTCTTGCCGGAACCGGATTCGCCGACGACCCCGAGCGTCTGGCCGGCGCGCAGCTTCAGGTCGATGCCGTCGACCGCCTTAACGTGGTCGACCACCTTGCGCAGAAAGCCGGCCTTGATCGGGAACCAGACCTTCATGTCGGAGGCTTCCAACACGAGCGGCTTCGACGCGTCTGACGGCGGCGGGTTGCCCTTCGGTTCGGAGGCGAGCAGATGGCGGGTATAGGCGTGCTGCGGATTGGCGAAGATCTCGGCGGTCGGGCCGGTCTCGACGATCTTGCCCTTGGTCATCACGCAGACCCGGTCGGCGATCTTGCGCACGATGCCGAGGTCGTGGGTGATGAACAGCATCGACATGCCGTGTTCGTCCTTGAGTGTCTTCAGAAGCTCGAGGATCTGCGCCTGCACCGTGACGTCGAGCGCCGTTGTCGGTTCGTCGGCGATCAAAAGCTCGGGCCGGTTGGCCAGCGCCATGGCGATCATGACGCGCTGGCGCTGGCCACCGGAGAGCTCGTGCGGATAGGCGCTGAGGCGCTTCTCCGGCTCGCGGATACCGACCTGATTGAGAAGCTCGAGAATGCGGGTGCGCGCAGCGGCTCCTTCGAGCCCCTGGTGCAGTTCGAGGATCTCGCCGATCTGCCGCTCGATCGAATGCAGCGGGTTGAGCGAGGTCATCGGCTCCTGGAAGATCATGGTGATGTCGTTGCCGCGCACGTTGCGCAGCTCCGCATCGCCGGCCTTCAACAGGTCCTTGCCGTTGAAGACGATCTCGCCGCTCGGGTGGCTGGCCGAAGGGTAGGGCAGAAGTTTCAGGATCGAATTGGCCGAAACCGACTTGCCGGATCCGGATTCGCCGACAAGCGCCACGGTTTCCCCGCGCTTGATCTCGAAGGAGATGTGGTCGACGGCGATCGAGGTGTTGCCGCCCTGGTGAAAGGCGACCGAGAGGTCGCGGACGGAGAGGATGGGATCTGTCATCGTCGCGCTCACCGGAATGTCTTTCTCGGATCGAAGGCATCGCGCGTTGCTTCACCGACGAAGATCAGCAGCGATAGCATCAGCGACATGACGCAGAAGGCCGTCAGTCCGAGCCAGGGCGCCTGCAGGTTGGATTTGCCCTGCGCGATCATCTCGCCGAGCGAAGGCGAGCCCGGCGGCATGCCGAAACCGAGGAAGTCGAGCGATGTCAGCGTCGTGATCGAGCCGGAGAGGATGAAGGGCAGGAAGGTCAGCGTTGCGACCATCGCGTTCGGCAGCAGGTGGCGATACATGATCGTGCCGTTGCCGACGCCGAGCGCGCGCGCCGCATTCACATACTCGAAATTGCGCGCCCTCAAGAACTCGGCGCGCACGACGCCGACGAAGCCGACCCAGGAGAAGAGCAGCATGATGCCGAGCAGGATGAAGAAGCCGGGCGGCAGGATCGCGGCAATGATCAACAGAATGTAAAGCACCGGCATTGACGACCAGATCTCGATGAAGCGCTGCATCAGGAGATCGGTCCAGCCGCCGAAATAGCCCTGGACAGCGCCCGCCGTCACGCCGATCACCGCCGAGGCAATGGTCAGCGTCAGGCCGAACAGCACCGAGAGACGAAAGCCGTAGATCATGCGCGCAAACACGTCGCGGGCCTGGTCGTCGGTGCCGAGCCAGTTGAGATTGCCGACGATACAGTTGCGGTCGTTGAGCCCCTCCGGGTAGGCGGAGCAGCGCTCCTCCTTGTCCATCAGCCAGAAGGGTTTGGTGGGCGCCGAATGTGGGATGTTGGAATTGACGGTCTGATAGGAATAGCGGACCGGCGGCCAGATCATCCAGCCATTGGCCTCGATTTCGTCGCGGATGAAGTCGGAGCGGTAGTCGGTCTCGGCAAGGAAGCCGCCGAACTTTTCCTCCGGGTAATCGATGACAACAGGGAAGAGAAGCTCGCCCTTGTAGGAGGCGACAATGGGCCTGTCGTTGGCGATGAATTCGCCAACAAGGCTGAGGCCGAAAAGCGCAAGGAAGATCCAGAGCGACCAGTAGCCGCGTCGGTTCGCCCTAAAATTCTGCCAGCGCCGCTGGTTGACCGGAGACAGCCAGCCGCGCGGGGGCACCGCCACGCGGCTTGTCGGGGAGGTCGTCACGTCCACCATCAGACGTCCCTCCGCTCGAAGTCGATGCGCGGATCGACCCAGGTGTAGATGAGGTCTGACAGCAGGCTGACGAGCAGACCCATCAGCGAGAAGATGAAGAGCGTTGCAAAGACGATCGGATAGTCACGCTTGACGACCGAATCATAACCGAGGCGACCGAGGCCATCGAGCGAGAAGATGTACTCGATCAGCAGCGACCCGGTGAAGAAGGCCGAGATGAAGGCGCCCGGGAAGCCGGCGATGATGATCAGCATGGCGTTACGGAACACGTGGCCGTAGAGCACCTGGCGATCGTTGAGACCCTTCGCCCGCGCCGTCGTCACATATTGCTTCTTGATCTCGTCGATGAAGGAATTCTTGGTGAGCAGCGTGGTGGTCGCAAATGCCGAAAGCAGCAGCGTGATCAGCGGCAGCGTCATGTGCCAGATATAGTCGAGCGGCTTCTGCCACCAGGGCAGTTGCCAGAAATTGTCGGAGACAATGCCGCGGAGCGGGAACCAGTCGAAGAACGACCCGCCGGCGAAGATGACGATCAAGAGGATACCGAACAGGAAGCTCGGCACGGCATAGCCGATGACGATGATGCCGGAGGTCCAGACGTCGAAGGCCGAACCGTCGGAAACCGCCTTCTTGATCCCGAGCGGGATGGAGATTGCGTAGGAAAACAGCAGAATCCAGAGGCCGAGCGAGATCGAGACCGGCATCTTCTCCTTGATGAGATCGATGACCGAGGTGTTGCGGAAGAAGCTCTCGCCGAAGTCGAAGCGGATGTAATTCCACATCATCGTCGCGAAGCGCTCAAGCGGCGGCTTGTCGAAGCCGAATTGCTTCTCGAGCTTGGCGATGAATTCGGGATCAAGCCCTTGGGCACCGCGATAGCGCCCGCCTTCGTCGCCGCCGGCCTGCATCAGGTCGCCGCTGCTGCCGCTCAGGCGATCGGAGCCGCCAGCATTGGTGAGATCTGAAATCACCTGCTCGACCGGGCCGCCCGGCGCGAACTGTACGATGGCGAACGAGATCGCCATGATCCCGAAGATCGTCGGGATCATCAGAAGCAGGCGGCGCAGAATATAGGCACCCATCAGGCGAGCCTTTCGATCGACGTGTGGGCGATGGCCCGGACCGGCGAAGCGTCGGCATGCCGTCTATGGTGTCTCAATCCCTGTGTCTCCTTGCGGCTGTCAGGCCCGGATCGGGGCTTGTTTCAGTGATTCGTTTTCTTGCATTTGGAATCGAGACGCCATCCGAGTGCAAGGACTTCATTTGGGGGTAGCGTTTTTCGACCACCAGATCGACGGGAAGCCGATCGCATAGGTCGGGAGTTCGGCGGGGCGAGCAAATTTGTCCCAATAGGCGATGTTCATGTCGCGCTTGTAGTAAAGCGGCACGACGAAATTGTGGGCAAGGAGCACGCGGTCGAGCGCTTTCGTCGCCGCCACCAGCGTCTCGCGATCCTTGGCGAAAATGACCTTGTTGATCAGTGCATCGACACCCGGGTCGGCAATGCCGGCGTAGTTTCGCGAGCCCTGTTCCCCGGCGGAGCGCGAACCCCAATAGTCGAGCTGTTCGTTGCCGGGACTCAGCGTCTGTGCCCAGACGATCCAGGTCATGTCGTAGTCGAAAGCGCGCGTGCGATTGGTGTACTGCGAAGCGTCGACGGTGCGCACACGCGCGTCGATACCGATCTTCTTCAGGTTCTGGGCATAGGGAAGCGCGACGCGCTCGAGCGTGGCGCTGCTGAGCAGGATCTCGAATGAGAAGGGCTTGCCCGTCTTCGCCTCGACCATCCGATTGCCCTTGAGCTCGAAGCCGGCCTCCTTTAGCAGAGCGATCGCCTGGCGAAGGTTGTCGCGTCCCGCCTGTGGCGTGCCGCCCACCGGGTTCTTGTAGGGTGTCGTGAAGACTTCCGACGGCACCTTGTCCTTCACTTCGTCAAGGATCGCCAATTCAGCGCCCTGCGGCAGGGCCGACGAGGCGAGATCCGTATTCCAGAAGTAACTGTCGATCCGCGTGTACTGGTTGTAGAACACCGTGCGGTTCATTTCCTCGAAGTCGAGGGCATAGTTCAGCGCCTCGCGCACCTTTTCGTCATTGAAGGGCGGCCGGCGCATGTTCGGGACCAGAGCCTGCATGATGCCGGTGGCCCTCAGCGGATTGGGTAGGCTCTCGCGCTTGACGCGACCGTCCTTCACTGCCGGAAAATCATAAGCGGTTGCCCAGCGCGCCGCGATGTTTTCAAGCCAGTAATCACTGTTTCCCGAACGAAACGCCTCGAACTCGACATCCCGGTCACCGAAGAAGGTATAGCTGATCGAGCCGAAATTGTTCTGCCCGACATTGACGTTCAGCGACTTGCCCCAGTAGTCGTCCCTGAGCTCGTAGCGAATGGACGAGCCGGCCGAAAATGCGGCGATCTTGTAGGGGCCGGATCCCATCACCGGCTCAAGCGTCGTCTTGTTGATGTCGCGCGGCTTGCCGTCCGTTCCTTGGCCCTCCCACCAGTGCTTCGGCAGGATCTGCAGCTGGCCGAGGATGTGGGGCAGCTCGCGGTTGTTCTTCTCATCGAAATGGAAGGTGACGTCGCGTTCGCCGGTCTTTTCCGCCGAGGTCACATGCTTGTAGTAGTTGGCGTAGAGCGGATCGAGCTCTTTGCTCTTGTCGAAGCTGAAGATGACGTCTTCCGGCGTCACAGGCTTTCCATCCGCCCATTTGGCTTCCTGCCGCAGCCGGAAGGTTGCGGATGAAATGTCTTCTGGGAACGAAACGCCTTGGGCGAGCAGACCGTAAGCGGTCGAGATCTCGTCATCGGCGGATTTCAGCAGCGTGTCGAAGACGAGCGTCAGCCCGACTGCGGGTTGTCCCTTGTCGAGGACCGGGTTGAAGGTATCAAATGTTCCGGTGCTCGACAGTTTGACGTCGCCGCCCTTGGGCGCATCCGGATTGACATAGTCGTAATGGGCAAAATCGGGCTTGTACTTCAGTTCGCCGATGAGGGAGAGGCCGTGATGCCAGTCGGCATGGTCGGCGCGTGCTGCAGGAGGAAGGAGGAGAAGTGTCGCTGCCAGTAGCGACGCTGCGATTCCAGGTTTCACGGTCCTGCAGAAGTTTGGCATCCAGCCGGTACCCCTTATATTTCAATCTTCTTTTGCGAGAGCATAGGCGAAATCGGGGCAATTGACAGGCACTGCCGCAAATCAGGCAAAATTTTTGAGTCACATCCCGGTGAATCACAAGCGCGTGACGCGTAAGGCTGAGGCAAAGACGGGGCCTTAGGATCGGGGTTCGTCGGACAGGGAATGCCGCGAGTTGGCGCTGCTGTCCGCGAGACAAATGGGACGAAATTCAATGATTGCTCCACTTCGACGTTGCGGCTCGGCGTTTCTTGCGTTGCTGCTGGGAACAAGCCTTCTGATTGCCGACAACGCGGCGGCCGAGGATGTGCCGGCAAAGGCGCTCTTCGGTGCCAAGGCCCTGCCAGCCGAAATGGCCGCGAACCCCTATGGTTTCTACGCGAAGGGCTGCCTTGCCGGCGGTGTCGCCATCCCGACCGACGGGCCCACCTGGCAGGCGATGCGGCTGTCGCGCAACCGCCGCTGGGGTCACCCGCAGATGATCGCGCTGATCGAGCAGTTTTCGCACGATGCCGCCGAAAAGGTCGGCTGGCCCGGCCTGTTGCTTGGTGACATCTCGCAGCCGCGCGGCGGTCCGATGCTTTCCGGGCACGCGTCCCACCAGATCGGTCTTGACGCCGATATCTGGCTGACGCCGATGCCGCAGCGCACGCTCACCTATCGCGAGCGCGAGGATATTTCGGCGACCTCGATGCTGCAGAAGAACAAGTTCCTGACGGTTGATCGTTCCATTTGGACGCCAAAACACGCGCAGCTCATCATGCTGGCTGCCAGCTACCCGCAGGTGGAGCGCGTCTTTGTCAATCCGGCGATCAAGAAGAAGCTCTGCGACACCTGGACCGGGGACCGATCGGCGCTTGGCAAGGTCCGGCCGATCTACGGCCATGACTATCACTTCCACATCCGCATCAAATGCCCCGCGGGCGCAGCGAGCTGCAAGGACCAAGCGGCGGTGCCGGCCGGCGATGGCTGCGACAAGTCGCTGGCCTGGTGGTTTACCGACGAGCCCTGGGCAAAGCCGAAGAAAAAGCCGGGCGAAAAGCCGGTGAAGCCAAGGCTCACGACCATGGCCGACCTGCCGAAAGCCTGCGCACTCGTGTTGAACGGTCCGGCGCCTGCCTCGGAAGAGGCCGCCACGTTTGGCACGGCCTATCGGGCGGCGGCACCTGCCCCTGCGATACAGGGTATCGAGCAGGTGATCGGCGCTGCCGCCGGAGACGTTCCGCCGGCCGATATTCCGGTGCCGCTGGCCCGTCCGACCTTGCGATGATCATGAACGCGTGAGCGGGGTGGGCGGGCTTCAATCTTCCCATCGCCGCGGCGTTCATGTATAGGGCGATCAAATCGATTTAAAGATTGATGCGAGGCCCGACATGGCGGATCGGAAATGCATTGCCCTGATCGCTCACGATCAGAAGAAGGACGATCTTGCGGCTTTCGCCAAGGCGCATGAAGCGGTTTTGTCCCAATGGCGCATCGTTGCGACAGGCACGACAGGCGGCCGTGTCCTCGATGTCTGTCCCGGGCTCGACATCACGCGCCTGAAAAGCGGTCCGCTCGGCGGCGACCAGCAGATCGGCGCGATGATCGCCACCGGCGAGGTGCAGCTGCTGATCTTCTTCGTCGATCCCCTGACGGCAATGCCGCATGACGTGGACGTCAAGGCGCTGATGCGTCTTGCGATCGTCTACGACATTCCGATGGCGCTCAACCAGGCGACGGCCGAACAGTTGATCGATTTCAACCCAAAATCATAATCATGATCGCTTCTCATGAGTTAGGCGGATGCGGGCGAAAAACCGGACACACTTTCCCTTATCCCGTTCTAGCTGATAGACAGCGATTTACCTGCCACGACGATCAGGATGGATCTTGCGATGCCCGGCACCAGTGAAAACGCCTTCCCCTTTCCGATCCTGATCGGCGATATCGGCGGCACCAATGCCCGCTTTGCCCTGCTCCTCGATGCTTTTGCCGAGCCGAAGCAGCTGCCGCCGATCAAGACCGGCGATTTCGAAACGATCGAGGAAGCGATGCAAAAGAGCATCCTCGACAAGACCTCGGTGCAGCCGCGTTCGGCGATCCTGGCGGTGGCCGGTCCGATCCGGGGCGATGAAATTCCGCTCACCAATGCCGGCTGGGTGATCAGGCCGAAGGACATGCTCTCGAGCCTTGGCCTCGAGGACGTGCTGATCATCAACGATTTCGAGGCACAGGCGCTCGCCGTGGCCGCGCCGGCGGATGAGGATCTCGTGCAGATCGGCGGCGGCAGCGTTCGTCCCCTGACGTCGCGTGTCGTGCTTGGCCCGGGCACGGGTCTCGGCGTCGGCGGACTGGTCTTTGCCCAGCACACCTGGATCCCGGTACCGGGCGAGGGCGGCCATGTCGACATCGGCCCGCGCAGCGAACGCGACTTTCAGATCTGGCCCTTCCTCGAGCCGATCGAGGGGCGCATGGCGGGCGAGCAGATCCTCTGCGGGCGGGGCATCATGAATCTCTATCGCGCCGTCTGTGCCGCCGATGGCGTGGACCCGGTGCTCATCGATCCGGCGGAAGTGACGACGCACGCGCTGGCCGAGAGCGACAGGGCGGCGATCGAGACGATCTCGCTGTTCTGCACCTATCTCGGCCGCGTTGCCGGCGACATGGCGCTAATCTTCATGGCCCGCGGCGGCGTGTTTCTGGCGGGTGGCATCTCGCAGAAGATCCTGCCGGCGCTCATGAAATCGCCGTTCCGTGCCGCCTTCGAAGACAAGGCGCCGCACTCGGCGCTGATGAAGACGATCCCGACCTTTGCCGTCATTCATCCAATGGCGGCGCTCTCCGGCTTGGCCGCTTTTGCCCGCACGCCGAGGGATTTCGGTGTTGCAACGGAGGGACGCCGCTGGAGAAGCTGAGCAGTCGGCGCGCGCAAAGACTCGCCAAAGCGATACCAAACTACTATAGAGCCCCGGGAAAGGTCGGGCCGGAAACCGGCTCGCCACATTGGGTCCAGGGAAGACGGGCTTTTTGAGCGCCAGCAATAGAAAACAGCACGCGGTCGATTCCGATACGATCAGCGGAATTCTGAAACGGGTCATTGCGGAAAACGGTCGCGACCACATTCGCGGCTATGCTTTTGCCATTGCCTGTCTGGCCGTCGTCGCTGCCACAACCGGTTTCACGGCCTCGATCATGGAGACCGTGATCAACGAGGCTTTCGCCAACAAGCGGGCAGATATCGTCCTGCTCGTCTGCGGCGCGATCCTCGCAGCCTTCATTCTGCGTGGCTTCGCCACCTACGGCCAGGCCGTTGCCCTGTCGAAGATCGGCAACAACATCGTCGCGCGTTACCAGCGCCGGCTCTACGCCCATCTGATGGCGCTGAGCGTCGGCTATTTCAACGAGACGCGATCGGCACAGCTTGCAGCCCAGATCAGCCAGAATGTCAGCGGCATCCGCGACGTGCTCAACCTGACGGTCACGTCGATCGCCCGCGATCTCCTGACCCTGATTGGTCTGGTCGGCGTCATGTTCGCCAAGGACTGGTTGCTGTCGATCATCGTCTTCGTCGCGGCGCCGCCGTTGCTGCTCGGCCTGCGCTACGTTTCCAGGCGCCTGCGTTCGGCGACGCGCGAATCGATCGAGGTCAATAGCCGCGTTCTCGGCGCGATGCAGGAAACGATCCAGGGCATCACCATCGTCAAGGCCTTCACCATGGAAGGCGAACTGCGCGGCAAGGTCGATGCGATCATCGATCGGGCCGAGAACCGGGCGAACCGCATTGCGCGGTTGAGCGAGCGCACGGCACCGATGACCGAAACCTTCGCCGGCCTCGCGATTTCTGCTGTGCTTGCCTATTCCGCCTTCCGCGCGATCTATGCGGACGTGCCGCCCGGCGCCTTCTTCGCCTTCGTGGTGGCTCTCCTGATGGCTTACGATCCCGCCCGCCGACTGGCGCGGCTGCAAGTCTCGATGGAGCGTGCTGCCGTCAATGCCCGCATGGTCTACGAAATCCTCGACACCGTGCCGCATCAGCGCGACAAGGCGGACGCCAAGGAACTGGCCTTCACGAACGCCGCAGTCGAGCTGCGCGACGTCCGCTTCCAGTACGCTAACGGCGACGAGGTTCTGAAAGGCGTCAGCTTCGTTGCAGAAGGCGGCAAGACGACGGCGCTCGTCGGCCCCTCCGGTGCCGGCAAGTCGACGGTCATCAGCCTCATCCCGCGGTTCTACGATCCGGCTTCCGGCCAGATTCTGATCGATGGGCAGGATATTGCCGACGTCACCAAGCAGTCGCTGCGCAAGAGCATCGCCTATGTGTCGCAGCAACCCTACCTCTTCGAAGGATCGATCCGCGACAACATCCGCTACGGGCGCATCGATGCGACCGACGCGGAGATCGAGGAAGCCGCGCGGCTTGCCTATGCGCATGATTTCATTCTGGCGCAGCCGCAGGGATACGATACCCCGGTCGGCGAAAACGGCATGACGCTTTCCGGCGGCCAGCGCCAGCGGCTGTCCATCGCCCGTGCACTCGTGCGCAATGCGCCGATCCTGCTGCTCGACGAGGCCACCTCGGCGCTCGATACCGAATCGGAAGCCGCCGTGCAGAAGGCGCTCGATTACGCCATGAACGGCCGTACGGTGATCGTCATCGCGCATCGCCTTTCGACCGTCGTCAATGCCGACAAGATCATCGTCATGAAGGATGGTTCCGTCGTCGAGGAGGGCACGCATGCCGAGCTTGCACGGCGACCGGACGGTCTCTACGCTCGGCTTCACAATCTTCAGGGCCAGTCGCCTGAGGCCAAGGCGCCCGAAGCGCCGGCCGGCGCCGAAATCTAGAACATTTCCAGCAAAAGCGCGTAGCGGTTTTGCGTCCGGAAATGCGTAAGAACAATGAGATAGAGCGTTTCCCGACGCCGTTTTGACTGGGAACGCGCTAACAGCGGACGAGAAGGAAATCACCGATGGGCGAACCCGATATGAAGCTCGTGGTGGTGGGTGCTGCAGGCCGTATGGGCCAGACGCTGATACGCACGGTCCACGCGATGGACGGCGTGCGCCTGCATGCCGCCATCGAACGCCCGGGTTCTCCCTTCGTCGGCCGTGACGCCGGCGAAGTGGCCGGTCTCGGGCCGATCGGCGTGCCGGTCACCGACCAGCCGCTCGAAGCGTTCGTCGAGGCGGAAGGCGTGCTTGATTTCACAGCACCCGCGGGCACCGTCGAGTTTGCCGGCCTTGCGGCCCAGGCCCGCATCGTCCATGTCATCGGGACCACCGGCTGCTCGGCCGACGACGAGGCGAAAATCCGTGCTGCTGCGCGTCACGCCCGGATCGTCAAGTCGGGCAATATGAGCCTCGGTGTGAACCTGCTCGGCGTGTTGACGGAAAAGGCGGCGCGTGCGCTCGGCCCCGCCAATTGGGATATCGAAATCCTCGAAATGCACCACAAGCACAAGGTCGATGCGCCCTCGGGCACCGCATTGCTTCTCGGCGAAGCGGCGGCGACGGGACGCGGCATCAGCCTTGCCGACAATTCGGTGCGCGTGCGTGACGGTCATACGGGCCCGCGTCCGGCCGGTACGATCGGCTTTGCGACGCTGCGCGGCGGCTCGGTCGTCGGCGAACACTCGGTCATTCTCGCCGGCGAAGGCGAGCAGGTGACGCTCTCGCACAGTGCCACGGATCGCTCGATCTTCGCGCGCGGCGCCGTCACGGCGGCGCTTTGGGCACGCAGCCAGAAACCCGGCTTCTATTCCATGCTCGACGTTCTCGGGCTCAACTGACCTTTCCACTCTCAAGTCTCAAGGGGAATTCGACATGAGCGGTACTCTCGTCCTCGTCCGGCATGGCCAGAGCGACTGGAACCTGAAGAACCTGTTTACCGGCTGGCGTGATCCGGACCTGACGGAACTCGGCGTCGCGGAAGCCAGGGCCGGCGGCAAGGCGCTTGCCGAATATGGCATCAAGTTCGACATCGCCTTCACCTCGGACCTCGTCCGTGCCCAGCGCACCTGCCAGTTCGTGCTCGACGCCGTCGGCCAGTCCTCGCTCGAAACGATCCGCGACCAGGCGCTCAACGAGCGCGACTACGGCGACCTCTCCGGCCTTAACAAGGACGACGCACGCGAGAAGTGGGGCGAAGAGCAGGTGCACATCTGGCGCCGCTCCTACGACGTGCCGCCTCCGGGCGGCGAAAGCCTGCGTGACACCGGTGCCCGCGTCTGGCCCTATTACCTGACCGAGATCCTGCCGCGCGTGCTGTCGGGCCAGAAGGTTCTGGTCGCCGCCCACGGCAACTCGCTGCGCTCGCTGGTCATGGTGCTCGATCGTTTGACCAAGGAAGAGATCCTGAAGCTCAACCTCGCGACCGGCGTGCCAATGGTCTACAAGCTCAAGGCCGACTCGACGGTCGCTTCCAAGGAAGTGCTGGGCGACATGTCCGGCGCCCACTGAGCGCTGACAAATATGGAAATGAAGAAGGGGCGCCGAGCGCCCCTTTTTTGTTTTTCCAAGCAGTTCCAGGAAAGGTGCGAAGCGGCTTTCCGTCCGGATCTGCGTGACTTGAAAGCATCAGATCGTGCCGTCCGCCGCCTTGCCGGCTTCCCAGCCGAGGATCGCGCGCTTGCGCGTCAGGCCCCAGTGGTAGCCGGTGAGATCGCCGCTCTTGCCGAGTGCGCGATGGCAGGGAACCACGAAGGAGATCGGATTACGCCCGACCGCGGCACCGACGGCGCGCGAGGCCGTCGGCTGGCCGATCGTCCCGGCGATGTTCGAATAGGTGGTGGCGCAGCCGAGCGGGATCTTCAACAATGCCTGCCAGACCCGGATCTGAAAATCGGAGCCGATCAGGAAGATATGCAGCGGCTCTTCCTGGCGCCAGCGCGAGGGATCGAAGATGCGTGCCGCATAGTGGGCGGTGGCCGCACTGTCTTCGATATAGCTGGCGTTCGGCCAGCGTTGCGCCATGTCCTCGAAGCTCGCCTGTTCGCCGCCGCCATCGTTAAAGGCGAGGCCTGCCAGGCCGCGGTCTGTGATCATCACCAGCGCCGTGCCGAAGGGCGAGGGATGGTAACCGTAGCGGATCGTCAGGCCGGTGCCGCGCGCCTTCCATTCGCCGGGCGACATCGCCTCGTGGGTGACGAACAGGTCGTGCAGGCGGCTCGGCCCTGACAGGCCGACCTCGATGCTGGTTTCGAGCAGCGGCATGTCTTCCTGGCGCAACAGGCGCTTGGCATGGTCGAGCGTCACCGCCTGGAGGAAGGCCTTCGGCGAAAGCCCGGCCCAGCGGGTGAAGACCTTCTGGAGTTGCGTCGGCGACTGCTTCAGGCGGTGCGCCACCGTTTCGAGCGACGGCTGGTCGCGATAATCCTCGGTGAGCATTTCGATCACGCGGCTGACCGTATCGTAATCGGTGCCTTTCGGCGTGATGTCTGTGGGTACGGATGTCGCAATGTTCATGGCTCTTCTCCTGTCATGTCACAGGTAATCCCTTGCTGGTCCAGGAAACCACCCGAAACTTGAACGAATGCGCGGATTTGCGTCCCATTGGTCGTTCGGCGAGCGTCAGCGGCGGCGAACGGTCGCAAGCGCACCCGAGAGGGCGAGCGCGAAGGTCTCGCGATCGTCGCGATTGAGAAACGAACCGATGTCGGTCCGGCGGCCACCACCGCTGATCGTCATCGAGATGATGCCGATTTCCTGATGGCGGGCGACATTGAAGCGGGCCCAGAACGGATTGAAGCGGTGTTCGGTGATCTGGCCCGACGGCGTGAACTTGCGCACGGAAACATCGGTTCTGGAAACGCTGACCTCTTCGCGGCTGAGCGCCGAGCGGTAATTCAGCCAGAAGGCGCCGAACAGCAGCAGGTAGTCGAGCCCGAAGAAGAACACGATCGGCCAGGCGCCGATGACGAGGAAGACAAAAGCGTGCACCAGGCTGAGCAGTCCGGCGATCAGGAAGACGATCCTGAAGCCTTTTCGCCCGAGCGAACGATAGGGCGTAAGCTCGGCGGTGAAGACCGGCGCATCCTCGGGCGGGGTGGTGACGTTGCCATTGATCATGACCTTTGACTATAGATGCATCATGAAAAACGTGAAGCCGAAATTCCCCGTCAGCGCCGCAAAACCCAAGACGAGCCGCCGCGCAACGCCGCGGGTGAAGAGCCTCTACAGCCAGGACGAGCTCAAGGAGATTTTCCGCCGCTTCTCGATCCAGCGCCCCGAGCCGAAGGGCGAGTTGGAGCACGTCAACCCGTTCACGCTCGTCGTTGCCGTGGCGCTCTCGGCGCAAGCGACCGATGCCGGCGTCAACAAGGCGACGCGCGCGCTCTTCGCCATCGCCGATACGCCGGAGAAGATGCTGGCGCTTGGGGAAGAGAAGGTCCGGGACTACATCAAGACCATCGGTCTCTACCGCAACAAGGCGAAGAACGTCATCGCGCTCAGCGAAAAGCTGATCCGCGATTTCGGTGGCGAAGTGCCGCGCACGCGGGAGGAACTGGTGACCCTTCCGGGGGTCGGTCGCAAGACCGCCAATGTGGTGTTGTCGATGGCCTTCGGCCAGTCGACGATCGCCGTCGACACCCACATCCTCCGCATCGCCAACCGCCTCTGTCTGGCACCGGGCAAGACCCCAGACGAGGTGGAAGACAAGCTGATCAAGATCATCCCGGATGAATACCTCTACCACGCGCATCACTGGCTGATCCTGCACGGGCGCTACTGTTGCAAGGCGCGCAAGCCCGAATGCGAGCGCTGCGTCATCGCCGATCTCTGCAAGTCGCCGGAAAAGACCTGCGATATCCCGGCGCCGCTCGTCGAACTACCGCCGCAGATCATCTCCGCCGCAGGCTGAGGCACCCTGGTATTGTCTTGACGGTCGGCGTCAGGCCGACACCAGCCGGTCGATCAGCGTGCCGATCGTCTCCGCGTAAAGCTCGGCCGAAGCACCATCGGCGATGTCGAGCGCCGCGCGATCGAAGGCGGCCGAAAGCAGCGAGGCCATGGCCGACAGCCTTTCCGGGCCCGGCACTGCCGGCGCCATCGCCTCGGCAATGCCCTCCTCCAGGGTTCTCTGGGCATTGGCCGCGTCGATCGCGGCCATTTCCTGCTTGCCGAGCACCGCCGGCCCGTCGAGCAGCAGCAGACGGATTCGGCCCGGCTCGCGCATCGCGTCGAAATAGGCGCGGGCACCGACTTTCAGTGCGTCGCGGGGCGTGAGGTCGTTGGCCGTTGCCTGCTCGATCGATATCGCCACTGCGCCCGCCTCCCGCTCCGCCACGGCACGGAACAACGCCTTCTTGTCTTCGAAGTGGTGATAGAGCGCGCCGCGGGTCAATCCGGCGGCGGCAACAATATCGGGCGTGGAGGTATCGGCATAACCCCGGGTGACGAAAAGGCCACGCGCGGCATCGAGGATCGCGGTGCGCGTCGTGTCGGATCGCTCGCGATTGGAGCGACGGGAGACTTCCTGTTGCATACATGCAGCCTATATGTTAATTAAAGATACATACAGATTGTATGATATTGCCGGAGCGAGGGAAAGCCATGAAATCGACGAGCTACTATCCTGTCATCATGACATCAGATGTTGCCGCCACCGCCGCCTTTTACATCGAGCACTTCCGCTTCCAGGCGCTCTTCACCAGCGATTGGTATGTGCATCTGCAGTCGGTCGAGGACGAGCATGTCACGCTGGCGGTGCTCGACTACCGCCACGAGACGATCCCGGAGGAAGCACGTACGCCCACCCGCGGTCTTCTGCTGAATTTTGAGGTCGAGGATCCGGATCGCATTTACGCGCAAGCGGTTGCCGCCGGGCTTCCGATCCTGAAGACGTTGCGAGACGAGGTCTTCGGTCAGCGTCATTTCATCACCGCCGATCCGAACGGCGTGCTGATCGATGTCATCAAGCCGATCCCGCCGAGCGCCGAATTCGCCGCAGCTTACGACGAAAGTGCGCTTCCGACGGCCTGATGCGATGGCCCCACGTCTTTTGTCTTCCAAATGGCCGGAAAACCGGTATTAACGAACACCGGCCATCACGGAGACCGGACGAGGTTCATGACAAAATACGACGTGCTGACGATCGGCAATGCCATCGTTGATATCATCGCGCGCTGCGACGATGCCTTTCTCAATGAAAACGGCATCATAAAGGGCGCCATGAACCTCATCGATGCCGAACGAGCCGAGTTGTTGTACTCGCGCATGGGCCCGGCCGTCGAAGCGTCCGGCGGCAGCGCCGGCAATACGGCAGCCGGTGTCGCCAGCCTTGGCGGTCGCGCTGCCTACTTCGGCAAGACCGCGAGCGACCAGCTCGGCGAGATCTTCGCGCACGACATCCGCGCCCAGGGCGTTTACTTCCAGACGAAGCCGCTCGAAAACGTGCCGCCGACCGCGCGCTCGATGATCTTCGTCACCGAGGATGGCGAGCGCTCGATGAACACCTATCTCGGCGCCTGCGTCGAGCTTGGCCCCGAGGATGTGGAGGCCGACGTCGTCGCTGAGGCCAAGGTCACCTATTTCGAAGGCTATCTCTGGGATCCGCCGCGGGCCAAGGACGCCATCCGCGAGACCGCGCGGATCGCCCACGAAAACGGCCGCGAAACCGCGATCACGCTGTCCGACAGCTTCTGCGTTCACCGCTATCGCGAGGAGTTCCTCGAACTCATGCGATCAGGCACGGTCGATATCGTCTTCGCCAACAGGCAGGAAGCGTTGGCCCTCTACGAGACCGAAGACTTCGATCTGGCGCTGGAAAAACTCTCGAAGGATTGCAAGCTCGCTGCCGTGACTCTCAGCGAAGAAGGCTCGGTGGTCGTGCGTGGAGAGGAGCGGGTTCGGGTCCGCGCAACGCCGATCGCCCAGGTCGTCGATACGACCGGTGCCGGCGACCTCTATGCCGCGGGCTTCCTGCACGGCTACACGACCGGACGCTCGCTCGAAGACTGCAGCAGGCTCGGCAATCTCGCCGCCGGCATTGTCATCGGTCAGATCGGCCCGCGGCCGATGGTCTCGCTGGAAACGGCCGCCAAGCAGGCGGGTCTCGCCTGATTCGTCCTGATTGAATTTTGTGAAAAGCAGGCGTGGCCTTACTTGAAGGCCTCGCCGGGATAGGCGCCCCAGATCTCGCTTTGGGCGATCCAGCCTTCGACGCCCTGCGTCTCGGCATGGCACCAGTCGCCATTGCATTCGCCGACATGCACGATGACCCCCGGCTCCATGCGGGCGACGATCGGGGATGTACCCTGCGGATCGCGGCGCATGTTGACGAAGACGCCTTCGCCCTTGCCGCGCATCCAGGGCGCTGCGACGGCTGTACGGTCGCCGGAAAGCAGCGCCTGGTTGACCCAGCCTTCGGTGCCGTCGGCGTCGCGGATACGGCGCCAGTTATCGTATTCCTGGATGATCTCCACGGGAACGCCGGGCTTCATGTAGCGGAAGGCGACCGCGTAATCGACGCTCGGGCCGATCCGGAGATTGACGCTCTTCGACTTGAGGCTCACGAAGCGCGGCAGCGGCAGTCCGCTGGCGCCCTTGGCAGCTTGAGCGTAAGCCGCCGACGCCATGATCCCGGCGCCAAGGCAGGCGGCGATCAACGAGAACGAGAATCTGGAAATGACATGACGCATGACGAAGCTCATTTTCCGTGGCACTAGCTTTTGCGGGCGCAGTTCACCTGGGGCCCAACACACGGGCTGAAATCGCGGGGACGAACGCGCGAGTTTTGTTTGTCTTCCCGGTGGGGTCTGGTAGAAATTGCGGCTACAGGGAGAAAGTATCGCCCAACTTGGTTAAGGACCCGTCAACAAGGCCCGTCGCAGCAATGACAAGCAAGAAGAAGCCCACGGTCTACATCACCCGTAAACTGCCTGATATCGTCGAGACGCGCATGCGCGAACTTTTCGATGCGGAGTTGAACATCGACGACACGCCGCGCAGCCAGCCCGAGCTCGTCGCGGCGGTGAAGCGCGCCGACGTGCTGGTGCCGACAGTGACCGATCGCATCGATGCGGCGCTGATCGAGCAGGCCGGCCAACAGCTGAAGCTGATCGCCAGCTTCTCGAATGGGGTCGACAATATCGACGTCGACGCCGCAGCGCGCAAAGGCATCACCGTCACCAACACGCCGAACGTGTTGACGGAGGACACCGCCGACATGGCGATGGCGCTGATTCTCGCAGTGCCGCGCCGGCTTGCCGAAGGTGCGCAGATCCTGACCGATCGCAAGGGCGAATGGGCCGGGTGGTCGCCGACCTGGATGCTCGGCCGGCGCATTGCCGGAAAGCGCATCGGCATCGTCGGCATGGGCCGGATCGGCACCGCGGTCGCACGCCGCGCCAAGGCCTTCGGCCTTTCGATCCACTATCACAACCGTCACCGGGTGAACGCGGAAACCGAAGAGATGCTGGAGGCGACCTACTGGGACAGCCTCGACCAGATGCTGGCCCGCGTCGATATTGTTTCGGTCAACTGCCCGTCGACGCCGGCGACCTATCACCTGCTCTCGGCCCGCCGCCTGGCGCTGATGCGGCCTGACAGCTATATCGTCAACACAGCCCGCGGCGGCATCATCGACGAGACGGCGCTGATCAAGTCGCTGCGCGAAGGCAAGATCGCCGGTGCCGGCCTCGACGTTTTCGAGAACGAGCCGGCGGTCAATCCGAAGCTGATCAAGCTTGCCGGCGAAGGCAAGGTCGTGCTCCTGCCACACATGAGTTCGGCGACGCTCGAGGGCCGCATCGATATGGGCGACAAGGTGGTCATCAACATCCGCACCTTCTTCGACGGCCATCGCCCGCCGGACCGCGTGCTTCCGGGCCGCGACTGATCGCGGAGCGCCGCACGGTCCTGCCGTGCGGCTGTCCGTCCGGCCTGCTCAAGGTTAGAAGCTAGCTAGAGTGTCTTGCGCATCTCGATCGCCGTCGGCCGAGTAAAGCCGGGGTGGCACATCGTACCGGTTTCGACGAAGCCCCAGGCGGCGAACGCCCGGTGGTTTTCGGTGAGTTCGATGCGGGTGAGTAGCCGCAACGCCGAAAGGCCGAGCGCTCGCGCTGTCGCCTCCGCTTCCGCGAGCAGCAACCGGCCGATACCCTTTCCCTGTGTCTGTGGGGCAACCGCGAGCTTGCCGATGTAGAGGCAATCGGCTTCAGGCTTGCAAAAGATGCAGCCGACAAGCCGCTCGCCGTCGCTGACGCCAAAGGCGATCTCGTCGGCACTCTTCTGCCGGAGCGATTCGACGGTGAGTACGTGCGCCGAGGAGGGCGGGTCGACCCGTCCGTCCATGTAGGAGAAGGCGCCAAGGATCAGCTTCAGCAGCTCCTCGTGCCGGTCGAAACTTTCACTGATGCGAAAGATCTGCACCATGATCGGCCTACGCTCTGCGATGGTAACGGATGGTGTTGAACTGCGCCGTCAGCGCGTCATACATCAACAGCCGACCGACCAGCGGTTCGCCGAAACCGGCGATCACCTTGATTGCCTCCATCGCCTGGAGCGTGCCGATGACGCCGGTCAGGGCGCCGACGATGCCCGCTTCGGCACAGGAGGGCACGACGCCGGCCGGCGGCGGTTCCGGGAAAAGATCGCGATAGGAGGGGTTCGGCCGCCCATCGCTGCCTGCCTTGTACGGCATCAGCACCGTCAGCGATCCGTCGAAGCGGCCGACGGCGCCGGTTACAAGCGGAATGCCGACCGCGGCTGCCGTATCGGCTGCGAGATAGCGCGTGTCGAAATTGTCCGAGCCGTCGATCACCAGGTGATATTGCCGGAACAGCGCCTCGGCATTGTCGGGGTTAAGCCGCAGCCTGTGTTCGTCGACGCTGACATGCGGGTTGAGTGAACCGATCGCTTCGGCTGCTCGCTCGACCTTGGCGCGATCGATGTCCTCGGTGCGGTGAATGATCTGCCGCTGCAGGTTCGAGAGTGCAACGATGTCGTCGTCGACGACGCCGATCCGGCCGATGCCAGCGGCCGCGAGATAGACGAGCACCGGGGCGCCGAGCCCGCCGGCGCCGATCACCAGCACACGTGCCGCTTTGAGTTTTTGCTGCCCCGCGCCGCCGATTTCCGGCAGCACGATATGGCGGGCGTAGCGGGCGATCTCCGATTGGTCGAGCTTGTTCTCACCGGTCATGCAACATCCTCCTCATCCCGCTCGGCCGGGTGGCCGATCGATTCTCAAGCGAGAGCGGATGCGGGCGGAAAACCGCACACACTTTTCCCCATCCGCTCTTGCTTATCCCGTAACGCTCCCGTGCGAAACGGTCAGGAAGCGGCCGCGATCGCCAAGTGCGTCGAACATCGCCTGGTCCGTTCCCGTCATGAAGGCCTGGCCGCCGAGGCCATCGACGAGGTCGAACAGCGCCGCACGCCGGTTGACGTCGAGATGCGCGGCGATCTCGTCGAGCAACATGATCGGCGCGTGGCCAGTCATGTCGCCGACGAGGCGCGCATGCGCCAGCACCAGTCCGACGAGCAGCGCTTTCTGCTCGCCGGTCGAGCAGCGTGCGGCTTCCATGTCCTTGTCCCGATGACGCACCAGCAGGTCGCTTCGGTGCGGCCCATCGAGCGTCCGGCCCGCCGCTGCGTCGCGCGGCCGCCCGTCGCGCAACATTGTCAGATATTGCTCTTCGAGATCATAGGCCGGGCGATGGCCCTCGTCGTCGAGAAAGCCGGACAGCGCCAGGCGGGCGGACGGAAAAACGCTGTCATCGACGTTCCGCTCGACGAGCGCGGTCAAGAGGCCGAGCATCTCCTGCCTTGCCAGCGCCATGGAAACCCCGAGACCGGCCATCTCTCGCTCAATTGCGGTCAGCCAGGACGGATCCGGGCGAAACTCGCTGAGCAGCCGGTTTCGGCTGCGCATCGCCCGATCGAATTCGCTGGCGCGTCGGCCATGCTCAGGATCGAGCGAAAGCACCAGCCGATCGAGGAAGCGCCGCCGGTCGGCCGAAGGCCCGGTGAAGAGCCCGTCCATCGATGGCGTCAGCCAGAGAACGCGCAGGTGATCCGTCAGTTCGTCGACGGTTGATGCCGGAGTTCCGTTGAGCCGCAGCCGCCGGGATTGGCCCTCGGTTACCCCGGCGGTGCCGGTGCCGATTTCGACCGGCCCCTCCATGCCCTCGACCTCCGCAAAGACGGAAAACCCGTCGCTCGCGCCGACGCGGGTGACGTCGGCGTAAGCCGCGCGCCTCAAGCCCCGTCCTGGCGAGAGGAAGGAAACCGCTTCCATCAAATTGGTCTTGCCGGCGCCGTTCTCTCCCGTCAGCACCACATGGCGCTGGTCGAGCTCTAGCGCGAGAGCCACATAGTTGCGGAACTCCGTGAGCTTCAAGCGGTTGAGAAAGACCTTGTGGGGCATGGGAAAACCGGATTCGACGTTGGGCGCCAGCTAGGACGAAAGCGTTGGCCAAGGCAAGGCGAAATGGCCAGCGCGTTTATATCACCCGGGATAGGTCGATATCGGCAGGGGATAGGCGACAAACCCCTTGAATCAGGTGCTTTTCTTGGGCGCCTTGGTCAAATATGACAGCTTCATGACAATCCACGGATGGATATACTTATAATGCTGGCCTGGTTCCGCAAACTGCTTCCCCGCGAAGATCGCTTCTTCGACCTCTTCGCCAAACATTCACGCACAGTCGTCGGTGCTGCCGACGCGCTCGACAAGCTGCTCGCCGGTGGCGACGATCTCGAGAAACAGTGCGACAGGATCGTCGCGCTCGAAGATGAAGCGGATCATATTACCGCCGAAGTGCTTCTGGCGGTCCGCCGTTCGTTCATTACCCCCTTCGACCGCGGCGACATCAAGGATCTGATCCAGTCGATGGATGATGCCATCGACATGATGCACAAAACCGTCAAGACAATCCGGCTCTACGAGCAGAAGACCTTCGACCCCGGCATGCGCGAAATGGGTACGATTGTCGGCCGGGCCGCACATCTGATTGCCGAGGCAGTCCCGCTGCTGGATCGCATCGGCACCAATCACGACCGGCTCATCGCCATCGCCGAGGAGGTCACCCGCATCGAGGGACACTCCGACGAACTGCACGAGCAGGGCCTCAAGGATCTGTTCCGCCGTTACGGCGCGAGCAACCCGATGGCCTACATCGTAGGCAGCGAGATCTATGGCCAGCTGGAAAAGGTCATCGACCGTTTCGAGGATGTCGCCAATGAAATCAGCGGCATCGTGATCGAGAACGTCTGATGGATGCGACGCTCGCCTTTCCGTTGCTCGTCGGGTTGATCGGCATCGCGCTGTTCTTCGACTTCCTGAACGGTTTGCACGATGCCGCCAACTCCATCGCGACGATCGTCTCGACGCGGGTGCTCAGACCGCAATATGCGGTCTTGTGGGCGGCATTCTTCAACTTCATCGCCTTCCTGTTCTTTGGCCTGCATGTGGCCGAGACGCTCGGCAAGGGCATCATCGATCCCGGCATCGTCACGCCGCCGGTGATCTTTTCGGCCCTCATGGGGGCGATCGTCTGGAACATCGTCACCTGGCTCTTCGGCATTCCGTCGAGTTCGTCGCATGCGCTGATCGGCGGCCTCGTCGGTGCCGGCCTTGCCAGCACCGGCTTTAGTTCCATCGTCTGGACCGGTCTTCTGAAGACCGTCGGCGCCATCTTCATGTCGCCGGCGATAGGCTTCTTCCTGGCCTTGCTCCTGGTGTTGATCGTCTCCTGGATTTTCGTGCGGCAGACGCCCTTTGCCGTCGACCGCACCTTCCGCGTGATGCAGTTCGTTTCCGCGTCGCTCTATTCGCTCGGCCACGGCGGCAATGACGCGCAGAAGACCATGGGCATCATTGCCGTTCTGCTCTTCTCGCAGGGCTATCTCGGTTCGGAGTTCTACGTGCCCTTCTGGGTGGTCATAACCTGCCAGGCGGCAATCGCGCTCGGCACGCTGTTCGGCGGCTGGCGCATCGTGCACACCATGGGCTCGAAGATTACCAGGCTCAATCCTATGCAGGGCTTCTGCGCCGAAACCGGCGGGGCGATCACGCTCTTTGCCGCCACCTGGCTCGGCATTCCCGTCTCGACGACGCACACCATCACCGGTGCGATTATCGGCGTCGGTGCGGCGCGGCGCGTCTCGGCGGTCCGCTGGGGGCTTGCCGGCAATATCGTGATTGCCTGGTTCATCACCATGCCGGCCGCGGCGGCGATTTCGGCGCTCGCCTATTTCCTGATCGATCTGATCTTCTGATCGAAGCGAACAGCGTCTCCCGCTTCAATCGGTGGGAGACGTGCATCATTTCTCGATCCGAGGCGCGGGGCTGTCCCGCCCGCCCTGATGCAAGGTCAGGCTCCCGGCGCGGGTGCCGGTTACGGTGAAGCTGATCTGCGCATCGATAAGCTTCGCAAAGAAACGGTGTTCGGCCTCCGGAAAGATTTCGATCCGATCCTGTCCCGTTGCCTGGGCAAACAGCCGATCTCCATCGCGAAAGATCGTCAGCTCGAAGCTGGGGGCCAGCCGATAGGTGCCGACATAGGCGTCATAGCTCGTCGGATCGACGGTTATCGCAGTGCGCCTGACATTTGCCGGCGCAAGCGGAGCGTTGCGGTTGAGCAGGTGTTGGCCGATATCGTCCACGCCGACCTCGGTCGACGCATTGGAGAGGGCGACGACGCCGATACCGGTCGACGGTCGGTAGCCGACGAAGGACCGATAGCCGCCGGTCCCGCCATTGTGCCAGATAATCTGCTCGTCGCCCTTGCCCGAGATCACCCAGCCGAGTGCCTGCTGGTCGTCTCCCCCGTTGCCGAGCGGCTGCCGGGTCGCAAGTAGCATGGTGAAGGCCGGCGCCAGCGGCGATGACGTTTTCCCCATGGCCGCCTCCAGGAATATCAGAAGATCGTTCGTCGTGGAGCGCAGCGCGCCGGCTCCTTGCAGCGCGTTGAGATCCCAGTCTCTCACCGGCTCCAGCGCCGCATTGTGGCCCGTCGCCCGCCTTTCGGCCCAGCCGGGCTGCGACGAGATCGCCGTGTCCTTCATGTCGAGAGGCGCTGTGATGCGGCTGATGACGAGCTCTTCGTAGGAAAGGCCGGCCTTCAAGGCGAGCGCGTGGCCGAGAAGCCCGGCGCCGAGATTGGAGTACTCGTGCTCGACGCCAGGGCGCCGCAGCGGCTTGTGATGGGACAGGAAGGCATAAAGCTCTGCTGTGCCGTAGTCCGCATACGGATTGCTTGTGTCTGTCGGGTCCAGATTGGTGGGTAGCCGCGGCAGACCGGACATGTGCGTCGCCAGGTCCTTCAGCGTGATCGGCTCCTCCTTGTCGTCCGGCATCGCCACACCTGGCGGAAACAACGCGGAGACGGGCGTGTCGAGGCGCAGCGTGCCTTTTTCAATCGCGTCCGCGAGCAACAGCGCGGTGAAGACTTTGGTGACCGAGCCGATCTCGAACACGGTCCGTCCATCGACCGGGCGCGGGTCACCTTTGGCCGGAGGCCATGCGCGACGATGCGTCGTCCATTGGCATCGATGATTCCGACGACAATGCCGACCGACTGCTGCTGCTTGTCGATTCGATCGGTCAGAATATTCAGGATTTCGGCATCGGTCGGAGCCGCGGAAAGGTTGTCCGCATGGGCGGCGGTGCCAAGCGTCATGGCGACGATCCAGTTCAGAAAGAAGGTCCGCATGATGAGAAGATAGGAAACCAATCTTTGGTTGCGATGGGTGCGAAGCGCATGCCAGCCGATTTCGATCAAGCTTCTGTCGAGACTCGATCGGCAATCGGCGAGATACCGTCGCCGACAGCGATTACGCCGGGGTTGCGGAAACGCTTCACGGATCCCAATAGGGCGGATCGCCAAAAGCTTCCTTCAGATGTTGGGCGATGGCTCGGAGCTTGGCGGAGACGCGTCGTCCTTCCGGATGCGCCATGTAGATGAATTCGGGCTCCGGACGCAGCCCGACATCGATCTCACGCAATTGCCCTTTGAGCACCGCGGGGCCGGCGATGAAGGCGGGCAACAGCGCGATGCCGAGCCCGGCGACGGCGGCGTCGTGCATCATGTCGCCATTGTTCATGCCGAGGGCCAGGCGCGCCCTGACGATCGTTGCACCGGAAGGTCCCTCGAACCGCCAATCGGCCGCACCGCGATTGGTGTAGAAGACGCCGCGATGGCCTTCGAGCTCGGCAAGCGACGCCGGTGTGCCGTGTCGTTCAAGATAATCGGGCGAGGCGACGAGCAAGCGCCGGCTTCTGGCAAGTTTCCAAACCATCAGGCGGGAATCGGCGATCACGCCGTGGCGGACAATCGCGTCGTAGCCTTCCGAGGCCGCATCGACCCGCCGGTCGTCGAGATCGAGCGTCAGTTCGATTTCCGGATGGCGCGCCAGGAACGGATAGAGCGCCGGGCCGAGATGCCGGCGGCCAAAGCTGACGGGCGCGGCGATCCGAAGCGGCCCCGTCAGCTGTCCGCGCCGCTCGGCAAGGTCGCTCGCGGCCGCCTGCACCTCGCTGACGATCCTGACGGCGCGCTCGCGGAAGGCGATGCCGTCCTCGGTGAGCGTCAGCTTGCGCGTCGTGCGATGGAGGAGCGTGGCGTTGAGCCCGCGCTCCAGTTCCGCCACGCGTTCGCTGACGACGGATTTCGACAGGCGCAGGCGCCGCGCCGCTTCACTGATCGAGCCAGCTTCGGCGACCGCGACAAAGGCGGTTATTCCCTCGATCTTCACCATCGTTCGACTTTTCCGAATTCGAGTTCCACAATTGGAAGACTAATCCGAACGATCGTTTTCCGCCATAACTGTCTGCATTCGAGGACGACGGTTCCAGCCAACCGAGCCGATCTCCTCTTCAACCCAACAAGAGGACTTTCATCATGTCACGTTTGCAGAACAAGACGGCACTCATCACCGGCGGCACCAGCGGCATCGGTCTCGAAACCGCACGCCAGTTCATCGCCGAAGGCGCAAGGGTCGCCGTCACCGGCACCAATCCGAAGAACATTGCCGAAGCACGCGCCGTCCTTGGCGAGACAGCTCTGATCATCGAGGCCGATGCCGGCAATGTCGCCGACCAGGCCGCCGTCGCTGAAAAGATCCGCGCCGCCTTGGGCACGCTCGATATCCTGTTCATCAATGCCGGCATCGCCAAGCTGCAGCCGATCGAGCAGTGGGACGAGGCAAGCTTCGACCGCTCGCTCGCCATCAACCTCAAGGGACCGTATTTCCTGATCCAGGCCTTGCTACCGGTCTTTTCCAAACCGGCATCGATCGTGCTCAACACCTCGATCAACGCCCATATCGGCATGCCGACCTCAAGCGTCTATGCCTTGACCAAGGCGGGGCTGCTGTCGCTCGCCAAAACGCTCTCCGGCGAACTCATCGGCCGCGGCATCCGGGTCAACGCCGTCAGCCCCGGCCCGATCCGCACGCCGCTGCATGACGGCCATGCCCCGACGGTGGAGAAAAACAAGCAGGTTGTTGATGCGATCGCTGCGCAGATCCCGCTTGGCCGCTTCGGCAACGCAAGCGAAATCGCCAAGGCGGTCGTCTTCCTCGCCTCCGACGAGGCTGCTTTCACTGTCGGCGCCGAACTGATCATCGATGGCGGCATGGCGACGCTCTGATCACGGCTTAACTCTAACGAACAGACAGAAGCGCCGCGTGTTCAATCGGATGCGCGGCGCTTCCCGTCGTCTTCGGCCGGCCGTTGGCATCGCTGGTTGGGAGGAGTATATTTCTGCAATCTAATGGAATGCATCCAGTCGCAAGAAATCGACATAGACGGAACACCGATCAGATCCCAGGAGGAGACGATGACGAGTGTGAGATGGATGATGAAGGGGCGCGAATTCATACATTGCAACTGCGCCTATGGCTGTCCTTGCCAGTTCAATGCATTGCCGACACAAGGCCATTGCAGCGCCGTCGGCGCCTTCGAGATCGAGGAAGGCTATCACGGCGATACGCGGCTCGATGGGCTTCGTGGCGGCCTGATCGCCGCCTGGCCGGGCGCCATCCACGAGGGGAGGGGGCAGGTTGTGCCGATCGTCGATAGCCGCGCCTCCGCCGAACAGCGCGGTGCGTTGCTGCGCATCATGAGCGGCGAGGATACGGAACCGGGTGCCACCTTCTTCCAGGTCTTTGCGACGACCTTCGAAACCATGCACGATCCTGTCTTTGCCGAAATCGATTTCGAGGTCGATGTCGGCGCGCGCACGGCGCGGCTGAATGTGCCGGGCTGGCTCGTCGCTCGCGGCGAACCGATCCTCAATCCGGTGACCGGCGCCGCCCATCAGGCGCGCATCAATCTCCCCCAGGGCTTCGAATACGACGTCTGCGAAGTCGGGCGCGGATGGGCCGATACGAAGGGGCCGCTGACCATGGCACTGGCGGACTCGCATGCTCATTTCGCGCGCATGCACCTGACCGAAAGCGGCGTGATCCACTGACGTCGATGAAGGATACGGCGCTCGAAACCCTGCTCAGACGTGATCGCGCCATCGTCGTGGCGGCGCTGATTACGCTGACGGCGATCAGCTGGATTTACGTCCTGTGGCTGGCTTCGGCCATGGACATGGCTGCGCCCCCGGCAGCCTCCGGCACCATGGATATGGGCTCGGGCATGGACATGGAGATGCCCATCGACATGCCGATGAACATGCCCATGGAGGCGCAAGGGGGATCGATGACATCGATGGCGACTGCGGCCGCCGGTCCCTGGACCGCGGCAACCTTCGCCTATGCCTTTGTCATGTGGGCTGTCATGATGGTTGGCATGATGGTGCCGTCGGCAACGCCGATGATCCTGCTCTATGCTCGGGTCGGAAGACAGGCGGCACAGCAGGGCAAGCCCTTCGCCGCAACCGGCTTCTTCGCCGGCGGCTATCTGCTGGCCTGGACCTTGTTCGCGCTGATTGCCGTTCTCGGGCAATGGCTCCTGGATCATGCCTTGCTGCTCACCCCAATGCTTTCGAGCGCCAACCAAGCCTTGAGCGGTGCGGTCCTCGTCGCCGTCGGCCTGTTTCAGTGGACGTCGCTCAAGGATCGTTGCCTCAGGCAATGCCAGTCGCCGCTGCTATTCATCCAGAACCACGGCGGATTTCGCCGCGAGGCGGGTGCCGCGTTCGGCCTCGGCCTGCGACACGGCCTTTATTGCGTCGGCTGCTGCTGGGCGCTGATGGCGCTTCTGTTCGTCGGTGGGGTGATGAACGTGTTGTGGATCGCGGCGATCGCCATCTTCGTGCTCGCCGAAAAGGTGGTGCCCGGCGGCCGGCTCCTGTCCCGTGTCGCTGGGGTGGTGCTCGTCATGGCCGGGCTGTGGCAGCTTGCGGCCATGACGTGAAGCTTACAGCACCGCGCGCCCCATCCGGCGCGCAAGATCGCTGTGGGATACGCGGGGCGCCTTAGTCGCTCAGCGTATCGAAGAAATCCTTCATCCGGGCGAAGAAGCCCGTCGATTCCGGATTGTTGTCCTTCGAGGAGATCTGTTCGAATTCCTGCAGCAGTTCGCGCTGGCGCTTGGTCAGCTTCTGCGGCGTTTCGATCTGGATCTGGATGTAGAGGTCGCCGGACTGGGCCGAGCGCAGCACCGGCATGCCCTTGCCCTTGAGACGGAACTGCTTGCCCGCCTGGGTGCCCTCGGGAACCGTGACGCGCGACTTGGTGCCGTCGAGCGTGGTCACATCGAACTTGCCGCCAAGGGCCGCTGTCGTCATCGAGATCGGCACGCTGCAATAAAGGTCGGCGCCGTCGCGCTGGTAGAACTCATGCGGCCTGACCGAGAGGAAAATGTAGAGGTCGCCTGCCGGTCCGCCGCGAAGCCCCGCTTCGCCTTCGCCCGAAAGCCGGATACGCGTTCCGTCCTCGATGCCGGCCGGAATGTTGACCGAGAGCGTGCGCTCTTCGGTGACCCGGCCCTGGCCATGGCACTTGCCGCAGGGATCGGTGATCGTCTGGCCGCGCCCGCCGCAGGTCGGGCAGGTGCGTTCGATCGAGAAGAAGCCCTGGGCGGCGCGCACACGGCCGGAGCCATGACAGGTGCCGCAGGTCTTCGGGCTCGTGCCGGGCTTGGCGCCGGAGCCGCTGCAGACGTCGCAGGTGATCGAGGTTGGAACACGGATCTGCGCGGTCTTGCCTGAGAAGGCTTCCTCGAGCGAGATCTCCATGTTGTAGCGAAGATCGGCGCCGCGTTCGCGGCCGCCCGATGAGCGCCGCTGGCGCCCGCCGCCCATCATCTCGCCGAAGATGTCTTCGAAAATGTCGGAGAAGCCGCCGGCAGCGCCGCCGCCGAAGCCGTTGCCCATGCCGCCCTGCTCGAAGGCCGCATGACCGTAGCGATCGTAAGCGGCGCGCTTCTGCGGGTCCTTGAGGGTCTCATAGGCCTCGTTGATTTCCTTGAAGGTCTTCTCCGCTGCCGCGTCGCCGGGGTTCTTGTCCGGGTGATACTTCATTGCGAGCTTGCGGAAGGCGCCCTTTAGCTCCTTCTCGTCGGCGTTCTTGGCAACGCCAAGCGTTTCGTAGAGATCACGTTTCATTCGTCGAAGATTATCCTGTTGGCATGCCAGCGCGAGGGCTCGGCGGCTGCCCGTTTACCTTGCCACCGATTTAGTAAACCTTGAAGCGCGATACCATAGCCCGAGCGGTGGTAGATGCGGTTTTTTGTCGGAAAAGTAACGTTTGCAGCGGCTCGCGGCACTTGTCGCCACTTTTGCCCGTCGCGCCGGGCTGTGCAGATAACAAAAAGCCCGGGCGAACCCGGGCTTTTCGTCTGATCGAAGGGACGGATTAGGCCGAACGCTTGCGGTCGTCCTCGTCGTTGACTTCTTCGTAGTCGGCATCGACGACATCGCCGTCGCGCGCCGCGTCTGCTGCGGCATCCGCATGGGCGGCTTCCGTCTGCTGCGCTTCATAGATCGCCTGGCCGAGCTTCATGGAAACTTCCATCAGCGTGTTGGTCTTGGCCTTGATGTCTTCGGCGTCCGGCTCGGAGGCTTCGACGGCAGTCTTCAGTGCGGCAATCGCGTCGGAGATCGCCTTGCGGTCGGCTTCCGAAACCTTGTCGCCGTAATCCTTCAGCGACTTCTCGCTGGAGTGGATCAGGCTTTCGGCCTGGTTCTTGGCTTCGACGCCCTCGCGGCGCTTCTTGTCGGCCTCGGCATTGGCTTCGGCATCCTTGACCATCTTTTCGATGTCGGCGTCGGAAAGACCGCCAGAAGCCTGAATGCGGATCTGGTGCTCCTTGCCGGTGCCCTTGTCCTTGGCCGAAACCTGCACGATGCCGTTGGCGTCGATGTCGAAGGTGACTTCGATCTGCGGCATGCCGCGCGGTGCCGGCGGAATGCCGACGAGGTCGAACTGGCCGAGCAGCTTGTTGTCGGCGGCCATTTCACGCTCACCCTGGGAGACGCGGATCGTCACGGCCGACTGGTTGTCGTCGGCGGTCGAGAAGGTCTGCGACTTCTTGGTCGGGATCGTCGTGTTGCGTTCGATCAGGCGGGTGAAGACGCCACCGAGCGTTTCGATGCCGAGCGACAGCGGGGTGACGTCGAGCAGAAGAACGTCCTTGACGTCGCCCTGCAGAACGCCGGCCTGGATGGCGGCGCCCATGGCGACCACTTCATCCGGGTTCACGCCCTTGTGCGGCTCCTTGCCGAACAACTGCTTCACGGTTTCCTGAACCTTCGGCATGCGGCTCATGCCGCCGACGAGAACGACTTCGTCGATCTCGGCAGCCGAGACGCCGGCATCCTTGAGGGCTGCCTTGCACGGCGCAACGGTGCGCTGGATCAGGTCGTCGACCAGGCTTTCGAACTTGGCGCGCGACAGCTTCATCGTCAGGTGCTTCGGACCGGAAGCGTCAGCCGTGATGAACGGCAGGTTGATTTCGGTCTGCTGCGACGAGGACAGCTCGATCTTGGCCTTTTCGGCAGCTTCCTTCAGGCGCTGAAGGGCGAGCTTGTCGTTCTTCAGGTCGATGCCCTGTTCCTTCTTGAACTCGCCGGCGAGGTATTCGACGAGACGCATGTCGAAGTCTTCACCGCCGAGGAAAGTGTCGCCGTTGGTCGACTTCACTTCGAAGACGCCGTCGCCGATTTCCAGAACCGAGATATCGAAGGTACCGCCGCCCAAGTCGTAGACGGCGATCGTCTTGCCGTCCTTCTTGTCGAGGCCGTAGGCAAGGGCTGCCGCGGTCGGCTCGTTGATGATGCGCAGAACTTCAAGACCAGCGATCTTGCCGGCATCCTTGGTTGCCTGGCGCTGGGCGTCGTTGAAGTAGGCCGGAACGGTGATGACGGCCTTTTCGACCTTTTCACCGAGGTAGGATTCGGCCGTTTCCTTCATCTTCTGAAGGATCATGGCGGAGATCTGCGACGGGGAATAATCCTTGCCGTGCGCTTCGACCCAGGCGTCGCCATTGTCGGCCTTGATGATCTTGTAAGGAACCATGTCCTTGTCTTTTTGCGTGGTCGGGTCCTGGAAGGTCCGGCCGATCAGGCGCTTGATCGCAAAAAGCGTGTTTTCCGGATTGGTGACGGCCTGGCGCTTGGCCGGCTGGCCGACGAGACGTTCGCCGTCGTCGCTGAATGCCACCATCGAGGGGGTCGTGCGCGCACCCTCGGCGTTTTCGATCACCTTCGCGTCTTTTCCGTCCATGACGGCGACGCAGGAGTTGGTCGTTCCCAGGTCAATACCAATAACTTTAGCCATGTCGTTCTCTCCTTGCAGCGGACTGTCGGAACCCGGTCAGGCATTCGTAAGACAGCCCCTAACGGGATGGTCTCAGGATTTCTTCGCAGTCGAGACTGCGCCGATGCGGCGTATATAAGGACCGGCGTTTCGGACTGCAAGGCATTCTGCGGGGCGTTTGGGGGCAAATGCAAGTCCGGGATTTGCCTAGCTAGAAATGGGCTATGCGCGGCTGGTGAGAAAGGCATCAGTCGCACGCTTGCAGCGCCGGTCGCGCCAGCTCAACCGCCGGTCAGAATGTCAAAGAGGGTCGTGCGGCGTGTGGCACCCGTCGTCTGGCCGACATCGGCCGGTGGCACGAGACCGCCATTGCCCTGATCGGCGCTCTGGCCATCCCATTCGCCGCCCTGGTCTACCGGGCGCTGCCCCACTGCGACCGCGCCATTGACGCCCACGGGTGCTTCCGGGAAGGCTTCCGGATCGCCGGAGAGCAAGTCGCCGGCCGGTGCGCCTACGCCTTCGTCGAAGACCGGCTGCACGCCCGTCGTGCCGAAGAGCGGCGAGGGCGAGAGGCCCTCGTGGGCCGCCATCATGAAATCGTGCCAGGCCTTGGCCGGCAGGCCGCCGCCCGTGACCTTCTTCATCGACTTGCCATCGTCGTTGCCGAACCAGACGCCGGTTGTCAGGTTCGAGGTGTAGCCGACGAACAGCGCGTCGCGGAAGGATTGCGTGGTACCGGTCTTGCCGGCCGCCTCCCAGCCCTTGAGCTGCGCTTTCTTGCCCGTACCCTTGGTCAGCACACGCACCATCATCTGGTTCATTTCGCTGACGATCGCCGGGTCGAGCACACGCGGCGGGTTGTCGTAGGTGTTTTCGTAAAGCACCGTGCCGTCGGCCTTGGAAATGCGGCGAATGACATGCGGCGTCGCCTTGAAGCCGCCATTCATGAATGGGGCATAGGCCGACGTCAGTTCGACGAGGCTGACTTCGGACGTGCCGAGCGCGATCGAGGCGTTTGCCTGCATCTCGGAATCGATGCCGAGGCGATGGGCGACCTTGACGACGTTCTGCGGCCCGACCTCCATCACCAGCTGTGCGGCGATGGTGTTCAGCGAATTGGCGAGCGCATCGGCGATTGTTACCTCGCCGCGATATTTCTGGTCGTAATTCTCGGGCGTCCAGTTGCCGATCCGGACCGGGCCGTCGTTGCGGATCGACATCGGCGTGCGGCCGATCTCGAGTGCCGCGGCATAGACGAAGGGCTTGAAGGCGGAACCCGGCTGACGCTTGGCCTTGGAGGCGCGGTCGAACTGGCTCTCTGCGTAGTCCTTGCCGCCGACGAGCGCCCGGATGGCGCCGGTGCCATCGATCGAGACGAGTGCTGCCTGCGAAGCGTCGAGCTTCTTGCCGTCGGCGTCTAGCGTGGCAGCGATCACCTCCTCGGCCTTCTTCTCGAGATTGAGGTCGATCGTCGTGTCGATGATGAGATCTTCCTTGATCTCGCCGATCATGCCGGGAAGCTGGTCCATCACCATGTCGGCGACGTAGTGCTCGGCGCCTGACCAGTAGCTCTTCGCCTTGGTCGGGGTCTGCGACATCGCCGTCTTGATCTCGCTATCGGTGACGTAACCTTCCTCGCGCATGGCGCCGAGAACCACCTGGGCGCGCTCTTCCGCGGCCTGCGGATCGCGGGCCGGCGACAGGCGGGAAGGAGCCTTGAGCAGGCCTGCAAGCAGTGCGGCCTCGCCGAGGTTCACGTCGCGCGCCGATTTGTTGAAATAGCGCCGCGATGCCGCCTCCACGCCATAGGCGTTGGAGCCGAAGAACACCCGGTTGAGATACATCGCCAGGATCTGGTCCTTGGAATATTTCTGCTCGAGCCAGAAGGCGAGCAGCACCTCCTGCACCTTGCGTTCGAGCGTGCGCTCGGGCGAAAGGAACAGGTTCTTGGCAAGCTGCTGCGTCAAGGTCGAGCCACCCTGCACCATGCGGCCGGTGGTGAGGTTCGTCAGCATGGCGCGGGCGAGACCCAGCGGATCGATGCCGAAATGCGAATAGAAGCGGCGGTCCTCGATCGCGATGACCGCCTGCGGGATATAGGGCGACATGTTTTCCAGCGACAGCGCTTCGCCGCCGGTGGTGCCGCGATTGGCGATGACGTCGCCGCTGACCGCAAGGATCTTGACGTTCGGCGGTCGCTCGGGGATCGACCAGCTCTCGGTGCTCGGCATGCGCGCGCCGTAGTAGAGCACCAGGCCGCCGACGCCCATGGCGCCCCAGATGCCGAGCACGATGCACCAGTAGAACAGCGTGCGGACAAGGCCAACAAAGCCGCCGCCGCCAGAGTTGCGCCGTGCGCTGCCGCGCTTGCCGGCTGCCTTCTTCTTGCTGCTGCCCTTCTTGCCGCTGCCCGAAGATTTGCCGCGGGGTGCCTTGCGGCTGGCGGTCACACGATCGCTGGCCTCGACGCGAAAATCGTCATCATCGTCCTGGTTTCCGCCGAACGATGGCTCGATCCGCTCTCCTGACCTGCCGTTTGTTGCCATGCCGTTTGGATTTGTCCCTCTGCCGTCTGCGGGGCCGATTGGCTCAATCACGACGGTGACTTCGATCTCGACGGCGGTACCGGCGCTCTGCGCCCATCCGCCACGGCGACCGGGTGAACTTTAAATGCGGCAATTTAAGGGGGAGTTAAGAAGCGCATCGTGAAATACGCATGGTCTTCAACAACTTGCGTTTAAGCGACGCGCTGCGCGTGGCAGTGGGTGAGACGTCCACTCCGTTGTGCTAACGAGCCCAATATGGTCGCAACTACTGGATGGAGCTGCGCAGTGGCGTATCTTCGACCGCCACGTTCGATGCGGCAGCACCGGGCTCGGTAAAGTCGTAGAGCCATTGGCTATAGGGAAGCCGAAACAGAACCCGTTTCCCCAGGTGGTTCATCGCCACTTCCTCGCAGTCCTTCGCCTGGTAGGCCTGTCGGTCGCACATGGCGCGCGGGCTGTCCACCAGCCGGTAGTCGTGCCCTTGATAAACGAGCGCCGTCATCGCTCTTAACTTGAAGGAGCCCGGTGGCAGCACGACGAGGCGCAGGCTGGCGATCCAGGTGGCGAGGATCAGGACAACGATGATTGCGGTGGGGACCTGGAGCAATAATTTCATCTGAAAGCCTGCAATTATGGAGAGTGAATATATTTCTTCTAATATTGCTGGTCGTATATCAGGAAAGCTGAAGTAGAGTAAAAAGCTATCAAAGGTTGTGGTTTCCGGCTGGTTACCGCGCCATGCATGGCTTTCGCGTGCCGGCCCGGCGACGAGTTGTTCCCTGGCTCAGGCTCCGATCAGCGGGTCAAGATGGCTCGACCTGACGCTCCGCCTTCACGATTTTGTGCAATGCAAAAATCACGTCTTGAAATTGCTGCGACGCACGATTATTATATGACTTATCGAAGCGCTGCACCTCCTCCCGCGGCGCCCGATGCGGGTCGGTGGCACTCCTCCTCCCAGTCACCGATCAAGTTCGAGAGCCCCGTGTACCTCCTCCCACACGGGGCTCTTTTCATGTCTCGAATACGGCCGTGTTTCCCTGTATGTGGCACCTGTCGTGCGCAATTGGCGGCGCGGCGGGTTCTCGCAGGTATCGGCGCGCCATGACGTCCACCGTCTCACAGGCTTCCAAGGCAAACGGCTACATCTTCACGCTTCTGGCGATCGTCATCTTTTCGATCCAGGACGGGATCTCCAAGCATCTGGGCGCGATCTATCCGCCGGTCTTCGTCGCGATGATCCGCTATTGGGCCTTTGCACTTTTCGCGATTGCGCTGGCTGCGCGTACCAGGGAAGGCCTGAAGATCACGGCGACAACCAGGAGACCGTGGCTTCAGATCCTGCGCGGCGTGTTGCTGCCGACCCAGATCGTCATGGTGATCACGTCTTTCACCTGGGTCGGGCTTGCCCATTCGCAAGCGATTCTGGCGGCGACGCCTCTCTTCGTTGCCCTCCTGTCCATGCCGCTTCTCGGCGAGCGCGTCGGCTGGCGGCGATGGCTGGCAATCTCCGTCGGTCTCGGCGGCGTGCTTCTGATTCTGAAGCCCGCAGACGGCTTGTTCGACCGGACCTTCCTCTTGCCGCTCGGGGCGGCTCTGCTGTTTGCGCTTTATGTCATCGTCACGCGGCTCGTCAGCCGGCAGGATTCGGCGATGACCAGTTTCTTCTACACCGGCGTCGTGGGCGCTGCCGCGATCAGCCTGGTCGGCCCGTTCTTCTGGGTCACGCTCGCGCCGGCGGACTGGGGCTGGATGCTGTTGCTCTGCATCACCGGATCCTCCAGCCACTACTTCCTCATCCGGGCCTATGAGGTGCTGGATGCGGTGGCCGTTCAGCCGCTCACCTACCTCCAGCTCGTCTTTGCCTCGATAATGGGCGTGACGATTTTCAGTGAGACGCTGACGGTCAACATGATCGTCGGCTCCCTGCTGGTGGTCGCCGCCGGCATCTTCACCGTGTGGCGCGAGCGCGTCGTCGCCCGCCGTCGTGCCGGCTTGCCTCCGGCCTGAGCTCAGCGCAGCGCGTCGGCGACGACTTGGGGAAACATGCGGGTAGCGAATCCTGCTATGGCTTCGCCTTATTGTTGTGCTCGGCTGGCGCACGACAAAAGGAGGACTGCCATGAAGCTTCGATCCACCGTCTTCGCCCTCGGCGCATTTGCAGCGTTGAACGGCGAGGCTCTGGCACAGGAAGGCGTCGCCTATGTCGACGACCGCTCCGACGGGGCAGCTCTCGTCCGTTCGCTCTACAATGCCATCAACCGCAAGGAATATGCCCGCGCCTACGGCTATTTCGGCGAATCGAAGCCCGTCGGCGGCTACAAGTCCTTCACCCGCGGCTATGATCGCACCGTGTCGGTCGAGGTGAAGATCGGCAAGGTGAAAACGGAGGCTGGCGCCGGCAGCATCTATTCGGCGGTTCCGGTTGCGGTGAAGTCTATCGAGAAGCGCGCGCGGGTCCGGTTCTTCGCCGGCTGCTATGTCACGCGCATCATCAACCCGTCGCTACAGGTGCCGCCCTTCACGCCCTACCAGGTCGAAGCGGCGCGGCTCAAGGAAGTGAAAGGGCCGCTCGAGCAGGCGCTGCCGACGGTCTGTAACGCGCCCTGAAGTGGTCGAGGGAAGCGTGTCGTTTCCCCCGCGCCGCAATTCCAGCCAAAGTGAAGCAGGCAATCCCCCCTAAAGCGCGTCGCAATCTTTCAGATTCGCTCAATGCGCTTTAAGCTTTTGATATTTCGCATGTCGTTAGCGCAAAACCGCTGCGCACTTTTGCGCGACAGGCTTTAGGGAAGGTCGGTCCCTCCTGGGGGAGGGCGTTGTGCCAAGAAGCGTGCCCGCTCGAAGACGAGGATCACCACCAATGCCAGGACAAACGGGATGACCAGGTAGAGCAGGCGGAAGATGGCCAGCGCCGCCAGAACGTCGGCCGGGTCCATCTCCGGCAGCGCGGCGATGAAAATCAGCTCGAGAACGCCGAGCCCGCCCGGTGCATGCGAGAGCAGCGCTGCCGAGAAGGAGGCGAGAAAGATTCCGAGGATGACGATGTAGCCCGGGTTTCCGGCTTCCGGCAGTGCGAAATAGATGATCCCGGCAGCGCCGATCAACTCCACGGGAGCGATCACCAATTGCCTGAAGACGATCCTTGGCTTCGGGTAGTGAAGGTGGAACCAGCGCGTGCGGAACGATGGCAGCCCGACGAGGCTGCCGATGACATAGAGCCCGATAACGACGAGGATGAGCACGCCTGTGGTCAGCGACATTTCCACCGGCAGGAATTCGGCGAAGCGCTCGATGATGTCGGGTCGCACCAGGAGGACGATGGCCGAAAGCACCAGTGTGCCGAGCGTGAAGGTGAAGGAGCAGAAGGCGACGAGCACGCCGACTTCACCTGGAGAAAGCCCCTTGGAGCGATAGGCCCGGTAGCGAACGACCGCGCCGGAAAAGACCGAGGCACCGAGATTGTGCGACAGCGCGTAGGTCGTGAACGAGCAGAGCGTGATGAACCAGATCGAGATGCGGTGACCGAGATGGTCGAGCGCCAGCCGGTCGTAAGCCGCAAGCGCCGCATAGGCGACCAGTGTCGAGCAGATCGCCAACAGCCAGCTTTTAAGCGAGATCGCGTTGAAGCTTGCGAGGAACTCGTCGAGCGAAAGGCCGCGGAGCTCGTGATAAAGCGCATTCACCGAAAAGAGGATCGCGAGAAGGCCGACAACGGGCCAGAAATAGGTCTGCAGCCTCTTCATACAGGCGCCGCGATCGGTGTGAGGACGTGGGCGAGGCGTTCCGAGGACACTTCTGTTGCAGCTGCCGGAGTGGTTCTCCGAGCGGAGACATCCTGTTTTCTAAGCTGCTTTGTCGTAGCGTCACGCCCGCAGCGCGACGCTTCGGTCCTTACCCTTGCCAATGATCCGATTTCCCTTTGTGATTTGTTTCACAAAAAGGAAGCACCTGAGACCCCTGAGGTCAAGGATTGAGGGTCTGCCGAAACCGGAGAAACCGCCGGGAAACGGTGAAGGGGAAACGGTAAAGCGCGGACACCGCGTCGATCGTTTGGAAATGCGCGCGTGTCGGTTGATGCACTGCGCGTGAGAGCTGCGTGATTGGCGTGTGTGCAACCGCAGTCGAAGGCCGCGGCGAAGCACTTCGCCGCGGCTCTGATGATGTCAAGCGGCGAGCGCGTCCAGGATACGGATCCAGGAGCGGATGCCCTTGTGGTAGGACTGCAGCTCGTACTTCTCGTTCGGCGAATGGATACGGTCGTCGGAAAGGCCGAAGCCGACCAGCAGCGATTCCATGCCGAGCATCTTCTGGAAGTCGCCGACGATCGGGATCGAGCCACCCATGCCGATGATGACGGCCGGCTTCGGCCACTCGTCGGAAAGCGCCACCTTCGCCGTGTTGAGCAGCGGCGATTCATAGGGCAGGTGGATGGCCGGAGAACCGCCGTGGGCGTGGAACTCGACCGAGCAATCCGCCGGAACCTTGGAGCGGACATAGGCGCGGAACGCTTCGCGGATCTTCTCCGGGTTCTGGTTGCCGACGAGGCGGAAGGAAACCTTCGCCGAAGCCTCGGCCGCAATCACCGTCTTGAAGCCTTCGCCGGTATAGCCGCCGGTGATGCCGTTGACTTCGGCGGTCGGGCGCGCCCAGGTCAGTTCCAGCACCGAGCGGTTCTTTTCGCCCGACGGGATCGACAGGCCGATTTCGCCGAGGAACTTCTCGGCCGTCTGGCCGAGCGTTTCCCAGGCAGCCTTGATCTGGGCCGGGGTCTCTTCGACGCCTTCGTAGAAGCCTGGGAGCGTTACGCGGCTGTTCTCGTCGTGAAGGCCGGCGAGAATGGTGGTGAGGATGCGGATCGGGTTGGCTGCAGCGCCGCCAAAATAGCCGGAATGCAGATCGCGGTCGGCAGCCCTGACGATGACCTCTTCGCCGACGAGGCCGCGCAGGCCCGCGGAGATGGCCGGCGTATCGCGGTCCCACATGCTGGTATCGCAGACCAGCGCATAATCGGCCTTGAGTTCGGCGGCATTGGCTTCCAGGAAAGGCTTCAGCGACGGCGAGCCGGATTCCTCTTCGCCCTCGAACAGAATGGTGACGCGGCAGGGCAGGCCGCCATGGACGTCCTTGTAGGCGCGTACCGCTTCGACGAAGGTCAAGAGCTGCCCCTTGTCATCAGCCGTGCCGCGACCGGTGATCACCTTGCGGCCGGGTTCGATTTCCTTGATGCCCGGCTCGAACGGGTCCGTGTCCCAGAGGTTCAGCGGATCGACCGGCTGGACGTCGTAGTGACCGTAAAACAGCACATGCGGCGCATCTGGCTTGGCAGCATCGTGATGAGCGACGACCATGGGATGGCCGGGGGTGTCGCGCACCGAGGCGGTGAAGCCGAGGCCGTTGAGTTCCGCCACCAGCCATTCGGCTGCCTTGCGGCATTCCGCCTTGAAGGCCGGGTCGGTGGAGATCGACTTGATCCGAACGAGATCGAACAGCCGGTCGAGGCTGTCAGGCAGGTTGGCGTCTGCGCGTTCGAGAACGGGGGTGATATCTGCCATCATGCATATCCTTGCTTCAAGTTTTGCCGGAACCTACTGCATCAATCGCCAAATCGAAATCGATTTGCGCACGAAATCCGTGGGGACGTTCCACTGCATGTCTCCTTTAATCGACTTCGATTTAAGGACAAAGACATGCAGCAAATCAAAGTTCTGCAGCGACCTTTGCGCGTCTGATAAGACGCGGCGATGTAGAGTGGCGGCGACTGACGAGCATTCGACGCTGCGCCTTCAGACACGCAAAGGCACTGGACGCGCTCGCTCTGGTTTTAGAGCCTAAGGTCATTCGCTTTAAGCCAAATATTTTGATGGATCGATCAGGGGAGGTGCGAAGCTTCAGGCGCGGCCGTCGCCACGTGCCACGCTGGCAAGCGCCATGCGCATATATTCGAGCATCAGCTCGCGCTCGAAATTCCTGAGGCCGGAAAGCAGCGACTGGTCGGCGGCAAGGGCTGCTTCCTTGGCGGCTGCCTCCATCTCCTTTGCCCGTTCGGTTAGGAAGATCTGCTGCGAGCGCTTGTCCTGAGGGTGCTTGCGTCTGACGATGAGCCCGTCCCGCTCCATGCGGGAGAGCGTGTTGGCCATCGTCGCCTGCTCGATGTCGAGGCGATCGAGCAGTTGCTTCTGCGTCAAGCCTTCCTCGGCCCAAAGTTCGAGCAGAATCGGAAACTGACCGGGTGCGAAACCAAGCTTCTGGCCGCGCTCGTGAAGCGCGCGCGAAAAGCTCTTAGCCAGCAGGCTGGCCAGATAGGTCGCAGATTCCATACGATTGAAGGCCATGCCTATCGGTACGCCCGAAGCGTCATGAAGACAAGTTACAATGCAGGCGATGAACCTTGGGAAGCGCTGAGCTCACTTCGATTTGAGCGGACATTATCGAAAGCCTTGGTGCCAAGTAAAAAACCGTCACGGCGAGGAGGCGGCGCCGTGACGGTTTCTTGAAAACGGGACAAAGGCCCGGAGAGGGGGATAAGGCCTTTGTCCTCATCTGGTGCGGGCGGGGGACAGGCCAATCACCAGAAGACGGCATCACTCGGTGCCGTTGACTAAGATTTGAGGAGTCAAATGTGGCTTTTCAAGGATAGCCGGTGCGATTCCGACATTACAAATGCGTAACGTTTGCGTGAAAGCTCACGCACCTCTCAGCGATCCGTCGAGGCCCGATTTCGCAAGGCGAAAATGAGTTCCCCAACGCCGATCGCCATTGCAACCATCATCGCCGTCTTCGCCATTTCGCCAGCTGTTTGATCTGGCGTGATCGATATGACGACAATGAAGGCAACGTTGAGTGCGGCACGGGCTGCTGCATATTCCACCTTCTGCCAACGCGGCCAGGGAGCGCCGTCCGCGCGCTTGAAATGGGTATCGAGGCCCGCCATTGCGAGCAGATAGATGGGTGCGAAAGCCGTCTTGATAACGATAAGGAATGTCGGATCGGCCGACAGGAGCCAGGAAATAAGGAAGCAAAAGACGGCAAAGCCTGAAAGAAGGAGATACTGTTGCAGGGCGTAGCGCACGTCATGCGGCATGGTTGGCCTCCTCTGTGGCAAGTGGAGATTGTAGTGCCCGGCGGGAAAACCGCAATGGACCTTTGCCTCACCCCGCGCTATCCATTTGCCCATGAAAAACGGTGATCATCTCTTCCTCGTCGACGGCTCCGGATTCATCTTCCGGGCGTTCCATGCCATCCCGCCGCTCAACCGCAAATCCGATGGCCTCCCGGTCAATGCGGTATCGGGTTTCTGCAACATGTTGTGGAAGCTGCTCACCGATGCGCGCGACACCTCGGTCGGCATCACGCCGACCCATTTCGCCGTCATCTTCGATTATTCCTCGAAGACGTTCCGCAACGCGCTCTACGATCAGTACAAGGCCAATCGGACGGCTCCGCCGGAAGACCTCATTCCGCAGTTCGGCCTGATCCGTCACGCGACCCGCGCCTTCAATCTGCCCTGCATCGAAAAGGAAGGCTACGAGGCGGACGATCTGATCGCCACCTATGCGCGCCTTGCCGAGGCGGCCGGCGCGGGTGTCACCATCGTCTCGTCCGACAAGGACCTGATGCAGCTCGTCACGTCGAATGTGTCGATGTACGACAGCATGAAGGACAAGCAGATCTCGATCCCCGAGGTCATCGAGAAATGGGGCGTGCCGCCGGAGAAGATGATCGACCTCCAGGCGATGACCGGTGACTCCACCGACAACGTTCCCGGCATTCCCGGCATCGGCCCGAAGACGGCGGCGCAGCTGCTCGAAGAATATGGCGATCTTGAAACGCTGCTTGCCCGCGCCGGCGAAATCAAGCAGGCCAAGCGCCGCGAGAACATCATCGCCAATGCCGATCTCGCGCGCCTGTCGCGCCAGCTCGTGGAGCTCAAGACCGACACGCCGCTCGATGTCCCGCTGGAAGAGCTGAGCCTGGAGCCGCAGAACGGGCCGAAGCTGATCGCCTTCCTCAAGGCGATGGAATTCACCACCCTGACGCGTCGTGTCGCCGTGGCGACGGGCACGGACGCGGACGCCGTGGAGGCCGCAAGCGTGCCGGTGGAATGGGGCGCGGATGCGCGCGGCCCGGACCTCGACAAGGGAGACGCGGCGACGGCTGTCAGTGAAGGTTCCACCGCCAAGGCAGCGATCCGCGGTGAGGCCGCCGAGGCCGCCGCTGTCCTGTCACGTGCCGGCGAAACGGATGCGGTAGACGCCACGCCGCAGGCGTTGGCCGCAGCTCGAGCCGAAATCTTCGCCAAGGCACCGTTCGATCACAGCGCCTATGTCACGATCCGTGATGTCGCCACGCTCGACCAGTGGATATCAGCCGCGCACGATGCCGGCGTCGTCGGCTTCGACACGGAAACGAACTCGCTCGATGCCATGCAGGCCGATCTCGTCGGTTTCTCGCTGGCGATCGCCGACCATCGGGCGGCCCCGACGGGCACCGCCATCCGGGCGGCCTATGTGCCGCTGATCCACAAGACCGGTGTCGGCGATCTCCTGGGCGGCGGGCTCGCCGAAAACCAGATCCCGGTCGGGGAGGCGCTCAGCCGGCTGAAGCGCCTGCTCGAGGACCCGTCGGTCCTCAAGGTCGCGCAGAACCTGAAATACGACTACCTCGTGATGAAGCGGCACGGCATCACCGTGGAGAGTTTCGACGACACGATGCTCATGTCCTATGTCGTCGATGCCGGCAACGGCACCCACGGCATGGATGCGCTTTCCGAGCGTTGGCTAAACCACAAGCCGATCGCCTACAAGGATATCACCGGCTCCGGCAAGTCGTCGGTGACCTTCGACTTCGTCGATATCGACAGGGCGACGGCCTATGCCGCCGAGGATGCGGACGTCACGCTGAGACTCTGGCACATCCTGAAGGCGCGGCTGGCCGCCAAGGGGCTGACGCGCGTCTATGAACGGCTCGAGCGGCCGCTGGTCGCCGTGCTTGCGCGCATGGAAGATCGCGGCATTACCATTGATCGCCAGATCCTGTCGCGGCTTTCGGGCGAGCTCGCGCAAGGTGCGGCGGCTCTGGAGGACGAGATCTACAAGCTCGCTGGCGAAACCTTCACCATCGGTTCGCCGAAGCAGCTCGGCGACATCCTGTTCGGCAAGATGGGCTTTGCCGGCGGGTCGAAGACGAAGACCGGGCAATGGTCGACCTCGGCGCAGGTGCTGGAAGATCTCGCCGCCGAAGGGCACGAGCTGCCGCGCAAGATCGTCGACTGGCGGCAGCTGACCAAGCTCAAATCCACCTACACCGATGCGCTTCCGGGCTTCGTCCACCCGGAGACGAAGCGCGTGCACACCTCCTACGCGCTGGCCGCCACCACGACCGGGCGACTGTCGTCGTCCGATCCGAACCTGCAGAACATCCCGGTGCGCACCGCCGAAGGCCGCAAGATCCGCACGGCCTTCGTCGCGACGTCCGGTCACAAGCTCGTCTCGGCCGACTACAGCCAGATCGAACTGCGCGTGCTCGCCCATGTCGCCGACATTCCGCAGCTTCGCCAGGCCTTCGCCGACGGCGTCGACATTCATGCGATGACGGCCTCGGAAATGTTCGGCGTTCCAGTCGAGGGCATGCCGGGCGAGATCCGCCGCCGCGCCAAGGCGATCAACTTCGGCATCATCTACGGCATCTCGGCCTTCGGGCTCGCCAACCAGCTGTCGATCGAACGCTCCGAGGCCGGCGACTACATCAAGCGCTATTTCGAGCGCTTCCCGGGCATTCGTGATTACATGGAAGGCACCAAGGTGTTCGCCCGCGAGCACGGTTACGTCGAGACCATCTTCGGTCGCCGGGCACATTATCCGGATATCCGCTCGTCGATCCCGTCGCATCGCGCCTTCAACGAACGCGCCGCGATCAACGCGCCGATCCAGGGCTCGGCCGCCGATATCATCCGCCGCGCCATGGCGAAGATGGAGCCGGCGCTGGCCGAGGCGAAACTCTCGGCCCGCATGTTGCTGCAGGTGCACGACGAACTGATCTTCGAGGTTGAGGACGCCGAGGTGGAAAAGACCATTCCGATCGTCGTCTCGGTGATGGAGAACGCCGCCATGCCGGCGCTCGACATGAAGGTGCCGCTCAAGGTCGATGCGCGCGCCGCGACCAACTGGGACGAGGCGCACTAATCCGAGCGGCCCTGTGCCTGGTTTTCTGATGGAATTCCCTCAGAAAACCTCAAAAGTCATATGCGATGAATCTTGCAGCGCCCGGGGGCATTTAATGCCCTCGGGCGTCTTTCCATCAGGATGATAGAAAGCGTCGGCCGTCGCAGCCGGAACGATTGCCGGCGCGTTCAACTCCCCATAGGCAGCGGTTGGGAGGGGGCTCGAGGCCTCATCCGGAACCGCCGCAATCGGAGGAGATCATGGCGCCGAAGACCTTCATTCTTGTGCTTTCCTGCGACGACAAACCCGGCATCGTCGCGGCCGTCACCACCGAGCTTGCCGCGCTCGGCGCGAACATCGCCGAAAGCAACCAGTTCTGGGACACAAAGACCAACAGCTTTTTCATGCGCATCGCATTTCAGGTTGCGGCGAGCGTTCAGGCTGGTGATGTCGAGCGGGCCTTGCGCCCGGCCGTCGAGCGTTTCCAGATGCGGACCGTTCTCGCGGACGCCACGGTGAAGCCGAAGATCCTCATCCTCGTCTCCAGGTTCGATCATGCGCTCCTGCATCTCATCTACCAGATCCGTGTCGGCTGGCTGAACGCGGAGGTCGCCGCCATCGTCTCCAACCACGAGGACAGCCGCCGCACCGCGGAAGCCGAGGGGCTCGCCTACCACTGTTGGCCGGTATCGAAGGACAACAAGGCCGAACAGGAGGAAAGGCTCTTGCGCCTGGTCCAGGAGACCGGCGCCGATCTTGTCATCCTTGCCCGCTACATGCAGGTCTTTTCGGACAATCTGTCGAAGCGCCTCTACGGCAAGGCGATCAACATCCATCACTCGTTCCTGCCGAGCTTCAAGGGCGCCAAGCCCTATCATCAGGCGCATGAGCGCGGGGTGAAGCTGATCGGCGCGACGGCGCATTACGTCACACCGGATCTCGACGAAGGCCCGATCATCGAGCAGGAAACCGAGCGCGTCAGCCATGCGCTGACGGCCGAGGACTTTGTCGCGACTGGCCGCGATATCGAGAGCCGCGTGCTTGCCCGGGCCGTCAAGCTGCACCTGGAGCGGCGCGTGATGCTCAACGGTCACAAGACGGTGGTGTTCAGCTAACAGGGTCCGAAAGCATCTGAGCCGGTACCCGCACGGGCGCCGGCTGAGGATGTCAGGGGCGTGCGGCAACGGCGGTTGCCGTGATCGCCGGCGCGCGGAAGCTGGCAAAGAGCCGGCTCAGGCCTTCGCGTCCCTCGGCCGTCAGATCGAAGGGACGGCCGAAGAGCAGCCATTCCGTACAGAGCCCGAGCATCATCCAGTGCAGCGTCCGCGTCGCCGAGGCCGGCGTCCAGCTCTCGTGCATCTGCCCCTTGGCAAGCGCGCGCGAAAAGGCGAGCTCAAGCAGAACATTGTGGCGTTCGTCGAGTTCTTTCTGGCGGGTCAGGACCTCGCTCATGTCGCCGTCGTAATTGGTGCGCAGCATGATCGTCAGGATGCGCTGGCGCTGCTCGTCGGCGGCGAGAACATCGAGCCAGTCGCCCATGGCGCCTTCGAGGATGGAAAGGGTATCGGCGGCTTCCGCCTCGATCTCGCGGGCGACCATGTCTTCCTGCGGCAGGGGCACGGCGTCGTGCAGTGCGAGGAACAGGTCGGTCTTATTGGCAAAGTGCCAGTAGATGGCACCGCGCGTTACGCCGGCGGCCTTGGCGATTTCTTCGAGCGTCGTGTTCGAGACGCCCTTTTCGTAGAAGACGCGCTCGGCGGCGCACAGGATCTTCTGTCGGGTTACTTCTGCGTCGGCTTTTGTTCGGCGCATTCATTCCTCCTCATCAGACGGCCCGCCGACAGTGATGTGCAGCGGGCCGTCTGTTGTCATTTTACTCGGCGGGCGTGGGGTTTTCTGCGGCTGCCGGTGTGTTTTCCACTTTCTTTCGACCGAAGAGCTTCGTGACGAACACGAAGAAGACCGGAACGAAGAAGATGGCGAGCACCGTTGCCGAGATCATCCCGCCCATGACGCCCGTGCCGATGGCGCGCTGGCTGCCGGAGCTCGCACCAGTGGCGATCGCCAGCGGCAGAACGCCGAGCGTGAAGGCCAGCGACGTCATCAGGATCGGCCGGAAGCGAAGATGTGCCGCCTCCAGCGTCGCGTCGATCAGCGACTTGCCCTGCTCGCGCAGTTCCTTGGCGAACTCGATGATCAGGATCGCGTTCTTGGCCGAGAGACCGATGATCGCGATCAGGCCCACTTTGAAGTACACGTCGTTCGGCATGTCGCGCATGGTGACCGCCAGCACGGCACCGATGACGCCGAGCGGAACGACCATAATGACCGCAACCGGGATAGACCAGCTCTCGTAGAGGGCCGCAAGGCACAGGAACACCAACAGGCACGACAGCGCGATCAGGAGCGGCGCCTGGGTGCCGGACTGGATTTCCTGCAGCGACTGGCCCGTCCACTCGTAGCCGAAGCCAGCCGGAAGCTGCCCGGCGAGACGCTGCATCTCGGTGATCGCGTCACCGGACGAATAGCCGGGTGCTGCCTCGCCGCTGATGCGGACCGACGGATAGCCGTTATAGCCGATCGTCTGCGTCGACGCCTTGACCCATTCCACCGTCGCGAAGGCCGACAGCGGCACCATGCCGCCATTGGCGTTGCGGACGTTCAGGTTCAGGAGGTCGGCGGTCTGCATGCGCTGACCTTCGTCCGCCTGCACCGTCACGCGCTGCATGCGCCCGGCATTGGGGAAGTCGTTGACGTAGGACGAGCCGAGGTTGGTCGAAATCGTCGAGTTGATGTCGGCGAAGGTCACACCGAAGGTGTTCGCCTTCTCGCGGTCGATGTCGACGCTGACCTGGGCCGCATCCGGCATGCCCTCGAAGCGGACGCCGGCAAGCACCTTGCTTTCGGCCGCCATGCCGAGAAGCTGGTCGCGGGCTTGCGACAGTGCCGCCTGGCCGAGACCGCCGCGGTCCTGCAGGCGGAACGAGAAGCCGCCGGTGGTGCCGAGGCCCTGGATCGCCGGCGGCGACAGCGCGAAGCTGATCGCGTCCTTGATCTGGCTCATCGCCATAGTCGCGCGCATCGCGATCGACTGTGCGGCGTTGTTGGCGTCGCGTTCCTTCCAGTCCTTGAGCGTCACGAAGGCAAGCGCCGCGTTCTGGCCGGTACCGAAGAAGGAGAAGCCGTTGATCGCGATGATGCGTTCGACGGCCGGCTCCTGGCCGAAGATCTTCTCGGCCTGCTCCACCACCTCGGTCGTGCGGTTGCCGGTCGCTTCCGACGGCAGCTGCATCATGACGATCACGAAGCCCTGGTCTTCGTCCGGCAGGAACGACGACGGCAGCTTCATGAACAGCCAGCCGAGACCGGCCAGCACGGCCACGTAGACGATCATGTAGCGGCCGGTCCGGTGGACAAGGCGCTTCACGATGCCGCTATAGCCGTGCGAGGTCTTGTCGAAGCTGCGGTTGAACCAGCCGAAGAAGCCGCGCTTGGCGTGGTGATGGCCCTTCGGCACCTGCTTCAGGAAGCTCGCGCAGAGCGCGGGCGTCAGCGAAAGGGCAAGCAGCGCCGAGAACAGGATCGAGACGACCATCGTCAGCGAGAACTGGCGATAGATCACGCCGACGGCGCCCGGGAAGAAGGCCATCGGGATGAACACGGAGGCGAGAACCAGCGTGATGCCGATGACGGCGCCGGTGATCTGCTTCATCGCCTTGCGGGTCGCTTCCTTCGGCGTCAGCCCTTCCTCGGACATGATGCGCTCGACGTTTTCGACGACGATGATCGCATCGTCGACGAGAATGCCGATCGCCAGCACCATGCCGAACATGGTCAGAACGTTGATCGAGAAGCCCATCGCCAGCATGACGGCGCAGGTGCCGAGCAGGGCGACCGGCACGACGAGCGTCGGGATGATGGTGTAGCGGATGTTCTGCAGGAACAGGAACATCACGATGAACACCAGCGCGACCGCCTCGACCAGCGTCGAAAGCACCTTCTCGATCGAGACGGCGACGAAGGGCGAAGTGTCGTAGGGGACCGAGTATTCGAGGCCCTGCGGGAAGAACTTCGCCAGTTCGTCCATGCGTTCCTTGATGGCCGCCGAGGTCGACATGGCATTGCCGCTCGGCGACAGCTGGACGGCGATAGCCGCCGACGGCTTGCCGTTGAGCCGCGTCGAGAAGGCATAGCTTTCGCCGCCGATTTCGATACGGGCGACGTCGCGCAGGCGAACGGACGAACCATCCGGATTGGCGCGAAGGACGATGGCGCCGAACTCTTCGGCGCTCTCCAGCTGGCCCTTGACGACAACGGGCGCGCTGATCTGCTGGCTGATCGGGTTCGGCTGGGCGCCGATCGAACCGGAGGCAATCTGGGCGTTCTGCGCCGTGATCGCGTTCGTCACGTCCGCCGCGGTCAGGTTCAGACCGAGCATCTTGTCCGGGTCGAGCCAGACGCGCATCGAGCGTTCGGTGGCAAAAAGCTGCGCACGGCCGACGCCCGGCACACGCTGGATTTCGCTCAAAACGTTGCGGCTGAGATAATCGCCGAGGCCGATGGCATCCATCGAGCCGTCGGTCGAGGTCAGGGCCACGATCATGAGGAAGCCGGAACCGGCCTCATCGACCTGAACACCCTGGCGCTTGACCGAATCGGGCAGGCGTGGCTCGACGCGGCGAACGCGGTTCTGAATGTCGACCGCCGCCTGTCCCGGATCGGTGCCGGGCGCAAAGGTGGCGCTGATTTCAACCGAACCGGAGGCGCTGGAGGTCGATTCGAAATAGAGCAGGCCTTCGACGCCGTTCAACTCGTCTTCGATCAGTCGTGTGACGCTCTGATAGGTGTCCTGTGACGAGGCGCCGGGGTAGCTCGTGTTGATAGAGATCTGCGGCGGTGCGACGTCAGGATATTGCGATACCGGCAGAAGCGGGATCGCAATGACGCCGGCGACCATGATGAAGATCGCCACCACCCAGGCAAAAATAGGCCTGTCGATGAAAAAACTGGGCATCAATCAAACTCACTTTGTAGCTTCGGCAGGCTTTTCGTCGGCAGAGGCCGTCGTCTGGGCTGCTTCTGCCGCAGGCTTGGCATCCGGGTTCCAGTCCGTCGGCTCGACCGGGGCGCCGGGGCCGATCTTCTGGAAGCCTTCGACGATGACCTTCTCGCCGGCCTTGAGGCCGGAGGTCACCTGCCAGCGGGTGCCGATGGTGCGGCCGAGCGTCACATTGCGGAACTCGACCTTGTTGTCTGCGGCAACGACGTAGACCTGCGATTGGCCGGCATTGTTGCGCTGGACGGCCTGCTGCGGGACGGTGATCGCATCCTTCTCGACGCCCTGCTGGACGAGCACGCGCACATACATGCCGGGAAGCAGGTCGTTTTCGGGGTTCGGGAATTCGCCACGCAGCGTCACCTGGCCGGTCGTCGCATCGACGGCCGCTTCGGAGAACAGCAGCTTGCCTTTGTGTTCGTAGGCCGTGCCGTCGTCGAGCACGAGCTGGACTTCGGCTTCTTCGTCGCCGCTCAGCATCTTGCCGTCCTCGAGCGCCTTGCGCAGGCGGATGAGGTCGGTCGCCGACTGGGTGAAGTCGGCATAGAGCGGGTCGAGCTGCTGGATCGTCGCGAGATTTTCCGAGCTGTTGGTGCTGACGAGCGCGCCTTCGGTGATCATCGCGCGACCGATGCGGCCGCTGATCGGTGCCGTCACGTCGGCATATTGCAGGTCGAGTTTCGCTGCAGCGAGGCCGGCCTCGGCGATCGCAACATCGGCGTCGGCGGTCGCGAGCAGGGCCGCCGCATCTTCCAACTGCTGCGCGGCGACGACGTTCGCCTTCTTCAACTGTTCCTGGCGATCGGCCTTCTGCTGGGCCTGCAGGCGCACGGACTGGGCGCGCCGAAGCGTTGCTTCGGCCTTTTCGACCTGCACGCGGAAGGGCGCCGGATCGATGCGGTAGAGCACGTCGCCTTCATTGACCTTGGAACCCTGCTGGAAGACGCGCTCGACGACGATGCCGGAAACGCGCGGGCGGACCTCGGCGACGCGTGTCGCGGTAATGCGGCCGGGGAGCTCGTTGGTGATCGGCAGCGTTTCGGTCTTGGTCGTGAAGACCGCGACCGCGGACGGTGGGAATGCGGCGGCGGCCGGCTGCTCGTCCTCTTTCTGGCAACCGGAAAGAAGAATCACAGTTGCCAAGGCGGCGGCCAGTGTCGGTCGGTTCATGCGCATAGCGATGTCCATATTCGGTGACCGCAGGCAACGGCTGCATCTCGCAAGGTGCCCGTGCGGTCCGGAAGTGAAGGGGAGCGGAACCGGTATCAGGTTCGGCAAATACCGGAAAGCTAATATACAAACACAAATGTATGTTAATTCGCTTTGCAGTGCAACAGCGTGATGCGGTGCGTAGAATCAAAAAATAATTCAGCCGCCACAGGGATTTAGTCCCTGTGGCGGCTGGTTTTCACGCAGCTGTGATGGGGCGTCGGCCCCAAAATGGGGTCAGGCGAGAACGCGATCGTCGTCGCCGAAACGGTGCATGCTGCCCACCATCGGTGTCGCATAGACGATATCGTCAGGTGCATAGCGATGCTCGCCGAAGAGGCGGACGGTGATCAGGCCCACCTGCTCGGAATCGATGTAGACGATGGTGTCGGCGCCGAGATGTTCGACGTGCACCACCTTGCCCTTCCAGTCGCCGCTCTCGCGCGAAAGCGCCATGTGCTCGGGGCGAATGCCGATCGTCTTGGCGCTGATATCGCCAAGCCGCGCGCCCTCGATGAAGTTCATCTGCGGCGAGCCGATGAAGCCGGCGACGAAGACGTTTGCCGGCCGGTTGTAGAGGTCCATCGGCGAGCCGATCTGTTCGATCTGGCCGGCGTTCAAGACGACGATCTTGTCGGCGAGCGTCATCGCCTCCACCTGGTCGTGGGTCACGTAGATCATCGTCGCCTTCAGGCTGCGGTGCAGCCGGGCGATCTCGAGCCGGGTGTTGACGCGCAGCGCCGCATCGAGGTTGGAGAGCGGCTCGTCGAACAGAAAGAGCTTCGGTTCGCGCACGATCGCACGGCCGATCGCCACACGCTGACGCTGGCCGCCGGAGAGTTCGGCCGGGCGCCGGGCAAGATAGGGATCGAGCGACAGCATGCTCGCCGCCTTGCCGACCTTGTCGTCGATCTCGGTTTTCGGCTTGCCGGCCTGCTTGAGGCCAAGGCCCATATTGTCCTTCACCGTCAGGTGCGGATAGAGCGCGTAGGACTGGAACACCATGGCGATGCCGCGCTTGGCGGGCGCCACATGGCCGACTTCGGTGCCGTCGATCTGCACGCTGCCGGAGGTCGCGTCTTCGAGGCCGGCGATGGTGCGCAGCAAGGTCGACTTGCCGCAGCCGGACGGGCCGACGAAGATGACGAACTCGCCGTCCTTCACCTCGAGGTCGATGCCCTTCAGCACTTCATGGCTGCCATAGGCCTTGCGGATGGATTTGAGTTGAAGCGATCCCACCTGGTTGCCCCCTTTAGAGTTTGACTGGTCTGCCGGTGCGCACGCTTTCGTCTGCGGCAAGGCAGATGCGGAGCGACTGGACGGCATCGTTCATGTGACGGTCGAGGTCGATGTCTTCGCGAATGGCTTTCAGCACATAGGCCTGCTCGCGGTCGCAGAGTTCCTGGTGCCCGGGCTCGCCGTCCATCTTGAGATCCTCATCGGCCCTCAGGAAGCGACCATTGGGACCGGTTTCGGCGTTGTGCAGCCGGATCACCGCGGTCTTGGTATGCATGTCGATGTCGTCCGACTTGGCGTTCTGGTCCATGACGATCGACACGGAGCCCTTGGGTGACATCACGTCCTTCACGAAGAAGGCCGTTTCCGAGATCATCGGACCCCAGCCGGCTTCATACCAGCCAGCCGACCCATCCTCGAAGATCACCTGCAGGTGGCCGTAATTGTACATGTCGGGGGCGATCTCGTCCGAGAGGCGAAGTCCCATGCCGCGCACTTCCACCGGCTTTGCGTCGGTGATCTGGCACATGACGTCGACATAGTGCACGCCGCAGTCGACGATCGGCGACGTCGTCTTCATCAGCGACTTGTGCGTCTCCCAGGTCGGTCCGCTCGACTGCTGGTTCAGGTTCATGCGAAAGACATAGGGGCCGCCGAGCTTGCGGGCCTCGGCGATCAGCCGGATCCACGAGGGGTGGTGGCGCAGGATGTAGCCGATCACCAGCTTGCGACCGTGCTTCTTTGCAGCCGCGACGACGCGCTCTGCGTCGGCGACGGTGGTTGCCAGCGGCTTTTCGACGAAGACGTCGGCACCGGCTTCAAACGCCATGACGGCAAAGTCGGCATGGCTGTCCGAATAGGTGCAGATCGAGCAGAGATCCGGCTTCAGCTCGGTCAGTGCCGTCTTGAAGTCGGGATGGATCTGGTAGCTGCCAAGCTCTTCCGGCAGCGGCACCTTTGAGCGGTTGACGAGGCCGACGATCTCGAAACCGGGGTTGTTGTGATAGGCGAGCGCATGGCTGCGCCCCATGTTGCCGAGCCCTGCGACGAGGACCCGGACGGGTTTGCTGCTTGCACTCACTTGACTGCTCCTGCCGTGATGCCGCGGATCAGCTGCCGCGAGAAGATGACGTAGAGAACGAGGACCGGAAGGATGGCGAGCGAGAGGGCCGCCAGAACCGCATTCCAGTTGGTGACGAACTGGCCGATGAAGATCTGCGAGCCGAGCGTCACCGTTTTGGTCGCCTCCGCCGGGGCCAGGATCAGCGGGAACCAGAGGTCGTTCCAGATCGGGATCATCGTGAACACCGCGACAGTCGCCATGGCCGGCCGCACCAGCGGCAGAACCAGGCGGAAGAAGATCGAGTATTCCGAAAGCCCGTCGATGCGCCCCGCGTTCTTCAGGTCATCCGAGACCGTGCGCATGAACTCCGAGAGGATGAAGATCGCGAGTGGCAACCCTTGCGCCGTGTAGACCAGGATCAGCGCCGTCAGCGTGTTGACCAGATTGGCGGCGACCATGCCCTGGAGAATGGCGACGGTGCCGAGACGGATCGGGATCATGATGCCGATCGCAAGATAGAGGCCCATCACCGTGTTGCCGCGGAAACGGTATTCCGACAGCGCGAAGGCGGCCATCGCCCCGAAGAGCAGCACCAGTGCGATCGAGACGATCGTGACGATGAAGCTGTTCTGGAAATAGGTGGCGAAATCGCCCTGGCCGAGGACCGTTTCATAGCCGATCAGGCTGAAGGTCTGCGGCGTCGGGATCGTCAGCGGCGCCCTGAAGATCGCGTTGCGATCCTTGAACGAGTTGATGATCGTCAGGAACACTGGGAACAGCGACACCAGCGTGTAGGCGATCAGCGCCACGTGGACGAAGCCGGTGCGGAGGAAAGAATCGCGTGCTTTCGACATCTCCGGTCTCCTCAAAACTGGTAGCGGCGCATGCGGCGCTGAATGACGAAGAGGTAGAGCGACACGCCGGCGAGGATGATCAGGAACATCACCGTGGCGATCGTCGCGCCCATGGAGCGGTCACCGAGCTGCAGCTGGAAACCGAAGAAGGTGCGGTAAAGCAACGTGCCGAGAATGTCGGTCGAACCATCAGGCCCGGCGAGCGCGCCCTGCACCGTGTAGACCAGGTCGAAGGCGTTGAAGTTGCCGACGAAGGTCAGGATCGAGATGATGCCGATGGCCGGCAGGATCAGCGGCAGCTTGATCTTCCAGAACTGGCTCCAGCCGGTGACGCCGTCGCATTCGGCAGCCTCGATCACCTCATCGGGAATGTTGAGCAGCGCTGCGTAGATCAGCATCATCGGGATGCCGACATATTGCCAGACCGAGATCAGCGACACGGCGATGAGGGCCGAGCCCGGCTTTCCGAGCCAGGGCGCAAACAGCGACTTCAGGCCAACGAGGTCGAGTATCCAGGGCGACACGCCCCAGATCGGCGACAGGATCAGCTTCCAGATGAAGCCGACGATCACGAAGGAGAGCAGCGTCGGCAGGAAGATCGCCGTGCGGTAGAAGGTGACGAAGCGCAGCTTCGGGATCGACAGCATGGCGGCGAGGGCGACGCCGATCGGGTTTTGCACGCACATGTGGATGATGAAGAAGATGACGTTGTTCTTCAGCGCGTTCCAGAAGTCGTGGGCCCAGCGCTCTTCCCCAAACAGCGTCTGGAAATTGGCAAGGCCGACGAAAGCCGGCTGTCCGTCAACCGTGTTGTACAGAGAGAGCCTGAGCGTCTCGATCAGCGGCAGGATCATCACCGCCGAATAGACCAGGAAGGCCGGCAGCAGGAAAACGAGGATGTGCCAGCGCTTCGGCCGCCTTGCGGTCGGCTGTCCGTCTTGCACTGAAAGAGCGTCACTCATTGGTCCATCCGTTTCTAGAAGACCGGTCCCCAGACAGTCACGATGCGCATCGACGCCACACGGCCGGTCTCGCCGCATGCCATCTGCCCTTTTTGCGAGGGCTCATGACGAAGGTTAAGTCTATCGCGTTCTTTTGCAAACGACTGCGTCGGTGGCCTCCCACGATGGGAGGCCTGTGACGCGACGGCTGGGGGAGTGCCTCATCGGCCAATGTCGCCCCGCCCGGCCTTGCTGCAACTGTCCCAAGGACAAAACATGCAGCAATTCAAACTGCTACGGCGCCCTTCTGCGTCCGGCAGGACACGGGTGCCGTAGGGCCGACCCTCCCCAAAAAGGGGAGGGAACCTGTTGCGCTTACGTCTCTTCTCACTTCGCCGGCTTGTACCAGGAGTCGAGGCCCTTCTGCAGCTTCTCGGCGGCAACCTCAGGCGTATCGGTGCCGTTGATTACGTTGGCCGATTCGACCCAGGTTTCGTTTTCGAGGCTCGGCGTGCCGCGCGCCAGGATCTGGTAGGTCGAGCGGATCGTCGGCTTGCACTTTTCGCGCCAGGAGACGAATTCCTGGGCGAGCGGATCGGTCATCTTCACCGGGGTAGAGTTGAGGCTGAAGAAGCCCGGCAGTGCATTGGCGTAGATGTCGGCGAACTCAGGCGAGGCAACCCAGCTCAGGAAGGTCTTGGCCTGTTCGGCATGTGCGCTCTTGGCATTGAGGCCGATGCCGATGTCATTGTGGTCCGAGATGTAGCAGGTGTCGCCGGCGTTTTTGACCGGCGGCGGGAAGGCGCCCATCTTGAACTGTGCCTGGGTGTTGAACAGGCCGATTTCCCACGAGCCGGCCGGATAGATCGCGGCGCGGCCGAGCGTGAAGAGGTTCTGGCTGTCCGGATAGGTCTGGGCTTCGAAGCCGTCGCCGAGATAGTCCTTCCATTTGGCGAGAACGCGGTAGGGCTCGACCCACGGTTCGTCGGTCAGCTTCTGCTCGCCCTTGATCAGCGCAGCGCGGCCTTCTTCGCCCTTCCAGTAGTTCGGGCCGATGTTCTGGTAGCCCATGGTTGCGGCTTCCCAGAGGTCCTTGGTGCCCATCGCCATCGGGATGTAGTTGCCGTCCGCCTTGATCTTGTCGAGGGCGGCGAAGAATTCGGCTTCCGTCGTCGGGATCTGGATGCCGAGCTGGTCGAAGGCGTCCTTGTTGTAGATGAAGCCGTGGATGACTGAAGCCATCGGCACGCAGAAGGTGGACTTGCCGTCATCGGTGGTCCAGGCGGACTTGGCGACCGGCGAGAAGTTTTCCATGCCCGGCAGCGCCGTCAGGTCGGCAAGGTGCTTCTTGTTGTAGAGTTCGAGCGAGACGTCGAACGGACGGCAGGTAACGAGGTCACCCGCGGAGCCGGCATCGAGCTTGGCGTTCAGCGCCGCATTGTATTCGGTCGGCGCCATCGGGGCGAACTTGACCTTGATGCCCGGGTTCTTCGCTTCGAAGGCAGGGATCAGTTTTTCCTGCCAGATCGCCAGGTCGTCGTTGCGCCAGCTTTCGATGGTCAGCGTCACGTCCTCGGCGTGCGCCAGCCCGGCCGTGCCGAGAATGCTCGAAGCGAGCAGCAGGCCTTTGATTGTTGTACGGGTCATGCAGGTTCTCCCTTTTTATAGGCGCCGCTTTGGCGCGGTTTGGATCCCAGAATTGATTCAGGCCGAGACGATACCGATCGCCCGGCGCAGATTCTGCTTGGCCTCTTTCAGAGCGGCGTCGGCGGCTGCAACGTCCTTCGCGCCCGAGGCGAGAAGGATCGCGACCTTGACCGAGCCGGAGGCCTCGTTGATCAGCCGGCCGGCCTCAGTGGCGCTGATGCCGGTGATGTCGGTGACGATGCGGATCGCGCGGCCGTGCAGCTTGATATTGTCGGCGCGCAGGTTGACCATGTGGCCGTCGAGCACGTGGCCGAGATGGATGCCGACCAGTGTCGAGAACATGTTGAAGGCGATCTTCTGTGCGGTGCCGGCGCCCATGCGGGTCGAGCCGGAGACCACTTCCGGCGGCGTCTGCAAGAGGATCGAGACGTCCGCGTCCTTGAAGAGCGCCGCACCCGGATTGTTGGCGACGGCGATTACCTTGGCGCCGCGCTTGCGGGCCTCGTCGGCAGCGGCAAGCGCGTAAGGGGTGGAACCGCTTGCGGAAACGGAAACGAGACAGTCGCCCGCGCCGATGCCCGCCTTGCGCACGTCCTCTCGGGCGAGGTCCATATCGTCCTCATAACCTCCCGCGAGGTCGCTGAGGCTGGCAGCGCCGCCGGCAAGCAGGATGACGATCTGATCCTGCGCGATACCATAGGTGCCGGGCAGCTCGAGCGCGTCGGCCATCGCCATGAGACCGGAGCTGCCGGCGCCCGCATAGGCAAGACGCCGCCCGGAGCTGAGCGCTTCGGCGGCAATCGAGGCGGCGGCGGAGATCGACTCGATCGCCGCATCGACGGCCTTGGCCGCTGCCTGCTGGCCGGCGGCGAGCAGTCGCAGCGCCAGCGCCGGATGCATAAGATCCAGGCCCTTGGCGTTGTCGTGACGCTCTTCGGTCTTTGCTGACGGCATGGGTCATGTCTCCTCTCGGTTGAAATTAATGCCAAAAAAATACCAATTGTCCAGCAGAATTTAACTTTTGGCGCCTGAAAAAACCGATCGTCTAAATTAGTCCTTGAATTTCAATGAATTGCAACGAAATCGAAAGCGTGGGCGGATTCAGACTTGGTTATTGGTATTTTTTTGGTATCCTCAATGGGCGGAGGTACTCATGACAAATTACCTGATAGGAATCGACGGGGGCGGGACGAGCTGCCGAGCTGCCGTGGCAACGGCAGATGGGCGCATTCTCGGGCGTGGCAAGGCCGGCGCCGCCAATATCCTGACAGACCCGGAAACCGCGCTCGCCAATATCGGCGGAGCCGCCCGCGCAGCCTTTGAAGAGGCGGGCCTCGACCCTGAGGGCATTGCCGCCGCCAAGGCGATCGTCGGTGTAGCCGGACATAATGTCGGCGATGCCGTGCATTACGTAAAGCGTCGTCTGCCCTTCGCCGCCGCGGATATCGAATCCGACGGTTTGATCGCGCTGCAGGGTGCGCTCGGCAACCAGGATGGCGCGGTCGCCATCCTCGGTACGGGCACCATCTATATTTTGCGCCAGGGAGATACGGTCAGTTATGTCGGCGGCTGGGGTTTCACCATCGGCGACCATGGCAGCGGAGCCCGCATCGGCCATGCGCTTCTGCAGGAAAGCCTGCTTGCCTTCGACAGTATTCATGCAGCTTCCGCGGTCACGGATAGCGTTCTGGCCGAATTCAACAACGACGCGCGCGATGTCGTCGATTTTGCCCGTCTTGCGAAGCCCGGCGAGTTCGGCCGCTATGCGCCGCGGGTCTTCGAAGGGGCTGCCGCAGGCGATCCCGTCGCCGTGCGGATCCTGAAGGCCGCCGCACTTACGGTGGATGAGGCGCTGGATGTCGTGGTTGCACGAGGCTGCGAGAGGCTTTGTCTGCTTGGCGGATTGGCGCCGCTCTATCGCCCCTGGCTTGCCGAGCGCCATCAGGCATTGCTCGTCGAAGCCGAGGCGGACGCACTGACCGGGTCGGTCGCTCTGGCCGCGCAACGGTTTGGCTCACATGCGAGGGCGAGTGCATGACGCACCAGCTCGCTTCCATTCTGCCGCTTGAGGGCCTGCAGTCCGGAGGATCGGGGCCGCTCTATCTCAAGCTTCGACAATCGCTCGAAGACGCAATCCAGTCGGGCAAGCTCAACCATGGCGACGCCTTGCCGCCAGAGCGCGATCTTGCCGACTATGCCAACATCAGCCGCGTGACCGTGCGCAAGGCGGTAGACGATCTCGTGCGCGATGGTCTGCTGGTTCGCCGCCACGGTTCCGGCACCTTCGTTGTCAAGCCGGTCTCCAAGGTGCAGCAGTCGCTGTCGCGGTTGACGTCGTTCACCGAAGACATGGCGCGCCGCGGGTTGAACACCCATGCGCGCTGGCTGGAACGCGGCCTGTTTCATCCTTCGCCGGATGAGATGATGGCGCTTGGCCTTCCCGCCGACGCGCTGGTCGCCCGCCTCGGGCGCCTTCGCATCGCCGACGACATGCCGCTTGCGATCGAGCGCGCCAGCATCTCTGCGGAGTTCCTGCCGGACCCGCAGGCCGTCACCTCGTCGCTCTATTCGGCGCTTGACAAGACGCGGTCCCGGCCGGTGCGCGCCGTCCAGCGCATCTCCGCTTGCAACATCAAGGACCCGGATGCCTCGATGCTCGGCGTTGCCGTCGGCTCGGCCGGCCTTTCCATCGAACGCGTCTCCTATCTCGCATCCGGACGCGTCGTCGAATTCACCCGCTCGCTCTACCGGGGCGATGCCTATGACTTTGTCGCGGAACTGACGCTGTCGGAATCCTAAAGCGACCGCCCGCAGAAAGGAATTGACCATGCAGACCAACATGCGCCGAGAAATCGACGAGATCCCCGAAGCCGCCCAGCGCCTGCTGGAACGCTCGGCCGATCAGCTCAAGGCCGCCGGCGCGGCACTCCGCGTCAAGGATCCGGCCTTCCTGGTCACGATCGCCCGCGGCTCCTCCGATCATGCCGCGCTTTTCCTCAAATATGCGATCGAGCTGCAGGCCGGTCGACCGGTCGCCTCGCTCGGCCCGTCGCTCGCCTCGATCTACGGCGCCAAACTGAAGCTCGGCGGTGCCGCGGCGATCGCGATTTCGCAGTCGGGCAAGAGCCCGGATATCGTCGCTATGGCCCAGGCCGCGACCGATGCCGGCGCCGTCTCGATCGCGCTCACCAACACGCTGCCCTCGCCGATCTCCGAGGCCTGCACCAACCCTCTCGACATTCTCGCCGGTCCGGAAATCGCCGTTGCGGCCACCAAGTCCTACGTCAATTCGATCGTCGCCGGCCTTGCCGTGCTCGGCGAATGGACCGGTGACGCAGCGCTTAAGCGGGCAGTCGCCGATCTGCCGAACCAGTTTGCGAAGGCCGTCAAGCTCGACTGGCAGGCCTTTGCCGACGATCTCGGCGAGGCGGAATCGCTCTATGTGCTCGGCCGTGGCCCGGCGCTTGCGATCGCCAGCGAGGCGGCGCTGAAGTTCAAGGAAACCTCCGGCATGCATGCGGAAGCCTATTCCGCGGCCGAAGTTCTGCACGGGCCGGTGGCGCTCGTCGGCGCCAAGTTCCCGGTGCTGACGCTTGCGGCCCGTGATGCAGCCGAAACTTCGGTCGCCGGCATTGCCGACGGTATGGCCGAAAAGGGCGCAGTGGTTCATGTTACATCGAGCCTTGCCGGCAAGGCCAAGCGCCTGCCGTTCGTCGAGACGGGCCACCCGATCACCGACGCGCTGACCTTGATCCTGCCGTTCTATGGCTTCGTCGAAGCCTGGTCGCGCTCGCGCGGTCTCAACCCCGACGCACCGGCGAGCCTCAAGAAGGTAACGGAGACGAGATGAGCGAGAGGAAAGCAATCACCGGCGCCCGCCTGTTCGACGGCGTCGAATGGCATGACGGCTGTGCTCTCGTGATCGAGGCCGGCCGCGTCAAGGCGATCGTGGCAGTGGCGGACGTCCCCGCCGATGCCAAAAAAATCGATGCGCATGGCATGCTGCTGGTGCCGGGCTTCATCGACCTGCAGGTCAACGGCGGCGGTGGTGCGCTTCTGAACGAAGAACCGTCCGTCGAGGGTATCCGGCAGATCTGTTCGGCGCATGCCAAGTTCGGCACCACCGCACTGCTGCCGACGCTGATCACCGACACACGCGAAATCAGAAGCGCCACCATCAAGGCGGGTCTCGACGCCAAGGCCGCTGGCGTGCCGGGTTTCCTCGGGCTGCATCTCGAAGGTCCGCATCTCTCGGTCGCACGCAAGGGCGCCCATGATCCGACGCTGATCCGTCCGATGGACGATGCCGATCTCGCCGAAATGCTCGATTGCGCCAAGGCGCTCGGCGTGCTGATGGTGACCGTGGCGCCCGAAAACGCCACCCGGGAACAGGTGCGGGCGCTGGCCGAAGCCGGCGCCGTCGTCAGCCTCGGCCACACCGATGTCGGTTACGAAACCGCCGTCGCCTATGCCAAGGCGGGCGCAAGGACGGTGACCCATCTCTTCAACGCCATGAGCGGCCTTGGCCATCGCGAGCCGGGCGTGGTCGGTGCGGCACTTGCCACCGGCACGCTGCATGCGGGCCTGATTGCCGACGGCTACCATGTCGAGCCGGCCTCGATGGGCGTGGCGCTGCGCGCAAAAGTCGGCCCGGGCCAGATCTTCCTGGTGACCGACGCGATGTCGCCGATCGGCACGGACATGACCAGCTTCCAGCTGAACGGCCGCGAGATCCTGCGCGAGGGCGGTCGCCTGACGCTTGCCGACGGTACGCTCGCCGGCGCCGACATCGACATGCTGTCGTCGGTCCGTTTCGTGCACGACAAGCTCGGCCTGCCGGTGGAAGAAGCCTTGCGGATGGCCTCCGCCTATCCGGCCGATGCTATGGGTCTCGCCACCCACAAGGGACGGCTGAAGCCCGGCGCCGATGCGGATTTCGTGCTTCTGACGCCGGAGCTTGGCATGGGCTCTACCTGGATCGGCGGCACGCAGGTCTACGCCGCCTGATCATAACGCATCAAGCAAAAGCCCCGGACAGCGCAAATGTTGTCCGGGGCTTTTCATTTCGGGCAACGTTGTCTCAGCGCGCTGAAAGTCTCGCCTTCATCGCCCGGACCGTTTCCGCATCGGTGCGGCGCCGGTCGGCCGAAACGAAGCCCATTTCGACCAATCGCGGATCCTGAGCCGGCTCACGAACGGAGCAGGAGGAGTGCACTTCGCTGACGGTCACCCGGTCGAGAAGGGCATCGACCGTATCGAAGGTGACGCCGGACCCCGGCATGATCGACAGCCGGCCCTTGGCGAGATCGACGATTTCGGCCAACCGATCGATCGCCTGCGGTGCGCTCCTGGCACCGCCCGAGGTCAGGATGCGTTCGAAGCCGAGCTCGACCGCCACCTCCATCGCCTCGGCGAAATCCGGAACCAGATCGAAGGCGCGGTGCAGCGTCATCCTGAGTCCGGCCGCATGGCCTGTGAGCTTGATCAGCATCGACTTATCGAGGCGACCGTCGGCAAGGGAGGCGCCGAGCACCACGCCGGCGAGACCTGCCGCCCGCGCCGCGTCGATATCGCGACGCATGACATCGAGGTCCGCGGCGGAGAAGACGAAATCGCCCGGGCGAGGGCGGATCATGGCGTAAACGGGCACCGGCGGCGGACCGGCCAGCGCCATCAGTCCGGGATTGGGCGTCAGGCCACCGACGGACAGGGCGGCGCAGAGCTCGATCCGGTCTGCGCCGCCCTCGATCGCCGCGTAAAGCCCGTCGGCATCGTCGACGCAGACTTCCAGTTTGATGTCGCTCATATCTTCTCCTCGCCGAGGCCAAGCAGCGCCGCGCCGATCAATCCGGGCTCGACCCGGCATTCACCACGCACCACCAGCGGCCGTTCGAACTGCCGGAGAATCCGGCTACGCACTGTCCTGTCGATTTCGGCGAGCAGTTCCTCGGAATTGGAGAGTCCGCCGCCGACAGGCACGATCGTCGCGCCGGTGATGTTGATGACGAGTGCCAAAGGCGAACTCACGAGATCGACGAGCAGATCGACCGTGCGCTTTGCCTCTGCATCCCCAGCCTTCCAGGCCTCGATGATCTCATGGCTTGAAAGCGTCTTGCCATGGGCGGTCTGGTGCAGCCGCTCCAACCCGCGGGCGCCGCCAACGGTATCGACGCAGCGCTTCTGGCCGCAGCCGCAGTCATAGGCGGGAATGGCGATCGGCGGGTTGCCGGCCTCGGCCGCGATCGCCGGGCCGTGTCCCCATTCGCCGGCAAAGCCGCCATCGGCATTGATCAGCCGGCCGTCGATCACCAGGCCGCCGCCGACCCCGGTGCCGAGAATGGCGCCGAAGACGATACGGTGGCCGCGCCCGGCGCCGGCACCTGCTTCGGCAAGCGCGAAACAGTCGGCGTCATTGGCGATCTTCACCGGCAGGTGCAGCGCCGCTTCGAGTTCGGTGACCAGGTCACGTCCGTCGATGCAGGGGATGTTGGCGCATTTGATCCGCCGCGTCTCGGGATCGATGACGCCGGTGATCGAGATCGCCACGCAATCCGGGTGTCCGCCCGCTTCGTCCAGGACCGATTCGAGCGCCTCAATGAACTGGCGGAAGTTGCTGAGCGGCGTCGTCCGTCGCGGCAGCGGAAAGATCCGGTCGCGCGAATGCACGATCGCGCCCTTGATCGCCGAGCCGCCGATGTCGAAGCAGACGATCATGCTTCGCCCCGAATAATTGCTTCGGCCGAGAGCGCGACGGAGAGCAGCCGATCGTCCTGGTGATGCGGCGCGGCAAGCTGGAAACCAACGGGCATTTCGGCCGCCCCGGTACCGCACGGAATGGAGATGCCGCAGAAATCCAGGAAGTTGCCGATCGACGTGTTGCGCAGTGTCTTGGCGTTGGTCTTGAAGAACAGCTCGTCGTCCTCGATCAACGGCGCGATCGGCGGCGCTACATGTGGCAGCGTCGGGTGGGCGATGAGCTCGTTCGGCTTCAGGCTGTCGACCGTTTCATGGATCAGTTGGTCGCGCGCGTCGAGCAGGGCAATGTAGTCGGGCATGGTGATCTTCTCGCCGAGCCTGGTGCGGGCAACGACACGGGGATCCATCTCATTGGCCTCGTGCCCGGCCAGCCGCTCGCGATGAAGCGCATAGGCCTCGGCCGTCACCAGGGCGCCGTGGCGGGCCATCAGCCCGAAGACCGCCGAGAAGGTCGGGAAGGCGCGGCGGCTGACGGCAACGCCGGCTTTTTCAAGCCGCCTGATGGCATCCTCGAACGCCTCGACGACTTCCGTCTCCGCATCGTCGAAGACCACCGTTTCCGGGATCACCAGCGCGACGCCGGAAAGATCGGCGCGGCGCACGGTCGGGGCCGTCAGCCCGTGCATGGCAGCGTCCACCCAGACTGCGTCCTGCACCGTGTGGCAAAGGGGGCCAAGCGAATCCAGGCTTTCAGCCAGCGGAAAGACGCCCTTCATCGCGTAGCGGCCGCGTGTTGCCTTGTAGCCGACGATGCCGGTCATCGCCGCGGGAATGCGCACGGACCCGCCGGTATCGGTGCCGATGGCTGCTGGCACCAGCCCGGCCGCGACCGCGACCGCCGAGCCTGACGACGAGCCGCCGGGAATGCGCTCAACGTCGGTGGCCGCGGGGTTCCTCGGCGTGCCGTAATGCGGGTTGATGCCAAGGCCCGAAAAGGCGAACTCGCTCATATTGGTGCGGCCGACGCTGACCATGCCGGCTGCGGCAACGGCGGCAACGACCGGAGCGTCGCTCCTCGCCGGGGCGTGCGTCTGCAGCACCTTCGAGCCGGCGGTCGTGACGCTGCCGGCCACATCGAAGAGGTCCTTCCACGCGACCGGCAGGCCGTCGAGCAGGCCGAGCGAGCGTCCCGCCCTGAGGCGTTTCGAGGCGGCCTCGGCATCCCGCGTCGCGCGCTCAGGCGTCAGTTCGACGAAGATGGCATAGTCGCCGTGTGCGTCGATCGCCGCATAGGTTTGCTTGGCGAGGTCCACGGGGTCCAGCTTGCCGCTCTGCACCAGCACGGAAAGGCTGGCGAGTGTCTTTTGTTCTGTCATGTCATCCTCCGCGGAATGCTGTTCTTGCCTGCGGCTGCTGTCCGCTACGTCTACAATATCGCCGCCCTTGGCGTTTTCCATGCTTCCCTTAGACGAGGCGCGTGAATCTTGCATAAAGACTGGCTTCCGCCGCGTGTGTCTTGTCGCTGGTGGTGCCCCTGCCTACATGCATCATCGAACCTTGGGCCATACTGGAGAGCGATGATGATCTTGGACGCGGCGCGACTTTCGCTTGCCAATCTCCTTGCGCCCGAGACCCGATCGGTTTTCTGGAAGGTGCTGGGCCTGACGATACTGGCGCTCGTCGCGCTCTGGTTTGCGGTGCGCGAAGTGTTTATCTGGCTGGCGCTGCCGTGGATCGATACGCTGATGCCGGGCACGCCCGTCTGGGCCGGTTGGCTGACCTTCGTCGTCGGCATCTTCGCGAGCCTCGGGCTGGCGCTCGCCTTGGCTTTGCTTCTGGCCCCCGTCACCGCGCTGATCGCCGGCTTCTTCCTCGACGATGTTGCCGAGGTGATCGAGAAGCGGGACTATCCGAGCGAGCCGCAGGGCCGGCCGCTGCCGCTTTGCGAGGCGATCGCCGGATCGCTGAAGTTTCTCGGCGTTGTCATCCTCGGCAACCTGCTGGCGCTCTTCCTGCTGCTCGTTCCGGGCGTCAATCTCGTCGCCTTCTTTCTGGTCAACGGCTATCTGCTCGGCCGCGAATTCTTCGAGTTCGCGGCAATGCGCTATCGTGCACCGGCGGAGGCGCGGCTCTTCCGCGAGAAGCACCGCTCCACCGTGTTTCTCGCCGGCCTTCTGCTCGCGGCCTTTCTGGCGGTGCCCTTCGTCAACCTTTTGACGCCGCTCTTTGCCGCCGGTCTGATGGTGCATCTGCACAAGCGGCTTTCGGCAAAGGATCCCGGATTTTCGCTGTCGGGCGGTGCGGCGGCGAAGGCCTGAGAGGCTCTTGCTTGACATGATGCCGGCTATGGCCAATCTGCCGGCAAGATCCCATTGTGCTGCGCGGGCGCGCCGGCGCGTGGCAGGACGGAGTTGGCGGACATGAACAAGACGGACGAACGGATCACCCACCTCGAGGAAACGGTGGCCCATCAGGCCAAGACCATCGAGGAACTTTCCGACCAGCTCGCCGAGCAATGGAAGGTGGTGGAGCAGACGCGCGCCAAGCTCGACCGGCTGACCGAGCGTTTCCTGTCGCTCGAGGAGCAATCGCTCGATGCGCCGGCGATCACCCGGCCGCCGCACTACTGATCGAGCGCCACGGCAAACGGGAATAAAAAGGCCGCCGGTCCAACGAACCTGCGGCCTTTCTATTTACATAAGTGCTGCTCTTAGTAGGGGCAGGATTCGTCGCTCATGTAGTCGTGAACTTCGACCTTGCCGGCAATGATTTCGGCTTTCACCTTTTCCACTGCATCGAGCATCTCAGGCGTGATCAGCGCCTTGTTGTTGTCGTCGAGCGCATAGCCGACGCCATCTTCCTTGAGGCCGAGGTTGGAAATGCCGAACTCGAACTTGTCGTTCTTGGCCGCCGTGAAGGCTTCGTAGACGGCGACGTCGACGCGCTTCAGCATCGAGGTCAGGACCTTGCCCGGCTGCAGGCCGTTCTGGTTGGAGTCGACGCCGATGCCGAGCTTGCCGGCATCTGCTGCTGCCTGCAGAACGCCGACGCCGGTGCCGCCGGCTGCGTGGTAGACGACGTCCGAGCCCTGGTCGATCTGCGACTTGGCGATTTCGCCGCCCTTGACCGGGTCGTTCCAGGCGTCCGGCGTCGTGCCGGTGTAGGCTTCCAGAACCTTGACGTCAGCGCCGGTCGACTTGGCGCCGCCAACGTAGCCACAGGCGAACTTGTGGATCAGCGGAACGTCCATGCCGCCGATGAAGCTGACGGTCTTCGACTTCGAAGCGAGGCCGGCGAGAACGCCGACGAGGTAGGAGCCTTCCTGTTCCTTGAAGACGACCGACTTGACGTTCGGCTTCTCGACGACCATGTCGATGATCGCAAACTTGATATCAGGGTATTCCGGCGCGATCTTCTCGAGCGAAGCCGCCCAGTTGAAGCCGGCCATGACGATCGGGCTGTTGCCGTCGCTCGCAAAGCGGCGCAGCGCCTGTTCACGCTGGGCATCGTTGGCGATTTCGAACTCGCGGTATTCGACGCCCGATTCCGTCTTGAACTTTTCGGCGCCGTTGAAGGCAGCCTCGTTGAAGGATTTGTCGAACTTGCCGCCGAGATCGTAGATGATCGCTGGCTTGATGTCGGCGGCCAGTGCCGTCGCGGACATCATCGAAAAGGCAAAGAGACCGAGAATGGTTTTTTTCATCGTGCAGCCCTGTTGTCGCTATTGATCTTATTGGGTCCTCCCGCCGGCTCCCTGACGGAACCTGTCTGCGGAACCCACCCCCTTCTCCTTGGGGCTAGGGTGGCGCATCCTTGCACGGTCACGGCAAAAAAACACTCAAAATTTTTCAGATGGTAAAAATACAAGCCACAGAAGCCGGTACCCGTAAGGCACCGGTTCTGTTGCGCTTTTGAGATCGCCGGCAAGTGTGCGCGCCCATCCGGCGCGACCTCTGGGTTGTGGGTATCGCGCTTGCTTTCGAGAGGCCCAAAGCGGCCCCCGGTGTCGGAGCGGGATGAGGAATAGTGTGTGCGGTTCTCCGCCCGCATCCCGCGCTTGTTTACACGAAACGATCACGTCGATGGTTCGGGTCGATTGAGGCCAAGCACATCGGCCTGCCTGGAACATCCCGCTCTCGGGTGGAACCACCGGAGGCGGAAAGACGCTCTAGAATCAAAGTGCTAGAGCGTCCTTCGTGCATTCAGTCGAACGCACGGCGCTCTAGTACCCGATCGGGCAACTCACCCCGGTGCCGCGCAGGCCGCAATAGCCGTTCGGGTTCTTCGCCAGATATTGCTGGTGGTAGTCCTCGGCGAAGTAGAATGGGCCGGCCTTGCCGATCTCGGTGGTGATCGTGCCGCCATGGTTGGAATACTTCAGCGCCGCCTGGAAAGTGGTGCGCGCGGCCTTGGCCTCCGCCAGCTGCTCGTCGTCATAGGTGTAGATTGCCGAGCGGTAGGTGGTGCCGATATCGTTGCCCTGGCGCATGCCCTGGGTCGGGTCGTGCTCCTCGAAGAAAGTCTTGAGCAGGGTCGCAAGCGGAACCTTCTCGGGATCATAGACGACCAGCACCACCTCGGCATGGCCTGTGAGCCCGGTGGTCGTCTCCTGATAGGTCGGGTTCCGTGTCAGCCCGCCGGCGTAACCGACAGCCGTCACGTAGACATCGGGGATCTTCCAGAGCAGCCGTTCGGCGCCCCAAAAGCAGCCCATGCCAAGCAGGATCTGCTTCGTGCCGTCGGGGTAGGGGCCCCTCAGCGGCCGCCCGGAGACGAAATGCGTCTCGGCCGTCGGGATCGCCTCGTCGCGACCCGGCAGCGCTGTCTGCGCATCGGGCATGATCGTCTTCTTGTTGAACATGTCGATCAGGAACATCAGCATACTCCTCGTCGGTGCGGAGACGGGCTCCGCTAAAAATCAGGCGGCGAAGCGGCCCGCCGCCGGCCGCTTCTTGTAACCGACCATCCACAGAACGAGCGCGAGCAGCGCCAGCACGGCGAAGGCCGGCTGCATCAGCAGCCAATGCAGCACCGAATGCCAGATCGTCTGCGCCGTATCGGAACGCTGCGCAAACTGGATCCAGCTCGCCGTGTCGGCGCCCAGTGCCTCCAGGTCGTCGCCAAGCGAGGTCATCACCAGTTCCGATGCGGCGACCGACTGAATCGCATCGACGGCACCGGCAAGTACGGCGGCAAACAACACGACGGCGCTCGCCAGCCTCAACAGAAACCGCATTGGTCCAATTTTCCCTTCATGTCACTGGCTAGCGCCTTGCCATGGTCAAGCGCAACGCCCCGGCGGCATCTTCTTCGATCGCGGGGGTCTCGGACAAGGCCCAGTGGCGAAATTATGCGGTGATCGCAGTAGAGCCGAGCTGGCATCTGGACGCTGCCGGGAGCGTGACGCTCGTACCGGCGCAAGAGATAAGCGTGCCGCCTGGTATGCACAATGGGGACGACGGGCCACTCGTTTCACAAGATGTCAACAATCTGTCAGAAAGCAGTTGATCCCAAGCAAATCATCGGTATATAGACGCGCGTCCGCCGGTTTACACCGGTCGACACCGAAGGGCCCCGCCCTTCCCATCCAGCCGGATTAACCATCGGCTGCTGACGGATGGACAGGTGGCCGAGTGGTTGAAGGCGCACGCCTGGAACGCGTGTATACGTGAAAGCGTATCGAGGGTTCGAATCCCTCTCTGTCCGCCATTCTCCTCCCTTGCCACAGCGATCAATATCGAGACGTTGCCAACCCGCTTGGCGCCATCACGCAAGAAATCTTCTTCGGCGCGATCCGTTTCGCCTCTCCGTTTCGTCTTCGCTGTGTCCGTAGCAAAGGAGACACGCTGATGACCACCGAACCTGTCACACTCGTCAATCTGCTGAAGGTCGACCCCGGCAAGCAGGCGCAATTGATCGCGCTCCTGAAGCGCAACATCGAAACCGTGATCAGCACACTCGGCGGTTGGCGCACAAGCCGGTTGATCGCCGCCAAGGACGGCGCCAGCGTCATCATCTATTCGGAATGGGAGACGCCGGCGGCCATTGAGGCGATGCGGGCCGATCCCCGGATGAAGGCCTACTTTCCGCAGATCCTGGAACTGGCAAGCCTTGAGTCGATCCTGGGCGAGGCCGTGTTCAGCGACAACAGGTGATGTCGATCCGCCGCCGACGCCCGCCGAGAGTGGCCGGAAGGCGGCGGACATTTTCTTGGAGCCGCGTTATCGTGCCGTCGTCGCCCGTGGGCTGACGCCTGGAGATGCGCCCATGGAGCTCGATACATGAACGTGGAAGATTTCGAGGATCGCCTGCGCGAGTTCAGGCCGCGGCTGCATCGCTATTGCGCGCGCATGACCGGCTCGGCCGTGGACGGCGAGGACGTGCTGCAGGATACCTTGATCAAGGCCCTGCAGGCGCGGGCGGACGGTGTGGTCGTGGACAATTTCGAGGGCTGGTTGCTTCGCATCGCCCACAATACCAGCCTCGATTTCCTGCGCCGGCGGTCCAGGCACAGGGTCGTTCCGCTGCGCGATGATCTGGAGGACGCACCGCTGCCCCAAGCGGACATCGTTGCGGTCGGCTTTCACACCTTCCTGCAGCTGCCTGAATTTCAGCGCTGCGCCGTGATTCTCAAGGATGTGCTCGGACATTCGATCGAAGAAATCGCGGATATTGCCGACTGCACGCCGGCGGCTGCCAAGTCGGCGCTCCAGCGCGGACGCGCGTCGCTCCGGCAACTGGCGGACCGCCCGGACGATGTGCGGCTGCCGCTGATGTCCGATGCCAACCGGCAGAAGATGGCGACGTATGTGCGCCTGTTTCAGGGGGGCGATTTCGATGCGATCCGCGCCATGCTGGCCGACGACGTCAAGCTCGAGCTGGTCAACAGGCTGAGGCTGGAGGGCCGTGAGGGCATTGGCCGCTACTTCACCCGTTATGCCGGGGAGACGAGGTGGCGTTTCGCGCTTGGAGCGATCGAAGGGCGTCCGGTCATGCTGGTTTTCGACAGCACCGGTGCCATGGAGAAGCCGGCGCATTTCGTCCTTCTCGACTGGCACGAGGACGAGATCGCTGCGATCCGCGACTTTCTCTTCGCGCCCTATGTGCTTGAAACCGTCGATTGGGTTCGTCTGGCCTAGCGCGAAGGGGCCTCCGTTGATTGACCGTCCGATCTCCGCCATTTGTTGACGGTTGCGCGGTAGCCGGAATCCCTTGACCGGCGTGGCTCCGGCCTCGACCGTGCCGAGGAGATCTGGTCGCGATCTGGGGGGCAGGCAGCATGAGCACGGCGAGTGACGCGCGTTTCTGGGACCGGACGTCGCGGCGATACGCCAAGGCGGCGATCGCGGACCCGGCCGGATATGAGCGCACGCTCGACCGTACCCGCTCTCTGCTTCTGCCCGATGACGGCGTGCTGGAACTCGGTTGCGGCACGGGGACAACGGCGTTTCGGCTCGCAGGCGATGTCCGGGACTATCTTGCGACCGATTTTTCCAGCGAGATGATCGCAATTGCGAGCGAGAGATACGCCGTCGACCTGGTGCCTAACCTCGTCTTCCGCGCCGCAACGGCCGAAGCGCTGGCCGCCGAGCGCGTGCCATACGATGCGGTCCTGGCCTTCAACTATCTGCATCTGGTGCGCGACCTTTCGGGCACGCTCGGCAGCATCCATGCCCTGCTCGCATCGAGCGGGCTGTTCATCTCCAAGACGCCCTGCGTCGGGGAGATGAGCCCCCTGATCCGTTTGGCGCTGTTGCCGGCGATGCGCGCGTTCGGAAAGGCACCCTATGCAGGAACCTTCGGCTTGATCGAGCTGAGCCAGGAGATAACGGCTGCCGGCTTCGAGATCCTGGACATCGAAAACCACGCGACCAAAGGCAACGACAACCGTCCCTATATCGTTGCTCGCAAGCGCTGAGGCAGGCCGCGGCAGCATGGTTTGTCCGCCTCGGCCAAACTCAACTGCCCTAAACTGACTCGGCCGGCTCTGCGGCATGCGCACGGTGCAGCAGATCCAGAAACGCCTTTGCTTCCGGGATTGCCGTCGAACCGATGGCGCTGACGGCAATGCCTGGCGTCCATGAATTCATGACGGCCGCACCGGAGAGATCCTTGAGCCGGCTAAGGGTAATTTCCTCCCGGCGCTGCGGCACGGCCAGGCGTTCGAGTTGTCGCTGGATCGTACCCATCATCGTGCCGGTCAGCATGTCGGCCCTGGGCCAGATGACCGCCTCGCCGTCCCAGAAGACGAGGTTCCAGATGCTGGCTTCGCTGAGGCGACCATGCCGGTCCATGAAGGCGGCGTCGTCGAAACCCGCCCTGATCGCCTGATGCAGGTAATAGGTCTTGCCGGATTCGCCGACGTGCTTGATCGTGGGGTGTGGTCGCTCGTGCTCGATGACGGCAAGCCGCAGCGGACCCTTCGGGCCATTGGAGGGTGGGCCGCTGCGCACGAGAACGGCGAGGTCTCCCTGAATGCTGTCGGCGGTAAATTCGCCGTCCGGCGAAAAGATCGTGACCGTCAGCGACTGGTCCGCCGGACCTGCGTCGATTGCCTGTTTGATGTGGGCGCGCAACTCTTCGTCGGGCAGCGCGCGGCCGAAGAAGGCGAGAGAGGCGTTGCTGAGGCGCTTCAGATGCAGGTCCAGACCTCTGATCTTGCAGTCCCTGACCTGAATTGCGGTGAAGTGGGCGAAGCCGGCAAAAGCCAAGGGGATCAGATCGGCAGCGCTGGCCGGGCGGCCGTTGAGCGCTGCGGGATAGAGGCTTGTTTCGTTCGGCATGGTCTTGCTCCTGGGTGTGTTCACATGAAGGAGCCAATAGGTCTAAGGTCTGACAGCGCTGTCAGAGTCAAGGGCGAGGCGAAGGGACCGGAATGAAAATAGGCGAGCTGTCGAAACGCACCGGCGTCAGCATTCGGATGCTGCGCTACTATGAAGCCGAAGGGCTGTTGAAGCCTGGACGCACCGAAAGCGGCTATCGCGACTATGATCTGGCGGAGGTGAGAACCGTCGAGCGCATCAAACTCCTGGGCGCCGGCGGCATGACCCTTCCGACGATCCTGCAGTTCCTGCCGTGCGTTCGCGGAGAAGGTCCGATCTTTGAGCCCTGCGACGAACTGCGCGTCACCCTGCACGAGCAGATCCGGCTTGTCGAAGAGAAGACGGAAAAGCTGGCGCAGAGCCGCAGCGTCCTGGAGACTTTTCTGCAGGAGATAGGCGAGCGCTGATCTTCTGCCGGATCGAGCTACCGCGTGCTGCGGCGACCCCTTGCTGGCCTCGTCAGCGCTAACGCGACAGGATTGCGACCAAACCCGCTCTGGCCATCAACCAGAAGTCAGGGCGCGCGGCAAACCGTATGCACCTTTCCTGCTGCCGCTCTAATAGACGTCGGTCTTCGATCGACTGATGTAAAAACCGTGGCCGTCACTGCGCTCGCAGCTGAGCCCGGTCTTGCTGGACCCACAGCTAAACGGCCCCTTCTTCCAGCTGTTGCCGTAGCTCAGGATATGGGAGCCGTCGCAGCATGCTGTATCGCCCGCGTTCTGGAATCGTCGGGCCTTGCCCGCCTTTCCCAGAATGAACCTCTGATAGGTCGGTTCGATGCGGTCACAGCCAAGTTCCGGGCCGCCGTCCTCCGGGACATAAACATCGGAGCCACCGGCTGGCGTGTATTGGCAACCGATGTTGCCGGTCGGCATGTTGAAATAAATCAGACCGCCATCGGCGGGGAAGGTCTGCTCTGCTGCATTCCCGTCGAATGCGATGAGCGCGGCGACCGCGAACACAAGAAAGCGCATCATTCGAGCTTTGGCCCCTGACCTTTGTCGATCCCGCAAAGTGCAGCAAGTAAAACATATCAGCGGGAAATGGGGAAATGGTCTCGGCTCTCGACCTGCGGTCGACGGCACGGCGCCGTGAGACAAAGTGGCTCGAGCCTGTCGGGGAGGACTTCAATAGTTAGCTGTTGCGCTAAGTGTTTGGTCATGATACTTAGCCTTATGGAACAGTATTCAGGCCGATTGGACGTGATCTTTCAGGCGCTCGCCGATCCCACCCGGCGCGCCGTGCTTTCGCGGCTCGGCGGCGGCCCGGCGAGCATCAGCGATCTCGCCAGACCCTTCGACATGGCCCTGCCGTCCTTCATGAAGCACATCCACTTCCTGGAAGGCAGCGGCCTGATCCGCACGCACAAGCAGGGCCGGGTGCGGACCTGCGCCATCGAGAAGGCGCAATTCGCCGTGGTCGAGACCTGGCTTTCGGCGCAGCGCGCGCTCTGGGAAGGCCGTGCCGACCGGCTGGAAAAATTCGTCACTGAACACGAGGAGGAATGACATGATCCGCTCTCCAGATCCCGAACTCGACCTGACGATGGCACGCATCATCAAGGCGCCGCGCGCGACCGTCTGGCGCGCCTGGAGCGATCAGGCCCGGCTTGAGCAATGGTGGGTCCCGGCGCCGGCAATATGCAAGGTGATCGATATGGACCTGAAGCCGGGCGGCGGCTTCGTGACCCGGATCAGCGAAGACGGCGGCGAGTTCGTGCCGCATATCAATGCCTGCTTCCTCGCGGTCGACGAACTCTCGCGCATCGTCTTCACCGATACGCTCGTTGCCGGCTGGCGGCCGGCCGAGAACGCCTTCATGACGGCAATCATCACGCTCAGCGACCATCCGGCCGGCACTGAGTACGCCGCCCACGTGATGCACCGCAACGGCGCGGACCGGAAGATGCACGAGGAGATGGGTTTCCACGACGGCTGGGGAACGGTGGCGGAGCAACTGGCCCGGCTCGTCGAGCAAACCCATTAAGGAGGCGAAGACATGCGCAACATCGTCCTGCAGATGATGACGACGCTCGATGGCCGCCTCGACGATCCGCTTGCCTGGATGGGCACGGTGGTCGATGAGCAGTACCGGGCGATCGACCGCCTCTATGCCGGCTACGACACGGTACTCGTCGGGCGCACCACCTACGAGGAGATGGTCGGCTATTGGCCCGGCGCGCTGAACGATGAGGTCAACGGCGAGACCAATCGCGTGATGGCCAAACGCATGCACGACTCCCGCAAGATTGTGTTCTCCCGCACCGGTGAGCAGGCAATCAGCCCCTGGCACAATGCCGAACAGGTCGTGGCTGCCGACGACGCCGCACTTTCGCGCTACCTGATGGAGCTGAAGGCTGAGCCCGGCGGCGATATCCATCTCTCGGGTGGCGCCAGCCTGGCGCAGACGGTGATCGGCCTTGGGCTGGTCGATCGCTACCACTTCTTCGTCTATCCCGTCGTCTCGCCGGGTGAACCGTGGTTCGCCCGGCTGAGGGATAAGAACGAACTGCAGCTGATCGGCAGCGAACACTACGACAACGGTGTCGTCGGACTTCACTACGCAACCGTACGCGACGCCAAGTCGGAGCGGCCGAAGAGCTTCTCCGAGCTCATTGCCTAAAGCAATTCCAGGAAAAGTGCGAAGCGGTTTTCCGTCCGGAATTGCGCCCGTGCCAAGTGAAGCAATTCCAGGAAAAGTGCGAAGCGGTTTTCCGTCCGGAGTTGCGTGTTGCTGGAATCAGTCTCCGCCTCGCAGGGCGGAGAGCAGCCGATCGTAGGTCGGAGCCAGCCGCCGCAGGGCTTCCGCCGCTTCCGCATCTCTGCGCAAGACCAACGGATATTGCAGCGCGCCGATGAGTCGCGCCTGTTCGCCGGCAACGGCGGCGGACTTGGCAAAGCCGGCGCGCTCGAGGCAGGTTTCGGCGTCAGCCGCACGGCGGGCGCCGACGCGAACGGCGAAATGGATCAGGTGCGCCCGCAAGCCCTTGTCACAGCGTTCCTCGATGCGCGCCGCCAGCGCTTCGGCGGCCTCGGCATTGCCGAGGCTCCTAGGCGGCATCGCTCGATCCGTAACCATCGACAGCCAGTGGATCGCGGCCGGGATCGAGGCCCGGATCCCGTCCACCTCCGAGACCTCCGCCACCCGCGAAAAGCCCGACCGCATCGTGAAAGAATCGCCGTAGGTGAGCGTCTTCGCGCTCCAGGCCGCCATGAAATCACTGATCGGCAGCGAGGCGTAGGGGTAGCCCTGCGGATCGTGCATCAGCACCCGCTCCTCGTCGAGCGCGAGGACTACGACATAGTGGTCGGCCTCGATCGGCCCGGTCATGCCGGGCTGATGGCGGAGATGTCCCATTTCCACCGGGCCGACCCAGACCGGGCCATCCTTGAGCGTCGACCGGAGGCGAGAAAGCGCGTCCTCGGCATCGTCACCCTTGCTGACTTCCGAGGTCCAGCCGAGCGCAGCAAGCGCGCCGTCGAACCCGGCTTCCGGGTCCCAGCCATAGGGGTCGAAGAACGGCAGCGAGCCGCCGATGAGCTGCATTCCGAACGGGCTGCTTGTGGCAAATTCGATGACGGCGGGCGAGGGCGCCGCCTCGCCGAACATCATGGCGAAGGAATTGGCGTAGCAATAGGGGCCGGAGCCCACATAGGGAACGTGCTGCATCGGATGGAACCCTTGAGCGATTGAGGGGGGATGTGAAGGGAGGCTTGTTAAGGCACGATGGGATAGGCGACATCGAAACGGGCGTCGCCGCTGCCGGGGTAGATTTCGTAGGGGCTGCCGAAACAATTGAGATCGTTGCTGTGCTCGAACCAGGCCTCGATCGCGTCGTAGACACGCAGCACCGCCGGAAAGGTCTCGAACGTCTCGGACACCGGCAGGAATGCTTCGCGCCCAGCCGGCTGAAGTCGCATGCGCAGATCACCTGACGGTTCGAGGCTGCCGGTGTAGCCGATCGCGACCTCGACGAGGCCCTTGCCATCATGGTTCACGGGCTCGTGGAAATGCAGCGTCATCGGCCCATCGTCGTCCTTGCCGCATAGTGCCAGGTAGCTGCGGATCGCCGCTTCGGCGCTTTCCGTGAAAGCGTCGAGCGCATCGACCGTCACATGACCCTGCCGATAGACGATCTTCGAAGGGGCAGTGTCGCGGACGCGGACGGCTTTGATCAGCGGATCATCGCCGCCGGACGATTGCCGGAAGATCGCCTGCACCAGCTCGCTCTGCTCCTCGAGCCGTTTGGTCTGTACCTCCAGCCAGGCGCGAAGTTCGGCGAGGCGCACTTCGGGCTGAAGCTCGATCAGGCGGGCGATTCGGGCGATCGGCAGGCCCAATTGCCGCAGCCTTGCGATCAAGCGGGCGCGGCCCGCCTGCTCGGCGGCGTAGTAGCGGTAGCCGGTCACCGGATCGACGTGGGCGGGCACGAGCAGGCCCTGCTCAACATAGAGCCGGAGCGCCTTCGGCGACAGTCTTGTGGCAGCGCCGAAACGGCCGGCGAGGAAAAAAGAATCGGTCATGAGACAAGTCTGGGGCCTGCCCCAGGGGCGAGGTCAAGAGGCATCTTGCCGTCTTGCTGGCAGCCGCCGGACCGGTTGGCTGAATACCTCCCGGAGCAGGCAACCGCTCCGGGAGGTACATGGCAGCTATTGTCTTCCACGTCGGTTCAGGAGCGCCAGCGCCAGGAGCGTGACCGTCGCCATCACCAGGCAGTAGCCGACGAGCGGCCAGGCCGTATCGCCCTTCAGAAACAGAACGGCGCCGGTGCCGACGACGGCGACGATCACGCTCTGGATGCAGAAGTAGAGCGCCACCGCCGTTCCGGCGATCGCGTCAAAGGCCTTCAGCGCGCCGTTCGCAGTCACCGAGGCGCTCATGACAATGCCGACGGCGATCACCCACATCGGCAGCACGAAGCTTGCGAAGGAGGGTGTCGTGAAGACTTCGCCGGCGGCAAGCAACAGCCCGCCAAGGATCAGCGCTGCCATGCCGCGCATGAGGCAGCCGGACATCCCGTAGCGGCCGACGAAACCCTTGGCGAAGCGCGTGGTCAGGATCATCACCACTGCCGCCGTCGCGAAGGCGAGGCTGAAGCCGAACTGCGAATAGCCGGCGCGATCGATGAGCAGGCGCGGCGCGGTCGAGAAGAACACGAAGAACGCGCCCATCGCCGTGCTGAAGCCGAGCGTATAGGTCCAGAACGCGCCGTTCCTGAGAATGGGCTTAAAGCTGGGCTTCCCGTTGCCGGAAGGGATTGGCCGGGTTTCCGACCAGCGCAGCAGCGCCTGGCCGAGCGCGGTAAGACCGAGCACGCCGAGCGTCAGGAAGATCGCCTGCCAGCCGAGAGCGCCTGAGATCAGCGCGCCGGCAATCGGTCCGAGCGCCGGAACGAAGGACAGCATGGCGCTGAAGAGGCCGTATATGGTGACGCCTTCCGGACGTGCGCCATAGACGTCCCGCACCGTCGCGAAGGTCGCGACCAGCGCCGCCGAGGCGCCCGCCGCCTGCGCAAGCCGGAGTGCCACGAAGACCGGCGCTGAGGTGGTGACCGCCAGCAGCAATGACGTCAGTGCAAACAAAGTCGCGCCTCCGAGAAGCACCGGACGGCGGCCGAACCGGTCGGAGAGCGGGCCGAAGAGCACCTGTCCCAAGCCCAGCATGAGCATGTAGAGGCTCAGCGTCAGCTGGACGATTGCCGGCGACGTGCCGAGAATGCCGGGCATTTCCGGCACGACAGGCAGATAGATGTCCATGGCGAGCGACGCCAGGATATCGAAAGGCGCCATCAGCAGCAGAGCCGCCGGCAGCGTATAGGGCCAGGTGGGCAAGTTATGATCGGGCATGATGAAACATCCGCGCAAATGGGTAACATTCGGCGGCGATCTGCCACTTCATCAAATCTTGGGAGTGTGAGCCGACAGACGCCGCAACAACTTTTTCAAACCGTTGTTGCGGCTTACCTGGTTGCTGACTCGTCGGTCCTCATCTGCGGCTCCTGCAGGCTGACGGCAATGCCAGGCCCATATCGACATCAATAGTGGCGCATGTCCTATCATTCGGCTTTTGACGTGGCAACCCGTCGGATCACCGCTCAGGCATGCGGGTCGGCGTCGCCCGGCTTCGCGTTCAGCCGGTTCTCGACGCTGGCAACACCGATCACCGATGCCGCCGCATCCCCGGCGCAGGCGACGTCCGTTTCGCTCGCGACCTCACCGGAAAGAACGACGAGCCCGCCAAGCGCCATCACCGAGATGCGGCTCGTGTCGACCAGGGCGGCATACTGGATGAAGCGCAGCACCTTGTCGGCGAGCGCGTCATCCGTCAGATGCGGATCGTCGTCTCCATGGGCATAAATGGGCTTATCTGGCGGCATGGCATGTTCCTCATGCTCTTCCCGAACGCCTGCGGTCTGCGAAGGTTCCCTTGAAAGTGCTCTGCCGCGCCGCGCTTGCGATCCTGGCGTGAACGCGGTTATTGCTGGCAGTCCCATCCCAAGGCCTGCGCATGTCCGACATCTTCCAGAACGTTCTGCCCATCTTCGTCCTGATCCTTGCCGGCTGGCTGCTGGTTCGGTCAGGCTATCTGAAACCGGCTGTCGGCGAAGCGCTCGGCGACTTCGTCTTTCGTGTTGCCGTTCCCGTTCTATTATTTCGCACGATTGCCGAAGCGGATTTCAAGGACGGTTCGCCCTGGCCGCTCTGGGTCGCCTACTTTTCCGGCGTTGCCGTCACCTGGGCGGCCGGGCATCTGGCTGCAACGCTCATCTTCCGGCGTGACCCACGCATGGGCGTTCTTGCCGGCGTCTCCTCGGCCTTCGCCAACACCGTGTTCATCGGCTTGCCGTTGGTTTCACGCATCGTCGGCGAGGAGGGAATAGTGGCGATTTCGATCCTGCTGTCCGTCCATCTGCCGGTCATGATGATCGCCGGCACGCTGCTGATGGAGCGTGCCGAGCGCCGTGCAAGCGGCAAACCAGGGCAAAGCCCGTTGCATCTTCTCGCCGGCGTCGGCCGCAACCTGGTGCGCAATCCGCTGGTCATCGGGCTTGCTTGCGGCGCAGCGTTTCATCTCGTCGGCCAGCCGCTTGGCGGACCTGTGAAGACTGTCGTCGATCAGCTTGCCTCGATGGCGGCGCCGGCAGCGCTGATCTCGATCGGCATGGCGCTAGACAAATACGGCCTTGCCGGCAATCTCGGTCTTGCTTCCTTTACGAGTGTGCTGAAGCTCCTCGTCATGCCCGGGGTCGTGTTCACCAGTTGCCACCTGCTTGGCCTCAACGACAACTGGACGACGGCGCTGGTGCTGACATCGGCCGTTCCAACCGGCGTCAACGCCTGGCTGATCGCCAACCATTTCAACGTCGGCCACGCACTCGCCTCCTCGACCATCACATTGACGACCGCGCTCGGCGTCGTCAGCGTTTCGGTCTGGGCCTATCTGCTGGTGTGACTGCTTCGGAACTTCGGGAAGTGTTTCCTCGGGAGGAGCGAAATCCCGTCTATCGATTCGCGTGGATGTGTCGCGTCACCGTGCCCCGCAAATGCAAAAGGCCCGGCGCGAGCCGGGCCTTTCGAATGGGTTGTTTCCAACCGCTAAGCTTATTGCGCCGGTGCCGGCTGGCCTTCGGCAGGCTTGGATTCCGTCGCCGGAGCGGCCTGGCCTTCAGCCGGCTTGGTTTCGGTTGCCGGAGCCTCTGCCGGCTTTGCGCCTTCGGCGCCAGCAGCCGGTGCCGCTTCGGCAGCGCCGCCAGCCGCATCCGGCAGCGGAGCCGGAGAATCGGCCTGCTCGCGCAGCCACGCGATCAGGTTGGCGCGCTCGTCCGGCTTCTTGACGCCGGCAAAGCCCATGGCGGTGCCCGGAACGTGCTTCTTCGGCGCTTCGATGAAGAAGCTCAGGTGGTCGTAATCCCAGACGACCTTGCTGCCCTCGGAGAAGGTCTTCATGCCGGCCGAATAGCTGAAGCCTTCATGCGAGGCGATCGGACGGTTGACGAGGCCCCAGAGGTTCGGACCGACTTTGTTTGCGCCGCCCTTGTCGGCGGTGTGACAGCTTGCGCACTTCTTGAACACGGCTTCACCGGCAGAAGCATCGGCCTTGAGAAGCAGCGGCTTGATATCGACTTCGACTTCTGCGGCGCCGCCGGCGCCGGCTTCAGACGTGCCCTCTTCGGCAACGATCGCGAAGCCTTCCTTCTCGGGAGCCTCGGAGTGGAAAATGCCTTCCGATGCAATGGACACGGACATCAGAACGAAGACCGTCCCCAGAAAGGCACCCACGCCCATGTTCACATATGAATTCATCTGCAAACGCTCCCTTTGCCACCGGCGCAAACAAAAACCCGGCCTATCTTGAAATCGCGCGGAACCTATGTCTTTTGGCTCTGCGTTGCAACAGTGATTATCGGCCCCTAACTGAGACTTATTGACACTTTCAGCGGGGTTTTTGAAGGCCAGATCATGAATCGCGAAAATTCAGGTAAAGCCATCGTGCTCATTCCGGCGCGCATGGCCTCGACTCGCCTGCCCGGAAAGCCGCTCGCCGACATTTGCGGCCTGCCAATGATCGTCCAGGTGGCGAAACGCGCCGAGGAAGCGGACGTCGGCCGCGTGGTCGTCGCCGTCGACGACCAGCAGGTCTTCGACGTGGTGCGGGAGGCCGGCTTCGAAGCGATCATGACCCGCATCGATCACCAGTCCGGATCCGACCGGATCTATGAAGCGCTGCAGAAGGCCGACCCGACCGGCGAAGCGGAGATCGTCATCAACGTGCAGGGCGATCTGCCGACGGTCGAGCCGGCATCGATCCGTGCCGCACTGAACCCGCTTGAAAACGCCAGCACGGATATCGCGACGCTGACGGTGGCGATCGCCGAAGAGAGCGAAAAGACCAATCCGAACATCGTCAAGGTCGTTGGTTCGCCGCTTTCGGACACGCGCCTGCGCGCACTTTACTTTACCCGCGCGACCGCGCCCTACGGCCAGGGGCCGCTCTACCATCACATCGGTCTCTACGCCTATCGCCGCCAGGCGCTGGAGCGCTTCGTATCGCTAAAGCCCTCCGTGCTCGAACGCCGCGAATCGCTTGAGCAACTGCGCGCGCTCGAGGCCGGCATGCGCATCGACGTCGAGATCGTCGATTCGGTTCCGCTCGGCGTCGATACGCCGGTGGAGCTGGAAAAAGCCCGCCGTATCCTTCCCGCCCGCCATCCCGAATAAGCCTGAGAAGGAAGCTACCGTGACCGTCAAGACCAACAGGATTTCCTTTCAGGGCGACTACGGCGCCAACTCCGACATGGCCTGCCGCGACATGTTTCCGTCGATGGAGCCGCTGCCCTGCCAGACATTCGAGGATGCCTTCGTCGCCGTCGAGAACGGTGACGCCGATCTCGCGATGATCCCGATCGAGAACACGATCGCCGGCCGCGTCGCCGATATCCATCATCTGCTGCCGGAATCGCGGCTGCACATCGTCGGCGAATACTTCATGCCGATCCGTTTCCAGCTGATGGTGCTGCCCGGCGTCACGCGTGACGAAATCCGCACCGTGCACAGCCACATCCACGCGCTCGGCCAGTGCCGCAAGATCGTGCGTTCCAATGGCTGGAAGCCGGTCGTCGCCGGCGATACCGCCGGCGCGGCGAAGCTTGTTTCCGAAAAGGGCGACCGCTCGATGGCGGCGCTTGCACCGCGGCTTGCCGCCGATCTCTATGGTCTGGAGATCATCGCCGAGAACGTCGAGGACACCGAAAGCAACGTCACCCGCTTCGTCGTGCTTTCCCGTGAAGAACAGCGCATAGGGCGTTCCGCGGACGACGAGTTGATCATCACCACCTTCGTCTTCAATGTCCGCAACATTCCTGCGGCCCTCTACAAGGCGATGGGCGGTTTCGCGACCAACGGCATCAACATGACCAAGCTCGAGAGCTATCAGCTCGGCGGCAAGTTCGTGGCGACGCAGTTCTACGCCGATATCGAAGGCCATCCCGACGATATCGGCGTGCGCCACGCCATGGACGAGCTGCGTTTCTTCTCCGAGAAGGTCCGCATCCTTGGCACCTACAAGGCGCACCCGATGCGCGGCGTGCTCTGACGCTTGGCTCAGACCTGCTCGAAAGTTCCTCGAAAGGGAAAGTCGGGCGAGACGAGCCGCCACACCTCACCGGACGCAAGGTGCCGATACCACTTTTCGTCCGGTAAGCTCCCCGCGCGAGATGTCCTCACCGGGACCTCCAGGGCGATCCCCGCGCCCACCTGATCTGCAATCCAGCGCTCGAAGCGATCGAATTCCGGCGGCATCTGAAAGGCTGCGATCTTCTCCCATTCGCATGTCGTCATCTTCGTTTATCAAGCCTGGCTAATAGAATTGGCTGTGGCAACACCCGTTCGTTCCGGCCGTGATCCAACGCGGTTTTGCAACGGGAATCATCAGCTTAACGATCGTGTCGCGACGTAAGAAAGTGGCAAAAATTCGTTAACCGGCTACGCGTCTGGCGCATGCCTAATCTGCAATCGCGGCGGTACACAAATTTTAGGCAAATGCCTATCTAACGCTCGTTCACGTAAGGAGTGTTAAAGATGAAGATCCGTCAGAAGATCATGGAATATGCGAAGACCCGCCGTGCGATCCGCGAGCTGAACGCTCTCGACGATCACGCACTGAGCGATATCGGTCTGTCCCGTTCGCAGATCCAGGCCGCCGTTTACGGCCGCTAATCCGCATCATTCGCGTATCCCGCCGCGTCTGCATGTGTCCTTTGATCGTTCCGATCAAAGGACAAAAATATGCGGCAATGTAAGTGCTGCAGCGACCTTTGCACGTCTGCTAAGACGTGCGGCGCTGTAGGGCTGGCGGGATACGCGCCGCTGTCCTCTCGATCACGAATCGAAGAGGCAGACGCGCAGCCGGTGACCATCCGGATCGAGCGCGACGAAGGTCGGACCGAAATCCATCTCGGTCAATTCCTGCGCAATCTGCAGCCCTTCCGCCTTCCATTTCTCGTAGTGCGCGCGCACTGCGCCCTCATCCTCCACCATGAACGCCAGTTCCGAGCGATGGCCTGATGCCGTCGGCTCCGGCGCGACCGTATGTTCGGCCCAGAGCCCGAGGGTGAAGCCGCCGGGCAGTTCGAAGGACGAAAAGGTCTGGTAGGTGACGCTTGGTTCCTGCGCGAGGACATCCCGGTAGAACGCCACGCTCGCCAGCGGGTCCTTGACATAAAGAACGATGAGATTTGCCTTGGCCATGTTGTTTCCTCCTTGTTGCGGGGAATTGCAGGCTAGGCGTGGTGGCTGCCAACTTCTGTCAGCATCGAGAGTTGTCAGGAGCCGACCGTCTGGCGCTTGGATGCGGCGATGTCCTGGCTGGCGCGCCAATCCTTCATCAGTACCTGGCGGCGACGAGGATAGCGCGCTTCGGTCACGGTCATCCGGCGCATGCGGTCAGCGCGGAAGTGCCGGAAGTCCAGGCGCAGTTCACACCACGCCATGACCATGCGGACGTTCTCGAAGAAGCCGAGCGCAAAGGGCCAGATCGTGCGCTGCGTTGCACTGCCATCATTGTCCACGTAGTCGAGTTCCACCTTGCGCTCGTTGCGGATCGCCCGCCTGAGTGCGGCAATGTCGATGCCGTTGGTGGCCGGCGGGCTCGGCCCGACGAGCAGGGTCGAGCTGTCCAGCTCCTCGCGAAGCTCGGCCGGAAGCACCGCGGCGATCTTGGCAAGGGCGTTTGCTGCAGCACCTGCGAGATCGTCGTCGGTACGCTTTGAAACCCAGCGCGATCCGAGCACCAGTGCCTCGATTTCCTCCGCGGAAAACATCATCGGCGGCAGCATGAAGCCGGGTTTCAGCACATAGCCGAGCCCCGGTTCGCCCTCGATATGGGCGCCCTGAGCCTGCAGACTGGCGATATCGCGATAGAGCGTTCGGAGGCTGACACCGGTCTCTTCCGCCAGCCGCTGGCCGCTCACCGGCTGGCGGTAGCGCCGGAGCACCTGCAGAAGATCCAGCAGCCGTTCGGAGCGGGACACGGTCGGCCCTCCTCGTAACCCGTCGCCCTCAGGCCCGCTCGTCCCAGGCGAGCCAGTCGCGCATCAGCTGGTGCGCGATCGCGCCCTTCGGCGGCGGAATATGCTCGTCGCCGGTATTGGCAACGCCGGTCGAGCGTTCGAGCATCGCGATCGTTTCCTCGCGGGTGAACCAGCGCACGTCTTCCAGCTCCTGCTCGTCGCGCTTGATGACGGTCGATTTCGCCTCGGCGTAACAACCGATCATCAGCGTGTGCGGCATCGGCCAGGGCTGCGAGGCATGGTAACGCACCCGGCCGATGTGGATGCCGGACTCCTCGTGCGTTTCCCGGCGCACGGCATTTTCGATCGTCTCCCCCGGCTCGACGAAACCGGCAAGGCAGGAATACATGCCCGGCGCGAAATGTGGGCTGCGGCCAAGCAGGCAGAGGTCGCGCTCAAGGTCGATCGTCATCATGATGACGACCGGATCTGTTCGCGGAAAGACCATGTGGCCGCAGGCGGTGCAGACCCGGCGATAGCCGCCGGCCGTGCCTTCCATCGGCCCGGCGCAGCGGCCGCAGAAGCGGTTGTTGGCGTTCCAGGTAATGAGGCTCGAGGCCTGGGCGAATTGGCCGAGCAGTTCCTCCGGCAGCATCTGCTGCCGGTAGAGCGTGCGGCCATCGGCGATCTTGAAGGGTTCAGTGATCGTCTCTTCGGTCAAGCCCGTCGGCACGGCAAGCCGTGGCTCGCCGTTCGGCAGGTAGCCGAGCAGGATGGTCTCGTCGAGCACGGGTTCGAGCCCTTCGAGTTCGTAAGGGGCAAACAGCGGGTCGATGATCTTCTCGTCGTGCTTGACGATCAGCTTCGGTCCCGAGAAGGCCAGGAAATGGGCGCCCGGGTGCTTGAGCGCCAACTCGACGCAATCGTCGCTGCGGTGCTCCGACTGGCGGTCCAGATGGTTTTCGGAAAAGGCGACGAGAGTGCTTGGCTCCGGATGCGGGCTACGAAGGTCAAAGATCGATTTCGTCATGTTCAGAGGTTTTCCAGAATGCGCGCTGCGAAGTCCCGATGTTCTTTCTCGTCCCACGGCTCCGGCTTGCCGAAGCCCCAGACCGGCCCCGGCCAGTTCGGGTCGCCGTCGTTGCGGGCGATGATATGCACATGTAGTTGCCGAACGATATTGCCCAATGCGCCGACATTGATCTTTTGAGCGCCGGTGACCGTCTTCAGGGCGGTTGCCGCCATGGTCGTCTCGAAGGTCAGCATCGTCTGGTCGAGTGGGGTCAGGTCGAAGATTTCCGAAATGCCTTCACGCTGCGGAATGAGCACGAGCCAGGGCCAGCGGCGGTCGTTCATCAGCCGCATCTGACACAGGCCGATCGAGGCGATCGGGATGCCGTCGCGTTCGAGCCGCTCGTCAAGAGTGAAGGTCGCCAAGTCATTCTCCTCAGGCAAAGACAACGGATTCACCTTGTTTTGCATATCGATATCAGTTTTTTGATGGCTTGGCTTGCATTTGCTTTCGATATTGCCGATATGGAAGCCGGGAGGTTGGTGGTGGACGAGCCACTCGCCAACCGGGTCAGGTCCGGAAGGAAGCAGCCCTAACGAGCCCCGGCACGGGTCATCGTGCCAGCCTCCCACCTTTTCCGTCCTGTCGGGACAAGAGTTCGAACAGCGGCAGGGTCGATGAGCGACGACACGTCCATTTCATCCGTTGAGAAACCGGCCGCCTACCGTGTTCTGGCGCGCAAGTATCGCCCCAAGGATTTCTCCGACCTGATGGTCGGCCAGGAACCGATGGTGCGCACGCTCACCAACGCTTTTGAAACGGGTCGCATCGCGCAGGCCTATATGCTGACCGGTGTGCGCGGGGTCGGCAAGACCACCACCGCCCGCATCCTCGCCCGTGCGCTGAACTACAAGACCGCTGAGACCGACAGGCCGACGATCGACCTTCGTGTGCCGGGCGAACACTGCCAGGCGATCATGGATGGCCGCCATGTCGACGTCATCGAAATGGACGCCGCCTCGCATACCGGTATCGATGACATCAGAGAGATTATCGAACAGGTTCGCTACCGCCCGGTATCGGCGCGCTATAAAGTCTACATCATCGACGAAGTGCACATGCTCTCGACCCAGGCCTTCAACGGCCTGTTGAAAACGCTCGAAGAGCCGCCGGAACATGTGAAGTTCATCTTCGCCACCACCGAAATCCGCAAGGTTCCGATCACGGTTCTGTCGCGCTGCCAGCGCTTCGATCTGCGCCGCATCAGCGCGTCTGATCTCGTCGGCCTGTTTTCGACGATCCTCGGCAAGGAAGGCGTTTCCTTCGATCCGGAAGCGCTCGCCATGGTCGCCCGTGCTGCCGAAGGCTCGGCGCGTGACGGCCTGTCGCTGCTCGACCAGGCGATTGCGCACGGCGGCGGTGCGGTCGAGGTCGAGACCGTGCGCTCGATGCTCGGCCTTGCCGACCGCGCCCGCATCGTCGATCTCTTCGACCATGTCGTCAAAGGCGATGTTGCGGCCGCACTCCAGGAATTTACCGCGCAATACGAAGCCGGCGCCAATCCGACGGTCGTTCTGACCGATCTCGCCGATTTCACCCATCTTGTCACTCGCATGAAATATGTGCCGGAGGCGGTCAACGATCAGTCGCTGAGCGAGATCGAGCGCACCCGCGGTGCCGTCTTCGCCGAAAGCGTTGCGGTCACGGCACTCTCGCGTATCTGGCAGATGCTGCTCAAGGGCATTCCGGAAGCGGAAAGCTCGTCGCGCCCGGCGGGAGCTGCCGAAATGGTGCTGATCCGGCTGGCGCATGCCGCACACCTGCCGGCGCCGGAAGAGGCTGCGCGACGCGTGCTTGAGCTTTCCGGCGGTGAAGGCGGCGGCGCCCGTTCCGGGCCGGTTGGCGGCAATGGCGGCGGGGCACAGGCCTCCGCCTCAGGATCGATTTCGGCGCAGGCAACGCAGGCGATGCCGGTGCAGCGCCCGACGAGCAACGGCGCGACGATGCTGCGCGCCGTGCCGGATGCAGCACCCCAGCCGGTCACCGTCGGCCGTATCGAGGAGCGACCCGCGGTGGCCCCAGCTGCCAAGCCGCAGCCGTCGGTTCCGGTCAATTCGATCGCAGATATCGCCGAACTTTGCGCCAAGAACCGCGACATCAAGCTGAAGACGCTGGTGCGCGGCTTCCTGCGGCTGGTGCATATCGAGGCCGGTCGTCTCGACGTCAATGTTTCCGACGATGCGCCGAAGACGCTGCTTGGTGAAGTCGCGGTCAAGCTCAAGGAATGGACCGGCATCCATTGGATCGTCAGCTACAGCCGCGAGCGCGGCGAGCCGACGCTGATCGAGGCCGAACAGCGGGCGCAGGAACAGCGCGTCAACGATGCGCGCCAGGACCCGGATGTCGCGGCCATTCTCGCCCGCTTCCCGGGTGCCAAGATCACCGACGTGCGCATTCGCGCCGTCGAGGAAGAGGCCGAGAGTGTTGCTCCGGCTACAGCCGAATCCGCCGACGGCGATATCGTCCCTGGCGACGACATCGAATAGTCCCGTCTGCGAGCAGAAACAGAAAAACAGGAGACGACGATGCGCGACATCATGGGGATGATGGGCAAGGTCAAGGAAATGCAGGCCAAGATGGAGAAGATGCAGGCGGAGATCGCCGCACTCGAAGTCGACGGCACGTCCGGTGGTGGTCTGGTGACCGTCCGCCTCGACGGCAAGGGCACCCTCAAGAGCCTGAAGATCGATCCTTCGCTCTTCAAGGAAGACGACGTCGAGATCCTCGAAGACCTGATCGTCGCCGCCCACAAGGACGCCAAGGACAAGGCCGAAGCCGTCCAGGCGGAAAAGACCGCCGAACTGACCGCCGGCCTGCCGATCCCGCCCGGCATGAAGCTGCCGTTCTGACCGGTTTGAACGAGTTGGAGCGCGGTGCGTTCGGAAAACCGCACGCATTATTCCGCATCCCGCTCTATTGATTGGGCGCCGGTGGCGTGTCCGGCCGCGGAGGGTTCGCCCCGCGTGGATTGGTATCCATGCTGGCGGTGATCCTGAGATCCACCTTCTGGCTGGAAGGTGGAGGAATCGGGCGCCGATCGAGTTCGGCGCCTATGGCTGCGAGCTTCTGGGTAAGCTCGTTCAGCGCTAGGCGATCAGCCTTTGTAACGCCGACGAGGCCGGTCGGATCGTATTCCGTCAGGATCGCCGGATAGTCGATCCTGCGCTCGGTCGCCGGTTCCATGTAACGATTGGACAGCTTGCGCAGCGACTCGGAAAGTGTCGGCAGCATCGTCATCGCCCGGCGCCATCGATGTTCGTTGAAGTCGAAATTCTTGAGCACGACGTCGCCGGCCTTGCCGCCGAGCATACTCAGGAAATTCACGGTTTCTCCATCCATGTCGAGATTGAGCCCGCCTTCCTTGGCATCGTCGAGCCTCACCTCGACAATGCGTTCGCTGTAGCCATGGAGCTGGCTCTGTAGCGTGTCCTGCCAGTTGCGGGCTGTGTCGAGGATAGCGCCGACGAAGGCGAAAAGTCCCTCGACCGGATAGACCGGCGTCGCCTTGCCTTCGGCCGTACGGCGCGGCAGGTGCACGCGGCTGCCACCTGATCCGTCCTCATCCTCTCCATGGCGCCTCGGATCGTAACTCGCCAGCGAAATACCGAAGGTCGGGCGACCGGGCAGCAGTCCGTCGAACAAATGGATCGGGAAATTGCTGGTGATGCCGCCATCGGAAAACAGGCAGCGGATATGGGTTGACGGATCGCGCCGGGCTGCCGCGCGCAGGGAATAATCGTAGCGATAGAGTGGAACGCCGCGGATCAATCCGGGGAAGCTGAGACTCATGCGGGCGATGATCGCCACCGGCAGCTTCCTTGCCGGCGGTAGCTGGTAGTAATCCCGCACGCCGTCCGGCCCTACGATGTCGCGTGGTTTGCTCTCCTTCAGGAGGTAGCTCATGATGGACGGCGGAAACAGCCTTTCGAATTCCGACTTGCGGTAATTGTGCACCCGGTCGCCAAAGGGTAGCTCGTAAGGCCGCCGCGAAGAGAGATCGGTGGTGACGCTCTTCAACGTGATCTCGTAGCGATCGAGATCGCCGATCGTCAAAGGCCGCGCTTCTCCGTCGGAGCGAACCGGGCCGGCAATGGCTTCGATCCGCTCGGCAATCCAGTTGGTGAATGCAGGTTTCTTCGCGCCCGGTTGGGTCAGGCCGCTGCATAGGCCGAAGTCGTGGGCCGGCAACACCACCGCGACCGCGCGATAGAGCTGATAGGTCAACATCGCCATCGCGCCGATCAGGACGACGAGCGCCCCCAGGATGCCAAGCGCCCAGTCGGTCGCGGCGATGCCGGCGACGATCAGCGCGAGGCCGGGGAGGGCGGCAAGAAGCAACGCCAGGTGAAAAACCCTGAGGGCCTCCAGGCCTGCCGCCGCCACCTTGCTTCCCTGCGTTCGCACCATCGCCATCCCGACGCGAAAGAGCGGCGCTGTTTCCGCCGATGGCTGGAAGAAGGTCGGGAGATTGGCGGCCAGCTCCTTCGGCATCGCATCGATCAGCGCGAAGCCAGCGTTCTTTTCGTCCGCCGTTGCGGCACTTTGGCGTCGGTATTCGGCAGCGGCTGTCATGACGGCGGCAATTGCACCGGCCGATGTGCCGCCGATGTGCATGAAGCGGTAGCGGGTCGCGAGTTCGGTAATGGCGCGCGGGAAGACCACACCGGAGGTGATGCCGCCTTTCATGATCAGATCGCATTCATCGCTGGGGGCTGCATAGCGGAAAGGCGTATTGGTCATCGGAGCCTCCATCTGCTGCAATCAACAATAGATTGCGCCTTGCTCGAATGCACGCCGATTTCTCCTGTGCCCTTTGCGATGGCCCACTGCAGTGTGCGAAGTCGATTCCGTTCGGGCTCGATATGGGCTAAAAGCGCCGCATGGCAAAACGAGTCACCGGCCCCGAAATCGAAAAACTCATCCAGCTCCTGGCAAAAGTCCCGGGGCTCGGGCCGCGTTCGGCACGGCGCGCCGCCCTCCATCTCGTCAAGAAGAAGGACCAGTTGCTGGGGCCGCTCGCCGACGCGATGGGCGAGGCGCACCGCAAGGTCCGCATTTGCTCCTGCTGCGGCAATGTCGATACGATCGATCCCTGCACCGTCTGCTCCGACGAGCGTCGCGACCAGTCGGTCATCATCGTCGTCGAGGATGTTTCCGACCTCTGGGCGCTGGAGCGCGCCGGCGCGATGAACGCCGCCTATCACGTGCTTGGCGGCACGCTCTCCCCGCTCGACGGTGTCGGTCCTGAAGACCTCAACATCAAAGGACTTGTTCAGCGCGTCGCCAATGGCGGCGTCCGCGAACTGATCATCGCCGTGAATGCGACGGTCGAGGGCCAGACCACCGCGCACTACATCACCGACCAGCTCGAGGGCATGGAAGTGAAGATCACCCGACTTGCCCATGGCGTGCCTGTTGGCGGTGAACTCGACTATCTCGACGAAGGCACGCTGGCGGCCGCCCTTCGCGCCCGCACGTCGATCTGACGCTATTTTCGAACCCCGCGATCCAACCGACAGGGAAGCCTTATGCTGAGACTTCTTTCACTTTCGACCTTGTTGCTCTGTGGCTGGCTGGGGTTCGCGCATGCCGCGACGAAGGCGGATGTCGAGGCGGAGTTTCGCGCCTGGCTCCAGAGCGATCTCTGGCCGGAAGCGCAGAAGGCGGGCATTTCTGCCGGTTCGTTCAAGGCCGCCTTCGCCGACGTGAAGCTCAACTGGGACCTGCCGGACCTGGCGCCTCCCGGCTTCCCGAAGCCGAAGGAACAGAAGCAGAGCCAGGCGGAGTTTTCCTCGCCCGGCAACTATTTCTCGGAAAAGCGCCTGCAGGGACTGGCGGCAACCGGCCGCAGCCTTGCCTCCACCCATGCGTCGACCCTGAAGAAGATCGAACGCACCTATGGCGTTCCGGCCTCGGTGGTCGTGGCGATCTGGGGCCGTGAGTCCGGCTTCGGCCGTGCCAAGATCCCCTATCCGGTCGTTGATGTGCTGGCGACCAAGGCCTTCATGTCGTCGCGCCCCGACCTTTTCAGACGCGAGCTGATCGCGGCGCTGCACATTCTCGACAGCGGCGACGTCGACGAGACGGCGATGCGCGGTTCCTGGGCCGGCGCCATGGGCCAGCCGCAGTTCATGCCGTCGAGCTTCCTGCAATATGCGGTCGATTTCGACGGCGACGGCCGCCGCGACATCTGGAATTCGGTGCCGGACAGCCTGGCGTCGATCGCCAACTATCTCGTCAAGAAGGGCTGGCAGCGCGGCCGCGACTGGGGCTTCGAGGTGTCGATTCCCGACGCTGTCTCCTGCGCACAGGAAGGCCCGGACCTCGCACGGCCGATTTCGGACTGGGCCAACAAGGGCATCACGCGGATTTCCGGCAAGGCCTTCCCGTCGCATGAACTGTCGGCGTCGTCGATGATGCTGGTGCCGGCCGGCCGGCATGGGCCGGAATTCATCGTCACGCCGAACTTCTATGTACTCAAGGAATACAACAACTCCGACCTCTATGCGCTGTTCATCGGCAATCTCGCCGACCGCATCGCCACCGGCGGCGGTGCGTTCCGCGGGAGCTGGGGCGACGTCGGCAACATGCTGCGCTCGGACGTTCTCGCCATGCAGAAGGCGCTCGTCGCCAAGGGCTATGACGTCGGCAAGGTCGACGGCCTTCCCGGCTACAAGACGCGCCGCTCGCTTGGCGACTGGCAGGCAAAGAGCGGGCTTGCCGCCACCTGCTTCCCCGATGCCTCGCTGAAGGCGAAGCTGCGCTAAGGCAATTTCCAACCAGAGGCGTCGACGCTCTCTCAAGCTGAACCGCTGAACCGAAAGAGGCCCTGCGTGACGGGGCCTCTTTCGTTGCATTGGTCGATGTCAGCGTTGGGGGCGACAACGGCATTTAGAGCAATTCCAGGAAAAGTGTGAAACGGCTTTCCGTCCGGAATTGCGTAATTTCAAAGACTTAGATCACTTCAGTGTTTCGATGAAACAATGAAATGATCTAGTGCATGTCGACATCGACCTGGCGTTTGTAGCGCTCGTAATGCGTCGGCACGATCGTCTGGCGTTCGATCATCCGGTGCACGCGCGGTGGTGCCGCACCGCTGTGCAGTGCCGTCAGCTTGTCGCCGACGGCGGCGTCGGCCTGGGTGCGCCGCTGGTTGTGGCGCACATATTCGACCCAGGTCGGCACGTGATAGGTCTCGGTCCAGGTCGTCGGGTTCTCGAGGTCGCGCATCAGCGCCCAGTGGCCCGCACCGTCGCGGATGCGGATGCGCCGGCGTTCCGCCATGGTCGTGAGGAACTCGGGGATATCGTCGTCCGCGATCTCGTAATCGATCATGATGACGATGGGGCCGCTGCGCGGCTTCAGGTCCAGTTCGAGCGGCGGTTCGTTGAAGCGGTTGAGCGGATCAAGATTGAGCGAAGTGAACTCCGGCAGGGGCAGCCGGAAGCCGACCACGACGCCAGCGAACATCAGCAGACAGGAGCCCATCAGCGCATTGGCGGCACCATATTGTTCGGCCGCCGTGCCCCAGAGCCAGCTGCCGCCAGCAATGCCGCCGAAGGTCATAGTCTGGTAGAGCGATAGCGCCCGGCCAACGACCCAGCGCGGTGTCGAGAGCTGTACTGTCGTGTTGAACAGCGACAGCGCCAGCACCCAACAGGCGCCGGAGACGAGCAGCACGAGACAGCTGAGCCACGCATAGGTGCTCCAGGCCGTGATCGCGGCGCTGGCGGCAAAACCGGTGAAGGCGATGCGCACGATCGCCTCGCTCGACAGCTTCTCCCTCAATCGCGCACTGAGCAGCGCCCCGCCGATCGCGCCGAGGCCGAAGGCGCCGAGCATCAGGCCGTAGGTGAGCGGCCCGCCTTGAACGAGGTCGCGAGCGACGAGCGGCAAGAGTGCGAGGATCGCGCTTGCCGAAAGACCGAAGAGAAAACCGCGCAGCAGAACCTTGCCGATGTTGGGCGACATCGCGACATAGCGCAGGCCCGCGGATATGGCGCGGCCGAGCGTCTCGCGCGGCAAGGTGTTCGTCGGCACCTCCCGCCGCCAGCGCACCAGCGCAAAGAGGATCGCGAAATAGCTGAGCGTATTGGCGAAGAAGGCGGCGGCAGCCCCCGCCGCGGCGACGATCGCGCCGCCGATCGCCGGGCCGACGCTGCGGGTGATGTTGAAGCCCATGCTGTTGAGCGCGACTGCCGCCGGCAGGTCGTCGCGCGGGACCATGTCGCCGACCGAGGCCTGCCAGGATGGGTTGTTGAGCGCTGTGCCGCAGCCGATGAGGAAGGTGAAGAGCAGGAGCAGCCAGGGCGTGATCAGTCCGACATAGGCGCAGATGGTCAGAAGCGCCGAGACGGAGAGCATGAAACACTGCGCCACCAGCATGATCCGCCGCCGATCGAAATTATCGGCAAGTGCGCCTGAGACGAGCGAGAAGAGCATGATCGGCAATGAGGTCGATGCCTGTACCAGTGCCACCATGTTTGCTGAAGGTGAGATCGAGGTCATCAGCCAGGCGGCGCCGACCGATTGGATGAGGCCGCCGAAGTTGGATGCGAGGCTCGCGATCCAGATCGTGCGGAAGATGTCGTGCTTGAAGGGCGCCAGCGGCGAATTACGGTGAGGCACCTCGTCTTCTCTCTTGTCCTTGATTGTCGTCTCGAAGCGGTTCTATCCCTGTTATAGGCCTGAGGACGCGAAGTGCCACCCGCTGAAATTGACCTTGTTGTCGAAGATCGTCGGCTGCGAGCGGATCGGCGCATTTGGAGCGGACGGCCCAATGCCTTGCAATTTGCGGCGATGAAGCGTATATGAGCCTCAAATTCTTGATCGGTAGATGAAGAGTGGGCCCGTCAGGACCCGCTCTTTTTTATTAGCCGGTCCGATGAGGAGATGATCGTTTGTCCGACACGACAACGGCTGAAAATGCAAATGAACCGCGCCTGATCACCGAAACCGGTCTCGACCAGCGCATTGCCGACATCATCGAGCCGGTCATCGTGCCGATGGGTTACCGCCTGGTGCGCGTGCGCATGTCCGGCCAGAACGGCCTGACGTTGCAGATCATGGCCGAGCGCAACGACGGCACCATGACCGTCGAAGACTGCGAAGAGATCTCCAAGGCCATTTCGCCGGTGCTCGATGTGGAAGATCCGATCGACAAGGCGTATCATCTCGAAGTGTCGTCGGCTGGCATCGACCGTCCCATGGTGCGCAAGTCCGACTTCTTCCGCTGGCAGGGGCACCTGCTGAAATGCGAGACGTCGGTTCTGGTCGATGGCCGCAAGCGGTTCCGCGGCAAGATCGTTTCCGTCGATGACGATGGTTTCCGGCTTGAGCGCGACCAGCCCGCGTACGGCGAGGAACCTGTAGTCGTCATCCCGTTCACCACGCTTGCCGAAGCGCGGCTGATCCTGACCGACGATCTGATCCGTGATGCGCTGACGGCCGACAAGAAAGCGAAGGCCGAGCGCGCCGCGAACGAGAATTTCGAAGACGAAGATTCACCTATTGAGGAATAAGTCGGGCGGAGCGTGAAGCCCCCTGCAACCCAACGGAGATAAGACATGGCAGTCAGTGCTAACCGGCTCGAGCTTCTGCAGATCGCGGATGCCGTCGCGCGTGAAAAGGTGATCGACCGCGAGATCGTTCTAGCCGCTATGGCCGATGCGATCCAGAAGGCCGCCCGCTCGCGCTATGGGTCGGAATCGAACATCCGCGCCGACATCAACTCGAAGACCGGTGAAATCCGCCTGCAGCGTCTTCTGGAAGTGGTCGAAAAGGCTGACGACTATTCCACGCAGATCCCGCTCGAGCTTGCTCGCGATCGCAATCCGGACGCCAAGCTCGGCGATTTCATCGCCGACCCGCTGCCGCCGATGGACTTCGGCCGCATCGCCGCCCAGTCCGCCAAGCAGGTCATCGTGCAGAAGGTTCGCGAAGCCGAGCGTGATCGCCAGTTCGACGAATTCAAGGATCGCGTCGGCGAGATCGTCAACGGCACGGTCAAGCGCGTCGAATACGGCAACGTCATCGTCGACCTCGGCCGTGGCGAAGGCATCATCCGCCGTGACGAGATGATCCCGCGCGAAAACATGCGCTACGGCGACCGCGTCCGCGCCTTCGTCTACGACGTTCGCCGCGAACAGCGCGGCCCGCAGATCTTCCTGTCGCGTACCCATCCGCAGTTCATGGTGAAGCTCTTCACCATGGAAGTGCCTGAGATCTACGACGGCATCATCCAGATCAAGTCGGTTGCCCGTGACCCGGGTTCGCGCGCCAAGATCGCCGTTGTCTCCAACGACTCGTCGATCGACCCGGTCGGCGCCTGCGTCGGTATGCGCGGTTCGCGCGTTCAGGCCGTCGTCGGCGAACTGCAGGGCGAAAAGATCGACATCATTCCGTGGTCGCAGGATCCGGCATCGTTCATCGTCAACGCGCTGCAGCCGGCGGAAGTGGCCAAGGTCGTTCTCGACGAAGATGCGGAGCGCATCGAAGTGGTCGTTCCGGACGAGCAGCTTTCGCTCGCCATCGGCCGTCGCGGCCAGAACGTTCGCCTCGCCTCGCAGCTGACCGGCTGGGACATCGACATCCTCACCGAACAGGAAGAGAGCGAGCGTCGCCAGAAGGAATTCACCGAGCGCACCAACCTGTTCATGGACGCGCTCGACGTCGACGAAATGGTCGGCCAGGTTCTGGCGTCCGAAGGCTTTGCCGCCGTCGAGGAGCTTGCCTATGTCGACCTCGACGAAATCTCGTCGATCGATGGCTTCGACGAGGAGACCGCTACCGAAATCCAGACCCGTGCGCGCGAATTCCTCGACAAGCTCGAAGCGGAAATGGATGCCAAGCGCAAGGAACTCGGCGTTGCCGACGAGCTGCGCTCGATCGACGGCCTGACGAGCCAGATGCTCGTTGCGCTCGGCGAAGAAGGCATCAAGACGATCGAAGACTTTGCCGGCTGCGCCGCTGACGACCTCGTCGGCTGGAGCGAACGCAAGGACGGCGAGACCAAGCGCTTCGAGGGCACCTTCTCGAAGTTCGACGTTTCGCGCGCCGAAGCCGAAGCCATGATCGTTCAGGCCCGCCTCGCGGCCGGCTGGATCACGGAAGAGGACCTGGCAAGCGATGAGGTCGAAGGCGAAGAGCCGATCGACGTTGCCGAAGGCGCCGAGCAGGACGCTTAAGGACGATGACCGCCTCTGATGATGCCGACAGCCTGCCTTCGGACACATTGCCCTTGGATGGGGGCCCGAAGGATCGGAGCGGCAGCACGCGGACGTGCATCGTCACCCGCGAAAGCGGTTCGCCGGATGAGTTGATCCGCTTCGTTGCCGGGCCCGACGGTCGCGTCGTTCCCGATCTGAAGCGCCAGCTTCCGGGACGCGGCTGCTGGGTGAAGGCCGAGCGGGCGCTCGTTGAAAAGGCGGTGGCGAAGAAGTTCTTCGCCCGCGCCCTGAAGGCGGACGTCAAGGCCGACGCGACGCTCGCCGACGACGTCGACCGGCTGCTCGCCGAGCAGTTGGCCGGCATGATGAACATGGCGCGCAAGGCGGCCCAGTTCATCTCCGGCGCGACGAAGACGGAGCAGGCCGTGCGCGGTCTTGCAGCGCTTGCCGTGTTCCATGCGGCCGACGCTGCAGCCGACGGTGTGCGGAAGATAGACCAGGCCCGCAAGGCGATGAGCTTCGTGGCCGACGATGAAATGGAAATACCTTCGTTCCGTCCCTTCACCGGGGCGGAAATGGAGGGCCTTTTAGGAAGTAATGCTTTTATCCATGCCGCAGCGCTTGCAGGGCAGGCGGGTGAGGGTGTAGTGAAGCGCGCAATCATGCTCGAAAAGTACCGAGGATCCGTCCCGGTCCGGGCCGACGGCGGCGCTGGCAAGCCACAGCAATGACCCGCGTCACCAGCACAGTCTGGCATCGCGTACATTGTTTGAGACAATTTGGAAGACAGGGTCAGGTGATACGCATCCGGCCCTGATCGCTAGGAACGGAACGGAATGACCGACAACAACGACGACAAGACAGGCAGCGCAGCAGGCAAGAAGACGCTGACCCTGAAACCCCACGGGGTTTCGCAGGGGACCGTGCGTCAGGACATGGGCCGTGGCCGCACCAAGGCGGTCGTGGTCGAAACCAAGAAACGCCCCTTCCATCGCCCCAAGGACGAGCGTCCGATCACGCCGGTCGCCGCGGCTCCCGCAGCACGCCCGGTCGAACAGCGTCCGGCTCAGCCGCAGCCTTCCGGCCGCCCGGCCCCGCAGCCGCAGCAGCACTCGACGCGCCAGGAAGCCAATCAGGCCAACCGTCCGCGTGTGGGTGTCGTTCTGAACCAGCTTTCCGCCGGTGAGATCGATGCGCGCCGCCGTGCTCTCGCCGAAGCGCAGATCCGCGATGCCGAAGAAGCGGTCATCCGCGCCGAGAACGAAGCACGCCGCAAGCGCGAGGAAGAAGCCCGTCTCCTTCAGGAGAAGGAAGAGGCCGCACGCCGCGCCGCTGAAGAAGCGGCCCGCCCGGCTGTCGAGCCTGAAGCAAAGGCCGAAGAGGTTGTCGAAGAGCGCCCCGTGGCAGCTCGCGCACCGGCTTCCACTGAGCGTCGCGTCGACAACCGCCCGCAGGCTGCACGGCCTGCTGAAGCGGCAACTGGACTTCCGACCCCGGCTCCGGCCGGCGCTCTGCGCGGCCGTAAGGTCGACAACGAAAAGGATGACGATCGTGGTCCGCGTTCGGGCGCGGGCCCGGCACGCGGCAAGGTCGTGCGTCCCGAGCCTGCCAAGGTTCCTGCCCGCCCGAAGGCCGACGACGGTCGTCGCCAGGGCAAGCTGACGCTGACCGCTGCCGTCGACGAGGATGGCGGCCAGCGCGCCCGTTCGCTGTCGGCCATGCGTCGCCGCCAGGAGAAGTTCAAGCGCAGCCAGATGCAGGAAACCCGCGAGAAGATCTCGCGCGAAGTCATCCTGCCTGAGACCATCACCATTCAGGAACTGTCGCAGCGCATGTCTGAACGCGCCGTCGACGTCATCAAGTACCTGATGAAGGAAGGCCAGATGATGAAGCCCGGCGATCTGATCGACGCCGACATGGCTGAACTCATCGCCGGCGAATTCGGCCATACGGTCAAGCGCGTTTCGGAATCCGACGTCGAGGAAGGCATCTTCAACGTGACCGATTCCGATGAGGAGCTGTTGCCGCGTCCGCCGATCGTCACGATCATGGGTCACGTCGACCACGGCAAGACCTCGCTGCTTGATGCGATCCGCCACGCCAACGTGGTGGCCGGCGAAGCCGGTGGCATCACCCAGCACATCGGCGCCTATCAGGTCGAGCAGAACGGCAACAAGATCACCTTCATCGACACCCCCGGCCACGCGGCGTTCACCGCCATGCGTGCCCGCGGTGCCCAGGCGACCGACATCGCGATCCTGGTGGTTGCGGCCGACGACAGCGTGATGCCGCAGACGATCGAATCGATCAACCACGCCAAGGCGGCCGGTGTTCCGATCATCGTGGCGATCAACAAGGTCGACAAGCCGACGGCGAACCCGCAGAAGGTTCGCACCGAGCTGCTGCAGCACGAAGTCTTCGTCGAATCCATGGGCGGTGAAGTTCTCGACGTGGAAGTATCCGCGAAGAACGGCACCAACCTCGACAAGCTGCTGGAAGCGATCCTGCTGCAGTCCGAAATCCTCGATTTGCGCGCCAATCCGAACCGGACGGCCGAAGGTACGGTGGTTGAAGCCGAGCTTGACCGTGGTCGCGGTGCGGTTGCAACCGTCCTCGTCCAGAAGGGCACGCTGCGTCCTGGCCAGATCATCGTCGCCGGCGACCAGTGGGGCCGTGTACGCGCTCTGGTCAACGACAAGGGTGAGCACGTCAAGGAAGCCGGTCCGTCGATGCCGGTCGAGGTTCTCGGTCTTTCGGGTACGCCGGCGGCCGGTGACAAGTTCGCCGTCGTCGAAAACGAAAGCCGCGCCCGCGAGATTTCGGAATACCGCCAGCGTCTCGCCCGCGAGAAGCAGGTTGCCCGTCAGTCGGGCTCGCGCGGTTCGCTCGAGCAGATGATGACCCAGCTCCAGACCTCCGGTCTCAAGGAGTTCCCGCTGGTCATCAAGGGCGACGTGCAGGGCTCGATCGAAGCGATCGCCGGTGCGCTCGACAAGCTCGGAACCGACGAAGTGCGTGCGCGCATCGTGCATTCGGGTGCCGGCGGTATCACCGAGTCCGACATCTCGCTCGCCGAGGCGTCGAATGCTGCGATCATCGGCTTCAACGTCCGCGCCAACACGCAGGCCCGTTCGGCAGCCGAGCGTGCCGGCATCGAAATCCGCTACTACAACATCATCTACGATCTGGTGGATGACGTGAAGGCAGCGATGTCCGGTCTGCTCTCGCCCGAGCGCCGCGAAACCTTCCTCGGCAACGCCGAGATCCTGGAGGTGTTCAACATCACCAAGGTCGGCAAGGTCGCGGGTTGCCGCGTCACCGAAGGCAAGGTCGAGCGTGGCGTCGGCGTCCGTCTGGTTCGCGACAACGTCGTTATCCACGAAGGCAAGCTCAAGACCCTCAAGCGCTTCAAGGACGAAGTCTCGGAAGTCAACGTCGGTCAGGAGTGCGGTATGGCCTTCGAGAACTACGAAGACATCCGCGCCGGCGATACGATCGAGTGCTTCCGCGTAGAGCACATCACGCGGACGCTTTAAGAACCGTCCGATTAGAGATTATGCGGGCGCCGGGTTGTCCTTCGGCGCTCGCATTTTTTTGAGGTACCGTCCATGACCAAAGCCACATCCTCTGCCCCTTCACAGCGCATGCTGCGCGTCGGCGAACAGGTGCGCGCTGCAATCACGCAGGTTCTGCAGCGTGGCGAGGTCCGCGATCCCGTGATCGAGAAGACCGTCATCGCGATCTCGGAAGTGCGCATGTCGCCCGATCTGAAGATTGCGACAGCCTACGTCACGCCGCTCGGCGTGCCCAACCATGCCGAGGTCATCGAGGCGCTGAACCGCAATGCCAAGTACATTCGCGGCCGCCTCGGCCCGCAGCTCCGGCAGATGAAATACATGCCCGACGTTCGTTTCCGCGACGATACGAGCTTCGACAACTACAAGAAGATCGATGAGCTGCTGCGCTCGCCGGAAGTCAGCCGCGATCTCGACCAGTCCAGCGAAGACGAAGAATAGTAGATTTCATGTCCAAACCGCGTAAGCCCAAGGGCCGCCCGATCTCGGGCTGGCTGATCCTCGACAAGCCGCTCGACTTCGGCTCCACCGAAGCCGTCTCGAAGATCAAGTGGCTGTTCAAGGCCCAGAAGGCCGGTCATGCCGGCACGCTCGACCCGTTGGCGTCCGGTATGTTGCCGATTGCACTCGGTGATGCGACGAAGACCGTTCCTTACGTGATGGACGGCCGCAAGATCTACGAATTCACCGTTGCCTGGGGCGAGGAACGCTCGACCGACGATCTCGAAGGCGAGGTCACGCATTCCTCGACCGAACGACCGAACGAAGAGGCGATCCGCGCGCTGCTGCCGAAATATACCGGCGTCATCAGCCAGGTGCCGCCGCAGTTCTCTGCGATCAAGATCGATGGCGAGCGCGCCTACGATCTCGCCCGCGATGGCGAAACGGTCGAAATTCCGGCCCGCGAGGTCGAGGTGCACCGCCTGACACTGCTGGGTGCCGCTCCCAACCTCGCGCATTTCGAAATCGAGTGCGGCAAGGGCACATATGTGCGTTCGCTCGCGCGTGACATGGGTCGCGATCTCGGTTGTTTCGGCCACATCGCCTCGCTGCGCCGCACCTTTGTCGCACCGTTTGGTGAAGAGGACATGGTGCCGCTCGCCGATCTGGTGGCGCTGGAGAAAATCGAGAGCGACGAAGAACGCCTGGCGGCGCTCGACGCCTATCTGATCGAGACCGGTGAAGCGCTTTCTAACCTTCCGCATGTTGCCGTCAACGATGATCAGGCGCACCGCCTGAGAATGGGCAATCCCATCATCCTGCGCGGCCGCGATGCGCCGCTTGCGACGCCTGAAGCCTATGCGACGGCACGCGGCAAGCTGGTCGCCATCGGTGAGATCGCCGAGGGTGAGTTCCGCCCGAAGCGTGTTTTCGCCACCGGCTAAGCGCCCGGAAGCGTTTGCCTTTGCCCCATCCTTGACGCATGATCCCCGGCATGGGCTTCCAATCCATCCGAGGTGATTCCGTTTCCGTCCCGTGCTCCGGAGCCGACTGCCGATCGCACCGTCTCTTGCGGCGCGCGCCGAAAGCGGCTGTGTGCCGGTGCGGAACGAAGAAGGGCGACTGAGGTGACGGGCGTGCTGGACGAAGAAAAGCGGAAGGCTGCGAACGGTCTGGCGACGATCGTCGATCTCGTTCGTCATCGCCTGACCCGGCCGTTCAGTTTTTATCTGACGTCGCTGCTCCTGGTGGCCATCGTTCCGGCCTTCATCTTTTCGCTCGTCGTGCTGAAGCGCAGCGTCGACCAGCAGGAGCAGGTGATCACGGCGCTGCTGCAGGCTTCGACCGGGTCGGTGACGCGCATCGTCGAGCGTGACATCGAGGGCATGCTGACGACGCTCAAGGTGCTGTCGACATCGCAAGAGATCGAAGACGGCAATATGGAGGCCTTCTACCGCAGGGCCGCGACGGCGCTCGCCGAAACGGACTCCTACCTCATCGTCATCGACCGCAAGCACAACCAACGGCTCAACACCAGGGTGCCTTTCGGTGCGCAACTCAGCAAAGCCTCGGATACGGGCTCGGTCGAGCGGGCCTTCACCAACAATGGCGCGCCGCTCGTCTCCAACGTCTTCTTTGGCCAGACCGCGGGAAAGTGGGTTTTCAACGTCTACCTGCCGGCGAAATTGGCGACCGGTGAGGAGTATCTGCTGACGCTGACGCAAAACGCCGAGAACATGGCCAAGGCCGTCAACCGCGACACGCTTTCTCCCGGTTGGAACGCGGCACTGGTCGATGGCGCAGGCAAGGTCATCATCTCGTCGGATGCGGCCGTCAAGGCCGGGGAACCGTTCTTCCTCGACAAGGTGCCGGCGATCAGCATCGGTGTCCGCAACATCAAGGAAAACGGCACTAAATATCGCGTCGCGACCGAGTTTTCCGTCGTCACGGGATGGCGGATCATCGCCTGGGCGCCTAGCGCGACCGTCGATGCACCGGCCGTCTGGTCGTTCCTGTGGCTGTCGCTCGGCGGCATCCTTTTCGCGGGCATCGCGATTGCCGGCTCGCTGGCGATTGCGCGGCTGTTGTCGCAGGGCGTCAAGCTCGTGGCGCAGGATGCGCGCCGTCTCGGCGCCGGCGAACGGATCGAATCGCGGCCGCACATGATCTCGGAGGTCGAGCAGGTCTCGGCAGCGCTCGCACGGGCAGCGGCGGCGCGCGGCAAGGCCGAAAACGAGATCCGCTTCCTCATGCGCGAGGTGGCGCATCGCTCGAAGAACCAACTGACGGTGATCCAGTCGATGCTCAACCAATCGGTCTATTCGGCCGAGAGCGCGTCGGACTTCGCCGACAGCTTCCGCAAGCGCATTGCCGGGCTCGCGCGCTCCACCGACCTGATGATCACTAACGCCGCGCAAGGGGTCGATTTCCGCGAGCTCGCCCAGAACCAGTTGCAGCCGTTTACACCTGACGACCCGAAGCGCGTGATCTTCTCCGGCCCGGCTCTGAGGCTCGACACGCAGATCGCCCAGACCCTCGGCATGGCCCTGCACGAGCTCGCGACCAACGCCACCAAATACGGAGCGCTCGCCAACACCACCGGGGTCGTCAAGCTGAGCTGGTCGCTGGAGGATGAAGGCATTGCCATTCGCTGGCGGGAGGAGGGCGCGGATCTCGCCGACAAGCCCTCCGATCCGATCCGCAAGGGCTTCGGAACACTGGTGCTGGAGCGCATGCTCGGCATGGCGCTGAACGCCGCGCTGGAGCGGGTGATGCATGCCGATGGCATCGAGTGGCGGATCACCATTCCGCGCGAGGCGAAGGACGAAGATTCGTGAATGCGGATGGGCCCCTTTAAAAAACGGCGCGAAGGTCGGCCGGAGCGTCGATCGCGACCGTCGGAAATCGGCCGCGACCGACAAGCTTCCGAGGCCCTCCGGAAGCCCATCGGGGTGCAGGTCCATGACCCTTTCCTTTTTCATCCAATTCGTTTATAGGCACGCCAGCAAAAGGCGCATGCCCGTTGCATTCACGGCCGCAGCTGGACGACATCCCGGCTGACGGCGTCCCTAAATCCTCGAAATCGAAAGGATCATCCGATGTCGATTGCTGCAGAGCGTAAGGCTCAGCTCATCAAGGAATTTGCAACCGTTGAAGGCGACACCGGTTCTCCGGAAGTCCAGGTTGCTATCCTGACGGAACGGATCAACAACCTGACCGAACACTTCAAGGGCCACAAGAAGGATAACCATTCCCGTCGTGGTCTGCTCGCAATGGTTTCCAGCCGTCGTTCGCTCCTCGACTATCTGAAGAAGAAAGACGAAGCGCGCTACACCAAGCTGATCGGTGCCCTGGGCATCCGTCGCTAAGCGACTTATCCGGCGGGTCTTTGCGGCCCGCCGGCTTTTTTATGGAGCGTTCAACGCTCGACCAATGATCTCTCCGGCCGCTTAGGAAGCGTGGTACCAGGAGAGAATCCAGCGAACCGGATGGGCCGGTATCGCGGATCAACCGATGGCCCGTCATGGGGCAGGATTGCAGGATGCTTCGGCCCTGCTTGCCGGAACGCCGCAGATAAGCGGCGCGGTGAAGCGGAAACAAGCCGATTTCAAGCGTGAAGCCTCCCGTTGTCTTGCCCGTGATGCGCCATTTTATGCGGCCCTTCGACCGCCCGCGCTGCAACAGCCGCGGAAAGGTCCGCCGCACACGAAGGACAGAACATGTTCGATACCCACAAGGTTGAAATCGAATGGGCTGGGCGTCCGCTCAAGCTCGAAACCGGCAAGGTCGCCCGTCAGGCTGACGGCGCCGTCATCGCTACCTACGGTGAAACCGTCGTTCTCGCCACCGTCGTTTCGGCCAAGTCGCCGAAGCCGGGCCAGGACTTCTTCCCGCTGACCGTCAACTACCAGGAAAAGACCTACGCTGCCGGCAAGATCCCGGGTGGCTACTTCAAGCGCGAAGGCCGTCCGAGCGAGAACGAAACGCTCGTTTCGCGCCTGATCGACCGTCCGATCCGTCCGCTTTTCCCCGATGGCTACAAGAACGATACCCAGGTCATCGTCACGGTCATGCAGCATGACCTCGAAAACAACCCCGACGTTCTGTCGATGGTTGCCGCTTCCGCAGCGCTGACGCTGTCGGGCGTCCCGTTCATGGGCCCGATCGGCGGCGCGCGCGTCGGCTACATCAACGGCCAGTACGTGCTGAACCCGCATCTCGACGAGATGGACGAATCGACGCTCGACCTCGTTGTCGCCGGCACCCAGGAAGCGGTGCTGATGGTCGAATCGGAAGCCAAGGAACTGGCTGAAGACGTCATGCTCGGCGCCGTCGTCTTCGGTCAGAAGGGCTTCCAGCCGGTCATCGACGCGATCATCAAGCTCGCTGAAGTCGCTGCCAAGGAGCCGCGCGAATTCGAACCGGAAGATCATTCCGCACTCGAAGCCGAAATGCTCGGCATGGCCGAAGCCGAACTGCGCGACGCCTACAAGATCACCGAAAAGGCTGCCCGCTACGCTGCCGTCGATGCCGTCAAGGCGAAGGTAAAGGCACACTTCTTCCCGGAAGGTGCGGAGCCCAAGTACACCGCTGAAGTCATCGGCGCCGTCTTCAAGCACCTGCAGGCCAAGATCGTTCGCTGGAACATCCTCGACACCAAGAGCCGTATCGACGGCCGCGATCTGGAAACCGTTCGTCCGATCGTCTCGGAAGTCGGCCTTCTGCCGCGTACCCACGGTTCGGCGCTCTTCACCCGCGGTGAGACGCAGGCGATCGTCGTTGCCACGCTCGGCACCGGTGAAGACGAACAGTATGTCGACAGCCTGACCGGCATGTACAAAGAACGCTTCATGCTGCACTACAACTTCCCGCCCTTCTCGGTCGGCGAAACCGGTCGCATGGGCTCGCCGGGCCGTCGCGAAATCGGTCACGGCAAGCTCGCCTGGCGCGCTATTCGCCCGATGCTGCCGGAGGCCGAGCAGTTCCCCTACACACTGCGTGTCGTATCCGAGATCACCGAATCCAACGGCTCGTCGTCGATGGCGACGGTTTGCGGCACCTCGCTCGCTCTCATGGACGCCGGCGTTCCGCTGGCAAAGCCGGTTGCCGGTATCGCCATGGGCCTGATCAAGGAAGATGAGCGCTTCGCCGTTCTCTCCGACATCCTCGGCGACGAAGACCACCTCGGCGACATGGACTTCAAGGTCGCCGGTACCGACGCTGGTATCACCTCGCTCCAGATGGACATCAAGATCGAGGGCATCACCGAAGAGATCATGGGCATTGCGCTCAACCAGGCCAAGGGTGGCCGTCTCCACATCCTCGGCGAAATGGCCAAGGCCATTTCCGAAAGCCGTGGCCAGCTCGGCGAGTTCGCTCCGCGCATCGAAGTCATGAACATCCCGGTCGACAAGATCCGTGAAGTCATCGGCTCCGGCGGCAAGGTCATCCGCGAAATCGTCGAGAAGACCGGCGCGAAGATCAACATCGAAGACGACGGCACCGTGAAGATCGCCTCCTCGTCCGGCAAGGAAATCGAAGCGGCCCGCAAGTGGATCCACTCGATCGTCGCCGAGCCGGAAGTTGGCCAGATCTATGAAGGTACCGTTGTGAAGACCGCCGACTTCGGCGCCTTCGTCAACTTCTTCGGCGCCCGCGATGGCCTCGTCCACATCTCGCAACTCGCTTCCGAGCGCGTTGCCAAGACGACCGACGTCGTCAAGGAAGGCGACAAGGTCTGGGTCAAGCTCATGGGCTTCGACGAGCGCGGCAAGGTTCGCCTGTCGATGAAGGTTGTCGACCAGGCCACCGGCAAAGAAGTCGCTGCCGAGAAGTCTGAGAAGAAGGGCGACGGCGAAGCCGCCGAATAAGCGAGCTTCACCCGAATGCATTCGGGGCGCGGGGCGGAACGCTCCGCGCCCCTTTCTTGTAGGAAGATGACGGATAGACCGATGAGCCGAGATGCGTTGAAGACCCTGTTTTACCCGTTCGATAGCGGTGTGATCGACCCGCCGGGCGAAGGCGAGCGTGTTCTCTTTCTCGGCGCCGAGCCGGGCTACAGGCTGCCCAAGGGCTTCGAAGCCTCGATCGCCGCCGTTCAGCCGCTGCGGCCGCTCTATCGCGCCCTGGAGGCCATGCGCGCCGATGTGACGCCTGAGATCACCGGCGAGGACTACGACGTCACGCTGGTGCTCTGTGGCAAGCATAAGGGCGAGAATGAGGACCGGATCGCCGAGGCGCTGAAGCGCACCCGCGAGGGCGGCCTGATCGTCGTTGCCGGCGGCAAGGAAGACGGCATCCAGTCGCTGAAGAAGCGGATCGCCAAGTTCGAATGGGACGGCGATCATCTGCCGAAATATCACGGCGTCGCCTTCTGGTTCACCCGTCCCGAAGACGTCACCGACGCGGTGCACAAGCTCGCCAAGGTGCCGGTGCGCGTCGATGGCCTGTTCGAGGCTTCGCCGGGCATGTTCTCACACGACCGCATCGACGCGGGTTCGGAACTGCTCGCTTCGCGTCTGCCGAACGACTTCCACGGCCATGCCGCCGATTTCGGAGCCGGCTGGGGCTATCTCGCCGTCAAGCTCGCTGAAGCCTCGCCGGGCCTCAAGGGCGTCGATCTCTTCGAAGCCGACCATGAGTCGCTCGAAGCTGCCCGCGTCAACATGATGGCAAACGTGCCGTCGACGCCGGCGCGCTTCCACTGGTTCGACCTGACGAGCGAAGAGCCGCGCGACAAGTATGATCTCATCGTCATGAATCCGCCCTTCCATGAGGCCCACGCCGCCGAGCCGGCGCTTGGCATTGCCATCATCAAGACGGCGCTGAAGGCGCTGAAGCAGGGCGGAAAGCTGATGCTGGTCGCCAACCGCGGCCTGCCCTACGAGCAGGTACTGGCCGAGAATTCCAAGGAATACGGCGAAACCTGCCGCAACGCCCGCTTCAAGGTGCTCTGGGCGAAGCGCTGAAGACCATCAAGGATTAAGCAAGGAGCCGGGCCAATCGCCCGGCTTTTTTCGTTCCGGGTCTACAGCGCCGCGCGTCTTATCAGACGCGCAAAGGTCGCTGTAGCACTTTGATTTTCTGCATGTCTTCGTCCTTAAATCGAGGTCGATTTAAGGAGACATGCAGTAGCGCCCCGGCCAACGGGCAGCGACAGTTTGCCTGTTGCCATCGCCCCTGTTCGGGCTCACCATGACGCCGTCGGTATTTCTCGTCGGAGGATGAGTGCCATGACGTGGGGAGTGAACAGGCCGCCTTTGACCGAGGATGCGGCCGAGGCTGTTGCCAAGGACATAAAGCATGCCGAGGGACATGGAGCGACCTCCGAGGTACCCATGTCGTTCCTGAAGAGCCTCTATCACCTGCCGCTGGAGCCGGGGCGGCGCACGCATACGGGGTTCATCGCGCTGGCGATCGTCGTCGCCGTGCTCGCACTCTTTCTATTTCCCTGAGCGGCTCATGAATGACAAAGCCCGCGGATCGAGGCCGATCCGCGGGCTTTGTTCCGTTTTCCGGTCGGTTGAGGGTGTTACTCGACGTCGGCCGTCCGCAACGTGTCGAGCGCCGGCATCGAGGTGATGTTGTAGCCGGAATCGACGTAGTGGATTTCGCCGGTGACGCCGCGCGACAGGTCCGAGAGCAGGTAGAGCGCGGAATTGCCGACGTCGTCGATGGTGACAGTACGACGCAGCGGCGAATTCTTCTGCTGCCAGGAGAGCATCGCCCGGGCGTCGGAAATACCGGCGCCGGCAAGGGTGCGGATCGGGCCGGCGGAGATCGCGTTGACGCGAATGCCGCGCACGCCGTAGTCGGCCGCGAGGTAACGCACGGAAGCCTCGAGCGCCGCCTTGGCAACGCCCATGACGTTGTAGTTCGGCATGACGCGCATCGAGCCGCCATAGGTCAGCGTCAGCATCGAGCCGCCATCATTCATCAGCTCGGCAGCACGCTTGGCGATTTCGGTGAAGGAGAAGCAGGAGATCACCATCGTGCGGCTGAAATTGTCGCGCGAGGTGTCGGCATAGAGGCCCTTCAGCTCGTTCTTGTCCGAAAAGCCGATGGCATGCACGATGAAGTCGAGATTGCCCCAGCGTTCCTTGATCGCATCGATCACGGCATCGACGGACGCAATGTCTTCGACATCGCAAGGCAGCAGGAAGTCCGAGCCGAGCTCGGCGGCGAGCGGCTTGACACGCTTGCCCAGCGCCTCGCCCTGGTAGGTGAAGGCGAGTTCCGCCCCTTGCGCCGCAAGCGCCTTGGAAATGCCCCAGGCAATGGAATGGCTGTTGGCCACACCCATGATGAGGCCACGCTTTCCGGTCATCAGTCCCGTCATGGTGTTATCCGTTGTAGCGCTGGAAGACGAGCGTCGCATTGGTGCCGCCGAAGCCGAAGGAGTTCGACAGAACCGTATCGATCTTGGCATTGTCGATGCGTTTGCGAACGATCGGAACGCCGTCGAATTCGGGGTCGAGTTCGGTGATATGCGCGCTTTCGCCGATGAAGCCGGCCTGCATCATCAGGAGGCCGTAGATCGATTCCTGCACGCCGGCAGCACCCAGCGAGTGGCCGGTCAGCGACTTGGTCGACTGGATGTGCGGCATCTTGCTGCCGAACACTTCGCGGATCGCGCCGATTTCCTTGCTGTCGCCAACCGGCGTCGAGGTGCCGTGCGTGTTGATGTAGTCGACATCGCCCTTCACCGTCGAAAGCGCCTGGCGCATGCAGCGGATTGCGCCTTCGCCCGAGGGAGCCACCATGTCGTAGCCGTCGGAGGTCGCGCCGTAGCCGACGATTTCGGCGTAGATCTTCGCACCGCGGGCCTTGGCGTGTTCCAGTTCTTCGAGAACGAGAACGCCGGCACCGCCGGCAATGACGAAACCGTCGCGGTTGACGTCATAGGCACGGGACGCGGTCGCCGGCGTCTCGTTGTATTTCGAGGACATGGCGCCCATGGCGTCGAAGAGGTTGGACATCGTCCAGTCAAGATCTTCATGGCCGCCGGCAAACATCACGTCCTGCTTGCCCCACTGGATCATCTCAGCGGCGTTGCCGATGCAGTGCGCCGAGGTCGAGCAGGCCGAGGAGATCGAGTAGTTGACGCCGTGGATCTGGAACCAGGTGGCGAGCGTTGCGGATGCCGTGGACGACATCGCCTTCGGAACGGCGAACGGGCCGATGCGCTTCGGGCTCACATTCTTGCGGGTGATGTCGGCCGCTTCGACGATCGTGCGGGTGGACGGACCGCCCGAGCCCATGATGATGCCGGTGCGTTCGTTGCGGGCAACGACGGTTTCTTCGAGGCCGGAGTCGGCGATTGCCTGTTTCATCGCCACGTGGTTCCAGGCGCCGCCCTGCGACAGGAAGCGCATGGCGCGACGGTCGACGAGCTCGGTCGGATCGAGCGACGGGGCGCCCCAGACCTGGCACTTGAAGCCGTTCTCCGCGAAATCGGGAGAAAACGTGATGCCCGACTTTGCATCGCGCAGCGACGCCGTGACTTCGTCCGCGTTGTTTCCGATCGAGGAAACGATGCCGAGGCCCGTGACAACAACCCGTCTCATGATACTGACCTTTTCTTTATTTCGTTCGGTGCAGGCAGGCCTGGACTACTCGGCCTTATCCTTGGACAGACCGACGCGCAGGTCGGTTGCCTGATAGATAGTCTCTCCATCGGCCTTCAGCCAGCCGTCGGCGGTGCCAAGCACGAGCCGGCCGCGCATGACGCGCTTGAAGTCGATGCCGTATTCGAGAAGCTTGGTGTGGGGACGAACCATGCCCTTGAACTTCACTTCGCCGGTGGAAAGCGCCATGCCGCGGCCAGGCTCGCCGAGCCAGCCCAGGTAGAAGCCGGTCAATTGCCACATGCCGTCGAGGCCGAGGCAGCCCGGCATGATCGGATTGCCCTGGAAGTGGCAGGGAAAATACCAGTCATCGGGGCGCACGTCGTATTCGGCGCGCAGATAACCCTTGTCAAAGGCACCACCCGTTTCGGAAATCTCGGTGATGCGATGAACCATCAGCATCGGCGGCAGCGGCAGCTGCGCGTTGCCAGGGCCAAACAACTCGCCACGGCCGCAGGCCAGGATTTCCTCGTAGCTGAAGCTGGATTGTCTGGTGGTCATGAATGGATGCTTCCCCGAATGACTTAACGTGTTGTCCGATCTGCTTTAGAGCAAGTTCGGCTTGAAATGAAGCGTGGCGAACCCGAACCTTCTCGTTTCCGGCCAGGTTACCGCCGCCTCAGATGGCATTTTCGTTCCGCCGTCGCTTACAGGATCAATGTGGGCGCGACCAGAGTTAATTGCCAGCCTTCCCCGAGTTTGACCGGTTTTTCGGGCTTTGCAACGCATGTTTGACCGAGAATCTATTGAAAGCGCGGGGCGCAAAAGTTATATCGCAACGGAAGTATTGTGAATTTCGCCGGGATACATGGAACGACCCTTGATGACGAAAGCAACAGAAGTGAGTTCGGAAGAAAGGCTGCGTCACTCAGGCCTGCGTCCGACCCGTCAGCGCGTTGCCCTCGCCGATCTGATCTTTGCCAAGGGTGACCGTCACCTGACCGTCGAGGAACTGCACGAGGAGGCTGTCATGGCCGGGGTGCCTGTTTCGCTCGCAACCGTCTACAATACGCTGCACCAGTTCACCGAGGCCGGCATGATCCGTGTCCTGGCGGTGGAAAGCGCCAAGACCTATTTCGACACCAACGTGTCGGATCACCATCATTTCTTCGTCGAGGGCCAGAACGAGGTACTCGATATCCCCGTCAGCAACATCCAGATCGACAATCTCCCGGAACCGCCCGAGGGCATGGAGATTGCGCATGTCGACGTGGTGATCCGCCTGCGCCGCAAGAACGGCCGCTGATCCGACCGAGGTCGATCATCAAGATAAATTGATTGCAGATCTTGCGTCTGTCGGCGTGTGAGCCTTCACATCACGTCGTCGGGATCGCGACCCGGCAACGCCTTGCCCGTCGGCAGGGTCCAGCCAAACTTGAGCGCGCCGCCGCGCACGGCAAAGGCGGAGAGAACACCCAGTGTCGACGTTGCCACAAGCGGCAGGCCCGCGACCGTTGCAAGCACGAAGGCGCCGGCGCCGACGAGCGCCGCCGTAACATAGATTTCCGGCCTCAGAAGCACGGAAGGCTCGCCGGCGAGCATATCGCGTAAGACCCCGCCGAAGGTGGCGGTCAGCATGCCGGTGACAAGTGCCACCGTCGCCGAGCCGGTGGCAGCATACCCCTTCGCAGCGCCCATGACGCAATAGGCTGAAAGGCCGATCGCATCGAGCCAGACGAGCACCCGGTAGCGCGAGCCGAAGAGATGGGCGGTGAAGAAGAGGATGACCGCCACGGTGGCGCAGACCAGAAGATAGGTCGGGTTGGTGACCCAGAAGACCGGTGTCGCGCCCAAAACGACATCGCGCATCGTGCCGCCGCCGATCCCGGTCACCGAGGCGAGGAAGAGATAGCCGATGATGTCGAGCTGCTTGCGTGACGCCGACAGCGCTCCGGTCGCTGCGAAGACGGCCACACCGGCGTAGTCGAGAATTTCGAGGATCGGCATGGGTGCTCCGGGCAAGATTCGGCGGTTCGCTTTGAAGCTGGGCTATCTCGGGCCCCGCCGTCAACTCTCAGGGCGCCGGCAGGATCGAGGGTGTCCGGCCGGCAAGGTGATAGGCGAGGAGGCCGATCCATTCGCGCACCGCCGTCGTCGTCAATTGTGCGTTGAGCGACGGCTGGGTGAAGTCGAAGCTAAGGCCAAGCTTGCCGCTGGTGCGGTAATCCGTCGGCCAGGGAATGACCGGGATGTCGAGCGCGCGGAAGAGCCCGACCGAACGGGGCATATGGAAGGCGGAGGTGACGAGTGCGCAATTCGAGAGCCCATTCGCAGCCAGCAGATCCTTGGTGTTGCGGGCGTTCTCGAACGTCGTGCGCGACTGTTCTTCGCGAATCAGCCGTTCGCCGCCGACGCCGAACGCGGCGAGGAAGCCCTGCGAAGCCTCGGCGTCGCCGGCATAGGCGCCGCTGAAGGAGCCGTCACCGCCGGAAACCAGAATACGCGCCTCGGGGTAGCGTTTTGCGAGCGCCACCGTCTCGATGAAACGGTCCGCCGCCTGGTTGAATTCCATGCCGCCGCGGCCTGCCATCACCTCGTTCTCGAAGGCGCCGCCGAGCACGATGATGCAGGAGAGCGTTGCAGGTGATGGCGAGGGGCGTGTGAAACGATCTTCGAGCGTCTGGAGCGCGTAGGGCCCCGCGGTGGTGAACAGGCTGATGAAGAGCACCAGCGCGCCAAGCCCGCCAAGGAAGCCGCCGATGCGGCGCAGGCCCGCCGCCGTCGCCAGCAGCCCGGCAAAGGCGGCGAAGAACGAGAACGACAGCGGCTGTGCGGCCAGCCAGAAGATTTTCGAGATCAGGAACATGGCATCAGCTTCTGCGTTCCGATGCTTAACAAATTATAAACGCGCGCTGGAGGGGCCGGCTGCACCGATGCGTTGACTGTGCAGCTTGGTCGCCTTGTTCGCCTTCGCGCAAGGTCGCTCGCGTAGCCTGTTCATCCGAACGTTGCACGGGTGGGTCCGGGCACCACTTTCATTTGAAGCCGAAAGGAGTATCATCTGGGAGATGACCACGATATCGGGCTTCAGATCCCAGCTGTTTCGTGCCGCCAATGAGGTCCATGAACTCACCCCGGTGCAGGCACAACGGCTGCTCGAAGGCGCAGTGGCGCTGATCCGCTGCATGCGCGAACAGACCGGCATGGAACCCAACACCGATGCACCCGATGTCACCAATGTCCTGCTGAACATCGCCGCTTCCGTGCCCACTCGCTCGGAGCGCGAAATCCGCAACGCCCTGCTCGAGTCGGCCGACATCATCCGGCTACTGACGATGATCCTGGATTCGCTGGACGAATTGGAAAGCAGTGACGGACCTTGAAGGTCCATCGGTCATCAATCGAAGAAGAAGTTTGGTGGAGCTAAGCGGGATCGAACCGCTGACCTCTTGCATGCCATGCAAGCGCTCTCCCAGCTGAGCTATAGCCCCATATCGGGTTCCGGCTAGGCCGGTCCGGGAAATTCGTCGGGCTGTTGTGTCCGGCGAGTGGCGGCTTATTACTTCCCCTTTTTGAGGATGGCAAGCCGAAAAATGCGTGGCCTGTGGATTTATTTCCAGTCCGGGCCGATTTTCTCCCGTCCGGGCCCTATAGGCCGAGGACGGGAGCATTCCCATGTCATTTGAAGCGCTTAGACGTCTTCTTCGTCGTCGGAGACGCCGATGAGGCCGCTCATGTCGTCGTCGTCTTCGTCTTCGTCGGCTTCGAGGAAGGTGTCGTCGTCGTCACCGTCGATCTCGACATCGTCGTCGCCGAGATCCGGCAGGTCGTCGCCGCCCGCTGCCTCATCATCGGCATCCTCGAGCGAAACGAGTTCGACTTCGGTGTTCTCTGCATCGACTTCCGTGACGTCTTCTTCTTCTTCCTTCTCGAGCACCTTGGCGACCGAGGTTTCTTCGAAGAAGTTCAGCGGATAGGACTTGCCGGTGTAAGGCGAAACGATCGGATCACGGTTCAGATCGTAGAATTTGCGCCCGGTTTCCGGGTCGATGCGCTTTGTTCCAAGTTCCGGTTTTGCCACTGTCAAAGCCTCTTGAATGGCCGGCCGAGCCGGCTCTTGCCGAAAACCGGCGGGTGGAAAGGGTATCAAGCCTATGATGATTAGCCGGTCCCCATAATCATCTTGACCGCATCTGTCAAAGGCAAAACTTGCAAGGCCCTGTGTCACGGGCGTTCCGGCGCGCGCAAGCATGGCCGCGCGCCGCGATTCAAGGAAGCATGCAGCAGGGGTTGTGGCAGGAGTGCTGCCGATAGCAGGCCGGCCTGCAAGACGCCTTACGAGTTGCATTGTCTTCTTCAATCCTATCCGGTCTAAGGATAAAAACAGTCAGTCATTCAGCTGCCGCCGCGACTTTGGCGCGTCTTGAGCGCGCGACACTGTCTTGCATGTTTCGAGGATTCCGCATGTCGCAAGGATTGGGCCAAAGCCCTGCCACCGCCCGCAAATCAGACGGCCTTAAGGGGACGGTCCGAATTCCCGGCGACAAGTCGATCTCGCATCGGTCGCTGATGCTGGGCGGGCTTGCCGCCGGCGAAACGCGTATCACCGGCCTGCTCCAAGGCGCGGATGTGATCGCCACCGGCCGGGCCATGCAGGCGATAGGTGCCAGGATCCGCAAGGAGGGCGACACCTGGATCGTCAACGGCGTCGGCAATGGTGCGTTGCTTGCGCCGGAAGCGCCGCTCGATTTCGGCAACGCCGGCACCGGTTGCCGCCTCATCATGGGTCTCGTCGGCGTCTATGATTTCGAAACGACCTTCATCGGTGATGCCTCGCTCAGCCGGCGGCCGATGGCGCGCGTGCTTGATCCCTTGCGTGAGATGGGCGTGCAGGTAGAGGCTGCTACGGGTGACCGGCTGCCGGTGACCCTTCGCGGACCGAAGACGCCGACGCCGGTCACCTACCGCGTGCCGGTCGCGTCCGCCCAGGTGAAATCGGCGGTGCTCTTCGCCGGTCTCAATGCGCCCGGTATCACCACCGTCATCGAACCGGCGATCACCCGTGACCACACGGAGCGCATGCTGCGCGGATTCGGCGCCGAACTCTCGGTGGAAACCGATGCCACCGGTGTCCGCACCATCCGGCTCGAAGGCCGCGGCAGGCTCGTCGCCCAGGAGATCGATGTGCCCGGCGATCCGTCCTCGACGGCTTTCCCGCTGGTCGCGGCGCTCGTCGTTCCGGGTTCTGACATCACCATCCGGAACGTGCTGATGAACCCGACCCGTACGGGGCTGATCCTGACCTTGCAGGAGATGGGCGGCGACATCGAGGTGATCGACATCGGGCAGGTCGGCGGAGAAGACGTGGCGGATCTGAGGGTACGCCATTCCGAACTGAAAGGCGTTACGGTCCCCGAAGAGCGTGCCGCCTCGATGATCGATGAGTATCCCATTCTCGCCATCGCCGCCGCCTTTGCCGAAGGCGCGACCATCATGCATGGTCTCGATGAGCTGCGCGTGAAGGAGTCCGATCGCCTCGCCGCCATCGCCGCGGGCCTGAAGCTCAACGGTGTCGACTGCGAGGAGGGCAGATCCTCGCTCGTCGTGCGCGGTCGCCGCGGCGGCAAGGGCCTCGGAAATGCCTCAGGCGGAGTGGTGAAGACCCATCTCGACCACCGTATCGCCATGAGCTTCCTTGTCCTGGGTCTTGCCGCGGAGCACCCCGTCAAGGTGGATGACTCGACGATGATTGCGACGAGCTTTCCGGGGTACATTGATCTGATGGCGGGGCTCGGGGCGAGGATCGCGTGAAGCCGACGGGCGAACCGGCCGATATCCGCTCAGGTTCGTCGGCGGAGGATGCTTCTTTGATTGTGTGGATTAAGATAGTCGCTGTTCAAGCATGGAAGCCAGCATCGCTTTCAGTTACAGGCCAGTAACAACATCGATTGCAGGAAACTTATGATCACCATCGCCATCGACGGGCCGGCAGCGGCCGGCAAGGGCACGCTCTCGCGCCGGATCGCCGAGGAATACGGCTTTCATCATCTCGATACGGGGCTGACCTATCGTGCCACCGCCAAGGCGCTGCTGGATAGCGGGCTGCCGCTCGATGACGAGGCGGTCGCCGAGAAGATGGCGCGCGAGGTCGAGCTCGCCGGGCTTGATCGGTCGGTGCTTTCCGCCCACGCGATCGGCGAGGCGGCATCGAAGATCGCCGTCATGCCGGCGGTGCGCCGGGCACTGGTCGAGGCGCAGCGCGCCTTTTCGCTGCGCGAGCCCGGAACGGTGCTCGACGGACGCGACATCGGCACGGTTGTCTGCCCGGGTGCGCCGGTAAAACTCTATGTCACTGCGTCGCCGGAAGTACGGGCGAGACGCCGTTACGACGAGATCATCGGCAGCGGTCAGCCGGCCGACTATGCGGCGATATTCGAGGATGTGAAGAAGCGCGACGAGCGCGATATGGGCCGCGCCGACAGTCCTTTGCGGCCGGCCGAAGACGCGCACTTGCTTGATACGTCTGAAATGAGTATAGAGGCGGCGTTTCAGGCCGCGAAGACTTTGATCGATGCGGCCCTGATCAAGAAGATCTGAAGAAGAGCCCTTTCACAACCCTCGTTTGAAACGCTCTTCTTGCATAGCCTGAAATTCCGTCCACGCGCCGGATTGCCCCTTCGATGGGGCGGACTGGGTTCAGGCCTGTTCAACACCAGCCCCCGGCGCATGTGCGTCTCGAATGAGATGCATGCAGGAGATTCCATGTCTGCTACCAATCCTACCCGTGACGATTTCGCCGCTCTTCTCGAAGAATCCTTCGCGAAGACCGATCTCGCCGAAGGCTATGTTGCCAAGGGCATCGTTACGGCCATCGAAAAGGACGTCGCCGTTGTCGACGTCGGTCTGAAGGTCGAAGGCCGCATCGCTCTGAAGGAATTCGGCGCGAAGGCCAAGGACGGCTCGCTCAAGGTCGGCGACGAAGTCGAAGTCTACGTTGAGCGCATCGAAAACGCGCTCGGCGAAGCTGTTCTGTCGCGCGAGAAGGCTCGCCGCGAAGAAAGCTGGATGCGCCTGGAAGTGAAGTTCGAAGCCGGCGAACGCGTCGAAGGCATCATCTTCAATCAGGTCAAGGGTGGCTTCACCGTCGATCTCGACGGCGCCGTTGCCTTCCTTCCGCGCTCGCAGGTCGACATCCGTCCGATCCGCGACGTCACCCCGCTGATGCACAACCCGCAGCCCTTCGAAATCCTCAAGATGGACAAGCGCCGTGGCAACATCGTCGTATCGCGTCGTACGGTTCTGGAAGAGTCCCGCGCCGAACAGCGTTCTGAAATCGTTCAGAACCTTGAAGAAGGCCAGGTTGTCGAAGGCGTCGTCAAGAACATCACCGACTACGGTGCGTTCGTCGACCTCGGCGGCATCGACGGTCTGCTCCATGTCACCGACATGGCATGGCGTCGCGTGAACCATCCGTCGGAGATCCTGAACATTGGCCAGCAGGTCAAGGTTCAGATCATCCGCATCAACCAGGAAACCCACCGCATCTCGCTCGGCATGAAGCAGCTCGAGTCGGATCCGTGGGATGGCATCGGTGCGAAGTACCCGGTCGGCAAGAAGATCTCCGGTACCGTCACGAACATCACCGACTACGGTGCGTTCGTCGAGCTGGAGCCGGGCATCGAAGGCCTGATCCACATCTCCGAAATGTCCTGGACCAAGAAGAACGTACACCCCGGCAAGATCCTGTCCACGAGCCAGGAAGTCGACGTTGTCGTTCTCGAAGTCGATCCGACCAAGCGTCGCATCTCGCTCGGCCTCAAGCAGACGCTCGAGAACCCGTGGCAGGCATTCGCGCATAGCCATCCGGCTGGCACCGAAGTCGAAGGCGAAGTCAAGAACAAGACCGAATTCGGCCTGTTCATCGGCCTCGACGGCGATGTTGACGGCATGGTGCACCTTTCCGACCTCGACTGGAACCGTCCGGGCGAGCAGGTCATCGAAGAGTTCAACAAGGGCGACGTTGTTCGCGCCGTTGTTCTCGACGTCGACGTCGACAAGGAGCGCATCTCGCTCGGCATCAAGCAGCTCGGCAAGGATGCAGTCGGCGACGCCGCTGCTTCCGGCGAACTGCGCAAGAACGCCGTTGTTTCGGCCGAAATCATCGCGATCAACGATGGTGGCATCGAAGTGAAGCTCGTCAACCACGAAGACATCACCTCGTTCATCCGCCGCGCTGACCTCGCGCGCGACCGCGACGAACAGCGTCCGGAGCGTTTCTCGGTTGGTCAGGTTGTCGACGCCCGCGTCACCAACTTCTCCAAGAAGGACCGCAAGATCCAGCTGTCGATCAAGGCTCTGGAAATCGCTGAAGAGAAGGAAGCCGTTGCTCAGTTCGGTTCGTCCGACTCGGGCGCTTCGCTCGGCGACATCCTTGGTGCGGCTCTGAAGAACCGCCAGAACAACGAGTAATCGTTGCCTGACACCTGAACTGAAAAACCCGCGGAGAGCGATCTCCGCGGGTTTTTCTTTGGCCGAATTCTTGCTCGGGTCGCGCCCTCAGCCGAGGCCGCCGAGCCTGCGATAAAGATCATAGGCGTCGGGTGCTTCCGGCGTCTCGCCCTCGAGCATGGCTTCGTCCGTTGGCTCTGCTCCATCCCCTTGATCGTGGCCGTCGCCTTCTTCTGCGCCCTGCTCTTCGTCCGATGCTTCATCTTCCGATCCGCCAGGCATTTCGTGGCTGAGATTTTCGGTCTCCGCCGTGTCGTTGGCGGCCGGCGGGTAGGGGATCATGGCAAAGGGAATGGCTTCGCGCGGCAGGCCGTTTTCGACCAGCCTGGCGATGACCTGCTGCATCGTCTGTTCATCGGTTGCGCGCTGCGGCCGCATGTCCACAGGCAGGCGCTGGGCAGCCTTCGTGTCCTCGGCCTGGTCGTCGAGCAAGGACGGCAGGGCGTTGCCGCCGTCCGGGGCCTCGCGCTGGCGCGCCGCGGCGTCGTTTGCGCGCACCAGTGTGACGGTTTCTTTTGACGGGACCGGCGCCGGCGCGTCGGTACCATTGGCGTGCTCAGCCGCCGGCTTGGTCTCGGCGCCGGCCGCGCTTCCGGGCAGGGTTACGCTGTCGCGAATGAGCGTCTTGATCGCCTCGAAGAGCACCCGCACCGGCCGGGCCTCAGGATTGCCGCGGCCGGTCGCCGTTGCTGTCTTGGCGTCCTTCTCCTCCGCATCAGGCATTGGGCCATAGGTGCCATCGGGGTCGGCGTCCTCAGCGGTTTCGGCAGTCGCGTCGGCTTCGGCCGGCGCCGCCGTGCTCTCGCTGGCCGGGACCTCGGTTTCGGCATGCCCGCCATCGGGCGGCGGCCCGGTTTCCTCAGGCTCAGGCCCGAGGGCCGTTTGCGGCGCTTCCTCGACTTCGCCTTCGCCTGCCAGCAGGGCGGCGGCGGTTTCGACCGGCGTGCTTTCCTGTGGCGTGGGCTTGCCTGTGCTCGCACGCGTTTCGCTTCGCTCCGGTGCGGCGTTTCGGGCTTTTGAGGGCGCCTCTGTCGTTCCGGCCTGGTCCAGGTCATCACCCCGCGGTTCGAGCGCGTCGGTGTCGTTGCCGACCCCAAAGGTCTTGCGCAGCACCGCCTGCAGCAGCGCGACTTCGCCGGCAACCGGGGTACGCGCAGCAACCGGGTTGAAAGGCATTGCCGGCTGGAGAGAGGGGTTACGCAGGATGACGTCGCGCGCTTGAGTGGGCATCGGAGTGACGGTGCTGCTCGGGGCACTCGTGCCATTGCGGATCGCGGGCAGTTCGGCAAGCAGGCCGACCCGGACGGCGAGGCTGCGCCCGCCGAGCTGGCGCTCGAGCAACAGCCGATCGGATGCAGGCATCGTTTCGAGGAAGGCCACCAGGCGCCGAACGAAATCGCGCCCGCCTTCCTGAGGCAGGGGTGGGAACTTCAGGATGCGCGCCAGATCCTCCATCAGCCGCACCAAAGCGTCCTTGGAGAGGATTTCCCGGCCCGAGAGGTGTCGGGTCAGGGCGTCCAGGATCTTTTGAATGGCTTCGCCGCGTTGGCCGGCGGGCAACAGCGCTGCCGGCTGCTGCGCTTTGGTGTTCGTGTCTTCTGCGGTAGCGGCCGCGGCTCGGGCCGTCTGGATGGGTATCAGCATTCTGGTCTCCATCTCGCTTGACCTCAGGTTGACCAATCGTCGTTGACCGACGAAACGCGAGTGCACGCTTGGACACGGACCGATTTCCGGCTCGCGTGCGAACTGTTTTCTTTGTCACTTACGGGTTGGCGCCTCATGCGCGTCTACAGCGCCGCGGGTCTATGAGACGCGCAAAGGTCGCTGTAGCACTTTGAGTTGCTGCATGTTTTTTAAAGAAACATGCAGGGGTCCAATGGCCGGACAGCCGCGACCAGGTCGCGGATAAGGGAATCGGCATGATCACTGAGGCTAGGTGAAAGAGGTTTATGAAATCTTAACCAAGTTTCGATCGCTGCGGCAGCCGCCCGCCCTTGCCTGCGGGCTTCGACAGCGCCATCTTCAGGACTTCTGAGGAGTTTCGGATGAGCGTTCGTCCCCCAAAAGCCCTGAGCCCGACCTTCTCGACCACCGGCGCCTTCAACGTGCTCGAATATGAACTCATGTCCGAGCGGGCCGATGCGCTCGGCCGGCATGGGCTGAAGGTGGAAAAGGCGCTTGCCGCACTGTCGGAACTGAAGGCGGAGGCGGCCCCGGATTTGCGCGAGCGGCTTCTCGATGAAGCAGCCGATGCCGTCTGGGCGTTTTTCATCCAGCGCGAGATCTGCGGGCTGCGTGACAGTCGCGATGCCGTTCGCCGCTACTGCATTCCCAAGGAGGTCATGGCAAGGCTCGGTATCGTGCGGAGGAAATGATCAGAAGCTTTGCGCCGTCAGGCTGTACAGGCCGTTCTCGTCGAAACGGACCAGGTTTTGCGGCTCGGCTTCGCGGCGCTCGGCGACATTTTCCATCTCGTCCTTGAGTTGGAGCGCACGAAGCTGCTCGTTTTGTTCGACCAGCGACTGCTTGTCGGTTCTGCGCGTGGGATCGCTGCGCAAGCTGTCGACTTGGGCTTCCTCGAGCGAACCGGATTCCGCTGTGCTCTTCAGCCGATCCACCGCCTTGGCAGCCTGTGCCTGGCTTTGAGAACTCTTGCCGCTCGTCTCTCCAAGCGCTGCCTTCAGTGTCTCGTTTTCCCGCCCGCCCGGATTCTTGAGTGCCTCAGCCAGTTCGGTGAGGGAGAGGCCGAGTCTATCCAGCCCAAGCTGCTCCTCGACCTTGGCGATATCGCTCGGATCCAGATCCTTGATCTGGTTCTCGAGCGCTCTGGCGAAGGCGGCGTCGGATGTGAACGTCTCGCGGTCGAGGTCGAAGAACGCTCCGACTTGGCGAACGAGAGCCGCGCGATTGCTGTTGGGGTCGTTCTGGGTGCGATCGAAGAAGTGCGCGTTGATCTTGTCGTTGGCCGCCCTACGGGCATCGTCGGACTGGACCTGCGCCTTCAGGACCTTGTCGTCCTTGGTGCCCTTGGCCTTTTCTTCTTCTTCCGCCTGCCGCTTTTCGATGTCCTTGAGGATCGAGCCGACCAGGTTGGTCGTTGCGGTGGCGGTCGATTGCTGGGTCGGAAGCAGCATGTATGATCCCCGGACAGCATCGTGGAGCTTTCCGAAAAGGTAGGTCGTCGCGGTTAATGCCGGCTTAACCGACGTTTCCCACAAATCGGGACCGATCGGGCAGACGAAGCCATCTGCTCCGCGATTGCGCACGGAGAAATGCGTGAGGCAGCATCGCCTTTGCGCGGCGGCGCGTCAGTCTCGCCTATCGGTAAGGCGAGTAGCAGACCCTGTAGGCACCACCGTAGCTTAGGAACCGGTTGGTCGCCGGATTGTAGGAGCGGTAGCGCGACATGCACCAGCTCACATGTGAGCCGCCGCGAACATACTGGTCCCGATAATAGTAGTTATTACCGTAGTAGCTATTACCGTAATAGCGGTTACCGTAGTAGCGACGCGGATAGTAGCCGCCATAGTAACGGGGATAGTATCCATCGCCATAGTAGCTGCCGTAGCCGCCGCCATAATAGCCGCCGGAGCCGAAGTAGAAGCTCAGGCCCGAACCACCATAATATGGGCCACCCCATCCTCGCCGGTAGTAAGGCCCTCCTCCCCATCCTGGACCCCATCCGCGACGCCAGCCGTACCCGCCATATCCGCCGTAGCGCCGGTGGTAATACTGCACATTCTGGACGTCGCCCTGTGCCTTGATCTGGAGATCGGGCGCCTGGATCGGCATTGCCTCGACAGGTCCGATGGGGGTGATCAGGGAGGTGGCGGCCAAGCTGCAGCCGATAACGAAATTGCGAAATCCCGTCATTTTATCCTCACTTTCAGAAGGCCATGCCTTCCGTTTGTGTCCCTGCCTGTATTACGTTTGTTTTTCTTGGTTTATTCATGGCGCCGGACGCTGTGTGTGGTTGCGGGAACCACTGGATTTCCGCCCGTTGCTCTCTTCAGTACGATGCGCCTATCCGTCGGTCGTGTCACTGTGGTTCTTGTCCGGTCCCTTCCCGTCGTCAGCGAGGTACACGATGCAATTGAAGTTTGGCACCAGTGGTTTGCGCGGCCTCTCCGAGGAACTGAAGGGCGAACCCTCCGCCCGCTATGCGACGGCCTTCGCCCGGCATCTTGTGGAGTCCGGGCACAGCAAGCCTGGCGATCCCATCCTCATCGCCCGCGATTTTCGCGATTCGAGCCCGGAGATCGCGGCCGTTTGCGCCGCGGCGCTGTCGCGCGAGGGGCTGCGCGTTTTTGACTGCGGCACGGTGCCGACGCCCGCACTGGCGCTCTACGGCCTCGCCAACGGGGCAGCGGGCTTGATGATCACCGGCTCCCATATTCCGGCCGATCGCAACGGCATCAAGTTTTATCGCCCGGATGGCGAGATCGACAAGGCGGACGAGGTGGCGATCAGCCGCATCGCCGACGGCATTGCAAACCAGATCGCACCGGTCGCCGATGCCGGAACCGGTGAGGACCACGCGGCCAGGGCCGCCGCCCTCTTCATGGAACGGAACCGGCAATTGCTGGCGGCCGGGGCGCTGTCCGGGCTCAAGGTCGGTGTCTACCAGCATAGCACCGTCGCCCGCGACCTGATCGCCGACCTGCTGACCCACTCTGGTGCCGATGTCGTGGCCCTTGGGCGCTCGGAACACTTCATTCCTGTTGATACCGAGGCGGTTTCGGCGGAGACGATCGAGCGGCTTCAGGATTGGGCGCGCGAACATCGCCTCGATGCGATCGTGTCGGCGGATGGGGACGGCGACCGGCCCCTCGTCGCCGACGAAAATGGGCTGCCCCTGCGTGGTGACCTGCTGGGCCTGATGGCTTGCGGTTTCCTCGGCGCCAGACTTGCGGTCACTCCGGTCACGTCGAATTCCGGCCTTGAGGGCAGGGAAGGGCTTTCCGTCCTGCGCACCCGCGTCGGCTCGCCCTTCGTGATCGCCGGCATGCAGCAGGCGCTGAAAGAGGGTACGCAGAAGGTCGCCGGCTTCGAGGCCAATGGCGGTACGCTGACCGCGAGCCCCTTTGAGATCAATGGCGCAACGCTGGAAGCGCTACCCACCCGGGATAGCTTTCTGCCGATTGTCGCGGCACTGGCCGCGGCGGCTGAGGCCAAGCTTTCGCTTTCCGCGCTCGCCGCTTCCTACCGGTTGCCTGTGGCGCTCAGCGATAGGCTCGAAAATTTCCCGGTGGAAACAAGCGCCCGGCTGATGGCCTATCTGCGCGGAGACGAGGCAAATCTTGCGGAATTCCTGGCGCCGATCGGCGGCGTCGCTGCGGTGAGCGACATCGATGGGCTGAGAGTGACGCTGGATGATGGTCGGATCATCCATTTCCGACCCTCGGGCAATGCGCCGGAGATGCGGTGCTACGTCGAGGCGGAGTCGTCTGAGGCTGCCGAAGCGCTGCTCTCAAGGGGGCTATCCACAATCCGCCGGTGGGCAGAATCCGCTTCGAACTGAGTTTTTTGCAATCCGACACGAAAACTTCAAAAACCCTGTTGACACTTCAGCTCGGGCCTTTTACACCCCAGCCCGTCGCCCAGATGGCGGAATTGGTAGACGCGCCAGCTTCAGGTGCTGGTACTCGCAAGGGTGTGGAGGTTCGAGTCCTCTTCTGGGCACCAAATTCCCAACCAAGTCTTTGATTTGGTTTTGAAAAACCCCGGTTAGCCGGGGTTTTTTCGTTTCTGGCGTTTGCCCGCAAATCGAGGCGATTTCCTGTCGCGCGGCGCGCTCTTTCCGTCGATATGGTTGCGCGTCGCCGTTATTTTCGCGCGACGCGCCTTGAAGCTTTGACCGGCAGCATTGATATTCTATTCGCAACGAAGTGGCGTGCAGACCGCACGAACGCGGCACCATGCAATCGTCCGCCGGGGCGGCGGAACTGAGCGAGGACGAGGCGATGTCTGAGACGCGTCGCAAGCTGACGACTATCCTGTCCGCGGATGTTCAGGACTACACCCGGCTGATGCGTGCCGACGAGGAGGGCACGCTCGCCACGTTGAAGCGCTATCGCGATGCCATGGGACGGCTCATCGAGGCGCATGAGGGCCGTGTCGTCAACACCTGGGGCGATGGCCTCATCGCGGAGTTCCCGAGCGTCGTGGAAGCCGTGCGCGCGGCGATCGACGTGCAGAACGAATTGGCCGGTCGCAATGAGAAATGCCCTACGGACGAACAGATGCTGTTTCGCATCGGCATCAATCTCGGCGACGTGATCGCCGAGGGCGATGACCTCTATGGTGATGGCGTCAATGTCGCGGCGCGCCTGCAGGCTTCAGCACCCGCCGGTGGCATCGTCATTTCGAATACGGTCTACGACCAGGTGCGCAACAAGGTCGCTGTCGGGTTCGATTTTCTGGGGCCGCTGGAGGTGAAGAACATCGATGGTGGTGTTCCGAGCTACGCCGTGCGAATCGGCACGGCCGATCCCCGCCCGGCAATCGGCATCCAAGGCTTCGGACGTTACGCTGGTCAAGCGAGCGGGAATGGCGGCCGATCAGGGGCTGAGGCAAAGGGGGGCGGCGGGGCGGTTGCCGCGGCGAAGCGAGGATCTCTTCCTGTGCTCGCCGTCATCGCCGCAGGACTGGTCGCGCTGAACCTCCTCACCTGGGACGGGGTGCTCTGGTCCGTTTGGCCATTGCTCGGGCTCGGCATTCTGTCGGGCCTTGCGTGGCTCAAGGCAAACCCGTGGGTCGATCGCGGCATCGGTGTGCTGGCCCTTTCCGGGCTGGTGCTCCTGACGATCAACGTGCTGACGTGGCATGGAGTATTCTGGGCCGTCTGGCCGCTGCTCGCCTTTGCTGTCGTCGCCGGTATCCGCTGGGTCACCCGATCGCGCCGCAGTGTTGGTCACTGAGGCCGCCTATACGCTTTCCCCGCCTTGCGTGCCTTCCGGCTTGGTTGCCGGCATGTCTGCGGCTGCCGGCTCTGCGCCCAGCACCTCATAGATCTCCAACGCAGAGGCGCGGCCCTTCGCCTGCGCCGAGCCGAGGGGCCGGAAGCGGATAGCGGTGCCGGCATGGGCGACGACGGCGCCGCTCGCCATGATCGTGGTGTCGTAGTTCTTGTTCATGCCTTCCAGGCGGGAGGCGACGTTCACCGTATCGCCCATCGCCGTATATTGCAGTCGCTCCTTCGCGCCGACATTGCCGACGACGGCGGTGCCGGTATGAATGCCGAAACGGGTGCGGAACTCCGGAAGACCCTTTTGACGCTGCGCCTCGTTGAAGACACGCAAGCGTTCCTCGACCGCCAGCGCGCACCGACAGGCATGTTCTGCGTGCTTTTCGTCCGCCGCCGGTGCGTTCCACATCGCGAACACCGAATCGCCGAGGAACTGGATGATCGTTCCGTCGTGTTCTCCGACGGTCTCGCTGAAGATGTCGAAATACTCCGACAGCATCGCCACTACATCTTCCGGCGGATATTTTTCGCTGAGCGTGGTGAAGTCGTAGATGTCGGTGAAGAGCGCCGTCACCTCCTGTCGCCAGGCGGAGCGTCCGCTGAACTGACCGGACTCGATGCCCTTGCGCACCAGTTCCTTGGGCACATAGAGCGCGAAGGTGAAGATCGCGTCTCGCGCCCGGTTCATGGCCCCGCCGAGCGTGGAGATCTCGCTGACATGCGACGAGACGTCGATGGGCGTCGTGAAGTCGAGATCCTGCAGCCGGTTGGCGCTGGCCGTCAGCTGGTTGAGCCCCTTGGTGATCAAATGCGCAAGCACCAGCGAAGCGAGCACCGCGAGCGCCACGACCGATCCGGAAATCGCCAGCCCTTGCACGAGCGTCTGGTTGGCCTCCGCCATCAACTCGTCCAGCGGCGCCGCCACCACGGCGCGGTTGCCGGAGAGAAGCAGCGCGGATTCGAGCGGCGTCACCATGACGAGATAGGTTCGGTCTCCGACCTCGACGAAGTCGGCCTTGCCGGGCTTAGGCGGATTGAGGCGGATGCTCTGGATCAAGGGATCGCTCTCAGCCTGCACGATCGGGCTATCCTTGTCCTTCGCCGCCATGATGCGTCGCATCATCACCAGGTCCGAGTGGATGATCGGACGCCCGACGGCATCGAGGATGAAGGAGACGGAACCGGCCGTCAGCCGCTCGCGGGCAAGGAAATCGGTGATCGTATCGAGAATGACGTCCGCGCCGATGACGATCTCAGGATTGCCCCGATGCGCTTGCGAGATCGTCATGCCCAGCGTTTCGGTCGTGGCACTTTCATAAGGGCCGGTCGAGACCGCGGCCTTTCCGTTGACCGCCGCGCGATACCACGGCCTGGTCCGCGGGTCGAAGCCGGTAGGTGGCAGCCGCCGCTCGGAAAACTGCGTGCCGTCCTTGTCGAGGAAGAGCACGCGCTGCAGAGACTTGCCGCTCGCATCCTTTTCCATCGAGCGCACGGCAATGGCAGCACCACGTGGCGCGTCCAGCGCCATGCGCCAGGCGACCTGCTTGAGATCGACCACCTGAAAGAAAGCACCGTTGGGATAGCCGACATAGACCCCGTCAATATGCGGCGAGCGGGTGATGCCCTCGCGCAGCACCGCCACCTTGTCGTTCATGCGCTCCGGCGGCGGCACGAGGAAGGAGTTGGCGACCGAGGAAACGAGGTTGACGAGGGCCGAGGTATCGCCCGAGAGCACGCCCAGTCGATCCACGAGGCGGTTCATGAAGCCGCGCATATTGGCCTCGGCGTCGGCGATCGCGGCGTTGCGCGAGCGATGATAATCGAGCCCGACGAGTGTGGCCGAGACGACAATCAGCATGGTGACGATGACCAGGCTGAACAGCGACCGCAGCGAGCTGTTCCAGCCATCGCGTGTTCTGCCTTGTCGAGCACCGGACGCCGTGTCTGCCATTGCGGTTCTCTGCTTCCGTACCGATCAACTGGCGACGACCTTAGCGTGCAAGGGTGGTCGCATGTGCAAGGAAAGTTAAATGCGATTCCCATAAAACACGTTAACCGGCGGGATGCACGCCCCGCCGACACCCGCCTCAAAAAATCGCTGGGTCAGTTCACCGTCACCGGCTTCGAGCGCATGCGCGCGACGGTTTCCCGCTCGGCCCGCTTGCAGCGCATCGGCGGCAGGTTGCGGTCCATCAGATCCATGTCCTCGAGCACCATGTCGCCCATCTTCTTGAAGGCGCTGTCGAGCGCGCCGGCGCGGTGGGCGGAGCGCAGGAAACCTGGCAGGCGGCGAACCGGATGATCGAGCGGTAGCGGCTCTTCCGGAAAGACGTCGCTGGCCGCCACGATATGGCCGCGTGCGACCGCCGCCATCAGCGCATCGAAATCAACGACGCCGGCGCGGCTCAAGAGGATGAAGGCAGCGCCAGGGCGCATGCGGGCAAAGGCCTTTTCGCCGAGGAAGCCTTCGTTCTCGCTGGTGACCGATGCGACGACGAAGACGAAGTCGCTGTCGCCGAGGACCGTATCGAGCGATGCCGGCTCGACGCCGTTGTCCCTCAGGATCGAGGCTGGCATCCAGGGATCGAAGACGCGGATCCTGGCGCGGAAACCGGAGAGCACGCGGTTCAGCGCCTTGCCGAGATCGCCGAAGCCGATGATGCCGATGTCGGCGCCGGCGAGAAGCCGCGCCGATCGGTTGCCGTCGCCGCCCCACAGTTCACGGCCTTCGCGGAAGGCAAGGTCGGCGTCGACGATGCCGCGGGCGATGTTGAGCGCCATGGCAAGGCCGAGTTCGGCGACCGGTTCGGCAAAGACCTGACCGGTGGTCACCACATGGATGCCGCGCGCAAACAGCACCTCGTAGGGCATGTTGTTGATCAGGTTGCTCTCGACATTGAGGATCGCCCGGAGTTGTCCCATGCGCTGGAGCGTTGCATGATCGAGCGGCGGCTGGCCGATGATGTAGCGCGCTTCGGACAGGATATCGTCGCTAAGCCCGGCGATATCGTCCGGTTCGGCTTCGACGATCCGGTAACGCTGGTGCAGGTCCTTCAGCGCCTGCGGCGTGAAGATCAGGTCAAGCGTGCGCGGAGCGGGCGCGCTGATGGCAAGCGGCCGATTGTTGGCCATAATATCGGGCATGGTTCCTCCCACTGCATGTTTCCTTTGATCGTAACCGATTCAAGGATGAAAACATGTAGCAATTCAAAGTGCTGTAGGCGGAGGCAGTCCCGCTTCCGTGCTGTCAGGCTAGGAAGAAATCCCCGCCTTGCCAAGCGGCGTGGTCGTCGAGGAGGCAAGCTTGAGAGCAACGCGACGGGCGCCGAGGCACACCTGCTTCAATAGCCGAGGCCGCGTTTCTGGCGATAGAGCGACGGCGGCAGGTCGCTGCCCTGGAAGACCGGTCCATCACCGCGGCGGCAATTGTAGATCGTGTCGTAGACGGGGCCGCCGCGGGCCGTCGATTCGAACGGATAGTTGCGGTCGACGAAGGTCTGTTCGCAGACGGTATGGTCTCCGCCGCCATTCAGCGGATCCATCTGGCGCACGCCGGGCAGGTCCCGGTAGGTCTGTGCCGTTGCCGGGACGATGGAGAGCCCCAAAGTCAGCGCGAGGGCCGAAAGGGCGAGAGCGGAGCGAAAAGACGTCATTGTCAGGACTTTCGAACGGGCGACCGTCTGGCGGGATACGGTAACGGTATCGCCGGCGCCAAACTTGCGCTATAGGCCACACCACTTCGTTTGATCTGGGGATTTTCGATGGCGAATGCAATACGGGTCCATGAAGGCGACATTTCCGCAGCCGATGCTGCGCGCTATACCGGTGCGATCGCCATCGACACTGAAACGCTTGGTCTCATCCCCCGCCGTGACCGTCTCTGTGTCGTACAGCTTTCGCCGGGCGACGGCACCGCCGACGTCATCCGCATCGCCGCCGGCCAGAGGCAAGCGCCGAACCTCGTCGCCATGCTCGCCGATCCGGCCCGCCAGAAGATTTTCCACTTCGGCCGCTTCGATATCGCCGTGCTCTTCCACACGTTCGGAGTGACGACGACGCCGGTTTTCTGCACCAAGATCGCCTCGCGGCTGACCCGGACCTATACCGACCGCCACGGCCTCAAGGACAATCTCAAGGAAATGCTCGACGTCGACATTTCCAAGCAGCAGCAGTCGTCCGATTGGGCGGCGGACATCCTCTCGCCGGCGCAGCTCGAATATGCGGCTTCCGATGTACTGCACCTGCATGCGCTGCGCGACAAGCTGACGGCCCGCCTGCTTCGCGACGGCCGCATGGAGCATGCCGACGCCTGCTTTGCCTTCCTGCCTACGCGCTCCAAGCTTGATCTGCTGGGCTGGGACGAGACGGATATCTTCGCTCACAGCTGAGCCGCGATCGCAACGTCTGATCGCTTTGCTTGGCGTCAGGGCGTCAGGTACAGGACGACGGCATAACGTGCCGCCTTGCCGATGGCGACGAACAGCAGGAATAGCGGCAGCTTCATGCGCAACAGGCCGGCGACCAGCGTCAGCGGGTCGCCGATGACGGGCAGCCAGGAAAGCAGCAGCACCGGCTGGCCGTAGCGGGCAAAGAGCGCCTCCGCCTTCTGTCGGCTTGCCGGAGAAACCGGAAACCAGCGTCGACCTTCGAAGCGGATCAGGAAGCGCCCCAGCGCGAAGTTGACGACGGCGCCGAGCACGTTGCCGAGCGTTGCCGCAACGAACAGGGCAGGGCGGCTTGTTTCTCCATGCAAGGCGGCAGCAACGACTGCAGCCTCCGACATGCCAAAGAGCAGCGTCGCCGACAGGAACGCAGCGGAAAAGACGCCGGCAAGAATTCCGAAATCCAGGATCAGCTCCTGTCCGTATGGCCGAGATCGCGCTCCGGCTCGATGATGTCGCGGATGCGCTGTTTCAGTTCCTTGGGACCGGGGAAGCCGCCGTCGCGCTTGCGTTCCCAGACGAGCGCGTCATCGACGCGGATCTCGAAATTGCCGCCGGTGCCGGGAATGAGCGCCACTTCGCCGAGCGATTGCCCGAAGGTCTGCAGCAGTTCCTGTGCCATCCAGCCGGCGCGCAGCAGCCAGTTGCATTGGGTGCAATAGAGGATGGTGATACGCGGTTTCGGATCCATCGGCCTGGTCTCGGACATGTGTCGGGGCGGCGACCATATCGGCGACGCCAGGCGGAAACAACTGCGTCGCTGCGCCTCAGATGCTCACGCCCTGCTCACATAATTGTCAACAAATTTAGTCATGTTTTTATCGGGGGATAGCTTGCTTTGCGCTGCCGTCGCGGCGAGACAATGCGGCATTGCACAAATTGTCGCACCCCAACCGCCGGAGAGGCCATTCATGACCGACGTCACCGCTTCCAGTTCCCGCCCGCGTACCATCCTGCCGGCGCTGGAAAAGATTTATCTGCCGCTGGATACATCAGCCGAGACGCTGCTGCGTGTTCTGGCGGGTGCCCTGCTCGCGGTCCACGGCTTCGGCAAGATCACCGATCCCTTCGGCGCGATCGGCATGGTTGAAGGCCTCGGCTTTTATCCCGGTGTCTTCTGGTCACCGCTGCTGGCTGCGACCGAATTCTTCGGCGGCATCCTGATCGCGATCGGCCTGCTGACGCGCCCGGCTGCTTTCGCCGGCATGATCGTTCTGCTTGTCACAGTCTACTTCCACGGCATCGTGCAGGGCGAGGGCCTCTTCGGCGCTGAGAAATCCATCCTCTGGGCGGCGATCCTGTTCTTCTTCGCCATCCGCGGCGCCAACAGCCAGTCGGTCGACGCCAAGCTCGGCAAGCAGTTCTGATTGATCGAACGATGACCAGGGAAACGGGGAGGCGGTGAAGACTGGCCTCCCCGTTTTCGTTTGGCGACACGTAGTGCCCATGCCGCCGGTCTGCCTTCAGGGAATACGCAATTCCGGATGGAAACCGTTTCACACTTTTCCTGGAATTGCTTGGGGCGTCACGCTGCGAATGGTCATGCGGTGGACCTTGCCCGACCGATCCTGCCAGTCGATCGACTGACCGACGGAAAGGCCGATCAAGGCCGCTCCAACAGGTGTCAGCACCGAGATGCGTCCGGCCTCGATGTCGGCCTCGCCGGGATAGACGAGCGTCACCCGCTTGGCAAAGCCGTTATCCGCCTCGAAGGCAACGGTGGAGCCCATCTGCACGCTGTCGGCAGGCAGCGCCTCCGGTGCGCCGATGCGGGCGCGGTCGAGCTCGCAGAGCAGCGCTTCGGCCACGTCGGGCACGCGGTCGAGCGCGGAGGACGCCAGCGCCGTCAGCCGCTTGTGATCCTCGGCATTGACGATGATGGGGGGAAGTTTCTTGCGGGATGCCGCCATGATGTGACCTGCCGTGTTCGGCCGTGGCGCCCACGGGCGCACTCGGAATCAATTTTCTGGGAATTCGGCGCTCGTTCAGCCGCGTCTAAAATTTCTTCTGCCGACGCGAAAGGCTCCCCTTACCCGGAGAGCGCAAGCATCCGGGCTGGGGTCAGGTTCCTGCGATCGGGCACACCCGGAAGCAGTGATAGGAAGAAATCGTCGACATCATGATGCCCCGAAGGTCGGAAAGTTTGACCGGGAAGTCAAGACCCGTGGCGGAGGTGGCAAAGCGCAGGGCGGATCATTGCGCCTCTTGAACAGCGGCCACGCTCGTGTTCAATCTCGGTTCGCGACGGCGAAGGGAAGGTGACGATGCGGGTATTGGTGGTTGAAAACATGGCGAAGACCGAGCTCGGCCAGGTGGGCACGGCGCTTCGCGAGGTCAAGGCGCAGATCGAGATCCACCGCGCCTATCTGGGCGAAACCGTTCCTGCGACGCCCGAAGGTTACGATGCGCTCGTCGTGCTTGGCGGCGAGCAGAGCGCGCTCGACGATGCCGCCTATCCCTATCTGCCTGATCTCGCCGCACTGATGCGCGCCTTCGGCGACAGCGGTCGCTCCGTGCTTGGCATCTGCCTCGGAAGCCAGCTTCTTGCGCGCGCCTATGGCGGGGAAAATCTGCTGGGCGCCGCCAGGGAGTTCGGCTGGTGCGAGATACAGGTGCGCGCCGAAGGCGCTGAGGACCCGGTGCTGTCCAGCGTCGGCCGGAGCTTCCCGATCTTCCAGTGGCACGGCGATACCTTTACGTTGCCCGAGGGCGCCGTCCATCTCGCCGAAAACGCCGTCACCACCCATCAGGCCTTCCGCATCGGCCGCGCCGCCTATGGCACCCAATTTCATTTCGAGGCGGACACGCACCTCGTCGAGGACTGGAACCGCGCCTTCGCGGATACGATCAACCGGCTCGATCCCACCTGGCTTGCCCGCTATCGCGAGCACGCTGCCCGCCATGGCCGGGAGGCCGATGCTGCCGGCCTGACGCTGGCGCGCGCCTGGGTGGCGACGATCGGTCGGCGTGAGGGCGCCGCCGCGAACGCGGATCCGGTATTGGAGGAGATGGACGGATGAGCGAGACACTAAACGGCGGTTGCTTCTGTGGCCGCATTCGCTATCGGCTGAAGGCCGCGCCGATGTTCGTCAATTGCTGCCATTGCAGCGATTGCCAGCGCCAGGTCGGCAGCGCTTTCGTTGTCAACGGCGTTATCGAGCGCGAAAATATCGAGCTCACCGAGGGCGAGCCCGTCATGGTGACGCTCCCCACCGACAGCGGCCGCCCGCACGACGTTTATCGCTGCGCCGAATGCCAGACGGCGCTCTGGAGCGACTATGGCCGGCGCGGCTGGCTCTCCTTCCTCCGCATCGCGAGCCTCGACCGTCCCTCGGACTTCTCGCCGGATGCGCACATTTTCACTCGCTCCAAGGTTAAGTGGCTGTCGCTCGAAGGCGGTGCTCCAGCCTTCGAGATCTATTACGACATGAAGACGATGTGGCCGGCCGAAAGCCTGGCGCGGCGCGAAGCGGCGGAAGCAAAGGCAAAAGCGTGACCGCCAGCGAACGTGAAAAGATGGCTGCAGGTGAATGGTACTCGTGCCTCGATGCCGAGCTCGAGACGCTTCGGCTGACGGCACGCGAAGCGGTCCAGCAGCACAACACCATGTCACCGGCCGCGCGCGGAAGCATGGCGCCGGCTTTGCGTGCACTGTTCGGTGCGGTTGCCGATGACGTCTTCATCGAAGCACCGTTCCATTGCTCCTACGGCATCAACACAAGTCTCGGCGCCCGCGTCTATCTCAACGCCGGCTGCACGATCCTCGACAGCGGTCGGGTGACGATCGGCGAGGGCACGATGCTGGGACCGAGCGTGCAGATCTATTGTGCCGAGCACCACAAGGACGCGGTTCTGCGTGGCCAGGGCCTCGAAGTCGCCCGCCCGGTGACGATCGGCGCGGATGTCTGGATCGGCGGCGGCGCCATCATCCTGGGCGGTGTGACGATCGGCGATGGTGCGATTGTCGGCGCCGGCGCGGTGGTGACGAAGGATGTGCCCGCCGGGGCGACCGTCGCCGGAAACCCGGCACGCCCGCTGCCGCGTGCAGGAAACTGAATACTTTAGACCTTTTCAAGGAGTGTTTTTCTTATGGTCGATGCGACGAAAACGATCCATGTGCGCCCGGCGCGGCGGGACGATGCGCCTGTTCTGTGCGCCTTCCTCAACGAGATCATCCGGATCGGCGGCACCACCGCCCATCAGACGCCGTTCACGCCAAAAAGCTTTGCGGAACACTATCTCGAAGGTCCCGGCTTCGTCAGTTGCTTCGTTGCGGAGGATGAGAATGGTGAGCCTTGCGCTTTCCAGGGACTGGAGCGCTCGGACGGAATACCCAAGGATTGGGCCGATATCGGCACCTTCTCCCGCCCCGGCAACAAGGTCAAAGGCGCCGGCACGGCGCTTTTCGAGGCCACCCGCGACCACGCCCGTTCCATCGGCTTCAAGGCGCTCAACGCCACCATCCGCGCCGACAACGTGGGCGGCCTCACCTATTACGGCAGGATGGGCTTCACAGACTACAAGATTGATAAGGCGGTGCCGCTGAGTGACGGGCGGCTGGTGGATCGGATTTCGAAGCGGTATTTGCTCGACGCGGACTGACGCGCGTCTTAGTGGCAAACCAAAAAGGGCGACCCGAGGCCGCCCTTTTCAAACGTAGAAGCATGCGGGTCTGCCGCTTACTCGTCGCCCATCTTGAGTGCGGCGATGAACGCTTCCTGCGGGATCTCCACCTTGCCGAACTGGCGCATGCGCTTCTTGCCGGCCTTCTGCTTTTCCAGAAGCTTGCGCTTGCGGGTGGCGTCGCCGCCGTAGCACTTGGCCGTCACGTCCTTGCGCAGCGCGGAGATGGTTTCGCGGGCGATAACATTGCCGCCGATTGCCGCCTGGATCGGGATCTTGAACATGTGCTTCGGGATCAGTTCCTTGAGCTTCTCGCACATCTCGCGACCGCGCTTTTCCGCCGCCATCCGGTGTACCATCATTGACAGGGCGTCGACCGGCTCGCCGTTGACGAGGATCGACATCTTCACAAGGTTGCCTTCCTTGTGGTCGGTGATCTGGTAGTCGAACGAGGCGTAGCCCTTGGAGATCGATTTCAGGCGGTCGTAGAAGTCGAAGACGACTTCGTTGAGCGGCAGGTCGTAGGTCAGCATCGCGCGGGTGCCGACATAGGTCAGCTCGATCTGGATGCCGCGCCGGTCCTGGCAGAGCTTCAGGATGCCACCGAGATAGTCGTCGGGCGTCAGGATCGTCGCACGGATCCACGGCTCGTGGATCTCGGCGATCTTGACGACGTCGGGCATGTCGGCCGGGTTGTGCAGCTCGCGTTCCGAGCCGTCGGTCATGAACAGCTTGTAGACGACCGAAGGGGCCGTCGCGATCAGGTCGAGGTCGAACTCGCGCTCCAGCCGTTCCTGGATGATTTCAAGGTGCAGCAGACCGAGGAAGCCGCAGCGGAAGCCGAAGCCGAGAGCTGCGGACGATTCCATTTCGAAGGAGAACGACGCGTCGTTGAGGCGCAGCTTGCCCATGGCCGAACGCAGGTCCTCGAAATCGGCGGCGTCAACCGGGAAGAGGCCGCAGAACACCACCGGCTGTGCCGGCTTGAAGCCCGGCAGCGCCTTGGCGGTCGGGCGCTTGTCTTCGGTGATGGTGTCGCCGACGCGGGTATCGGCCACTTCCTTGATCGAGGCGGTGATGAAGCCGATCTCGCCCGGGCCGAGCGCATCCATCGCGACCATCTTCGGCGTCAGCACGCCGACACGTTCGATCGTGTACTTGGCGTCGGTGCCCATCATCCGGATGGTCATGCCCTTCTTGAGCGTGCCGTCGATGATGCGCACGAGAACCATGACGCCGAGATAGGTGTCGTACCAGCTGTCGACCAGCAGCGCCTTCAAGGGGGCCGCATCGCCGCCGTCGCTCTTCGGCGCCGGCAGCTTGGTGACGATCGCTTCGAGCACGTCGGGAATGCCGAGGCCGGTCTTGGCCGAAATCAGCACGGCGTCGGACGCGTCGATGCCGATCACTTCCTCGATCTGTTCCTTGATCCGCTCCGGTTCGGCGGCGGGAAGGTCGATCTTGTTGAGCACGGTGACGAGCTCGTGGTTGTTGTCTATCGCCTGGTAGACGTTGGCGAGCGTCTGGGCTTCCACACCCTGGGAGGCGTCGACGACGAGCAACGAGCCTTCGCAGGCCGACAGCGAGCGCGAGACTTCATAGGCGAAGTCGACGTGGCCGGGCGTGTCGATCAGGTTGAGCACATAGGTTTCGCCATCATTGGCCTTGTAGTGCAGACGCACCGTCTGGGCCTTGATGGTGATGCCGCGCTCGCGTTCGATATCCATGCTGTCGAGCACCTGCTCGGACATCTCGCGCTCGGCGAGGCCGCCGGTGGACTGGATCAGCCGGTCGGCAAGCGTCGACTTGCCGTGGTCGATGTGGGCCACGATCGAGAAGTTGCGGATATGCGAAAGGGGCGTCTTCGAAGATGTTGTGCTCATGGGCCGCATATAGCAGTGCCTTCAACCGCCGCAAAGCGGGAAATGAAGGCTTCGTTCACTATAAATCGGGCTATTCGGCGCCTGCCTCAGCATCGACGAGCGCGCCGGCATTCGGCACCTGTGCGCTCCTGATCTCGAAGCTTTCGCGCTCGGCTGCTGGCACCTCGTCGCGTTTCCTCAGTCGCATGAGCACGAAGAGCGCATAAAGTGCTGCAACCGCCATCGCCGCATAGATGAAAGTGCGCTGCCCGAACACCGGTGTCAGCAGTGTCACCAGCATCGGCACGACGGTCGCGGCGATCGACCAGGCGACCAGCATGGTGCTGGCAAGCGGCACGAAATCGGCGGGATCCGTACGGTCGTTGGCATGGGCGTTGGCGATCGAATAGACCGTCTCGATCGCGCCGGCAAAGAGCGCAAAGACCAGCATCAAGAGGATCAGATTGCTGAAGGAGGCGGAGAGCGCGAAGAAACCGGCGACAAGGATCAACAGGCAGGTGCCGATCAGCACAAGGCGTCGGTCGATCCGGTCCGACAGCGTGCCCATCGGATACTGGATGGCGATGAGCCCAAACTGCATGACGAACATCAGATTGGCGACGTCGCGCTGGCTGACATCATTGGCGGCCGCATAGATCGGCGTGAAGCCCTGCACCACCATCGACAGGCCGCCGGCGGCAAGCACGCCGATGAAGGCAACGGGGGAATTGCGCCAGACCATCGGGATATCGATGCTGACCTTGGCCGGTGCCGGCGGCGTCGGCAGCCGCGTCAGGCCGATCGGCAGAAGCGCAAGGGCGGTGAAAAAGATGGTCACGAGCGGCGGCAGGTTGCCATCGGCCGGGATCTGCCCGAACAGCCAGGCGCCGGTGCCGAGCCCGATGACATAGGCCATGTAGAACAGCGCCATCGCCTTGCCGCGCCAGTGGTTCTCACTCGCATGGTTCAGCCAGCTCTGGGCGATAATGAAGTTGGTGTTGCCGGATGCACCATAAATGCCGCGGGCGAGTACCCAGAGAAGCGGGTGCATGCCGAGCGCGATCGTCAGTGCCGAGAGGATGACAAGCGCCATCGAGCAGGAGAAGGCGCGGGCATGGCCGACGCGGCGGATCATCGGCCCCGCGATGACGCAGCCGACGAGCCCGCCGAAGGCGATCATCGTCACGGCCGCACCCGGCACCCAGTCCGGCGCGTCCGAGCGCGTCAGCGCGAAGGGCACATAGGCGAGCATCATGCCGTTGCCGATCGCGACCGAAGTCATCGAGGCAACGATACTGGCGATCGAGGTCAGCGAGGAGGGCTGCGTTGTCATGTCCAACCTGTCGATGGAAGGCCGCGCCTTCGGGCGCGCTGGCGTGATGGATGAGGACTATCTAAAGTATTGAAGTGTAAGCTTTTCTCGTTTCTGCTCGCGAAGCTGCCATGATAGCCGAAAGGCCGTCGATGCGCTGTCGCCAAAGCGGCATCGCATGCCCGTATTTTCAGTCTTTCCCAGTCTTGACTCCACTATATGAGAAATGCAATCTCAAATAATGGAAAACATCACCGACCCCCTCGAACATGCCATCGGCGAGCGCATTCGCACCCTGCGCACGGAGCAGAATCTGACGCTCGACGAACTCGCCACCAGCTCCGGCGTCAGCCGGGCGATGATCTCGCGTATCGAGCGTGGTGAAGCGAGCCCGACGGCCCAGCTCCTCGCCAAGCTCTGCAGCGCGCTCAGCACCACGCTTTCAGCGCTCTTCGCCTTCGAGGCTAAGGAAGCATCTCCGCTTGCAAGGCGTGCAGACCAGCGCCTCTGGCGCGATCCGGAATCCGGCTATCTGCGCCGCTCCGTCTCGCCGGATGGCCTCGGCTCGCCGGTCGATATCGTCGAGGTCGAGTTTCCGCCGGGTGCGCGCGTCGTCTTCGAGCGGCAGCCGTCTGACCGAGGGATTACCCAACACCTCTGGCTCTTCTCCGGTCGGCTGGAACTGACAACCGAATCCGGCTCCCATTCGCTGGAAGCAGGCGACTGCCTGTTCATGGGGCTGGGGGCTGGCCACATCTTCCACAACCCTCACGATGAGCCGGCTCACTATGCCGTCGTCCTCTGCCGCACCAAGGTTTGATCATGTCCGATATCCAGATCCGTCTGCTCGATGAAACCCAGGCCCGCGCCGCCATGCCGGCGCTTGCCGAGGTACTGTCCGATTGCGTCGAGGGTGGCGCCTCGGTCGGTTTCATGCAGCCCTATCCGCCGGAATGCGCGGTTGCCTATTGGCAGGGCGTCGCCGAAGCGGTTGCCGGCGGCGACACGCTGCTGATGGTGGCGGAGGAAGCGGGCCGCATCCTCGGCACCGTGCAGGTCGGCGTTGCACAGATGCCGAACCAGCCGCACCGCGGCGATCTGAAGAAGCTGCTCGTTCATCGCGCAGCCCGCGGCAAGGGCCTGGCGCGGCGGTTGATGGAGGCTGTCGAACGCGAAGCGGCGGCGCGCGGCAAGACGCTGCTGGTGCTCGATACGGCGACCGGCAGCGAGGCGGAGGCGATCTATCCGCGCCTGGGCTGGGAGCGCGTTGGCGTCATTCCCGATTATGCGATGTGGCCGGAAGGCGGGCTCTGCGCCACCACGTTCTTCTACAAGCGGATCGCGTTGAGCGAGTGATCGACATTGGTGAAATTGCCCCTCACCCTAACCCTCTCCCCGCGGGGCGGGGAGAGGGGACGAGCCCGCCTCACAGTATTGTTGCACCGAGCCGTGGTGAGGGGGAGGTTCACGGTGCGATGCCTATTGTCGCCCGCGAGCGGGTGCCGCGAGTCTCCTTCGCCCCGCTGGCGGGGAGAAGGTGGCCGGCAGGCAGGATGAGGGGCCCCGTCGAGGTTGCGAAGTCCGAAACCTTGGGTACGGTACCGGCACCCGTCGATTGCCTTTCAGGACACCTCCCCATGCGCATCTTCTACACCGAGGATCATAAGCTCCGCGACGCTAAGACCGAGCTCTTCGGTGGCGAACTCGTGCCGCCCTTCGAGGCGCCGTTCCGTGCCGAATGGATTCTCGCGGCGGTAAGGGAAGCGGGTTTCAAAGATGTCGTCTCGCCGGAGCGTCACGAGCTCGAGGTCGCCCTTAAGCTGCACGCGCCCGATTATCTCGAGTTCCTCGAAACCGCCTGGTCGCGTTGGGTCGCCGACGGCTATCGCGGCGAAGCGATCGCGACCTGTTTCCCGGCCCGACGCATGCGCCAGCACCCGCCGAAAGATATCGACGGTGCGCTCGGCTACTATTCCTTCGCGGCGGAAACGGCGATCACCGAAGGCACCTATGCAGCTGCACGGGCGGCGATGGACTGCGCCATCTCGGCTGCCGACCACATCCATGCGGGCAACCGCGCCGCCTTCGCGCTCTGCCGTCCGCCCGGTCACCATGCGGCGATCGATCTTTATGGCGGCTATTCCTTCATCAACAATGCCGCCTGTGCCGCCCAGCGCCTGCGCGATCACGGCGCCCGCAAGGTTGCGGTGCTTGACGTCGACTTCCACCACGGCAATGGCACCCAGGATATCTTCTACGAGCGCGGAGACGTCTATTTCGCCTCGCTCCACGGCGATCCCGTCGATGCCTTCCCCTATTTCCTCGGCTTTGCTGACGAGGAGGGCGCCGGCGAGGGGCTTGGCACGACGAAGAACTATCCCTTGCCGCGTCGTACCGGCTACGATGTCTGGTCGGATGCCATGGCCGACGCGCTGTCACGCATCGCCGCCTTCGGTGCCGAGGCGCTGGTCGTCTCGCTCGGCGTCGACACCTTCGAGCGCGACCCGATCTCGTTCTTCCGGCTGACGTCTGAAGACTACATCCGCATGGGCGAGGCCCTGAAACGCTCAGGCTTGCCGGTCGTCGTCTGCATGGAGGGCGGCTACGGCGTGCCGGAAATCGGCCTCAACGTTGCTAATGTACTCAAGGGCATCGCCGCCTAATGCTGCTTAAGCCGTCAGCACGGTTTTTCGTTGACCCCTGTTGACCTCAACTTTACTTGAGGTCGTACGAGTGTTTCTGCCCGTCGCCAAAATGGTCATCGGCGGGCATTGAAGAGACACTTGAGGGAGAGTTCAATGAGCAGCAATGCAAAGGCGGACGTCGTCGCGCCGCTCTATCGCATCAACAAGTTTGCGGTTCCAACCGCCGCGCGGGTACAGTTTGTGGAGCTGGTGGAAAAGACCCTTGCGGTCATTCGCAGCCAGGATGGCTACGTCAAGGATCTGTTCCTCGAGCAGCATGCCGGCCCGGGAAAGTTCAACTTCTGCACCATGATCGAATTCGAAAGCGAAGCGTTCGCGCCGAAGGTCGCGGCAGCGATTGGGGAGTTCGACAGGAGTATCGGCATCGACCGCGAGGCGCTGATGGAGAAGCTCGGCGTCCAAACCGATTCCGCCAGTTACAAAAGCTTCCAGGCGGCCTGACATTCCGCCGCTCCGGCTTTCCCGGCCGGACTGGCGACCGACGCGTCGATGGCGCGTTAGGCCCGACTGCGAATTCGCGGGCTTCCGCCTTACGAAACGAAGAAAGACGACAGGCCCTGGCCGGCGGCAAAGGCCATGTAGGCAAGTACGGTGAAATAGACGGTCGTTGCGATCAGGAAGAGGTAGCCGCCGGCGACCATCAGCCCGTCGCGCTGGATGATGCCGAGCGAGAGCAAGAGGATCGCGATTCCCGGCAGTGTGTTCGACAGAGGGATGAGCCCGAGCGGGAACATCAACAGCACGCCGCCGGCCATGATCATCAGCCCGTTGAAGCGGTTCATCACCGCGCCCTGCGTCAGGAAACCCAGGCGCGGGCGGACGTAGCGATCGAGCTTGGAGACGATGCTCGCCCCCTTTTGCAAGGTCGGCACCAGCTTTTCGGTCTCGATCTTGCGGTCGAGAATGCGCTGCGGCACCCAGGGCAGGCGGTTGAGCGTGATCGATACGGAGATCAGGATGATTGCGGCGCCGAAAACCGTGCTGACGCCCGGTATCGACACCGGCAGCAGAAACGGCAGCGTCAGAAGCGCACAAAGTAGCAGAAATCCCTGTTCGCCGATCTCGGTCATCAGTTCGCGCAGGGTAATCGTCTCGCCGCGGATCGAGGCAATCATGCCGTTGAGCGTGTCGCTGAGACTGCGTTGCGTGTCGCCGAACTCGATTGCCATCAAATCTGCCTCGTCTTTATCAATGAGCGGCGGCGGAAAGCCGCACACATTTATCCTGGTCGCTAGATGTCCGTCCTATCAAGGGCATGTGAAGGATCGGTTATAGTGTGGCCCGACCGGCACACCCGGTCCGAGCAAACCGGCATTTGCCGGTAAACCATGGCGTGATTGGGACGCCTCTTCATCTTCCTGCCGCAATCGCTAGTATGAAGCACCTTTGAGCACCAATGGGGACAACTGATTCCATGATCAAGAAATGCGCCATTCTGGCTGTTGCGGCCATCTATCTTTCGGGATGCACGACCACCGATCCCTATACGGGTGAGCAGAAGATGTCGAACACCGCCGGCGGCGCGCTGATCGGCGCGGGCCTCGGTGCAGCGACCGGTCTGCTCGTTGGCGGCAGTGCTGCCGGACGGCGCGACTCGGCGCTTGTGGGCGCCGCAATCGGCGGCCTCGGCGGCGGCCTGATCGGCAACTACATGGACAGCCAGGAAGCGGAACTGCGCGCCCAGCTTCAGGGCACCGGCGTTTCGGTCACCCGCGCCGGCGACCGCATCATCCTCAACATGCCGTCGAACATCACCTTTGCGACCGACCGCGACCAGGTGATCCCGGCCTTCTACGACACGCTGAACTCGGTAGCGATCGTGCTGCGCAAGTTCAACAAGACGATGATCGACGTCGACGGTCACACCGATGCGACCGGCAGCGCCTCCTACAACCAGGGCCTCTCCGAGCGCCGTGCCGCCTCGGTGGCCAACTACCTGGCAGGCCAGGGCGTCGACCAGCGCCGCATGTCGGCCATGGGCTACGGCAAGGAGCGTCCGATCGCTTCCAACGCGACCGAGTCCGGCCGCGCGCAGAACCGCCGCGTCGAAATCTCGATCGCGCCGATCAAGGCCTGATCGGCAGACATCGATTGCTTGCAAGGGGCTGCGCCGCGAGGCGCGGCCTTTTTCATGTCTGCTTGAAACGGTAGCGCAGCAGGCGCCCCATACGGCGCAGCATCGGGACCGCGCTGAAGAACTGGATCGCGATCCGCGCCATCGGTGACATGCGCGCGATCTGCGCGGCATCGTAGTTGTAAATGTCTTCGAGCAGTGTCAGCCCGGGCACGCCCCTCTCCAGCGACCGTGCGTCCTCGATCCCCCAACGAAGCTCAGCACCTGTTGCACGCAAGGACGGGTTGAAGCGCAGCAGTTCGATGCCGAGATGGCTGTAGGCGTCGAAGACGATCTCGCCGCCGGCAAGGCAGGTGACGACCCGTCGCAGGAGGTCCCGCACTTCCTGATCGCGAAGATAGGGCAGCACCCCTTCGGCGACGACGATCGTCGGCCGATTGTCGGGGATGCGGTCGATCCAGTCCCGCTCGGTAATGGAGGAGGCGATTGCAGTGCAGCCGACGCGATCGGGAAAGAGGCGCTGCCGCAAGGCGATGACATCCGGAAAGTCGACGTCGAACCAGGCGACGGAGGAAGGCGGATCGAGCCGCAGGATCCGCGTGTCGAGGCCGCAGCCGAGGTTGAGCACGATCGCATCCGGATGGCTCGCGATGAAAGCCCTGGTCCATCGGTCGAGCAGATAGGCGCGCATCGCGATGCCGATCGTCATGTCGTGACCGACATCAGGCGCTTTCGCCTTGCCGTCGAGGCGCCGCAACAGCTCGGCAGCAAAGCGATCGTGCAGAAGAGAATCGGGTAGTGCGCTCTCCGCAGCCTTCGCTCGAAGCGTGATCAGCAGCGTTTCGCGCACGCCATGAAGGCCGATGCCCTCGGCTTCCATCGTTTCCTCCTGACCGCGCTCCATCGAATGAGTCGGGACGCCGCAGTCTTTTCGTTGCGACCCGCCGTCGTTTCGGCGGGCCGCATTGCCCGATAGGCTCACGCCACCGTGCGTCTCGCGCGCCGTACGCGCCTGGCGGTCAGCACTGCCAGCACGGGCAGCAGCGCGAACAGACCGAAAAGCCAGGTCGTCGCGAGCGCCACGCCACCCTCCGACGACGCCTCGATCCCGGCGAGGTTGGCAGTCAGTCCGGCAAGCGCTGCGCCGAGTGCAGCGGCAAAGAGCTGGACAGTGGTGATCGAGCTCGATGCCTTCTCCGCTTCGCCCTCCGGCGCGAATTCGTAGACGGCGGTAACGATATGCGGCCAGGCAAAGCCCATGCCGAAGCCGACCGCGATGATGCCGACGCAGAGCGGCGCGGCGATCACCAGGAACTCTGCGCCTGCCATCGGCATGAACAGGGCGATCAGGGCCAGGCCGATAAAACCGAAGGCCGGACCGGCAAAGATTGTCTGTTTCGCCCGTTCTCCGTGCCAATGAGCACTTGTCATCGATCCCGCCGTCCAGCCGATCGACATCAGCGCAGCGATATAGCCGGCCACCAGTGGCGATAGCCCATGCAATTCTTGCAGCAGGTACGGCACATAGATCTCCGGCTGCAGGCCGACCATCAGCAGGGTGATCGTAGCATAAAGGGCGGCCAGCGGGGAGGTGAGTGTGAAGCTGCCGGAGGGCAGAAGCTTGCCCGTCACTCGACGTTCGACGAATAGAAGGCTCAGGAACAGGAGGATCGCAACGCCGACGCAGCCGATCTGCTCCGAGGCCATCGTGCGCGTGCTCGCGACCGAAAGCGCAAGCACGATGCCGACGAGGAGCAGGAGTTGCAGCAGAGGGAGCGGCGTGCGCTCCTCTTCGCCGGTGGCCTTGCGCGGCAGCGTCGAGAAGGCGAGTGCGGCAAGCAGCGCCGTCAGCGGCAGGAGAGACCAGAAGGCAACGCGCCAGGTGGAGAACTCGGCAAACATGCCGCCGATCGCGGGCCCGATCAAGGTCGCCGTTCCCCAGGTTGCCGAAATCAGCCCGATGGCGCGGGTCCAGAGTTCGGGCCGGAAGACCTGCCGGATCACGCCGTAGGCGAGCGCATAGAGCAGGCCGCCGCCGAAGCCCTGGATCGCGCGGCCGGCAAGCAGCATCGCCATCGAAGGGGCTGTGGCGCAGAAGAGCGTCCCCAGGCCGAAGACGAGCGCGCCGATCGCATAGGCGCCGCCGGCGCCGACGGCGCCGAGCAGCCGCGCCGACAATGCGGCGCCGAGGATCGAAGTCGCGACGAAGACGGTGGTGCTCCAGGCATAATATTCGAGCCCGCCGATCTCGCGCACGATCGACGGCATGATCGTCGTCACCACGTAGATGTTGAGCGCATGCAGCGCGACGCCGCCGCTGAGCACCAGCGAATGCACGGCGTTTTCGCCCGTCAGCAGCGCGCGCCAGCCGGCTTCCTGTGGGGGAGCGGGAGTTTTTTCAAGCATGTCAGTACCTCACGCAGGACATCGCAAGCGAACGCGCACCGGCTCATCCGGTATCGGAAGATCGCGTTCGCTCGGCGGTGCCGCTATGTCAGTGGAGCGCAGCCTCGCCAAAATGCGTGAGCTTGTCCGGGTTGCGCATGATGAAGATGTCGTTGACGTTTCCGTCACGGTCATAGCCGAAGGCGACCGTCGCGGCGATCTCGTTTTTCGCCTCGTCCCGAAGCACGATGCCGCGACCGCCATTGATGTCGCCGATTTCCCAGACGTAATGCGCCCAGTATTCGGTAAGCCGATCGATGATGAAGGCGAGCACGGTCTCCTTGCCGGAGAGCACGCCAAGCACGGTCGCCACCTTGCCGCCGCCGTCGGCCGTCAGCTTCACGTCGGCCGAAAGCAGCGTCGTAAGTCCGGCGACGTTGCCGCCGTGGATTGCCTGGTGGAACGCGGATAGCAGCTCATCCTGGCGCTCGCGCGGGGTCTGGTGCCGGGTTTTCTCCAGGCCGATATTCGTCTTGGCGCGCGATACCAGCTTGCGGGCGGCCGTCTCCTGCATGTCCAGGGTTTCCGCCACCTCGTCATAGGGCTGGCCGAAAATCTCGTGCAGCAGATACGCTGCGCGCTCCTTCGGTGTCAGCCGCTCGAGCATCAAAAGGAATGCGGTGGTGAGCGAGGAGGTCAGCGCCAGCTTCTCCTCGGCATTGTCGTCGCTTGTCGTGTGGATCGGCTCGGGCAGCCACGCGCCGACATAGTCGACGCGTTTGCGGTGCGCGGCCTTCAGCAGATCCAGGCAGCGGCGCGTGCAGGCGGTCGTCAGCCAAGCCGCCGGCGTTTCGATCGATGCCCTGTCGACCTCCTGCCATTTCAGGAACGTGTCTTGCACCGCGTCTTCTGCATCGGCGCGCGAGCCGAGGATGCGGTAGGCAAGGCCGAGGAGGCGCGGGCGCGCCTCCTCGAAGATCTGCATGTGCTGCCTGTCATTCATGTCAGTGCCTCGAAATCTGGATGCGGTTCCAAAGGTTGATCATCGCCACCGTCGAGGTGATGACGCTGATCTCCTTCTCGCTGAAGTGCTGGCGCAGCTCGGCGCGGAGCGGTGCGAAGTCGGTGCGCGGTTCGAGTTCGGTCAGCGCTTCGGTCCAGGCAAGCGCTGCCTTCTCGCGCGGTGTGAAATCATTCACCTGGTCCCAGACGATGATTCGGTCGAGCCGTTCGTTGCTCTCGCCCTCGGCGCGGGATTCCTTGGTGTGCATCTTCACGCAGAAGCCGCAGCGGTTGATCTGCGAGGCGCGCAGCTGCACGAGATTGTGGATCGTCCGGTCGAGCCCGTGCAGGTCCATGGTCTTGTGCACATCGGCGAGCGCGCCGAGCACATCCGGGATTTCCTGTTCGTAGCGGACGGCTTTCGTATCGGTCATGGTCTCAACTCCATCGTTGTTGTGTTGCCTATGACCATGTGACGATTGACGTCGAAAGCCTGTGACGCGGCTCTACGATTTTTCTCGAAAATCGCCAAGAAAAATACAGGTCCGCAATATTTAGATGAAATTTCAATGTGTTGGCGAGACGCGATTTCTCGCGGCGTATCAGGCTTTCGGCGGGTAGCTGTGCTCGCCGCCGCGAAAATCGGTGACCGTGTAGCAGCCGCCGCCATCGGCCGCGATCGTCGCGGCGCTGATGACCGCCTTGCCGTGACCACCTGGAATGTCGAGGATGTAGGTCGGCTGGCAAAGGCCGGAGACCCGGCCGCGCAGGGCTGCGACCAGCGCCTGGCCTTCCTCGATCGACAGACGGAAATGGCTGGTGCCAGGGGCCAGATCCGGGTGATGAAGATAATAGGGCTTGATCCGTGTCTCGACGAAGGCGCGCATCAGGCTAGCCAGCACATCCGCGTCGTCGTTGACGCCCCTCAAGAGCACCGACTGGCTGACCATGACGATGCCGGCATCGATCAGTCGTGCCGAGGCGGCGCGCGCCTCTTCAGTCAGCTCGCGCGGGTGGTTGGCGTGCAGAGCCACATAGGTCGCCTTGCCGTTAGCCTTCAGTGCAGCGATCAATTCGGCGTCGATGCGCGACGGCTCGACCACCGGTACGCGGGTGTGGAAGCGGACGATCTTCACATGCGGGATCGGTTTCAGCCGTTCCATGAGCTCGGTGAGCCGCCGCGGCGACAGCACCAGGGGATCGCCGCCGGTGAGGATCACCTCCCAGATTTCCTCGTGTTCGGCGATGTAGGCGATCGCCGCATCGAGTTCGGCGGGTGTCAGCGTGCCGAGCCCCTGCGGCCCGACCATCTCGCGGCGGAAGCAGAAGCGGCAATAGACCGGGCAGACATGCACGGCCTTCAAGAGCACCCGATCCGGATAGCGATGGACGATGCCGGCAACGGGACTGTGCGGCTTGTCGCCGATCGGGTCTTCGCGCTCTTCGGGAAGCAGCGTCAGCTCGGCGGCATCGGGCACGAACTGCCGGGCGATCGGATCGGCGGGATCGGTGGGATCGATGAGGCCGGCAATGACAGGGCTGATCGCAACCGCATAACGCTCGGCGACGGCGGCAACCGCGGCCTCATTGCTGCGGTCGACGAGACCTGCCTCAACGAGCTCTCGCGCAGTCTTGATCGGGCGATGTACGTTCACGGCTGCGTCTCCGCCACCGGTGCCCAGAGCACCTGGTCGATACGCGACGCACCGGTTGCAAGCATCACCAGCCGGTCGAAGCCAAGCGCAATGCCGCTCGCTTCGGGCATGATCGCGAGTGCTGCCAGGAAATCCTCGTCGAGCGGGTAGGTCTCGCCGTAGACACGCGCCTTTTCCGCCATTTCCATCTCGAAGCGCCGGCGTTGTTCGGCGGCATCCGTCAACTCGCCGAAGGCATTGGCGAGCTCGACGCCGCAGGCATAGAGCTCGAAGCGCTCGGCGACGCGCCGGTCGCGCGCGGCCGGTCGCGCCAGCGCCGCTTCGGCAGTCGGGTATTCGTCGAGGATCGTCGCACGGCCGAAGCCGAGATGCGGCTCGACCTTTTCCACGAGCACGCGGCTGAAGAGATCGGCCCAGGTGTCGTCGGAGGCGACCCGAAGTCCGGCTGCGGTCATAGCTGCGGCGAGGCGCTCGCGGTCGGTCTCGCCGTCGGCGGCGACCGAGGTCAGCAGGTCGATGCCGGCAAAGCGCTCGAAGGCGTCCGCGACGCTCAGCCGCTCGGGCTTGGCGAAGGGGTCGCAGATGTGTCCCTGGAAGGTGAATTGTTTGGCCCCGGTGGTCTCTGCCGCAAGAGCGAGGATCTCGGCGCAGTCGCGCATCAGCGCCTCGTAGCTTTCGCCGGCGCGGTACCATTCGAGCATGGTGAATTCAGGGTGATGCAGCGGTCCACGCTCGCGGTTGCGGTAGACATGGGCGAAACAGGCGATGCGCCGTTCGCCGGCGGAAAGCAGCTTCTTGCAGGCAAATTCCGGCGAGGTGTGCAGATAGAGTGGATGGCTCGATCCGTCGTGATGGAGAGCCTCCGTCGCGAAGGCGTGCAGATGCGCCTCGTTGCCGGGCGAGACCTGCAGCGTCGCCGTGTCCACCTCGATGAAATCGCGTGTCTCGAAGAACCGGCGCAGGGCCGATTGGATCCGGTTGCGGCCGAGAAGAAACGGGCGCCGGTCGGCATGGACATCGGGTGTCCACCAGGGTGAGGCATGCGACATGATCGGTTCAGTCCAGGCTTTCTTCGCGCAGACAGCGGCTCAGGCTGGCTATTTGCACGAAATTAGGGTAGTTGCGGCGCGAAATCCTTCTTTCCGCGTCCTTCAGGGCCAGTGTTTCCGGCCCGCGGTGTCGCGCATACCTCTGTTACAAGGAAGACTAATGGTCAAGGTCATCGCTTCATCTGTCCGTAAGGGCAACGTTCTCGACGTCGACGGCAAGCTCTATGTCGTGCTTACCGCCCAGAACTTCCACCCGGGCAAGGGCACGCCGGTGACCCAGGTCGACATGCGCCGCATTTCCGACGGCGTGAAGGTCTCCGAGCGCTACCGCACGACCGAACAGGTCGAGCGCGCCTTCGTCGAAGACCGCGAGCACACCTTCCTCTATGAAGATGCCGAAGGCTTCCACTTCATGAACCCGGAAAGCTATGACCAGCTGGTCATGAGCACCGACGACATCGGCGACCTCAAGGCCTACCTGCAGGAAGGCATGGCCTGCATTCTTTCGGTGCACGAAGGTCTGGCGATCGCCATCGACCTGCCGCGTCACGTGACGCTCGAAATCACCGAGACCGAGCCGGTCGTCAAGGGCCAGACGGCATCGTCGTCCTACAAGCCGGCGGTTCTCTCGAACGGCGTCCGCACGCTGGTTCCGCCGCACATCCAGGCCGGCACCCGCGTCGTCATCGCGACGGAAGACGGTTCCTACGTCGAGCGCGCCAAGGACTGAGGCTGACGCCGAATAACAGTTGAACGGGGACGGTGGCGAAGGCTGCCGTCCCCGTTTTCGTTCCGGGAAGAGCTTGATGAGCAACCAGAAATTTAAGGGGAGCATTTCGAAAAACGGGTGCTAGGATGCCGGCGCTGATACGACAGTTGTCTCAAGAGGGCCTGCATGTTCCCATTGTCGCATATGATGAAGTCGTTCATTCGCAAGGGTCGCCTGACGGTGATCGACGCCGACGGCAAGCGCCACGTCTTTTCCGGCACGCCCGGACCGGAGGTGACGATGCGGCTCACGGACAAGAAGCTCTACCGCAGCCTCGTCTTCAACGCTGAACTCGCCGCCGGCGAAGCCTATATGGACGGCACCATGCGCTTCGAGGAGGGCTCGACGCTCAGGGACTTCCTGACGCTTTTCTCGATCAATCGGCTGTCGCTCGGGTCCTATCCGATCCAGAAACTTCTGCGGGCGGTGAAGATGCGGTTCCGCAAGCGGCAGCAGGCCAATCCCAAGGGCAAGGCGCAGCAGAACGTCGCGCATCACTACGATCTCGGCAACGAATTCTACAAGCTGTTCCTCGACGAGAACATGCTCTACTCCTGCGCCTATTTCCGCGAGCCCAACGAGACGCTCGAAAAGGCCCAGCGCAACAAGCTGAGGCTGCTCGCCTCCAAGCTCTGCCTGGAACCCGGCATGAAGGTGCTGGATATCGGCTGCGGCTGGGGCGATCTCGCGATGTACCTTGCCGAGCTCGCGGATGTGCAGGTGCTCGGCGTGACGCTTTCCAAGGAGCAGCAGGCGCTTGCCACCGAACGGGCGCGGAAGGCAGGTCTAGGGGACCGGGTGCGTTTCGAGCTTAAGGATTACCGCGATGTCCAGGGGCCCTTCGACCGCATCGTTTCGGTCGGCATGTTCGAACATGTCGGCGTGCATCACTATGACGAGTTCTTCAAGAAGCTGAATGCGCTGATGCCGGATGACGGCCTCGCGGTGCTGCATTCGATCGGTCACATGAGCCCCCCCGGCATGGCGAGCTCCTGGCTTCGGAAATACATCTTCCCGGGCGCCTATTCGCCGGCGCTCTCGGAGGTCTTCGAGGTGGTCGAGCGCAACAGTCTTTGGGTCACGGATCTCGAATTCTTGCGGGTGCACTACGCCACGACGCTCGCCCATTGGGGCGCGCGCTTCGAGGCCAACCGCGACAAGGTGATCGGGCTTTATGACGAGCGCTTCGCCCGCATGTGGGAGTTCTATCTGATCAGCGCCGAGATGATGTTCCGCACCGGCAGCCAGCTCGTCTTTCACATGCAGCTCTCGCGCTCGCGCGATGCGGCGCCGATCGTGCGCGATTACATCACCGATCGTCAGCGCGATTTCATGGCCCGCGAACAGGCGCTCGCCCTCAACCTTTGAACGGGTGATCGCCGTCGCCGTTCCAGCGCAGCCGCTTGTAGTCGAAGCCGAATTCGAGCGTCGGCTTGACGATCGCGAAGAAGGGCGAGAGGTCGAAATCCCTGGGCGTATAGAGCGAGTGGTGCCGGATGTGCAGGATCTCCTCGCGCGAATAGGTCGAGGTCGCCGCCGCCCGCCCGGGCGCGCGTGTGACTTCCGGCAGGATCGGATAGCGGATCTGCTCGAAGGCGGCAGCAATCAGCGTCGAGCAGATCGCCCGCGTCGGATCGCCGGAGCCGAAGGCAAGCAGGCGCCGCCGCCAGCGCACCGGCACCGGCGGGGTCGGCATGAAGTAGCGCAGCATGTCGAGGATGTTCTTCAGGTCATACTTCATCCCGAGCCGCGAGATCATGAAGCCGACGAGCGCCGTGCGATCATCCGGCGTCAGCGCGATCGGCCGGCAGATGCGCGTGTTGAACGACGCGTATTTCTTCAGCGGCACCGCAACACAACCCTCGCCGATATTGACCTCGATGAGTTGTGGCCGCTCGATGACCGGCAGCGTTGCCTGGTCGAGCGTCAACGGCATCTGGTCGCCGGCAAAGAACGCGGCGTGTGACCAGGTCGATTGCGTCAGATACTTGATCGCCGCCGAAACCCTCTGGTTGCCCTCGATCAGGAGAACGTCGCCCGGGCGCAGCGTGCGCGCCAGGGTTTCCTGATCGGAAGGGGTGTAGGGCTCGTAGCCGGATGTCTGCGCTTGCAGCCGCGCGGCAAGCCTGGCTCCAAGCCGATCCAGTAACGTGTCCTTGCTTTCGGAAAGCGGATAGATGGTCCTCATCGAGGCGATCGCTCCGGAAATGAAGGGAATTCGCGAGAGCCTTCATCGTGGCTCAGCCGCAACACTCTGTCGAGAGATTGTCGCATGATTGCATGGCTTTGGCCTTGACGGTGCCGTCTCGGTTTTCTATTTTTAGAATTATTCTAAAGAAGGTTTTCTCCCAATGTTTTCGCGCCTCTTCGCCCGTTCCAAACGTCCCTTTCTTTCCTTAAGCGAGCAGGAAATCCTGGCGCTCGCGATCTCGTCCGAAGAGGACGACGGACGCATCTATCTCGCCTATGCCGATGCGCTCCGGCAGCAATATCCCCACTCGGCAAAAGTGTTCGAGGAGATGGCGGAGGAAGAAAGCCACCACAGACAGTGGTTGATCGATCTGCACGTCCAGCGCTTCGGCAGCCGCATTCCCCTTGTCCGGCGCGAACACGTGCGCGACTTCCCCGAGCGCAAGCCCGACTGGCTGATTGCCGAAATGCCGATCGAAAAGGCGCGCGAGGAAGCCGAAGCGATGGAGGAAGCGGCGCACCGTTTCTATGTCGAGGCCGCGGCGAGAACCCAGGATGCCGCCACCCGCAAGCTGCTCGGCGATCTCGCGATCGCGGAAAAATCGCATGAATCGCTCGCCCGGCGGCTTGGCGAAGAGCACACGCCCGAAGACGTGCGCGCCGAAGAGGACCAGACGTCGCGCCGTCAGTTCATCCTCACTTACGTACAGCCCGGCCTTGCCGGCCTGATGGATGGTTCGGTTTCGACGCTGGCGCCGATCTTTGCCGCCGCCTTCGCCACCCAGGATACCTGGCAGACCTTCCTCGTCGGTCTCTCGGCCTCTGTCGGCGCCGGCATCTCCATGGGCTTCACCGAGGCGGCCCACGATGACGGCAAGCTTTCAGGCCGCGGTTCGCCGATCAAGCGCGGCCTTGCCTCCGGCATCATGACCGCACTCGGCGGCCTCGGCCACGCGCTCCCCTATCTGATCCCGCATTTCTGGACGGCGACCGCCACGGCGGCGGTGATCGTCTTCTTCGAACTCTGGGCGATCGCCTTCATCCAGAACCGCTATATGGAAACACCGTTCCTGCGGGCGGCATTCCAGGTGGTGCTCGGCGGTGGCCTGGTGCTCGCGGCCGGCATCCTGATCGGCAACGCGTGACGGGTGCGCGGCAAATACGAAAAAGGGCCGGTCTGACCGGCCCTTTTTGAAACTCTTTACTTTGCTTTGGATCAGTTGCCGACCGAGCCGACGACGACTTCGGCGCCGTTCTGGATGGTGACCCAACGGCCGCTGTGGTTCGAGGCCTGGCGCTTCAGGTAGCGGTAGGGCGTGTTGGTCCAGAGCCTTACGCCGTTTTCGAGATTGTCGAGAATGAAGTCGCCCTGCGCCGTGCGCACGGTCAACACCGCATGGCCTTCGCCATCGGGCTTGCGAACGACGGTGATCAGGAGATCGCTCGCCGGGAAGCCCTTGCTCATCAGGCGCTTGCGCTTCTCAAGCACGAAGTCCTCGCAGTCGCCGGCGTTGTCCGGATAGGACCAGACTTCGTCCCTGCCGTGCAGTTCCAGGTCGGTGACCGGCGTGATCTCGCGATTGACCGCAGCATTCACCTGCCGGATGGCGGCCCAGCCGCGTTCGGTCACGCGCGGAGCAACCGTTCCCTTGGAGCGCACATTGCATTCGCTCTTGTACTTCTGGCAGAATTCGTAGTGGCCGATCGGCTGCGATGTCGCCGAGCCGGTCTGCATCCATGGAGAAGAACCTGCCTGTGCAGGAATTGCCGTGTTTGCTGAAATGAAAAGTGCGCAGAACGCCGCGATACTTCCCTTAACTCCAGTCCAAGACGCCATACAAGTCCCCTGCAACGCGGTATGCCGGGCTCTTCCTGTCCGGACGTATTCGCGCAATCCTGAGTTGAAGGCAGCTTCTTTAGGTTCGTCCCCGTCGCTGCTCTAATCGTTAATAAAGAGTTAATAGCGTCGGCGCGGCAGAGTCAATCGCCGGAATCGGGACATCGGATTTTATGGTTAAAAGCGAGACCACGCGCACGAAAACCCTTGCATCGTGGGCGGTCCACGGCGCTCGGCGGTTTTTGGGCAATTTGCGGCGGAAGGGGCGGGGCGTTCTCCCGCCCGGGCTCAGGCGAGCATCGTGCCGATGGCCTGCTTCATTTTAGCGATATCTTCTTCGCGCGAAAGGCGATGGTCGCCATCGCGGATGAGTGTCATGACGACATCGTCGGAGGGCAGGTGCTCCATCAGCCGCAGCGCATGGGTATAGGGAACGTCGGGGTCGCGCATGCCTTGCAGAATGTGCACCGGACAGCCGGTGGTGATCGTGCCCTCAAGCACCCGGTTCACGCGCCCGTCTTCGATGAGGACGCGGGTGAAGATGTTCGGCTCCGGGCTGTACTCGGAGGGTTCCTCGAAAAAGCCGCGTTCGGCAAGCGAAGTTTTCTCCGCTTCCGTCAGATTGGGTTCGATCAGTTCGGCGGTGAAATCCGGCGCCGGCGCAATCAGCACCAGGCCGGCGACACGGTTTCCGTCGCCACGCTGCCTGAGCTCCTGGATGACCCGCAGCGCAATCCAGCAGCCCATCGACGAGCCGATCAGCACGACGCGGCCCGGCGCCGCCCGATCAATGACCGCAAGGCTCTCCTCGAGCCAGCGCGAGATCGTGCCATCGGTGAAGGCGCCGCCGGAGGCGCCGTGGCCGGAATAGTCGAAGCGCACGCAGGCCGCGCCCCGTTCCATGGCATAGCGCTCGACCTCGACCGCCTTGGTGCCGGTCATGTCCGAACGGTAGCCGCCGAGCCAGACGAGCGTCGGCTGTCCCGATGGCTTCTCCGGGTGGCGCACGCGCATCGCGATCCTGCGCTGAGCCGCATCCGTGCCGACCTCGATGAAGCTGATTTCCGTCTCGGCTGGCGTATTGTGCATGCCCGTAATCTCCAAAAGCCCGTTTAACTGGCGATTTTCTTTCTAAAACAGATTCGCCTTGGTATCGACAGGTGGTGATTTTCCTTGAAAGCCGTGCTATTGACTCTCGCGCCGCAATTCACACATTGCCGTCGGTGACAGATTCAGGCGCTTCGTTTGTGATCGCGCCGGCGAACGAATTAAACAACATTTCGGAAATAGCTCGAGGAGAGTACGACCATTCGCAGACCGTTCAAAACGGACGCCCCCGTCAAGGAGGGACCGCGCTCAAACAAGGAAATCCGGGTGCCCCGGGTTCAGCTTATCGATGCCGAAGGCCAGAATATCGGTGCCGTCCCGATCGACCAGGCGCTCCGCATGGCGGAAGAAGCAGGTCTTGATCTGGTAGAGATCGCACCGAACTCCGAACCGCCGGTGTGCAAGATTCTGGATCTTGGCAAGCTGAAATACGCCAACCAGAAGAAGGCGGCCGAAGCGCGCAAGAAGCAGAAGATCGTCGAAATCAAAGAAATCAAGATGCGCCCGAACATCGACACGCATGACTATGACGTGAAGATGAAGGCGATGAACCGGTTCTTCGAGGACGGCGACAAGGTCAAGGTCACGCTGAAGTTCCGCGGCCGCGAAATGGCCCACCAGGAACTGGGCATGAAGCTTCTGCTCCAGGTCAAGGATGATACCCAGGCGATCGCCAAGGTGGAGGCCGAGCCGAAGCTCGAAGGCCGCCAGATGATGATGGTTCTGGCGCCGCGCTAAGCCGCCGCTGCCGTCAGTCGTAAGACCAAATTGATGAAAGCCGCCTTCCGGGCGGCTTTTTTCTTCGAGGCCGGCGGCGGCCGCCGCAGATCGCGCTCCCGCCTAGAGCATGCGCTGACGAACGTGCTAGAGATGTATGGGGAAGCGTTCGGCCACCGCTTGCAGCGCCATCTTCGATTCCCCAGTTGCGCTTTTCGGCATGTGCGGTTATAAGCCCCCGTCCGAACGGTCCGGCAGGGCATGCCGTGGCCGTTCTTAACGCTGGAAATGGACCTCGTCTGTCCGTTTCGAATTCTTAAGAAAAATGGAGTAGCAAAATGCCCAAGATGAAGACGAAATCGTCTGCCAAGAAGCGGTTCAAGATCACCGCTACTGGCAAGGTTCGTGCAGCAGCTGCTGGCAAGCGCCACGGCATGATCAAGCGTTCCAACAAGTTCATCCGCGACGCACGTGGAACCATGGTTCTCGCGGAGCCTGATGGCAAGAAGGTCATCAAGAACTACCTGCCCAACGGTCTCTAAGACTTTCAGGCATTTTGGACACGTTAAGGAGATCATGACATGGCACGTGTAAAACGCGGCGTAACCGCTCACGCCAAGCACAAGAAGACACTCAAGGCAGCCAAGGGCTTCTACGGCCGCCGCAAGAACACCATCCGCGCTGCGAAGGCTGCGGTTGATCGTTCGAAGCAGTTCGCTTACCGCGACCGCAAGGTCAACAAGCGCAACTTCCGCGCTCTCTGGATCCAGCGCATCAACGCTGCCGTCCGCGAATTCGGCCTGACCTACGGCCGCTTCATCGACGGCCTGAACAAGGCTGGCATCGAAGTCGACCGCAAGGTTCTGTCCGACATGGCTATCCATGAGCCGGCAGCATTCGGCGCCCTCGTCGAAGCTTCCAAGAAGGCGCTTGCCTACCTCAAGGAAGCCGGCACGACAAACGAGTTTGAAAGCGCTGTCCGTTAAGCCAGCGTTTTCCCAAAACCGTACTTAAAATTCGTTGGGAAACCCGCGCTGGCAGGGCTAGCGCGGGTTTTTCTTATTTCGCGAGATGAACGTGCGAGACGATCGAAAGGAACTGCCCCGGTTCCACCTTCCGACGACGCTTCAGCCGGGCCTCCGGCTTCGTCGTCCCTGCGTCTTTGCACTGGCATTCTTTGCGACCGCGGCGCGATCACATTCCTGAAGACTTGAGCCGATATAGAACCGAACCCATTCCCGCATCGAGGCAGGACAGAATGAGCGAACTGGAAACACTGGAACGGATACTGCTGGCGGACATCGATGCCGCAGGTGATGAGGGATCGATCGAGGCCGTGCGCGTCAACGCGCTCGGCAAGAAGGGCTCGATCTCCGAGCTCCTGAAGACGCTGGGCACCATGACGCCGGAAGAGCGCCAGACCCGCGGTGCGCAGATCAACGCGCTGAAGACCACGGTCGCCGACGCGATCGCCGCCCGCAAGTCGGCGCTGAAGGATCAGGCGATCGCCGAGCGCCTGGCGCGAGAGACCGTCGACATCAGCCTGCCGGTCCGCTCGTCGCCCGCCGAGCGCGGCCGCATTCATCCGATCAGCCAGATCGTCGACGAGATCACCGCGATCTTCGGCGACATGGGTTTCTCGATTGCCGAAGGTCCGGATATCGAGACCGACTACTACAACTTCACGGCGCTGAATTTCCCGGAGGGCCACCCGGCCCGCGAGATGCACGACACCTTCTTCTTCAATCCGGATGAGAAGGGCGACCGCAAGGTGCTGCGCACGCACACCTCGCCGGTGCAGATCCGCACCATGGAAGCGCAGCAGCCGCCGATCCGCATCATCATCCCCGGCAAGACCTATCGCCAGGATTCCGACGCGACCCATTCGCCGATGTTCCACCAGGTCGAAGGCCTGGTGATCGACAAGGCGGCGAACGTCGCCAACATGCGCTGGGTTCTGGAAGAGTTCTGCAAGGCCTTCTTCGAGGTCGACCAGGTGACGATGCGCTTCCGTCCGTCGTTCTTCCCCTTCACCGAACCGTCCTTCGAAGTCGACATCCAGTGCGACCGCTCCGGCCCGATCGTCAAGTTCGGCGAGGGCACCGATTGGATGGAGATCCTCGGCTGCGGCATGGTGCATCCGAACGTGCTGCGCTCTGGCGGGCTTGATCCGGACGAGTACCAGGGTTTTGCCTGGGGCATGGGCCTCGACCGCATCGCCATGCTGAAATACGGCATGCCGGACCTGCGTGACTTCTTCAATGCCGACGTTCGCTGGATGACCCATTACGGCTTCCGCCCGCTGGACATGCCGACGCTGTTCGGTGGTCTCTCGGCCTGATCGCGCAGCTGATCAGAGCGGATGCGCTCACATTCGTTCGCGCTTCCGCTCTTTCTTTTTGTTTTGCCGCATTTGTGCGACGTCAGGTGATGCCACCTGACTGCAAAATGCTCTAGGACACAGGTGAAATCATGAAATTCACGCTTTCCTGGCTCAAGGACCACCTTGATACCGACGCTTCGCTGGAAGAGATCTGCGCGCGGCTGACGATGATCGGGCTCGAGGTCGAGGACGTCGACGACAAGGCCGCCTTCAAGCCCTTCGTTATCGCCAAGGTCGTCTCGGCCGAGCAGCATCCGAATGCCGACAAACTGCGCGTGTTGATGGTCGACACCGGCTCGGGCGCCCCGATCCAGGTCGTCTGCGGCGCGCCGAATGCGCGCACCGGCCTCGTCGGCGCCTTTGCCGCTCCCGGAACCTACGTGCCCGGCATCGACGTGACGCTCGCCGTCGGCACCATCCGCGGTGTCGAAAGCCGCGGCATGATGTGCTCGGAAAAGGAGCTGCAGATCTCCGAAGACCACAACGGCATCATCGACCTGCCGGCTGACGCGCCGGTCGGTACGAGCTACGCCGCCTATGCCGGTCTCGACGATCCGATGATCGAGATCAACCTGACGCCGAACCGCCCGGACTGCACCAGTGTCTACGGCATTGCCCGTGACCTCGCGGCCTCCGGCCTCGGCACGCTGAAAGCACGGCCTGCGCCCTCCTTCGCCGTCGAAGGCGAAACGCCGGTGAAGCTGACGCTCGACCTCGGCGAAGACAGGCACTTGTGCCCCGGCTTCTCGTTGCGGCTCGTGCGCGGCGTCAAGAACGGCCCGTCGCCGAAGTGGATGCAGCAGCGGCTGCTGGCGATCGGCCTTCGCCCGATCAACGCTTTGGTCGACATCACCAACTACATGACCTTCGACCAGGGCCGGCCGATGCACGTCTTCGACGCCGCCAAGGTCAAGGGCAACTTGACCGTCCGCCGCGCCAGGGACGGCGAGACGGTGCTGGCGCTCGACCAGCGCGAATACAAGCTCGGCCCCAACAACGTCGTCATATCGGACGAAAAGGCGATCGAATCGATCGGCGGCGTCATGGGCGGCGAGCATTCCGGCTGCGACGAGAACACCACGGACGTGCTGATCGAGTCGGCGCTCTGGGATCCGATGAACATCGCCAAGACCGGCCGCACGCTCGGCATCATCACCGATGCCCGCTACCGCTTTGAGCGTGGTGTCGACCCGGAATACATGGTGCCCGGCCTCGAGCGCACCACCGAGCTGGTGCTCGAACTCTGCGGCGGCAAGGCCGCCAAGGCGGAAGTGGTTGGCTATGCCGGCTATCAGCCGAAGATCGTCGATTTCCCGGTTTCCGAGGTGAAGCGCCTGACCGGCCTCGAGGTTTCCTCGGAAGAAAGCGTCTCGATCCTGAAGAAGCTCGGCTTCGGTGTCGAAGGCTCGGGCGAACGCTTCAAGGTTTCGGTTCCGTCCTGGCGCCCGGATGTCGACGGCAAGGCCGATCTTGTCGAAGAGGTCATGCGCATCCACGGCGTCGACAACATCGTTGCCGCACCGTTGCCGAGCCATGGCAGGGTCAACGGCAAGATCCTGACGACGCTGCAGATCCGCACCCGCCTTGCCAAGCGCACGCTCGCAAGCCGCGGTATGCTGGAAGCCGTCACCTGGTCCTTCATTTCTGAAGATCAGGCCAGGCTCTTCGGCGGCGGCGCGCCGGCGCTCAAGCTCGCCAATCCGATTGCCTCGGATATGTCGGACATGCGCCCGTCGCTTCTGCCGGGTCTGTTGACGGCCGCCCAGCGCAATGCCGACAAGGGTTTTGGCGACGTTGCGATCTTCGAGGTCTCCGGCACCTATGAAGGCGATACGCCGGACGCGCAGCGCCGCGTTGCCGGCGGCATTCGCCGCGGCACGGCCGCGCTGAACGGCGCCGGCCGTCTCTGGTCGAATGCGGCCAAGGGCGGCGGCAAGCCGGTCGACGTTTTCGACGCCAAGGCCGACGCGATTGCCGTGCTTGAAGCCTGCGGCGTGGCGATGGGCAACGTCCAGTTCGAGCCGGGCGGTCCCGCCTGGTACCATCCGGGCCGTTCCGGCACGATCAAGCTCGGCCCGAAGATCGTTCTCGGCACCTTCGGCGAGTTCCACCCGAAGACGCTGGAAGCGCTCGACGTCTCCGGCGCGCTTTGCGGCTTCGAGATCTATGTCGATGCCATGCCCGAACCGAAGAAGAAGGCGACCCGCACCAAGCCGGCGCTCGATCTCTCGCCGTTCCAGGCGGTCAAGCGCGACTTCGCCTTCGTCGTCGACAAGGCGGTGGAGGCCGGCGCCATCCTGCGCGCCGCTTCCGGCGCCGACCGCAAGCTGGTCACCGGCGTCAGCGTCTTCGACGTCTTCGAGGGCGCATCGCTCGGCGAAGGCAAGAAGTCGATCGCCATCGAAGTCACCATCCAGCCGGTCGAGCGCACGCTGACCGACGAGGATTTTGAAGCGCTCACCGCCAAGATCGTCGCCAATGTGACGAAGTCGACGGGCGGCGTTCTGCGGGCGTGACCCGCTCAAGCACGTATCAATCGAAAGGGCCGCTGCGATCCAGCGGCCCTTTTCGTTTTGCAGTTCAATCCACGCGCTGCATCAGTTCGATGCGGTTGCCGAAGGGATCGTTGACATAACATCTGCGGTAGCCGGCAAGCGGCTCGTCCTCGGCGATCGTCGCACCGGCCGCTTCGAGCCGCAGCGTCAGGCGGTCGAGATCGTCGACGAGAAAGGCCGGGTGGGCCTTGCGTGCCGGCCTGAAGTCTTGGTCGATACCGAGATGCAGGCGGATGCTGCCCTGTTCGAACCAGCAGCCGCCACGCGCGAGAAGATTGGCCGGTTTGCTCACCTCCGAGAGGCCGAGGAGACCGCTATAGAAGCCGCGTGCCGCCGGCTCGGCACCCGCCGGCATGGCAAGCTGGATATGGTCGATGCCGATGAGCCTGCCCGTCGGCTCGGGTTTCGCAGGGGTTGCCGTCATCACGCGTGCTGATGGAAGACCTTGTTGACGATCACCCAACGCCCGTCGATCTTCACCAGCGACAGATGGTCGGAATAGCGTTCGCCGGCGAAACTGTCGACCACCCTCACGGTTGCAGTGTCACCGGTGATATCGATCTTCTGCACGTCCATCTCCGGCTGGGTTCCAGGGGGGGCTGCACCCGTCTCGATGATCGTCTTGATGAAGCCGTCGCGCGTCGTCCATTCGAGCGCGCCCTTGTAGTTGCCGATAATCGCCGCATCGGGGTGAAACGCCTTGCGCAGCGCGCCCTCGTTGGCAAAGGCCATGCCGTCGACATAGAGGTGCACCACCGCGCTGATCGCCTGCTCGTCGGACATTCCCGCTCCTCCGGATTTGTTGCCGTTGGTTGAGAGGTAGTGCGTCCGGCGTGAATTTCGATGGGAATCTCCCCGCCCTTCACGGAAGGCGGGGAGAAATGGAGCATTTCCAGGAAAAGTGCGAAGCGGTTTTCCGTCAGGAAATGCGGTGAAATCACAGAGATAGAGCGTTTCCAAGACACCGTTTCTCCCTGGAAACGCTCAAGGTCAACGGTTGGTGAGCGCCAGCGAGGCGTCCGTGTAGCGATTGCCGGCGACAAGTGCCGGCGACAGCGCTTCGGCGAGGCGGCTGGATTCCTCGGCACTGAGCGTGATGCCTGCCGCGGCCGCGTTCTGCTCCAGATGGTCGAGCTTGCGGGCGCCCGGGATCGGCACGATGAAATCACCCTGGTTGATGACCCAGGCGAGCGCGAGTTGAGCCGCGGTCACACTCTTCTCCTCAGCCAGCGCTTGAAGCGTTTCGACCAGCCGGACGTTGGCGTCGAAATTCTCCGCCTGGAAACGCGGCAGCGAGCGCCGGAAATCGTCGGCTTCCAGATCATCGGCCTTGCGCAGCGCGCCGGTCAGCATGCCGCGCCCGAGCGGGCTGTAGGGCACGAAGCCGATGCCGAGTTCGCGGCAGGTGGCGAGCACGTCCGCTTCCGGGTCACGCGACCACAGAGAATACTCGCTTTGGACAGCGGCGATCGGATGAACCTTGTGGGCCCGACGGATGGTGGCGGCACTCGCTTCGGAAAGGCCGAGGGCCCGCACCTTGCCCTCGCGCACCAATTCGGCCATGGCGCCGACGGTATCCTCGATCGGAACCTCCGGGTCGACACGATGCTGGTAATAGAGATCGATGACATCGGTTCCGAGCCGCTTGAGCGAGGCTTCGGCCACCGCCTTCGCGTGCTCCGGCCGTCCGTCGACGCCCTTGATCGCCTGGGCCGCCGGCACCCCGGCTTCGATGCGGAAGCCGAATTTGGTGGCGATCGTCACCTTGTCGCGCATGGAACCGAGCGCCTTGCCGAGCAGTTTCTCGTTTTCGAAAGGACCATAGACTTCGGCCGTGTCGAAGAAGGTGATGCCGAGGTCGACGGCGCGGTGAAGGGTGCGTATCGATTCCGCCTCATCGGCTGCGCCATAGGCGAAACTCATGCCCATGCAGCCGAGGCCGATGGTGGAGACGGTAAGGTCGTTCCCGAGTTTGCGGGTCTTCATGTCGTTTCCTTTGTCTGGCTGTCACGCGTCGGAACGAACGCGCTGGGAGGGCGCGTCTATCGTCCGAGGCATGAATTGGTGGCTGGACACCGCCGATGCGCCTGAATGGCGGGCGACGGTTCCTCGTTGCCATCGCAGACGAGCTCCTCGCTTCGTCCAGACGTTGGCGACGATTGAAGAATAGGGCCATACGCGGCGGCTGAAAATCACTGTTAATTCTCACGGGCTGTTCTATTATTTCGATCAATGAACAGAACGCAGCTTTCTCAACTCGCGGTATTGGCCGCCGTTGCCGCCCATGGCAGTTTTCGCGGGGCCGCCCGAGAACTCGGCGTGGCGCCGTCGGCCGTCAGCCACGCCGTCGGCAGCCTCGAGGCGAGCCTCGGCATTCGCCTGCTGGCGCGCACCACACGCAGCGTCGCGCCGACCGAGGTGGGGCGCCGGCTGCTGGAAAGGCTGGCGCCGGCGCTGGAAGAGATCGCCCATGCGCTGGAAGCGGCCGCCGACGCCCGCGAGCGTCCCGCCGGCAATCTGCGCATCACGGCGCCGCGGTTTGCAGCAGATCTGATCCTCGCGCCAAGGCTCGGCGCGTTCCTGGACCTCTATCCGGAGATCGTCCTGGAGATCGCCAATGAGGATGGCTTCACCGATATTGTCGAAGAAGGCTTCGACGCTGGCATCAGGCTCGGCGAAAGCCTGGAAGCCGATATGATCGCCGTCAAAGTTGGGCCTGAGCTGGAAAGCGCCGTCGTCGCTTCGCCCGACTACTTCGAGCGCCACGGCCGGCCGCAGCACCCACGCGACCTGGCGGAGCATCGTTGTATCCGCCGACGCTTCTCCAACGGCACGCTTTATCGCTGGGAGTTCGAGAAGGGCGGCGAGGAGCTGACGGTATCGGTCGAGGGCCCGCTGATCCTCGGCGAGGACCGGCCGATCATCAAGGCAGCGATGGGCGGCGCCGGCCTTGCCTATCTCTTCCTGTCGCGGGTGGAAACGGCGATCGCTGAAGGACGGCTGGAGCGTGTCATGGAAGACTGGTGCGCACCCTATGCCGGCCCCTATCTTTATTATCCAAGCCGCAGGCAGATGCGGCCGGCACTGCGCGCCTTCATCGATTTCTTCCGGCACAGCAGATAGCCGCGGTGTGGAAACGGGTGGCGCCGTTGGGCCGGATTTGGAATGCCATTGGTCTCGCACTCCGTTTGTTCGGATGAGAAAGGAAAACGATGAAGAAGCCCGGTTCGATGAAGGGTCTCGAAGATCTCGGCCGGGTACGGTTGTCCAGGAATTTCTTCTTCCGCGACTTTCTGCATTCGGAGATCGCCGATTTCTATCGCATCCCGAACATTCCTGACGATCCGGATCTCGCGATCGAGGCCGGGCGCCGCCTCTGCGAGGAGCTGCTGGAGCCGCTAGAGGCGACCTTCGGTCGCCTCGTCATTCGCTCAGGCTACCGCAACCGCGCCGTCAACGGCTTCGGCAATGCCAATGGTCTCAACTGCTCGACCAATGCCGCTTCGGCCGCCGACCATATCTGGGACATGCGCGATGCCGACGGATGCATCGGCGCCAGCGCCTGCATCGTCATCCCCTGGGTCTGGGATCGCCGTGGCGATATCGGCGGCTGGCAGTCGATCGCCTGGTGGATCCACGACCATCTGCCCTATGCCTCGCTTTGCTTTTTCCCGAAGTTATGGGCCTTCAACATCCAGTGGCACGAGCGGCCGGCGCGTCGGATATCGAGTTTTATCCAACCGCGCGGGCTGCTGACGAAGGCCGGCATGGCAAATCAGGCCGGTAGCCATGCGGAGGCCTATGCCGGATTTCCGGATTTGAGGAACGTGCCGAAATTGACCTTGTAGCGCACGTGCTCGTCGGTCCCGGAGTAGCGGTCGTAGAGCCGCCGCGCCGTGGCATTGTCGGCCTCGGTGTACCAGTAGAGCCGGTCCCAGCCTTTCTCCTGACAATGCGCGATGAGATCGTCGATCATTGCCCGTGCCACGCCCTGGCCGCGTGCGGCGGGATCGACATACAGATCCTCGATGTAGCAGATCGGTTGCCGGAAGAAGGTGGCGAGCTGCTCCTGGCAGATGGCAAAGCCCACCGTCTTTTCGTCGAGGATCGCCAAGCGCGCGAAAAGCGGCGTCGAGGGATCGGTCAGCCTCTTCCAGGTGATCGATGATGTCCCCGGCGAGATCGGTGCCGGAAAAGGCGACATAGCCGGCCCAGAGGCGGCGCCAGTCCGCCTCGTCGCCGGCTGTCGCAGCGCGTGTCGTCAATGCCATCGGGTTGGTTTTGCCCCCGTCATTCGCCCACATCGTTGAGCTTTCGGATCGCTTCATCCGACAACTCCAGTGCGGCAGAACGAATGAGGCTCTGCAACTGCGCGAGGCTGGTCGCGCTGGCGATCGGCGCCGTGACGCCCTTGCGCGTCCGGATCCAGGCGAGCGCAATTTCCGCCTGGGTCGCTCCGGTGTCGGCCGCGATGTCGTCGAGCACGCCGAGGATGCGCATGCCGCGCCCGTCAAGATATTTCTCGACGCCGCTGCCGCGCGCCGAGCCTTCGAGGTCCTTGTGCGTCCGGTATTTTCCCGAGAGGAACCCGCGCGCCAGCCCGAAATAGCTGATGACGCCGATCTCCTCGGCAACGCAGAGATCGCGCAGCGGCCCTTCGAACGCGTCGCGGTCATAGAGATTGTATTCCGGCTGCAGCACCTGATAGCGCGGCAGGCCCTGGTTTGCGGATACGTCGAGCGCCTCGCGCAGTTGCAGCGAGTTCAGGTTGGAGGCGCCGATGGCCCGGACCTTGCCCTCGGTCAGCAACTGGTCGTAGGCCGCCAGCGTCTCCTCGTAGGGCGTTTCCGGATCGGGCCAGTGGGAGAGATAGAGATCGATATGGTCGGTCTGCAGCCGTTTCAGCGAATCCTCCACCGCCTGCAGGATCCAGCGGCGCGAAAGTCCCTTGCGGTCGGGCCCGAGTTCGGAGCCGACCTTGGTAACGATGACGGCCTTGTCGCGCGACCGGCGCGACTGCTTCAGCCATTTGCCGATGATCGTTTCGGATTCGCCGCCGTGATTGCCCGGCGCCCAGGAGGAGTAGACATCAGCCGTATCGATGGCGTTGAACCCGGCATCGAAAAAGGCGTCGAGCAGCGCAAAGGAGGTCTTTTCGTTGGCGGTCCAGCCGAAGACATTGCCGCCGAAGACAAGGGGCGCAATTGTCAGGTCGGTACGGCCAAGTCTCAGTTTTTCCATGGTTTCGCTCCATTGGACTGGATGAGAGCATATCGCGATCGGGAGGATTGCGAAGGGAAAGATAGGGCAGAAAAGCTGACATTGTCACCCGTCTGCCGGCTTTTTTCTGCGAAACGGGAATCTCGGCCGGAACGATATCAATCGCTTGATAGGTACGTACCTCGGCGCTAGTCTCGGCCGCAAAATCAGGGAGCTTCACCATGTTACGTTTCGGAATTCTGTCCACGGCCCGGATCGGCCGCGACCTCGTCGTGCCGGCCATTCAGGACGCGGAGAACTGCGTCGTTTCGGCTGTAGCCAGCCGCGACTTCGCAAAAGCCCGGGCGATGGCCGACCGCTTCTCCGCACCGCATGCCTTCGGCTCCTACGAGGAGATGCTGGCGTCCGACGTCATCGATGCGGTCTATATTCCGCTCCCGACGGCACAGCACGTGGAATGGTCGGTCAAGGCCGCCAACGCCGGAAAACACGTGCTGTGCGAGAAGCCGATCGCGCTGCGGGCCTCCGAGATCGACACGCTGATCGCGGCGCGGGACCGCAACGGCGTGGTGATCGCCGAAGCCTTCATGGTCACCTACAGCCCCGTCTGGCGCAAGGTGCGCTCGCTGCTGGCCGAAGGCGCGATCGGCCGCCTGCGCCACGTCCAGGGCGCCTTCACCTATTTCAACCGCGACCCCAACAACATGCGCAACATTCCAGCGCTCGGCGGCGGCGGTCTGCCGGATATCGGTGTGTACCCGACGATCACCACCCGTTTCGTCACCGGCAAGGAGCCGGTGCGGGTGCAGGCAAGCACCGATCGCGATCCGGAATTCGGCACGGACATCTATTCGAGCGTGCGGGCAGACTTCGGCGATTTCGAGCTGAGCTTCTATATCTCCACCCAGCTCGCCGCCCGCCAGGTCATGGTCTTCCATGGCGACAAGGGCTTCATCGAGGTGAAGTCGCCCTTCAACGCCGATCGTTACGGCCGTGAGGAGGTGGAATTGACGAACCAGAACCACGCCCAGTCCCAGCTCTTCCGCTTCCAGGATGCCCGCCAGTACAAGCTTCAGGCGGAAGCCTTCTCGCGCGCCGCCAAGGGTGAGGACGAGGAAGTGGTGACGCTCGAGAATTCGCGTCTCAATCAGAAATTCATCGACGCGATCTATCGCGCCAGCGCCAAGAATGGCTGGGAGACCATCTGAGACGATCGAAGAATACGAGAAGGTCCGCCGGCATGACCGGCGGACGCCTTTCGCGATCTCTTGAGACCATCCGTCAGGCGATCGCCCCGCGCTCCTGCGCCAGACCGCGCAGCTTGAAGAACAGGAAGTCGGCGACGCCGATCATGCCGATGACGACGAGGGCAATGCCGGCGGCGGAAAGGGAGGCATAGGCGGCGAGCAGCAATGCCAAGCTTCCTACCTGCCAGAGCATGTCGCCGGCGATGCTGATGCGCGCCGAGGCCGCCACCGGGCCGCCATTGCGCGCCGCCGAGAGGTGGAATATCCCCCAGATCAACAGACCGGCACCCAACGCCTTCAACATGACAGGCGTGATGAAGGGCGTTGCGGCGGCATTGACCAGTGCAGCCAGCGGCACTGCTGCGAGGATCAGCACGGCACCGGAGGCGAGTGAGAAGGCGCCGTCGGCGAGGAAGGTCTTGTTGAGCAGGCTGCGGTTCGAGAGGGTCATCTTCGGCTCCATCCGTTTGTCGATGGCCGGATGTTGCGCCGATGACGTCATCAAACCAATTACCTCTGACGTAATGGATTTTACTCGGCCCGCGCGCCAGTCTGCCGGACAAATGGAGAATCACGACACATGCAGTTTGGCGAACATCTGAAGGAATGGCGCGGACACCGCCGCATGAGCCAGCTCGACCTAGCGGTTGCCGCCGGCATTTCGGCGCGTCACCTCTCGTTCCTCGAAACCGGCCGCTCGAAACCGTCGGAAGGCATGATCCTGCGGTTGGCCTCGGTACTGGAAGTCCCGGCCCGCGACCAGGGGACACTGTTTTCGGCAGCCGGCTATCGACCGCGCATGGCGACGCGGCCGGCCGCAGGCCTGGACGCCATGCCGCCGGCCGTCGCCAATGCCATCAGGCTCATCCTGGCGCGCCACGATCCCTATCCCGGCCTGGTGCTCGACCACGAATATACGTTGCTGGTGGTCAACCCGGCGCTGGCGAGCCTCGCCACGGCGGCCGACATTCCGTTCCAGCCGGGAGAAAATTTCCTCGAAACCTTCCTCGGCAACGACAATGTGCGCAAGCTGGTCGTCAATTGGGAGCCGGCGGCCGCCGATCTCGTCCAGCGCGTGCGCACGGAGGCCTGGCTGCAAGGACCGCGCAGCCGCCTCGGCAAACGCCTGGAGAAGGTCGCCTCCAATCCTGCGGTGGTGCGCGCGGTCGAGAACCATCCGGATACTGACCGCTTTCCCGTTCTTCCAATCGAACTCGATGTCGGCGGCCTGCGGCTGAGCTTCATCACCACGCTGCAGACCTTCGGCTCGACCCAGGATGCGCTGGTGGAGGGTGTGCTGATCGAATCCTTCTTCCCTGCGGACGAGGAGACCAAGGCGTTTTTCGAGCGAAAAGGATAAGTGCTAAAGCGTCCTTTGTGCGTTCGTCTGAACGCGCGGCGCTCTAGCGGCTGTCGCGCTGCAGGCCGACTGCGATGGCGCCGCATAGCATCAACGCGACGCCCATATTATAGGCGCCGATCGCTGCCGCCGCTTCGACCCAGCTGCCGCTGGCACCCGCCAAAGCCAGCAACACCGCACCGACCAGCAGGCAGACACGCGCAGAGCGCAGACTGCATGTGATGATGCCGAGGAGGAAGGAGGCGGTGACGATCATGGTCCCGGTATCCTTACGAGTTGATGATGATCATGCCGCCGATGATCAGCGCGGCACCGAGGGCGTAGCGCAGCGTTACCGCCTCGCCGAGAAAGACGGCGGCAAGCAGCGGCACAATGCAGAAGGTGAGCGCCATGAACGAATAGGCGATCGTCAGCGGCACGGACTTGATCGTGAAGATCCAGATGATCGTGCCGATGCCGTAGACGGCCAAGGCGGTGAGCAATGTCGGGTTAAGGGCCAGCGCCAGCAGCCCTTGCGCGTTGGCATCCCCGGTCTTGGCGCTTGTCAGCTTGAAGAGGATCTGACCGGCCGAAATCAGCACCGGCGTGAAGAACAGTCCGAACCAGACGGCGGGCTGAAGATTGAGGTTCATCGCCACGTCTCACACCGCCAGAGCTTTGTCTTCGCGATAGTAGATGTCGCGGCCGATATCGATGCACTCGTGCTCGGCTGGCACCGGATGCACCGCGCGAAGGAAGGAGTGGGTATAGGGGAAGAAATTGAAGTGCGGATTGAAGGTGTAGCGATACTCGCGCTCGCGTGGCACGACAATGATAAGGCGCCGGCGGGCAATCCGTCGAAGTTCGGAGATCGCTTTGCGATAGTCGAGGATATGTTCGATGACATGGGTGCAGACGACGGTGTCGAACTCGCCATCCGCAAATGGCAGGTCCTCGATCATCGCCGCGTGATATTCCACGCCCTCGATCCGGGCCGCGTCGTCGATGGCGAAGTCGACGCCTGTCAGGCGCTTGACCTCGGGATTGGCAGCGCGGATCCGTTTCAACAGAACGCCGGTTCCGCAGCCGACGTCGCAGACGCTGTCGCCGACGACGCTTGCGGCGGTCTTGCGCACGCAGGCTTCGGAATTGTCCGTTCCCTCGTGAACCCTCGGATGGCGCCGATAGAGGTCTTCGTATTCGCGTGCCGACAGGAACGGCGCCCGCGCGCGAAACTCCGCGAGATGCGCGATATGCTTGCCCCAGGCGAGGCTCGCCATGCCCTTGAACAGGCGCGAATCCCTGAGGATCGGCGGTATGACGTCTTCGATGATGAAGCGTATGCGGTTGGTTGTTTCCCGGTTCATCCGTGACGTTCCCGAACGATCCGTGCCTGCGTTCCGATCACCAAGTCCTCGGTCTGGGACAAAGCGAGGCCGCCCTTCGCGCTGTCGAGGGGAGCGGCCCGTGCGGCGGTTGCGATATAGTGAAGACGAAGCTGCTCGGTCCGGGCCCGTGAGACGGAATCGAGGATCAGGCCCGCCGTGAACATGATGATCGACACCATCAGCATGGCCAGCGCGAAGACCCAGGTCGGCATGCGCGGCACGAGCCCGGTGGCGAAATACTCGAGCAGCACCGGCATCATGAAACCGACGCTCGTCGAGAGGAAAGCCATGCCGATCAGTCCGAAGAACGTGAAAGGCCGCGTTTCTTTCATGAGCATTGCGAAGGTCCAGAGGATCTTGGCGCCGTCCCTGTATGTCGACAGCTTGGAATGGGAGCCGTCGGGTCTTCGGCCATAGTCCAGTTCAAGCTCTGCGACCGGCAGTTTCAGCCGCGAGGCATGGACCGACATCTCCGTCTCGATCTCGAAGCCGTTCGAAACGGCAGGGAAGCTCTTGGCGAACCGCCGCGAAAAGACCCGGTAGCCGGAGAAGATGTCGTTGAAATCCGTACCGAACATCGATCGGTAGAGAAGGTTGAAGAGCCTGTTGCCGAGCGCATGACCCTGTCTGCCCGCGTCGTTGTGGACGCCGCGCCGCGTCCCGACGACCATGTCAGCGCGCTCTGTGATCAAGGTGCGGATCAGATCTTCCGCATCCGTCGGACAATAGGTGCTGTCGCCGTCGGCCATCACATAGATGTCGGCATCGATATCGGCGAGCATCCGGCGCACCACGTGCCCCTTGCCCTGCCGGCGCTCGCGCACGACGGTCGCACCGGCAAGCATGGCCTTCAGCGCCGTGCCGTCCGTCGAATTGTTGTCGTAGACATAGATCTGCGCCGTCGGCAGTGCCGCCTGGAAGCCCTGAACCACTTGCCCGATGGTCGACGCTTCGTTGTAGCAAGGCAGCAGAACGGCGATGTTGAAACGGTCGAACATCCGGGTGGCTCGGCTCATGTTGGGTCGGCGTCATCATAGGCATCAGGGTGTTAACAAGACGCCAAGGGCCGCGTCCGTGCGCGCAACCCCCCAAATTGTCGCGGGCTTTACGCTTTTTTGAGCGCTCGTCGTTAGGTTGCGATGTGATCGAGACGGGCGAGGATCCATGGCGAACGGGACGGCGACGCTTTCTGAGGCGATTTCGAAGAACGCGCCGAGGCCGTTCTGGTCGAGCCTGCGTTCGATGGTGTTCGTCTACGGCGCTCCCACCATCCTCGTCCTTGTCGCCCGGTTCCTGATGGCGTCCGACTATGTTGGCCGCGACAATGATGATGTCATGCGTCTGGTTCAGGTCCGCGATCTCCTCGCTGGCCAGAGCTGGTTCGACCTGACGCAAGCCCGCCTCGGCCTGGAAGGCGGCACGCTGATGCACTGGTCGCGCCTCATCGACCTGCCGATCGCCGCACTCATTTCCGTCTTCAGGCCGTTCGTCGGGACGGCGCAGGCTGAAACTTTGGCCTTGGGGTTCTGGCCGATTTCGCTTGCGATCCCGTTGCTGGCGGCCATGGGCCTGGCCGGCCGTCGTGCCGGTGGCGTGGCGGCGATGCATTTCTGCCTGGGACTCACCACGATCTTCATCGTCACCACCAATCGCTTCCTTGGCGGCTCGATCGATCACCACAACGTGCAGTTGGTACTCGTCGCAGCCATGGCAGCAACGCTGGTCGATCGAGAGTTTCGCGCGTCGAGCTACGCCATTGCAGGATTGGCGGCGGCGCTGGCGATTGCCATTGGTGCGGAAACGACGCCGTTTGTGGCCGTGGTCTGCGCGGTCGTTGCCTGCCAGTGGGTTTGGGTCGGCCGACAGGCTTCGCAGGCTACCGTTGCCTTTGGCCTTTCGCTCGCTGCAAGCCTGAGCCTCTTCTTCTTCGTGACGGTACCGCCGCGCCTCTACCTGGCTGCAACCTGCGACAACCTCTCGATCGCCTTCTATTCGCTGGCGCTGACCGGAGGCGGCCTGCTGGCGCTTGCCGCCGCCACGCTAAGCCATCGGTCGACGGTCGTCCGGTGTTTTGCCCTTGGCGCTTGCGGCCTGGGGGTCATTGCCGTGGCACTGTTGGTGGCGCCGCAATGCCTGGGCAATCCCTTGGCAGCACTTGACCCGCTGCTCCGCGAGCTGTGGCTCGACAACGTCACCGAAGCGCGCTCTTTCGCAGCCGTTGCAACGGGGGAACCCGCGAGCATCGGCGCCTACTATTTCACCGGTGCCTTTGCCGCGCTTCTCTGTGCCTGGCGCATCTGGCGCCGCGATAGGGTCGATCTCAACCTCATCCTCTTCGCGCTTGTGTTTTCGAACCTGATGATTGCGCTCATCCAGGTACGCGGAATGGCCTTTTCCAATCTCCTGGCGATCGTACCGATCGCGTTGCTGCTCTCGGATCTGCGTGCCCGCTCAAACGGCGGGACGGCAGGCATGGGCGCATCACTGCTCTATGTCGGCACGCTTCTCATTTCGGTTCCAGCGGTTTGGGCCATTGCCGGGGTTCTTGTCGACAAGGGAATCGGAGGAGTTGTGGCGGGTAAAACCGCAACCTCGAACGGTAAGGCGTGCCTGACAACGTTATCGCTGACCGATCTGGGAGGCTTGCCGCCGTCGTTCATTGTCGGGCCATCGGATATCGGTGCAACCCTGCTTCGCCGCACCCAGCACCGCGTGCTGAGCGCACCCTACCATCGCAATGCCGCCGGCATGCTCATGGAGCTGAAGATCGGTCTGGCACCGGCCGAGGACGCGGCGGTCATGTTGCGCCAGCTCGGACATCCGGTCCTGGCCTTCTGCGCTGCGGACGTGCAGGCGCGAATGATCGCCGCGCGGGCGCCACAAGGCTTCTATGCTGAGCTTGCCGCCGGGCGTGTGCCGGCGTTCCTTTCGCCCTTGCCGGTTTCCGAGGGCTCGCCCATTCGCCTCTTTGCGCTGAAACCGTAAGCGGCGTCGGCCGCTTGGGGCGTTGGAAAGCGCAACGGATGTGCTGGCCTTCGGCGAAGGGTGCGGTAAAAGAAGCCATGGCTTCTTTCTTCGACAGCGATTCTCCGAGCAACCTCACCGAATATTCGGTGTCCGAGCTTTCGGGCTCGATCAAGCGAACGGTCGAGCAGGCCTTCGATCAGGTGCGCGTGCGCGGCGAGATCTCGGGCTATCGCGGCCCGCACTCGTCGGGCCATGCCTATTTCGCGCTCAAGGACGACCGGGCGCGCATCGATGCGGTGATCTGGAAAGGCACTTTCTCGCGCCTGCGCTTCCGCCCGGAAGAGGGCATGGAGGTGATCGCGACCGGCAAGGTCACGACCTTCCCGGGCTCGTCGAAGTACCAGATCGTTATCGAATCGATGGAGCCGGCCGGTGCCGGCGCGTTGATGGCGCTCCTCGAAGAGCGCAAGCGCAAGCTGGCTGCGGAAGGGCTGTTTGATGCCAACCGCAAGCGGTCGCTGCCCTACATGCCCAAGGTGATCGGCGTCGTGACCTCGCCGACGGGCGCTGTCATTCGCGATATCCTGCACCGCATCGCCGACCGCTTTCCGGTTCATGTCGTCGTCTGGCCCGTTCGGGTCCAGGGCGACGGTTCCGGTGACGAGGTAGCGGCAGCGATCCGCGGCTTCAATGCGATCGAGCCCGGTGGGCCGATCGCCCGGCCGGACGTGCTGATCGTTGCCCGCGGCGGTGGCAGCCTTGAGGACCTCTGGGGCTTCAATGACGAGGCGGTGGTCCGGGCTGCGGCGGCTTCCGAGATCCCGCTAATTTCCGCCGTCGGTCACGAGACCGACTGGACGCTGATCGATCACGCCGCCGACCAGCGGGCGCCGACGCCGACGGGTGCGGCGGAAATGGCGGTGCCGGTCAAGGCCGATCTCGAAGCCGGGGTCTCCGGCCTCTCGGCCCGCCTCAAGGCGGCGGTCGGGCGGCAGATGGACAATCGCCGCCAGGCGGTGCGTTCACTGGCGCGCGCCCTGCCGTCGCTCGATCAGTTGTTGGCTTTGCCGCGCCGCCGCTTCGACGAGGCCGCCCTCGGCCTCGGCCGTGGCCTGCAGATGAACACCGCCAACAAGCGCCGCCAGTTCGAGCGCGTCTCGTCTGAGCTGCGTGCCGATCTTCTCAAAGGCAAATTCTCGGAGCGCCGCCAGCGTCTGGTCGATGCCATGAACAAGGCCGAGCGCATCGTCGAGCGGCAGGTGCATCGCGGCGAGGCGCGGGTCCAGGCGGCGGATGCGGCGCTGCGCGCGCTGCCCTCACGCCTCATCGGCCAGATCCATCGCGCCTCGGACCGCGTCGGAGGCCTTGCCGCCCGGTCCGACGTTGCCGTGCGCGCCGACGTGCGCCGCCTTCGCAGCGTCATCGTCGCCCAGGACCGCATCCTGCAGTCGCTCTCCTATCGCAACGTCCTGCAGCGCGGTTTCGCGCTGGTTCGCGATGCCGATGGCGGTCCTGTGCGCCAAGCGGCGGCCGTCTCCGCCGGCATGGCACTCAGCCTGGAATTCGCCGATGGCCGCGTTTCGGCGATTGCGGGCGAGGGGGAGAGCGAACCGGTTTCTCCGCCGTCGGCGCCGCGCAAGAAGCAGCAGAAGCCCACGGAGCCGGCGGCAGACCCGCCAAAGCAGGGTAGCCTGTTCTAGAGCGTTTCATCCTGCTGTCACGGAGGTGGCATAACGCCAGCGTTCGCTCCCTCGGAGATTGAGTCGGATATGGTCGAACGAGCCAAGATCATCTTCATCCATGGTGCCTCCAGCAGCGGCAAATCCACGCTGGCGCGCGCGGTCCAGGCGCAGATCGGCGAACCGTTCTGGCACGTCTCGATCGACCATCTGCGCGACTCGGGCATGCTGCCGATGGAAAGATTTCGGCGCGGAGATTTTCGCTGGAGGGACCATCGTGCCCGTTTCTTCGAAGGGTTCCATCGCTCGCTGGTTGCCTATGCTTCGGCCGGCAACAATCTCCTGCTGGAGCATATTCTCGAGGAGCCCGGCTGGGCGGCTGAGCTGGCGGTGATGTTCGAGCCCTTCGATGTCTTCTTTGTCGCGCTTCACTGTGAGCTTGCGGAACTCGTGCGACGAGAAACGCTTCGGGCCGATCGACCAATTGGCAGCGCCGCAGACGACTTTCACCGCATTCATGAGGGGCAGCGCTACGACCTTCAGCTTCATTCGCGAGACGCGGCCGAAGACAACGCGGCTAAGCTCATCTCCGCCTGGACGTTGCGCCGGTCGCCATCCGTCTTCGATGAACTCGCTCTCAAGGCTCGATCGAAAAAGGCCGTTCCGCCTCGTTAGCCGGGCAAAAGCTTGCCTTCGTTTTCGGCCCCAGCCTACGAATGAGGAACAACAGATGCATATTCTGCTCGTGCTTGCTCACCCGCTCGAAGACAGTTTTGCCGCGAACGTGGCGCGTGAAGCGCGTGCTGCTTTGGAGGCGAGCGGCCATTCCGTCGACCTGCTCGATCTCTATCGCGAGGATTTCGATCCGCGCCTGAGCATGGCGGAGCGCGGCAGCTATTTCACCGACGCCTATGATCGATCGGCAGCCGCCGACTGGATAAAGCGGCTGCAGGCAGCCGATGGCATGGTCCTTGTCTTTCCGCAATGGTGGTTCAATTTCCCGGCGATCCTCAAGGGGTTCTTCGACCGGGTCTTCGCACCGGGCGTCGCCTTCGACAACGACCCGGCCGGAGGCCGCATCATCCCGCGCCTCCACAACATCAAGGTCTTCTGGGCGCTGACCACGACAGGTTCGCCCTGGTGGGTGGTGCACCTCTATATGGGCAATCCGGTGAAGCGGCTGCTGAAACGCGGCATCGCCGCCTTTTGCGCCAAGAGGCTGAATTTCCGCATGCTCAGCCTGCACGACATGGACAGGGCGACTGACGCCAAACGCAAGGCGCACCTGGCGCGTGTCCCCGTCGGCTCGTCGCCCGTATCTAGCCGCAGCTACTCGAAAGCCGCGAGATACTTGCGCAGCAGCCCATCAAGCGTCGCGCGTTCCTCCGGCGAGAGCTCTGAAACGACGCGATGCTGGTTCGCCACATGGGCGGTTGCCGCTTCGTCGACGCGGCGCAGCCCTTCGTCCGTCAGGGCGATGATGACGCTGCGCCGGTCCTCTGGATTGGCGATCCGCTCGACCAGTCCCGCCTTCTCCAGCTGGTCGATGCGGTTGGTCATGGTTCCGGAGCTGACCATGGTCGTATCCAGAAGTTCGCCGGGCGAGAGCCGATAGGGTGCGCCGGAGCGGCGCAGTGTTGCCAGCACGTCGAAGCTCGAGGCCGAGAGGCCGCGTTCGGAAAACGACTTCTCGATTTCCCGGGCGATATGGGTCGAAACCCGTGACAGACGGCCAAGCAGGCCCATGGCCGACACGTCGAGATCCGGCCGTTCCCGGTGCCACTGGGCCAATATCCTGTCAACGCGATCCATCCGAAGCCTCCATCGTTTCGCCAGCTATAGGGTATCTTGACGTAGAGATAAACTATGGTAGTCTCGATTTATCTTGATATAGAGATTCTTGAGATAAAGATATGAGCAGGAACCGTAACGTCGATCTCGCCTTGACCGCACTCGCGCCGGCCATCTGGGGCAGCACTTACCTCGTAACGACCGAGTTTCTGCCATCGGGCTATCCGTTTACGGTCGCCATGCTGCGCGCGCTGCCAGCCGGGCTTCTCCTGTTGCTCATCGTCCGGCGCCTCCCTGAAGGCATCTGGTGGCCGCGTACCTTTATCCTGGGCGCTCTCAACTTCTCCTTCTTCTGGGCGATGCTGTTCGTCTCTGCTTACAGGCTACCGGGCGGCGTCGCCGCAACTGTAGGCGCCGTCCAGCCGCTGATCGTCATCCTACTGTCGCGCGTCTTTCTCGGCTCGCCGATCCGCGTACTCAGTGTTGTTGCCGGTCTGGCCGGCATTGCCGGCGTCGCCCTCCTGGTGCTGACGCCCGGCGCCGTGCTCGATCCGCTCGGCGTTCTTGCTGGCCTCGCCGGTGCCGTCTCCATGGCCTTTGGCACGGTGCTGAGCCGTCATTGGGCGCCACCGGTGCCGCCGCTCACCTTCACCGCCTGGCAATTGGCGGCGGGTGGTCTGCTGCTCGTGCCGGTGGCGCTGTTCTTCGAGCCGTCGCTACCGCCGCTGACCACGGCCAACGTCCTCGGGCTTGCCTATCTCGGCCTGATCGGCGCCGCCTTCACCTATCTGCTCTGGTTCCGCGGCCTGTCGCGCCTCGAACCGTCAGCCGTATCGCCGCTCGGCTTCCTGAGCCCGGTCGTTGCCATCCTGCTCGGCTGGGGCGTGCTTGGCGAGCATCTGACGTCGGTCCAGGCCCTCGGTATCCTCGTCGTCTTCGCCAGTGTCTGGCTCAGCCAGCGCGCACAATTGATGCCGAAGGTACGACCGGCCCGCGCCTGAGCGTGGTCTTGCAACCATAGGGCAAGCGCTTCACATTGCCGGGAACCTCAATCCCTGAGCCCTGATGACCGAGCACCTGACGCCGGCGCACTATTTCGATCTCCTCCGCTTCGCCAAGCGCCAGACCCGCCGTGCGGCCGAAGCGGAGGATTTGCTGCATGAAGCGTTGATCGTGGCGCTCAAGGCAAAGCGCTTCCCCACGTTGGTGATCGCGCCTGGTTCCGCGGTGTCATTCGCAAGCTCGCCGCGATGCAGGCGCGCACGGCCGCTCGTCGTCTTCGGCGCGAGCGACAGGCGCCTGAGCCGGAAACGCAGGGCGCGGCGGCGTCGAGCGATCCTCTAAGCTTTGCGGCCACGCTCGCGCCCAGTCTCAGGATCGTGATGCTGCTCGCCATTGCGGGTCATAACCGACTGGAGATCCGCCATCTCCTCAAGATTTCCGACGAGGCGCTGCGTCAGCGCATCCTGCTGCTGCGCCGAGCCTGGCGCGATGCCGGCCACCTCGAGACCAATCTGGAACTGACCGGGCTGCGTTATCCGCTGGATAGCGGCCGCATCCGCCAGGCGCTCCTGCCGGTGACGCGCAGCGGCCGTGCCGCCTTTGCTAGCCACGATCCCGATGGTCACCTCTTCGCGGTCAATTTTTCTTTGCGTGCGTCTCACGAAACGGCGGCCGGCGGCAACAAGCCGGTGTAACCAACAGAAAGGGAGCAACCAATGCTGTCGAAACCACGTATCGGAGCCATCTGCTACTACGTCTCTGATATCATCCGGACGGAAGCCTTCTATCGCGATGTGCTTGGTCTTGAGGTGCAGCGGATGGATGACGATGAAGCCGGCGTCTGGCTGATGGCCACCATCGAAAGCAATGTCGAGCTGATCTTCTTTGTCGCCGAAAGCAAGCCCGGCAATTCACCGATCGTCGTCTTCGATCTCGCCGAGGGTGGCATCGACGATGTGGTCGGTGGACTTGCCGAAAAGGGCACCACGATCGTCACGCCGGTGAGCCACGCGCCAGGCGGCTGGTCGGCGGAATTCGCCGATCCAGATGGCCACGTGCTGTCGCTCTACCAGTCGGCGGAGATGCCGCGTCTGAAACGCGTTGCCAACGGCTGACGGGGTCAACTCTCCAAAGGAAAGGCCGCCGCATTTTTAGCGACGGCCACCGAAACTTTCAGAATGCCCGAGTCGGGGGAGAAGCCGTGATCAGGCCCACTCGCCCTTCCGCATGACCGGAACGCGGCTGCCGTCGGCGCGCACGCCGTCGATGTCCACCTCACCCGAGCCGATCATCCAGTCGATATGGATCAAGCTTGAATTGCCGCCCTGGGCGCGGATCTGTTCCGGCGTCAGCTTGGCATCGTCGACGAAGCAGCCGGAATAGCACTGGCCGAGCGCGATGTGGCAGGAGGCGTTTTCATCGAACAGCGTGTTGTAGAAGAGGATACCGCTTGCCGAGATCGGCGAGGAATGCGGCACCAGCGCCACTTCGCCAAGCCGGCGTGCACCCTCATCTGTGTCGAGCACCTTGTTCAGCACCTCTTCGCCGCGCGAGGCCTTCGCCTCGACGATGCGGCCGCCTTCGAAGCGCACCTGGATATTGTCGATCAGCGTTCCCTGGTGCGACAGCGGCTTGGTCGAGGAGACATGGCCCTCGACGCGCAGCGCATGCGGCGTCGTGAACACTTCTTCGGTCGGGATGTTCGGGTTGCAGGTAACGCCGTTCTTGGCTTCCGACGCGCCGCCGCACCACAGATGACCATCGGCCAAGCCCACGGTCAGGTCGGTGCCGGGGCCGGTGAAGTGCAGTGCTGCGAAACGCTCGCCATTCAGCCAGGCCGAGCGCCGGGCAAGATTGGCATTGTGCTCTTTCCAGGCCGCAACCGGATCGGCGACATCGACGCGCGAGGCGGCGAAAATGGCGTTCGCAAGCTTCTCGACGGCAACGTCTTCCGGATCGTTCGGGAAGACGAGCTTTGCCCAGGACGGGTTCGGGTAGGAAACGATGTTCCAGTTGATGTCGAAGTTCGAGATCTTTTCGAGCGCCGGCTTGTAGGCGATCGAGTTCGCCTTGTTGGCGCGCGCGACCTTGGCCGGGTCCTGCGCCGACAGCATCATCGGATTGTCGCCGGAGATTGCGAGGCGCGCCGCACCGCCGGCAAAGGCCTTGGCCATGCCGTCGAAGAGCCAGTCGCTCGCCCGGTCGAAGCTTTCGTCGGGAGCGTAGGCATAGCGCGAAAGCGTCGTGTCTTCATCGGAGTAGAGTGTCGTCACCAGTCCGGCACCCGCCTTGTAGGCGTGCTTGGTGATGAGGCGGACGAGTGGCATTGCCGCCACCGGCGCGGTCATCACCAGGTCCTGGCCGCGCTGGAGCTGCAGGCCGACCTGGATCGCGACTTCCGCAAGCTTGTCGAGTTTCACCGGATCGATGGGAGTGGGCGTATTGGCGGGATAGGTCATGATCTGCCTGTCTATTGAATCGGAAGAAGAAGATTTAGAGCGCTTTGCGGCGAAAATGAAGGCTGAACGCCAGAGCTTCGTCCGGTGATCAGCGTGCCGCGCGGGCAGCCCGCACCCGTTCGACATTGCTCCGGTGCACCGCCTCGTAGGGTTCGAAATAGAGGATCGCGCCTGAGGCGATCTCCTCGGCGGCGAAATCCTTGAGCGTGCCGATAGGGGCGCCGGTCGCGATCGCATCGGTCAGCCGTTCGATGTAGAGGCGATTGGCATCGATGAGCTCCGGCCCGTAGCCGCCATCAGCTATCCTCTGGCGGTCGCCGTGAGCAGGCAGGATCCTTTCGATCGGCCATTGCCGCAGGCGCACGAGTTCGGCGACATGCGTCGCCGTCTGGTCAGCCTCGCTGATATAGGTCGTTGTATCCTCGAGCGTATCGCCGGCAAGCAGCAATTTTTCCTCGGGGAGCCAGATGACGTTGCCGTCGGCACTGTGGATGGCGAAGTGGTGCAGCTCGACTCGACGTTCGCCGACAGTGAGCGCGAGCGTCCGTTCGAACAGCCGGTTCGGCATGACGAGGGGCCGGATCGGTGGCGTCGCTGTTTCGATCTTTTCGCGGTTTTCGTGAAGTCTCTCCGCCGTCAGCTTCAGCGCGATGATCTCGCAATCGGCAAAGACAGCGTTTCCGGCGACATGGTCCTTGTGCCAATGGCTGAGCACCACGCGGATCGAGGTGACGCCGAGGCTTTCGAGGTGATTGCGGATCGCCCGGGCATGGTCGAGCGAGATATGCGTGTCATAGACCAGCGCCTCGCGGCCATCGACGATGGCATAGGAGGCGACGCCCAGTTCATAGGCGCCGTCGTCGAGCCAGTTCGGCGCCTCCGAATGAAGCCGTACGCCAGCGACACGCCCGTCGTAATAGGCAAAGACGCCGGGGTAGGGCTCCAGGATCGTCAAGGTCGAAGTCATGTCCGTCACGTTGCGCTCCTCCAGCAGGGCTTGGGCACTGTCATAGGGCAGTCCCAAGCCAAACTGAAGGACGACATGATAGACTTATCGGCCTACGCCTGCCGGGCGTTGAGCAGATAGGCGTCGTGATCCCTGAGGAACACCATCAGCCGCTCGCCGTAATCGGCCGTCACCGCCGCTTTGACGCTCGGTCGCTCGGAGAGCGCCTTGCGCCAGACACGGACGCGATCGAGCCCGTCGAAGATGCCGTGATCGGCGAGTGTGTCGAAAAGATCGAAATAGCGGAAGATCGGCGCGAAGACCGCATCGACCAGTGAAAAGCCGGCGCCGGCGAAATAAGGGCCGTCGCGCAATGCCGCCTCGATGGTCGCAAACTTGCTGGCGAGCGCCTTGCGCTTCTGCTCGTAGGTTTCCTGGTCCTTGGCAGTCTCGAAGCCCCAGAGATCCGAAAGGATCTTCGAACCAAACTCCATCCAGCCGCGATGCCGGGCGCGCTCCAGCGCATCTTCAGGGTGAAGCTTCGGGCCGGCTTGGCTTTCCTCGACGTACTCGGCGATAACGGAGCTTTCGAACAGCACGGCTTCGCCGCCTTGCTGCGGCACCTGCAGCAGCGGCACCTTGCCGAGCGGTGAGATCTTCAGGAACCAGTCGGGCTTGGCCTTGAGGTCGATATAGGTCCGCTCGAACCGAACGCCTTTTTCGTCGAGCGCGATCGACGCACGTTGCACATAGGGGCAGAGGTGGTGGCTGACGAGGGTAAGCATGGCAGTCTCCCGGTTGAACAAGTAGATGCATTTGCATGTATGTGGGCTTGATTCGATTTTCAAGATGGATGTAATTGCATCTATGACCACTGAGACAAGAAACGACGGAAAGCGTCCCGAACCGGAAACCACGGAAGCCTGGATCGGGTTGATGCGCGCGCGTGAGCGCGTGCTTGCGCGGATCGAGGCCGATTTCAAGGCTTCAGGCTTGCCGCCGCTCGGCTGGTACGACGTGTTGTGGGAGCTGGTTCAAGCGGAAGGTGGTCGTCTGCGTCCCTTCGAGATCGAGGCGCGCACGCTGCTTGCGCAATACAATCTCTCGCGCCTGATCGATCGGCTGGTGAAGGAAGGCCTGGTCCGCCGCGAAGCCTTCGACGCCGACGGACGCGGCCAATGGGTAGTGATCACGCAGGCGGGCCGGGTGATGCGCGAACGCATGTGGCAGACATATGGCCCATCGATCGAGGCCCATGTCGGCGCGAGACTGACCGAAGCAGAGGCGCGGCAACTGGCGGCGCTGCTGGCGAAGCTCAGGTAGGGCGTTTCAAGCGTGCAACGGCTTCGCGTCTTCGCAATGCCAGGTAATCGGACTGCCGCCTGTGCGCAAGTTTGCCCCTCACCCTAGCCCTCTCCCCGCAGGCGGGGAGAGAGGACGTGCCCCGCTCGCAACGCTGTCGAACGGAGACACTGTGAGGAGGAAATCGAGGGAGATACTTGCTGTTGAGGTGAGCGGTTGTCGCGAGTCTCCTTCGCCCCGCCTGCGGGGAGAAGGTGGCCGGCAGGCCGGATGAGGGGCAGCAAGCGCCGTCCTCAACTATTGAGACCAAAAGATTTTTCGAGGGCTTCCCAGGTTTCGTCCATGGCAAACGTGCCCGAGAGATAGGGGAGCGCGACATGGCCATAGAGCGGCGAAAGCTGCCACTCGGCCGTCTCCTCGTCGACGCCGGCGATCTGTTGCAGGTAGATCGTCGAGACGAGCCCGGTGCGGTCGGCGCCGGCCTTGCAGTGGATCAAGAGCGGCTTCGGCGCGTCCCGGAGGATCGCCATCAGCGCGTCGGTTTCCTTGGCGTCGATCTCCGCCGAGGCGGACATGGGAAAGTTGATGAGCCGGATACCGTTGCGCTCGGCGGCAGCAACCTCGTCGCGGTACCAGCGCTCATTCGGTTTCTCGCCACGCAGGTTGAGAATGGTGCGGATACCGTAGCCCTTGGAATAGGCGGCGATCGCCTCAGGGCTTGGCTGCGCCGAACGATAGACCTCACCAGCGACGAGCGTGTGGAAGTTGCCGGTCCATTGCAGGCCGACGAGATAGAGCGCCAAGGCTGCACCAAGCGCACCCGTGACGACGACGAGGCGTTTCAAAAGACGCTTCGCGGTGAGAAACCCTGCAGATGCCATGAGACAGACCCGACGCCGTTCGTGAGCGGACGTGCATGCGAAAGTTGCACAGTTTCATCCCGCTTCTGCGGCACGTATAAGGCATCTGCGATATTTTGATGGCGGGCGTTTCAGGCGATCAGCGCTGCCGCGATCGCCTTCAGTGCGGCCTGTGCGTCGCGCGGCGCGAGCCGGACCTGCAGCCCGCGCTGGCCGCCATTGATATAGACCTCAGCCTCGGCAAGCGCTGCCTCCTCGATCGCCGTCGGCACGAGCTTTTTCTGGCCGAACGGGCTGATGCCGCCGACATGGTAGCCGGTCAGCCGTTCGGCATCGGCCGGCTTCATCATGGCGGCCGACTTGCCGCCAAAGGCGCTAGCAAGCTTCTTCATGCTGACTTCGCGGTCGGAGGGCACGACGCAGCAGACCGGCTTACCGTCCACTTCTGCCATCAGGGTCTTCAGCACCCGGCTCGGATCTTCGCCGAGCGCTTCCGCCGCCTGCAGGCCGACGCGCTCGGCACTGGGATCGTAGTCATAGCTGTGCACGCTGAAGGCGACGCCGGCCTTCGAAAGCATCTGCGTGGCGCGCGTGGTCTTCGACATCGTTTGGCTCCGGCTCAGGTGCTACAGCGCGGCCTCGTAGAGGTCAGGCTTGAAGCCGATCAAGAGATTGCCGTCGGCCTCGAGCACCGGGCGCTTGATCATCGAGGGCTGCGCCAGCATCAGCGCAATTGCCTTTTCCTGGTCAAGGTCCTGTTTGTCGGCGTCGTCGAGCTTGCGGAAGGTCGTGCCGGCGCGGTTCAGCACCGTTTCCCACCCGGCTTCCTTGCACCAGCGTTCGAGGTGCGGGCGGTCGATCCCCTCGGCCTTGTAGTCGTGAAAGCGATAGTCAATGCCCCGGCCTTCGAGCCAGGTGCGCGCTTTCTTCATCGTGTCGCAGTTCTTGATGCCGTAGATCGTAACCGTCATTCCATGCCCCAACATCGTCGTGAGCAACTCCGGGAAACCATCCGGAATCGCACAATTTCAAAGCGTGGCAGGAGTGATAGCGTCCCGGCGAGCCCGAGGGAAGACGCCGACCTTGCTTCAGGTCACGCCGGCGTAGCGGCCCGGCCTGTGGTTGATCGCCAGCGTCATGTTGACGACGGCCGCACCCACGACCGAAAGCACGAGGTTTGCGGGTGGCAGCACGAAGTAGGCGGCGGCAAGGATGGCGAGATCGACCGCGAGCTGGAAGTAACCGGCGCGGACGCCGAACTTTTCCTGAAGATAGATCGCTACGATGTTGATGCCGCCGAGCCCGGTGCGATGGCGGAAGAGGATGAGCAGGCCCGTGCCCATCAGTCCGCCGCCGACAACCGCCGCATAGATGGGATCGAGCCGGGCGATCTCTACCCACCCGGCCGTTAGCCGCGAAAACAGCGAGACGAGGCTGACGGCGATGAAGGTGCGCAGCGCAAACATCCAGCCGAGCCGTTTGACCGCCAAAATGTAGAAGGGCAGGTTGACGAGGGAGAAGACCAGCCAGAACTCGGCGCCGGTCGCATATTGCAGGAGCAGCGCCAGGCCCGATGTGCTGCCGCTCAAGAGCATCGCCTTGCTGTAGATGATGACGCCGAGCGACATGATCAGCGTGCCCATGAGAATCGCCAGCGCATCCTCATAGAGGCGATGGCGTTCTACCGGGGCTTCGGACACGTCGATACTGCGCTCGGCCATCTTATCCTCAGAGGCTTTTGAACTTGGCGATGACGCCCTCGACTTCGGCCGTCTTCAGGCCGGCGATGTTGATGCGGCCGGAGCCGGGCATGTAGATGCCGTGCTCGTTGCGGAGCCGCATGACATCGGCCTCTGTGAGTGGCAGCAGCGAGAACATGCCTTCCTGGCTGGCGACCGCGCCGAGCGCCTGCCAGCGATCGCGCAGGCCCTCGGCCAGCGCCCGTCGGATGTTGGTGATACGCAACCGCATGGTTTCGAGTTCTTCCTTCCAGTCGCGCTTAAGGTCGGCGTCGGAAAGGATCAAACGCACGATGGCGGCGCCATGATCCGGCGGCATCGAATAGCTGGTGCGCGCGAGGCCGGCGAGGTTGGAGCGGACCGTATCGGCCGAGGAGGACGAGGTCGTCACCGCGAAGATCGCGCCGGCGCGCTCGCGATAGAGGCCGAAGGACTTGGAGCAGGAGACGGCAACCAGCGCCTCGGGCACGACGCCGATCAGGTGGCGAAGGCCGGCGACATCCTCGTCGAGGCCACGGCCGAAACCCTGATAGGCGAGATCGACGAGCGGCAGTAGGCTGCGCTCGGCGATGACGGCGGCAAGCTCCATCCACTGTGCTTCGGTAATCACGCCGCCGCTCGGGTTGTGGCAGCTCGCATGCAGCAATACGGCGTCGCCGGCAGAGGCTCCCTGCAGCGCGGTGATCATGTTGTCGAAGAGCACCGTCTGTGTTGGTACATCGAAGAACGGGTAGCCGGCGGGTTCAAGGCCGGCCGTCTTGAAGATGCTCGCATGGTTCGGCCAGCTCGGCAGGCCGATCCAGATGCGCTTGCCGCCCATCTGATGGATGAGGTCGGCCGCGAGCCTGAGAGCGCCGGACCCCCCCGGCGTCTGCACGCCGGCAATGTGGCTGCGATCGATGGTATCGCCGCCGACCAGCGTCCAGAGATGATCGATAAAGACGAGGTCGCCTTCCGGGCCGACATAGGCCTTGCTGTCCTGGGTTTCGAGCAACCGCTTCTCGGCCGCCTTGACGGCGCGGAAGATCGGCGTGTGGCCGGTTTCGTCGCGGTAGACGCCGACGCCGAGATCGACCTTTCCGGGGCGCTCGTCCTTGCGGTAGAGCCCGATCAGGGCGAGCAACGGATCGTCGGGTTGGCGGGTCAGTGCGTCGAACATGCCGGAAAATCCCCCTTGAGTGGCAGCGATGCGTTATCGGTCGAGAATGCCTGCCGGCCGCCGTTCCTCCGGCTTGCCCTGCGACTTCCTTCTTAAGTCAGGATCAGCGCAAAATCGATGCGATTTTTGCCGCAGAAGCAATATCGACAGCGTGCTATTTGCGCAAAACTCTGCAATTGATTTGCTGATTTGCGCGTTGGAGCTTGGTTATGGTTGAAAAGGTGGCGATGGAGCTGGATCAGGTCGACCGACGCATCATCCGTCTGCTCGTCGAGGATGCGTCGTTGAGCAACAACGAGCTCGCGGCCCGGGTCGGTCTCTCGCCGGCGCCACTGTCGCGCCGCCTCGCCAGGCTCTATGCGACGGGCGTCATCCGCCAGCAGGTCGTGGTCGATCCGAAGGCGGCCGGTGTCGGCTTCCAGGCTTTCGTCGAAGTGACGCTGGAGCGCACCGCAAGCAAGGTCGGTCACCGTTTCATCGAGTTGGTCTCGCGCATGCCGGAGGTGGTGGAATGCCACACGGTCGCCGGCGACTTCGATTTTCTCCTGAAGATCGCGGTGCGCGACGTCGCCGACTACAAGCGCCTGCTATGGAGCGAGTTCGAACAGATTGCCGAGATCAAGACGCTGCGCTCGACCATCCTTCTCGATAGCCCGAAGATGACGGCCGCCACCTTGGGTGACGGCCGCTGAATGAGCCGATTGGGGATGGCTTCGCGCGTTCTCGGGATTGCGCTTAGGCTTCGAGCGGTCCCGGCTTGCGCAGGGCGTTGGAGGGCTGAGCGCAGGCGATCTTCATCAGGTCCGAACGTCGGCGTGCAAGGCGGGTCGAGACGCGGGTGACGATCAGCCCATCCTGCGGCGCGCGCACGTCGAGCGAGCCGTCGAGCCGGCCGGGACGGGTGAGAATGGTCGCGAGCAGGTCACCGGCCTTTACGCTTTCGCCGATGTCGCGATGAAACAGGATGGCGCCCGCCTCCGGCGCGCGGATCATCTCGATGTTGTCGAGGGGCGCGACGATGCCAGAGAACGGCGCGATCGCCTCTTCGTCACCGGTAACGACGCCACGGGCGACGAGGAAGCGGAAGACACCCTCTGCGTCCTTACGGGCAAGCTCCGGATAGACGTCGCGCGTGCCGCGAAGCTCGACCGTGACCGAGAGGCGTCCGGGAAGACGCGCCTTCTTCTGCCCGGTCTCATACTTCCAGGCATAGGCGACAGCCTCCTCGAAGGCGGAACTTTCGCCGTCCGAGAGGAAGACCGCTTCCATGTCGAGCGCAGAAGCGAGGTCGCCCGCCTCCGGCCAGAAGGCGTCGTCGATATAGGCGTATTGCAGCGCCTCGTCGTCGCAGTGAAGGTCGAGCATCAGGTCGGCGCCGAGCGCCATATGCAGCAGCTGGCGCTTCAACCGGTCGGTCGCCGAATAGCGATCGAGATCCTCGATGAGGTAGTCCCGGTCGGCAAGCGAGATCAGCGGAAAATCGCGGTTGAAGTTGGTGCGTGAGCCGAGGTCGAAGCGGCCCTGCAACTCGCCGAAATGCGATTGCGCCGTGCCGATCGGGTTCGCCTGCGGTACGACTGTGATGTCGCCGAGGATGGCGCCGTCTTTTTCTGCCTGCTGCAATCTTTGCAGAAGGAAATGCGCCAGCGCCGTGCCCGGCAGCTCGTTGGCGTGCAGCGCCGCCTGGATATAGGTCTTCGGTGCCGCGGCATTCCTGCCCTTGAAGCGGTAGACAGGCAGGCGCCATTCGATGCCGGACGTATCGCCGGCGATGATGATTTCGGAAATGTCCATGGGCTCCTCCCGTATCGTTTTGTTGGTGGCGCTTATCGGCATTCCAACGGCGCTCCGCAAGTCGCTAAGAACCGGGGTGCGGAATCGGGTTGCGCCGAAGTCGCTCTGGCTTTGACCGCCGGGGAAGGCCTATTGTTCCCAGAAACCGCTACAGCGCCGCGCGTCTTATGAGACGCGCAAAGGTCGCTGTAGCACTTTGAAGTGCTGCATGTTTTTGTCCTTATAATCGGCGACGATTAAAGGAAACATGCAGCGGCACAGGCAGGAGACGGCAAAATGATCCTGATCGGCCAATACGACTCTCCGTTCGTTCGTCGCGTGGGCATCGCGCTCACGCTCTACGGTATCCCCTTCGAACACCGCCCCTGGTCGTCCTTCGGCAACGCCGACGAGATTCGCGCCCACAATCCGCTGACGCGCGTGCCGACCCTGGTGCTGGACGATGGGCTGGCGCTCACCGACAGCCACATCATCCTCGACTATCTCGATAGCCTCGTTTCCGACGATCAGGTCATGTTCCCGCGAACCGAGCCGGCACGACATCGGGCACTCCGGATCGCCACGCTCGCCACCGGCCTTGGCGACAAGGCGGTCAGCCTGTTTTACGAGAAACGCCTGCACGGTGAGGTCTCGGCGCTCTGGGTCGATCGCTGCCGCCGCCAGATCGAGGAAACGCTCGGCGTGCTCGAGGCGAGCCGTGCGCAAGGCCAGAGCGAATACTGGCTCTCGGAGCGCATCGGTCATGTCGATATCGCCGTTGCGGTCGTCCTGCGGTTCCTTAACGACGTGCATGCCGATCTTGTGGCGATCTCGAACTACCCTCATCTGCAGGCACATGCGCAGAAGCTGGAAGCGCTCCCGGTGTTCCAGACGATCAGCCAGCCTTTCATTCCGCCGGCTTGAGGCTTCGGCGCGATCCGGCGAGCGGCAAAGTGCAGCAATGCCGCGCGTCGGAGAGGACGCGCGGCGATCTCGATCGGCAATGCTGGCTGGCTTCAGGCGCTCCGGCTACTCGGCATCGAGGAAGCTGCGGATCGCTTTCACCGTGGCCCCTGGTTGCTCCTCTATCAGCCAGTGGCCGGATGCCGGAATGACCACTCCCGTGACGTTTTCGGCAGCCGCGCTGGCAACGACGGCCATCGTGGGGCCGAAGGATTTTTCGCCGCCAACGGCCAGAACCGGCATGCCGAGTTTGCCTTGCTTCAGGAGGGCCTGGTTGTCGGTCGCGTCCTGGTCGAAGGCTGCGAACTGGGCGAAACCGGCGCGCATCGCCCCCGGCTGGGCATAGAGCTTGGCGTAGTGTTCGCGCGATGCTTCGTCCCACTTCTTCGGGTCGGCGGAGAATTCGTTCCAGAAGCGATCGAGATAGATGCGCTCGCGGCCGGCAACCAGGCGCTCCATGTCAGGCCCGCCAAAACGGAAGTGCCAGAGCAGCGGGTTCTTGAGGATCTCTTCCCAAGGGCCGATGCCGGGAAGCGGCGCATCCATGAGCACAAGTTTTGTCGTCCGGGACGGGTACTGCGCGGCAAATTGGTAGCCGACCATGTTGCCGATGTCGTGCGCGACAACGTCGACTTTTTCCGCCTTCAAGGCGTCGAGCACGCCGGCGATATCCTTTGCTTCGTTCTTCTTGTCGTAGCCGGTTGCCGGTTTCTCAGAGAGCCCCATGCCCCTGAGGTCGGGCACGATGACGCGGTGGTTGCGGGCAAGCTCGGCGGCAAGCGGCGCCCACATGTCGCCGGTCTCGCCATAGCCGTGCAGCAGCACGACAGTTGGCCCGGACCCGCCGATGCGGACGTGAAGGGTGGTGCCGTTGGTGGCGATGTCCTGGGTGGTGAAGGTCGCCGGATAGGGCTGAACGTCGGCCAGGGCCGGGGCGGCAAGGGCGATGGCTGCGCCGGCAATGAGGGAACGGAGCATTCTGTCTCTCCTGTTTGTCGGTATGTGCCAAAAGGCGTTTCGATAAGCAGAAAATGACATTGGATAGTTGTTCGAACTAGTAGCCGAAAAGCGGAGTTATTGTTCGCATTTGCCGAACGCTGTGCGGTCTTGTTCGCGTTCCCGCCGGGGTAGCGACCAGATGAGTGTGGGCGGGCACTCCAAGGCCCGCCCTGCGAAACCTTCCGTTGCCGATCCTAAGCCGGCGGCATGGTCTCGAATTTGGTCAGGGCCGGATCGAGATGGTCCCAGGCATGGCCGCGTATGCCGTAGGTCACGACCTGAGGCTTGTAGCGGCTGGGATCGTCGAGGCTTGCCGCGCGAACACTGAAGAACTCCGGCATGGCCGAGAAGGTCATGTAGACGGGTGAGCCGCAGGTGGGACAGAAGCCGCGCGTCTTCACATGGCCACTATCGGCGACCATGTCCCAGTGCGTCGCTTCACCTTCGAGCTTCACCCCGTCGCGGCGGAACGTCATATGTGAACCATGCCCGGTTCCGCTCTCCTGCTGGCAGTCGCGGCACTGGCAGTCGTTGGAGAAAACCGGTTCTCCGGAGATTTCGTAGCGGATCGCACCGCAGGCGCATCCGCCGATATAGGACTTGCTCATACATTCCTCCTGTTTCGGGCACGGCAAAGCCTGGCGCGCGGCCGTAAGGGCGACGCCGACCATTCTCTTTGCTCGTTCGGGTTGGTGAGGTGCCGGATTGCCGTGACGATCCGGCTTTAGCATTTAGTGCTGTTCGTCGGTGACAGAGCCGAGGCGCGACAGGACCTTCGTCCAGCCCTCGCTCATGTTCTTGTAGGCGCTGTCGTTCTTCGGCGTGACGAAGCCGGAATGCACAAGGCGAAGACGGGTGCCGTTGTCGACCTTTGCCAGCGTCCAGGTGACGACCGTATCGAGGCGGGAGCCGTAGCCGGTATTGCCCTCGTGCCCGCCCTGCCAGGAGTAGACGAAGCGCTCATGCGGACGCACCTCCAGCACCTGGCAACGGATCGTCCCGTCCCAGGCGCCGGCCGGCGTCGTCTGGAAGGTGAAATGCGTGCCCTCCACGGGTTGAAAGCCCGTCGGCGGCATGATCCATCGGCCCATCAGGTCGCCGTTGGTCAGCGTCTTCCAGATCGTCTCGGGCGTATGCGGAAACACCTCGTCGACGACGATGTCTTGCGTCTCGGACTTCAGAACTGCTGCGTCGGTCATGGATCAATCTCCTTGAGAAGTGTGCGTAGGTCGGCAAAGCGCTCGCGCCAGAAGGTGCCGTAGTGGCTCATCCAGTCGACGAGCGGCGCCAGGCCTTCGGGCTCGGCGCGGTAATAGACGTTGCGGCCCTCCGGACGCTCGGCGACGAGACCCGCCTGCTTCAGCGATTTGAGGTGCTGGGAAATCGCGCCCTGCGTCACGCCGCTGCCGCGGGTGAGCTCGACCACGGTGATTTCCTCGGCATTGGCGATGCGCTCGAAGACGGCGCGCCTTGTCGGGTCGGCAAGGGCGCGCATGACGGCGGTGATGGGGGCGGTTTCAATCATCATGGCTAAATCATTAGTGTAGGCTGATTGATTAGTCAACGCTATTTGTTTCGCCCGGCGCTCCTGAAACGATAAGGCTGTCGTCCGAGTTTGGGTTCGAGACGAGAAAAAGGGGCGCCACCCAAGGTGCGCCCCTTTGTATTGTTGTCGGTTGAGGTTGCTTATTCGCTGGCTTGAGCGGCCTGTTCGATAAGCGCTGCGACGGCATCGGGCTTCGAGACGTAGACGGCGTGGCTGCCGGATGTTTCGACGACGGTGGAGCCGGCGCGTTTTGCCATCTGGCGCTGGGCGGCCGGCGGGATCATGTGGTCGTCGGTGGCGACCAGATAGAAGCTCGGCTTTTCCTTCCAGGCCGGCGCGGTGACGGCACCGGCTGCCGCTTCCACGCCCCACGGCACCTGGGAGTCGGCCATGAAGGCTGCAATCTCGGGATCGACGTCGGCCGCGAAGGCGGCGGCGAACTTCGCCTTGTCGAGCGCCAGGAAACCATCGACCGGCGGCAGGATCGGCGGAACGGAGGCGCCGGCCGGCGGGTTGGCGATCAGCGTGGAAACGGACTCGCCCTTATCCGGCGCGAAGGCGGCGATATAGACGACGGACTTCACCTTTTCGTCGGTACCGGCTTCCGAGACGACCACGCCGCCATAGGAATGACCGACGAGTACGACCGGGCCATCCTGTGCGGCGATCGCGCGCTTGGTGACGGCAACGTCGTCTGCAAGCGACAGGGTCGGGTTCTGGACGATGGTGACGTTGTAGCCGTCCTTCTTGAGGATGTTGTAGACGCCCTGCCAGCCGGAGCCATCGACGAAGCCGCCGTGAACGAGCACGACATTCTTGGTGGCGGGGGCGGCCTCAGCCGGTGTGAGCGCGCTTGCGGAGAGGGCGAAAGCGGCGGCAGTGATGAGGGTCTTGATCATTTTCGGGTCTCCTTGGTTGAGTTGGTTTCCGCGAAAATCGTTATCGCGATAATCATCGTATACGCCGACTCGATTTCGTTGTAAAGATACTTTTTATCGCGATATTGATTTTCGCAGCACAAGGTTCGAACTGCGCCAAGGAGACTACGATGTCTGATGCACCCACCCTGCCACTGGACAGCCAGCTCTGTTTTTCGATCTATTCGGCGTCGATCGCCATCAACCGCGTCTACAAGCCCATGCTCGATGCGCTGGGTGTGACCTACACGCAGTATCTCGTCCTGAGTACGCTTTGGGAAAAGGACGGCCTGACGATCTCGGCGATCGCCGATCGGCTGAGCCTTGAATCCAGCACCATTACGCCGGCGGTCAAGCGGTTGGAGGCCGCCGGTTTCGTCGGCCGGCATCGCAGCATGGTCGACGAACGCCTGGTCGAGGTTCACCTCACCGCCAAGGGTCGGGATCTCCACGTGAAGACCGGATGCTTGACGGCCTCCCTGCTGGAGCATTCGGGTTTCACCGTACCGGAGATGATCGATCTGAACGAAAGGGTCCAGAAGTTGCGCAACGGAATGCGGGACGCAGCCAAGGCGTAGAGGCGGGCGAGCATTGCGACGCGGTTGGGCGCCGGGCTATGTCTGCTTTCTTCGCTGGTGCGGTCGTTTCCAGCCCATCACCGCTTCCGCGCTCCAACCCGCATCCGTCAGCCCGGCGATCAGGAAATCAGCCAGGGCAGAGACCTTGGCGGGTCGCGCGCGGGCCGTCGGCGTCACGAAGTACAGTCCGCCTTCCGGTAGACGCCAGTCGGTGAGAACAGGTTCCAACCGTCCGTCCGGAAAATACTGGGTGGCGATGAACTCGGGGAGCTCGGTCATCGCCAGCCCTTCGAGTACTGTCGGCAGCAAGGCCTCCGCGCTCGTCCCTCGCAGCAACCCCCTGGGCGCAACCGCCACTTCCTCGCCGGTCTCGTGATGGGTGAAGCGCCAGACGTCCCGTTTCGCCCGGTTGGCGTAGCTCAGACACTGGTGGGCGATAAGGTCGTGCGGGTGCTGCGGGCGGCCATTTGTTTCAAGGTAAGCCGGCGAAGCGACGACGAACCGTTGGACAGGTGCGATCAGCCGCGCGACGAGCGATGAATCCTCCAGCACGGCGATGCGCAGCGCAGCGTCGAAGCCATCGCCGATGAGGTCCGTCTGCGCATCGGTCAAGTGAAGGTCGACTGCAATCTCGGGGTAGCGCCGAAAGAATTCCGGCAGAAGGGGAGCGACCCAGCGCGTGCCGAAGGACAGCGGCGCCGCTAGCTTCACCAGCCCTCGCGGACGGCTGGCGGCCTCGCGCGCCAGGTCCTCCGCCTCTTCGGCATCCGCGAAGATCCTGGACGCCCGTTCGGCCAGCATGTGGCCGTAGTCGGTCAGGGCAAGTCGGCGCGATGTTCTATTGAGCAGACGACCGCCAAGTCGCTCTTCGAGACGGGTGACGGCGCGCGATACGGTTGCGACCGAAACCCCCATCGTCCGTGCCGCCGCAGCGAAGGAACGCTCCTCCGCCACCTTGGCAAACATCGCCAGCGCTTCGAAATCGGGCAGCTTGGACATCGACAATTCTGCAATGATGACTTTCAATCATTTCTATTTCGAAAAGAGCGGAGTTGCAACATCATGGCCTGGTCCGCAACGAATTGCGAAGTCCACGTCAAGGAGACGTTCAATGTCTGCGACCCGTTATCTTCCCTTTGTCGGCCGGCTGCTGATCGGCCTTCCCTTCGCCATGAGTGGTTTCAGCAAACTCGGCGCCTACAGCGCCACGACCGGCATGATCGGTGCCGTCGGGCTGCCTTTTCCACCGCTGGCCTTCACCGTGGCAGTGCTTGTCGAGCTTGGTGGAGGTCTGCTTCTCATTGCCGGCTATCGCACCCGCTCCGTGGCGGCTGCTCTCGCGCTGTTCTCCCTCGCAACGGCCTTCTCGTTTCATAGCAATTTCGCCGATCAGAACCAGATGATCCATTTCCTCAAGAACGTCATGATGGCGGGTGGGCTTCTTCAGATCGCTGCATTCGGCGCCGGTGCTTTCAGCATCGACAATCGGCACCAGGCCGGCGAGCCGGGCACAGGCGCGGCGGTTGCCGCCCATTAGTCAGCCAATGCCGGATCGGCGGATGTTGCCACCGGGCTGAGCGATCCAGACCTGACCCTGTGCCCTGTCCTCACGCTTCCGGCAATCGGCCCGACCCCAACCGGAGAAATGTGATGTCTTTCCCCGTTTCGACCTTGTTGCTTCGCAACCTCCACGACGTGTTCGGTGAGATTGACGCTGAGCGCCGGCGTGCCGCGATCGACGAGATCTTCCATGAAGACGCCGTGTTCTATGACCCCAATGGCGGTATCTTCCGCGGCCGCGACGAGATTGATCGGATCGCGGGCGTGATCAAGGCCACACATCCCGACTTTCAATACCAGCCGATCGCCCCAGCTGAGGAAATAGGCAATGGCGGCCGGGTCCGGTGGGTGTCAGGCAGTCCCGGCAAAACAGCGGCCTATGCCGGGACCGATTTCATCATCGCCCGGGATGGCAAGATCGCCGCCGTCTATCTCTTTTTTGATGCGCTTGCATAGATCAGACGCATCGCGATCGCTTTCCGGGCACCGGGCAAGCGGCTATCTCAGCCGGCCGATCGGAATGATCTCGGGCGCGGAAGTTTCGAACGAACTGCCGTCCCAGCCGCCGAGCCACTGTTCGACGACGAGCCCGGCCTCGTCCATCATCGCGACGAGGTCTTCATGGGAAGGGAAGGCGATTTTCGACTGGGCCGCGTAAGTGCGTCCGTCGGCTGCGATCCGATAGAAAGTTCCGTATTCCACGATACCCGTCGCCGGATCATGCTGCACGTCGTTCCAGGCGAGAACCTGGCCTAGGACCGGATGAACGATGTCCCGTTCGGATTCGGCCGCGGTCCACTCCCGCCATTCTTCGACCAGCGGATTGCGGCTGTCGAAAATGAAGCGCCCGTCGGGAGCCAGATGCGCTGCGATGGTCTTGAGTGCGGCGAGCTGATCCTCCCTGGTCAGGAAGACCTGGAAGGCATGGCCGCTGAGCAGCACCATATCGAAGGTCTCGTCGAGGCGGATGGTCCGCCCGTCGCCCTCGACCCAACGCACCCGGTCGCCGCCGGGTCGTGACCTCGCGACATCGAGCATCGCGGCCGCCGGATCGACGCCGACGACCCGTTTGCCACTCACAGCAAGAGCAGCAGCCAACAGGCCGGTGCCGCACCCCAGATCGAGGATCGAGGTGCGCCCAGCGGCCATGGTCTTCAGATATTCGGAATCAGCGGTCCAGCCGTTCTCGATGTCGTAGAACTCTACAAGGCTTGGATCGCTATAGAGCTTGTCTGACGGCATCGAGATGACTGCTTATTCCCACTCGATCGTGCCCGGCGGCTTCGAGGTGACGTCGTAGACGACACGGTTGATGCCGCGGACCTCGTTGATGATGCGCGTTGCCGCGCGGCCGAGGAATTCCATGTCGTAGTGGTAGAAGTCGGCCGTCATGCCGTCGACCGAGGTGACGGCACGCAGCGCACAGACGAACTCATAGGTGCGGCCGTCGCCCATGACACCGACGGTCTGCACCGGCAGAAGCACGGCAAACGCTTGCCAGATGGCGTCGTAGAGGCCGGCCTTGCGGATCTCGTCGAGATAGATCGCATCAGCCTCGCGCAGGATCTCGAGCTTCTCGCGGCTGATGCCGCCCGGGCAGCGGATGGCAAGGCCCGGGCCCGGGAAGGGGTGGCGGCCGATGAAGCTGTCGGGCAGGCCGAGCTCGCGGCCGAGCACGCGGACTTCGTCCTTGAACAGTTCGCGCAGCGGCTCGACGAGCTGCATATTCATGCGCTCCGGCAGGCCGCCGACATTGTGGTGCGACTTGATCGTCACCGACGGGCCGCCGGTAAACGAGACGCTTTCGATCACATCGGGATAGAGCGTGCCCTGGGCAAGGAAGTCCGCGCCGCCGAGCTTCTTCGCCTCTTCCTCGAACACTTCGATGAACAGGCGGCCGATGATCTTGCGCTTGGTCTCGGGGTCGCTGACGCCTTCGAGTTCGCCGATGAAGCGGTCGGACGCGTCGACGTGCAGGAGGTGCAGGTTGTAATGCTCCTCGAACATCGTAACGACGTTCTTCGCCTCGTCCTTGCGCATCAGGCCGTGGTCGACGAGGATGCAGGTGAGTTGGTCGCCGACAGCCTCATGGATGAGGAGTGCCGCGACCGAGCTGTCGACGCCGCCCGAAAGCGCGCAGATCACCTTCTTGTCACCGACCTGGTTGCGGATCGCCTCGACCGCCTTGGCGCGGTAGGCCGACATCGACCAGTCGCCCTTGATGCCGGCGATCTTGTGCACGAAGTTGGCAATCAGCTTGGCCCCGTCGGGGGTGTGCACCACTTCGGGGTGGAACTGCACGGCGTAATATTTGCGCTTCTCGTCGGCGATGAAGGCGAAGGGCGCGTTGGCCGAGGTCGCGACGACCTCGAAGCCCTCGGGGATCGCGGTGACGCGGTCGCCATGCGACATCCAGACCTGGTGGCGCGAGCCGACGGACCAGAGGCCTTCAAACAGCGGGCAGTCCTTTTCGACTTCCAGGAAGGCGCGGCCGAATTCGCGGTGATGTCCGCTCTCGACCTTGCCGCCAAGCTGGGCGCACATGGTCTGCTGGCCATAGCAGATGCCGAAGACCGGCAGGCCGGAATCGAAGATAACCGAGGCCGCGCGCGGCGAGCCGATGTCGAGCGTCGAGGCGGGGCTGCCGGAGAGAATGACGGCCTTCGGCTTCAGCTGGCGGAAGCCTTCCTCCGCCGACTGGAACGGCACGATTTCGCAATAGACACCGGTTTCGCGCACGCGCCGGGCGATGAGCTGCGTCACCTGGCTGCCGAAATCGACGATGAGGACGGTATCGGGATGGGCTGTCTGGGTCATTGGGGGCCTTCAAACAAGCTTGATCATGGCGAGCCTTTAATGAAAGGCCGTCATCAGCGCAACGATTCAATTGCACCCCGACAATTCCGGGGTTTCAGAGCGGGATGAGGAAAAGTGTGTGCGGTTTTCCGACCGCATCCCGCTCTGACTTACGATCACATTTAGAGCCGGATCGCGCCGCTTGAGATCGCATTCTCCAACCGGTCGATCACGGCTGCAAGCTTCTCGTCGATGACGTGCAAATATTCCGTCCAGTCGCTGACGTGCTTGAGCTCGGCCTTGCCGTCGGAAATGCCGCGAAGCGCAATTAGCGGAACCCCGAAGGACTGGCAGGCGCGCAGGACCGCAAAGGTCTCCATCTCCACCATGTCGGCGTCGATCGTCTCGTACGCCGCGCCCGAGACGATGTTGGCGCCGGTCGAAAGCCGGGCCTCCGGCACGCCGGGAATCCTGAGCGGCAGCGGCACCGCGGCCGGCAGGTCGAGAAACGGCGTTGCGCCCTTCTCGAAGCCGAGCGGCGAGGCATCCATGTCGCGATAGCCGACGGAAACGGCCTGGTAGACCTCCGTCTGTACCAGCCTGGCGGCACCGGCGGACCCGAGCGAAACGACCAGATCGGGCAGGGCTCGCTCCGCGGCGAGCTCCGCGAGCGTTCGCGTCAGCACCACGGCGGCCTCGACCGGGCCGACGCCGGTCATCAGCGGTTTGATCCGCTGCTTGAGGTGCGTCCCGTATTCGGCATCCACGGCCATGACGTAGAGAACCCTGCGTCCGGCAACGGTTTTGACGGCAAAACTCATCCTTCGATCCCCTGGCGTCCGCGTACCACCATCATCGTCCCGGTCATCGAGGCGATCAGCTTCGCCGGCCCATCGGCGCGGATCGCGTAGCCGCGCCCGTCGGAGACGATGATCGTCGAGCCGGGTTTGGTCACTTCACCGCGAAACAGGAAACGCTCGCCGCGCCCCGGCGAAAGCAGGTTGACCTTGAACTCGATCGTCAGGATCGAGGCATCCGGGTCGATCACCGAATAGGCGGCATAGGTGCCGGCCGAATCCAGCGCCGCCGAGATCACGCCCGCATGCAGGAAGCCATGCTGCTGCGTCAGCTTGTCGTCGAACGGCAGTTCGATCTCGACCGTGCCCTGTTCAACGAGCGTCAGTTCGGCGCCGACCGTGCGCATTGCCGCCTGCCGCGCGAAACTCTCACGGATGCGCTTTCGGAAATCGGGGGGATCACGGTCGTCCATCAGTCCACATGGCCTTTTTTTGTCGGGTGGCATCATTATGCCTGCGGGACAGTGGCACGCTCGTGAAGGTCCGACAAGTTCAATTCATGAGCAAAATCGAGCTGTTGAGCGTCGTCGCAAACGCAACCCAGGCGAGATAGGACCAGGAACAGCAGGGCCGAAACGCGATCCCGCCGCCGGCTTGCGACGACGAAACCGGCGACTGCAATCAATAGCGCGATGATCAGGCCCGAGGAGATGTCCTCAATCCCGAAGAACAGCGGCGACCAGAGGAAGTTGAGGAACATCTGCGCCAGCCACAATCGCATGGCGGCGCGAGACCGAGACCAGTGGCGAATAGGACTGCGCACACGATCGTTCTGTTCATGGCCTCGACAGATAAAACAGACTTTCTGGCTTTCCATGGGGGCTGCCGTTTTGAAGCCGTGATCTGCCACCTATATCATGTGCCATGAAGAGCTTCAGACGCATCGACATCCGGCCGGCCGGTCCGGATGACATCATGATGATCGCCTCCGTCATCGTCGAAAGCTGGCGATCGACGTTCCGCGGACTGATTTCCGACGCCTTCCTCGATGGGATGAGCGTCGAAGAGCAGGCGCTGCGCCACGCAAGGCGCATGCGCGTCGCCGATGTCTTTCATCTGGTCGCGGTCGACATGAGCACGAACAAGGTGATCGGTTTTGCCAATTATGGAAAAGCCCGCTCGATGCCGCCGCGTTTCGATCGCGAGCTCTACGCGCTCTATATCCTCAAGGAATTCCAAGGCGCCGGCATCGGCTCGGCACTGGTGCGCAGCGTTGCCGCCCATTGCCGGGAACTGGGCGGCAAGTCCCTGTTTGCCTGGGTGCTTTCCAGCAATCCGAACAGGGCGTTCTATGAGCATCTGGGTGCGGTTGCCGTCGGCCAGGGTCAGGTAAGCCTCGGCGGTGAAAACCACGACCAGATGGCCTATCGCTGGGACGACTTGGCAAAGCTCTCCGGCGCGGGCCGCTTTTCGGCCTGAGGCATGTCTCCGGCCTATGCCAAACGAACGATGTGCTGATCCCAGGCGACCCGGCTTTGGCGCTCCTTGAAGTGGCCGTCATAGGACGAAACGGCAAAACCGTGGTCGGCTGTGGCGACCCCTGCTGCATCGACGACGCGCTCTTCCTTCAAAACAGCGCCGGTGCGGGCATCGAGCGTCACGGCCACGTTGCCCTTCGGTGAGGTCAGGCCGATCAGCCCTTCGTGCCGGTTGACGGCGATCGCGCCGACATAGTTCGCCAGCGCTTCCGTCGTGCGTTCGGGCAGCGACAGGAATTTCAGGTCCTCGCCCTTGGAGAAGGATCCGACCAACGGCGGCAGGTCGTTGCGCGCGCCTTCGTACTGGCAGGCAAACCAGATCTCGCCCTTCGGGCCGATGTCGACGTGGCGCGTCGAAAGACGGCTGAGTTCAGCAGGCAGACCGTGCCTCTGTACGAGCGCGCCGGTTTTCGTGTCCACCAGCGTCAGGCTCGGCTCCATATGGTCGAGATTGAGCTTGGTGCGGCCGAAGTCCGGGTGGGTTTCGATGCCGCCATTGGCGATCGCGAGCAGGCGTCCGTCGGCAGCGAGCGTCATGTCGTGCGGACCGATGCCATAGGTCGGGAATTCGCCGATGCGGGCGAAGTTGTCGGTGCCGTCATAGATGCCGACCATGCCGCGATTGCCGGCAAAGTCGTTCTCGGTAGCATAGAGCAGCTTGCCATCCGCCGAGAAACAGCCGTGACCGTAAAAGTGCCGGCCCTCTGCTGCAGCGATGACCACTGGTTCCGCCGAGCCGTCGGTCGAAAGGATCATCGCATAGGTGCCGGGCCGGCGGGCGAAGGCGACCGCTCGATGGCTGACGGGCGAATAGGCCATGCCATGCGCGCGCGCCGGAAGCGTCGTACGGTCGATGATCTCGCCGGCTTCCGTCAGCGTTGCAACGCCATAGCTTCCATCCGGCGCCATGAAGGCCGAGGCGAAGACGGCATCGGCTCTGCCTAGGGCGAAAGCCCGGTCAAGCGCCAGGCTTGCCACCCAGGCTGCGCCTGCCATTTTCAGGAAACTGCGCCGGTCGATCAGACCCGTGGCGGCTGTCATGCCATCCTCGCTCGTCGTGGAAATCTGCAGCCCTGAACGGAGGTGCCGCTCAGGGCTGCGATATAGCAGGTTGCGGGGTCAGAGCCAGCCCCGGCGCTTGAAGTAGAAATAGGGCACGATCGCCGATATCACCATCAGCATCAGTGCCGCAGGATAGCCGAACTCCCACTGCAGCTCCGGCATCACGCCGAAGTTCATGCCATAGATCGAGGCGACCAGCGTCGGCGGCAGGAAGACGACGGCGGCGACCGAGAAGATCTTGATGATCTGGTTCTGCTCGAGATTGATGAGGCCGAGCGTCGCGTCGAGCAGGAAGTTGATCTTGTTCGACAGGAACAGCGCGTGGTCGCCAAGCGAAGTTGCATCCCGTTGGATCAGCTTGATCCGCTGCCGGCTTTCCTTTCCTGCCTTGCGTGGCCCCATGCCTTCGAGCGCCACGTGATAGGCAACGAGCCGACCGATGCTGACGAGGCTTTCGCGGATGACCGTCAGGAGGTCGCCCTTCTGGCCGATCTGCTCGATCAGCGACTGCAGGTCGCGCGTCTTCTTGGTGGCGCTGGCATTCGTCTTGCGGAACACTTCGCGCGAAATCGCGTCGACCTCGCTGCCGGCGCGCTCCAGCGCGTCCGCCGTGCGATCGATGATCGCTTCCAGCAGGCCGAGCATCACCAGTTCGCCGGTCTCGCAGATCTGGCCGTTGGCCTTCTGGATGCGGTTGGAAAAGGTCTGAAACGGCTTGGGGTCGGCATGGCGTACCGTGACCAGCGTCGCGCCCTTGAGGATGAAGGTCACCGGCACCTTGACCGGATAGTCGCTGTCGAGCTTGGCGGTGGCCGTCATCGTCATGAACTCGGCGCCGTCCTCCTGGTAGAGGCGGTCGGAAAGCTCGATTTCCTGCATCTCGTCACGGGTCGGGATCTCGATGCCGAGCTGGCCCTCGACGAGGCGCGTTTCCTCAACGGACGGATTGAAGAGGTCGAACCAGATGGCGGGCGTCGGCGATGCGATGCCGTCAAGCATGTCGACGAGCACGAGGTGGCTGTTCTGGCTTTTGTAGATGCGCAGCATATAGGGCTCCATAGGGCGAGTCATCCGACCGCCACGGAGCCCTGATCAAATCAGGACCGGACGGCCGTGAGCGTGAAGGCTCGACTTCGACTGTCGGGGTTCATTGTGAGTTGGTCCTTGTGGTGAAACGTGCCCGCGAGAGCGGACACGGGAAGCGCTTTGCGCCTAAAAGCCTTGATTGTCAACACTCTGAGTTTGAGCGGGATGCGGGCGGAAACCGCGCACACTTTTCCTCATCCCGCTCTGGAGCGCGTGCGTTCAATTGAACGCACTAAGGACGCTCCAGCACTTTGATGCGAGAGCATCTTTTCCGCTCCAGTGCCTACACCTGCGAGCGGGATGCTCTAGTCACCGTCGGCGAAGGAGAAGCCGGCGCCAAGCCCGATCGCGCCTCCGAAATCCTTGTTCAGACGGTTGAGGAGGTCGTTGGTGTTGAGCGACAGGAAGGCGAGCTTGGCGCGCTTGTCGTCGTCAGTGAGCGCGGCATCGATCGGCCCGTCGATGTTGCCGGCCATGCCGATCACCGACTTGAAGACGAAGTCGGCCGAACCCGCCACGGAGCGGCTGTCTTCCGGCAGCAGGCTTTGCATGTCAGCGACATCGAACAGCGTCTTGAGCCCGCGCACGTTGCCGGCGATCGAGGCCATGGTGTTGCCGGAGCGCCAGTAGATCGCAAGTTTCGGATGCCCCTTGTCGTCCTTGCCTTCGTAGAACGGCTTCAGCCGCTGGTCCTTCACCGTCTCGACGCCATGGACGAGAATGCCGAGCAGTTCGGTCGTCGCCTCGCGATTGTCGCGGAATTCGGGATTGTCGGGGCCTGGGTGTTTCCAAGCGGCCTGGATTCCCTCCGGCTTCTGCCAGGCGGCCAAAAATTCGTTGGCGATCGTGTCGAGGTTCCCAGTGATCGCCAGGCCATAGCGGCAGCGGAAGTCACCCTCCTTGCCCGAAAGCGCCTCGGCGCCGGTGCCATAGAGAACATATTCGAGTGCGCCCAGCCCTTGCGCCGCGACGCTCTTGCCCTTGAGCTTGGCTTCGTCCGTTGCGCTTTCGTCCGCCTTCGAAAGGATCGCCTGCACCTGCTTGAGCCCGGTGCTCTTGCGATCGGGGTAGAAGAGGAAGCGTTCGAAGCGGTTCTGTTCGAGAGCCGGACCAAGCCTCACGACCTCGATCGCCGACCAGGCGGCGACCAGGTCGGAGAACGCACTCTGCGCGTTCTTGAGTGCCGGCTGCGACGGCGCCTCGCAGAGCTTCGCCGTCGCTTGCCTTGCAGCGGCGGTCTTTTCCGACAGGTTGCGGTAGCCGGGAATGATGAAGTCGTCGACGGCCTTGGCCATGACGGCGGGCACGGCGGCCTCGTTGACGACGCGCGGCGAGAGCGCGCTCCCCTCCTGAGCTATTGCGGGCAATGCGGTCGTCAGCGCCAGGGAGAACGCGAGGGTGAGCGTATGCGTAGAGGGCATCAGAGTGACTCCAGGAAGGCAAGGAGATCGCGGCGATCGCTTGCGGCAAGGGCGGCGAAAGCATCGCGGGCCTTCTGCCCTTCGCCGCCATGCCAGAGGATCGCTTCGGTGAAATTGCGGGCGCGTCCGTCGTGCAGCAGGAAAGTGTGCCCACTGACGGTCTTCGTCAAGCCGATGCCCCAAAGCGGCGGGGTGCGCCATTCTCGGCCGGTGGCGACGCCCACTTCCTGGCCGTCCGCGAGACCTTCGCCCATGTCGTGCAGCAGGAAATCGGAATAGGGCCAGATGAGCTGGAAGGACTGCGCCTTGTTTGCGGCATCCCGGCGGGTGACGAATTTCGGCGTGTGGCAGCTCGTGCAGCCGAGGTCGTAGAAGACCTTCTTGCCACGAAGTGTTTCGGCAAAGCTCGCCTTGCGACGCGCCGGAACGGCAAGGTTCTCCGAATAGAAGGTCACGAGGTTAAGCACCGGATCGGGCGCTTCGGTCGGACCAAGCCGTTCCTGCACACCGGTCGCCATGGTGAGGCATTTCGCTTGGGCGGCTGTGCAGTCGCCATGCGGCCGGTCGGCGTCGGGGGAGGAGATGCCGATATCGGTGGCAAAGGCATCGGCGCTCTGCTGCCGCACGGTGGCATTCTGCGCCTTCCAGCCGAAACGTCCGATGGTCAGCCTGCCGGACTTCGCGTCACGTCTGAGCGCCGGGCGGCCGCTGATCCCGTCGCCGTCGGCGTCGTCAGGATCGGCAAGCGCGAGGATGTCCGCCTCTTGGATCGCCTCGATGAGGCCGAGCCCGATCATCGGCTGGGCCACGCGCGGTGAGAGCGTCGTTGCCGGATCGAGCGGTCCGTAGGCAAGGTCGGTCACCGAGTAGCGCGGCCGGCGCAGTGAAACGGTCTCGCCGTCGGGGAAGGTGAAGGGTTGCTCGGTGTAACTGACCTTCAGATGGCCTTCGGCAGCAAGGCCCGGCACGGCGCTATCCTGAAGCTGGGCGCCATAGACCGGATCGGGGAAATTCACGGCCTGATGCGCCTCGATCGACCGGCGCTCTTTGTCGTCGCGCGGCGGGCGCGCCAGACGGAAGAACATCGAGGTCGTGTCGACGGCGCCTTCGGGCGGGCGGCCGCGCCCGTCCTTCAGGTGACAGCTCTGGCAGGCGCGCGCGTTGTAGAGCGGGCCAAGGCCGTCGGAGGCCTGGGTCGAGGAGGGCGAGGAAACCCAGAGCTTGCGGAAGAGGGCATTGCCGAGCTTGAAGCCTTCCTCTTCCTGGAAGGTGAGATTGGCGGAGAACTGCGAGAAGCTGTCGGCATTGACGGGGGCGATCGAGGTCGCAGCGCCGCCGGACATGGCCTCGAAGGTTTCGGCCTTGGAAAAATCGGCAGTCGGTCGCGTCACCGTTGCGACGCGATCGCGGTCGGTGTTGCTCAGGTCGGTACGTTTGGTCGGAAGATCGTCGCCCGCGGCGGCGGGCAAGGCGAGAAAGAGCGCCTGCGCAAAAAGAAGCGCGAAAAGGCGAGATGCGCCAGTTTTCATAGGGAGAGGATCGGGCCGCACCGGTTCCGGGCGGCCCGCCTTTTCAGCTTATTGGAAGACAGCGTTAGGATTGTCCAGGCTGTCGGAACCTTCAAGCTCGATCGTGCCGAGATCCAGCGACGCAATGACGCGCTGAACGGTCTTTGCCTGGGCGATCAGGCCGTCGATCGCCGCCTGCACGGTGGCGTTGCCCTCGGCATTGCCTTCGCCGATCATCTGGTCGTAGGCCTCGGTGGTCTCCGCGCGCTTGGCCATCGCCTGCATCTTCTCGACTGTGGTCGAAAGGTTGCCAGTCATTTCCTTGTCGAGCGCTGCGTCCTTGGCGGCAACGAGTTCCGAAAGCGACGGGCCGGTCATCTTGGTGCCGTCGACGCGGGTGTACTCGCCCGTATAGGCCGACTGGATGCCGATCGCGTCGTGCAGGTGCGAGTTGTGCGTGTTGTCGGAGAAGCAATCATGCTCTTCTTCCGGATCGTGCAGCAGCAGGCCGAGCTTCATGCGCTCGCCGGCAAGTTCGCCATAGGAGAGTGAACCCATGCCGGTGAGGATGGCAACGAGACCAGCCTTCGGATCGGCCTCGACGGCCTTGGTTGCGGCACCGTCCGGTGTCCAGTTGGCGGCCATCTCCTTGAGGTCCGACACCAGCAGCTCGGTCGCGGCCTTCAGATAGGCGGCGCGGCGATCGCAATTGCCACCGGTGCAGGCCTTGGTGTCGTAGTCGGTATAGGGGCGGTTTCCGGCGCCAGCCTTGGTGCCGTTCAGGTCCTGGCCCCAGAGCAGGAATTCGATCGCGTGGTAGCCGGTGGCGACGTTCGCCTCGATGCCGCCGGCTTCCTGCAGCGTGCCCGCCAGGAGTTCCGGTGTGATGTTGCTGGCATCGACGTCCTTGCCGTCGATCTTGATCGTCTTGTTGGAGATGACGTTGGCGGTGAACAGCGCGTTCTCGTCGCTTTCGCTGCCGTAGCTCGGGTCGACATAGTCGATCAGGCCTTCGTCCAGCGGCCAGGCATTGACCTTGCCTTCCCACTCGTCGACGATCGCGTTGCCGAAGCGGTAGACTTCGGTCTCCTGGTAGGGGTTGCGGGCCTTCCGCCAGGCGTCGCGCGCGGCCTTCAGCGTTTCTTCGCTCGGCGTCGCGATCAGCGCGTCGACCGCCTTGTCGAGTGCCTCGGCCGTCGTCAGCGCATCTTCGAATTTGGCATGGGCGACAGCGGTGTAATGCTTCACCACGGCGGCGGCATCGGTTGCGGCGTGGGCCGGCTGCAGGGCCAACGCCGACGTCGCCGTCATGAACGCCAGCGCGGCGCCGCGGATGAATTTCTTGGTCATGACCCTCTCCTGTTGCTTCCTTCGGCGCAGCCGAGCGAGTGCGCAAACGCGGCATCGTTCAGGCGTCGGGCCATGAGAAAAGGCCCCGGCCGGGCCTGCCTCTCATGAACCAAAAGCAAACTTGTGTCAAAGTGTATAGTTTAGAACGTTTTCAATCTCATGCGCGTGTTCTGACCATTGTCAAAAGGCGTCAGCCCTTGCGTTGCATCAGGCAGAAGAAGAAGCCGTCCGTGCCGGTCGAGGCGGGCGTCAGCGTCACCGTCTTCATGTCGGCCGACCAGGGTTGCGACTTGTCGGTGCCGAAGAGCGTCGCCCAGATATCGGCTGCCGACAGGATCTCGAATTCCGGATTGTCTTCGCAGAAGCCGTAGACCTGGGCCTCGTTTTCCTCAGGCAGTACCGAGCAGGTGACATAGATGAGGTGGCCGCCCGGGCGGACGAACTGGGCAGCGCTCGCCAGCGCTTCCTCCTGCTGGGAGATGCGCTCTTCAAGATTCTTCTGGTTGAGCCGCCACTTCGTGTCCGGCCGCCGACGCCAGGTGCCGGTGCCGGTGCAGGGCGCATCGACCAGCACGCGATCGAAGCGGCCGGCAAGCGGCGCGAGGCTGTCGGTGGATTCGTGCACCTGAACATTGCGGGTGCCCGCGCGCTTTAGCCGCTCGATGATCGGCGCGAGACGTTTGCGGTCGGTGTCGTAGGCGTGCACCTGGCCCTTGTTGTTCATCGCCGCCGACATGGCGAGCGTCTTGCCGCCACCGCCGGCGCAATAGTCGAGCACCTGTTCGCCTTCCTGCGGAAAGGCGAGGTCGGCGACGATCTGCGAGCCCTCGTCCTGGACTTCGAACCAGCCCTTCTGAAAGGAGAGTTCCGCCGTCACGTTCGGCAGGCGCGAGGCGCCTCCGCCGGCCGGAATGCGAATGCCGTTGCGGGCGATCGTCGCCGGTTCGGCGCCGCTTCGCTCCAGCGCTTTCAGCACCTTGGCGCGCGAGGCCTTCAGCGTGTTGGCGCGCAGGTCGAGCGTCGGCCGGCCGGCGAGCGCCTTGGCTTCATCGAGCCAGTCGTCGGAGAAGTTTTCCTCGAAGGAGGCCTGGACCCATTCGGGAATGTCGCCCTGGATGTGGGCTGCGGCGTCTTCGAGGCGGCGCGTGGCGAAGGCTTGCGCCATCTCGGCTGACGGCATCTCAGGCGCAAATTTGTCGCCGTCGAGTTCGGCAGCGAGCGCTTCCGGGGTGAAGCCCCATTGCCGGTACATCACGGCATGGCCGAGCGCCGACGCGCTGTCGCTGTCCATCAGGAAGGCGTGCGAGAGTTTCATGCGAAGGGCGTCGTAGACGATGTTGCCGATCGCCGAGCGATCGCCGGATCCGGCGAAGCGATGGGAGAGGCCCCAATCCTTGAGCGCGTCGGCGACCGGGCGCTTCCGCTTTTCGATATCCTCAAGAACCTCAATGGCTCCAGCGAGCCTGCCGCCCAAACGCATCTTCGATCAACTCCTTTTTCGCCGTGGTAACGGCGATGGCATCGAAGAGCAAGACGGCGGAGAAGATTAACCGCCGAGAATGGTCTTTCTCAAGTAAACCCACCTGACGATCGGTCGGATGGCAGTATTTCAAAAATCAGGAATTGATGACGCGATAACAGATGCTGGCGTGGCCGGAGCGGATCATGCCGATCTGCGAGGCTGCAGCCTTGGAAAGGTCGATCACGCGGCCACGAATGAATGGCCCACGGTCGTTGATCCGAACGATCACGCTCTTGCCGTTGCGCTTGTTGGTGACCTGAACCTTGGTTCCGAACTTCAGGCTGCGGTGGGCGGCGGTCAGGCGGGCGGCATTCATGCGCTCGCCGGAGGCGGTCTTGGAGCTCAGCGCGTACCAGGACGCGCCGCCGCAGCCGGCGCCGGCTGCATGGCTATCGGAAACGGAAACGAGACCGATAGCGGTCGTGAACAGCGCTGCAGCGGCAGCAGCCTTGATCTTCGCTGGCGTCAACTGGCGATCCCCTCGGTCAAATGGTTGAATAAAATCTTCTGGGAACCGCTAATTGGGGCGAAAAATGGCGAAAACGTGCTTCAACCATTTACGATCTATTAGGATTTATTAAAAAATGACGAAAATTCAAAAACGAAGATTGTTTGAAATAGTTTAAATGGAGCCAGGAAGTTCTTTGGAATCAGCGGTTGAACGCTCACAGCCTTCCGCACGCAGGCGCAACTCAGTGGTAAACGAAAAATTTCATTAAAAAATTTCGAATTGGACGAAATTTCCGGAATCCGGATGGTCGAAAACTCGTTACTAGCGCACAGGTTGTATTAAATTCGTCAAGTATCGAATGAATATCCAGAGAAAGTCACAATTCTGGCGGCGCTGCCGCCGCCATTACTGATGGACTGACTATCGGCTTTCTATAAGCATTTCGGGTTATGTTATTGATTGAGCGCCGAGTTGCGTTTCAGGCGTTGCGCCATGTGCCGGATTGCCAGAGCTGCGCAAGCGAAACGCGATAATCCGGATACGCGAACTCGAAACCGGTGGCGCGCATGCGGGCGTTCGATACCCGCTTGTTCTCGCCATAGAAGGAGCGGGCCATCGGTGACAGCTCCGCCTGCTCGAAGGGAATTTCCGGCGGCGGTTCGACGCCCATCAGCCGCGCGGCCTCAAGCACCACGTCCTGTGGTGGCGCCGGCTCGTTGTCGGTGATGTTGAAGACGCCGCTCGTGCCGTTGTTGGCGAGGAACAGGGTGGCCGCGCCGATATCTTCGACCCGGATGCGGTTGAACACCTGCCCAGGCTTGATCAGGCGCCGGGCCGTGCCGTTTGCGAGATTGCAGAAGGCGTTGCGTCCGGGGCCGTAGATGCCGGCAAGCCTCAACACGGCAACCGGAATGCTCTGCTTCGCGCCGAAGGCGATCCAGGCATCCTCCGCCTCCACCCGCTCGACCGAGCGGGCCGAGACCGGTTTGCGCAGCATGTCCTCGGTGACCCATTCGCCGCCGTGGTCGCCATAGACGCCGACGGTCGAGAGATAACCGATCCACTTGAGGTTCGGCGCCAGTTGCGCGAGATCCGGGCTGGAAGGGCGAAACATTGGATCGCCGTCGCGGCCGGGCGCGATCGACTGGATCAGGTGCGTCGCCTGGCCAAGCGCAGCAGCGAGTTCGCCGGAGACCGTTTCGCCGTCGAAGAGGATCGGGCGGATGCCGGCCTTTTCAAGCTTCGTTGCCTTCTCCTCGGTGCGGGTGGTGCCGACAACGCTTGTCGCGGTCGGGGCCATGGTCCGCGCGATTGCCATACCGGAGTAACCGGCGCCAAGGATCAGGACTTGCATCGGCTCACTCCCGCCATTTGCCATTCGTTGAGGACGTCTTCGTCGGTCTCTGGCTCGCATTGTTCGGCAAATTCCGCAAGCGCCGCCGGCGCGACCAATCGTGACAGCGCCCAGACCGCCATCGCCCGCACCACGGGCGAGGTATCGCCGATGCGCGCCCTGACCGCAGGCACGAGCGCCTGGTCGCCGGAGTTTCCGGCGGCGATCAGCACGTTGCGCACGAAACGGTCGCGGCCGATGCGCTTGACCGGCGAGCCCGAGAACAGGCTGCGGAAGGCCGGGTCGTCGAGGCCGAGCAAAGCTTCCAGCGATGGCGCCTTCAGGTCCTCGCGCGCCTTCAGCTTCATTTCGGAGGCTGCCTGCGCGAACTTGTTCCAGGGGCAGGCGGCGAGACAGTCGTCGCAGCCATAGATGCGGTTGCCCATCAACGGGCGCAGCTCCGGGTCGATTGGACCCTTGTGCTCGATGGTCAGGTAGGAAATGCAGCGCCGCGCGTCGATCTGATAGGGCGCAGGAAAAGCGCCGGTCGGGCAGGCATCGAGGCAGGCGCGGCAGGAGCCGCAATGGTCGCGCTCCGGCTCGTCGATGACGAGGTCCGCCGTGGTGAACAGGCTGCCGAGAAACAGCCAGGAGCCGAATTCGCGACTGACAAGATTGGTGTGCTTGCCCTGCCAGCCGAGGCCGGCCTTCTCCGAGAGTGGTTTCTCCATCACCGGGGCGGTGTCGACAAAGACCTTGACGTCCTCGCCGGCGCGCGCGGCGAAGCGGGTCGCGACTTCCTTGAGCTTGCCCTTGATGATGTCATGATAGTCGCGGTTCTGGGCATAGACCGAGATCGCGCCGCGATCGGTCTTTTCGAGAATCCCGCGCGGATCGTCTTCCGGCCCGTAATTCATCGCGAACATCACCACCGAGCGCACGTCGCTCCAGAGCGTGCGCGGATCGGAGCGTCGCTCGGCAGTCTCGGCCAGCCAGTCCATCGTGCCGTGGAAGCCGTCGTCGAGGAAGTCCTGGAGCCGAGCCGGCGCCTCGGGAATGGCGTCCGGGCGGGTGATGCGACAGAGATCGAAGCCCTTGTCTGCCGCCTCGGCTTTCAGGAATTCGGTCAGCTTCAGCCGCCGTCGATCCCCATTGTCAGCCTTGGCAGCGATGCCGGGCACGGATTCATCCTCAGAAGTCGAGGTCCGCATAGTGCGGAACCGGAGTCACGCCGCGCACACGCTCGGCAAGCAGCGGGCGGAAGGAGGGGCGGGACTTCAGCCGCTGGTACCACTCCTTGGCGGTCGGGGCATCCGACCAGTCGATCTCGCCGAGATAGTCGAGCACGGACACCGTCGCGGCCGCGGCGAGATCCGCATAGGAGATGCGGTCGCCGGCAAGCCAGGTGCGCGAACCGGCGAGCCAGGAGAGATACTTCATATGCTGGCGGATATTGGCGCGCGAGGTGCGCAGGACCTTGCTGTCGGGCGCGCCGCCGCCCTGGTCCGGTGTCATTTGCAGCTTGAAGATCCGCTCGCGCACCAGCGGCCGCGTCACGTCCGCTTCCATCTTGTGCAGGAACCACTCGACCAGGCGGCGGATTTCCGCCCGCTGGAACGGGTCCTCGGCCAGAAGCCGGCGATCCCGCTTCATGATTCCGTTCGTTTCGTCGAGATATTCCGAGATGATCGTGGCGCCACAGAGCGCTCTCATACTGTCGTCAACATAGACCGGTAGCGTCCCGGCCGGGTTCAAGGCCAGGAAGTCGCGCCGGTTCTCCCAGGGCTGTTCCTCGGACAATTCCGTCTGATAGCCATATTCCGAGAGGATAAGGCGAACGAACCGTGAAGCGGAGGACATGGGGTGATGATACAGTGTCGGCATCGATGATCTGGCTTCTCAGAGTCTTTTTGCTGGGGGCGTCAGCGTGGCGGCGCAAGCGTCTGGCCACGGCTCCTGTGATAGAGCTATAGAAATTTGTGGTGGCAAACACAAGCGAATCAGCCTTTTCCTCCCACTCCAAAACTTGTCAGGAAAATCTCATATATGGCGGATCAATCGATCATCAGCGCGCTTGTCCTCGGACTCATCGAGGGCTTGACGGAGTTTATCCCTGTTTCGTCGACGGCGCACGTCCTCCTTGCCGGCCACTTCCTCGGCTTCAGGTCGCCGGGCAACACCTTCGCCGTCCTCATCCAGCTCGGCGCCATTCTGGCCATCCTGCTCGTCTATTTCCAGAAGCTTCTGTCGATCGCGCTGGCGCTGCCGACGAGCATCAAGGCGCGCCGCTTCGTCCTGTCCGTTTTGATCGCCTTCCTGCCGGCGGCCGTCATCGGCGCAATCGCCCATGATTTCATCAAGACGGTGCTGTTCGAAACGCCGATGCTCATCTGTGTCGTGCTGATCGTCGGCGGCTTCATCCTCTACGCGATCGACCACCTGCCGCTGAAGCCGCGCTACACTGACGTCATGGACTATCCGCCGTCGCTGGCGCTGAAGATCGGCCTGTTCCAGTGCCTGGCGATGATCCCCGGCACCTCGCGTTCCGGTGCCACGATCGCCGGCGCCCTGCTGATGGGGACCGACAAGCGCTCGGCCGCGGAGTTCTCGTTCTTCCTGGCGATGCCGACCATGCTCGGCGCCTTCACGCTGGACCTCTATAAGAACCGCGACGCGCTCTCCTTCGACGATTTCACCCTGATCGCCGTCGGCTTCATCGCGGCGTTCGTCGCCGGCATCTTCGTCGTGCGTTCGTTGCTCGATTTCGTCTCGCGGCGCGGTTTCACGCCCTTCGCCATCTGGCGCATCGTCGTCGGCACGGCCGGCCTGATCGGCCTCTGGTTGCTCGGCTGATCTCGGGATCAACGATCTCAAATGAAAAAGGCGCGTTCTGGACGCGCCTTTTTCTTTGACCTCAGTCTTCTTCGAACTCGGATAAGGCCTCAAAAACAAAGCCGCGTGCGTCTCAAGGTGAAACGCACGCGGCCACTGGCCCCCGCCAATAACTCTAACTATGCCCTTCCAAAGCAATTCCAGGAAAAGCGCGAAGCCGCTTTCCGTCCGGAATTGCCTGATCTAAAGGGCGCCGGCCTTAGTTGCCGGAAAGATCGATCGATGCCGTCGTGCACGGATCGACGCCATAGGCCGGCGCGCAACCCTTGCCGCTGCTCGCGACCGTGTTCGGCGCGATGAATGAGCCAGCCAGAATGATCAGTGCCGCAGACGCAAAAAAGATTGCGATCGACTTGCCCATGGACGCTATGCCTTTCGAGATTGCTGCTGCCGCCCGCCGTCATGCCTTGCGATCGGGGCGCGAGGCGGTGTTTAGTCGCTGGATATGACATGATCAATATCAGGACATGTTGAATTTGCGGTAAATGCCATTCGCTTTCTTAACTGCGGCAGAACTGCAACGCTGTTGCCTGGATACCACAGCAAACGGCCGCCCGTGGGTACCGGCGGCCGTTCAAAATAAGATGGGCTTTGCGGCGATCAGGCGCCGCGGCCGCTGCGCGTGTACTGGCCCTGCGGGCGATAGCGCACCAGATAGGTCGGCAGGATCGACTCCAGCATGGTCGGATCGATGCCAATGCCGGCGAACGTACGTCCCTCGGAAACCGCCTTTGCCGAGACGACATTGTCGGATTTCAGCAACACCACCTGGTCGGGGGTGAGCGGCGGCGTGATGAAGGGGACCATCGACGCGATGCTGCCGATGAAGGATGCGACGCCGAAGGGCAGCGAGACGAGCGTGCGCTTGCGGTCGATCGTGTTCAGCATGATCTCGAGACAGTCGCGGAAGCTTAAGACATCCGGGCCGCCGAGTTCGTAGATCTTGCCCTTGGTGATCTTGCCGTCGACGGCGCGCGCCACGGCCTCGGCGACATCGGTCACGTAGACGGGCTGGAACTTGGTGTGGCCGCCGCCGATCAGCGGCAGGACCGGCGAGAAGCGGGCCATGTTGGCGAACTTGTTGAAGAAGCCGTCCTCGGGACCGAAGACGATCGACGGACGCAGGATGATCGCGTCAGGCTTCGTTTCCAGGATCGCCGCCTCGGCGCGGCCCTTGCTGCGGGCGTATTGCGACGGCGAGGAAGCGTCCGCGCCGATCGCCGAAATGTGCGTCAGCGTGGCGCCGACGCTACGTGCCGCTTCTGCCACCGCGCGCGCGCCGAAATCCTGGACGGCGTCAAACGTGTTGCGGCCTTTTTCAAACAGCACGCCGACGCAGTTGATGACGTGGTCGGAGCCTTCGACGGCGCGATCGACGGATTTCCGGTACCGCAGGTTCGCCTGGACAAAGGAGATCTGGCCGACATTGCCGAGCGGCTGCAGGTGGCCGGCAAGGTCGGGCCGGCGAACGGCAACGCGAATGCGGTAGCCGCGCTTGGCGAGTGCGCGCACGACATGACGGCCGACGAACCCGGATCCGCCGAAAATCGTCACCAGCGGCGGAAGGTTGGACAAGGTCATGGGAAACGCACTCCTGATCGCAGAGGAAAGAATTGATTGCTACATAGCCCAACAGCCGCGAGAGGTGAAGGCCAATCCACGCGGCTTGTCGGGTCTGTCGGAAGATGGGGATGCCGGGTCGTCAGACGCCTTCGACGACGACCATCTCCGCGTCGGCGACTTCCTGGCGGATCGCGGCGGCAATCTGGTATTCGGGCGAGTTGTAACAGTCGACCGCTGCCTGCAGCGACGGAAATTCGATGACGACGTTGCGCGCGCGCACGCCGCCCTCAAGGCGATGATGTTCGCCGCCGCGCGCGAGAAAATTCGCGCCGTATTTCTCGAAGGCCGGCTTTGCTGCCGTCACATAATCCTTGTAGCGCTCGGGGTCGCGGACATCGACCCGTGCGATCCAGTATCCCTTGGCCATAGTGAACTCCTCGTCTTGCACCGCTGAAGGCTGACGGGAGACTTACTTCCGGCAAATTTTGATTGAGGTCAAGCGGATCGCGATGGGTTCTTGGCGCCGCCCGCATCAGCGGGCAAGCGCGCCGTTCATTTCCGCGAGAATGGCGCGGGCGGCCGCAAGCGGCTCGGCGGCTGCTACGATTGGGCGCGCGACGACGAGGTGGCTGGATCCGGCCTTCAAGGCTTCGGCCGGCGTCATCACCCGCTTCTGGTCGCCCTTGTCGGCGCCGGCAGGGCGGATACCCGGCGTCACCAGCGCCATGTTCGGTCCGATGATCTTGCGGACCGCTGCGGATTCTTCCGCCGAGCAGACGATGCCGCCCATGCCGGCGGCGCGCGCCTGTTCGGCCCGGCGCAGCACCAGCGTGTGCGGGTCGTATTCGTAGCCGGCATCGATCACGTCCTGCTCGTCCATCGAGGTGAGCACGGTGACGCCGAGGAGGCAGAGATCGGAACCTCTAGCGGCTTCGACGGCCGCCTTCATCGCCTTCGGATAGGCGTGCAGGGTCAACATCGACATGCCCATCTTGACGATGTTCTCGACACCCTTGGCAACCGTGTTGTCGATATCGAGCAGCTTCATGTCGAGGAAGACGTTCTTGCCGCTGGCGGAAAGGTCGCGCGCGAATTCAAGCCCGCCGGCAAAGACCAGCTGATAGCCGATCTTGTAGAAGGAGACGTCGTTCCCGAGCGTCGACACGATCCTCTCGGCATCGGCGATCGTCGGAAGGTCGAGGCCTACGATCAATCTGTCGCGCGCGGTTTCGGTCATCGTCTAGATCCCCTGCCAGTTTTCCATCGGGGTCCAGTCGCATGCGACGGCGCGATCCGCAAGGCGGAAAGCGAAGACGTTGCCGCCGCCACCGCCCTTCTGGTCGGAACTGCGGGCAATCGGCGCGCCAAGCAGCCGGCACTTCAAAAGGGTGCCGACGCCGCCATGGCCGACGAAGGCGATTGGGATCTTGGTGTCGTGCCCTTCGAGGACACGGAACACTGCGTCCGAGATCCGCGTCTGGGCGTCGATCGCGCGCTCCCAGCCCTTAAAACTTTCCGCCGGATGGGCGAAGAACCAGTCGGCCGCTTTCTCGAATTCCGGCGGCGGTAGGAAGCCGGTGGCGGAGCGATCGTTCTCGCCCATGTCATGGTGAATTTCGACCGTCAGGCCGGCGGCATCGGCAAGCAGCTGGGCCGTTTCGATCGCCTTGGTTTCGTCGCTCGAGACGATCCTCCCGAGCGAGCGCACCCACGGCAACGCCGCCGTCAGGGCCGCACGATCGCGGCCAACAGCGGAAAGTTCCCATTGCGGGACGGGCACGTCCGGATCGATCCAGACCTGCGGATGGGTGACGTAGACGCCGAACATCCCGTCAGTGCGCCCGACGATAGACCCAAAGCTGTGCCGGCGGGATGTTGCGCACGACGAAGTCGAGATGCTGGATGCTGTAGCGGTCCGGCATGGCGACGACGGGCGAGAGCGGCCCATAGGAAATCTGCACGACCGGCCGGCCGGCCGGAATGCGCGAGAGCAGGTCGTCGATCAGCTCGACGCGCCGATGCATCGGGAAGTTCAAGAGCGGCACTGCCGAGACGACACTGTCGAAGGTCTGTCCCTTCAGCTCGCCGAGCGTATGTTCCAGATCGAAAGCATCGCCATTGACGAAATTGACGCCGGCGAAGTTGGCCCTGAGCTGGTTATAGAAGTCGGTCGAATATTCGACCGAGACAAGGCTCGATGCGGGCAGGCCGCGTTCCAGAATTGCCTTCGTGATGACACCCGTGCCCGGGCCCAGCTCAAGAACCGGCAGGCCCGAAGCAGGATTGATGACGCTCGCCATTCGGCGCGCGGTTATGGAAGAGGTCGGCAGGATTGCGCCGACAGCCTTGGCATTGCTCATCCATCCCTTGAAAAAGCGAATTTCCTCATCGAACTTCCGTCCGAGCCGTTCCTTCACCTTCACGCGCAAATTCATTGAACCCCTCAAAACCGTCGTCCTCTCCTCATTCGGGCCGCCCGCTGTGATCCCGGCTCGTTGATTCGAGCCGATCCGGGCGGCGGCAATCATAATGTGTCCCCATCTGCGGCAAAAACAAGTCTGTCTGCGCCTGAAAGCGTCGCCTTATCAACAGACGCCGGATGGATCGATCAACAAAAAACCCGTCACGAGCGGGCGTGACGGGTTGGTATTTCGCACCGCGTCAGGCCCGCGTTACACGCGCATCGGCATCAGCACGTAAAGCGCATCCTCGGCAGCAAGATCGCGAACGAGCGTCGGCGAGCCCGGATCGGCCAGCATGAAAATCGCATCGGTGCCGGTCAGCTGCGAGGTGATGTCGAGCAGATACTTGGCGTTGAAGCCGATTTCGAGCGGGTCGTGGTCGTAGCCAACGGGCAGTTCTTCCGTGGCACTACCCGAATCCGGATTGTTGACCGTCAGCGTCATCTGGCCTTCGTTCAGCGCCAGCTTGACGGCGCGGCCGCGCTCCGACGAGATCGTCGAAACGCGGTCGACGGCCTGGGCGAAGGACTGGCAATCGACGCGCAGTTCCTTGTCGTTGTTGGCCGGGATCACGCGCTGGTAATCCGGGAAGGTGCCGTCGATCAGCTTCGAGGTCATGACGATCGAACCCATCGTCAGTCGGATCTTGGCGTCCGAGACTTCGACGGTGACGACGAGGTCCGGGTTGTCGAGCAGCTTCTGCAGTTCGCTGACGGTCTTGCGCGGGATGATGATGCCCGGCATGCCTTCGGAGCCGGACGGGGCTTCAACGTCAGCGCGGGCGAGGCGGTGACCGTCCGTGGCGACGGCGCGCAGCTTCAGTTCGCCCTTGCTCTCGACGGTGTGCACGAATATGCCGTTGAGATAGTAGCGGGTTTCCTCGGTTGAGATCGCAAACTGGGTGCGATCGATCAACATCTTGAGGTCGGTCGCCTTGAGGCGGAAGGAGTGCGAGAAGCTGCCGGCGGTGAGATCCGGGAAGTCGGACTGCGGCAGGCACTGCAGCGAGAATTTCGAACGGCCCGAGGCAACGGTCATCGCCGTGCCCTCGGCATTGGTGGCGAGCAGCACTTCCGAACCGTCAGGCAGCTTGCGCACGATGTCGTAGAGCAGATGCGCCGGCACCGTGGTCGCGCCCGACTGTTCCACCTGCGCCGGTGTCGCCTCGGTGATTTCGAGGTCGAGGTCGGTCGCCTTCATTTCGAGGCTCGCACCGTCGGAACGCAAGAGCACGTTCGAGAGGATCGGGATCGTGTTTCGCCGCTCGACCACGCGGTGCACGTGGTTCAGCGATTTCAGGAGGTTGGACCGCTCGAGAGTAATGCGCATGGGATGCCGCTTTCAACCATTGCCCGGCAGACGAGGCGTCCGCCTGAGCGTCAACTGCGAGTGTCCCGGCCGACCGACCGGAAATATGTGGACCGGCAAAATGGCAGAAACAGCGCCCGGAACGCAAGGGGTTTAAGGGCTTCTGTCCCCAGATGCAGCGCGCTGGACCATTGCCTTGCCCTTGCCCTGCCCTGCCGGCTCACTCATAAAGACCGGACCGACGCATCGGTGAGCACGATCAGGACGTTACAGGTGGAAAAGCAGAAGACATCGGAAGCATCGGGCGGGCAGAGAGAGCGTAGCTATCGCCTGCACAATGTCAGCGTTCCGGCCCGGCCCCTCGATGCGGCGCTCTATCTGGTGGCGACCCCGATCGGCAATCTCGGCGACATTACGCTGCGCGCACTGGAAACGCTTGCCGGCGCCGATGTGCTCGCCTGCGAGGACACGAGGGTTACGCGCGTGCTGCTCGACCGCTATGGCATCGTGAACCGGCCCTACGCCTATCACGAGCACAATGCCGACGAAGCCGGCCCCCGGCTGCTTGCAGCACTCGCCGAAGGGCGATCGGTGGCGCTCGTTTCCGACGCCGGAACACCGCTGGTTTCCGACCCGGGCTACCGGCTGGGGCAGCTTGCGATCGAAGCCGGTCATCGCGTCGTGCCGATCCCGGGCGCCTCGGCGCCGCTTGCAGCACTCGTCGGCTCCGGCCTGCCAAACGATGCCTTCCTCTTTGCCGGTTTCCTGCCGACCAAGGACAAGGCGAAACGCGATCGCCTCAGGGAATTAGCGGCCGTGCCGGCGACAATCATGTTCTTTGAATCGCCGCACCGCATCGCCGCGACAGTGGCGGCCGCAGCCGAGGTGCTGGGCGAGGGTAGGCGGGCTGCCGTCTGCCGCGAGCTCACCAAGACCTTCGAGGAGTTCCGCCGCGGCACGCTCGGCGAGCTTGCTGCACATTATGGAGAAGCTGGCGCCGTCAAAGGCGAGATCGTGCTCGTCATCGGGCCGCCGGATGCCGCACCCGAGCCGGAAGCGGCCGATGTCGACGCCCTGCTGCTGAGCCTTGTCGCCGACATGCCGGCCGGCAAGGCGGCGACCGAAGCCGCCCGCCAGACGGGCGTGCCGCGCAAGGAGCTCTATGACCGGCTGCTGCAGCTGAAGAAGCGCCATGACGGCTGACGGCAGCGACCGGCGGAAGCTGAAAGCGCTGAGGCGGGGGCAACTCGCCGAATACCGCGCGGCGCTCTGCCTGCTGCTGAAGGGCTACCGCATCGTCGCCATGCGCCATCGCACCAAGCTCGGCGAGATCGACATCATCGCCCGGCGCGGCGATCTCATTGCCTGCGTCGAGGTCAAGGCGCGCCGCTCGGCCGAGGACGGCGTATTCGCGGTGACGGCCACGGCGCAAAAACGCATTCGCGCTGCGAGCGATCTCTGGCTGGCCAGGCAACCGGACTTCAACAGGCTTTCCGTGCGCTACGACATCATCACGGTGACCCCTTGGGGCTGGCCGCGGCATCTGCCGGATGCCTTCTGAACCGGCGCGGGATGAGGGAAAATGATTGCGGTGTTCCGCCCGCATCCCGCCTTGGAACAAAATCGCGAATTTGTAATCGTTCCGACATAAAAGCGTTACGGGCCTGTCATTGAACGTCACTAGTCCAAGCCATCCGCAACCCGGTGGAGAGGGACCAAGTCATGTTCAAGAAGTTTTCATTCGCAGCCCTTAGCTTCGCTTTTTCCGCGACGTCATCATTTGCCGCGACCAATATCACCTGGTGGCACGGCATGGCCGGCCGCAACGGCGAAGTCATCAATGAAGTTTCCAAGAAGTTCAACGAAGCCCAAAGCGCCTGCGCGCTGACCCCGGTTTCCAAGGGCACTTACGAGGAAGCGCTCGCTTCCGGCATCGCCGCATTCCGTTCGGGCGAACAGCCGAACATCCTGCAGGTCTTCGACGCCGGCGCCGCCACGATCATCAACGCCAAGGGCGCGGTCATTCCGGCCGAAGACCTGATCATCAAGGCTGGCCACAACTTCGACCGCAACGCCTTCATTGACGGCGTGCGCTACTTTTACGCCGACAGCGAGGGCAAGTTCGTCGGCATGCCGTTCAATTCCTCCGCGCCGATCATGTACATCAACGACGAGGCCCTGAAGAAGGCCGGCGTCGAAGCGCCGAAGACCTGGGAAGAGTTTGAAGCGGTTGCCCCGAAGCTGAAGGAAGCCGGCTACATCCCGCTCGTCCAGTCGCAGCTCACCTGGCAGTTCACGGAGAACTTCTTCTCCCGCAACAACATCCAGTTCGCCACCAACAACAACGGCTATGACGCCGTCGTCGACACGCAGCTGAAGGTCACCGACCCGAACCTCATCATGATGTTCGACAAGCTCAAGGCCTGGAAGGACGAAGGCTACTTCGCTTTCTACGGCGCCGGCTGGAACGACAACCAGAAGGTCTTCGAAGAAGGCAAGGCTGCGTTCTGGATCGGTTCGTCGGGCTCCTTCGGCGGCCTGCAGAAGACGGCGCAGATGCCGTTCTCGGCAACCTTCCTGCCCTATTGGGGCTCGATCAAGGGTGCCGGCACCAATTCTTTCATCGGCGGCGCGGCACTGTTTGCCATGTCCGGCAAGTCGGATGAAGAGAACAACTGCGTTGCCGACTTCTTCCAGTTCCTGACCTCGCCGGAAATCCAGTACTTCTACCACAAGGCCACCGGTTACGTTGCCATCACCAAGGCAGCCTACGAGCTCGCCCAGAAGGACGGCTACTACAAGGAAAAGCCGGTTGCTGAAGTCGGCATCAAGCAGCTGCTGCTGCCGGCCGGTGACTGGTCGAAGGGCTACCGCCTCGGCTTCTACCCGCAGATCCGCGAAATCATGGAACGCGAATACGGCCGCATCTTCTCGGGCGAAACGACCGTCAAGGACGCTTTCGACACGATCGAAAAGGAAGGCAACGAGCTGCTCGCTCGCTTCGCCAAGACGGCCGGCTGATCTCCATGTCGACCGCGACAGATCTCCTCCCCGCCTCGCGGGGAGGAACCGGAACCCAAACCGGCGGGCGTCGCTTCGGCGCCTTCCGGTTTTTCGGTGGCCAGTCGAAGAGCGGAGGAGAAGGCGTTGCCAAGCGCGTTCAGTTCTCCTCGCCGTTCCTGCCCTACCTCTTCCTCGCGCCACAGCTCGCGATCATCTTCATCTTCTTCTACTGGCCGTCGGTTCAGGCGATCCAGTCGTCCTTCTATCTGGAAGACCCCTTCGGCTTCGGCTCGACCTTCGTCGGCATGACGAACTATACCGACGTGCTGAAATCGGGCGAGTATCTCGGAATCGCCCGCTTCACTGCCGTCTTCACGGCGCTCGTCACCTTCTTCGCGCTGTCGATCGGCTTGCTGCTCGCCGTCAAGGCCGATGGCGTCATCCGCGGCAACGCCGCCTACAAGACGCTGCTCATATGGGTCTATGCCATCGCGCCGCCGGTCGCCGGCCTCATCGGCATGATGTTCTTCGACCAGCATATCGGCCCGATCGTCGAACTCGCCCGCTGGTTCGGCTGGGACATCAAGGTCGGTCTGAATTACTTCGACACCGCCTTTTCCATGGTGGTCGTCTCCGTCTGGAAGCAGATCCCGTATAACTTCATCTTCTTCCTCTCGGGCCTGCAGGGCATCCCGGTCTCGGTGCGCGAGGCGGCGGCGATCGATTGCCGCTCCGGCTTCCGCCGCTTCTGGACGGTGATCCTGCCGCTCTTGGCGCCGACCGCCTTCTTCCTGTTGATCATCAATGTCACCTATGCGCTGTTCGATACCTTCGGCGTCATCGACGTGATGGTGAAGGACAAGGCCGCCAACAACCCGATCACCCTTGTCTACAAGGTCTACATGGACGGTTTCCGCGGCAACGATCTCGGCGGCTCTTCGGCCCAGTCGGTGATCCTGATGCTGATCGTCTTCGTTCTCACCATCTTCCAGTTCCGCTTCATCGAGCGGCGCGTGCACTACAACTGAGGCGGCGCCGATGTATCGCACCAAGATTTTCGACCACGTCATCCTGCTCTTCGGCGTCTTCATCATGGTGGCGCCGGTCGTCGTCGCCTTCATGACCTCGACGCACGAGGCAGCCGATATCCACCGCAATGGCCTCAGCCTCACCTGGGGCGGCCATTTCGTCGAGACCTACCAGACGGTCTTGACCCGTCAAGGCGGCTTCACCGGCAAGATCACCGGCTTCAACATGATGCTGAACTCGATGATCCTCGGCTTAGGTTTCGCCGTCGGCAAGATCGTGCTCTCGATGCTCGCGGCCTATGCGCTGGTCTATTTCCGCTTTCCGCTGGCGACCTTCTTCTTCTGGGTAATCTTCACCACGCTGTTGCTTCCGCTCGAAGTGCGCATCCTTCCGTCCTACGAAGTGATGAACACGCTGAAGCTGACCAACACCTACACCGGCCTGATCGTGCCGCTGCTCGCCTCGGCGACGGGTACGTTCTACTTCCGGCAGTTCTTCAAGTCGGTGCCGGACGAGCTGCTTGAGGCGGCGCGCATCGATGGCGCCGGGCCGTTCAAGTTCTTCATCGACGTGCTCGTGCCACTGTCGCGCACCATGATGGCGGCGATCTTCATCATCATGTTCGTCTACGGCTGGAACCAGTACCTCTGGCCCACATTGATGACCACCGACGAAGGCTTCTTCACCCTGGTTCGCGGCATCAAGCAGATCCTGCTTGTCTGGGTCGGCTCGAACATCCCCGACTACAACGAGGCCTTTGCACTGGCGATCCTCGCCATGCTGCCGCCTGTGATGATCGTCGTGATCTTCCAGCGCTGGTTCATCAAGGGCCTGACCGAAAGCGACAAGTAAGCGGAGTGGAGGCGGGACAACTGTCCCGCCCGCTTCTGAAACGGTACCATTTTAACGGAGGCAGCCATGGCGGCCATTACCATCGCCGAGGTCTCGAAGATCTATCACGGCAATGTCGAGGCGGTGAAATCCGTCTCGATCGATATCGAGGACGGCGAGTTCATCGTGCTGGTCGGCCCGTCCGGCTGCGGCAAGTCCACGCTTTTGCGCATGGTCGCCGGGCTCGAGACGATTTCGAAGGGCACGGTGACCATCGGTTCGCGCGTCATCAACGACGTCGATCCGGCCGAGCGCGACATCGCCATGGTCTTCCAGAACTATGCGCTCTATCCGCACATGACCGTCTACGACAACCTCGCCTATGGCCTGAAGAACCGCAAGACGCCCAAGGCCGAGATCGATGCCCGCGTCGCCGAAGCCGCGCGGATGCTGGAAATCGAGCCCTATCTCGCGCGCAAGCCGCGCGCCCTTTCCGGTGGCCAGCGTCAGCGCGTCGCCATGGGCCGCGCGATCGTGCGCAAGCCGGCGGCCTTCCTGTTCGACGAGCCGCTCTCCAACCTCGACGCCAAGCTGCGCGTCTCGATGCGCGGCGAGATCAAGCGCCTGCAGAAGCGCCTCGGCACGACCTCGCTCTACGTCACCCACGACCAGCTCGAAGCGATGACGCTCGCCGACCGGCTGGTGGTGCTGAACGGCGGCCGGATCGAGCAGATCGGCCGTCCGCTCGACGTCTACCACCGTCCGGCCTCGACCTTCGTCGCGAGCTTCATCGGCTCGCCGGCGATGAACCTGATCAAGGGCCAGATCGAGGGCGGCAGCCTGCAGATCGGCCTCTACAGGATTGAGCTTGGCAGCCGCGCCCCGGTCGAAGGCGCTGTGACCGTCGGCCTGCGCGCCGAGGACCTCCGGCTTGCCGGTGTCGGCGAGGATGCGATGCTGTTCCAGGTCGACTATGTCGAGGAGCTCGGTGCTCAGCGGCTCGTGCACGGCACCATCGAGGGCCAACCTCTGACGATAGCGCTCTCTCCGGAAATGCCGCTTTCCGGTGATCTCGCCGTGACGATTGCCGTCGACCGCCTGCACTTCTTCTCGCCCGAAACCGGCAAGCGGCTGGAACGGGGCACGTCTTTTGCCGGTGATGCACCGGCGCAGAACCTTCGGCTGGAGACGGCATCGTGATCCATGAAGCCGTTGAGCAGCTTGCCGTTCCATCGCTCGAACTGCGTGCAGGATTTGCTTCGATGCTGCGCACCATTGCGGCCCATGACGCCGCCATGGCCGCGCGACCGGAAATGAACAGCATCGAGGTCGGCGCCGCGCCGTCCTCGACCGCGCCGCTCGCCTTTCCCTTCACCGTCGCTGCCTGGAACCTGGAGCGCTGCCTGTTCGCACCGGAAAGTGCTGGACATCTCGCAGCAACCAAGGCCCCAGTCGTGCTGCTATCGGAAATGGACAACGGCATGGCCCGCACCGGCCAGCGCCATCCGACCGCCGAAGTCGCTGCTATACTCGGCATGCAATATGCCTATGGCATCGAATTCATTGAGATGGGCCTCGGCTCCGATACCGAGCGCGCGTTCTGCGAGGATGATTTCAACGCCAGGGGCTTTCACGGCAATGCGCTGATGGCTTCGGTGCCGCTCGGCCGGCCCTTCATGCTGCGCCTCTGGGGCGAGCGTCTCTGGTTCACCGATGGCGAACAGCCGCGTCTCGGCGAGCGTTTCGCGATCGGTGCCGTTATCGAGACCGAGTCAGGCCCCTTCGTCGCCGTCTCCACCCATCTTGAAAGCGCGACGACCGCGGCCTACCGCGAACGCCAGGTCAGGGAATTGATCGATGCGCTCGACGAAGCCTTTCCCGGTCTGCCGGTGCTGATCGGCGGCGATCTCAACACCGGCAACCATGCTGGCGGCGACTTCGAAGCCGAAGGGCTCTTTGCGATGAGCGCTGCCCGCGGCTTCACCCGTCACGGTGGACCACTTGAGGTGATGACCACCCGGCCGAGCCTGATCACCCGTTGGCCGGAGCGCGCGATGAAGCTCGACTGGTTCCTCGCGCGCGGCCTGAAGATCGGCGAAACCAGGATCATTCCCTCGCTCGATGAAACCGGCCGGCCGCTTTCGGATCACGATCTCATCACCTGCGTGGTCGAAGGCTTCGAATAGGCTCAGCTCTCCTTGCCTAAGGCACGCCCGCATTCTACATGTCGAGGGCTTTTCCAGTGCGGGAGAGGGCAGCGGTTTTCTCGTCCTCTTCCGTTCTGACGATTTGAAATCGATCACGCTTGGCGTGATCCACAGGGGACGGGAAGATGGCGAAAATCGTCAATGTCGGGGTCCAGATGGACCATGTGTCGGGCATCAATATTGCGGGTGATTCTACCTTCGCCATGAGCCTCGAGGCACAGTCGCGCGGCTACCGCCTTTTCCACTACACGCCCGAAAAACTGTCGCTGCGCGACGGCAAGGTCTATGCGAGCGTGCAGCAGATGACGCTGCGCGACGTCAAGGGCGATCACTTCACGCTTGGCGAAGCCGAACGCGTCGATCTGTCGACCATGGACGTCATCCTGCTCCGCCAAGATCCGCCCTTTGACATGGGCTACATCACCTCGACGCATCTTCTGGAACGCCTGCATCCGAAGACGCTGGTTGTCAACGATCCGGCCTGGGTGCGCAATTCGCCGGAGAAGATCTTCGTCACCGAATTCGCCGACCTGATGCCGAAGACGCTGATCACCCGCGACCCCCAGGAGATCGCCAGCTTCCGCCAGGAGATGGGCGACATCATCCTGAAGCCGCTCTACGGCAATGGCGGCGCCGGTGTCTTCCATTCGACCCGTGACGACCGCAACCTGTCTTCCCTTCTGGAAATGTTCGGCCAGATGTTCCGTGAGCCCTTCATCGCCCAGGAATACCTGCCGGCGGTACGCAAGGGCGACAAGCGCATCCTGCTCGTCGACGGTGAGCCGGTCGGCGCCATCAACCGCGTTCCGGCCGAACATGATGCGCGCTCCAACATGCATGCCGGCGGTCGGCCGGAGGCGACCGAGCTTACGGCGCGCGAAAGGGAAATCTGCGCCCGCATCGCTCCGGCGCTGAAAGCCCGCGGCTTCCTCTTCGTCGGCATCGACGTCATCGGCGACTACATGACCGAGATCAACGTCACGTCGCCGACCGGCATCCGCGAAGTCAAGAAGTTTGGCGGCGCCGATGTTGCGAGCCTGCTCTGGGACGCGATCGAGCGCAAACGCGCCTGATCCGGCGCTTCCGGTAGAACCTGTCTCCGGATGACGGAGATTGCCGCGGCTTCCGCCCGCGGCTGCGGGGGTGCGCCCTTGCCAACGGCAGCGCGTAGGTCTTGCCTCAGATGTTCCGTAATTGTTCTTGTTTTTGTGCGTGAACCGTGCAAGGCTCCGTCTTGCAACCCAAGGCGGTTGCGGCGCCCGTAATGACGGGACGCCCGGGGCGAGGGAGCAACCATGGTCGCGCGCGTCAGCACGGTCGCATTTCAGGGTATCGAGGGTCTGCCGGTCGACGTTCAGGTGATGATCGCGCCGGGCAAAGTCGGCATGCAGATCGTCGGCCTGCCGGACAAGGCGGTGGCCGAAAGCCGCGAGCGGGTGCAGGCAGCGCTTCATGCTTCGGGTCTGGCGCTGCCGGCCAAGCGCGTCACCGTCAATCTCGCCCCCGCCGATCTGCCGAAGGAGGGCAGCCACTTCGATCTTGCGATCGCGCTCGGCCTGATGGCGGCGCTCGGGGCCATCCCCGGCGATGCGCTGGCGCCCTATGTCGTGATCGGCGAGCTCAATCTCGACGGCACCATTGCCGCCGTTGCCGGCGCGCTTCCCGCCGCCATCGGCGCCAATGCGCTCGGCAAGGGGCTGATCTGCCCGGCCGAAAGCGGGGCGGAGGCGGCCTGGGCAGGTGCGGAGATCGACATTCTCGCGCCGCGCAGCCTGATCGCGATCGCCAATCATTTCCGCGGCACGCAGGTGCTGTCGCGGCCCCAGGCCGCGATCCGCTCGGGCGCTGCCAACCTGCCCGATCTCGCCGACATCAAGGGACAGGAAAGCGCCAAGCGGGCGCTGGAGGTGGCTGCTGCTGGCAACCACAATCTGTTGATGGTGGGACCGCCGGGATCGGGGAAATCGATGCTCGCCGCACGGCTGCCGTCGATCCTGCCGCCGCTCAATCCGGCCGAGCTGCTCGAAGTGTCGATGATCCACTCGATCGCCGGGCAGTTGCCGGGCGGCAAACTCTCGGACCGGCGGCCGTTCCGCACGCCGCACCATTCCGCAACCATGGCCGCCATGGTCGGTGGCGGCTTGCGCGCCAAGCCCGGCGAGGCCTCGCTCGCCCATCATGGCGTCTTGTTCCTGGACGAGTTTCCGGAGTTCACGCCGCAGGTGCTCGACGCACTGCGCCAGCCGCTCGAAACCGCGGAATGCATCATCGCCCGCGCCAATCACCGGGTGAGCTATCCCGCCGCCATCCAGCTCGTCGCCGCCATGAACCCCTGTCGCTGTGGCATGGCCGGCGAGCCCGGACGCAGCTGCGCCCGCGGCCCGCGCTGCATGACCGATTACCAGGCGCGCATCTCCGGCCCGCTGATGGACCGCATCGATATCCGCATCGACGTGCCTGCCGTCAGTGCCGCCGATCTGTTGAAGCCGGCTGCAGCCGAAAGCAGTGAGGTCGTCGCCCGTCGGGTTGCCCGCGCCCGTGCCCTGCAGACCGACCGCTTCGCTGCCCTCGGTCATCCGGAGTTGACGAGCAACGCCCGGTGTTCGACATCATGATCGAGAAGATCGCCGAGCCCGACGCGGCCGGCCTGCAACTCCTCCGGGATGCCGCCGAGAAGATGAAATTTTCTGCGCGCGGCTATCATCGTGTGCTGAAGGTCGCACGCACGCTCGCCGATCTCGATGGCGCGCAGACGGTCGGCCGCATCCATCTGGCCGAAGCGATTTCCTACCGCATTGCCGGCGAGAGGCTGCAGGCGGCGGCGTAGAGGTCGGTTCGAAACAAAAGGGCGCCGCGAGGCGCCCTTTCCTTTCGTGGGAGAAGGCTTGTCGATCAGCCGCCGAGGCCTTCAAACAGCGCGGTCGAGAGATAGCGTTCGGCAAACGACGGGATGATGACGACGATGGTCTTGCCGGCGTTTTCTTCGCGCTGGCCAACCTCGATCGCCGCCGTCAGTGCTGCGCCGGCGGAGATGCCGACCGGCACGCCTTCGAGCCTGGCGACGAGGCGAGCAGCCTCGATCGCTTCGCCGCTGTTGACGGTGACGATCTCGTCATAAACGGAGGTGTCGAGGATCGCCGGCGCAAAGCCCGCGCCGATGCCCTGGATCTTGTGCGGGCCCGGGTTGCCGCCGGAAAGCACAGGGGACTCTTCCGGCTCGACCGCGATCACCTTGATCGAGGGTTTGCGCGCCTTCAGCACCTGGCCGGCACCGGTAATCGTGCCGCCGGTGCCGATGCCGGACACGAAGATGTCGACAGCACCTTCGGTGTCGTTCCAGATTTCCTCGGCGGTCGTCTTGCGGTGGATTTCCGGGTTGGCCGGGTTCTCGAACTGCTGCGGAATGATGGCGTCGGGCAGCGTCTCGACCAGTTCCTGCGCCTTGGCGATCGCGCCCTTCATGCCCTTGGCACCTTCCGTCAGCACCAGCTCGGCGCCAAAGAGGGCCAGCATCTTGCGGCGCTCGACCGACATCGTTTCCGGCATGGTGAGGATCAGCTTGTAGCCCTTGGCGGCGGCGACGAAGGCGAGCGCGATGCCGGTGTTGCCCGAGGTTGGCTCGATCAGGGTCGTGCGGCCGGGAGTAATCTTGCCCTGGGCTTCCAGGCTCTCGATCATCGCCACGCCGATGCGGTCCTTGACCGAGGCGATCGGGTTGAAGAATTCGAGCTTGGCGAGCAGGTTCGCCTTGACGCCCTTCTCCTTGGCAAGCTTGTCCAGCCGCACGATGGGTGTATCGCCGATCGTCTCCGTGATCGAGGAATAGACGCGGCCGCGGCCGGGCTTGCGTGTGTCGGACATGGGTTTCTCCCTTGGGCGTGAACTGTCAGCTATGAGAATAGGAACAATGACTGCTCAATTCCAGAACGACAAACACGCAGCGACGATTCGCCGGAGGAAAAAGCACCGGCGAAGTTGTTGTTCAGGAAAAGTTTTTTCAGCTCGCGCGGACGGCGATATAGGCGGCCGTTCCCGCCAACACGCTGGCTGCGACCCGGTTCAGTGTTCGGAGCGCCTTTGGCTGCTTGAGCAGCAGACGTGCGCGCGCCGCGAGCAGCATATAGGGAACCAGCACGGCCAACAGCACCAGGAAGGTTGCCGTCAGCAAAAGGCCGTAGTCGCGGGGGCCGATGTCTGCGATGTCGATCAGCGTCGGCACCAGCGCCACATAGAACAGCATCGTCTTCGGGTTGCCGAGGGTGACGAGCAGGCCGGACAGGAAGGACATCACCGGACTCGTCGACGGCTTCGCTTTGATATCCTCGGGCAGCAGCCCCGCGGTCCAGAGTTTCCAGGCGATGTAGCCGAGATAGAGGACGCCTGCAAATTTCACGACCAGGAAGACCGTGGTGAAGGTCTGGGCGATCAGCGCCAGCCCGAGCACGACAGCCGTCAGGTAGATAATGTCGCCGAGTACGATGCCAAGACCCATGAAGAAGGTTTCGCGGAAACCGGAGCCGAGCGCACGGGCGACGAGCGCCGTCACGCCGGGACCCGGTATGGCCGCAGCGATGAAGAGTGCGCCGCTATAGGCAACGAGAGCCGCGAGCGTCATGGACATTCCTTCCGATGGTGATGCCGATTTCTAGCGCAGACGGACAAAAAAGGGAAATCAAGGAACGACGACCGATAGGCGCCTGACGACAAAATTGATCGGGTGACAAGTCTGGCGTTGTCCGCCGACGCGGGATCGGTAGAGCTTGCAGAAAACGAGCGAAAGGCGCCTCTCCATGCCCGAGTTGAAAGATATGATCGGCTTTGCCCTCCTTGCTCTCGGCATGGTGCTGACGCCGGGGCCGAACATGATCTACCTGATCTCGCGTTCGATCAGCCAGGGGCCGGGCGCCGGATTGATCTCGCTCGGCGGCGTTGCGCTCGGTTTCGTCGTCTACATGATTTCGGCCGCACTCGGCATCACCGCGCTGCTTCTCGCCGTTCCCTTTGCCTATGATGCGCTGAGAATTGCCGGCGCCGGCTACCTTCTCTATCTCGCCTGGCAGGCTGTGCGGCCTGGCGGGCGTTCGCCGTTTCAGGTCCGCCATCTGCCGAAGGATGGGCCGAAGAAGCTGTTCGTCATGGGGTTTCTGACGAGCCTGCTCAATCCCAAGGTGGCGGTGCTCTATCTCTCGTTGCTGCCGCAGTTCATCCGGCCGGAACTCGGCAATGTGCTCGGCCAGTCGCTGGTCTTCGGGTCGATTCAGATCATGACCAGCGTTACCGTCAACGCGATGATCGCGCTTGCCGCCAGCGGCATCGCGGCCTTCCTCGCCGGGCGACCGCTGTTCATGGTGGTGCAGCGCTGGGCCATGGGTACGGCGCTTTTCGGCTTCGCGCTGAGCATGGCATCGGAGGCGCGGCGTTAATCCGCGCTTTATCGACCAGGGACTATTCGAAGACCGGCCGCATGAAGCTGCGCTCATAGCTGACGATGCAGCGCGTCTTCTCGGCATAGGCGAAGGCTTCCTGGCATTCCGGATCCGCGGCCATTTCCTGGCGGTAGCTTTCATAGGCCGCAAGGCTCGGAAAGCTGAAGAGCGCGAGCGCGATGTTGTTTGCCCCTTCATGCGGCATGAAATAGCCGTGATGCGTGCCGCCGAGACGGTTGACGAGCGGAATCCAGAGCTTGGCATAGTGCTCGAACTCGGCGGCCTTGTAGGGGTCGATGACGTATTTCAGGTAGCAGGTGATCATGCGGTTCTCCCTTCGCGCTCCCGCTTGATAGAAGAGGGCAGGCGAAGTTTCCAGCCGAGATTCATGCCGGCGGCGGCAATGAGGATGGCGATCGAGCCGAGGATCTGGATCGGTTGCAACTGATAGCCGAAGGCGATGCGATCGACGACGATGGCGGCGATCGGGTAGACGAAGGAGAGCGCGCCGGTCATATGCGTCGGCAGTCGCTGGATCGCGCCATAGAGCAGCACATACATCAGCCCCGTGTGGACGATGCCGACCGTGACCAGGATCGACCATTGCGCGGCACCAGACGGGGCGGGCGCCGCGAGCGCCATCGGCGCCAGCATCAAGGTGCCTGTGATCACCTGGATCAGCGCGATCAGATGCGGCGGCGTACCCTTGAGCAGCTTCGTCGCGATCGCTGCGATCGCGTAGAAGAAGGCCGCGCCGATCGCCAGCGCAACACCCGTCAGATAGCTTTCCGGCGCGAAGCCGTGGCCGGGTTTGGCCGAAATGATCGCCAGCATGCCGGCAAACGAGACCGACAGCCAGAAGATCTTGGTGGCCGTGATCTTCTCGCCGAGGAAGAGCGCACCGAGCCCCAAGAGCATGAAGGGCTGGGTGTTGTAGACCATCGTCGCGATCGAGATCGAGGCGTGGGAATAGGCGGCGAAGAGCAGCAGCCAGTTGACGACGATCGCGACGCCGCCGACGATCGAAAGCAGCAGCATCCGTCGGCTGAAGTGGCGGCGATCGAACAGACCGAGAAACCAGGCAATGCCGACGAGTGTCACGGCGCCGAAGACACAGCGCCAGAAGACGACGCTCGTCACCGGCTGCCCCGACTTCAGCACGAACCAGCCGATGGTTCCGGAAATCAGCATCGCGGCTGTCATCTCGATGCTGCCGCGTTTGAGTTCGGTATTCATGTTCGCCGCTCCATGTTGGTGATCGGAGAATAGCCGGTGCTTGCAGCCTTTCCCATGGATGAACGAAGGTAATTGTGTTATATTGCCTAATTATCGAAGTTCTGTTCGTTACTATGACTTATGGTGCCGTGATGCTGGACGAGATTGACCGACGGATCCTAGACATTCTGGCAGCCAATGCCCGGGTATCGCTGAAGGAGCTGGCGCAGGAGGCAGGCCTTTCCTCGCCGAGTGCTGCGGATCGTCTGCGCAAGCTGGAAGAGCGCGGCGTTCTCGATGGCTTCACCATCGCCCTCAATCCCCAGAAGGTCGGCTATCCCCTGCAGGCGGTCATCCGCGTGCGGCCGATGCCGGGCATGCTGCACATCGTTGAGCGGCTGATCCAGGACACGCCCGAAATCGTAGAATGCGACAAGGTCACCGGCGACGATTGCTTCATCGCCAAGCTCTTCGTGCGCGACATGGCGCAGCTCGACACGATCCTCGACCGGATCGCCGAGAAGGCGCAGACCAACACTTCGATCGTCAAGTCGTCGCCGGTCAAGCGCCGCTTGCCGCCGTTAATTTAAGAGAGCAATTCCAGGAAAAGTGTGAAGCGGTTTTCCGTCCGGAATTGCGTAGACGAGAGCAATTCCAGGAAAAGTGTGAGGCGGTTTTCCGTCCGGAATTGCGTAGATTAAACCCCGGTCGAGCCGAAGCCGCCGGCGCCGCGCGTCGTCTCGCTGGCATTGTCGCTCTCGCGGACAGTCACCTGCGTGACCGGCGCGATCACCATCTGGGCAATGCGCATGCCGCGCTCGATGATGAAGTCTTCGTCAGCGAGATTGATGAGCAGCACCTTCACCTCGCCGCGATAGTCGCTGTCGATGGTGCCGGGTGTGTTGAGGCAGGTGATGCCGTGCTTGAAGGCGAGGCCCGAGCGCGGGCGGATCTGCGCTTCATAGCCCACGGGAACCTCGAAGATGAAGCCGGTCGGAACGAGGGCGCGTTTGCCCGGGGTGAGCATGAGCGGCCGATCGCCGGGAACGGCTGCGCGCAGATCCATGCCGGCGGCGCCTGCCGTCTCATAGGCGGGCAACTCGAGGCCTTCGCCATGCGGCAGGCGAACAAGGTTGAGGGTCGGGCGGGATTCGGATGGGTGCGTGCTCATGACCGCATAAGCCGGGCGGCGGGCGCCTCGGTCAATTGCATAATCGGGGCCGAGCCTGTAAAGGACGCGGCAACTCACAGGATTCTACGACATGGCTGAAACTCTCGCCGAGGCGGTCTCCCGCCGCCGCACATTTGCGATTATCGCCCACCCGGACGCCGGTAAGACCACGCTCACCGAAAAATTGCTGCTGTTCGGCGGCGCCATCCAGCTCGCCGGCGAGGTCAAGGCCAAGAAGGATCGGATCCAGACCCGTTCGGACTGGATGAAGATCGAGCGCGAGCGCGGCATCTCGGTCGTCACCTCGGTGATGACCTTCGAATATGGCGGCAACGTCTTCAACATTCTCGATACGCCCGGTCACGAAGACTTCGCCGACGACACCTACCGCACGCTGACGGCGGTGGATGCCGCGGTCATGGTCATCGACGCCGCCAAGGGTATCGAGCCGCGCACGCTGAAGCTTTTCGAAGTCTGCCGCATGCGCGATATTCCGATCATCACCTTCGTCAACAAGATGGACCGCGAAAGCCGCGATCCCTTCGAGATCCTGGACGAGGTCGAGGAAAAGCTGGCGCTCGACTGCGCGCCCGTCACCTGGCCGATCGGCCGCTCGAAGACCTTCTGCGGCTCCTACAATCTCGCCCACGACACCGTGCGCGGCTCCGACACGCAGGAAATCCCGACCAAAGTCAACGGTCCGGAGATGGCCTCCCATCGCCTGCCGGAAAACGAGCGCGACGTCTTCACCGACGAGCTGACGCTGGCGATCGAGGCCTGCAAGCCCTTCGACAAGAAGGCTTTCCTCGAAGGTCACCTGACGCCGGTGTTCTTCGGTTCGGCGCTGCGCAACTTCGGTGTGCGCGATCTCATCAACGCGCTCGGCGACATCGCACCGCCGCCGCGTGACCAGGTGGCCGATATCCGCACCGTGCACGCCACCGACGACAAGATGACGGCCTTCGTCTTCAAGATCCAGGCCAACATGGACCCGAACCATCGCGACCGTATCGCCTTTGCCCGCGTCTGCTCCGGCAAGCTGGAGCGCGGCATGAAGGCGCGGCTGTCGCGCACCGGCAAGCAGTTGGGCCTCAGTGCCCCGCAGTTCTTCTTCGCGTCGCAGCGCCAGCTCGCCGACACCGCCTATGCCGGCGACGTCGTCGGTATCCCCAACCACGGCACGCTCCGGATCGGCGACACGCTGACCGAGGGCGAGTCGCTGGTGTTCCAGGGCGTGCCGAATTTTTCGCCGGAAATCCTGCGCCGCGTGCGTCTGGAAGATGCAATGAAGGCCAAGAAGCTGAAGGAAGCGCTGCAGCAGATGGCGGAAGAGGGCGTCGTGCAGCTCTTCTCGCCCGAAGACGGCTCGCCGGCAATCGTCGGCGTCGTCGGCGCGCTGCAGCTCGACGTGTTGAAGGAGCGCCTCAGCGCCGAATACGGCCTGCCGGTTTCCTTCGAAATGTCGCGCTTCTCGGTCTGCCGCTGGATCTCGGCTGATCAGCCTGCCGAACTCGACAAGTTCGTCACGGCCCGTCGCGGCGACATCGCCCGCGACCTCGATGGCGACCCGGTGTTCCTGGCGCAGGACAGCTTCTCGCTGCGCTACGAGGCGGAACGCTATCCGGCGATTAAGATGGTCGCGATCAAGGAGTATCACGTCGCCAAGGCGGCGTGATCGATTTCTCGTCCGGCCGGTGCCTGAGGCATCGGCCGGTTTTCCGGCGCCTGCCGCGCCGTGTCGGAACGACTTCCCTAAATCGAAAAATCGAAACGCGGTGACGAGCGATCCAGCATGGCCATGCTCGGGCGAGTGCTCCAAGCTGCAGAGATCGCTTCCGAAAGCGCAGTCATCAAACGCGCGACGTCCTCTCGCGCCGTTTCGTGCATGGCTTCGGCAACGATCAGCGCATGCGCCGTCTGCGGCCGGATCGCCGAATGGCCGCTCTGCCGGTTGGTCCAGCGCCGGGCATGGGCCCGTCCTTCGGCATCCGCGAAGATCACTTCGCCGGGTTCCGGGTTTTCCGTTTCGTCTGCGAAGGTCAGATAGGTCTCGTTGCCGACCGCGCGGCGGACGTGCAGAAAATCGCTGACGTTCGAAAGGTCGAAGACCGCGATGGGAATCGCGGAGGCGAGCGAGGCGGCGTTGCACAGATCGATCAGCGGATGGATCGCCGGCAGGCTGCCTTCTTTCCGGAAGCGCCGGAGCAGCGCCTCGGAGGCGGAGCGATACTGTGTCGGCTTCAGCCCCATCCTGGCAAAGGTTCGGCGCCATGCCTGGATTTCCGGCAGATCGCTTTCCGATCCGGCGCCGAGGCGGTCCTCTGCGATCGCCTGGAAGCGGCGAACATGGTCCTCGACCGAAACTTCGCTGCGTACGTTGTCGATGAAGAGTGCGCCGACGTTGAGCTCCGGGAAGTCGCGCCAGATATCGTCTGCGTGTTGGAAGTGCATGGAGGCCCTCGGATTAGATGCGTTCATTCTGGCTCAAGCCTTCCCTGCCTGAAAGGCGCGCGCTGTCCTTCGGCTGGCGCGGATCTGGGGCACGGTCAGGCCAAGTACGGCGGCGAGCACGCAGCCGATCCCAAGCAACTGATGGGTGCCGACCGGTTCGCCGAGCAGAAGAAAGGCAAAGAGCACGGCAGAGACAGGCGCCAGCGCCGTGAAGACGGAAGCCTCGGTGCCGCTCACCCTTGCGGAGCCGGCATACCAGAGCACGAAGCCCACCACCGTCGGAATGAGCGCATAGTAGAGAACCGCAACGATCGCGCCCTTGTCGATCCGTGCGGCCGAAGGTGCCTCGAAGAGCGCGGGGATGAGGGCGACGGCGAGGCCGAGACCTGCCATCAGCGTCGAAAGGGCAAGCGGAGAGATCTCGGCCCTGACGCGCTTGTTGATGAGGATGAACAGGCCCTCGCAGATGACGGCGCCGAAGATGAGGGCGATGCCGAACGGGGAGTGCGCGGCGCCTTCGCCGGGCTTGAAGACGATGGTAAGCACGCCGGCAGCGGCGAGCACGATCGCCGCAAGCATCCGGCGGTCGGGGCGCTCGCCGAGAAGCAGGATGGCGATTGCGGCGGAAACGATCGGCAGGGTCCCGATCACCACGCCTGCGTCGGTTGCGGACGTCAGGCTCAGGCCGGCGATCAGCAGGGTGGTGTAGCCGACGCTACCGGCACCCGCCTGGGCGATGAGGATCAGCCAGTCGCGCCACCCGAGTTTCGGCCAGGGCGTCTTGGTCAGTCGCATCAAGAGCAGGAACAGCGGGAAGGCGATGGCGAAGCGCAGAGCTGTCGCGGTGAAGGGCGCAAGCCCGGCGGCAATGATCTTGCTGGCGATCACCGTGCTGCCGACGAGGATCATCGCCAGCGACAGATAGAGATAGCCCTGAAATTTTTCCGACATGTCCGTTCTCCGTTGCAGTGCCGCGCTGTCGATGCGCAGGTTGAGCAATGCGCCGGAGGGGGAGACGGGTCTTGAACGGAATTGCGGGTGTTACTTCCTGGCCTCGGCATAGGTGCCGGGCGAGAGGCCGTATTTGCTGACGAAGACGCGCGTCATGTGGCTCTGGTCGGCAAAGCCGGCCGCGAATGCGGCCTCTGCCAGCGGTGTGCCTGCGCCGATCAGTCGGCGGGCGAGATCGATGCGGCGCTGGACGATATAGGCATGCGGCGTCAGGCCGACCGCTTTCGCGAAGTTGCGCACCAGCTGGAAGCGGCTGAGCCTCGCCTCGGCGGCGAGGTCGGTAAGCGTGATCGTCGCCGTCGGATCGTCGTCGATCATCGTTTTTGCAGCGGTGACGGTTGCCGGCCTTTCGTGATGCTGGGGTTTCCCGGTGCCAAGAACGTTCGCAAGCAGCAGCAGAAGCTGCTCCTCGCGCCGGATCGTCTCATCCTCTGCTTCGGGACCGGTGATCGCCGTGAACAGTGCCCGGAACTGGTTTGCCGCTTCGGCGTCCTTAAAAGCCGGTGAGGCAAATTCTCCAGCGTCCGAGCGGCCCTGGCTGATATCCGCGGCGGCGGTGGCAATGACGGAAGGATCGAAATAGAGTATGCGCCAGGAACGGCCGGCGTCACCGATCGGTGCGCCGTCGTGCACCTCGCCGGGGTTGACGGTGATCATGTCGCCGGCGCCGGCCTCGACCATGCCGCGGCCGCTGAGCGATTTCTGTGCGCCCTGGTAGATGAGGCCGATGCCGAACTGGTCGTGGGTATGGCGGGCGAAGGAATGGCGCGTTTCCGCCTCCACCGCGTCAATGCCCGCGGTAGCGCTGCGCAGCATCCTGAACTGACCCTTTGCCATCCGCGCGCCGCTCCTTTTACTACGACGTCTTTTACATCGTCCGACCGCATCCCGCTATCGTCCTCAACCTCGCCCAATCGATTGGCGTTTCGCCTAAATTTTATGCATCTAATACAAATGTCAAAACATTAGGCAAATCCTGTTGCGAAAAATGCTGCGCTGCATCATGATCGAGCGATGACGCACCGGGACCTCACCATTCTCGTGATTGACGAGAACGCCATCCGCGCCTCGATCATCGAGGAAGGCTTGCATGAGGCCGGTCATCGCAAGGTCACAGTCATTCACGAGGTCCAGGGCGTCGCGCGCACCATCGACACGCTCAGGCCCGATGTCATCGTCATCGATATCGAAAACCCCAACCGCGACATGATGGAGCATCTGTTCCAGCTCACCCGCACCGTCGGGCGGCCGATCGCCATGTTCGTCGACCGCTCCGATACGGCGTCGATAGAGGCGGCGGTGGAGGCGGGCGTCTCCGCCTATGTGGTCGACGGGCTGAAGAAGGAACGCGTCAAACCGATCCTCGACATGGCCGTCAGCCGCTTTAATGCCTTCAGCCGGCTGCAGCGCGAGCTCGCCGATGCGAAATCGGCGCTGGAAGAGCGAAAGGTGATCGAGCGCGCCAAGGGCATCCTGATGAAGATGCGCGGGCTTTCAGAGGACGAGGCCTTCGCACTGCTGCGCCAGACGGCGATGAACGAAAAGAAGAAGATGTCGGAGATCGCGCAGAGCGTGGTGACGGCCGCGGGCCTGCTGATGTGAGAGCGCGGTTTCCGATGCTGTCGGAAGGAGACACCGGAGTGAACATCATGACGACCATCGACAATTCGCGACCCGGAGCGGCGATGGGTGACGGGCTGCCGGCGCCGGTGAGACTGGGCGGCGAGGGGGCACGGACGATCCGCGCCGGCTTCATTCCGCTGGTCGATGCCGCCGTGCTGATCGTGGCGGCGGAACTTGGCTTCGCGCGCAAGGAGGGGCTGACGCTTGATCTCGTCAAGGATGTCTCCTGGGCCAATGTACGCGACCGCCTCGCCTTTCGTCAGTTCGATATCGCCCATATGCTCTCGCCGATGCCGGTCGCCGCCATGCTCGGCCTCGGCTCCAATCCTTCGCCGACGATCGCCCCTTTCTCGCTCGGGCGCGGCGGCAATGCGATCACGCTTTCCAACCGGCTCTTCGCCCGCATGCAGGAGGAAGGCGCCCTTGGCGAAGTAGAGGATGCGCTCGCCCATGCGCGTGCGCTCGCCGCGGTGCTTGCCCGCATGCGCCAAAGCGGCGAGGCGGCGCCAAGGCTCGGCGTCACCTATCCCTTCTCCTCACACAATTACGAGGTCCGCTACTGGCTTGCCGCAGGCGGCATCGATCCGGACCGCGACGTCAAGCTTGTGGTGGTACCGCCGCCGTTGACCTCGGATGCCCTTGCCGCCGGCGCCATCGATGGTTTCTGCGTCGGCGCGCCCTGGAACATGGTGGCCTCCGAGCGTGGACTCGGGCGCATCGTCGCCGCCAAGCAGGACATTTGGCCATTGGCGCCGGAAAAGGTGATCGGCATGCGGCCCGAATGGGCGGAGAGCAACGCCGAGACCGTATCGCGCCTGCTTCTGGCGCTCGACCAGGCGGCGCGCTGGTGTGATGAGCCGGACAATCGCGGCACGCTTGCCGAACTGCTTGCCGCCCCCCGTTACATCGGTGCCCCGATCGAAATCATCCGCCGGGTTCTCGCCGGAGAGTTCGCCATCGACGCGGCCGGCAACAGGCGTGTGATCGATGATTACTTCGTCTTTCATCGCGACCACGCCAACTACCCCCGTCCCGGCCAGGCGCTCTGGATCTATAGCCAGATGGCGCGCTGGGGACAGGTGCGGCTATCGCCCGAGATGCAGGCGCTGGCGGCTGCCGCCTATCGCCCCGACCTCTATCGCCACGCGCTCGGCGAGGCCGCCGCTCCCGCCGCTCCCGCTATTCGTGTCGAAGGCGAGAGGCCGGGCGAACGCTTCATGGATGGGCACGTTTTCGATCCCGCAGATATCGGGGCCTATGTTCGCACTTTCCCCGTTCGCGCTTTGGCGGAGAGCGTTTCGGTCGAGCAGGAGGGTTGAGGATGGCGCACCATGTTTGTGCAGAATCCCGATGCGGAATGTGTGCACCGCACAATAATTCAGCAGAGTCTACAATAGGCGCATTTATGGGCGCCGCATCTGCATCCGGAAATTACGATTTGAATTCAAACCACTAAGGGGCGTGGCGGCGAACTGGCACGGCCCTTGCTTTTCTAGAAATGCTTCGGTCAACGGCGATTGAAGCTATCTCAAACGCCAGATCGCGTTTGCCAACGACACCGACGTCGCAAGGTTTTTGTTTTCCGAGGGTTCCTCCCGATCCCGGACGCAAGCACCGAGCGGCGTTTTTTTATGTCCGTTATCCGGCCAGCAGAGGAACCTGCGCATGACCAAGTTTTCGACCGGCGGTCTGACCCGCCGAAGCCTGCTGAAGACCACCGCGACCGTTGCGCTCTTCGGCGCGGTCAAGTCGGCCTTCCCATCCGGTGCCTTTGCGCAAGGCTCCGGGCCGGAAACCACCAAGGCCGTGCTCGGCTTCATCGCGCTCACCGACTCGGCACCGCTGATCATCGCCAAGGAGAAGGGCCTCTTCGACAAATACGGCATGACCGAAGTCGAGGTGGTCAAGCAGGCCTCCTGGGGCACGACCCGCGACAACCTGGTGCTCGGCTCCGCCGGCGCCGGCATCGACGGCGCCCATATCCTGACGCCGATGCCCTATCTGATCTCGACCGGCAAGGTCACTCAGAACAACCAGCCGCTGCCGATGGCGATCCTTGCGCGCCTCAACCTCGATGCCCAGGCAATCTCGGTCGGCCAGGCCTATGCCGACCTCAAGGTCGGCCTCGATGCATCCGCGCTCAAGGAAGCTTTCGCCAAAAAGAAGGCCGAAGGTGCCGCCGCCAAGGTGGCTATGACCTTCCCCGGCGGCACCCACGATCTCTGGATCCGCTACTGGCTCGCCGCCAGTGGCATTGATCCCGATAGCGATGTCGAAACCATCGTCGTGCCGCCGCCGCAGATGGTCGCCAACATGAAGGTCGGCACCATGGACTGTTTCTGCGTCGGCGAGCCCTGGAACGAGCAGCTCGTCAACCAGAAGATCGGCTACACCGCCGTCAACACCGCCGAAATCTGGAACGAGCATCCGGAAAAGTCCTTCGCCATGCGCGCCGACTGGGTGGAGAAGAATCCGCGTGCTGCCAGGGCGCTTACCATGGCGATCCAGGAGGCGGCGCAATGGTGCGACGACATGGCGAACAAGGACGAACTGGCGAAGATCGTCGGCAAGCGTAGCTGGTTCAACGTGCCGCCGAAGGACATCGTTGATCGCCTCAAGGGCGAGTACGACTACGGCAATGGCAAGGTCGTCGAACAGAGCCCGCACTTCATGAAGTTCTGGCGCGATCACGCCTCCTATCCCTTCCAGAGCCACGATACCTGGTTCCTCACCGAGAATATCCGCTGGGGCAAGTTTGCGCCCGATACCGACGTCAAGGCGCTCGTCGCCAAGGTCAACCGCGAGGATATCTGGCGTGAGGCCGCCAAGGATCTGGGCGTCACCGACGTGCCGGCTTCCACCTCGCGTGGCGTCGAAAAATTCTTTGACGGCAAGATCTTCGATCCCGCGGATCCGCAAGCCTACCTCAAGAGCCTTTCGATCTCGCGCGTCGCCTGAGCCATCGCCGATGCTGGCCGGCATGGCCCGCCAGCATCCGCTTTCGAATACCAAGGAGAACGGCATGACCGTCACCAACCTCAAACTCAAGGGCCAGTCGGCGCCGCGACCTGCCGCGCGCGTGATCGCCTTTACCCGCTCGGCGAAACCCGGAAGCAGCCGTCCGCTGCTCGAAAGGCTCGCCGCCGGTGCCGCGAACATCGCGCCGCTCATCGTCACGCTGTCGCTGATCCTCATCACCTGGCAGGTTGTCTGTTCGGCGCCCGATTCCAGCCTGCCGTCGCCGGCGCGGGTGCTGGAGGAAAGCTGGGAGCTCATCGCCCATCCCTTCTATATCGGCCAGGGCGTCGACCAGGGTCTCTTCTGGCATATCGCGGCGAGCCTTCAGCGCGTCGCGGTCGGCTATGCGCTCGCAGCGGTCGTCGGCATCGCGCTCGGCGCGCTGGTTGGCCAGAGCCAGCTTGCCATGCGCGGGCTCGATCCGATCTTCCAGGTGCTGCGCACTGTGCCGCCGCTTGCATGGCTGCCTTTGTCACTGGCTGCTTTCCAAGACGGCAACCCCTCGGCGATCTTCGTGATCTTCATCACCGCCATCTGGCCGATCATCATCAATACCGCTGTGGGCATCCGCAACATCCCGCAGGATTATCAGAACGTCGCCAGGGTGCTGCGCCTCAACGCCTTTGAGTACTTTTCGAAGATCATGTTGCCGGCCGCCGCCCCCTACATCTTCACGGGGCTGCGCATCGGCATCGGCCTCTCCTGGCTGGCGATCGTCGCGGCTGAAATGCTGATCGGCGGCGTCGGCATCGGTTTCTTCATCTGGGACGCTTGGAACTCCTCGCTGATCAGCGACATCATCGTCGCGCTGATCTATGTCGGCATCGTCGGTTTCCTGCTCGATCGCCTCATCGCCCTCGTCGGCCGCGTTGTCACCCGCGGCACCGCAACCGCTTGAGAGAGGGGAAAGCCATGACCAAGAGCTATCTTTCGCTGGAACTGATCGACAAGAGTTTTGAACGCGGCGGCGTGCGCACAGAAGTGCTGAAACAGGTGTCGCTCTCTGTGGACAGGGGCGAGTTCATCTCGATCATCGGCCATTCCGGTTGCGGCAAGTCGACCTTGCTCAACATCGTTGCCGGCCTGACGCTGGCGACGACCGGCGTCGTGCTGCTCGACGGCCGGGTCGCTGACGAGCCGGGGCCGGACCGCGCCGTCGTCTTCCAGAACCACTCGTTGCTGCCCTGGCTGACCGTCTACGAGAACGTCCGCCTCGGCGTCGACAAGGTCTTCTCGCGCACCAAGAGCAAGGCCGAGCGCCACGACTGGACGATGCGCAATCTTGAACTCGTGCAGATGGCGCATGCGACGGACAAGCGCCCGTCCGAAATCTCCGGCGGCATGAAGCAGCGCGTCGGCATCGCCCGCGCGCTTGCCATGGAGCCGAAGGTGCTGCTGCTCGACGAGCCTTTCGGTGCGCTGGACGCGCTGACCCGCGCGCATCTGCAGGACCAGGTGATGCAGATCCATGCCGAGCTCGGCAACACGGTGCTGATGATCACCCATGACGTGGATGAGGCGGTGCTGCTTTCCGATCGCATCGTCATGATGACCAACGGCCCATCGGCCCGCATCGGCGAGATCCTCGACGTGCCGCTCGCCCGCCCGCGCCGCCGCATCGAGCTTGCCGGTGACCGAACCTACCTCAAATGCCGCGAAGCCGTGCTCAAGTTCCTCTACGAGCGCCACCGCTTCGTCGAAGCTGCGGAGTGATCCCATGGCTGAACACACCACTGAAAAGCTCGTGATCATCGGCAACGGCATGGCGCCGGGCCGCATGCTGGAAGAACTCTTCGAGAAGGCCTCGGGCCGATACGCGGTGACGATCTTCAACGCCGAGCCGCGCGTCAACTACGACCGCATCATGCTGTCGCCGGTGCTTTCGGGCGAGAAGGACTACGAGCAGATCATCATCCACGGCGACGGATGGTACATCAAGCACGAGATCACGCTCTACAAGGGCCACAAGATCATCGCCATCGACCGTGACGCCAAGACCGTCACCTCCGACCATGGCGTCACCGAGAGTTACGACAAGCTCGTGATCGCGACCGGTTCGGTGCCATTCATCATTCCGGTACCGGGCAAGGACCTGCGCGGTGTCATCACCTATCGCGATCTCGACGATGTGCAGGCGATGCTGCTTGCGGCCCAGTCGCGCGAAAAGGCTGTCGTCATCGGTGGCGGTCTTCTCGGCCTCGAAGCGGCAGCCGGTCTCAATGCACGCGGCATGGACGTCACCGTCCTGCACGTCATGCCGACGCTGATGGAGCGGCAGCTCGACCCGTCCGCCGGCTACCTGCTGCAGAGGGCGGTCGAAGAGCGTGGCATCAAGGTCATCACCAAAGCGAATACCAAGCGGATCGTCGGCGACGAGAAGGTCGAGGGCATTGAACTCGACGACGGCCGGATCATCCCGGCGACACTGGTCGTGATGGCGGTCGGCATCCGACCGAATGTCGGCCTTGCCAAGGAGGCGGGGCTTGCCACCAACCGCGGCATCGTCGTCGACGCCGGTATGCAGACGTCCGACGGCCACATCATGGCGCTCGGCGAATGCGCCGAGGTCGGCGGCATGGTCTATGGCCTGGTGGCGCCGCTGTATGAGATGGCGCGGGTTGCCGCGCGTCACCTGGCCGGCGATCGCAGCGCCGCCTTTGTCCATTCCGATACGCCGACAAAACTGAAGGTGACCGGCATCAACCTCTATTCGGTCGGCGATTTCGCCGACGGCGACGGACGCGAGGAGATCGTCCTTCGCGATGCTACCGCCGGCATCTACAAGCGGCTGGTGCTCAAGGAGAACCGCATCATCGGCACGGTGCTCTACGGCGAGACCGGCGACGGCGCCTGGTTCAACGATCTGATGAAGCGTGGCACCGACATTACCGAAATGCGCGACACGCTGATCTTTGGCCAGGCCTATCAGGGAGGGTCGCCGCTGGACCCTATGGCGGCCGTTGCAGCCTTGCCGGATGATGCGGAAATCTGCGGCTGCAACGGCGTCTGCAAGGGCAAGATTGTCTCGACGATCGCGACCAAGAGCCTGACCTCGCTCGACGACGTGCGCGCCCATACCAAGGCGTCCGCCTCATGCGGCTCCTGTACCGGCCTCGTCGAGCAACTGATGTCGCTGACGCTCGGAGACACCTACAATCCCGCTGCCGTCCAGCCGATGTGCACCTGCACCGAGCTCGGCCATGACGACGTGCGCCGGCTGATCAAGGCCAAGGGGCTGAAGACCATTCCCGCCGTGATGCAGGAGCTGGAGTGGAAGACCTCCTGCGGCTGCGCCAAGTGCCGCCCGGCGCTCAACTACTATCTCGTCTGCGACTGGCCGGACGAATATGCCGACGATTACCAGTCGCGCTTCATCAACGAGCGCGTCCACGCCAATATCCAGAAGGACGGCACCTATTCGGTGGTGCCGCGCATGTGGGGCGGCGTCACCAATTCCGGGGAATTGCGGGCGATCGCCGACGTGGTCGACAAGTTCGATATCCCCCTGGTCAAGGTGACGGGAGGCCAGCGCATCGACCTGCTCGGCATCGAGAAGGAAGACCTGCCGGCGGTCTGGGCGGATCTCGGCAAGGCCGGCTTCGTCTCCGGCCAGGCCTATGCCAAGGGGCTGCGCACGGTGAAGACCTGCGTCGGCTCCGACTGGTGCCGCTTCGGTACCCAGGATTCGACGGGGCTCGGCATCCGCATCGAAAAGTTCATGTGGGGCTCGTGGACGCCGGCCAAGCTGAAGATGGCGGTCTCCGGCTGTCCGCGCAATTGCGCGGAAGCCACCTGCAAGGACATCGGCGTCGTCTGCGTCGACAGCGGCTTCGAGATCCATTTCGCCGGTGCTGCCGGGCTCGACATCAAGGGTACGGAGGTGCTCGGGCTGGTGAAGACCGAAGACGAGGCGCTGGAGCATATCGTGGCGCTGACGCAGATGTACCGCGAACAGGCCCGCTATCTCGAGCGCATCTACAAATGGGCGAAACGCGTCGGCCTAGACGAAATCCGCCGCCAGATCATGGGCGATGCCGACAAGCGCAAGGCCTATTTCGACCGCTTCGTCTTCAGCCAGAAATTCGCCCAGGTCGATCCCTGGTCGGAGCGCGTCTCCGGCAAGGACAAGCACGAGTTCCGGCCGATGGCGACGGTCGGTTTTTCAGAAGCCGCGGAGTGAGGGGATGGATATGAACTGGATCTCAATCGGCGACATCTCCGACATTCCGCTGAGGGGCGCGCGTTGCGTGAAGACACCCCAGGGCAAGATCGCCGTGTTCCGCACGGGCGAAAACGAGGTGTTCGCCATCGAGGATCATTGCCCGCACAAGGGTGGACCGCTGTCGCAAGGCATCGTGCACGGCACGGCGGTGACCTGCCCCTTGCACAATTGGGTGATCTCGCTCGAAACCGGCAAGGCGCTCGGCGCCGACGACGGCGCAGTGCGCACGATCCCGGTGCGCAACGACGGCGGCGCGCTGTTCATCGCACTCGAAAGCCTGCTGATCGCGGCGGAGTAATCGCATGGATGATTGCGTTCCCCGTTCTGTTCTCTTGCGCGCTACCTCACGCTCTTCCTCATCCTTGTGCTTGTCACAGGGATCCAGCAGCGCCGCGTCCACGGCGCGAAGGGGACCCATCACGCGAAAGATTTCGCGTGATTGGATTCCTGTCACAAGCACAGGAATGACGGAGGAAGGGCTTCAGGGCGCCGGTTCAACAGCGCCTCGATGCCGGAGGAGGACAGGCAATGCCCTCTGAGACGAGAACCACCTGTCCCTATTGCGGTGTCGGCTGTGGTGTTATCGCGACGGTGGCCGAGGACGGCGCCGTCTCCGTTCGCGGCGACGTCGAGCATCCTGCCAATTTCGGCAGGCTGTGCTCCAAGGGCTCGGCGTTGGCCGAGACCCTCGATCTAGACGGCAGGCTTCTTTACCCCGAGGTCGACGGCAAGCAGGCCGGCTGGGACGAGGCGCTCGATATCGTCGCCACACGTTTCGCTCAGACGATCGCAGAACATGGGCCGGATTCGGTTGCCTTCTATGTCTCCGGGCAGTTGCTGACCGAAGACTATTACGTCGCCAACAAGCTGATGAAGGGCTTCATCGGCTCGGGCAACATCGACACCAATTCGCGGCTCTGCATGTCCTCCTCGGTCGCCGGTCATCGCCGCGCCTTCGGCTCGGACACGGTGCCGGGCTGCTACGAGGATCTGGAGCTTGCCGATCTCGTGGTGCTGACGGGCTCCAATCTCGCCTGGTGCCACCCGGTGCTCTACCAGCGCCTTGCCGCGGCAAAGGCGGCGCGGCCCGAGATGCGGGTGGTGGTGATCGATCCGCGCCGCACGATGACCGCCGATATCGCCGACATGCATCTTGCCATCCGGCCGGATGGCGACGCGGCGCTGTTCAACGGCCTTTTCGCCCATCTGGCCGCCAGCCCCACTAACGACCGGTCCTTTATCGCTGCCCATACCAGCGGCTTCGCCGAAGCCTTCGCAGCGGCGAGCGCGCTTGACGAGTCCGCCTTGGCACAATCGACCGGGCTCGAACCGTCGGAAATCACCGCCTTCTTCCGCCTGTTCGAAACGACGGAAAACGTCGTCACCTGCTACAGCCAGGGCGTCAACCAGTCCTCCTCGGGCACCGACAAGGTCAACGCCATCATCAACTGTCATCTCGTCACCGGCCGCATTGGCCGGCCGGGCATGGGGCCGTTTTCGCTGACCGGTCAGCCCAATGCCATGGGCGGCCGCGAGGTCGGCGGCCTCGCCAACATGCTTGCCGCCCATATGGACATCGAAAAGGCCGGGCACCGCGATCAGGTGCGCCGCTTCTGGGGCGCGCCATCGATCGCGACCAGGCCGGGGCTGAAGGCGGTCGACATGTTTCGTGCGGTTGCAGACGGCCGGATCAAGGCGATCTGGATCATGGCGACCAATCCCGTGGTCTCCATGCCGGATGCCGACGCCGTCGAGGCCGCACTCAAGGCCTGTCCCTTCGTCGTCGTCTCCGATGTGCTCCAGGAGACCGACACCACCCGTCACGCCCATGTGCTCCTGCCCTCGCTCGGCTGGGGCGAGAAGGACGGGACGGTCACCAATTCCGAGCGCCGCATTTCCCGTCAGCGCGGCTTTCTCGCGGCCCCGGGGGAGGCCCGCGCCGACTGGTGGCAGCTGAACGAAGTGGCGCGCCGTATGGGGTTCCAGGGTGCCTTCGCCTATACCTCACCCTCAGAAATCTTCGCCGAGCATGCTGGTCTTTCGGCGTTCGAGAATGACGGGCGGCGCGATTTCGACATCGGCGCCCATGCGGAGATCGATGCTGCGGCCTACGACGCGCTCGCGCCGTTCCAATGGCCGCAATCGCTGGGGAAGCCAGAGGGCGAGACCCGCTTCTTTGCCGATGGTGGCTTCTTCCACGCGGATGGGCGTGCCCGCTTCGTCGCGGTTGCGAGCGCCGTGCCGGCCCGCGTCAGTGGCGGCTTCCCTTTGACCTTGAACACCGGCCGCGTGCGCGACCACTGGCACACGATGACCCGCACCGGTAAGAGCGCGCGCCTCTCCGCCCACCTCGCCGAACCTTTCGTCGAGATCCACCCGCGTGACGCGATGGATCTTGGCATCGCCCCCGCCGATCTCGTTTCCCTTGAGAGCCCTTACGGCTCGGCGATCGTCCGCGCACTCATCACTGAGCGCCAGGCGCGTGGCAATCTCTTCGTGCCCATGCACTGGAACGACCAGTTTGCCGCCAAGGCGCGCATCGATGCGCTGGTCCCGCCGGTTACCGATCCGGTCTCGGGCCAGCCGGCCTCGAAAAATGCCGCCGTTGCGATCCGCCGTTTTTCCGCTTCGACCTACGGCTTTGCGGTCAGCGCGTCGAAACCCTCGGGTCTCGATCTCGGCTACTGGGCCGTCGCCAAGGCGAGGGGCGGTTGGCGTCTGGAACTTGCTGCAGAGACGACGCCGGAGGATTGGGTCGCCTGGTGCCGGAAGACCTTTGGCCTTACTGGGGGCATCGAGCCGATCGGCTATGCGGATGGGCCCTCCGGCCAAAGACGGCTCGCCTTCTTCGACGGCGATCGCTTGCTGCTGGCGCTGTTTCTCGCACCTGAACCCGTCGCCGTAGCCCGCAACTGGGCGGTCGAACAGCTGAGCGCCTCGCATACGGACCTGCGCACGCGCTTTGCGCTCGTTGCCGGCCGGCCGGGCGCCGACCGGCCGGACCCCGGCGCGACCGTCTGCTCCTGTTTCAATGTCGGCGTCAATCAGATCGTCGCGGCTGTCCGCGGCGGCTGCCGTTCGGTTGAAGCTGTCGGGCGGGCGCTGAGCGCCGGAACCAATTGCGGCTCCTGCCGCGCCGAGATCAGGGGGATCGTCGATGGATGCCTTGCTGCCGCTGCGGAATGAAATTCAATCGCGCCGCGAGCCGGTGAGCATGGCCGCGCTTGCCAAGCTGCCGGTCTTCTGGTCGCTCGAAGTCAAGCGTGTCGTGGTGGCGGGCGGCAGCGATGCCGCGGCCTGGAAGGCGGAACTGCTGGCCGCCTGCGGCGCCGAGGTTCATATCTATGCGCCGGAGGAAGAGCTCGGCGAGGTCTGCGCGGCTTTGATCAGCCAGGGCGCCGCTCATCCCACTGGTCGTCTCGTCCATCACCGCGAGAGCTGGCAGGCGAATGTGCTTGCCGGTGCCGCGCTTGCGGTCGCCGATTGCGAGAGCGACGACGAAGCGCAAGCCTTTTTTGCGGCGGCGCAACAGGCCGGCGTACCGGTCAATGTCATCGACAAGCCCGCTTTCTGCCAGTTTCAGTTCGGTTCCATCGTCAACCGCTCGCCGGTCGTGGTGTCGATCTCGACCGATGGTGCGGCACCCATCCTCGCCCAGGCGATCCGCCGGCGCATCGAGACGCTGCTGCCGCCGGTGCTGAAGGATTGGGCAGCGCTGGCGCAGGCTTTGCGAGACAAGGTCAATGCCCGGCTCAAGCCCGGCGCGCCGCGCCGCGCCTTCTGGGAGCGGTTCGTCGATCTCGCTTTTCAAGCGACACCGGAGGAGGGTGTCGAGACGCGGCTGGTGGCGGAGATGGAGCGCTTGTCGGCGAACCATGCCGCCACCGGTCGCGTGACGCTTGTCGGCGCTGGCCCCGGCGACAGCGAGTATCTGACGCTGAAGGCGGTACGGGCCCTACAAGCCGCCGACGTCATCCTGTTCGACGATCTCGTTTCGAACGAGGTTCTGGAGCTCGCCCGGCGCGAGGCCAAGCGCATGCTGGTCGGCAAGCGCGGCGGGCGCGAGAGCTGCCGGCAGGAGGACATCAACGACATGATGGTGGCGCTGGCGCGCGCCGGCAAACGTGTCGTTCGCCTGAAGGCCGGCGATCCCATGATCTTCGGCCGTGCCGGCGAAGAGATCGCCCGTCTGGAGCAGGAAGGGATCCCGGTCGATGTCGTGCCCGGCATCACCGCCGCAAGCGCCATGGCGGCGCGTCTCGGCCTGTCGCTCACCCATCGCGACCATGCCCAGGCGGTGCGCTTCGTCACCGGCCACTCCCGTCATGGCGGTTTGCCGTCGGACATGGACTGGCGCGCTTTGGCCGATCCGAAGACCACGACGATCTTCTACATGGGCGGTCGCACTGCACCTGCTATCGCCGCGCGCCTCCAGGCGGAGGGATTATCCGGCGAGACCCCGGTCGTCATCTCGGCCAATGTCAGTCGCGACAACGAGCGGCGCTGGCAAGGCGCCTTGCGCGACCTTGCCACAGGCATCGCCGTGATCGGCTACGACGATCCGGTCCTGATCGGCATAGGTGCCGCTTTTGGCGTCAGGCGGGTGCCGAGGGCGGCCATCCGACCTGCGCCTTTTGCCGCAGGTTCGCTTGCAGGTTGAAACCTTCTCTCGCTCGGCGTTGCAATCACCGGCCGCATGCTTACCTTGCCGCGCGGTAGAGTGATGTCGATGACGGGAGATTCGCCAGATGCTGGACCTGCGTGTTCACTTCCTTGAGGCCTATGGATCGCTTGCCGCTTGGCGCGAACAGATTTTGCGCCAGGTGGACGAGACGGCCGAGCGGGTCGGCGCGCGTGTTCCTGCCGCCGACAGTGCCGCTCCCATCGATATCGTCGTCGAAAACAGGCCGGGAGAGACCATTCCCGAACTGGGTGTGGCCGGTAGCTGCTATCGCAGAGGATTGGTCTACCTGACGCTCGACCCCGACAACGAGAACTTCCATGCCAGCCTTGCCGCCGGCGAGTTGCGGAGAATGTTGACGCATGAGCTGCATCATTCCTTCCGCCACGCGACCTGCGGCTACGGCTCCAAGCTCGGCGAAGCTCTGGTCACCGAGGGCCTTGCGGATGCCTTCGATGTCGAGATCAATGGCGGCGACGGCCATCCTTGGAACCACGCGATTGCAGCGGGCGATTGGGCAGATTTGCTGGAGCGCGCCGAGCGGGAACTCTGGGCGGAGGGCTATGATCATGCCGGCTGGTTCTTTGGCTGCGATCGTGCGCTGCCGCGCTGGGCCGGCTATACGATCGGCTATCACCTTGTGAAAACTTATCTCGCAGCGAACCCCGATGCACACCCGTCGCAGATGACGGCGACACCTGCTTCCGTCGTCATCGGCGAAGCCTGGGCGCCGTTGAAGCAAGGCCTGCTGGCCGCCGCTTGAGCGGCCAGAGCGGGATGAGGAAAAGTGTGTGCGGTTTTCCGCCCGCATCCCGCTCTAAACCATCGTGATCTAAGAGTAGGGCGCCTCATCGCGGTCGCGTCCGGGCAATTTCCTGACATCGCCGATCCAGGGCAGCGCCGAGGAGCACCAGATCTGCGACCGTGGCTTGAGCTCCCGGCGCTGGTTGATCGTGCCGACCCGGATGCCGACTTCCAACGCATCCTCGTCCGTGCCGGTCGTATAGATCGGCGAGCCGCAGTTCGGGCAGAAGAACTGCAGCCGCTGGCGACCGTTTTCAGCGACCTTCGTATAGAGCTTCGGTTCGCCGCCGGTCAGCCGGAAGTTCTCGCGGGCAGTACCTGCGGTCACGCGATAGGCGGATCCCGTCAGTTGCTGGCAATCGGTGCAATGGCAGATCGCGACGTCGCCCGGATCGATCTCGGCCTCATAGGTCACGTAGCCGCAGTGGCATTGCCCGTCGATGCGCATGGAGGCCTCCCTGAAAGCACAGAAGCTAGAGCGGAGCAGCAAAAAGTGTATGCCGCTTTCCGGGTTTGAGCTTGGATAGCTCACGCCTGACTATCGACGACAATCGCCACTGGCTGCAGCGGCTGGAGGCATGGGGCCACGATTGCGTAAGTAGAAACTTACACGCCGGTGAACAGCCACTCGTGTTCGCGGGCGTTGTGGAACTTCCAGATACGCTTCGGCCCGGCCATGACGTTGAGATAGTAGACGTCGTAGCCGTGTACTGCGGCAACGGGGTGATATCCCTTCGGCACCAGCGTCACGTCGCCGTCCTCGACCGCCATGGTCTCGTCCAGCGAGCGGTCGTCGGTATAGACGCGCTGCATGGCGAAACCCTGCGGCGGGTTCAGCCGGTGATAGTAGGTCTCTTCCAGATAGCTTTCGGCCGGCAGGTCGTCCTGGTCGTGCTTGTGCGGCGGGTAGGAGGAGGTGTGGCCGCCGGGCGTAATCACTTCTACGACGAGCAGAGACTGCGCCGAACCGTCATCTTCCGGCATGATGTTGGTGACGTAGCGGGTGTTGGTGCCCTTGCCGCGCGTCATCTGCGGATGCGTGCCCGGCGCGATGACCTTCGCCTTGAAGCCCTCGCCGCCCGGTGCCGAGCAGATGGCAAGATCCAGATCCGAAGTCGCCGTTGCCTGCCAGCGGCTGCCCTTCGGCACATAGACGGCATAGGGCTGGCCCTCGAACGGCGTCATGCGCCCGCCGAGTTCGCCGAAGCTTTCGCCGTCAACGGATACCTTCGCCTTACCGGAGACCAGCACGAGGCAGACTTCCTTGTCACCGGTCTCGCCTTCGGTCGTTTCGCCGGCCTTCAGCCGTTCAAGCGCGAAGCCGACATAGGTCCACCCGGCGCTCTCCGGCGTCACGTTTTGCATCAGGCCCGATTTGGCCTTCGGTTTGACGAGCAGCTTGGACATGTGACGGTCTCCCTGATTCCTTTCCCGGGGCGCTCTGAACGTGTGGCTTGCCCCTCACCCTAACCCTCTCCCCGCAGGCGGGGAGAGGGAATCTGGAGTTTGCCGCATGCTCTCCACCTTACGTCGCGAGGAATTGGGGAGCCAGCGGCATATCCCTTCTCCCCGCAAGCGGGGAGAAGGTGGCGGCAGCCGGATGAGGGGCAATCCCCGTGAAGTCCAGCGACCGAAACCGTGAGCTTACTTGTCGAGCCCGGCTTCCTTGGCAAGGGCCTTCAGCGACTTCAGCCCGAGTGACTGGTATTCGAACGGGTTGCGCACGGCCGAATCCTGTTCGGCCTCGATCACCAGCCAGCCGGAATAGTCGTGCTCGGCCGCGATCTTCAGCACGGGCAGGAAGTCGACGCCGCCCTCGCTGTCGCCGGGCACGGTGAAGACGCCGCGGCGCACGCCTTCGAGGAAGGAGAGGTCTTCACCTTCGACGACTTTGCGGACGGCCGGCCGCACGTTCTTGCAATGGATGTGACGCACACGATGCATGTATTTCTTCGCGACCTCAGCCGGATCGGAGCCGCCGAACCAGGCGTGGCCGGTATCGAGCAGCAGCTTGGTGGCCGGGCCGGTGTTCTGCATCAGGAGGTCGATTTCCTCGCCGGTCTGGACGATCGTGCCCATGTGGTGGTGGTAGACGAGGTCGATGCCCTGGTCGGCGCAATACTCAGCGATCGCTTCGAGGTCGGCACCGAACTTCTTCCACTGGTCGGCCGGCAGCACCGGCTTATCGTTGGCAACCGACTTCGTGTCGTCGCCATGAATGGCGTTCGAGGTTTCGCAGACGATCGCCACCTTGCAACCATTGTGCTTCAGGAGGTCGAGATGTGGCTGGATCGCCTTCTTCTCGGCCTCGACGTCGTGGGTGAGCAAGTTGGTCGAATGCCAGCCGGAAACGAAGACGAGATCGTAGGAGGCGAGCTTCTGCTTCAGTGCCTCCGGATCGCTTGGCATCTTGTGCCCCTTCTCGATGCCGTCGAAGCCGATCTTCTGGCAATCGGAGAGGCAATCCTCGAGCGTCAGATGCGCGCCGATCGTATGATCGTCGTCGTTGCTCCAGGCGATCGGGTTGGTTCCGTAGCGGATCATGTTAGTCGTTTCCTATAGCATTGTCCGCGCAGGCGGATCGTTCGTGGTGCCTCATGGGTGCGCAGCGGGGACGGGGCGATTGCCCCCTCATCCGGCTGCCGCCACCTTCTCCCCGCAGGCGGGGAGAAGGGAAATGCCGCGCCCTCACCCTAACCCTCTCCCCGCTCGCGGGGAGAGGGTTAGGGTGAGGGGCCGCTCTCGATGTCTCATCCTTCCGGACGTTGCCCGACAGGCAAAGACGCGGGCGCCGAAAGGGCAATCTTAGCCGAAGCGCTGGGAGGTGAGCGCCTTTACGTAGCCCTCGCGCGCCTCGTTGACTTGCTTGCGGCCCGAGACTTCGGGCACTGCCACATCCCACCAGTGGCCGCCGGCCTCGGTGGTGATCAGCGGGTCGGTGTCGATGACGATGACGGTCGTGCGCGCCTCGCCCGCCGTCTCCTTGAGGGCCGCTTCGAGCTCGGAGATCGAGCCGACCTTGCGGGTGACGGCGCCCATCGCGGCAGCGTGGGCCGCGAAGTCGATCTGCGGCAGCTCGACGTGATGGGTGTCCTTCAAGAGATTGTTGAAGTTGGCGCCGCCGGTGCCCATCTGCAGCCGGTTGATGCAGCCGTAGCCGGCATTGTCGAGCAGCACGATGGTGAACTTGGCGCCGAGCATGATCGAGGAGGCGATCTCCGAGTTCAGCATCATGTAGCTGCCGTCGCCGACCATGACGATCACGTCGCTCTCGGGCTTGGCAAGCTTGACGCCGAGGCCGCCCGCGACCTCGTAGCCCATGGTCGAGAAGCCGTATTCCATGTGGTAGCCGCCAGGCTCTTCCGCCTGCCAGAGCTTATGCAACTCGCCCGGCAGACCGCCGGCGGCGCAGACGAGGGTCGTGTTCTTGCCGCCGCGGGCGCGCTGGACGGCGCCGATCACCTGGGCATCGGAGGGAAGCGCCGCATTGGTCGTGGCGGTCGCCTTGTCGGCAGCCGTCAGCCATTCGGCCTTGCCGGCCTTGGCCTTGGCGGTCCAGCTCGGGTCGGCCTTGTAGCTGCCGAGACCGCCAGAGATCCGGTTGAGACCGGCGCGGGCGTCGGCAATCAGCGGCAGGCCGTTGTGCTTGCCGGCATCGAACGGCTGGACGTTGAGGCCGATGATCTTGAGGCCCTCATTCTTGAAGAGCGCCCAGGAACCGGTGGTGAAATCCTGCAACCGCGAACCGACGGCGAGAACCACATCGGCGTCCTCGGCGAGCGCGTTGGAGGCGGAAGTGCCGGTGACGCCGACCGAGCCCATGTTAAGGGAATGCGAATGCGGCAGCGCCGACTTGCCGGCCTGCGTTTCGACGACGGGAATGCCGTGCCGTTCGGCAAAGTCGCCGAGCTCCTTGGTCGCTTCCGAATAGAGCACGCCGCCACCGGCGATGATGATCGGCTTCTTCGCTTCCTTCAGCGCTGCGATTGCCGTTGCCAGTTCGTCGAGATCGGGCTCGATGCGGCGCGGCACCCAGACCTTCTCGTCGAAGAAGTTTTCCGGATAGTCATAGGCTTCAGCCTGCACGTCCTGGCAGAGCGACAGCGTGACGGGGCCGCAATCAGCCGGATCGGTGAGAACCTGCATGGCGCGGCGGAGCGCCGGCACGATCTGCTCGGGCCGGGTGATACGGTCGAAGTAGCGCGACACCGGGCGGAAGCAGTCATTGGCCGAGATCGTGCCGTCGCCAAAACTTTCGACCTGCTGCAGCACCGGATCGGGGCGGCGATTGGCGAAGACGTCGCCGGGCAGGAACAGGACAGGCAGGCGGTTGACATGGGCGAGTGCCGCCGAGGTCACCATGTTGAGTGCGCCGGGGCCGATCGAGGTTGTGCAGGCCATGAAGCGGCGGCGGAAGCTCGCCTTGGCAAAGGCGATCGCTGCATTGGCCATGCCCTGTTCGTTCTGAGCGCGGTAGGTCGGCAGCGTGTCCTTGATTGCATGCAGCGCTTCGCCGACGCCGGCAACGTTGCCGTGGCCGAAGATGGCGAAGACGCCGCCGAAGATCGGTACCTTCTTGCCGTCGATCACGGTCATCTGGCGGGTCAGGAACCGCGCCACGGCCTGGGCCATGGTCAGGCGCACGGTCTTCTGGCTCATTGTCTGTTTCCTCCTCGTGGCGGAATCGTCCCGTTCCACCCTGTCCGCAGCATTATCGATGGTTATCCGTCGATCCTATGCCGCCTTTGTTTCACCCAGTTGCAGCCAGAGATCCACCAACGCCCCAAATTTTCCGGCCATGTCGGCGATCGCCTGCTCGTCTGTCATCGTACCGCCGAGCCAGGCCTTGCCGGCATCGGCGAAGATCGTGCGGCCGACGGCGAAGCCTTTGACCGTCTTCGAGGTGCGGGCGGCTGCAAAGCCATCCTTCAACTGCTCATAGGGCGCCTCGAGGCCCAGGAGCACCACGCCGCGGCAGAGCGGATCGCGGGCCTCGATCACGGCGTCGATCGCCGCCCAGGCGCCGCGGCTTGCCTGCGGCTCGAGCTTCCACCAGTCCGGTTTGAGGCCGGCATCGTAGAGCTCGTTGAGCGCCCGTGGAATCGTCTGGTCGTCGAGCTTGCCATGCTTGCCGGCGATGATCTCGATCAGGATCTCGCGACCGACCTTGCGGGCCGCTTCGAAGGCCGAGCGGAGCTTCGCCACCTGCTGCGCCTTGAGGTCTGCCGGATCATCCGGGTGGTAGAAGGAGAGCACCTTGATGCAATGATCGACCGGCCAATCGATCAGGCGGCTGCCGAGGTCCTGGCTGAATTCGAACTGCAGCGGCCGCGAGCCCGGGAGCTCGATCGGCTTGCCGATCCAGAAATCGCGGTGTGCACCGGCGGCATAAAGCGCATCGCGGCCGTATTTGTCGTCGATCAGCATGCCGAAGCCCGAGCGTCCGGCCGCGACTTGCGCCGCTGCCTTGACCGCCAGCACCTTGAAGGCAGGAATGCGCGCGAGAAGCGCCTGGTCTCCCGCGGCCATGTCTTCGAGCTGGCTGCGATGGTCGATCGCAAGCGCCATCAGAAGCGGAATGTCGCGACGACGGGTGGTTGCCCAGTGAACGTGGTTGATCGCCTCGTCCTTGCGCAGCGCCCGCTCCTTGCTGCCGTTTTCGAGGAAGAACTGTAGTTCGGTCCAGGTCGGGATTTCAGGCGCACAGAGCAGGCGCGAGACGGCAAACGCGCCGCAGGCATTGGCCCAGGTGGCCGAGGTCGCGTGCGGTTCGTTCTTCAGCCAGCCGCGCAGGAAGCCGGACATGAAGGCGTCGCCGGCGCCGAGCACGTTGTAGACCTCGATCGGGAAGCCCTTGCCGACGATGCCGTCTTCGAGATTGTCGGAGATAGGGCCGTCATAGACGATGCAGCCCATCGGACCGCGCTTCAGTACGATCGTTGCCTTGGAAAGCGAGCGGATCGTCTTCAGCGCTTGCAAGAGGTCGCTTTCGCCGGACGCGATCAGCACTTCCTCTTCCGTGCCGACGATCAGGTCGCAATCGGCAAGAACGGTCTTAAGGTGCGCCGAGACGCGATCTGAGGCGATGTAGCGGCTTTCGCCGGCGTCATGGCCGGCCAGGCCCCAGAGGTTCGGGCGATAATCGATGTCGAAGACGATCCTGGCGCCACTCTCCTTGGCAATGCGCATCGCCTTGCGCTGCGCCGCATCAGTGTTCGGCTTGGAAAAATGCGTGCCGGAAACCAGGATGGCGCGGGCCGAGCGGATAAAGTCTTCCGAAACGTCGTCTTCGCAGAGCGCGTTGTCGGCGCAGTTGTCGCGATAGAAGAGCAGCGGGAAGGACTTGTCGTTTTCGACCGCGAGGATGGCGAGCGCCGTCAGCCGCTCCGGATCGGTGACGATGCCGCGCGTCTCGACGCCTTCACGGATGAGCTGCTCACGGATGAAGCGGCCCATCTGTTCGTCGCCGACGCGGGTCAGCAACGCCGACTTGAGACCCAGGCGGGCCGTGCCGACCGAGATGTTGCAGGGGCAGCCGCCGACCGACTTGGCGAAACTCGAAACGTCTTCAAGCCGCGTGCCGATCTGCTGGCCGTAGAGATCGACCGAGGCTCGGCCGATGGTGATCAGGTCGAGCGACTTTGCTCCCTGTGCCGAAACGTTCTGGCTCACTGCTTCCTCCCCGCGGACACCTTGGCGGGCCCGACCATTTTCGTACTGTGGGTGATGGCGGTATGAAACATAAATTCCGACGTTTCGTCAATATGGAATTTTCATTCTATCCGTTCCGTTTGACCTAGCCACCTTCGGCAAGGCGCTGACGCTTCTCGGCGATGGCGACGGTCAGCGCCATGGCGAAGGCCATGCTGGCGGAGAGCGAACGGAACCCGGCATGGTCGGCCTCGACCAGTTCGAACCAGACCTTCGAGGATTCCGCGAGCGGCGAGAAGGCCGAATCCGTCAGCGACACGACCGGCACCTTGCGTTCGGCGAGAAGCCTCGCCTGGGCGGCGCTTTCGGAGGCATAGGGTGAGAAACTGACGGCAAAGGCCGCATCGTTCTTCGTCGCCATGGCCAGCACATCCTCGTCGATGCCGGCGGCCGTGCCGACGAGCTGGTACTTCACCTTCAGCTTGCCAAAGGCATAGGCCATGTAGCTGGAGATCGGGTAGGAGCGGCGCTTGGCGATCAGGTAGATCGTGTCGGCTTTGGCCAAAATGTCGACGGCCCGCTCGAAGGCTTCCGGATCGACCGAAGAGGCGATGTTGTCGAGCGAGCGGTGGGCGGCGGCGACGAAGCCGTTGAAGATCGAGCCGCTTTCGAGCCTGCTATGGTCGTTGTTGCTCAGCGCCTTCAGCCGATCCTCGTAGCCGGGCGTGCGCTCGCGCAGCCGCGCGCGAAAGATCTGCTGCAGGCTGGAGAAGCCCTCGAAGCCGAAATGCTGGGCGAAGCGCACCAGCGTCGACGGCTGCACTTCGGCCGAGGTGGCGATGCTGGCCGCCGTGCCGAAGGCGATCTCATCCGGATTGTCGAGCGAGTAGGCGGCCACCTGGCGCAGCCGTTTCGGTAGCTGCGCCTTGCGTTCCAGAATGGCGGCCTTCAGCGCCTCGAAATCCTGCGGGACCTCCGTCGTCGTTTCCGGCATGGCCATGTCTTATTCGTCTCCTCGGTCTTCGGTGTCGTTTGCATCCTCACTCTAATCGATTAGCCGGGAACGGCATAGAACAGACGTTCCATTTTCTAGATATGCACCCATTCATTGGTCTTGGCAGACTGATAGGTCGCCGACAGCACCTTCTGTACCTCAAAGCCTTCGCGGAAATCGGTCGAGGGTGATTTGCCCCCGGCGATGGCGTCGAGGAATTCCTTGACCTCGATCGCCTTCAGGTCGTTGAAGCCGATCTGGTGGCCGGGAGCCACGCAGAAGGCGCCATAGGGCGGATGCTCCGGTCCCGCCCAGATGGTGCGGAAGCCGCGGGTGCGGATGTCGTCGCCGGTCTTGTAGAGGCGGATTTCGTTCAGCCGCTCCTGGGTGAAGACGATGCTGCCCTTGGAGCCGTAGATCTCGAAATCGTGCTGCATCTTGCGGCCCGTGGCGATCCAGCTTGCCTCAAAGCTGCCGGTCGCGCCGTTTTCGAAGCGCACGAAGGCGCGGGTGATGTCGTCGACCTCGACGGCGCGGGTCTCGCTCGAGCCCTGCGCGATCGGGCGTTCCGGAATCTGGATGATGGTCTCGGCCAGTACCGATTTGATCGGGCCGACGAGGTGGCGCATGGAGGCGATGATGTGGCTGCCAATATCGGCAAGCGCGCCGCCGCCGCTGGCCGGGTTCAGGCGCCAGCCCCACGGAACGCTGGCGTCGGCCATGAAATCTTCCGCATGAATGCCGCGCATCGAGCGAATCTCGCCGATCTCGCCGCTTTCGATGATGTCCTTGGCAAGGAAGATCAGCGGGTTCTTGAGATAGTTGAAGCCGACCTGGGTGACGACGCCGGCCTTCTCGGCCGCCCCGACCATCTCCCAGCATTCAGCAACGGTCGGCGCCAGCGGCTTCTCGCAATAGACATGCTTGCCATGCGCGATCGCGGCCAGCGCCATCTCCTTGTGCAGGAGGTTCGGCGTGGTGATGTCGATGATGTCAATATCCGGATCGGTCAGCAACTCGCGCCAGTCGGCAGTCGCCTTGCGGAAGCCGAGTTGGCCGCGAGCCCGTTCAGCGCTCTCGGTGGTCACGTCGGCGACCGAAACGAGATCGAGCTCGAAGGGCAGGTCGAAGACCCGCGCGGCAATGGTGAAGCCGAGCGCATGGGCCTTGCCCATGAAGCCCGTGCCGATCAGGCCGATCCCGAGTTTGCGCTTGCTGGCCATGTTGAAGTCCTCCCGGTCGGCGCCGCTGCAATCGGTCTAAAATGAAATGAATTGTGCATGTTTTGTCAATATGGAATATTTATTCGAAATACGACGGTGATACGGGAACGGTGTCCATCGAAACAGCCAAATCTGTGCGTTCCGGCCAGGCTCATCTTGACGAAGGGGGAATGTGTTAACGCATTTTTACCATGTTCCGTTGGAACATCGCACTTCGTCATGGTTAACGAATCGCTCCGGAGTCTACGGGGCGGAGCTGGAGTGAAATCAGCATGTGCCGCTGGGCAGCCTATCGCGGGGACCCGCTCTATCTCGAGGAACTGGTAACCTCTCCCGCGCACTCGCTGATCGAACAGTCCCATTGCGCGACGCGGGCGAAGACGGCCACCAATGGCGACGGCTTCGGCATCGCCTGGTATGGCGATCACCCGGAGCCGGGGCGCTACCGCGATATCCTGCCCGCCTGGTCGGACTGCAACTTGAAGAGCATTGCTCGCCAGATCCGCTCGCCGCTCTTCCTTGCCCATGTGCGCGCCGCGACCGGCGGTGGCACAAGGCGCGACAACTGCCATCCCTTCGTCTTCGGCCGCTGGTCGTTCATGCACAACGGCCAGATCGGCGACTTCGAGCATCTGCGCCGGCCAATGGAGAGCATGCTCGACAACGACCTCTATTCGGCCCGCACCGGCACGACCGACTCCGAGCTTCTGTTCCTGCTCGCCATGCAGTTCGGGCTCGACCGCGATCCGCTCGGCGCGATCGCCGAGGCACTCGCCTTCGTCGAGCAGCTTGCCGAACATCTCGAACGCCAGGTGCTGGTCCGCTTCACCGCCGCCTTTTCCGACGGCCAGGATCTCTACGCCGTGCGTTATGCCTCCGACTGGAAGGCGCCGACGCTCTACGCGGCACCCATGGGCCCGAGCGGCGGCTATTGCCTCGTTTCCGAGCCGCTCAACGACGACGACAGCGCCTGGGTGGAGATCCCGGACGGCACGGCGGTCATCGTCGGTGAGAATGGTGTCGATGTCCGGCTGTTTTCGACGCAGGGGACGCCGGTGAAGACACGTCAGATGGCTTGAGGCGCAGTATCTTGATGGTCGATGGCAGGTGGCCCCTCATCCGGCTGCCGCCACCTTCTCCCCGCAGGCGGGGAGAAGGGACGTGCCGCACTCTCCCGAATCTATCTGCTTGCTGCGAACGCTTCGTTCACGCAGGGCACGTCCCCTCGCCCCGCTTGCGGGGAGAGGGCTAGGGTGAGGGGCATCGGTAATTCGGAGCTAGCCCTTGTCGATCCGCGCCAGTTGCTCGGCAATCATCACGGCCAGCTTTTCCGCAACCGCGTCCTTGTCCATCTCCGGCCAGTCGTCGTTGCCGGTGGCCGAGATCAGCTTCACCTTGTTGCGGTCGCCGCCCATGATGCCGGTCGAGGGCGAAACGTCGTTGGCGAGGATGAAGTCGGCTCCTTTGCGCTCGAGCTTGGCGCGGCCGTTGTCGGCGACGTTTTCGGTCTCGGCGGCAAAGCCGATCACGAGCTTCGGCCGCTTGGCATGATGGCCGACCGTCTTCAGGATATCGGGGTTTTCGGCAAGCTGCAGCGGCGGCGGGGCCTCGCCCGGCTTCTTCTTGATCTTGTTGCCGGCAGCGCTGGCTACCCGCCAGTCGGCAACGGCGGCAACCATCACGGCGACATCGGCGGGCAGGGCGGTTAGCACCGCGTCGCGCATTTCCTGCGCCCGCTCCACATGCACGACCTTGATGCCCGCGGGATCCGGGATCGTCACCGGGCCGGAGACGAGTGTGACATTAGCGCCCAGTTTTGCCAGCGCGGCGGCGATCGCGTGGCCTTGCTTGCCGGAGGAACGGTTGGCGATGTAGCGCACCGGGTCGATCGGCTCATGCGTCGGCCCTGAGGTTACGATCACGCTGCGCCCGGCAAGCGGCTTCGCGGCGCCGCCGAGAAGATCCTCGACGGCGGCCACGATCGAAAGCGGCTCGCTCATGCGGCCTTCCCCGGCCTCGCCGCTTTCCGCCATCTCGCCGGCTTCGGGGCCAATGAAGCGGATGCCGTCCTTGGCAAGCGTCGCCCGGTTGCGGCGCGTTGCCGGATGCGCCCACATCTTCGGGTTCATCGCGGGAGCGATCAGCACCGGCCGGTCGGTCGCGAGCAGGATGGTGGAGGCGAGGTCGTCCGCATGGCCGTTCGCCATCTTGGCCATCAGGTCGGCGGTCGCCGGCGCAACGACGATCAGGTCGCACTCGCGCGCCAGCCGGATATGGCCGACATCCTGCTCGTCCTCGCGTGAAAAGAGATCGAGATAGACATGCGAGGCCGAAAGCGCGCCGACGGCAAGCGGGGTCACGAACTGCTGCGCGCCGGCCGTCATCACCGGCCGCACGCTCGCCCCGCGTTCCCGCAAACGTCGGATGAGATCGAGGCTCTTATAGGCCGCGATGCCGCCGGAGATGATCAGGAGAATACGCTTGCCCGACAGTGTCATTTGCACCCGGCCTTTCGGCCGTCCTCTTGCCCGGCATGGGCTGCCGGGTCCTACGCGATACCACAATATTCCAGCGGCTGGCCTCGCCAGTGCCTTCGAGATCGAACCTACTTGAGCGATCCGCTGGGCGCAACGTGTCCCACCGGAGGAGGTTGCCTGTGCTGACATCCGTGCGATACGGCGTTTCGCTATGCTGGCCCCCCGGGGCATCACCGCCGGTTGTTCCCGCCCGTGGCGCGCAATGGAACAAAAGCCGTGCCGCCCGCGTCAACATGCTCCGGGCCTGTTGCCGAAGCCAGGGAATGCGATTAATCCGCTTTCAATCCGCGCAGGGTAAGCTCTTCTCATGCGAATAAATGCGATCACCAACTGGGCCTATGGCGTCACCGTTCTTCTGACGGCACTTTCGGGCGCCGCCTTCATCCTGTCGACGAATAGCGCTCTCGAGGAGAGGCGCGCGGTCGAACAGCATCTTGCCCTCGATACGCTTGGCGAAGAACTTGCGCTCGGAGCGGAAGTACGGACCGACGAGGCGCGCCTTTACGTCATGCGCGGCGACGAGCGTCACCTCGAAGCCTTCCATCGCGCGGAGGAAGAGGAGCGCAAGCGCGAAGAGGCGATCAAGACTGCCACGAGTTTCGGCGCGTCCCAGGGCGAGATCGCAGCCCTTCAGGCGACGATGCGCGAGGCAGAGGCACTCGACAAGATCGAGCTTGCCGCCATCGAGGCCTATCAGAAGGGCGATCGCACGACCGCCCTGGAGAAGCTATTCGGCCCGGAGCACGAGCGCCTGCAGACAGCGCTTCTCGACACGGTCGCACGGTTTCGAGACTTGACCAATGCTCGCACAGGCGGGGCGCTCAACGAGGCACAGGCGCGCAGCGACTGGTTCGCCATCGCCGCCAAGACGATGCTTGGCATCACCGCAGCCCTGTTCCTGAGCGTGCTCTATTTCATTCTCAAGCGCCGCGTCGCCATGCCGCTCACCCGCATGAGCGGCATCGTCACGCGTCTCGCCGAGCAGGACTACGCTGTGGAAGTGCCGCTCGATCGGCGCCGCGATGAAATCGGCGAGATGAACAAGGCGATCCATATCTTTCGGGAAAACGGTATCGAACGTGATCGGCTCGATGCGGAGCGGCGCCTGGACCAGCAGACCAAGGACCTGATCCTGCAGATGATGCACCGACTGCAGGCCTGCCAGAGCCAGGACGAACTGGCCGAGGTCGTGGCCCGCTTCGCGCCGCAGGTCTTTCCCAATCTTGCCGGCCATCTCTACGTGCTGAACGACAGCCGGACGCTCTTGACCCGCGTCGGCAGTTGGTTCGATCCGCAGCATTCTGCGCCATCCTTCCCGTCCAGCGCCTGCTGGGGACTTCGCCGCGGCCGGCCGCATGTCAGCAATCGCGGTCATAGCGATATCGCCTGCCAGCATCTCGACGACGATGGCGCGGTCGGTCTCTGCGTGCCGCTGACAGCCCAGGGCGATACCATTGGTCTCCTCTATTTCGAGGAGCGCTCTGACGAAACATTCGCAGTCGAAGCGTCGCGCCTCTATCTCGAATTGATCGCCGAAAACATCGGGCTCGCCGTCGCCAATCTTCAGCTGCGCGAGAAGCTCACCAATCTGGCGGTGCGCGACGCGCTGACGGGCCTGCTCAACCGGCGCTGCCTCGACGAGGCGCTGAACCGTGAGCCGCGCGGGCAGGGCGGCAAGCCACTCACCTGCCTGATGATCGATATCGACCATTTCAAGCGCTTCAACGATGAGTTCGGCCACGATGCCGGCGACGTCGTCATGCAATATGTCGCGCAGATTATCGTCGATACGGTGGCCGACGCCGGCAGCGCCTATCGTTTCGGCGGCGAGGAATTTACGGCGTTGCTGCCGGAAGCAGGCGAGGCGGCAGGTTTCGAGCTTGCCGAGCGGCTGAGGACCAGGATCGGCACCACCCCTCTGTCGCATCGCGGCCGGATTCTGGGCACGGTTTCAGTCTCGGTCGGCATTGCCTCGGCTCCGGACGACGGGCCCGTCGCTACCCTGCTGACGCGGGCTGACGCCGCTCTTCTCGACGCCAAGAACCACGGCCGAAACCGAAGCGTGCGCGCCTCCGGACTGACTTTCGGCGATGACCAGGCGCGGCGCAGTCTCGCCTGATCCTCCGCTTATCGCCGCGCGGCAATCGAATGTCCCGCCTTGAAACGGGCGCATTCGATGCTATCTATTGCCGCGATAGAAATTTGAACAGGATACACGCATCGATGGATTTCACCCTGACCGCCAAGCCGAACCGTCTTGCCATCAGGGAAAACCGTATCCATGCCTGCTTCGATTTCACTCTCCCAACTTTCGTGGTCCACGCCTGAGGGCCGAAGCCTCTTTTCCAATCTCGACCTGACCTTTGGTCCTGTTCGTACCGGCCTTGTCGGCCGCAACGGCGTTGGCAAATCCACGCTGCTGCGCCTGATCGAAGGCGCGCTCGCGCCGCAGGCCGGCAAGGTCACCGTCGTCGGCAGCCTCGGCATGCTCAGCCAGACCGTCCAGGTCGCGGACGATGAAACCGTCGCCGACCTGTTTGGCATCTGCGATGCGCTTGGCGTCCTCAAGCGTGCGGAAGAAGGGCTGGCCAGCATGGACGAGCTTGCCGCGGCCGACTGGACGCTCGAATCCCGGCTGGAGGCAACGCTCGCGCGCGTCGGTCTCAATGCATCGGCGAAAACGCGCCTTGCCGCGCTTTCCGGCGGGCAGATGACCCGTGTGAAGCTTGCCGCCCTCGTCTTCCAGGAACCGGATTTCATCCTGCTCGACGAACCCACCAACAATCTCGACCGCGAGGGACGGGCTGCCGTTGCCGCGTTGATGGAGGGCTGGCGGGGCGGCGCCATCGTCGTCAGCCATGACCGCGAACTCCTGGAGACGATGGATGCGATCGTCGAGCTGACGTCGCTCGGCGCCACGACCTATGGCGGCAACTGGAGCCACTACCGCGAGCGCAAGGCAATCGAGCTCGCGTCGGCCCGTCACGATCTCGCCGACGCGGAGCGCCGTCTGGCCGAGGTCCAACGAAAAACGCAAGAGATAGCCGAGCGCAAGGCGCGCAAGGACGCGGCAGGCCGCCGTAAGCGGGCCAAGGGGGATGAGCCGCTGATGCTGCTTGATGCGAGGAAGGAGCGCAGCGAGAAGACGGGCGGCGACAATGCCCGTCTTGCCGAGCGCCGCCGCGATTCTGCGATCGGCGATCTGGCCGAGGCACGCGAACGCATCGAAATCCTGCAGCCTTTGACCGTCCGCCTGCCTTCGACCGGCCTGCCCGCCGGCCGGGGCGTGCTGCAGGTCGATGCCGTCACTGCGGGTTATCAGCCGCGAACGCCAGTGATCGACCGGCTGTCGCTCTCGATCGTCGGCCCCGAGCGCGTAGCACTCACCGGCCGCAACGGCTCGGGCAAGACGACGCTGCTGTCGCTGCTGACCGGTGCCCTCCAGCCCTGGTCAGGTAATGTGCGCGTCCTGGTCGACCACGCCATGCTCGACCAGCAGGTGAGCCTGATCGATCCCGGCCTTTCGATCCGTGACAATTTCCGGCACCTCAATCCTGACGCCAGCGAGAACGACTGCCGGGCGGCACTCGCCCGTTTCATGTTCCGGGCAGACGCGGCCTTGCAGGTCGTTTCGAGCCTCAGCGGCGGTCAGATGCTGCGTGCAGGGCTTGCCTGCGTGCTCGGAGGCCGCAGCCCACCACAGCTCTTGATCCTCGACGAGCCGACCAACCATCTGGACATCGATTCCATCGAGGCGGTCGAGGCGGGTCTCAGAGCCTATGACGGCGCGCTGCTCGTCGTCAGCCACGACCACGCCTTCCTGGAGGCGATCGGCATCAACAGGCGGATCGAGCTTTCCTGACGGGGGAAGATTACTCAGCCCAGCGCGCTTCGCCGGTAAAGGCGATCGTCAGCCAGCGGTCGTGGCCGGGATCGCCGATCTCTTCACCGACCTCGGCGCGGATCCGGTCGAGTTCGGCGAGGGTGCCGACCTTGGTTTCCGGCGTTCCGATAAGATAGACCTCGATCGTCTTGGAGCGCCCGACCTTGGCGACATAGGTGCGATAGTCGGCAAAGCCGTGGCGCGCGACCGCATTTGCCGCCGCCTGACGCACGCGCTCGTCGAGTTCGGCAGGCGCGACCAGGAAGATCTCCTTCAATGCCTGGAAGACCGTGCGGATCGGCAGCGGAATAAGGCAGAGCGTCAGCACGATCAGGATCGCCGGGTCGACATAGGGCGTCCAGTGTTCGTAAGCCGTACCTTTCAACGCCGCGGCGATCACGAAGGCGACGAGCAGGGCGGAGGTGATCGCACCGGACATCGCCCAGGCACGCACGTCGAGCGCCAGGAACTCCGAGCCGATCGGCCGGTTTGCCCGGCGTATGTAGACGAACATGAAGAGGCAGATCACCACGACGACGGCGGCATAGGCAATCGCCCAGTCGAAGGCGAGATGGTTGCCACCCGACAGCAGCGATCCGACGGCGTTGACCATCGCGTAGAAGGAAAGCAGCGTCAGCAGCCCGGCATTGAAGAGCAGCACCATGGGCTCGATATGCCAGAAACCCATCTGGAACCGCTTGCTCTGCTTCGGGATCAGTTGCGTCACGCCGAGCGCAAGCACGGTCATGGAGGCATCGACGGCCGAGAACACGCCGTCGAAGACGATGGAAACCGAGCCCGAAAGCAGACCGAAGATCACGCCCGTCACCCCGACGACGACGGTGGCCGCGATCGATTGCTTGAGGACTGTCTGTTCGCTTGGGGCGGTCATGATGTTGTTTTTACTCCTGTTTCGGCGCGGTGCTTACGGGTTGGCAATGTCGAAATGGTGGCGGCGGCTGCAAACATAGCGGTTTGCCTGCAGGCAAGACAGCTGTTGCGTGCATTTGCTAATAAAGCGAGGCGTTGTGTTTCCAAGCCTCGACGCTCAGAATTGCCGATGTTATCGGCGGCCGGCGGAGGGGAAAATGATCGTCGAGATGTTGCTCGGTGCCTTATTCGTCTTCGGCACGGTCGCCCTGACGCTCGCGTCCTACTTTGCAATGCGGCTGATCATGGGCGGCGAGGCGGAAGGGCACGAAAAGGAACTTGCCAGTTTGGTCATCTTTCGCATTTCGGCGCTGCATGGCTTGATCCTCGCGCTGGTCTTTGCGCAGGAGATGGTCGAGTACCAGCAGCTCAAATACGAGATGGCTACCGAAGCCGGGGCGACCGCTGACATTTTCTACGACGCCGAACGTTACGGTGAAGCCGTCAAGGCGCCGATCCAGCAGGCGATCTCCGCCTATGCGGCCGAGGTGATCGATGGTGAATGGCAGTCACTGGCGGACAAGGGACGTCTTTCACCACAGGCTTGGGTGCACTGGGATCGCGCCTATCAGCACGTGCTGAACCTGGTCCCGGGCGACAAGCGCCAGGAGAGCCTGCGCAGCCAGATGCTGGAGCGGCTGCACGACATCTCGCAAAGCCGGACCAAGCGGGAAAGCAATGTCGCGGACTCGATCGACAGTATCTTCTGGTTCGCGGCACTCTCCGGCGTCATCTTCATCGCGCTCGCCTATTATTCCTTCCCGCCAATGCGGCGCAATCTGCTGCTGCTCTGTCTCTTCGGCGCCTATACCGGCATCATCCTGTTTCTGATCTATGCCTTCTCCAATCCGTATCAGCCGCCAGCGGCGTTGGCGCCGGGGCCACTCGAACGGGTGCAACAGCAGATCAACGCCTCGTCGGCGCCTGCGACGGGAGGATAACGGCGCTAGGCGAATTGACCCAGCCGTAGGAGATCGCCGTTGAGGGCGCCACTGCCGAGCCTATCGGCGCGTGCGGTCTCAGGGCGCGGCGGCGACATGGAGTGGCCGATCGCAAACAGAAGCGCGCTGGCCGCCGAAAGCAGCGCGAACAGCAGGAACATGCCGGCGCCGCCGACCGTGCCGAGTGCCAGGCCGCCGATCAGCGGCCCAAGGAAGTTCCCGACCGTCGAGAGCGAATGGGCGCCGAAATAGGTGCCGCGATTGCCGGCATTCGAAATGCCGTCGACCAGCACATATTCCGAGGGCACGACGAGCACCTCGCCGATGGTGAAGAGGATCATCGAGGCGACGAGCATTTCCATTCCGGACGAGGCCGCGAAACCGATCTCGCCGAGCAGGAAAAGCAGGCAGCCGAGCGACAGCGCCGGCAGTGCACCGATCCGTTCGATGACGAAGCGGGCAGGCGTGCTGGCGATCAGCACCGTTGCGGCATTGGTCGAAACCAGGAGCGCGAAGAGGGTGACGCCATCCGCAAAGCCGGTGTTGAGATACTGCGACAGGGTCACCGACCACTGGCCATGAACGGCCAAGAGCAGCGTGCCGCCGATGACGAAGAAGACCAGCCTTCGGTCGCGCAGGGCGGCAACGAGCCCGCGCCAGCCACCGGCAGCCTGTGATGTCCCCGTGGTTTGGACCATCTGCCTGTCGCCGGCTTCGGGCACCGCCAAGAAGAGCATGAGGCCGAAGGCTGCGTGCATGACGCCGGCGCTGACGAACAGCGTCGAATAGGCGGCACCCACCCAGACGCCAATCAAGGGCCCGATGGCCCAGCCGGCATTGATGGCGAGATAACGCCAGGAGAAGACCTTAAGGCGCAGATGCTCAGGCGCGGCATCGCTCATCAAGGCACGCGCAACCGGTTCGTAGACGGCGGCTGCGACGGCAGACACGATGTGCGCCAGCGCGAAGGCGGCGATCGATTGCGCCAGTCCGAGCCCCGCCAGCGCCAGCCCGGCCATGAAAAGCGCTGCGGTCAGCACCCCTTTTCGGCCAATGCGATCGGACAGCGTGCCGGCAAAGGGACTGACGATTGCGCCGAGCAGCGGGCCGGCACCGATGAGAGCGCCGATGCCTGCGGGGCTGAGGCCAAAATCACGCTGCAGACGGATCGCGAGGAAGGTCAGGCTCATGCCCTTGGCGATCGTCACCACGCCGGAACCCGCGATGAGAAGCAGCGCAACACGGCGACCCGCTTTTTCGGATAGGCATTCATCGCGGGCACCTGCAGGCTGGGAGCGCTCGGTTTCCGTGGGAATGTCGAGCGACGGGAGTAGGGAAGAAGACTCCCTTTGCGATTACATCCGTCGCGTGTACTCGGCAAGTGGGACAGCTATCCAGCGGCAATCTGTCTCTGTGGGTGGAGGGCGTCGGTTTCCCACTCGGCCGTGGTCTGAACGAAAATGCAAGGCGGCCACCGGTCGTGGCGGCCTCAGGGCTGTTTCACCTGCCGGTTATTCGTTCCCCTGCCGCTCCTGCCAGGTCACGTAGAGCGGTGTTGTGTCGGTATCGTCGACCGGTACATGGCGGAAGCGCATGGCCTGCTCGGCAAGCGGTTTTGCCAGTTCCGCGTAGATCGCCGCTGTCGACAGGCCGAAAGGTTCGGCATCAGTGTTCGAGTTCGCATAGGCGATCTCGGTGATCCCGGCCATGCGCATGGCCGCAAGGCACATCGGGCAGGGCTGTCCACTGGCATAGACGGCAGCACCTTCGAGCCGCGGGGAGCGGAGCGTCCGGGCGGCGGCACGCAATGCGTTGAGTTCCGCATGCGAAGTCGGGTCCCCGGTCGACAGCATCTCGTTGACGCCGCGGCCGACGATCTCGCCGTCCTTGACGACGACAGCGCCAAAGGGCCGTCCGCCATCCTCGATGTTGCGGCGGGCAAGCGTTACCGCCTCGGCCAGATAGGTTTGTTCCTGGTTCATCGGAGCCCTTTCTAACGCGCGCCGGCGTCGACCAGCAATTTCTCGATCTGGCCGTAGCCGCGCTGGCGCGCATGGGTCAGCGGGCTGACGCCTTCGCCATCGGCGAGGTTGACGTCGGCGCCGGCCTTGATCAGCAGCCGCACGATCTCGGTGTGCTTTTCGCCGCCGGTGCCAAGGATGATCGCCTCAAGCAGCGCTGTCCAGCCGAGGCGATTGACGTGGTTGATATCGACGCCGGCTTCGATCAGCGCCTTGACGGTCTCGACATGGCCGCGCTCGGCGGCCGGAATGAGCGCCGTGCCGCCATAGCGGTTCGTGCTCTTGAGGTCGGCGCCATGGGCCAGCGTCAGCTTCATGATTTCGAGATGGCCACGTGCGCCGGCGTAGAGATAGGGACTGTCCTGGATCTTGTCCTTGGCGTTGACGTCGGCGCCGGCCTCGATCAGCGCGCGTGCCGCATCGACGCGGTTTTCGTGGGTGGCGACGAGCAGGGCCGTGGCGCCGCTGGCATCACGGGTCTCGATGCTTGCGCCCTGTTGCAGCAGCGATTTGACCTTGTCCGTATCACCGGCCTCGGCAGCAGAAATCAGTTGGGTTTCGAGCATGGAGGCCCCCACGGCTGCGGGTGAAAGGCTGAAGGCGGCGATCGATGCGCCGACCAGCGAGCCGAATAGTCTTGGTCGCATTTGGTCTTTCCGATCATGCAGACCGGTCGAACAGGCCGACCGATCGCAGTGGTTCCGGTTGAGGGCGAGACGTGGAAGCCCGGAATTGGCCGCGCTTTCGTGCCGCTCTCGCTCTTTGCGATCTCGTGCTTACTTGAGCCGGCCCGTGACCTTTTCAAGGGCGCAAGATGCGCGTCTTGCCGAACCTGTCCCGCGCCCGGCATGGCGCCCTCGACGCCGACCGTAGGTGGCGGGCCGTCCATTTGGAAATTAAATGTATGAATGATGAAAAGTGGAAATATGAATGCGTTGCCGTTCGACCTGACTGTCCTGAATGGCCCTAGAGCATCGAGCGGCTGAGACCGCCGTCGACGGGCAGCGCGACGCCGGTGATGTAGCTTGCTTGGCGGCTGGCGAGGAAGGCCGCGGCCGCGCCGAATTCCGCCGGCGTGCCGTAGCGCCCGAGCGGGATCTCCTGCTGGCTGCGCGCCGCGACCGTCGCGATGTCAACGCCCTCGCTTTCGGCATCCATCCGGTCGAAACTGAGCGTGCGGTCGGTGGCAAGCCGCCCCGGAAGAAGCAGGTTGACGGTCATGCCCTCGGCTGCGACCTCGCCGGCAAGTGTCTTCAACCAACCTGCGACAGCGCTTCTGAGCGCATTCGATGCGGTGAGCCCGACGATCGGCTCGCGGATGCTGGTGGAGGCGACGGCGATGATGCGTCCGAACCGGCGTTCCCGCATGCCGGGCAGCACCCGTCCGGTGATGCGCATGCCGGCCAGCACCATGGTTTCGAATTGCGCGCGCCAGAAATCGGGCTCTATCGTCGAGGCAGGCGAGGGCGGCGGTCCGCCGCCATTCAGCACCAGAATGTCGATCGCGCCGAAATCGGCTTCGAGCCGATCCAGCAGGCCGTCGAGCATATCGGGTTTCGAGAGGTCGAGCGCGTAGCCCCGCGCCGACGGGCCGATGTCGCTTGCGACCTTGGCCGCCGATGCGGCATCGCGACCGGTCAGCGCAACGATGACGCCTTCGCTTGCCAGCGCCTCGGCGATGCCGCGGCCCAATCCCTTGCTGCCGCCGAGCACCAGCGCGCGCTTTCCAGCAATACCAAGATCCATGACCGGTTCTCCTCGATGTGGAATTCAGAATGACCAGGAATTGGAGCTACTACAGTTTTGTTCCAAGCGGAATCGAATTGACCGTCGGCGAATGGCGAAGGCAGGCCGAACAGAAAAGCCCGGCCGGAAAACCGGCCGGGCTTTTGCCCCTCGCCCTTGTTGAGCGGATCAGCGGCAGATGCGAATTTTCTTGAAGTAGACGTTACCGTAGTGGTCGTAGCGTTTGACCTTCTTGATGAAGCAGTACGGTTCGTCTTCGTAGTAATAAGGGCCGCCGTAGTAGTCGCCGACATAACCGACATGCCCACCCCAGCCATGACCGTAGTGGCCATTGCTGAAGCCGATCGAGAAACCGCCGGCCTGCGACTGGGCGGCAAAGGAGACGGCGGCGGTAACGGCAACAACGGCTGCGATGATGATCTTGCGCATGATGTTCTCTCCTCTGGATTGGTTGGGATGAGCCTTCGTCATCCATGAGGAGAAGATCGCATGGGACCGATATATTCGCAGTTCCGGATGGAACACGGTGTAGCCGGCGGTTGCGGGGGACCGAGATCCGCCGGCTTCAGCCGTTGCCCAATGCCGAAGCTTGAGACCTTCCGCTAGGCGCCCAGTGCGGCTGGAGTGCTGCGGATACGCGCCATGGCGAAAACGTCCGCAAGCACGCCGTCCCTGAGCGCATAGGCCCTGTGCGTGCCCTCCATCTCGAAACCCGCCTTGCGGTAGAGTGCGATCGCGGGCTCGTTGTCGGTGAAGACCGTGAGCTCGATGCGGCTGATGCCCAGCCAGTTGTCGGCGGCATCGATCAAGGCCGTAAGCAGTGCCTTACCGACGCCCTCGCCACGGTGCTTGTCGTCGACGCTGATGCCAAGGGCGGCCGAATGCTGACGACGTCCCTTGCTGCGGTGCAGGCCGGCCATGCCGACTATATGCCCGTCGCGTTCGGCAACGATGACCGTGTCGTCGTCCGATCTTGTCTCCATCCACTTGCGCGTTTGTTCCGGGGTGGAAAATGGCAGTCGGAGTGTTCCAGATCGGATGCCGGGCTGGCTCATCAGGGCGGCAACCGCCTCCCAGTCGACGATGCGCGCCGCGCGGATCTTGATTTCAGGAGGAGCGTGCGTTTCGGTCATTGTTTCCTCTCTTTGCTCCGAGGAAACAGGACCCAACCCTGCTCGCCTCGGCAGGGTTGGTGGGGGACATTTCGCTTAAATCAGCGCAACAGGTCTCCCGCACACCCCTGGGGTATGCGTGCAAAGCACCATTGCGATCATCGAGCGATTGTCCATGGCGGAAGAATAACAAGCGCAAGTGGAAAGGCAAGTCCGCAGAACGCGCCGAACGCTCTGCGCGCCGCGATCAGGTGACCTGCCAGGCGATATAGACGAGCGTGGCGGCGATCAGCCAGAGGGCGACGCGGCCTGAACGGGTATGCCGGGCCTCCGCCTTGCCGATCGCGTGCGCCGTCTCGGCGTCGAAGCGCAGGCCGTTCTCGCTCATCGCCATGATCTCGCTGGAGAATTTTTCCGTGCGGGCGGCGATTTCGGGGGCGGCCTCGGCGAGCCGCAGCGCCGCGTGCAGGCCGTCGCGAAGGTCGGTGACGATGCGTTTCGGCCCGAGATTGTCGCGAATCCATTTGCCGACGACCGGTTCGGAGGCCTTCCACATGTTGAAGCGCGGATTGAGCGTGCGTGCCACACCTTCGACGACCACCATGGTCTTCTGCAGCATCACGAGCTCGGGGCGCGTCTGCATGTCGAAGAGCTCGGTGACCTCGAAGAGCAGCGTCAAGAGCTTCGCCATCGAGATGGTTTCGGCCGGCTGGCCGTGGATCGGCTCGCCGATCGCACGGATTGCCTGGGCGAAGCTCGCGGCGTCGTGATGCGAAGGCACGTAGCCCGCCTCGAAGTGCACGTCGGCGACGCGCTGGTAGTCGCGGGTAATGAAGCCGAAGAGGATCTCCGCCAGGAACCGGCGCTCCTTCTTGCCGAGACGGCCGACAATCCCCATGTCGACGGCGACGATATGGCCGGCGTCGTCGACGAAGAGATTGCCCTGGTGCATGTCGGCATGGAAGAAGCCATCGCGCAGCGTGTGGCGCAGGAAGGACTGGATCAGCGTCTCGGCAAGCTGGTTGAGGTCGTGCCCGGCGGCCTTCAACCCCTCGATATCCGACATCTTGACGCCGTCGATCCATTCCATGGTGACGACATCGCGTCCGGTCCGTTCCCAATCGACTTTCGGCACGCGGAAGCCGGAATCGTCCTTGGTGTTTTCGCCAAGCTCGGAAAGGGCTGCCGCCTCGAGACGAAGGTCCATTTCGATCTTCGTCGTCTGCTCCAGCGTCTTGGTGACCTCGACCGGCTTCAGCCGGCGCGTATAGGGCAAGAACCGCTCCTGCATATGGCTGACGAGATACATCGCCTCGATATCGGAGGCGAAACGCTGGCGCACGCCGGGGCGGATGACCTTGACCGCGACCTTTTCGGGCTTGCCGTCGCGAAGCACGATGGCCGGATGCACCTGCGCGATCGAGGCGGCCGCCATCGGTTCGGAGAGCTCGGCGTAGAGGTCCTCGACCTTGCGGCCGAGCGAACCTTCGATTGCGGCCTTCGCCTCGCTCTGCGGGAAGGTCGCCATGCTGTCCTGCAAGAGCGACAGGTCGGCCGCGAACTCTGCGCCGACGACATCCGGGCGCGTCGCCAGGAACTGACCGATCTTGACATAGGAGGGCCCGAGGCGGGCGACCGCGCGTGACAAGCGGTCGCTGCGTTCCTCGCCCGGCACCCTGCGGCGCGCCAGAAGTCCTGCCGCCTTCTGGGCGAAACGGGCAAACGGCGGCAGATGCTCGGTTGGGACGGCTGAGACGACGCCTTCGCGCACGAGAACCCACCCGATCCGCGCAAGGCGGACATATGTTCCAGGCGTGCTCATCGGGTTCAGATTTTCCAGCCGGAATGCAGCGCTGCGATGCCGCCGGTGTAATTGGTGAAGGAGACGCGTGAGAAGCCGGCCTCCTTGATCATCGTCGCGAAGTTGCGCTGGTTCGGGAACTTGCGGATCGATTCCACCAGATACTGGTAGGGCGCCTCGTCGCCGGTGATCAGCTTGCCGAATTTCGGGATCGCGTTGAACGACCAGGCATCATAGAAGCGATCGAGCAGCGGCATCTCCACTTCGGAGAATTCCAGTACCAGCAGGCGACCGCCGCGCTTCAGCACCCGGTGCGCCTCTTTCAGCGCCACGTCGATGCGCGGCACGTTGCGAATGCCGAAGGCGATCGTATAGGCGTCGAAGGAATTGGCCTCGAAGGGCAGTTCCTCGGCATTGGCCTCGACGAATTCGAGATTGGCGGAAAGCTTCCTCTTCTCCGCCCGTTCGGCGCCGACGGCGAGCATCGAGCCGTTGATGTCGAGCACGGTCGCATGCGCCTTGCGGTCGGAGGCCTCGATGATGCGGAAGGCGATATCGCCGGTGCCGCCGGCAACGTCCAGAACCTTGTAGTCTTCGCGGCGCGGCGGGTTGAGGGCGGCGATCATCGCGTCCTTCCAGGCGCGGTGTAGGCCGGCCGACATCACGTCGTTCATGATGTCGTAGCGCTTCGCCACCTTATGGAAGACGTCGTTGACGAGCGGCTGCTTTTCGCCGGCGTCGACATTGCGGAAACCGAAGGATGTTTCCATGCCGCCATCGGCCGATACGCGCTGATCCGTCATACGAAGAACTCCACCTGAACCAATTTTTCCGGCACCATAGCGAAAAGGCCCCATCCGCGCTATCTCGTGGACGGGACCGCGCCTGCGGCATAGCGCACTCCCTATAGGATAAGAAGGCCGCCAAGGAAATGCCAACCACCGCATCCGGTGGCTGAGATCGTAGGAGTGCATTTATGCCGGAGTTGCCCGAGGTCGAAACCGTCAAGCGCGGCCTGGCGCCGACCATGGAGGGCGCGCGGATCGTCAATGCGGAATTGCGCCGTCCGGACCTGCGCTTCCCGTTTCCGGAGAATTTTTCTTCGACCGTTGCCGGCCAGCGCATTGTCTCGCTGTCACGGCGGGCGAAGTACCTGATGATCGATCTGGAAGCCGGCGACGTGATCATCGCCCATCTCGGTATGTCCGGTTCCTTCCGCATCGAGGCAGGGCCGGCTGCAGCGACGCCGGGCGAGTTTCACCATCCGCGCGGCAAGGACGAGAAGCACGATCACGTCATTTTTCATCTCGACGGCGCCGAAGGCCCGGTGCGGGTGATCTACAACGACCCGCGTCGTTTCGGTTTCATGGATCTTGCCCGCCGCGACACGGTGTCAAGCCACGCCTATTTTCGCGCGCTTGGCGAGGAGCCGACCGGAAACGCGCTCGATGCCGCCTATCTCGCTGTACGCTTTTCCGGCAAGGCGCAGCCGCTGAAGGCGGCCTTGCTCGATCAGAAGAACATCGCCGGTCTCGGCAATATCTATGTCTGCGAGGCGCTCTGGCGCTCGAGCCTGTCGCCGGTGAAGCCCGCGGGCGAACTCGTCGACAAGCGTGGCAAGCCCAAAGATGGCCTGGTGCGCCTGACGGACGCGATCCGCGAGGTGATTACCGATGCCATTGCGGCTGGCGGCTCGTCGCTGAAGGACCACATCCAGGCCGACGGCTCGCTCGGTTACTTCCAGCACTCCTTCTCCGTCTACGACCGCGAAGGAGAGGCTTGCCGCACGCAGGGCTGCAACGGTACGGTCGCCCGTATCGTGCAGGCGGGCCGGTCGACCTTCTATTGCCCGCATTGCCAGAAATGAACGTCGGGCTGTCCGCGGCCTGGCGTCGGAGATGAACCGGAGGAAACAGGAATGACCTACGAAACGCTGCTGGTCGAAACGCGCGGCCGCGTCGGCCTCGTGACGCTCAACCGTCCGCAGGCGCTGAATGCGCTGAATTCGACCGTCATGCGCGAGCTTGCCGCAGCGCTGAAGGCCTTCGATGCCGACAAGGAGATCGGCGCCGTCGTCGTCACCGGCTCGGAGAAGGCATTTGCAGCCGGCGCCGACATCAAGGAGATGCAGGCGCTCGATTTCGTCGACAGCTATCTTGGCGATTTCATTGGCGGCTGGGACCAGGTGGCTGCGGCCCGCAAGCCGGTGATCGCCGCTGTCTCTGGCTATGCGCTCGGCGGAGGCTGCGAGCTGGCGATGATGTGTGACTTCATCATCGCCTCCGAGACCGCGAAGTTCGGCCAGCCCGAAATCACCCTCGGCGTCATTCCCGGCATGGGTGGCTCGCAGCGCATAACGCGCGCCGTCGGCAAGGCGAAGGCGATGGACCTGGTTCTGACCGGCCGCATGATGGACGCGGCGGAGGCGGAACGCGCAGGACTCGTTTCGCGTGTGGTGGCGCCGGAGAAATTGATGGAGGAAGCGCTGGCTGCCGCAGAGAAGATCGCATCCTTCTCGCTGCCGGCGGTCATGATGGCGAAGGAGGCGGTGAACCGCTCTCTCGAGCTGACGCTCGCCGAAGGCCTTCGTTTCGAGCGGCGTCTCTTCCATTCGCTGTTTGCGACCGAAGACCAGAAAGAAGGCATGGCCGCCTTCGTCGCCAAGCGTAAGCCGGAGTTCAAACATCGCTAGAGCGGGATGAGGAATAGTGTTTACGGTTTTCCGCCCGCATCCCGCTCAAGCCTGTTAGAAACGATCACGTTTATGGTTTTGGGTCGATCAGACCCAAGACCATCGTGATCTAAGCCAGAGCACGGCGCAGATTCTAGAAAATGCGCGTTGACGGGGCGGCTGTTTCCCGCTATACGCCGCCCTCAGTTTGGAACGCCATTTTGGGCTTTCCGGAAATATTCCCGAATTGCTTTGATGACAGGTCGCAGTGACCCGGCACGGCGAGGGCGGAGTTCATGTCAGTTTTCGAAGAGAGGCACCAATGGCCAATACAACTTCGGCGAAAAAGGCGACCCGCAAGATCGCACGCCGCACCGCAGTGAACAAGGCCCGTCGTTCGCGCGTTCGCAACTTCATCCGCAAGGTCGAAGAAGCGATCGCTACCGGCGATCAGGCAGTTGCAGCCGCAGCGCTCAAGGCAGCTCAGCCCGAGCTGATGCGCGCAGCCACCAAGGGCGTCCTGCACGCCAACACTGCATCGCGCAAGGTTTCGCGCCTCGCGCAGCGCGTGAAGTCGCTTTCGGCCTAATCCGGCTAAGAAAAATCTGTTGACGAAAAGCCCGGCCCTTGCGCCGGGCTTTTCGGATTCATACTTCTGTCATCGCGATGGTTAATCCGACGGTATTACGTTGTGTCAATGCGATGACAAAATTTATGAAATAAATTCAATGACATACGGGAGGTCCTTATCAAAAGGATGTCTCTGGCCGGGGCTCTCCTGACCCCGTAATGAGTCAAGCGATTTTTTATTTTTTTTCTTTTTCGCCAGCTAAGCAAAGGGCGAAAAATCAAAACCCTTGATTCAAAAGCGATTCTTCACGGACTCGGAATGCGGCAAGCAAAAGGCAGGCTGAGAGTCAACGGTCAGTGCCTAAGGTTGCTTAAAAATCGCGATTGATCTTGCCCATCGATCCTGCCTAAATGCCCTCCACAGGGGACACGGACCACATCTGTAAAGGAAGCAGAAGACGCCATTTCGAAGAAATGGTTTCGATGTTTCTGTCCTTTGTATCAGGGCGGCTCCGCGTCGTTCAATCAGACAAGTCGAAGGTGAAAAAACCGGATGGTTCGTTCCACTCCGGGTGAGGAGCTTTCGTCCTATGGTTGTGTGGCGGGGCTTGGCTCGTGACGGCGGGTGCAAGCGGCGCCTGCCGGCAGACAAAGGTCCAACGCGCGGCTCATCGCTTCGTACGAGGGTGCGAAGAGCTGTTGACGAGGAGGAGGATCCGAGGCGGTGCGGAAGCGCACCGGAGGATTGTTGACAAGAGGCGCGAGGGGACATCTCCGGCCACAGGTGGGCTGGTGGATGCGCGTAGCGCGCAGCGAGGCGGGAGATGAGGAGCCCGGCGTCGACTGCGACTGTGACGTTCGGCGAGTGCGGCATGGCCTTTCGGGGCGCCGCGGGCGACGGACATACGAGATGACGCCGGCAGTGATGACGGCATCTGAACATGAACTGGAAGGCGGCAAAATGCAGATGAATTTGGTGACGGCGGGCGCACTTCAGAAAGAAGGAGACGCATTCCAAGCCGGAAGCAATCTATCTCAGGCGGCGGGGGAAAAAGTCGACATGAGGCACGACGCACTGTTCGAGCGAGTAAGTGCGCGTCTCAAGGCTCAGGTCGGTCCGGATGTCTTTGCGAGCTGGTTTGGGCGTCTGAAGCTCCATTCCGTATCCAAGAGCGTCGTGCGCCTCTCGGTGCCGACCACGTTCCTGAAGTCCTGGATCAACAATCGTTATCTCGATCTCATCACGTCGCTCTTCCAGCAGGAAGACGGCGAGATTCTGAAGGTCGAAATCCTGGTGCGCACCGCGACCCGTGGCGCCCGGCCGACGACACAGGAAGACGTGTTGCCGCAGGCGACCGAAGCGGCTCCAACCGCACCGGCGCGCCGTCCGGCAGCAGCCCAGCCGGTCGCAACCGTTGCCGCAGCGGCGATTGCGAGCGTACAGAGGCCTGTCCAGGCGCCGCTTTTCGGCTCGCCGCTCGACCAGCGCTATAATTTCGAAAGCTTCGTCGAGGGTTCCTCGAACCGCGTGGCGCTTGCCGCTGCCCGGACGATCGCGGAAGCCGGCGCCGGTGCCGTGCGGTTCAACCCGCTCTTCATCCATTCGAGCGTCGGTCTCGGCAAGACGCACCTCCTGCAGGCCATCGCCATCCAGGCGCTGCAGAGCGCGCGTGCACCGCGTGTCGTTTATCTGACGGCCGAATATTTCATGTGGCGTTTCGCCACCGCCATTCGCGACAACGATGCGCTGTCGCTCAAGGAGTCGCTGCGCAACATCGATCTGCTGATCATCGACGACATGCAGTTCCTGCAGGGTAAGTCGATCCAGCACGAGTTCTGCCATCTCTTGAACATGCTGCTCGACTCCGCCAAGCAGGTCGTCGTCGCCGCCGACCGCGCTCCGTGGGAACTGGAATCGCTCGACAGCCGCGTTCGCTCGCGTCTCCAGGGCGGTGTCGCCATCGAGATGGACGGCCCCGACTACGACATGCGCCTCGAAATGCTGAAGCGTCGGCTGGACGTCGCCCGCCAGGACGATGGATCGCTCGACATTCCCGGCGATATCCTGAGCCATGTCGCCCGCAATGTGACGGCGAGCGGCCGCGAGCTGGAAGGCGCGTTCAACCAGCTTCTGTTCCGTCGTTCCTTCGAGCCGCAGCTTTCGATCGAGCGCGTCGATGAACTGCTCGGCCACCTCGTCAATGCCGGCGAACCACGCCGCGTGAGGATCGAGGACATCCAGCGCGTCGTCGCCAAGCATTATAACGTCTCGCGCCAGGAGCTCGTCTCCAACCGTCGCACCCGCGTCATCGTCAAGCCGCGCCAGATCGCCATGTATCTGTCGAAGACGCTGACGCCGCGCTCCTTCCCGGAGATCGGCCGTCGCTTCGGCGGACGTGACCACACGACGGTGCTGCATGCCGTGCGCAAGATCGAAGAGCTGATTTCGGGCGATACCAAACTCAGCCACGAGATCGAGCTTCTGAAGCGTCTGATCAACGAATAGTCGCAGCTGACTGTTTCAAAGAAAAGGCCCGGTTTTCCGGGCCTTTTTTCGTTTGGGCTAACGCACCGCCTTCAACGTCGGTCGCTGAGACGGCCTGATCGGCTGGTCCTCGACGACCTGCGATGTGCGGGCCTCCGCGATGATCCAGCTGCGAAAGGCGACGACAGGCGGTCGGTCGAGAGCGGCCGGCGGATAGACGAGGTGATAGGCAAGGCCGGTCATCACTCCCTCCGGGAAGGGGGCAACCAGCAGGCCTTCCGCAAGCTCCCGCGCCACGAGCGACAGGCGCACCAGGGCGACCCCGTCGCCGGCCTTGGCCGCCTCGATGGCGCCGTTGCTGTTGACGAAGACCGGCCCGCGCCCGGGATCCACCCCTTCGGCCCCTGCCGCATCCAGCCACAGCCGCCAGTCCTGGCGGTGCACGTCGTGCAACAGCGCATGGCGGGCGAGGTCGCTGGGCGTGTCGAGCGGCAGTTTGGCCCGAAGCGCCGGATGGATGACCGGAACCGGGTCGTCGTCGATCAGCCGTTCGCTGACCAGACCGTCATACCGGCCGAGCCCATGCCGGATGGCGACGTCGACGCCGTCACTGTTAAAATCCGTCAGCCGGTTCGTGGTGCTGATGCGGACGTCGATGCCAGGCACCTTCTGTTCGAAGGCGCCGATGCGCGGCACCAGCCATTGCGCGGCGAAGGTCGGCGTGCAGCTCACCGTCAGCACCGGCGCACGTTTGCGCGCCGTCAGCTCCTCGGTTGTCTCCCGCATCATGCGGAAGGCACGTCGGAGCGTTGCGAAATAGAGGCTGCCGTCTTCCGTCAGAACCAGTTGCCTGGGCCTTCGTTCGAAGAGCGTTACACCCAGCGTCTGCTCCAGCTCCCGCACCTGCAGGCTGACGGCGCCCGGCGTGACGTTGAGTTCGTGCGCGGCCTTGGTGACGCTTGAATGACGCGCCGTCGCCTCGAAGGCGCGAAGCGATGCAAGGGAGGGAAGGGATGTGGTCATGGTTTAACCAAACTCAATCATCCAGCGAGAAATGATCGTTTGTCCGAAGCGTAATATGCTGAGAATAATGGCATAAATTCACGACGGTCAACACCGTTTCGATTTAGTCAGATAAACAAATGAGGGTTTTCGCGATGGTGCAGCCGGTTCAGGCCAAGGTCATGGGAGCGCGGGAATGGGGCATGTTGATCATGCTCTCTCTCCTCTGGGGCGGCTCCTTCTTCTTCATCGGTATCGCCGTCAAGGCGCTGCCGCCATTTACGATCGTGGCGCTGAGGGTCAGCCTCGCGGCGGTCGCACTGCTCGTTTTCCTGCGCCTTGCGGGACTGTCGATGCCGCGGGACCCGCGTGTGTGGCTGGCGTTCTTCGGCATGGGGCTGCTCAACAATCTCATCCCCTTTTCGCTCATCGTCTGGGGGCAGACGCATATCGCCAGCGGCCTCGCCTCGATCCTCAACGCCACCACGCCGCTTTTCGGCGTGATCGTCGCGCATCTGCTGACCGATGACGAGAAGCTGACCGTCAACCGCTTCGCCGGCGTGGTCGTCGGTTTCCTGGGCGTTGCCATGATGATTGGTCCGGCGGCACTCGGCGGGCTCGGCTCGAACCTTGTTGCTCAGCTTGCCGTTCTCGGTGCGGCGCTCTCCTATTCGCTCGCCGGTGTCTTTGCCCGCCGCTTCAAGCGCATGGGCGTGGCACCGATCGTGACGGCCACCGGCCAGGTCTCTGCTGCCAGCATCATGCTGGTGCCGCTGTCGCTGCTCGTCGATCATCCCTGGACGCTTACGATGCCCGGCCTCGACGTCTGGGCCGCAATCGTCGGCATTGCTCTGGTCTCCACGGCGCTCGCTTATGTCCTGTTCTTCCGCATCCTGGAAACGGCTGGAGTCACCAACCTGATGCTCGTCACCTTCCTGATCCCGGTCAGCGCCATTCTGCTTGGCGCGACGTTCCTGGGCGAGACGCTGGAGCCCAAGCACTTTCTCGGCATGGCGCTGATTGCAGCGGGTCTGGCAGCAATCGACGGGCGACTTCTTCGCCTCTTTTCTCGGCCGGCCGTCGACCCCAAGTTAGAGTGCCGCGAGAACGTCTGAGCGTTCCCTTCTTACACGCATTGCGGGCCGGTGGGCGAAAGCACCACCGGCCCTGTTTTTTTCAGCTGGGTTGTCGGCTATTCCTTGCCGCCACCGTCTTTGTTTCAGGAGCAGGAGTTCCGATGCTTTACGCCGTGTTTTGCTACAACAACGAAAATGTCACCAGTGAGTGGAGCAAGGAGCAGGATGATAAGGTCATGCGTGACTTGGCGGCCGTACAGAGCAAATATGCTGAAGCCGGAAAACTTGGGCCGGTGGCCCGCCTGATGCCAACGACAACGGCGACGACGCTTCGGCACACTCACAGCGAGACGATCGTCACCGACGGCCCTTTCGCCGAAACCAAGGAACAGTTGCTCGGCTTCTATGTCGTCGACTGCGCGTCTATGGACGAAGCACTCGAATTTGCTCGTGATCTGAGTTCTGCCAACCCGGCGGCCGGCTCCTACGAAATCCGACCCCTTGCCATCTACAAACCCAGTGAGCTTGCTTCATGACAGACACAGCCTGGATAGACCTCGCACTCGTTTCAGCCCGGCCGCAGGCAGTGGGCGCATTGCTGCGCTATTTCCGTAATCTCGATACGGCCGAGGAAGCGTTCCAGGAGGCTTGCATCCGGGCTTTGAAGACCTGGCCGAAGAGTGGCCCGCCGCGCGATCCTGCGGCGTGGCTGATCTTCGTCGGCCGCAACAGCGGCATCGACAAGGTCCGGCGCCAGTCCCGCGAGACGGCGCTGCCACCGGAGGAAATGCTCTCCGATCTCGAGGATCAGGAGAGCAATCTCGCCGACCGGCTGGATGGCTCGCAATATCGCGACGACATTCTTCGGCTGCTGTTCGTCTGCAGCAACCCGGCTCTGCCGGCAACCCAGCAGATCGCGCTGGCTCTGCGCATCGTCTCGGGCCTTTCGGTCAAGCAGATTGCCCGCGCCTTTCTCGTCAGCGAAGCGGCGATGGAGCAGCGCATCACCCGCGCCAAGTCCCGCGTCGCGGCGGCCGGCCTTGCTTTCGAAACGCCCGATGTTGCCGATCGTGCCGACCGGCTCGCCGCCGTCGCAACGATGATCTATCTCGTCTTCAACGAAGGCTATTCGGCGATGAACGGCCCGGAAAGCGTCTCGGCCGATCTCTGCGAGGAGGCGATCCGGCTCGGGCGTCTGCTGCTGGAGCTTTTTCCCGCGGAACCGGAGATCATGGGGCTGACGGCGCTGATGATGATACAGCATTCCCGCGCGCGCGCCCGTTTCGATGCCGATGGCGCCGTCATCCTGCTCGAAGACCAGGATCGCGGATTGTGGAACCGCCCACTGATTGATGAGGCGCTGGCGCTGATCGACAGGGCGATGCGCCACCGCCAGCCCGGCGCCTATCAGATCCAGGCCGCGATCGCTGCCCTGCATGCGCGGGCGGAACGCCCTGAAGACACCGACTGGGCGCAGATCGACCTGCTGTACCAAGCGCTCGAACGGCTGCAGCCCTCGCCGGTGATTACCCTCAACCGGGCCGTTGCCGTCTCGAAGCGTGACGGTCCGGAGGCGGCACTCGCCATGATCGAGCCGCTGGCCGGCAAACTGTCTGGCTACTTCTATTTCCACGGCCTCAGCGGCCACCTCCTGAAGCAGCTCGGCAAGGTCCGCGAGGCACGCGTCGCTTTTGATCATGCCATCGCGCTTGCGACCAACGCCGCCGAATGCGCCTATATCCGCATGCAACTCGACAAGCTCGACGAGGAGCCGGGCGTCGAAGACGCCGTCGTCAAAAAAAGATGAAAAAGCCACGAGGCGGCTGTCGGGGCGGGCCGCCTTGCTTCGTCCTTGGACTGAAAACGAGATCCAAGGAGAAATCCCAGTGAATACCAGCCTTGCCATTTCCGCCCCGACTGCCAAATCCGTCATCCTCGGCCGCGTCCTCAGTGGCGTGCTCGTCGCCTTCCTGGTCTTCGATGCCGTCATCAAGCTCGTGCCGCTTCAGGTCGTTACCGAAACCATCTTGGCGCTTGGTTACTCGGCAGATCAAAACCTGGCGCGTCTGCTCGGGGTGCTCACGCTGCTCTGCACCGTGCTCTACGTGATCCCGCGGACCTCGATCCTCGGCGCCATTCTGCTGACCGGTTATCTCGGCGGCGCCATGGCGACGCATCTTCGGGCCGGCAGTCCACTCTTCAGCCATCTGTTCTTCGGTTTCTACCTGGGCGTCATCGCCTGGGGCGGCCTGTGGCTCCGAGATTCGCGCCTGCGCAGCCTGATCCCATTCAAGAACTGAAAACTGCCTTCCAACCGAACAAGTGAAAGTCGATCATGACCAGGACTGTCGAAGATTACATTGCCGGCCTTTCCGGGGTTCCGGGAGACGTGGCAAAACGTCTGCACGCAGCGCTCATTGCCGCAGGCGGGCTCACCGATATCGTGAAGTGGGGCCACCCCATCTACGAGGCCGGCGGCGCAGTCTGCCTCCTGAAGGGAGCAAAGGATCACGTGACCTTCGGCTTCTGGCGTGGGGCGGAGATGCTCGATCTCGATCCGCGCCTGGAAAAGGGCGGCGGCAAGGGTGACATGGCCTATATCCGCCTGCGCGCCACGGACGACGTCGACGACGCCCATGTGGCCCGCTTGGTCGCAAAGGGCATTGAACTCAACCGGCTGAAAGGCGATCCGATGAAGTAGCGGTTCGCGAAACAAACTTGCAGCGCTGCCGGTAAAACAGAGCGCCTTTATCGGCTGCGATGCAATATCTCTTCACGGGAACAGGCATTCACGCCAGATCCCGCGAGGCAAACATGATCCTCTACTATCAGACCCACTCCCCCTTCGCCCGCAAGGCGCTCGTCTTCGCCCACGAGGCCGGTCTCGCCGAACGGCTGAAGGTCATCCACCACGAGACCAGCCCGACTCGGCGCAACGACGAAGTCTATGCCGAAAACCCGCTTGGCAAGGTGCCGGTGCTGTTGCGCGAGGGGCAGGAACCGATCTTCGACAGCGACGTCATCTGCGCCTATCTCGACACGCTGCAGGATGGACGCAAGCTGATCCCGGAAAGCGGCGAACCGCGCTGGCGGGCGCTGCGCATGCAGTCTGTGGCGCAGGTCCTCGCCCAGACCGGCATCGGTCTTCGCTGGGAATGGGAGCGTCGGCCGGAGCACTTGCGTTTTCCGGAACTCGCCAAGGGGTATGAAGAGAAGATCGAGGAGACCTACGATTGGCTGGAGCGCACGCTGGAGCCCGAGGCGGCCGTTGATATCGGCCAGATCGCGCTGGCGACGGCGCTCTCCTGGATGGCATTTCGCAACCTGCCATCGTTCCGTAACCGCCCGACGCTGACACGCTGGTTTGACGTGTTCGAGGAGCGCGCCTCGATGCGGGCGACACCGCTCTCCGGTGAAACGTTCGATTGAGTCTGTAGCCGGCGAAGACCGCCTGCTGCCTCAGGGGCAAGCGAGGTCGGCCACCACGGCGTCGAGGATCAGCATTCCGGCCGGCGTGCAGCGCAGGCGCGAATTGCCGAGCCGCTCGATGAAGCCGTTGTCGATCAGGAACTGTTCGCGCTCCGGGTCCGGATCGCGGCCGGAAAGGGTCTGCCAGCGGGCAAGGTCGACACCTTCCTTGAGGCGCAGGCCCATTAGCAGCAGTTCATCCGACTGCGCTTCGAGGTCGAGCGCCTCGCGTTCGACCATGCCGTGGCCGTAGGTCTCGACGAGGCGCAGCCATTCCTCGGGCTTGCGTTCGGTGGCCGTCGCGACCTTGCCGCCGCCGATGCCGAGGCGCCCGTGTGCGCCGGGGCCAATACCCGCATAGTCGCCATAGCGCCAGTAGGTCAGGTTGTGCCGGCTTTCAGCACCCGGACGGGCGTGGTTGGAGACCTCGTAGGCCGGCATGCCGATCGATGCCGTGATCGCCTGCGTTGCCTCGTAGAGCACGGCCGATTGTTCGCCGTCCGGAACGATGAGCTTTCCGGCCTTGTGCAGGCCGTAGAAGGGCGTGCCCTCTTCGATTGTCAGCTGGTAGAGCGACAGGTGATCGACCGCGTAGGAGACGGCCTCCTTCAACTCGCGCTCCCACTCTTCGACCGTCTGGTTCGGGCGGGCATAGATCAGGTCGAAGGACATGCGCGGGAAGATCTCGCGCGCCAGCCGGATCGCCTTCAGCGCGTCTTCGACATTGTGCAGCCGCCCCAGGAATTTGAGGTCGCGGTCGTTCAGCGCCTGGACGCCGAGCGAGACGCGGTTGACGCCAGCAGCACGATAGCCGTGGAAGCGCGTCGCCTCGACACTCGAAGGGTTGGCTTCCATGGTGATCTCGATGCCGTCGGGCACGTGCCAATGGCGAGCGATACCCTGGAGGATCGCGTCCACCGTCGAGGGCTCCATCAGCGACGGCGTGCCGCCGCCCATGAAGATGCTGGTGACGGTGCGCGGACCTGAGAGCTCACGCACCTCTTCCATCTCCTTCAGGAAAGCGGCAACGAAACGCGGCTGGTCCACGGGCTGGTGGCGCACATGGCTGTTGAAGTCGCAATAGGGGCATTTGGCCGCGCAGAACGGCCAGTGTACATAGACCCCGAAACCGGGGTCCATGCCGTCACCAATCGCCGATAGCGTGGCCGTCTGCATCGTTGCGTCTCTCATGGTCACTTTCAGTAGGGAGCGGGATGCGGGCGGGAAACCGCACACACTTTTCCTCATCCCGCTCAGATCAGGCTCCGAGGCAGGTCTCGGCAAAAATCTTGAAGGCGCGGGCGCGGTGCGACAGGGCCTGCGCATCGCCCGGCTTCCAACCGTGTTTCTCGTCGGCGCTCATTTCGCCGAAAGTGGTCTCGTAGCCCTTCGGCTGGAAGACCGGATCGTAGCCAAAACCCTGGCTGCCGCGCGGCGGCCAGACCACGAAGCCTTCGACCTCGCCACGGAAGAGCTCGACATGGCCGTCCGGCCAGGCAAGGCAGAGCACCGAGACGAAGCGGGCGGCGCGCTCGGAGGGCGTCGTTGCGCCCTTTTCCTGCAGTGCGTTTTCGACCTTCTCCATCGCCATGGCGAAATCACGGCTGCCGTCCTCGCGCTCGGCCCAGTTGGCGGTATAGACGCCGGGCGCGCCGTCGAGTGCGTCGATTGAAAGACCGGAATCGTCCGAAAGCGCCGGCAGACCCGAGGCCTTGGCGGAGGCGAGCGCCTTGATGGTGGCGTTCTCCTCGAAGGTGGTGCCGGTTTCGTCGGGCTCGATGAAATTGAGGTCCGCCGCCGACTTCGCCTCGAAGCCGAGCGGGCCGATGAGATCGCGGATTTCGCGGATCTTGCCGGCATTGTGGCTGGCGACGATCAGCGTCTTGTTGTCGAGTTTGCGCATGGTATCTCGTTTCATATTCATTCGATGGACCAGAGGCCCGGCTCCGCACATTCAAGGCTGTTGCCGGCCGGATCGCGGAAGTAGAACGACCGCGCGCCGTTCGGCCAGCGCAGATCGCTTTCGATCTTGATACCGGCCGCTTCCAGTTTCGCTTTCCAGGCGTCGAGCGTCTCGGCGCGCACGCGAAAGCACATGTGTCCCCGGCCGGTCGTGCCATGCGGTGGCACCGGCAGGGCGGCGTCCGGCGCTGGCGGTTTCACCGTCTCGGCCGGATTGAAGATCAAAAGCACGCCTTGGCCGCAGCGGAAGAACACGTGCCGGTTTCCAGCGCGGGTGATCTTCTCAAGGCCGAGAACGCCGCCGTAGAAGGCCTCGGCGGCATCGAGATCGGTCGCGTAGAGCGCAGTCTCGAGTATGCCTTCCAGTGCCGGGGCCATCTTTTCTCCTGTGGTCAGCCTGCAATCGCCTGCTTCTGCAGCGCGACCAGTTCGGCAATGCCGTTCTTTGCCAAGCCCATCAGGCTTGCGAATTCCTCTTCCGAGAACGGCTTGCCTTCGGCCGTGCCCTGGATTTCAACGATGCCGCCGGAGCCGGTCATGACGAAGTTGGCGTCGGTCTCGGCGGCGGAATCTTCGAGGTAATCGAGGTCGATCACGGACTGGTTGGCGAAGATGCCGCAGGAGATGGCGGCGACATGGTCCTTCAGGACCTTCTCGACCTTGACCATGTTGCGCGCTTCCATCCACTTCAGGCAATCGTAGAGAGCGATCCAGGCACCGGTGATCGAGGCCGTGCGCGTGCCGCCATCGGCCTGAATGACGTCGCAGTCGATCGAGATCTGGCGCTCGCCGAGCGCCGGAAGGTCGACGACGGCGCGCAGCGACCGGCCGATCAGGCGCTGGATTTCCTGGGTGCGGCCGCTCTGCTTGCCGTTTGCCGCCTCACGCTTCATGCGCTCGCCGGTGGCGCGCGGCAGCATGCCGTATTCCGCCGTCACCCAACCCTTGCCGCCGTTGCGCAGCCAGGCCGGAACCTTTTCCTCAAGGCTGGCGGTGCACAGCACGTGCGTGTCGCCGAACCGCACCAGACAGGAGCCTTCCGCGTGCTTGGAAAAATTGCGCTCGAAAGAAACCTTGCGCATTTGGTCGGTTTTTCTGCCGGATGGCCGCATCGTCAACTCCTATCGTATCTCGTCAGCCTTCTAGAGCATGGCGCAGGCAAAGGGAACCGGTGGATAGCCGGGGGACCAGTCGATTTTTCCCTTTTGCCATCGGGCGGCAGGATCATTATATTCCGGGCACGGCAGGATGTGCCTGCGAGTGTGGAGTGACATGGTACTGCGCAATCCCGGAGCAAAGGAAATCGCAGCCGCGCTGGATGAGCGCTCGGGCGAAATTTTCCGTCGCATCGTGGAAACCTATCTGACGAGCGGCGAGCCGCTCGGCTCGCGCAATCTGTCGCGGCTCCTGCCGATGTCGCTCTCTCCCGCTTCCGTTCGCAATGTGATGAGCGATCTCGAAGATCTCGGTCTCATCTACTCGCCGCATGTCAGCGCTGGCCGTCTGCCCACCCAGACGGGGCTGCGCTTCTTCGTCGATGCCTTCATGCAGGTCGGCAATCTCTCGGTCGAGGACCGGGCGTCGATCGACCGTCAGGTGCGGCGCGATGATCATATGCAGCCGGTCGATGCGCTGCTGACCGAAGCCAGCCAGATGCTGTCAGGCATGTCACGCGGGGCCGGCCTCGTCATCACCGCCAAGGCCGATCCCGTACTGAAGCATGTCGAGTTCATTCGCCTGGCGCCGACCAAGGCGCTGGCCGTTCTCGTCGGCGAGCACGACCAGGTGGAAAACCGCATCATCGAACTACCCGCCGGGGTCACCAGCTCGCAGCTCACCGAAGCCGCGAATTTCCTTAACGCCCATCTTGCCGGCCAGACGATCGGAGAGGTGCGCACCCAGCTTGAAACGGTGAAGCAGACGGTGCGCGGCGAACTCGACGCGCTGTCGCAAGACCTCGTCGAGCGCGGTCTCGCCATCTGGTCGGGCAATGAAGGCGACGAGAAGCCGGCGCGGTTGATCGTGCGCGGCCGTGCCAACCTGCTCGAAGGGCTGGAGGGGGCCGAGGATATCGATCGGCTGCGCATGCTCTTCGACGACCTCGAAAAGAAGGACAGCCTGATCGAGCTGCTCGATCTTGCCGAGAGCGGTCCGGGCGTCCGGATCTTCATCGGCTCGGAAAACAAGCTCTTCTCGCTCTCCGGCTCCTCGCTGATCGTCGCGCCCTATCGCGATGGCGAGGATCGCATTGTCGGCGCGGTCGGCGTCATCGGACCGACGCGGCTCAACTACTCCCGCATCGTGCCGATGGTCGATTATACCGCGCAGCTGATGTCGCGGCTTTCCCGCTAAAGGCGGGCTTTTAGTCGCTGCATGTCTCCTTAAATCGACCTCGATCAAGGACAAAGACATGCAGCAAATCAAAGTGTTACAGCAACCTTTGCGCGTCTGATCAGTCGCGCGGCGCTGTAGGAGCGCGATTGAACCCTTGATTTTTCGGCCCCAAACCTCGATATCGGCTTCAAATCCAGTCACAGGGCATTTTTGCTGACACGCAGGCTCGCGCTTGCGGCGTGGAAATGCGAAGGACGATAGAGACGACACTGCGGAGAACGTCATGACCGACGATACGAACAAGCACGGACCCGAGGCCACCGACGAGGTATTCGATGCCGCGCCCGATGCGGCCGACGCCGCTGAAGCTGCGCCGGTTGCCGAGCCCGATCCGTTGGAGCTCGCCAGGGCGGAGAGCGCCGAGCTGCGTGACAAGTACCTTCGACTTGCCGCCGAGATGGACAACCTGCGCCGCCGCACCGAACGCGACGTGAAGGATGCGAAGTCCTATTCCGTCGCCGGCTTCGCCCGCGACATGCTCGCCGTTTCGGATAACCTGCGCCGCGCCCTCGATGCCATTCCGGCAGAGGCCAGGGAAGCAGGCGAGGCTGGCCTCACCGCCCTGATCGAGGGCGTGGAAATGACCGAGCGCTCGATGCTTTCAGCGCTTGAGCGCCACGGCGTCAAGAAGCTTGAGCCGGAAGGCCAGAAGTTCGACCCGAACTTCCATCAGGCAATGTTCGAGATTCCCAATGCGGACGTGCCCAACAACACGGTGTTGCAGGTCGTTCAAGCCGGCTACGTGATCGGTGACCGTGTTCTGCGTCCGGCCATGGTCGGCGTCTCCAAGGGCGGACCGAAGGTCGTGGCCGGCGAAAACGGTGACGCACCGACTGCCTGATCCAACTGATCAGAGTTTAAAGAAACGCCGCGCGAAGTTCGCGCGGCGTTTTTGTTTTGAGCGGCGTCAGCCGCAAACGCTATCCGAAAAGCTGGTGCAGGTGATCGTTGAGGAAGCGGCCCTCCGGATCGACCTTGGCCCTCAGCGCCCGGAAATCGCCTGCACGGGGATAGAGCGCCGTCACATCCTCGGCGCCGAGGAAATGCAGCTTGCCCCAATGCGGCCGTGAGCCGTACTGCCGCAGGATCGTATCGACATCCCTCAGGTAGTCCCAATAATCGGTTCCCGGCTCGCCCGAGACCGAGAGCGTGATCGAGTCCTGCTCGAAGAAGGGGCTGATCCAGCCGGTGTCTCCGGCGGTGAAACGGTACTCGATCGGATAGATGCAGGTCGGGTGCTTTTCCAGCATCAGCTTGCGCACCGCCTTCACCGCATCCTTGCCGTGGGCGACGGGCACCGCATATTCGAGTTCGTGGAAATTCGGCACGTATTCGATCGGATAGATCTCGGAGGAGTATGCGATCTTCTCGAAGCGGCGCTCCGTCGGTGCTTCCTCGGTGATGTCGATCACCTTCATCTCGCAGACGTCGGAGGTGCTGTCTGTGGTCGAGACCGGTGCGGTGTCCGGGAGGCAATAGCAATGCCGGCTCTCGGGCACCGGGCACCAGAAGAAGCCGAAATGCCGATGCTTGGCGGCCAGTTCGTCGTGCTGTTCAATCATTTCGTCGAAGGTGCAGCGCCAGAGCCTTTCATGCAGGTTGTAGCTGTCCATCGCCTGCAGCGTAATCTCCGAGATCACACCGAGCATGCCGATCGATACGCGCGCGGCCTCGAGCAGATCCGGTGTCGTCTCATCGACAACGAGAATGCTGCCATCCGGCTGCACCAGGCGCATGCCGACGATTTGCGAGGCCATGTTGCCAAGCTTGGCACCGGTCCCATGCGTCCCGGTCGTCAGCGCGCCAGCCAACGCCTGGCTGTCGATGTCGCCCTGGTTGATCAGCGACAGGCCGTTGGATTTCAGCACCTTGCCGAGCTGATTGATGGTGGTGCCCGCCTTCACCGCGACGCGCTTGCGCGCGTAGTCGATGCCGACGACACCCTGCATGTTGGAGAGCGTCAGCTGCAGCCCGCTGGTCACCGCCACCGGCGTGAAGGAATGGCCGGAGCCGGCGCAGCGCACGTTCAGCCCTTGCGACGTCGCCTCGCGCACCATTTCGGCAAGGGCTGCCTCGCTCTCCGGCGCGCCGCGATGACGCACGATGCATGATTGGTTTCCGACCCAGTTGCGCCAGTGGCCACCTGCCTGAAGCATTTTCCCCTCCCTCAAACCGCGGTGAAGCAATTGTCGACGAACAGATGCGTGCCGTTGATGAAGCTCGCCTCATCGCTCGAAAGAAACAGCGCCGCGTTCGCCACCTCTTTCGGGTCGCACATGCGGCCCTGCTGCGCGGCGATGGCCGCCTCCGAAACGTCGACCCCGTATTTGCTGAGGCCGACGAGCTCGCGCTTGCCATGATCGGTGGCGATAAAGCCCGGGCAGACGGCATTGCAGCGGATGCCGCGGTCGCGGAACTCGACGGCGATGGCGCGGGCGAACATGTGGCAGGCGCCCTTGGTCGTGTCGTAGAGCACCTCCATCGGCGTTGCCGCCACGGCCGAGATCGACGAGGTGCAGACGATGCTGCCGCCGCCGGCGGAAAGCATGCCGGGCAAAACAGCCTTGGTCATCAGAAACATGCTGCGCACGTTGACCGCCATCAGCCGGTCCCATTCGTCTTCCTCGACCTCGAGGAAGGGGCCGACGGCAAGAATGCCGGCGTGATTGAAGAGCACCGTGATGGCGCCGAACGCCGCCTCGACCGCCTTGACGGCCGATGTCACCTCTGCGGATACCGAGACGTCGGCAGGGGCAAAAATCGCCTCGCCGCCATTGGCGCGGATCGATGCCGCGACCTCTTCGCCCTTGCTGCGCGGCAGGTCGACGATACCGACCTTGGCGCCTTCGCGCGCGAAAAGCTCCGACGCCGCCAGGCCGCAGCCTCCCGCGCCACCGCTAATCAGCGCCACCTTGCCTGAAAGCCTGCCTGCCATTGCGCCCTCCTCATCGGCGTTCGCCGCAGTGTTCGCCAAGGGCGACCCGTTTCGCGACGACCTGTTGCTCTCCCGGGGGGAATTATTGTTGACGAAGCAGGGGCTGTCGATATCCCATGGGGGATACGAGGAGCGGGGGGATGAAACCGGAATGCTGGCAAGGGAGTCCGCTGATATTTCGGCGATGATCGGTCTGATCGGCACGCAGGATTTCGGCCAGGCGCTCGACCGGATGCTGCGGTCGGTCACCAGTTTCGACCTCTCCGTCGCCTTTGCCTATCCGTACGATGCCAGGCCGATCGTGCTGCACGACGGCTACACGGCAAAGGTATCGGCGAGCGCGCTTTCCGCCTATCTCGGCGGCGCCTATCTGCTCGATCCCTTCTACGTCGCCTGCTCTGCCGGCCAGCCGGCCGGCCTCTGGCGCATGCGAGAACTCGCGCCGGACCGATTCTTCCAGTCCGACTTCTCGTCGTCCGCCGAGGTTCACCCCTGCGTATCGATGGAATCGGGTGTGCTGGTGGAGGAGGTCGGCTTCGTCATTCCGCTCGACGGTGGCCTGCAGGCGACCTACTCGCTGATGCGCGGCCGCGGCGGCCAGCCTTTCAGCGAGGCCGAACTCGAGCGACTGCGCGTCTATGAGCCGATCGTGCGCGAGGCGGTCCGCTCGAACTGGCGCCAGCACGGCCGGAGCTTTGCGCCGCCGCCCTCCGAAGAGGGCGACAATGTAATGGAAGCGGCGTTCGACAGCCTTTGTTCAGACCGGCTGACGAAGCAGCAGCGCAACATCGTGCGGCTGATCCTTCGGGGACACAGCAACCTTTCGATCGGCAAGGTGATGAACATTGCCGAGGGAACGGTCCGGATCCATCGCAAGAACATCTATCGCCGGCTCGGCATTTCGAGCCAGGGCGCTTTGTTCCGGATTTTCATAGATCATTTGAACGGTCGTCAGCTTTACTGACGCAGGCACTGCGCGTCTGGCGGACGCGCGCCGTTGCTATTTTCAGGCGGCGTGCGAGGTCGCGTCGTCGTCGAGCAGCGTGTAGATCGCGCTGGCGGAATCGCTCGAGCGGATCTTGGCGACCATGTCCTGATCACGCAGGACGCGGGCAATGCGCGACAGGGCCTTGAGGTGATCGGCGCCGGCACCTTCCGGGGCGAGCAGCAGGAAGACGAGGTCGACCGGCTGGTCGTCGAGCGCTTCGAAATCGACAGATGTTTCCAGTCGCGCGAAGATGCCGATGATCGAGGGAAGATTGTTGAGCTTGCCGTGCGGGATGGCGATGCCATTGCCGACACCGGTGGAGCCAAGACGCTCCCGCTGCAGGATCACGTCGAAGATTTCACGCTCGGGAAGCCCGGTGATCTTTGATGCTTTTGCCGCCAATTCCTGGAGGAGCTGCTTTTTCGAGTTGGCCCTCATGGCCGGGATGATCGCATTTTGATGCAGTAGACCTGCCAATGCCATTCTTTTGTCCTCGTTCGCCGGTTAGAGCCGGACAACATCATCATAAATGCGTCGCAATGGCTCTAACCATCTTTGTCATGGCGGGTTCCATGCACAGAAAAGTCACATTTTCCGGCCTGCCCGCTGATTCTGGGCGCGGGGAGTGCCGGCGTGCCGGCACTCCCCTATCCGCTCATGCTTTGATATTGGCAGCGTCAATCCAGCCAATATTTCCATCGTTGCGTCTGTAGACGATATTCAGATCGTCCTTGCCGGGGCTACGGAACATCAGGACGGGTTCATCGGTCATGTCGAGTGCCATCACGGCGCTGGCGACAGACATCGTCCTCAATTGTTTCGTGCTTTCGGCGACGATCGTCGGTGCATAATCCTCGGGGACCTCATCGTCCTCGAACGGCACCGAATCCATCACTGTGTAAGCTACTTCGGCAGCATTCGTACCGTTGCCGTTATGGTGATCCTTCAGCTTCCGCTTGTAGCGGCGCAGACGCTTTTCGATGCGATCCGACGCCGCGTCAAACGCAGCCTGTGGGTCGTTCGCCTGACCGTTCGCCTGCATAACCACGCCCGTATCGAGATGAAGCTTGCAGTCGGCGCTGAAGCGCGGCCCGGATTTTTCCACAGTGACCTGGCTTGAATATCCTCCGTCGAAATATTTGGTAACGGCCTGCTCGATCTGCTCGCCGATGCGAGCTCGAAACGAATCGCCGATTTCCATCTGTTTACCGGATACACGCACACTCATGGAGTTTCCTCTCTCGTTCGTGATTTGCGCAGCCAGTCTATTCCAAGCGGTCCCGTCATCCAAGCCTTTCAGGCTTGCGGGCGCGCCTCTGTCGCAGCTACCGGTCGTACCGGTCCGCTTCCGGGGCGAGCTTGTCCCCGGCAATTGCGGCGGGCTCATATCGCCTGTGTCGGAGAGAGTCAATCGAAGGTCGCAAAAAAGTTAATGCGGCTTAACTTCCGGTGCTCAGAAACCGGCGGCTTTGGCCAGCGCCCGCTTTTCCCGTCGCCGCTGTACGGAGGAGGGGATGCTCATCGCTTCGCGATATTTGGCGACAGTGCGACGGGCAAGGTCGATACCAGCCTTCTTGAGGACATCGACGATATCGTCGTCGGAAAGCACCGCTTCGGCGCTTTCCTCCTGAATCATCGTGCGGATCCGGTGACGCACGGCTTCCGCCGAATGGCTGTCGCCGCCCTCGGCCGAGCCGATCGAGACGGTGAAGAAATATTTGAGTTCGAACAGCCCGCGCGGCGTCAGCATGTATTTGTTCGAGGTGACGCGGCTGACGGTCGATTCATGCATCTTGATCGCGTCAGCGACGGTCTTGAGGTTCAGCGGCCGCAGGTGACCGATGCCGTTGGCGAGGAAGGCGTCCTGCTGGCGAACGATCTCCGTGGCAACCTTCATGATCGTTCGGGCGCGCTGGTCGAGGCTGCGTGTCAGCCAGTTGGCATTCTGCAGGCATTCGTTGAGGAAGGCCTGGTCGGCGCTGTTCTTCTGCGTCCCGCGCGAGACCTTGGCGAAATAGTCCTGGTTGACCAGCACGCGCGGCAGGGCGTCCGGATTGAGTTCGATCATCCATGAGCCGTCGGGCGCGGCGCGCACGACGATGTCGGGCACGATCGCCTCGCTGACGCTGGTCTCGAAGCTGGTCCCGGGCTTCGGATCGAGCTTGCGGATTTCCGCCAGCATGTCGATCAGGTCCTCTTCGTCGACGCCGCAGATCTTCTTGAGCGTCGCGAAATCGCGCCGCGCCAGCAGTTCGAGATTGGCGAGCAGTGCCTCCATCGCCGGATCGAGGCGGTCGCGGGCGCGCAACTGGATTGCAAGACATTCGCCAAGCGAACGCGCGAAGACACCGGGCGGGTCGAACTGCTGCAGCGTCAGCAATACCCGCACGACATCCGTATGCGCGGCGCCCAGCCGTTCGGCGACTTCGCCAAGATCCGCCTGGAGATAGCCGGCGTCATCGAGCTGATCGATGAGGTGCTGCGCAATCAACCGATCCGAAGGGGTGGGCAGCGCAAAGGGCAATTGCTCCGTGAGCGTCTCGCGCAGGCTCTTGCGGCCGGCAACGAAGTCGTCGAGGTCATAGTCTTCGCCTTCACTGCTGCCGGGCATCGATTTCCACTGGCCGAGCAGTTCCGGGGCATCGGCGCGCTGCGGTGCCGTGTCGTCCTGAAAGACATTGGCGAAGTCGGCGTCCAGTTGCTCGCCAAGCCGCTCGCTGGTCGGCGATGTCGCGCTGTCGTAGAGATCGTCCTGCGCGCCGAAGTCGTCGCCGGCAGGCTCGTCGCCGGCTGTGCTCTCGCCGCGCTCCGGCGTGCCTGGCAGATCGTCATTCGCCTGAAATTCGAGCAGCGGGTTCTTTTCGACTTCCTGGGCGATGAACTGATTGAGTTCGAGATGCGTCATCTGCAGCAGCTGGATCGACTGCATCAGCTGTGGCGTCATCACCAGGGACTGGGACTGGCGCAGATGAAGGCTGGCGGACAGTGCCATGCTGACGCGAAACTCCCGAGAAATCTCCTGGGCCGCGGTGTTTCTCCGGTCGCCGGGGTGGCCCTTATCAATTGGCCCAAAAATTGCTTATCGAGAAGGTTTGGTCAAGCGTGGTCGCGGGCGGAATCGCCCGAGAAGCGGTCTCAAAGGCTGAAATTGTCGCCGAGATAGAGCCGGCGCACGTCAGGATTGGTGACGATATCGTTGGCGCGACCATGAGTCAGCACTTCGCCGGCATGGATGATATAGGCGCGGTCGATGAGGCCGAGCGTCTCGCGGACGTTGTGGTCGGTGATCAGCACGCCGATGCCGCGCGAGGTCAGGTGACGGACAAGCGCCTGGATATCGGCGACCGAGATCGGATCGACACCGGCAAAGGGCTCGTCGAGCAGCATGAAGGTCGGATCGGTCGCAAGCGCACGCGCGATTTCGAGACGCCGCCGCTCGCCGCCCGAAAGGGCAATCGCGGGCGACTTGCGCAGGTGCGTGATGTTGAACTCGCCGAGCAGGTCGTTGAGCTTGCTCTCGCGCCGCTCCAGATTCTTGTCATGGACCTCGAGCACGGCGCGGATGTTTTCCTCGACCGTCAGTCCGCGAAAGATCGATGCTTCCTGCGGCAGGTAACCGACACCAAGACGGGCACGCCGGTACATCGGCATGGTCGTGACGTCGTTGCCATTGATCTCGATCGAGCCTTCGTCGACCGGTACGAGGCCGGTGATCATATAGAAGCAGGTGGTCTTGCCGGCGCCGTTCGGTCCGAGCAGGCCCACGGCTTCGCCGCGCCGCACCACCAGTGAAACGCCGTTGACGACGCGGCGCTCGCGATAGGCCTTCGTCAGGCCGCGCGCGATCAGCGTGCCGTCGTAGCGAGCCTTGTCGACCGCGTGTCCGGAAACGACCGCAGCTGTCGCCGACGGCTTGCGGACCCGTTTGCGCTTGTGAAGGAAGGGAAAGTGCACGAGCGATCTACGTCAGTTCTGCTTGCGGGACTTCGGGTCGAGCTGGATCTGCACGCGGCCGCCGCAGGCTTCGAGCTGAGCCTCCCCGGTTTCCATTTGGACGTTGAGCTGGCAGCCGACGAAGACGTTTTTGCCTTCCGACAACACCACCTTTTCGCCCTTCAGCACGAAGACCTGTTTCGTCATGTCGAAGGAACCGGTGTCTGCCGTTGCCTGCTGCGTGCCCGAGCTCAGGAAAACCTTCTGGCTGACCTCGATGCGGTCGATGTCGGCGTCGCCGCTCGAAACCGAGCCGCCGCCGGACTTGTAGTACACCACCATGTTGCCGGCCTGCAGCGTCGTCGTGCCCTGCACGACCTTGACGTTGCCGGTGAAGATCGCCTTGCTCTCCGGATCCTTGATTTCGAGCTTGTCGCTCTCGATCTGGATCGGCTTGTCGTTGGAGAGTTCAAGGCCCTTCATCTTGCTGGATGTGGCCTGCGCCGAAGCGCCGGAGGCAATGATCAAAGCGCTGACACCGGCAATCGCCAGGCTGGCGGAAATCTTGAAAAAAGAGGCGGTTGTGACCGACATGGAGTGCACCGGGTCCTATTTCGCGTTCTTGCGGATGGCGGTGGGCTCGACGTTCACCCTCACCATGCCCTCAAATATTACAATACGTCCCTTATCCGTCATTCGCAGCGTCTGCGCAATGATCGAACCGCCCTTCATGCTGATCGCAACGGGCTGTTTCGTTTCCATCTCGCCGGCATTGATGTCCAGATAGGCCGACTGGAAGTCGGCGTTGATGCCATTATTGACGGAAATGGTGAACGGGGCGTTCATATCGAGCGTATTGGCGCCGCGGTCGTAGATGCCGTTGGTGGCGTCCACCGTCGCGACCATCGAATCCTTCATAGGCATTTCCGCATGGATCGTCTGCAGCGTGATGATGTCAGGATTGGCGATGTCCTGGAGCGCCCGCTGGGCCTTCATCGAATAGCTGATGCCCTGCTTGTTGCGGCCGGAGATGGCCGGATTCTGCATCACGATCTTGCCGTCCTCGATCGTCGCCGTTTCGAGTTGCAGATCGACGGGCATGAAGGCCCGGACGAAGGAAACGGCGGCAAAGATCACCGCGATGACACCGGCGACCACGGGCAGGATGACTTTCAGCCGCCGCACACGCACGGAGTGCCTCGCGGCGAGCGCATAGGCGTCGGCGGAGCTCTCACCCGTATCGGCAAAAATGCCCGGGGCTGGCGCGTGGTTCAACATGAAAGGGCCTGTCGGTTCTACTGCTTTTATCGCTGAACCCATCAAGGGGTCATATACATACAATGGTGTAAGTCGTCGCAAATATGGATATTTTTTGCTGCTGCACAATGGCGCTGCAAAAAAACTCGGGTGAAGCACGAAAACGCCAGCCGCGGCTTTCAACCGTGGCCAAGCGCGTTTATGGAATATGCCTCTGCGCGCGCAGATAGCACGTTCCCGCGGAAACTGACAGAAGCTGCGCCAACAATTCGGGAGAAACCCACATGGACGAACTCGCCATCGCCGATCGCCGCAGCCTGCGCCGGAAACTCAGTTTCTGGCGCTTTGTGGTGGCGGGGCTGCTTCTTGTGGCAGCGCTCGCGATCTTTGTCTGGTCGGGCGCTGCGGACGATGTCGGCCGCACTCGTCAGCACGTGGCTCGCGTCACCATTAGTGGTCTGATCCAGGACGACCGGGAGCTTCTCGATCGCCTCCAGAAGATCGCCGACAACGACAGCGTCAAAGCACTGGTCGTCACCATTTCGTCCCCGGGCGGCACCACCTATGGCGGCGAAGTGATCTACAAGGCGATCCGCAAGGTTGCCGCCAAGAAGCCCGTTGTGTCCGATGTGCGCACGCTCGCCGCTTCGGCGGGTTACATGATTGCGCTCGCAGGCGACACGATCGTCGCGGGCGAAAGCTCGATCACCGGCTCCATCGGCGTCATCTTCCAGTATCCGCAGATCAAGGACCTGATGGACAAGATCGGCGTCTCGCTGGAATCGATCAAGTCGCGACCGCTGAAGGCGGAACCGTCGCCCTTCCATCCGGCAAGCGAAGAGGCGAAGGCGATGATCCAGGCGATGATCGATGACAGCTATGCCTGGTTTGTCGATCTGGTTGCCGAGCGCCGCAAGCTTCAACGCCCCGAGGCTCTGTTGCTCGCTGACGGCCGCATTTTCACCGGCCGTCAGGCGCTGAAAGCCAAGCTCGTCGACACGCTTGGCGGCGAGGACGAAATTCGCGCCTTCCTCACGGAGAAAAAGGTATCGAAGGACCTGCCGATCGTCGATTGGGAAGCGCCGCGCAATACCCTGCCTTTTGGCCTCGGCGCGCTGGTCGGCAACTGGATCAAGATGTTGGGATATGACGCTTTTCCGGCAATGAGCGGCTTCGAAAAAATTGCGGGCGACAAGTTGTTTCTTGACGGTCTTGTTTCGGTTTGGCAGGTTGATGGCCAATGAGGAAGGCGACATATACCCAGCCTGAGCCGTGAGGGGTTGGCGGCGTTTTTGCAAGCGTCGTCGATATTCTTGCAGCAATCACAATGCAGACCGAAAAAGCAAAACAAACAAGAATTTGAGGGGGCGACAGTGATCAAGTCAGAACTGGTGCAGATTGTTGCAGCTCGCAATCCGCATCTCTATCACCGCGATGTCGAAAACATCGTCAATGCGGTTCTCGATGAGATCACGGACGCGCTCGCGTCAGGCAACCGGGTCGAACTGCGCGGCTTCGGTGCCTTCTCCGTCAAGAACCGGCCGTCGCGCTCCGGGCGCAACCCGCGCACCGGCGATTCCGTCTTCGTCGAGGAAAAGTGGGTGCCGTTCTTCAAAACCGGCAAGGAATTGCGCGAGCGCCTTAATCCCGGCATGAATGGTGACGACGAAGACTGATCGTCTTTCTCGGTCTCAGCGGCCTGCGCAACTGACGCCCGTCGGTCCCGCGTGGCCAACGGAAACCACGCGGCCGCTCGCAAGCTGGAGCGCTTGAATGTTCAAAAAACTGATCAATATCGTTGTTCTCATTCCGGTTGGCGTGATCCTGATCGTTCTCAGCGTCGCCAATCGCCAGAGCGTGACGCTGGCACTGAACCCCTTCCGCCCGGAAGACAGCGTGCTTTCGGTCAGCGCGCCCTTCTTCGTCTTCCTGTTCCTTGCCGTCATCGTCGGCATGATCCTCGGCGCGGCAGCGACCTGGTTCAGCCAGGGCAAGTACCGTCGCCGTGCACGCACCGAGGCGAACGAAGCGGTGAAGTGGCACCGCGAAGCCGAGAAGCATCGCAGCCAGGCAGAAAAGCTCGCCACTCAGGCGACGTTGGCTGCCCCTCAGAACTGAACGCTTGACTTGACGCTGCGGAGTGGCGAGCCGTCAGCTCGCCGCTTCCGCGGTACCGCTGACGGCGGCGCCGAAGTCGGTGAAGAACTGCTGGGCCAGCTTCTTTGCGGTCGAATCGATGAGGCGCGAGCCGAGTTGGGCGAGCTTGCCGCCGATCTCTGCCTTGACGTCGTAACGCAGCACCGTGTCTGCGCCATCCTCCGTCAAGGTGACGTCGGCGCCCCCCTTGGCAAAACCGGCGATCCCGCCCTTTCCTTCGCCCGAGATCGTGTAGCCCTCTGGCGGATTGAGATTGGAGAGCATGACATTGCCGGTGAAGGAGGCAGAGACCGGGCCGATCTTGATCTTCACAACCGCTGCAAGCTCGGTCGGCGACGTCATCTCCAGCGACTGACAGCCGGGGATGCACCGTTTCAGGATTTCCGGATCGTTGAGGCCGCGCCACACCGCGTCGCGCCCAGCCGAAATTCGCTCTTCGCCGGTCATGTCCATGCGCTTTCCTCCCATTGGAGCGCCGCGCATCGGCATCGACGCGCAAAGATCGCTGTAACACATTAGGCCTGCTGCAGAATATTGTCCCCAAGCCGGTTCCGACCAAGGAAATTTGCCGCGGGTTCTCCCGCGCCGATCTTCGCAAAACGGAAACGACTTTGCCAAGTGCATAAGCGATGCTATTTGCAGCTTCAATAGATGCCGCGGCTGAAGGCTGCGGCGACAAACCTCATGGCGTCCGCCCGCTCGCGCTCGATACTGCGAAGGGCAGGCGGCACATGCTCTAACAAAGCCCAGGGATCTCAGCGTGAAGGAAAAGGACCGGCGGTCGAAGAATGCCTCCGTGACGATGGCCAAAGGCCGCGGCGCCGAGGCGCGTGGCGGCGGTCGCCACGATCAGAAGCGTCCGGCACCGCCGAAGGGCGGCGGCTTCAAGGAACGGCCGGCGCGCCCCGTGGCAGCGCAGGCCGGGGAAACACGCGACAGGCCCGCCAAGCAGGCATCCGTGCAGGAGACCCCCTTGCGGGTGATCGCCCGGCGAACCGGCGAAAAGCCGGCCGAGCGCGTGCCGCTCATTCTCGAGACCGTGGGCGCTTCCGGCTACCATCTGATCGACAGCGGCGCCGGCGAGAAGCTCGAACAATACGGTCCCTATCGCATCGTGCGTCCCGAGGCGCAGGCGCTCTGGCCGCGCAGCTTGGCGGATGGCGTCTGGGAAAAGGCCGACGCGATTTTCACCGGCGACACCGACGAGGACGGCATGGGCCGCTGGCGCTTTCCGGGCGCCGTGCTCGGCGAAACCTGGCCGATGCAGCTTCTCGGAACCGATTTCCACGGCCGCTTCACCTCGTTTCGCCATGTTGGCGTCTTCCCCGAACAGCTCGCGCACTGGAGCTGGGTCAAGGACCAGGTGGAAGCTGCAGGGCGGCCGCTCAAGGTTCTGAACCTCTTCGGCTATACCGGTGTCGCTTCGCTGATCGCCGCGAGGGCCGGCGCCGAGGTCACCCACGTCGACGCCTCGAAGAAGGCGATCGGCTGGGCACGCGAGAACCAGCAGCTGGCGCGGGCCGAAAAGCTGCCGATCCGCTGGATCTGCGACGATGCGATGAAGTTCATCCAGCGCGAAGAGCGCCGCGGCAGCCGCTACGACATCATCCTGACCGACCCGCCGAAGTTCGGCCGTGGTCCGAATGGCGAGGTCTGGCAGCTCTTCGATCATCTGGCTGCGATGCTCGACATCTGCCGCGAGATCCTCTCGCCGGAGGCGCGCGGCCTGGTGCTGACCGCCTATTCGATCCGGGCGAGCTTCTATTCGATCCATGAACTGATGCGCGAGACGATGCGCGGCCGCGGCGGCCGGGTGGAATCGGGCGAGCTCATCATCCGCGAGGGCGGGCTTGACGGACGCGAGCCGGGCAGGGCGCTTTCGACCTCTCTCTTCAGCCGCTGGGTACCGCAATGACGAACGACAGAAGCGAACACGGCGCCGGTCGTGTGGGTCAGGTAAAGGAGGTCACGAGCCTCACCAACCCGATCATCAAGGATATCCGCGCGCTGGCACAGAAGAAGCATCGCGACGAGACGCGGTCCTTCATGGCCGAAGGCCTGAAGCTGGTGATCGACGCGCTCGATCTCGGCTGGAAGATCAAGACGCTGATCTATGCCAAGGCGGCCAAGGGCAAGCCGCATGTGGAGCAGGTGGCGGCGAAGACCTTCGCCAAGGGTGGTCTGGTGCTCGAGGTCAGCGAGAAGGTGCTGACGACGATCACCCGGCGCGACAATCCTCAGATGGTCGTCGGTATCTTCGAGCAGCGCTACCAGGCGCTAAAGGATCTGAAGCCGCAACTGGGAGAAACCTATGTGGCGCTGGACCGGGTGCGCGATCCCGGCAACCTCGGCACGATCATCCGCACGGCCGATGCCGCCGGTGCCTCCGGCATCATTCTCGTCGGCGAGACCACCGACCCGTTTTCGCTTGAAACCGTGCGCGCCACCATGGGCTCGGTCTTCGCGATGCCGGTGGCACGCGCCAGCGTGGACGACTTCATCCGCTGGCAGAAATCCGCCGGCGTGAAGGTGGTTGCCACCCATCTCGCCGGCGCCGTCGATTACCGCACGATCGATTACAAGTCGAAGCCCGTGGTGATCCTGATGGGCAACGAACAGGCGGGTCTGCCGGAGGAGCTTGCCCGTGAGGCAGGTGCGCTCGCACGCATCCCGCAGGCCGGACGCGCCGATTCACTCAACCTTGCGATCGCTACCGGCATCATGCTGTTCGAGGCGCGCCGTCATCTGCTGACGCTGGACGCCCGCGCATGAGCGAGAAGCAGGTTCTGTTTTCGCGGCCGCTCCCGATCGCGGTCTTCATCCTTCTCGCGCTCATCGCCGATCAGCTGATCAAGTATCTGGTCGAGATCTACCTGCCCTTCAATCAGGCGGTCCACGTCGTGCCGATGCTGGCGCTTTACCGTACCTACAACTATGGCGTCGCCTTCTCGATGCTGTCGGGCATGGAAGGCTGGTTCATCGTCGGCATGCGGCTTGCCGTCGTCGCTTTCGTGCTCTGGCTCTGGAAGCGCACGCCGAAGGACCGGTTCTTTGCGCATTTCGGCTACGCGCTGATCATCGCCGGCGCACTCGGCAACCTCGTCGACCGGCTGATCTTCGGCTACGTGATCGACTACATCCTTTTCTATACGGAAACATGGTCCTTCGCCGTCTTCAATCTGGCCGATACCTTCATCACCATCGGCGCCGGAGCCATCATCCTTGACGAACTGCTGCACGCGAAAAAGGCCGATCGTTAAGATTTTACCGGTGCATTGAAGCCATTCGGAACGCTTGTCGTGTTAGCCGGATTGCATGAGCGAACCGTCACGATTGCTGGAGCGGATCGAATCCGGCTTCCGGACAGGAAGCCGGACGGGTGACGCGCCGCCGGTGGCTCCGCTCCCTGTCGAGGCATCGCCTCCGGCCCACGGGCAGGAAGCACCCGTCAAGGGCAAGCGCCATGCGCTCAATCAGGCGTCGCTGGCATTGCTCGGCCTTGTCGCCTCCGGTCTCATTCTCGTCATCGGCATGAGTGCCGGCTTTTACCTGTTTTCCGCAGCGATAGCGGCGGCAGGCTCTGTCGGCGTGTTCCTGCTCGTCGTCGAAGCCATACGGTCGTTCGATGGCAGGCACGCAGGCGACGAAGCGGACCGGGATCGCGATTGGCATCGCTCCGAGACGTCGGCATTGCTCTCGACCATTCACGATGCGCTGGGTGACCTCGCGATCATGCGCGGCATGGACGGAAAGATCGTTCATGCCAACGCGGTATTCCATCAGGTCTGCGGCCACTCCGATGTCCACGGCCTCGATTGCGCGGCGCTTGGCCTGAGCTTCGAGCCGAAGGCTGCGCCCAATCACTATCTGGTCCGGATTGCGGCATCGGACGGCGTGCGCCTTTACGACTGGCACGACGTGATCGCCCGCGATCCGGCAAGTGGCAGGCTCATGCGCCACAGCATCGCGCGCGACGTCACCGAGGAGGCCGCGGCAGCGCGTGAGCGCGAAGCGGCGCGCCGGCGGGCAGAGGAGGCGAGCAAGGCGAAGTCGAGGCTTCTCGCCACAGTCAGCCATGAGATCCGTACGCCGCTTTCCGGCATCCTCGGCGTGAGCCACCTGCTCGGCCAGACCCGGCTGTCGAGCGAGCAGAAGAACTACCTCGCCGGCATGCAGCAGTCCGGCCATGCGCTGGTCCAGCTCGTCGAGGACCTGATCGATTTCTCGTCGCTGTCGGCCGGTCGCTTCCAGTTTCGCCCGACCCGACAGGATCCGCGTGGCGTCATCGAGAGCGTGGTGGAAATGCTCTCCAACCGGGCGCATGAGAAAGGCATCGAGATCGGTGCCACGGTCGCCGTCGATGTGCCCGCTGAGATGGCCTTCGATGCGGCGCGCCTGCGCCAGGTGCTCTTCAACGTGATCGGCAATGCGGTGAAGTTCACCGAGGTCGGCGGCGTCTTTGTCGGCGCCGATACGGTCGACGAATGCGTGCGGATCCGGATCGACGACACCGGTCCGGGCATGTCGCCTGACGACCTGAAGCGCATTTTCGAGGAGTTCGAGCAGGCCGGAAACGACGAACAGCGGGCGAAGGGCACCGGCCTTGGCCTCGCCATCTCCCGCAGGATCATGCAGGCCTGCGGTGGCAGCCTTACGGCCGCAAGCGCGCCGGGACGCGGCAGCCGTTTCGAAATTCGTCTGCCATTTGCCGAGATCGAGGCGGTCGCACCGGAGCGCCGGTCGTGCCTTGCGGGCTCGCATGTCCTGGTGATGGCGCCCGATGGTCCGGCCTCGGCGGCGCTCGCCGCGACGATCGCGACACTCGGCGGGCGGTGCCATCGTGCCACCACGCTTGCCGCGGCCCAGCATGTCCTTGCGGACGTGCTCGCCGGCGGCGCGCCGCTGACGGACGTGATCGTCGACCACCGCCATGCCCAGCAATACAAGCAGCTTCTTTCCCTGCAGCCGTCCGTTGCACGGCTGGAGGTGCGGCGCACCTATCTGATCAATCCGGAGGAGCGCAACAGCCACCCCGTCAACCAGATGGACGGCTACGAGGCATGGCTGATCCGGCCGCTGCGCGAAAAGTCCCTGGTCGAGGTGCTGCTCGGTCGCCTGAAGGGTATCGAGAAACGCGACGCGATCAACGACAACCGGCCCGTTCTGCGAGAGGAGCCTGCGACCACGCCTGTTTACAACAGGGCGAATGGGATCCTGCTGGCCGAAGACGATCCGGTCAACGCGCTGATCGTTCGCACCGTGCTCCAGCGCTCGGGGTATTCGGTCCGCCTTGTCAGCGACTTCGGCGCCGTAGCTGAGGCCTTGCATGCGTCCGGCGAGCGCTCGCTTCCTGAGCTGCTGGTGACCGATCTCAACATGCCGGGTGGCGACGGCCTTTCGCTGCTGCAGCACCTGCGCGCCGATGAGGCTGCGCGATCCGCGCCCCGGCTGCCCGTCATCGTCCTGACGTCGGATGTTCGTGCCGACATGCGCGAAAGGCTGATGGGCGCCGGCGCTGACGCCGTGTTGTCGAAGCCCGCCGATCCGCAGCTGCTGACATCGGAGATCGCCCGCCTGCTGCGCAAACGGTAACTTCGGCAGTGGTAACGGTAACCATCGGGGCGTGGGGGTTGTATGCCGCTTTCATGTCACTATGTTGTTGCAGAAACGTGGTCTAAGCCCGGCAGATAGAATTGATTCGGGATGACGCGGATGGCCATCGAGCTACTGGATTCAGCGAACGTGGTTGACACTTCTCAGGCTTGCATCGGCAAGAAGCCCGCCGCCCCGACGACTGACGTTCTTGGCAGGATCGCCAATCTTGAGACGCGCCTGGCACGGACGGCATCGGAGATCGATGCCGCGCAGGCCGTGCGCTACAAGGTTTTCGTCGAGGAGATGAATGCGCAGGTTGGCGCCGAAGCCGACCGGCGCAAGCGCGACGTCGACAGCTGGGACGCGATCTGCGACCACCTTCTGGTTCTCGATACCGCAATCGAGGGCGATGCCGAGGATCAGATCGTCGGCACCTATCGGTTGCTCCGCCAGGACGTGGCCGAGCGCTCGGGCGGTTTCTATTCGGCTTCCGAATTTGCCATCGACCAGCTTCTCGCTCGCCATCCGACCAAGCGCTTCATGGAACTCGGCCGTTCCTGCGTGTTGCCGGACTACCGTACCAAGCGGACGGTGGAACTGCTTTGGCAGGGAAACTGGGCCTACGCCCTCAAATACGGCATGGACGCCATGTTCGGCTGCGGTTCGTTCCCCGGCGTGGTGCCGGCCGAGCATGCGCTGGCGCTTTCCTTCCTGCATCACAACATCCGCGCCCGTGACGAATGGGCCGTGAGCGCACGTCCGGAACTGCATCGGACCATGGATTTGATGCCGGCCGAGGCGATCAATGCGAAAAAGGCGCTCGGCGCCCTGCCGCCGCTGATCAAGGGCTATATGCGTCTGGGCGCAATGGTCGGCGACGGCGCGGTGGTCGATCATGCATTCCGCACGACGGATGTTTTGATCGTGCTGCCGATCAGCAATATCTCCGGCCGTTATCTCAATTATTACGGCGCAGACGCAGGGCGGTTCGCGACCTCCGTCTCCTGACGGGCGCGTGCTGGATTAACCAAGTCTTAATGACGAGTTTGACTTTCGAGACTGAAAGAGAGACTTGTATTGTCAAGTTATTCTCTAATTTCATCACGAGAGAATAGAGAAAATAACGGAGGAATGGCCGATCATTTCCGGAGGTTGGCCGGCATGAAATTCCAAATCCTCCGTCTTTCATTACCTGAAACGTAATTCGGTTGCCTGATTATGAGCTCGCTTCTTCTCTCCAGGGGACGCGGGCTCTTCTTTTTATAACTTGTAGCGATTTGTTACTATTCCGGCAGACCTGGCGACTTTGAGTGCCAGGCCTGCGCCAAAATAGTACATCCGTCGGTGTCACATGCCGGCGTTGTAGGCGGCAATCGCAGCCATGTTGACGATGTCGGAATCCTTGGCCGACATCGAGACGATCTGGATCGACTTGTCGAAGCCGACGAGCAGGGGACCAATCACCGTCGAGCCGCCGAGTTCCTGCAGCATCTTGGTCGAGATCGACGCCGAGTGGAACGCCGGCATGACGAGCACGTTGGCGGTGCCGGAGAGGCGGCAGAACGGATATTGCTCCATGACGCGGGCGTTGAGCGCCACGTCCGCCGCCATTTCCCCGTCATATTCGAAGTCGACGCGGCGCTTGTCGAGGATGTTGACCGCCTCGCGCACCCGCTCGGAGCGTTCGCCCGAGGGGTGGCCGAAGGTGGAATAGGCGAGCATCGCCACGCGCGGCACGTAACCGAGCCGTTTGGCGAGACCGGCTGCCTCCTCGGCGATATCGGCAAGCTCCTCCGAAGAGGGCATGTCGTGCACTGCCGTGTCGGCAACGAGCACGGTGCGGCCGCGGCAGAGCGCGATCGAGACGCCGATGACGCGATGGCCCGGCTTCGGATCGATGCAGCGGCGCACGTCCTCGAGCGCGGTCGAATAGTTGCGGGTCAGACCCGTGACCATGCCGTCGGCATCGCCGAGCGCCACCATGCAGGCGGCAAAGTGGTTGCGGTCGTTGTTGATCAGGCGCTGGGCATCGCGGAAGAGGAAGCCCTTCCGCTGCAGGCGGGCATAGAGATAGTCCGTATAGGCGCCGACGCGCTTGGAAAGGCGTGCATTGACGATCTGGATGCCGGGGCGTTCGAGGTCGATGCCCTCGCGCTCCGCCGTCTCGCGCATGCGTTCCTCGCGGCCGAGCAGGATGGCGGTGCCGAGCTGCTGGTTGGCATAGGCGATCGCCGAGCGCATGACCTGCACCTCTTCGCCTTCGGCAAAGACAATACGCTTCGGCTGGCGCCGGACGCGTTCGTAGATACGCTGCAGCGTCGAGGCGATCGGGTCGCGCCGGGCGGAAAGCTGGCGGCCATAGGCCTCGAGATCCGTAATCGGCTTGCGGGCGACGCCGCTTTCCATCGCCGCCTTGGCAACGGCCATCGGGATCGACGAGATCAGGCGCGGATCGAAGGGGACCGGGATGATGTATTGCGGTCCGAAGCGCGGCCGGTTGCCCTGATAGGCGGCGGCCACGTCATCGGGAACGTCTTCCTTGGCAAGGCTCGCCAGTGCTTCCGCTGCCGCGATCTTCATCTCGTCGTTGATCGTCGTCGCGCGCACGTCGAGGGCGCCGCGGAAGATATAGGGGAAGCCGAGCACGTTGTTGACCTGGTTCGGATAGTCCGAGCGGCCGGTGGCGACGATCGCATCGTCGCGGATACGGGCGACTTCCTCGGGCGTGATTTCCGGATCTGGGTTGGCCATGGCGAAGATGATCGGCCGCGCTGCCATCGAGCGCACCATGTCCTCGGAAAGCGCGCCCTTGGCAGAAAGGCCGAAGACCACGTCGGCGCCTTCGAGCGCCTCGGCGAGCGTGCGGCGGTCGGTCTTGACCGCATGCGCCGATTTCCACTGGTTCATGCCCTCGGTGCGACCCTCGAAGATCACGCCCTTGGTGTCGCAGAGGATGACGTTTTCCGAATTGAAGCCCATCGACTTGATGAGCTCGATGCAGGCGATCGCGGCAGCGCCCGCGCCGTTGCAGACGAGCTTCGTCGTCTTGAAGTCACGGCCGGTCAAAGCCAGCGCGTTGATGAGGCCGGCAGCGGCGATGATCGCCGTGCCGTGCTGATCGTCGTGGAACACCGGGATGTCCATGACCTCGCGCAGCTTCTGCTCGATGATGAAACAGTCCGGCGCCTTGATGTCTTCAAGATTGATGCCGCCGAAGGATGGCCCCAGGAAGCGCACGCAGTTGATGAATTCGTCGACGTTTTCGGTATCGACTTCGAGGTCGATGGAATCGACGTCGGCAAAGCGCTTGAACAGCACCGCCTTGCCTTCCATGACCGGCTTGGAGGCAAGCGCCCCGAGGTTGCCGAGGCCGAGGATGGCGGTGCCGTTGGAGATGACGGCGACCATGTTGCCACGCGTCGTGTAGTCGTATGCTGTGTTGGGGTCCTCGGCGATCGCCTTCACCGGCACCGCGACACCCGGCGAATAGGCAAGCGACAGGTCGCGCTGGGTCGCCATGGCCTTGGTGGGGGAAATCTCCAGCTTTCCGGGACGACCCTGCGAGTGAAAATCGAGCGCTTCTTGCGCGGTGACGCTCGTCATTGTGCGATCGGTCTTGTCGGTGGCCGGCATGTTTCCTCTATCCTCCTGTGGGCGAGCCTTGCGGCGCGCCTCTTTATGGTTGTCGTCTACAATTGCTTGGGGATAGTGTGCCATCTCTTTTTTCGGAACAATCATGAATTTCGTGACAGACCAATCGAACCGCGCCGGAGAGGTGTTGTCCGCAGCCGAACTGGCGAGCGAGGAAAGCCGTTCCACGGCCACGCCGATGATGGAACAGTTCATCGAGATCAAGGCGAATAACCCGGATTCGCTGCTGTTCTACCGCATGGGCGACTTCTACGAGCTGTTCTTCCAGGACGCGGTCGAAGCGTCGCGCGCGCTCGGCATCACGCTGACGAAGCGCGGCCAGCACATGGGACAGGAAATTCCGATGTGCGGCGTGCCGGTGCATGCCGCCGACGATTATCTGCAGAAGCTGATCGGCCTCGGCTTCCGCGTCGCAGTCTGCGAGCAGGTCGAAGACCCGGCGGAGGCCAAGAAGCGCGGCGGCAAATCGGTGGTGCGCCGCGACGTCGTGCGCCTGGTGACGCCGGGCACGATCACCGAAGAGAAACTGCTGTCGCCGTCGGAAACCAACTATCTGATGGCGCTGGCGCGCATCAAGAGCGGCTCCGAACCCGCTTACGCGCTTGCCTGGATCGATATCTCCACTGGCATCTTCCGGCTGGCTGAGACCGCCGAAAGCCGTCTGCTCGCCGATATCCTGCGCATCGAGCCGCGCGAACTGATCCTTGCCGATACGGTGTTTCACGATCCGGAATTGAGGCCCGTCTTCGACGTGCTCGGCCGTGTGGCCGTGCCGCAGCCGGCGGTGCTGTTCGACAGCGCGACGGCCGAGGGCCGCATTAGCCGCTATTTCGGCGTCAAGACGCTCGATGGCTTCGGCACCTTTTCGCGCGCGGAACTCGCCGCCGCTTCGGCTGCGATCTCCTATGTCGAGAAGACCCAGCTTGCCGAACGTCCGGCGCTCGGCACCCCCGAGCGCGAAAGCGCTGCTTCGACGCTGTTCATTGATCCGGCGACCCGCGCCAACCTTGAACTGGTCAAGACACTCTCCGGCGCGCGCGAGGGCACGCTGCTGAAGGCGCTCGACCGCACGGTGACGAGCGGCGGCGCCCGGCTTCTCGCCGAGCGGCTGATGTCGCCGCTGACCGATCCGGACCGTATCAACCAGCGCCTCGACTCGATCGAGATCCTTGCGGATCAGCCTTCCTTCGCAGGCGACCTGCGCGACGCGCTGCGCCGTGCGCCGGATATGCCGCGCGCCCTGTCGCGACTGGCGCTCGGCCGTGGCGGTCCGCGTGATCTCGGCGCCATCCAGGCCGGCTTGCATGCGTCCGCATCGATATCGCGCCGGATGGCGGCCGGCACGCTATCGGATGAGCTGAAGGAAGCACGAGCCGCGATCGACGCACTGCCCGCCGGTCTGCTCGGCCTGCTCGACGCCACCCTTGGCGAGGAACTGCCACTGCTGAAGCGTGACGGCGGTTTCGTATGCGAAGGCGCCAATGCCGAGCTCGACGAAGTCCGGGCGCTGCGCGACCAGTCGCGGCGGGTGATCGCCGGGCTGCAGCTGCAATATTCCGAAGAAACCGGCATCAAGTCGCTGAAGATCAAGCACAACAACGTGCTTGGCTATTTCATCGAGGTGACGGCCGGCAATGCCGGCTCGATGACCGATACGGATGCCGGCCGCGCCCGTTTCATCCATCGCCAGACCATGGCCAATGCCATGCGCTTCACCACGACGGAACTGGCCGAACTCGAAAGCAAGATCGCCAACGCCGCCGACCGCGCCCTGTCGATCGAGCTTGAAGCCTTCGAGGCGATGACGGCCGAGGTCGTTGCGGCTGCCGAGACGCTCAAGGCGGCGGCTCTGGCGCTGGCGACCGTGGACGTCTCCGTCGGCCTTGCCGTGCTTGCGGAAGAGCAGGCTTATGCCCGCCCCACTGTCGACCGCTCGCGCATGTTCGCCATCGACGGCGGACGCCATCCTGTCGTCGAGCAGGCGCTGAAGCGCCAGGCAAGCAATGCCTTCGTCGCCAATGGCTGCGATCTCTCACCACCGGAGGGCGAGGAGGGCGGCGCGATCTGGCTGCTCACTGGTCCCAACATGGGCGGTAAATCGACCTTTCTGCGCCAGAACGCGCTGATCGCGATCATGGCGCAGATGGGCACTTTCGTTCCCGCCGCAAGCGCCCATATCGGCATTGTCGACCGGCTCTTCTCCCGTGTCGGCGCCTCCGACGATCTGGCGCGCGGCCGCTCGACCTTCATGGTCGAGATGGTCGAGACGGCGGCGATCCTCAACCAGGCGACCGACCGCTCGCTGGTGATCCTCGACGAGATCGGTCGCGGCACCGCCACCTTCGACGGCCTGTCGATCGCCTGGGCGGCGGTCGAGCATCTGCATGAGGCCAATCGCTGCCGCGGCCTCTTTGCCACCCACTTCCATGAGCTGACGGTGCTTTCGGAAAAGCTCGGTCGCCTGTCGAACGCGACGATGCGCGTCAAGGAATGGCACGGCGACGTGATCTTCCTGCACGAGGTAGGCCCGGGCGCTGCCGACCGGTCCTACGGCATCCAGGTCGCTCGCCTTGCCGGCCTGCCGGCCTCGGTGGTGGCGCGTGCCAAGGACGTGCTCGCCAAGCTCGAGGATGCCGACCGCAAGAACCCGGCGAGCCAGCTGATCGACGATCTGCCGCTCTTCCAGGTGGCGATCCGCCGCGAAGAGGTGAAGGCCGCAGGTCCGTCCAAGGTCGAGGAGGCGTTGAAGACGCTGAACCCAGACGACATGACGCCGCGCGAAGCGCTCGACGCGCTCTATGCGCTGAAGAAGGAACTGAGCGCCGCCAAGGCGGGATGAGGAAAAGTGTGTGCGGTTTTCCGCCCGCATCCCGCCAACCGCTGGCTAAAGCGGCGCGCGCCTTTTTCCTGTGCAGCCTTCCGTAAAAAGGGTATACAGCGCCGCGCGCCTTTGCCGGCGCGGCGATTGAAATGCTGTGTGGTCTTTGTTCGGCCTCGGTCGTAAGGATCATGCAGGAGCGCTCGATCGCGAGCGACCACGCAACCAGTCGGACAGGACGCCCCTCGGCACTACATGGGCAGACACGAAACTTTCTTTCCCGAAATCCTCGATGTCGCAGCGCTCCGGGCAAAATGCGACTTCATCGCCTCGGCCCATGCCGAGCAGCGCGAGCCGATGCGCCAGGCGCTGCTGGCCGCCTTCAAGCAGGCAAACGTCGCCGGCCGGGCCAAGGCGCGCGAACTGTTTTATGCCGACGGAGCCGGCATTCTCTGCGCCGAGCGTATTTCCTGGCTGCAGGATCAGCTGATCACCGTACTGCATGATTTCGTGCTGAACGAGATCTTCGACGCAGCCAATGCGCCGCCGGCCTCGCGCATCGCGGTGGCGGCGGTCGGCGGTTATGGCCGCGGCACGCTGGCGCCGGGCTCGGATATCGACCTTCTGTTCCTGCTGCCGGTCAAGAAGGCCGTCTGGGCGGAACCGGCGATCGAGTTCATGCTCTATATCCTCTGGGATCTGGGCTTCAAGGTCGGCCACGCCACCCGCACCATCGACGAATGCATCCGCCTGTCGCGCGCCGACATGACCATCCGCACCGCCATTCTCGAGACGCGTTACATCTGCGGCTCCGAGACGCTGAGCGCCGAACTTGAAACCCGTTTCGACCACGAGATCGTGCGCAATACCGGCCCGGATTTTATCGCCGCCAAGCTTGCCGAGCGTGACGAGCGCCACCGCAAGGCGGGCGATACGCGCTATCTCGTCGAGCCGAACGTCAAGGAAGGCAAGGGCGGTCTTCGCGACCTGCACACGCTGTTCTGGATCGCCAAATATTTCTACCGCCTCAAGGACACCGCCGACCTCGTGAAGGTCGGGGTATTGTCGCGGCAGGAGTACCAGCTTTTCCAGAAAGCCGAGGACTTCCTCTGGGCGGTGCGCTGCCACATGCACTTCCTCACCGGCAAGGCGGAAGAGCGGCTCTCCTTCGACATCCAACGGGAGATCGCCGAAGCGCTGGGCTACCATGACCATCCGGGCCTTTCCGCCGTCGAGCGCTTCATGAAGCACTTCTTCCTGGTGGCGAAGGACGTCGGCGACCTGACCCGCATTTTCTGCGCCGCACTCGAAGACCAGCAGGCCAAGGATGCCCCCGGCATCTCCGGCATCATCGGCCGCTTCACTCATCGTAGCCGCAAGATCGCCGGCACGCTGGATTTCGTCGACGACGGCGGTCGCATTGCGCTCGCAAGCCCCGATGTCTTCAAGCGCGATCCGGTCAACCTGCTGCGCTTCTTCCACATCGCCGACATCAACGGCCTCGAGTTCCATCCGGCGGCCCTGCGCCAGGTGACGCGATCGCTGAGTTTGATCAAGCCGGCCCTTCGGGAAAACGAGGAGGCGAACCGCCTCTTCCTGTCGATCCTCACTTCGCGCCGCAAGCCGGAACTCATCCTCAGGCGCATGAACGAAGCGGGCGTGCTCGGCCGCTTCATTCCGGATTTCGGCAAGATCGTCTCGATGATGCAGTTCAACATGTATCATCACTATACGGTCGACGAGCACCTGCTGCGCACCGTCGACGTGCTCTCGCGCATCGAGGGCGGCATCGAGGAGGAGGCGCATCCGCTCGTCGCCAAGCTGATGCCGGGGATCGAGGAGCGCGAGGCGCTTTACGTCGCCGTGCTGCTGCACGACATCGCCAAGGGCAGGCCCGAGAATCACTCGACCGCCGGCGCTAAGGTGGCGCGCAAGCTCTGCCCGCGCTTCGGGCTGTCGCCAAAGCAGACCGAACTCGTCGCCTGGCTGATCGAGGAGCATCTGTTGATGTCGATGGTCGCCCAGACGCGCGACCTCAACGACCGCAAGACGATCGTCGACTTCGCCGAGCGGGTGCAGTCGCTCGACCGGCTGAAGATGCTCTTGGTCCTGACCGTTTGCGATATCCGGGCCGTCGGTCCAGGCGTCTGGAACGGCTGGAAGGGGCAGCTGCTGCGCACGCTCTATTACGAGACCGAACTGCTGCTGTCGGGCGGCTTCTCGGAACTGTCGCGCAAGGAGCGCGCCGCGCATGCCGCGATCATGCTCGGCGAGGCGTTGACGGACTGGTCCGAGAAGGAGCGCGACGACTATGTGCGCCTGCATTATCAGCCCTATCTCCTGACCGTCGCACTAGAGGATCAAGTGCGCCATGCACGCTTCATCCGCGAAGCGGACGCCGCCGACAAGGCGCTGGCGACGATGGTGCGCACCCACCAGTTCCATGCGATCACCGAAATCACCGTGCTTTCGCCCGACCATCCGCGTCTCCTGACCGTGATCGCCGGCGCCTGCGCTGCCGCCGGCGCCAACATCGTCGACGCCCAGATCTTCACGACATCTGACGGACGGGCACTGGACACGATCCTGGTGAACCGTGAGTTCGCCGTCGACGGGGACGAGATGCGGCGAGCGGGCAGCATCGGCAAGCTGATCGAGGACGTGCTTGCCGGCCGCAAACGCCTGCCCGAAGTGATTGCCAGCCGGACGAAGGTGAAGAAGCGCACCAAGGCGTTTACCGTGACGCCGGAGGTGACGATCAGCAACACATTGTCGAACAAGTTTACGGTGATCGAGGTCGAGGGCCTCGACCGTCCGGGCCTCTTGTCCGAGATCACCGCAGTGCTTTCCGACCTCTCGCTCGATATCGCCTCGGCCCACATCACCACCTTCGGTGAGAAGGTGATCGACACCTTCTACGTCACCGACCTCGTCGGTCAGAAGGTGACGAGCGAGAACCGTCAGATGAACATTGCCGCCCGCCTCAAGGCCGTCATGGCCGGAGAGGGTGACGAAGCCCGCGACCGCATGCCCTCCGGCATCATCGCGCCGCCACCGGGTGTCTCCTCCGCTCAAAGAACGACAAAAGCCGAAACATGAGTCTGGTCAAGAAATTTGCAACCGTCGGCGGCGCGACGCTTGGAAGCCGCCTGTTCGGCTTTATCCGCGAAACCTTCATGGCCGCTGCCCTCGGCACCGGCCCGGTCGCCGATGCCTTCAACACGGCCTTCCGCTTGCCGAACACCTTCCGCCGGCTGTTTGCCGAAGGGGCCTTCAACTCCGCTTTCGTGCCGCTCTTTGCCAAGGAGATCGAGGCGAACGGCATGGAGGGCGCGCGGCGCTTTTCCGAGGAAGTCTTCGGCGTCCTCTTCACCGTGCTTCTGTTCCTGACGATCGCGATGGAACTGACGATGCCCTTCATCGTCAGCAACCTGATCGCCCCCGGTTTTGCCGACGATCCGGAAAAGCTCGGCAACACCATCGTGTTTGCAGGCATCATGTTCCCCTATCTCGCCTGCATGTCGCTGGCGGCGATGATGGGCGGCATGCTGAACTCGCTGCATCGCTTCTTTGCGGCAGCGATTGCGCCGGTGTTCCTCAATGTCATCCTGATCGGGGTGCTGGCCTACGCCTGGTATGAGGGCCAAGATCCCGTGGCCGTCGGCTATGCGCTGTCCTGGGGGGTCATGGCGGCCGGTCTGGTGCAGCTTGCGATCGTCTGGATCGCCGTGCGCGACGCCGGTATCAAGATCGGCCTCCGCCGGCCGAAGATGACGGCCAGCGTCAGGCGCCTGCTGGTGCTCGCCCTGCCGGCGGCAATCACCGGCGGCATCACCCAGATCAACCTCCTGATCAATACCAATATCGCTTCGGCGAGCGAAGGCGCGGTCTCGTCGCTGGTCTATGCGGACCGCATCTACCAGCTTCCGCTCGGCGTCGTCGGCATCGCGGTGGCAACCGTGCTCCTGCCGGAACTTGCCCGGGCGCTGCGTTCCGGCAATGTCAACGAAGCGTCGAACCTGCAGAACCGCTCGGTCGAGTTCACGCTGTTCCTGACGCTGCCGGCGGCAGCAGCACTTCTGGTCATGTCCGAGCCGATCGTTCGGCTGCTCTTCGAGCGCGGCAAGTTCTCGCCGGAATCGACCGTCATCGTCGGTCACATCCTGGCGATTTACGGTCTCGGCCTGCCGGCTTTCGTCTTGATCAAGGCCTTCATTCCCGGTTTCTTCGCGCGCGAGGATACGCGCACGCCGATGATCTTCGCTGCCATCTCCGTCGTTGTGAACGTCTCGCTGGCGCTCACTCTGTTTCCGCGGCTCGGCGCAAGCGGCATCGCCACGGCCGAGATCGTTGCCGGCTGGGTCAACGCTGTCCTGCTTTTCGCAACACTTGTCTGGCGCGGCCATTGGGGCAGGGACATCCCGTTGCTGACCCGCATTCCGCGCCTCGCCATCGCGGCGGCCGGTATGGCCGCGGCGCTGTATTTCGCGATCGACTGGTTCGCCTTCGAGCTCTCTTCCGCCGCGCCGCTCGTGACGCGGGCAGTAACCCTGCTCGGTCTGGTCTCGGTGGCGATGGTGATCTACTTCGCGCTCGCCTTCGGTCTCGGCGGCGCCAGCCTCGGCATGATCCGCCGCAGCATCAAGCGCAAGGCCAAAGGACCGGCAGAACCCGCTGCAGCACCGGAGGCGAGCGACTGATGCGCCAGACGATCGCACGCATTGCCCTGGTCGTGCCGGACTACGATGCCGGCATCGCCTTCTATTGCGGCAAGCTCGGCTTCGACCTCGTGGAAGACACGAGGCTCGACGACAGCAAGCGCTGGGTCGTCGTCCGTCCGAGGGGCGCCGTCGAGACTTCGCTGCTGCTTGCCAAGGCCGACGGCGAACGGCAGGAGGCGGCAATCGGCAACCAGACCGGCGGCCGCGTCGGCTTCTTCCTCTTTACCGACGATTTCGCTCGCGACCATGCGGCGATGCTGGCCGAAGGCGTCGCCTTTCTGGAAGCGCCGCGCCACGAGCCCTATGGCACGGTGGCGGTCTTCAGCGATCCGTTCGGCAACCATTGGGATCTGCTGCAACCGGCGGAATAGACGAGGCTGCGGCGACCTCTTGATTGCCTACCGCCACCCGTGCATAAGCCATGCCGTTAGCTACATGGGCGACAAAGCCCTGGGGCCCTCCACCAGCCTATTGAGGACGACATGAACGAATTCAAGCCGCTCGTATTCTCCGGCGTACAGCCGACGGGCAATCTCCATCTCGGCAATTATCTCGGTGCGATCCGCAAGTTCGTGGCGCTGCAGGAAAACAACGACTGCATCTACTGCGTCGTCGACCTGCACTCGATCACGGCTCAGCTCGTGCACGAGGACCTGAAGGGGCAGATCCGCTCGATCGCCGCCGCCTTCATCGCTTCGGGCATCGATCCGAAGAAACATATCGTCTTCAATCAGTCGGCCGTGCCGCAGCATGCCGAACTCGCCTGGATCTTCAATTGCGTCGCCCGCATCGGCTGGATGAGCCGCATGACGCAGTTCAAGGACAAGGCCGGCAAGGACCGCGAGAACGCCTCGCTCGGTCTGCTCGCCTATCCGAGCCTGATGGCGGCCGACATCCTCGTCTATCGCGCCACCCACGTTCCCGTCGGTGACGACCAGAAGCAGCACCTGGAGCTGACGCGCGACATTGCCCAGAAGTTCAATATCGACTTCATGGAGCATATCCGCAGCGCCGGCTACGGTGTCGATATGGTTGTCGGCGAAGAGCCGATCCACGCCTATTTCCCGCCGGTCGAGCCGCTGATCGGTGGCGCGACGCCGCGCGTCATGTCGCTGCGTGATGGCACGAAGAAGATGTCGAAATCCGACCCGTCCGACCTTTCGCGCGTCAACCTGATGGACGACGCCGAGACGATCTCGAAGAAGATCCGCAAGGCCAAGACCGATCCGGATGCGCTACCAAGCGAGGTCGAAGGGCTCAAGGGTCGTCCGGAAGCGGAAAACCTCGTCGGCATCTATGCGGCGCTGTCGGACAAGACCAAGGAGCAGGTGCTCGCCGAGTTTGGCGGGCAGCAGTTCTCGGTCTTCAAGCCGGCTCTGGTCGACCTCGCGGTCGAGGTCCTGTCGCCGATCACCGCCGAAATGCGCCGCCTGATGGGCGACACCGCTCACATTGACGCCATTCTCCGCGATGGCGGCGAGCGGGCGCGGGCGCGGGCGGAAAAGACGATGAGCGAAGTGCGCGAGATCATCGGTTTTCTGCAGTAGTTGACTGAATCCGGGTCCTCGGGGACCCGGATTCACTTCGGTTCAGGAGTCGGAGCGGACCAAGAGCGGAAGGCTACGGGCACTTTTCCGTGTCCCGCTCCGAAACGCGAAAATCAGACCTTGCGGCGGCCAACCCGGGATGTATTGTTCACCCTATGGTCTCGACCCGACTCTCTCGACTTGAAGGTCACCGCCGCAAATTCATGGCGGTGATAGACGATACCCCGGAATGCGGGCGCGCCGTGCACTATGCGGGCATGCGCGCCAAGAACTCCAATGGCGGTCTCGTCCTGCTCTATGTGATCGCCGATGGCGACTTCCAGCAATGGCTGGGGGTCGAGGAAATCATGCGTGCGGAAGCGCGCGAGGAAGCCGAAGCGACGCTCGCGAAGGTGGCCCAGTCGGTCCGCGAACGGATCGGTATCGAACCCGAGATCGTCATCCGCGAGGGAACTGCCACGGAGCAGATCCATGCGGCGATCGAGGAGGACCGCGACATCGCCATTCTGGTGCTCGCCGCCGGATCGGCAAAAGAGGGCCCAGGCCCCCTGGTGTCGTCGATCGCCGGCAAGGCTGCCGCCTTCCCGATCCCCGTCACGGTTATCCCCGATGCCCTGACGGACGAGGAGATCGACGCGCTCAGCTGACCGGCGTCGCTTTTCATGGACCAAGCGGGATGCGGACGGAAAACCGCTCACACTTTTCCTCATCCCGCTTTATGTACTCTTGCGACCAGAGGGCCATGCCCCTATATTCTTTTGAATAATTCTAAAGAGCTGGGCGACTGTCGCTCCCGGCGAAACGGAGACAGACATGTTCATTCAGACCGAAGCCACGCCGAACCCGGCAACGCTGAAGTTTTTGCCGGGCAAGGTTGTTATGGAAAACGGCACCGCCGAATTCCGCGACGAGGAAGAAGCCCGCGCCGGCTCGCCGCTGGCGGCACGGCTGTTTTCGATCCCGGGCGTCACCGGTGTCTATTTCGGCTACGATTTCATCACCGTCAGCAAGGAAAGCCAGGAGTGGCAGCACCTCAAGCCGGCGATCCTCGGTTCGATCATGGAGCATTTCATGTCGGGCCAGGCGATCATGGCTGGCAGCGGCCGCGCCGAGCAGTCGGATCAGGAAGACGAGTTCTTCGACGAAGGTGACGAGACGATCGTTGCCACGATCAAGGAGCTTCTGGAAACCCGCGTGCGCCCGGCCGTTGCGCAGGACGGTGGCGACATCACCTTCCGAGGCTTCAAGGACGGCACCGTTTTCCTCAACATGAAGGGTGCCTGCTCTGGTTGCCCGTCGTCCACCGCGACGCTGAAGCATGGCGTGCAGAACCTGCTGCGCCATTTCGTTCCCGAGGTGCAAGCCGTCGAGGCCGTCTGACACCGGACGCCGTCCGGCGTCTCGCGAACCAGGGCGGGATGAAGAAAAATGTGCGCGGTTTTCCGCCCGCATCCTGACCTGACCGAGTAGTATCGATTTTGCCGCAAAGCCTGGTCGGCCTTGCGGCTTGTGGCGTCTGAAAGATCCAGCGTTGAAATGATTGTACTTGCGATCGACACGTCCGGCTCCGGCTGCTCCGTTGCCGTCTACGACGGCGAAGCGGCTGTTGTGCTCGGGCGCTCGGGCGCCGATCTCGGCAAAGGTCATGCCGAGCGGCTGATGGAATTCGTTGACGAGGCGCTGGCCGCGGCTGGCCGATCGCTTGCCGATATCGACCGCATCGCGGTCACCGTCGGTCCGGGCTCGTTCACCGGCATTCGTGTCGGAGTGGCGGCCGCTCGTGGCCTGGCGCTGGCGCTCGGCAAGTCTGCGGTCGGCGTCTCGACGCTCGCGGTCCTGGCTGAAGGCATACGTGCTGCAGCGCCCGGCAGGGACATCCTCGTGGCCATCGATGCCAAGCGGGACGAAGTCTATGTCCAGGCTTTCGGCGCGACCGGTGATGCCATAAGTGAGCCCGAAGCGCTCTCTGTCGAGGTGGCGCGCGAACGCTTCTCCGGCTTTGATGGCGTCATCGGCGGCTCCGGCGCGGCTCTCGTTGCCCCGAATGCCCCTGCCAAACCCTCCGAACTCATCGATGTTGCCTTTGTCGCCGCGCTCGGCGCCGCTGCTGATCCAGCCTCGGCCAAGCCGCGACCGCTATATCTCCGAGGCCCCGACGCCAAGCCGCAGACGGGCTTCGCGATTGCCCGAGCGTAGACCGAGATGAGCTTCACCGATTACTTCACCCGCCGTACCGAGTTCGACATTTTTCCGCTGGAGGAAGCCGACCTTCTCGCGGCGGCAGCGCTGCACCGCCAGCGTTTTGCAAGCCCCTGGACCGACGGCGAAATTCACGCGCTGCTGGTGCAGGACACTGTATTCGGTTTTGTCGCCCGCCAGACGAACGGCTCGTTCCGTCCGGCCTTTGGCGGTTTCGTCCTGTCGCGCGCCGTCGCCGGCGAGGCCGAAATCCTGACGATCGGCGTCGAGCCGCGTTATGCGCGCTCCGGTCTCGGTTGGCGGCTGATGCAGGCGGCGATGCGCGAGGCCCTGGTCAAGGGTTCCGAAGCGCTGTTCCTCGAAGTGGACGAGACCAATCAAGCGGCGATCGGGCTTTACCGTAAGCTCGGCTTCAACAAGGTCGGCGAACGCCGCGCCTATTACCAGGACAAGGCCGGCCAGCGGACTGCCGCGCTTGTCATGCGGCTTGATCTTCGCTAGTCCCAAGCGCGGATTAGCGTGGGATGAGGAAAAGTGTATGCGGTTTTCCGCCCGCATCCCGCTCTAACTTTTCAAGGCGCGGGAACTCTTTCCGGATGATCAATTGGCTACGGATTGCGATCTTCGCAGCGCTTCTGGCGCTGGTTTCGCTTGTTCTGATGCCGATCCAGATCGTCTGCCTCTGGCTCAACCTGAGCCTTCGTCGCCGGCTGCCGCGATACTGGCATCGGCTCGCCTGCTACCTTCTCGGCATTAAGGTGCGGGTTCACGGCGAGGTCGAGCGGCGGCGGCCGCTGCTCATCTGCGCCAATCACGCCTCCTGGAAGGACATTCTGGTACTGTCCTCGGTCACCGACGTCGTCTTCGTCGCAAAGTCCGAAGTGAAAAGCTGGCCGGTCTTCGGCCACCTCGCACGATTGCAGGCGTCGATCTTCGTCGAGCGCGAGCAGAAGCGCTCGACCGGCAAGCAGGTGAGCGAAATCGGTCAGCGCATGGCGTCGGGCGAAATCGTCGTGCTCTTTCCGGAGGGAACGACCTCGGATGGCAACCGCCTGTTGGAGATCAAGACCTCGCTCTTCGGCGCTGCTGCTTCCGCCGTGCCGCATTCGCCGACCGGGCTCGTGCATGTCCAGCCGGTCGCCATCTCCTATACGGGCATCCACGGCATGCCGATGGGTCGCTTCAATCGGCCGATTGCCGCATGGCCGGGCGACACCGAACTGGTGCCGCATCTGCTCGGCATCCTGCGCGAAGGGGCGATCGAGGTTGACGTCGATTTCGGTGAAGCCATCGACTACGATCGGCACACCAATCGCAAGGAAGTGAGCCGCAAAGTCGAACAGCGCATCCGTAGCATGCTGTCGGACCGGTTGCGCGGACGGACCTGACGCCTGCCGGCAAAGGCAGCCGTGCCGAAAATACTTCAACTTCGGGCCGCTTTGCACTAAGTAAGCCGCCATGACCCAGGATACAGCCCTTCTGTCGACAACGCCCGTAACGGGCGACGAGCGCGCGCCGGCCCGCAAGGTCTTTGTCAAGACCTATGGCTGCCAGATGAACGTCTATGATTCCGACCGCATGTCGGATGCCTTGTCGCGCGACGGCTATGTCTCGACGGACGTGCTGGAGGATGCCGACTTCGTGCTCCTCAACACCTGTCACATTCGCGAGAAGGCGGCGGAGAAGGTCTATTCGGAGCTTGGCCGCCTGCGTGACCTGAAGAAGGCGAAGGCCAAGGAAGGCCGCGAGATGGTGATCGGCGTTGCCGGCTGCGTCGCACAGGCCGAAGGCGACGAGATCCTCAGGCGCGCGCCGGCGGTCGATCTGGTGATCGGCCCGACGACCTATCACCGCCTGCCGGAAGCACTGAAACGTGCCCGCAGCGGCGAGCGCGTCGTCCAGACGGACTATGCCGTCGAGGACAAGTTCGAACACCTGCCGGCGCCCGACAGGGCGAAGACCCGCGCCCGCGGCGTCACCGCCTTCCTGACGGTGCAGGAGGGTTGCGACAAGTTCTGCACCTTCTGTGTCGTGCCCTATACGCGCGGCTCGGAAGTTTCCCGCCCGGTTGCGCAGATCGTCTTTGAAGCGGAAAAGCTGGTCGATGGCGGCGTCCGTGAAATCACCCTGCTCGGCCAGAACGTCAACGCCTGGCATGGCGTCGGACCCGATGGCCGCGAATGGGGGCTTGGCGACCTGCTCACGCGTCTCGGCGAGATCGAGGGGCTTGCGCGGCTCCGCTACACGACGAGCCACCCGCGCGACATGGACGACAGCCTGATCGAAGCGCATCGCTCGATGGGCAAGCTGATGCCTTACCTGCACCTCCCCGTGCAGTCCGGCTCCGACCGCATCCTGAAGGCGATGAACCGGAGGCACACCGCGGCCGAATATCTGGCGCTGATCGAGCGTATCCGCGCGGTCCAGCCGGACCTCGCACTGTCGGGCGATTTCATCGTCGGCTTCCCGGGCGAGACCGACGAGGACTTCGAAGACACCATGCGCCTGGTCGAGGCCGTGGGTTATGCACAGGCATTTTCATTCAAATATTCGACACGCCCCGGCACGCCCGGCGCCGAGCTCGGCGACCAGGTTCCCGAGGACGTAAAGGCCAAGCGCTTGGAAAAATTGCAGGCTTTGCTGTTTTCGCAGCAGCGCGCCTTCGCCGAATCCTGCGTCGGCCGCGAAATCGACCTGCTTTTGGAGAAGGCAGGACGCATGCCGGGCCAGCTCGTCGGGCGTTCCCCTTGGCTGCAGCCCGTGAATGTTGATGCAAAAGCATCGCAAATCGGTGACATTATCAAGGTGCGAATCATCAAGGCCGGGCCGAACAGCCTGTTTGCGGAGATGATCGGGTAAGGACCGAACACAAGGAGCCTGAACCGCTTGAACGGACACGAACTGATCTCTTCATCATCGCGCCAGTCGAAAACAACTGCGACAGACGCCAATCACTTCGTGCTCACGTTCGAGAACAACCGGTTCGCCAGCGAACTCTTCGGGCAGTTCGACCAGAATCTGAAGCTCCTCGAAGAGCGGCTCCGGATCGAAGCGCACCCGCGCGGTAATTCCGTTGCGATCTCAGGTGATGTCGTCGCCACCAATCAGGCGCGGCGCGCTCTCGATTTTCTCTATGGACGGTTGCAGAGCGGCGGATCGATCGATACGTCGGATGTGGAAGGCGCGATCCGGATGGCGGTCGCTGCCGACGATCAGCTACAATTACCGACCATGGAGAAAAAAGCCAAATTGACGATGGCGCAGATTTCGACGCGCAAGAAGACGATCGTCGCCCGCACGCCGACGCAGGATGCCTATATCCGCGCGCTCGAGCGTTCCGAGCTCGTCTTCGGTGTCGGTCCGGCTGGTACCGGCAAGACCTATCTCGCGGTTGCCCATGCAGCACAGCTGCTGGAGCGCGGCGCCGTCGACCGTATCGTGCTTTCGCGTCCTGCCGTCGAGGCAGGCGAGCGCCTGGGCTTCCTGCCCGGCGACATGAAGGAGAAGGTCGACCCCTATCTCCGGCCCCTCTACGACGCGCTCTATGACATGATGCCGGGTGACAAGGTCGAACGGGCGATTACCGCCGGCGTCATCGAAATCGCGCCGCTCGCCTTCATGCGCGGCCGTACCCTCGCCAATGCCGCCGTCATCCTCGACGAGGCGCAGAACACGACATCGATGCAGATGAAGATGTTCCTGACCCGTCTCGGCGAAAACGGCCGCATGATCGTCACCGGCGATCCGAGCCAGGTCGACCTGCCGCGCGGCGTCAAGTCCGGCCTGGTCGAGGCCCTGCAGATCCTGAGGGGCGTCGAGGGTGTTTCGGTGGTGCGCTTCCAGGACGTCGACGTCGTCCGTCATCCGATGGTGGCGCGTATCGTCAGGGCTTACGAGTCCCACACGGCCGTTCACGACGAAAGCGAGCAGAGCGACCGCTGATCGGCGGTCGTTGCGATCATGACGGCATTGGACATCCAGATCAGCGTGGAAGAAGGCAATTGGCCCGAGGAAGAGGCCTTGCTTGCCTTCTCATCGCCCGTGCTCGAAGCGGCTGCAGCCTATCTCGCGGCCGAAGAGAAGCAGCCGTTGCCGAAGATGCCGCCGGAACTTTCCCTCGTCTTCACCGACGACGCTTCCATGCGAGCGATCAACGCCGAATGGCGCAACCAGGACAAGCCGACCAATGTGCTGTCCTTCCCCGCTTTCCCGGTGAAGCCGGGCGCGATGCCGGGACCGATGCTGGGCGACATCATCGTCGCCCGCGAGACGCTCGAGCGCGAAGCCGTGGAACTCGAGAAATCCTTCGATGCGCATCTGACGCATCTTCTCGTGCATGGATTCCTGCATCTTTTCGGTTATGATCATATGCAAGATGACGAAGCCGAAAGAATGGAAAGCCTGGAGACTCGCATTTTGGCGCGTCTTGGCTTATCTGACCCCTACGGGGATCGTACCCCGGATTAACAGTTTGGACCGATGAGCGATTACAAAACACAGCCCGTCGCGCTGGCGACCGAGGAGGCAGAAGCCTCCGGAGAGGCGGAGGCGGGCAGTAGTAGCACCGCCACTCGACACGAGGGCACGAAATCCACTTCTACCTTCTGGAGCCGGGCCGCGCGCCTGTTGCGCGGCGCAAGTCCATCGAGCCTGCGCGAGGATCTTGCCGACGCGCTTCAGACCGATGCCGACAGCAACACGGCTTTCTCGCCCGGCGAACGGGCGATGCTCAACAACATCCTGCGTTTCCGCGAGATCAGGGTCGAGGACGTCATGGTCCCGCGTGCCGACATCGAAGCAGTCGACCAGAGCATCACCATCGGCGAGCTGATGGTGATCTTCGAGGAGTCCGGCCGCTCGCGCATGCCGGTCTATAACGAAGGGCTCGATGATCCCCGCGGCATGGTGCATATTCGCGACCTGCTTTCCTATGTCACCAAGCAGGCCCGCAACCGGCGCCGCAACGGCAAGGCGCCGACTGCCGTGACGGTCACGGGCGAAAAGACCGAGAAGACGCCCCGATCGCCGAAGGCGAGCTTCGACCTCTCCCGCGTCGATCTCGGCAAGTCGCTGGAAGAGGCGGGCATCGTCCGCCAGCTCCTGTTCGTGCCGCCTTCGATGCTGGCCTCGGACCTGATGCAGCGCATGCAGGCCGCCCGTATCCAGATGGCGCTCGTCATCGACGAATACGGCGGCACCGACGGTCTCGTTTCGCTCGAAGACATCGTCGAGATGGTCGTTGGCGATATCGAGGACGAGCACGACGATGACGAAGTGATGTTCGCCCGTACCTCGGACGATGTTTTCCTCGCCGACGCTCGCGTCGAGCTGGAAGAGATCGCCGCGGCGATCGGCCCCGATTTTGACGTGCGTGAGCAACTCGAAGACGTCGACACGCTCGGCGGCCTGATCTTCGCCTCGCTTGGCCGCATTCCGGTGCGCGGCGAGGTCGTTCAGGCCATTCCGGGCTTCGAGTTCCAGATCCTCGACGCCGACCCGCGTCGTGTGAAACGCGTTCGCATCATGCGCAAGCGTCCGCCGGCTCGCCGTCGCCCGTTGCGGCCGGAGGGTGAAACCGTTCCGGAGACGGTTATGGTCAATCGTGCCAACGGTGCAGCATCTTCCGAAGCAGCGGCCGACGAGCAATAATCGTTCGGCTCCCGCGCACGTTTCCATGTGCGCGGGGCAGGGTGCGCGGGGCAGATGCCTCTCACCCATCCACTTGACGTCTCCCGGCTTGAACGCGGTTCTCAAGGACCGGCGGCTCGACCCAAGCCGGAGCACATGCCTTCCATATCCAAATCCGCCCCTGAAGGGGACAAGCAGCCGGTTTTTTGGAACACTGGCGCCGATTGATTCGGTTGTTGTTTCGCTCCGGCGCCGCGGCTAGCGGCCGGGATCGACTGGAGGCTGCATGGTAAGACTGGCTGGCAGGGTGATGCTTCTCTCCGGTTTCCCGAGGGCATTGCTCGCGTTCCTTGCGGGGCTTCTCGCGGTTCTGGCGCAACCGCCCTTCGGCATCTTCGCCTTTGCTTTCGTCGCTTTCCCGATCCTCGTCTGGCTGCTCGACGGCGCGACCGGAAATCCGGATGGCGGCATCGTCAGGCGGCTCTGGCCGGCGGCGGCGATCGGCTGGTGGTTCGGCTTCGGCTACTTCCTCGGCGGTCTCTGGTGGCTCGGCAACGCGCTCCTGGTGGAGGCCGACGACTTCGCCTGGGCGTTGCCGCTCGCTGTGGTCGGTCTCCCGGCCTTCCTGGCGCTCTTTTATGCGCTCGCGACGCTGATCGCGCGCCTGTTCTGGTCCGATGGTGTCGGGCGGATCGCGGCGCTTGCTCTGGCCTTTGGCCTTTGCGAATGGCTGCGCAGCTTCCTCTTCAGCGGATTTCCCTGGAATGCCATCGGCTATGCGGCGATGCCGATGCCGCTGATGATGCAGTCTGCAAGCGTCGTCAATCTTGCGACCATCAACGTGCTGGCGGTCTTCGTCTTCGCGGCACCCGCACTCATTGCCACCGGCAGGGGAAGTCGGATTGGTCTCGCGGCCGCACTCGTCCTCCTCACGGCGCACGTCGGCTTCGGCTTCTATCGCCTGGCACAGCCAGCCCCCCCTGCGGCCGAGCCGCCGCTGACGGTCCGTCTCGTCCAGCCGGTGATCGATCAGGCGAAAAAGCTCGACGACCGCGAGCGTGCGGCGGTCTTCGAGGAACATCTTTCGCTCACTGCTACCGCGCCCGAAAACGGCGGCAAACGCCCGGACATCGTCGTCTGGCCCGAGACGTCGATCCCCTTCATCCTCACCGACAATCCCGACGCCCTGGCGCGCATCGCCGAGGTACTCGACGACGATCAGATCCTCATCGCCGGTGCCGTGCGCGCCGAGGACGCGGGCGCCGGCCTGCCGCCGCGCTACTACAACTCGATCTATGTCATCGATGGCCGCGGCCAGATCATTGGTGCCGCCGACAAGGTGCATCTCGTCCCGTTTGGCGAGTATCTGCCGTTCGAGGAGGTGCTGTCGTCCTGGGGCTTGAGTTCCATCGCCGCCTCCATGCCGGGCGGCTTTTCGGCGGCAAAGAGCCGCTCGCTGCTGACCTTGCCCGGCGGCAGGAAGTTCTATCCGCTGGTCTGCTACGAGGCGATCTTCCCCGACGAGATCGACGGGGCCGCGCGCGGAACGGATGCGCTTCTCAACATCACCAATGATGCCTGGTTCGGCGACACGCCCGGTCCGCGCCAGCATTTCCATCAGGCACAACTGCGCGCCATCGAGACCGGAACCCCCCTGATCCGCGCAGCCAACAGCGGTATATCAGCAATTGTTGATGCACGTGGGGTTTTAATGGTAGGATTGTCTTACAATTATAGGGGAGTGGTCGACACACTTCTGCCGGGAAAGATGCCTACGCCTTTGGACGACGCTATGCGAAGCCGAATCTTCTGGCTGAGTGCACTCTTGCTCCTTCTGGTTGCAGTGTTTTCGCGTGTTGGTTTTAATATTAGGAAGAATTGACCTAAAACCCCTAAAATTGCATAGTGGTCCGCACCATCGTCCTTGTTGTGGCGGCTTTGTCGCATCACCGTGGCGGTCGCCTCGGTGAGCGGTGCTTCATGCCGGGCGGTGGATCAAACGAAACAGCGTGTTTGGGAACGCAGATATGATCGAAAACAAAAAGAAGCCGAACCCGATCGACATTCATGTCGGTAGTCGGATTCGTCTTCGCCGCACGATGCTTGGCATGAGCCAGGAGAAGCTCGGCGAAAGTCTGGGGATCACTTTTCAGCAGATCCAGAAGTATGAGAAGGGCACGAATCGCGTCGGCGCGAGCCGGTTGCAGAACATTTCGGGCATCCTGAATGTTCCGGTTTCCTTCTTCTTCGAAGATGCCCCGGGTGATAGCGGTACCGGTCAGCCCGGCATGGCAGAAGCGTCCAGTTCCAACTACGTTGTCGATTTCCTGTCGTCCTCCGAGGGGCTGCAACTCAACCGCGCTTTCGTCAAGATCACCGATCCGAAGGTTCGCCGCCGGCTTGTCGATCTGGTCAAGGCTCTCGCTGCGGAAGCAGAAAGCGAATAGTTCCAACGTTCCCCGTCGGGACTTGAAAACAAAGCGGCCTTTGTGCCGCTTTTTTCATGCGCGCTTTTCTCCGGGCGCGCCAAAGTGATTGGCCCTGATGGTGATATAAAGATATATTTATGTCGTTGTGCGCTTGTTTTTCGGGCGCAAAACCACTAACACCATGCCAGCGCTTTTTCTTCATTGAGGGGACTTCCCGCATGCGTGCAAACTACCTGTTCACGAGTGAATCTGTAGCCGAAGGTCATCCGGACAAGGTGTGTGACCGTATCTCCGACGAGATCGTGGATCTGGTCTACCGCGAAGCGGCCAAGACCGGTGTCGACCCGTGGGGCGTTCGCATCGCCTGCGAAACCCTGGCGACCACCAACCGCGTCGTCATCGCCGGCGAAGTGCGCCTGCCGCCGAGCCTTCTGAAGAAGGACAAGGACGGCAACGACGTCATCAACCCCTCGAAGTTCAAGTCCGCCGCCCGCAAGGCGATCCGCGAGATCGGCTATGAGCAGGACGGCTTCCACTGGAAGACGGCCAAGATCGACGTGCTTCTGCACTTCCAGTCCGCCCACATCGCTCAGGGCGTCGACAGCGCTGCCGACATGCAGGGCGAAGAGGGTGCCGGCGACCAGGGCATCATGTTCGGCTACGCCTGCCGCGAGACCGCCGAACTTATGCCGGCGCCGATCTACTACTCGCACCGCATCCTCAATCTGCTCGCCGCCGCCCGCAAGAAGGGCGAAGGCGAAGTCGCCAAGCTCGGTCCGGACGCCAAGAGCCAGGTCACCGTGCGCTACGTCGATGGCAAGCCGGCGGAAGTCACCTCGATCGTTCTGTCGACGCAGCATCTCGATGACACCTGGGATTCGGCCAAGGTTCGCTCGGTTGTCGAGCCCTATATCCGCGAAGCGCTCGATGATCTGAAGATCGCCGACGATTGCACCTGGTACATCAACCCGACTGGCAAGTTCGTCATCGGTGGCCCGGACGGCGACGCCGGCCTCACCGGCCGCAAGATCATCGTCGACACCTATGGTGGTGCTGCGCCCCATGGCGGCGGCGCCTTCTCGGGCAAGGACACGACCAAGGTCGACCGTTCGGCTGCCTATGCCGCGCGCTACCTGGCAAAGAACGTCGTAGCCGCCGGTCTTGCCGATCGTTGCACGATCCAGCTCTCCTACGCCATCGGCGTTGCCCAGCCGCTGTCGATCTATGTCGACCTGCACGGTACCGGCAAGGTCTCGGAAGACCAGGTCGAGCAGGCCATCCGCAAGACGATGGACCTGTCGCCGTCTGGCATTCGCCGTCACCTCGACCTCAACAAGCCGATCTACGCCAAGACGTCTGCCTACGGCCACTTCGGCCGCAAGGCTGGCCGCGACGGTTCCTTCTCCTGGGAGAAGCTCGATCTGGTGAAGCCGCTGAAGGCTGCGATCGAGCAGAGCGGTGCCGTCAACGGCCGGGCAGCCGCGTAATCCTGCGATTGGCGTGGCGTGTAACGCCGCGCATTGAAGATAGCGCAGCGGCCTGCTATCAGGCGCTTGCGAAATTCAGGGCGGGCGCTCCGGCAAGGAGCGCCCGCTTCGTTCATTTTGATTTTGGGTCGGCTTGATCCGGGATCAGCGTGACCAAGGGACAAACGACATGACCGAACCGCGCCGTGCCAGAGCAACCGAGGCCTTTTTCGGCCGCCGCAAGGGCAAGCCGTTGCGCGAGCGGCAGGCGGCGCATCTGGAAACAGTGCTGCCGACGCTGAAGCTCGATCTGTCGAGCCCGGCTCCGGCGGAACTGAAGACGTTGTTTCCTCAGGGCGTCGATCGCATCCGGCTGGAAATCGGCTTCGGCGGCGGCGAACATCTGATCCACCGCGCCGCCGAGACGCCTTCGACAGGCTTTATCGGCGTCGAACCCTTCGTCAATTCCATGGCCAAGCTCGTCGGCCACATCGAGGCTCGCGGTGTCAGCAACATCCGCCTTTATGACGACGACGCCACCCAGGTTCTCGACTGGCTGCCGGCCGCTTCCGTCGACCAGATCGACCTGCTCTATCCGGACCCGTGGCCGAAGCGCAAACACTGGAAGCGCCGCTTCGTCTCCAAGGTCAATCTCGACCGCTTTGCGCGCGTGCTGAAGCCGGGCGGGCTTTTCTGCTTCGCCTCGGATATCGACACCTATGTCAATTGGACGCTGTTGCATTGCCGCGATCACGCGGCCTTCGAATGGACGGCGGAGAAGGCAGCCGACTGGCTGACGCCGTACGAGGGGTGGCCGAGCACACGCTACGAGGCCAAGGCACGCCGGGAAGGCCGGAGCTCCGCCTATCTCACTTTCCGCCGAGCCTAGCAATTCCAGGAAAAGTGCGAAGCGGTTTTCCGCCCGGAATTGCGGCACTCCAAAATCAATTCCAGGAAAAGTGCGAAGCGGTTTTCCGTCCGGAATTGTGTCGCTTCACAGTCAATTCCAGGAAAAGTGCGAAGCGGTTTTCCGTCTGGAATTGCGTCGTTCAATGCAGAGCGGCGGCTTCAATTCAGTCCCATAGATCTACCGTCAGCGACGGCAGCCTGATCAATGCAGGGTGACCGTCTTCAGGTCATCCTCGGCGGCCTTGAAGAAGGTGCTGGAACGATTGTCGGTCAGGAGGATCGGCGTGCCGTCGGCGCCGAACAGGGCCCAGAGATCGATGCCCGGTCCCATCTCGGGTGCTTCCGGGAAGCAGCGCGAGACTTCTTCCGAACGCATTTTCCGGATGTAGCCGATTTCGCCTTCGCCGAGATGTGCGAGGTCGTTCTTCGACAGTGACGAGCTGACAGCTTTCAGTCCCATGGTGATACTCCGTGGTCGCCGGCCAGGGGAAAATCCCGCCGGTTATCCTACTCTGGGACTGAAATGTTAATTTTCTTTACCATACGCACCGGTTCGGGACGGACGAGGTCGACGGAGAGCAAGCCGTTGCGCAGCTCGGCGCCGAGAACTTTCATGCCATCGGCGAGAACGAAGGTGCGTTGAAACTGGCGCGCAGCGATACCGCGGTGCAGGTACTCGCGATCGCCGTTGTCGACCTGGCGGCCACGGATGACGAGCTGATTCTCTTCAGTGGTCACTTCGAGGTCTTCTTCGGAAAACCCGGCCACGGCAAGCGTGATTCTGAGCCGCTCGGGTGCGTCAACGGCGGCATCGCCGCGGATCCGCTCGATGTTGTAGGGCGGGTATCCGTCATTGCCCTTGGCGATGCGCTCAAGGGTCTTTTCCATTGTGTCGAAACCCAGCAGAAGCGGGCTCGTAAAGGGCGTAATTCGGCTCATTCTTCAAGTCCTTGCGAGATCAAGCGACCGATGTTCGGACCTGCCCAGCAGCATCCTTGCCGCAATATGGTAGCTGTGCGCAATGAGTGCAAGCCGCTTGCCTCGGGCGTGCACGCAAATCATAGTCCGCTCTCGCAGAATCCAAGAGTGGGGCGAGGAGGGCGCATGCGACGCTACCCGTATCCGCTCCGGTGCATTGAAATCGATCGCGCCTGGCTTTGGGTCGGGTCGACCCAACCAAACGTGATCCAGGGAGGACGAGAGAGTGCCCGCGCCCAGAAAGATAATCATAGACACCGATCCCGGGCAGGACGATGCCGCCGCCATCATGCTCGCTTTCGGCAGTCCGGAAGAGATCGACCTGCTCGGCATCACCACGGTCGCCGGCAACGTGCCGCTGACCTTGACGGCCCGCAATGCGCGCATTCTCTGCGAGCTCTGCGACCGGCCGAAGGTTCGGGTTTTTTCCGGCGCCGACAAGCCGATCGCCCGTCCACTGGTCACCGCCGAGCACGTGCACGGCAAGACCGGCCTCGACGGCCCGACGCTCGATGAGCCCAGGATGAAACTCGAGGAGCAGCACGCGGTCGACTTCATCGTCGAAACACTGCGCAACGAGGCAGAGGGCTCGGTGACGCTCTGCACGCTGGGACCGCTCACCAACATCGCGCTCGCGCTCCAGAAGGCGCCTGAGATTGCGCCGCGGGTGAAGGAACTGGTGATGATGGGCGGCGGCTTCTTCGAAGGCGGCAACATCACGCCGGCGGCCGAGTTCAACATCTATGTCGATCCGGAAGCCGCCGATATCGTCTTCCGCTCGGGCATTCCGATCGTGATGATGCCGCTCGACGTCACCCATCGCGTGCTCACCCACAAGGCGCGGGTGCAGAAGATCCGCGACATCGGCAGCCGCCCTGCGATCGCCATGGCCGAGATGCTCGAATTCTTCGAACGCTTCGACATCGAGAAATACGGCACCGATGGCGGCCCGCTGCACGACCCGACGGTCATCGCCTATCTGCTGCGCCCCGAGCTTTTCACCGGTCGGGATTGCAACGTCGAGATCGAAACCCAGTCGCCGCTGACGGCGGGCATGACGGTTGTCGACTGGTGGCAGGTCACCGGCCGCCCGCACAATGCCAAGGTCATGCGCTTCGTCGACGACCAGGGCTTTTTCGATCTGTTGACCGAGCGCCTGTCGCGCATCTGAGCCTACGCTCGATCATCATGCTTCAAACAAAAACGGCGCCCCGAGAGGCGCCGTTTCTTTTCTCGATCTGTTGATCAGAACTCTTCCCAATTGTCCTGGGCAAGCGCGTTGGCGCCCGAGGTCTGGGTGAGCACCCGCTGCGTTGAAGCCGAGTAGCTGCTTCGTGCCGGGCTTGCTGCCGGAGCCGGCCGCGCCTCGCGGGCAGGTGCCGGTGCCGGGCGTTCGGCCGCACGCATGCGTTCGGCGGTGCCACGCAGCATCTCCGACGAGGTAGGCTGGGCCGACGTCGAGGACTGGGCGACGCGGAAGCGGGCAACCAGGGCGTTGAGCGTGCGGGCCTCTTCGTTGAGCGCCATGCCGGCGGCCGTCGTCTCCTCGACCATGGCGGCGTTCTGCTGGGTCACCTGGTCCATCTGGTTGACGGCCGAGTTGATCTCCTTGAGGCCGACGGCCTGCTCGGAGGCCGAGCTCGAGATCTGGCGGATGAGGCCGTTGATCTGCACCACCTGCTCGGCGATCTTTTCGAGCGCGCCGCCCGCCTTGCCGACGAGGTCGACACCTTCGCGCACCTGGCCGGCCGAAGTGTTGATCAGCGTCTTGATCTCCTTGGCGGCATTGGCGGAGCGCTGGGCAAGCTCACGGACTTCCTGGGCGACGACGGCAAAACCCTTGCCGGCTTCGCCCGCGCGGGCCGCTTCGACGCCGGCGTTGAGCGCCAGAAGGTTGGTCTGGAAGGCGATTTCGTCGATGACGCCGATGATGCGGCTGACCTCGTGCGACGACTGCTCGATGCCCTTCATCGCGGCGATGGCCTTCTGTACCACTTCGCCCGACTGTCCGGCATCGCTGCTGGCCACTTCCACCGACTTCGCGGCGACCTTGGCGTTTTCGGCGCTGGCGTTGACCTGCGAGGTCAGCTCGTCGAGGGCTGCTGCCGTTTCTTCGAGGCTCGCCGCCTGCTGTTCGGTGCGGTGCGACAGGTCGTTGGCGGCGCTGCTGATTTCGCTCGTGCCGTTGCCGATGTTGACGACCGAATGGTTGACGGTGCGGATCGTCGCTTCGAGGCTTTCCATCGTCGCGTTGAAGTCGCGCTTGAGCTGGGCATATTCGCCCGGGAACTCGTCGGTGATGCGGAAGGCGAGATCGCCGGACGAGAGATGGGACAGGCCCTTGCCGAGGCGGGCGACGATGTCGCGCTGCAAGGCGCTGCTCTCGGCACGCTCGGTTTCCGACCGGCCGCGTTCGCGCTCGGCCTGTTCGCGCTCATGGCGGGCTTCGCCTTCCAGGCGCTTGGTGTCGGCAAGCTGGTGGCGGAAGCCCTCGAGTGCCTTGGCGACTTCGCCGGTTTCGTCGGAGCGATCCTGGCCGGCGATCGCCTTGGTATAGTCGCCGTGGCTGAGTCCTTTGACGTCGTTCACGAGGGCGGCGAGAGGCTTCTGCACGAAGCCGCGGACGGCGAGATAGAGACCGAGCAGAACGGCGCCGAGCACGACCAGGCCGCCGACGATCATCATGTAGGTCTGGTCCTTGACCGGGGCATTGATCGCGGCGCGCGGCACGTCGACGAGCACGACCCAGCTGGTGTTCACGCCCGAAAGCGCGAAGGGATAGACGAGGCGGTCGAAGGGTTCGTTGCCGTCATAGGAAAGGTTGGAAATGACGCCAGGCTTGCCGGAATCAAGCGCATTCTTGACGATGTCGTTGCCTTCGCCGTCATAGGCTTTGAGCAGCAGTTCCGGGATCGGCGCGACGAGCCACTTGCCGCTCTGCGACAGCAGGTAGACGCGGCCGGTTTCGAACGGCTTCAACTTCGCCAGACCCTCGGCCAGCGAGGCGAGTGAAATGTCGACGCCGGAGACGCCGATCAGCTTGCCGCCTGACATAACGGGATAGGCGATCGAGCTCATCGCGGTCGGAATGTCGGTACCCTCGGCAGTATAGGGCTGGGTGATCGCGCCCTTGCCGCTCTTTGCCGCGAGCGCATACCACTCCGCCGGATAATCGGCCTTGAAGGTGGAGTACTGGATTTCGTTGTTCCGGGTCTTCGACCAGTAGGGCGTGAAGATGCCGAGCTCGTTGCCGCCCAGTTCCTTATTGTTGACAACATCTTCCTGGCGGCCGTCGAAGGCCTTGGGCTCTTCCGCGAACCAGCTGCCGAAGGCGAAGGGGTTCTGCTCGAGGTTCGCCCTCAGGATATTGATCACCCCGGTGCGCTCCATCGACTTTTCCGCATGTGCCCGGCCGAGAACGCCGGCCATCGAGCGGGCAGCGCTCGCAAGCTCACCGACGTCGCCGGCGATGTCGGAGGCGATCGCGCGGGCTTCGCCGCTTGCCTGTTCAAGGACCAGCTTTTCGACGCGATCCTGGGTCTGGGAGATGAGAACGAAATTCGAGGCGAGCAGGACAAGTGCAATCGTGCCGCCTGTCACCGCGATCAGTTTGGTCGCCAGCGATTTGGCTTGGAACTTGAACATGAAATCCTCACGTGCTGGGAGGTCCGCCGGCTCTCGCCTGCGGTGGACGCATTTCGCAATGGGGGTGAACTCCATCATGGAGCGTCAGATGCCGACCGGCATGTTGGAGGCAACCAGATCGCTTCGACCGGCCTTCTCAGGCTCCTGAATAGACTGGAGATTCTTAAAATAGGCCCAACGCGGACGCTGTTTTACCTGTTGCTTTGATAAAATTGCGCGCGAAGTTTTATCTCCGCGACATCGGCTGTCCGGATTGCGCAAGCGGAGATTTTGAGACGGTTGGAAACGCGCGGCGGCAGAGAGCCGGCAAGAAAAATGCGGGCGATCTCCGCCCGCACCAGATGCCCTTTGGCCTATCACGGGTCGGTCCGACCCAAGGTTGTCGCGATCTAGATACGCGACGCCACTTCCGAGGAAAGCGGGATCGAGGGCTGGGCGCCGCTCTTCAGGCAGGCGAGCGAGCCGGCGACGGCTGCACGGCGCAGCGCATCGGGAAAGGCAATGCCGGCGTCGAGGCTGGCGGCAAGATAGCCGCAGAAGGTGTCGCCGGCGCCGACGGTATCGACCGGTTCGATCTTCAGGCCCTTGGCACGCTGGATCTCGCCTTCGTGCACGGCGACGACGCCTTCGGCGCCGAGCGTGACGATGACCGTCTGGCCGGTCTCGGCGTGAAGCGCCTTCATCGCGTCTTCGCGTTCCGCGCTGCTGATGCCGCTCCTGCCGGCAAGCAGCTCGAATTCGGTCTCATTGGCAATGACGATATCGGCCATGCGCCCGAGGCGAGCCGCATCCGCGGTCAACGGCGCGATGTTGATGACAGACCGGACGCCCTTCTGCTTGGCTACATTGAGCGCCTTCTCGACGGAGGCTGCCGGAATTTCGAGCTGCAGCATCAGCGTGTCGCCGGGCTTCATGCCGTCGACGGCTTTCACCGCATCGGCCTCATTGACAGTCGCATTGGCACTGGCGACGACGACGATGACGTTTTCGCCGTCACCGCCGACCAAGATATGCGCGGTGCCGGTTGGCTCTTCCACCGTCTTGGTCAGGGAGAGGTCGGTGCCAGCACCCTTCAGCAGTTCCAGCGCGCCATCGGCAAAACTGTCCTTGCCCACAGCACCAGCCATCTTAACTGTCGCTCCGGCACGTCGCGCGGCAAGCGCCTGGTTTGCGCCCTTGCCGCCGGCGGCGGTCGAAAAACCAGTTCCGGCAACGGTCTCGCCCGGCCTCGGAAGGCGTGCGGTCGTGGCGATCAGGTCCATGTTGATGGACCCAAAAACAGTGATCATGTGAAAATTTCCCGTCGGATTGCAAAGTGGGCCGGAGAGTGCCCGACAGCCTCAGTCCTCGTCAACCACCCGCAGGCGCAATTGCCCGACGCGGTTGTCGACGGCGGCACGCGGATCGCTTGCTTCTTGCGTCCCGCCTTCGGCTTGAAGTTCGAGCGCCTCGATCTTGGCGCCGCGCCGCGTGAGCTTGCTGGACGAAATCAGAATATCCTCGACGTCCTTCTGGCTCATGGCGAAATGGCCCTGAAGCTTGCGCACGCGCTCGTCGAGACGGCTGAGGTCCTCCATCAGCCTGGCTACTTCACCCTGGATCAGATGCGCCTGCTCGCGCATGCGCGCATCCTTGAGGATCGCCTGGATCACCTGGATCGACAAGAGCAGCAGCGACGGCGAGACGATGACGATCCGCTGGCGATGCGCCTTCTGCACGATCGCTTCGAAATGCTCGTGGATTTCGGCGAAGATCGATTCCGATGGCACGAAGAGGAAGGCGGTGTCCTGTGTCTCTCCGGGGATCAGGTATTTGCTGGCGATATCGCGCACATGGGTTTCCATGTCGCGGCGGAAGAGTTGCGCGATCTGTTGGCGGCGTTCCGCATTCGGGGCATCCCGCATCGCGTTCCAGGCTTCCAGCGGAAATTTCGCGTCGATGACGAGCGCCGGCTGGCCGTTCGGCATGCGGATGGTGCAGTCGGGTCGTGCGCCGTTCGACAGCGTCGTCTGAAATTCAAAGGCGCCCATCGGCAGCCCATCGGCGATGATCGCCTCCATGCGTGACTGGCCGAAGGCGCCGCGCGTCTGCTTGTTTGAAAGGATCGCCTGCAACCCGGCCATGTCCTTGGCCAGCGACTGGATGTTGTTCTGGGCATTGTCGATGACCGCCAGGCGCTCCTGCAGCCGCCTGAGGTTTTCGTGCGTCGCCTTGGTCTGTTCGGTGATCGAAGTGCCGATCCGATGGGTCATGCCGTCGATGCGCTGGCTGAGGGACTGGTTGAGTTCGGCCTGCCGGGCGCCGAACACCTCGGCCATGGCGGCAACCCGCCCCTGCATCTCCGTCTGGGCGGCAAGCAGCATCGCCATCTGTTCCTGCCGCTCCTCGTCGCGGGTATCCCGCCGCCGCGAGAGCGCCATCAGCAGCGCGACTGCCACTATCAGGCCGCCGGCGATGGCGAGATGGCCCAGCGTGACCGGCAGAGTGCCGATGAAAAACAATGGCTGGGAAAGGTCGATGGGCGCTGGTTCCATGGTGTAAGCCTAACAGATTCGCGGATGTTTTATAGATCAAAACATGAACATCTGTACCGTGCGGTTAACGCGAGGCCATGGGAAACGGCCGCTGAGGGTGGCAAGGCAATTTTCTTGCACGCCGGTGGAAAGATCGGCTATGGGAGCAGCATGACGATCAAGCCGCTTATCATCCTTCCCGATCCTGTGCTTCGCCAGGTTTCCACGCCGATCGAAACCATCGACGCGGACATCCGCCGTCTGGCCGACGATATGCTCGAAACCATGTATGACGCGCCCGGCATCGGCCTTGCCGCGATCCAGATCGGCGTTGCCAAACGCATGCTGGTGCTCGACGTTTCGAAAGAAGGCGACGACAAGACCCCGCTCGTCTTCATCAATCCCGAGATCGTTGCTTCGTCCGATGAGCGTTCGATCTACGAGGAAGGCTGCCTGTCGATCCCGGACTATTACGCCGAGGTCGAGCGCCCCGCGGCGATCACCGTCAAGCATCTCGACCGTGACGGCAAGGAACAGATGATCGAGGCCGATGGCCTGCTCGCCACCTGCCTGCAGCATGAGATCGATCACCTGAATGGCGTGCTGTTCATCGATCATATCTCCAAGCTCAAGCGCGACATGGTGATCCGCAAGTTCACCAAGGCCGCCAAGACGCGCGGTGCGAAGGCGATCTGACGCCGGCCATGCAAGCGGTCGCGAACAGATCGCGCAAAGGGCACGATTTGAGGGCGGGAACCCATTGAACAATTCCAGGAAAAGCGTGAAACGGTTTTCCGCTTGGAATTGTCCTGTTTCAGAGAATGAGATCATTTCGCCGTTTCCCGTTTGAAGTGATCTGAAAGGACGGAGTTACCGCCTTGTCACTTCGCATCATCTTCATGGGTACGCCGGAATTTTCGGTGCCGACGCTGGCGGCCCTCGCCGAGGCTGGCCACCAGATCGTCGCCGCCTATACTCAGCCTCCGCGACCGGGCGGCCGACGCGGGCTCGATCTGCAGAAGTCGCCGGTGCATCAGGCGGCCGAGCTGCTCGGCATTCCCGTGCTGACGCCGGTCAACTTCAAGGACGAGGCGGATCGCCAGACCTTCCGCGACTTCGACGCCGATGTCGCCGTCGTCGTCGCCTATGGCCTGCTTCTGCCCGAGGCGATCCTCACCGGCACCAAATACGGCTGCTACAACGGCCATGCTTCGCTGCTGCCGCGCTGGCGTGGTGCTGCCCCCATCCAGCGCGCCATCATGGCCGGCGATCATGAGACCGGCATGATGGTGATGAAGATGGACAAGGGGCTCGATACCGGCCCCGTCGCCCTCACCAAGGCCGTCCAGATCGGCGAGACGATGACGGCGGGCGAATTGCACGACCGGCTGATGCAGGTCGGCGCCGGCCTGATGCGGGAAGCGATGGCGAAGCTCGCGGCCGGCGATCTGCCGCTGACCGCGCAGCCCGACGAGGGTGTCGTCTATGCGGCGAAGATCAGCAAGGCGGAAACCCGCATCGACTTTGCCCGCAGCGCTCGCGAGGTGCATGACCATATTCGCGGCCTGTCGCCATTCCCGGGCGCATGGTTCGAACTCGAAATCGCTGGCAAGCCGGAACGTATCAAGGTTCTGAATTCCGAGCCGGCATCGGGCGCCGGCGAGCCCGGCACGGTGCTTGACGACAATCTCACGATTGCCTGCGCCGAGGGTGCGGTCCGGCTCACGCGCCTGCAGCGCGCCGGCGGCAAGGCGCTCGGCGCCGCCGACTTCCTGCGCGGAACGCCGGTCGCGTCCGGCACGAGGGTCGGCTGATGCCGCGGTTCAAGCTGACCGTCGAATATGACGGCTCCGACTATGTCGGCTGGCAGCGGCAGGACAATGGCGAGTCCGTGCAGGGTGCGATCGAAAAGGCCGTCCTGTCCTTGACCGGCGAGACCGTTTCGATCCGCGGCGCCGGTCGCACCGACTCCGGCGTGCACGCCAGTGGCCAGGTCATGCATGTCGATCTGACCCGCCCGTGGAAGCCCTATACGCTGCGCAACGCGCTGAACGCGCATCTGGGGCTTGCGGGTGAGCGTGTGGCGATCCTCGAAGCCGAGGAAACGTCGCCGGAGTTCGACGCGCGTTTCTCGGCGCTGCGCCGGCACTATCTCTACCGCATCATCTCCCGGCCGGCGCCGCTGGCGCTGGAAGCCAGGCGCGCCTGGTGGGTGCCGAAGCCGCTCGACCACGCGGCGATGCACGAAGGCGCGCAACGTCTCGTCGGCCATCACGATTTTACGACCTTCCGCTCGGCCCATTGCCAGGCAACGAGCCCGGTGCGCACCCTCGATCGGCTGGATGTCGCGCTCGTCGCCGGTGTCATCGAAATCCGCGCCACGGCCCAGAGTTTCCTGCACAATCAGATCCGGTCTTTTGCCGGTTCGTTGAAGCTGGTGGGCGAGGGGAAGTGGACGCCGGACGACCTGCAGGCCGCACTCGAAGCGCGTGACCGCAAGGCTTGCGGCCCCGTGGCTCCGCCCGATGGGCTTTATTTCCTGCAAGTGGATTATTGACGGTCGGTCGATCCCGGGCTCCAAAGCGTGTCTCGATCTTTCAGATTCGCTCGCGCTATGAGTCCTTCAAATTCCGCATGTCGTTATCGCAAAACCGCTGCGCACTTTTGCGCGACATGCGCTAGCCCGGGATCAGGCCGAAGAAGCGCTGCAGGAGATCGCCGATCATCATCGACGGCAGCAGGAAGAGCGCCGTCAGCGCCGAGGCAAGCAGGGTCTGGTTGCCGGTAATCATGCGCAGGAGCCGGAAAAGCACCGCGACGCTGACGACGAGCAGCGCCAGCCAGATCAGGCTCGTCAGGCCCTGGCTTCCCGGAATGATCAGGCGGATGGCGGCGGGAATGGCCATCGCATAGGAGAGCGGGACGGAGAGCCAGTTGGTGGTGACGACGATCGGCACGACGGCCCCGGCAAAACCGAGCGGGCGCGACAGAGTGGCGATCAGCACCAGCGGCAGCAGCCAGCTGACGAGATCGACGACCAAGAGCTTGAAGATGAAGCCGATGCCGATCACCGTGCCTTCAGGCATGGCCGACAGGTAGTAGAACCGCCAGGATGCCCAGGTGACGGCGATCGCCGGCAGGCACCAGAGCATAGAGGTGAAGGAGCGCCAGAGGCCGCTCTCACTGAAATCGAGCCAGCGGAATCCCTCCTCTTTGCCCTGCGCCAAGAGCCAGAGGCCCTTGATATAGGCAAGCACCTCATCAAGCAGCGGCATGGCCGAACCAGCTGAAGATGAAGGTTTCGTAGATGTTCGTCAGCGTCTCGAGGTCGGCGACGGCAACGCGCTCGTCGACCATGTGCATGGTCTGGCCGACCAGGCCGAACTCGACCACAGGGCAGTAGTCCTTGATGAAGCGCGCATCCGAAGTGCCGCCCGTGGTCGACAGCTTCGGCTGCCGGCCGGTGACAGCCTCGACGGCGCCGGAAAGCGAATCGATCAATGCGTTGTTGCGTGTCAGGAACACGTGGCTCGGGCGCTCGGCCCAGGTGATCTCGTAGCGGACGGGCGCGCGGTCCGGGCGCAGGCTGCCGGCGGCTGCGGCGCGGTCGAGCCGCACGATGATTTCAGCCATCAGGCTTTCCGCCGTCCAGGTGTCGTTGAAGCGGATGTTGAAGGCGGCACTCGCCTTGGCCGGAATGACGTTGACGGCGCCATTGCCGACATCGATCGTCGTCACCTCAAGGTTCGATGCCTGGAAACTCTCGGTGCCGTTGTCGAAGGGCGGATCCATCAGCGCCTGGGTCAGCTGCAGGATGCCGCGCACGGGATTGTCGGCAAGGTGCGGATAGGCGGCATGGCCCTGCACGCCGTTGACGTTGATGCGGCCGGAGAGCGAGCCGCGCCGGCCGATCTTGATCATGTCGCCGAGATGGTCCGGATTGGTCGGTTCGCCGACGAGGCAGGCGTCCCAGCGCTCGCCCTTGTCGGCCGCCCATTGCAAGAGCTTGGTGGTGCCATTGATTGCCGGCCCCTCTTCGTCACCGGTGATGAGGAAGGAAACCGAGCCCTTCGGGAGCCCATGTTTTTCGATGTGGCGGGCGACTGCGGCGACGAAACAGGCGATGCCGCCCTTCATGTCGACGGCGCCGCGGCCGTACATTTCTCCGCCGGCGATGTCGGCCGAGAACGGGCCGTGGCTCCAGGCGGCTTCGTCGCCGACGGGAACGACATCGGTATGGCCGGCGAACATCAGATGCGGGCCTTCCGTGCCGAGCCGGGCATAGAGGTTCTCGATATCGGGCGTGCCGACGTCCTTCGCCACCACGCGATCGACCGCAAAGCCGAGCGGCTTCAGCATCGCCTCCAGGGCGGAAAGCGCTCCGCCTTCGGCCGGGGTGACCGAGGGGCAGCGAATGAGGGTGGCGAGATTGGCGATCGGATCGGTGGGGGTCATCTAACGCTATGCCGTCTGCTTGGCCGCTGAGGCCAATGGAATGGAGGCTGCTGGTTTATCCGATCGCCAGCGAACTGTCACGCGGGATGGGGAACTGTCACGCGGGGATGCAATGCGGCGCCGCGCCTGGGCGGAGGCGCGACGCCGCAGCGTCAGCGGGCCGGGATGGATCCGGCCCGCGTGAAGAGCGTAACGGGTAAAAAGGCCCTATTCTCCGGGTGCGAGATGCGGCGCTTCGATATGGGCTCCGGCGTGCTTCAGAGGCCGCTCGCCGGTAAGCTTGCGGATCAGCACGTAGAAGACCGGCGTCATGAAGATGCCGAAGGCGGTGACGCCGATCATGCCGGCAAAGACCGCGACACCCATGGCCGAGCGCATTTCCGCACCGGCCCCCGTGGACGTGACCAGCGGCACCACGCCCATGATGAAGGCCATCGAGGTCATCAGGATCGGACGAAGACGCAGCCGGCTCGCCTCGATCGCGGCCTTGACCGGGGTGCTGCCCGACAGTTCGAGTTCGCGGGCGAACTCGACGATCAGGATGGCATTCTTCGCCGACAGGCCGACCAGCACGATCAGGCCGATCTGGGTGAAGACGTTGTTGTCGCCTCCCGTCAGCCAGACGCCCACCAGTGCCGCCATGATGCCCATCGGCACGATCAGGATGATCGAGATCGGCAGAGTCAGGCTTTCATACTGGGCGGCGAGCACCAGATAGACGAGCAGCAGCGCCAGCGGGAAGACCAGGATGCCCGAATTACCGGCCAGGATCTGCTGATAGGTGAGATCCGTCCATTCGAAGGCGATGCCCGGCGGCAGGGTTCCGGCGGCGATCTTCTCGATAGCCGCCTGTGCCTGGCCGGACGAGAAGCCCGGAGCCGGGCCGCCGTTGATGTCGGCGGACAGGAAGCCGTTATAGCGGATCGCCCGTTCGGCGCCGACGGTCTGCTCGACCTTCAACAGCGCCGACAGCGGGATCATCTCGCCGGTCTGCGAACGCACCTTCAGCTTGCCGATGTCGTCGGCATGGCTGCGGTAGTTGGCATCCGCCTGGATGCGCACGCTGTAGGTGCGGCCGAAGGCGTTGAAGTCGTTGACGTAGAGCGAGCCCAGGTAGATCTGCAGGGTCTCGAACACGTCGGTGACCGCCACGCCGAGCTGGCGTGCCTTCACCCGATCGAGGTCGGCATAAAGCTGCGGCACGTTGATCTGGAAGCTGGAATAGAGCCCGGCCAGCTCAGGCGTCTGGTAGGCCTTGGCAAGGAACGCCTTGGTCGCCTCGTCGAGCGCCTGGTAACCGAGGCCGTTCTTGTCCTCGAGCTGCAGCTTGAAGCCGCCGGTCGTGCCGAGACCCTGGACGGGCGGCGGCGGGAACATGGCGATGAAGGCATCCTGGATCGCGCCGAATTCCTGGTTGAGCTGCATGGCGATCGCGCCGCCGGACAGTTCGGGCGTCGTGCGCTCCTCGAAGGGTTTCAGGGCAACGAAGACGATGCCGGAGTTCGACGAGTTGGTGAAGCCGTTGATCGACAGGCCCGGGAAGGCGATGGCGTTCTTGACGCCCGGATGCTTGAGCGCAATTTCGCTCATGCGCTTGATCACGTCTTCCGAGCGGTCGAGCGTTGCTCCATCAGGAAGCTGGGCGAAGCCGATCAGGTACTGCTTGTCCTGGGCCGGCACGAAGCCGCCGGGGATGGCGCGGAACAGCGTGAAGGTGACGCCGAGCAGCAGGACATAGACGACCATGATCAGCGACTTGCGCGTCAGGATGCGGCCGACGCCGCGGCCATAGGCCTCCGAGCTTGCCCCGAAGAAGCGGTTGAAGCCGCGGAAGAACCAGCCGAAGGCCTTGTCCATCGCCCGCGTCAGCCAATCCTTCGGCGCGTGATGGTCCTTCAGGAGAAGGGCGGCCAGCGCCGGAGACAGCGTCAGCGAGTTGAGGGCCGAGATGACAGTCGAGATCGCGATCGTCAGCGCGAACTGGCGATAGAACTGACCGGTGAGGCCGGTGATGAAGGCGAGCGGCACGAAGACGGCGACGAGCACCAGCGCAATCGCGATGATCGGGCCGGAGACTTCCTGCATGGCGCGATAGGTCGCCTGAACCGGCGACAGGCCCTGCTCGATGTTGCGTTCGACGTTTTCCACCACCACGATCGCATCGTCGACGACGATGCCGATCGCAAGCACCAGGCCGAAGAGGCTGAGCGCGTTGATCGAGAAGCCGAAGACATACATCACCGCGAAGGTGCCGACGATCGAGACCGGCACGGCGACGAGCGGGATGATCGAGGCGCGCCAGGTCTGCAGGAAGATGATGACGACAAGCACGACAAGCGCGATCGCTTCGAGCAGGGTATGGATGACCGACTCGATCGAGGCGCGGACGAATTGCGTCGTGTCGTAGACGATCTCGTAGTCGACGCCCTCAGGCATGGTGAGCTTCAGCTCAGCCATGGCCTTGTGCACGTTTTCGGAGATCTGGATCGCGTTCGAGCCCGGCGCCTGGAAAATGCCCATGCCGACCGCCGGCTTGTTGTCGAGCAGCGAGCGCAGCGAGTAGTCGGCAGCGCCCATCTCGACGCGGGCGACGTCGCCAAGGCGGGTCACTTCGCCCTCGGCGCCGGATTTGACGACGATGTTGGCGAAATCCTCAGGTGTCTGCAGACGGCCTTGCGCGTTGACGGAAAGCTGCAGGTCGAGGCCGGGCACGGAGGGCGAGGCACCGATGACGCCGGCGGCCGCCTGGACGTTCTGACCGCGCACCGCATTGGCGATGTCGCTTGCGGCAAGACCGCGCTCGGCGGCCTTCTGCGGGTCGATCCAGACGCGCATCGAATAGTCGCCGCCGCCGAAGATCTGCACCTGGCCGACGCCGTCGATGCGGGCCAGCCGATCCTTGACGTTCAGCACACCGTAGTTGCGCAGATAGTTGATGTCATATTGCCCGTTCGGCGAGATCAGGTGCACGACCAGCGTCAGGTCTGGCGAGCTCTTGACGGTGGTGACGCCGAGGCGGCGCACTTCCTCGGGCAACCGCGGCTCGGCCTGCGAGACGCGGTTCTGCACGAGCTGCTGGGCCTGATCGGGATCGGTGCCCAGTTCGAAGGTGACCGTCAGCGTCATCAGGCCGTCGGCGGTCGCCTGGCTCTGCATGTAGAGCATGCCTTCGACGCCATTGATCTGTTCTTCGAGCGGTGTCGCCACCGTCTCGGCGATAACGGCCGGGTTGGCGCCCGGATACTGCGCGCGCACGACGATCTGCGGCGGCACGACTTCGGGATATTCGGAGATCGGCAGACCGGTCATGCCGATCAGGCCGGCCACGAAGATCAGGACCGAAAGAACGCCCGCGAAGACCGGGCGGTCGACGAAGAAGCGTGAGAAATTCATGGTATCCCCCTTGGGACGAGTTCGGGCAGACGGCGGGTGTCCCGCGGCGAAAGGTGTCGCCGCGCGGCGCTGTCTGCTGAGTGATGCCTAGGCCGGCCGCCTCTTCACACCAGGCGAAGAGGCACCTGATTACTTGGCGATCGAGGCAGTCGTTTCCTCGACCTGCTGCGGCGCCACGACGACGCCAGGGCGAACCCGCTGCAGGCCGTTGACGACAATGTTCTCGCCGGACTTCAGGCCGCTTTCGACGATCCGCAGACCATCGGAATTCGGCCCGAGTTTCACCTGGCGATACTCGACCTTGTTGTCGGTACCGACGACGAAGACGAACTTCTTGTCCTGGTCGGAGCCGATGGCGCGGTCGCTGATCACGAGCTTTTCCTCGGGGTCCGGTTCGCCGATGCGGATGCGGACGAACTGGCCAGAGATCAGCCTGCCGTCGGCGTTTTCGAGCGCTGCACGCACCCGGATCGTGCCGGTTGCCGCATCCACCTCGTTGTTGATGAGCTGGATATGGCCCGTGATCGGCGTGCCCTCGTCGGCGGCGGTGCCGACCTGGACCGGAAGGCGCTCGATCGCGTCGCCGCCGGCCGAGGCGGCAAGCTTGGCGAGTGCCGTCGTGACCACCTCTTCGCTGGCGTTGAAGCTCGCATAGATCGGATCGACCGAGACGAGTGTGGTCAGCACCGGCGAGGCGGAGCCTGCGGCGACCAGGTTGCCGGCGGTGACGTCGAGCCGGCCGACGCGGCCGGAAATCGGCGCCCGCACCTCCGTATATTGCAGGTCGAGTTCGGCGGTGCGCAACGCCGCCTTGGCCGAGCGCACTTCGGCTTGAGCTTCGTCATAGGCGCTGGAGCGCTGGTCGACGCTGCTCTGCGGCACGGCGCTGGTGGTCACCAGCTTGCGGCCGCGCTCGAGTTCGATCTTGGCAAGCGCGACGCGCGCTTCGGCTGCCTCGACCTGGGCCTTCGCCCGTTCGACGGCCGCGGCATAGGGCTCGGGATCGATCGTTACCAAGAGATCGCCCTGCTTGACGAGCGCGCCTTCGCGGAAATGCGCCTTGAGAATGGCGCCGCCGACGCGCGGGCGAACCTCGACCCGCTCGATCGCTTCGAGCCGGCCGGAGAATTCCTCCCAGGTGGTGATACGCTTGGACTGCGCCCGCGACACCGAGACCGGCACGGCCGGAGGTGGCGCCGCGGCGGTCTCGGTTGCGGCGTCGGCCTCGAAATGCTGCGGCAGGCCGAGCATGACGGCACCACCGCCGGCGACAGACAAAAGGATACTCAGGCCGGCGCCCCAGAGGGCCCGACGGGTCACTATCGATGTCATCTTTTCTCTCCTTGCCGGTTGGGAGCCGGCGCGTTGCTTTCGATGTCAGACAAGGTGAAGGGGCTGGGTGACCGCCGCTCTCGTCTAACGCACCGTCATTTCCGCCGGCTTCGCCCCCGTCTTCTGGAAGAAGCGGGAGAAGATGCCGGTAATCTCTTCCTGCTGTGCCGCCCAGTTTTCCTTGGCGACCGTATTCTGCGGCAGCCATCCGGCTCGTCCCGGCAGGACGTGAGATTCAACTGATACGCCCGCCTGACGCAGGCGTTTGGCATAGGCTTCGGTTTCGTCGCGCATCGGACACTCCTCGCTGGTGAGGATCAGCGAAGGCACGAGGCCGGCGAGCCGCGTGCAGTGGGCCGGCGCGGCGTAAGGATGCGTGAAGCCGCCGCTTTGCCCGAGGTAGCGCTGCCAGCCGTCGGCGATCGATTGCGCCGAGGACTGCGGACAGTATTGCCGGAACGATTCCGTCGCGAGACACGGGTCGAGCATCGGCGACAAAAGAATCTGGCCCTTGAGGTCGGTCAGATACTGGTCACGCGCCATCAGCGCGGCGCCGGCGGCAACATTGCCGCCCGCCTCTTCGCCGGCCACGAACAGCGACGATTTCTTGTGCGCGAACTGCGGGCAGCGCGAGCGCATCGACGACAGCATGGCGTAGGCGACATCAAGCGCCGCGGGAAACGGATTGAGGCAAGCTGTGGAATATTCCGGCGAGATCACCACGGCGCCAGCCGCCGCAAGCGCCTCGGCGACGCGCTCACCGGTGGCGATCGTTCCGCCCATGAAGGAGCCGCCATGCAGGTGCAGCACGACCGGCGGCGGATTGAGCAAAGCTTCGCCGCGGTAGACGCGTGCCGTGCAGCAGCCTTGGCCGGTCTGCATCGTCTCCACTTTGAACAGTTCGCCCATCTCTCTTGCCTTCGGCCCGAGCTCAACCCACATGTGGCGACAACACGCCACGGTAGGAGAATAACATTGTCTTCTGTCTGGAATAGTCTTTTCAAACTGACTACACTATTCGTATTCTCGAACAATTATGGCTCTTGAAAATGGACCAGCTCACGGCCATGCGTGCGTTCCTCCGGGTCGTCGAAACCGGGAACTTCACGCGCGCCTCCGCGTCGCTCAGCATGCCCAAGGCAACGTTGACCAATCTCATCCAGGGGCTGGAGGCGCATCTGCGCACGAAGCTCCTGAACCGCACCACGCGCCGCGTGCTGGTGACGCCTGATGGTGCGCTTTATTACGAGCGGGCCGCGCGCCTCTTGACCGACCTCGACGAACTGGACGGCAGCCTGTCGAGCGCCCAGAGTTTGCCGAAGGGGCGATTGCGTGTCGAGACGGCGGGCGCCTTTGCCAATCTGATCATCGTTCCAGCGCTTCCTGAGTTCAATCGGAAGTATCCGGACATCCAGATCGACCTCGGCGTTTCCGATCGCACCGTCGACTATCTCGCGGAGAACGTCGATTGCGCCATCCGTGGCGGCGCACTGACGGATCAGTCGCTGATCGCCCGACGCATTACAGAGATGAAATTCGTCACCTGCGCCTCGCCGGAATATCTCAAGCGGCACGCAATGCCGCAGCATCCTTCCGATCTCGCGAAGAATTGCTCCGTTGTCGGCTATTTCATGCCGAAGACCGGCCAGCCGATGCCCTACCAGTTCCGCCGCGGCAACGAAGAGATGGAGGTCCAGGGTCGTTACAGCGTCGCGGCAAACGAGGCGACGACCTATCTTGCTGCCGCGCGCGCCGGATTGGGTGTCATCCAGGTGCCGCTCTTCATGGTCCGCGACGATCTGCGGGCCGGCACCATGGTTCCGGTGCTCAGCGACTGGCAGATCGATCCGGAGCCGGTCTATCTTGTCTATCCGCCGAACCGCCACTTGAGCAGTCGCCTGCGCGTCTTTGCCGACTGGGTGGTGAAGGTGGTCGCCCAGTCGCAACTCGACGCGGAGTGAGCCTCACTTGTCTCGTTCGGCGTCGTAGCGCTCGCGGGCCACATCCAGCGCGCCGAAATGCGTCTCGGCCCAACGATCGAGCACCAGCAAGGTTTCGCTGAGTGAGCGGCCGATCGGGCTCAAGCTGTATTCCACATGCGGCGGCACGGTCTTCTTGTCCTCGCGGATAACGAGGCCGTTGCGCTCCAGCTCCTTCAGCGTCTGCGTCAGCATCTTCTGCGAGATGTCGCCGAGCCGGCGCATCAGCGCGGCATTGCGCATCGGCCCACCTTCGAGCGCCGAGATAATGAGCATCGGCCATTTGCCGGCGATCAGCTCCAGCGCGTGGCGTGACGAGCAGGTTGGATCGAACACGTCAGGGATCGAGGCTGCGGGCGCTTTCGCCGGGCTTTCCGGATTTTCCATAGTTACCAAAAGGTGCGTAATTGTTATTTGGTGCCTACCCTACCAGATTGTGAACCATGTGAGAATTCCAATGGAGACGAACATGGCATGGATCATTCTGATAGCGGCGAGCCTCGTCGAGATCGTCATGGGGCTGGCGCTGAAATACGCCGAGGGCTGGACGAAACTGATGCCGAGCGCGATCGGCATCGCGGCAGCTCTCGGCAGCGTCTATCTCCTGACGATCGCGATGCGAGACCTGCCGGCAGGCACAGCCTACGCCGCCTGGACCGGCATCGGCTCGGTCGGCATCACTGTGCTCGGCATCGTGCTCTTCGGCGACCCGATCTCCTGGATGCGCATCACCTGCATCGCGATGATCATCGTCGCCGTCGCCGGCCTTCGCTTCCTGGAAGCCTGAGACCACATCGTTCGCAACCCTGCTCACGAAAAAAGCGCCGCGATCCGATCGCGGCGCTTTTTAATTGACTGAGAACTCTGCCGGTGTCGGCTTAGCCCTGGCGGTTCTTGGCGTTGCCCTTGGGCTTGGTTTTGGGCTTGAAGCCGCCGTCCTTGCTGGCGTCCGGCTTGCCCTTCTTCTTGTTGTTCCAGGGCTTGTCGGCACCCTTGGCCGGCGGCCGGTCCTCGGTATGGGTCGGTCCATCGGAATAGGCGGCCTTCTTTTCGAACTTCCGCTTCGGCTTGAAGTCGCCGCGATCATCGCTCCGCACAGCATCGTCGGAATAGGGGCGCTTCTTGGCAAAGCCCGGCTTGTCCTTGGAGAAGTTTGGTTTGTCCTTGGAGTAGCTCGGCTTTTCCTGACGCTGCTGCGAAAGGTCAGGCGCGCCAGCGAGCGGCTTCACCCGAATGCCTTTCTCCAGCATCTTGTCCTTGCCGATGGCCGACAGGAACCGTTCGGCACCCTCGGAGGTCATCTCGACGAAGGTTTCCTCCTGCTGCATGCGGATCGCGCCGATGTCGCGCTTCGTCAGCTTGCCGTGGCGGCAGAGCATCGGGATCAGCCAGCGCGGCTCAGCGCTCTGCTTGCGGCCGACCGATAGCGAGAACCAGCTGCCGTCGCTGAAATCCGCGCGATCGGCGCCGAAATCCTCGCGGGGTCCGGCGCGCTCGTCCCGGCGCGGTTTTGCACGATTGTCCCCGACGGCAACCTCGATCAGGTCTTCCGGAGCGGAGCGTCCCGAGCGGAACTGGCGCACAAAGGCAGCGGCCATCTGTTCAGCGCCGTGGCGTTCGATGAGCGCCGCGACGATCGCCTGTTCGTCCTCGCGGATCGGCTCGGCAAAGCTGGTGTCGGCAAGCAGGCGCTCGTCGTCACGCTGGCTGACCTCGTCGGCCGACGGTGGCCGGGCCCATGTCGCGGTGATCCGGCCGCCGTCGAGCAGGCGCTCGGCCTTGCGGCGCTGGTTGACCGGCACGATCAGCGCGCTCACACCCTTCTGGCCGGCGCGGCCGGTACGGCCGCTGCGGTGCAGCAGCGTTTCCGAGTTGGTCGGCAGGTCGGCGTGGATGACCAGTTCGAGGCCCGGCAGGTCAATGCCGCGCGCGGCGACGTCGGTGGCGATGCAGACGCGGGCGCGGCCGTCGCGCATGGCCTGCAGCGCGTGCGTGCGCTCGTTCTGGCTGAGCTCGCCCGAGAGCGCCACCACCGAGAAGCCGCGGTTGTTGAAACGGGCGGTCAGGTGGTTGACCGCGGCGCGGGTCGAACAGAAGACGATCGCGTTTCTGGCCTCGTAGTAGCGCAGCACGTTGATGATCGCGTTCTCGCGATCGTTCGGCGCCACCGTCAGGGCGCGATATTCGATGTCGACATGCTGCTTCTGTTCGGAAGCGGTGCTGATGCGCACGGCGTCGCGCTGGTAGTTCTTGGCGAGCGTGGCGATCGATTTCGGCACGGTTGCCGAGAACATCAGCGTGCGGCGGTCATCGGGGGATTCCTCGAGAATGAATTCGAGGTCCTCGCGGAAGCCGAGGTCGAGCATCTCGTCGGCCTCGTCGAGCACGAGGGCGCGCAGCGAGGAAATGTCGAGCGAGTTGCGGCGGATATGGTCGCAAAGACGTCCGGGCGTGCCGACGACGATGTGAGCGCCGCGTTCCAGCGCCCGCTTCTCGGTACGCATGTCCATGCCGCCAACACAGGAAGCGATGGTCGCGCCGGTTTGTTCGTAGAGCCATTCGAGCTCGCGCTTCACCTGCAGCGCCAATTCGCGCGTCGGGGCGATCGCCAGCGCCAGCGGTGCGCCGGCCGGGCCGAAGCGGCGCTCGTCACCCAGCAGGGTCGGTGCGAGCGCAAGGCCGAAGGCGACCGTCTTGCCGGAACCGGTTTGCGCCGAGACCAGCGCGTCCCTGTCGGCGAGCTCCGGGTCGCGCATCGCCTTTTGAACCGGCGTCAATTCGTTGTAACCGCGTTTTGCCAACGCCTCGGCGATCGCAGGCGCGATCCCTTCGAATTCAGTCATATCGTGTCTTTCGGATTTCGGTCGTCATGCCCAGGACGAACGGATCGTCATTGGCGCGAATTGCCGTGGCCAGCACGTCGCGGGCCTGTCATGGCGCGCTACATACGCGCTCGCACGGTTCTTGTACAGGGGCGAAGGGTCCAGAGCGGGATGAGGAACGGTGTGCACGGTTTTCCGCCCGCATCCCGCTCCAACTTACAGGAAACGATCCTTTTGTGATTTTGGGTCGATCCGATCCAAAATCATCGTGTCTAGATTCCCGGTTGGTCGCTGCGCGCGCCGAATTCGTTGGGTCCCGGCTCACCCGGCCACAGGCAAAGCGCGATGAAGACCACCGGGCTGAGGACGGGAATGAACAGACAGAGCGAGAGCGGTCCGGGATAGCCGATATCGTGCAGGCGCTTGATCGCCAGCATGGCGATCGAGGGCAGGGAGACGATCGCCGAGATGGCGAACGCCAGCGTCCAGAGGGCCAGCGCCGTCTCGTGTTCTTCGTTGGCAACCATCCTGGCGACGATGAAGCCGCCGATGAGGAACCAGAACAGCCAGGACAGGAAGAAGGGCAGGCGGCCGATGCGACCGGAGGGGCTGAAGAACAGCCAGGTCATGCTCGGCTGCGGCCCCTCCGGTGTCATCGCATCAGTCCCGAAGCAGTTCGTTGATGCCGGTCTTCGAGCGGGTCTTCTCGTCGACGCGCTTGACGATGACGGCGCAATAGAGGTTCGGTGCCGGCTGGCCGTTGCCCATGGTCGAGCCGGAAGGCATCGAGCCTGCGACGACGACGGAATAGGGCGGCACTTCGCCATAGGTCACTTCGCCGGTGGCGCGGTCGACGATCTTGGTCGACTTGCCGATGAAGACGCCCATGCCGAGGACCGAGCCTTCGCGCACGATGCAGCCTTCGACGACTTCCGAGCGGGCGCCGATGAAGCAATTGTCCTCGATGATCGTCGGGCCGGCCTGCATCGGCTCCAGTACGCCGCCGATGCCGACACCGCCAGAGAGATGCACGTGCTTGCCGATCTGGGCGCAGGAGCCGACGGTAGCCCAGGTATCGACCATCGTGCCTTCACCGACATAGGCGCCGAGGTTGACGAAGGACGGCATCAGGATCGCGTTGGGGGCGATGTAGGCCGAGCGGCGCACGACACAGTTCGGCACGGCGCGGAAACCAGCTTTCTCGAATTCGTTGACGCTCCAGCCGTCGAACTTCGACGGTACCTTGTCCCACCAGACGGACTGGCCCGGTCCACCCTTGACGATTTCCATCGGGTTGAGGCGGAAGGACAGTAGCACCGCCTTCTTCAGCCATTGATTGACCGTCCACACGCCATCCTCGCCGCGCTGGGCAACGCGGACCTTGCCGCTGTCGAGCAGATTGAGCGCTGTCTCGACGGCATCGCGCACTGCGCCGCGCGTTCCGGTGTTGACGGAATCGCGGTCTTCAAAGGCGGTCTCGATCGTCTGCGACAGGGAGGTGAGGTCGTGGTTCGTCATCGGAATTCCTTAAAGTTCGGCGGTTATCCTGCGAAAGCTCTACTGCATAATTCCTCAAATCGGAATCGATTTAAGGACAAAAATACGCAGCAGATTTAGGTGCTGCAGCGATCTTGACACGTCTTGGCGGACGTGTGGCGCTGTAGAAGGCGGTCCTGAAAAGTTGAAGGGCTTTTCAGGCCGATGCGCTTGCCCGGGGTTGGCAAATCCGGGCGATTCCTGCACTACAGCGCCGCGCACCCGTTCGGGACGCGCAAGGGGCGCGCAGCGCATTGCTGCGCTTGCAACCTTCATGACCGGGGATTGAGGATAGGACGCGTCTGGCCGAGATGCCGATTGTCCGGAACGCGACGAGAAAGACGACACGATGGCACGCATGAAGAAGCGCGCACTGCGCCGCAAGGACGGGGTCTGGGATCCACTGGCCGACAGCTCGCAGAGCCGGCAGCGAGCGCAGACGGTCCCGATCACGCCGCAATCGGCATCGCCCTCCTATCGCCTCGCCTATATCGACGACGATTTCCTTTGCCGCGAGGAACTGCGCCCGGTCCGGCTGCAGCTCGAACTTATGAAGACCGAGATGATGCTGGAAGAACGCGGCATCAATTCCACCATAGTGATGTTCGGTGGTGCCCGCATTCCCGAGCCCGGCGGCGACGCCTGGGCGGCAAAGAACGAGACCCAGCGCAAGAACCTCGAAGCGGCCTCGGTCTATTACGAGGAAGCGCGCAAGTTCGCGCGGCTCTGCTCCGAGCATTCGGCCAAGCTGCACCACAAGGAATATGTCGTCGTCACCGGCGGCGGACCTGGCGTGATGGAGGCGGGCAACCGCGGCGCCCACGATGTCGGTGCACCGTCGATCGGCCTCAACATCGTGCTGCCGCATGAGCAGGCGCCGAACCGCTTCGTAACGCCGGAACTGTCGTTCAACTTCCACTACTTCGCCATCCGCAAGATGCACTTCCTCTTGCGTGCCAAGGCCGTCACCGTCTTCCCCGGTGGCTTCGGCACGCTCGACGAGCTCTTTGAAACGATGACGCTGATGCAGACCGGACGTCTGGCGCTGGTGCCGCTCATTCTCTTCGGCGAAAAGTTCTGGCGTTCGATCGTCAACTTCGAGGCGCTTGCCGAATTTGGCACGATCGCACCCAATGACATTGATCTGGTACACTTTGTCGAAACGGCGGACGAAGCCTGGGAGATCATTGCCCGCTTCTACGAAACCGTCGATCCGAAGTCGGTGCCGATGGCGAACGGGCGGCGCTAGGCGCGGCGTTCAATAATGCACATAGCCCCTTGCGCGGGTTGCAAGGGGCTATGGGCTACTGCATGTTTCCTTAAATCGTAGCCGATTTAAGGATAAAAACATGCAGCAATTCAAAGTGCTACAGCGACCTTTGCGCGTCTGACTAAGACGCGCGGCGCTGTAGGCAGGAGCCTCTCCACCGGGCGGTGGAAAGAGGGGATGCTCCCGTCAGATCTTCTTGGTGAAGTCGGCTGTGTCGATGACACCGTCACCGTTCTTGTCTCGCCGCTTGAACATGGTCTCGGCGGCGCTCGAAACTTCGCTCGCGCTGAGCGAGCCATTGCCATCGGTGTCGATGCGTTTGAAGGCCTTCGGCCTGAGACCCGGCAGCATCGTTGGGCGAACTTCCTTGACCTTGGCAAGGGCCGCTTCGCGCTCGGTGCCAGTCTTGTCCTTGGCCTCTTTCCAGGCCTTGCGTGCCTCGCGGAAGGCTTCGCGTTTGGCCTTCATCTCATCGGCGCTGATCTGGCCATCGCCATTGGTGTCGAAGGTTTTGAAGTTGTCGGAGATCCGCGCCTGGAACTCGGCGAGCGAAACCTTCTGGTCCTTGTCGGTGTCGAGCCGCTGGATCATGCGCTCGCCCCGTTGCTCGGGCGTCATCTTTTCGCGCGCGGCAAAAGAGGGGCCGGCCATGCCGGTGACGGCGACTGAGAGCGCGGTCACGGTAAGGATCAGGATCTTGTTCGGCATCATGCTTCCTTTCGATCGGGTTGTCCCTGATCGAAAGGATAGCCGGTGAAGCGCGCCGTTCCAGTTAAACTTTCGTAATTTAAGTCATTGGCCGGAAAGAGGTTTTTTGCCGGCCAAATTGTGTCGGTCAGAGATCGGAGAGGACGTGGCGCAGGAAGCCGGTGAGGTCCTCCGTCACGTAGTCGATCTGCTCGTCGGTATCGTTCGACTTCTCCCAGGATTCGGCGAACGTATATTCGAGGTTGTGCGGCACCAGCAGCACCGTCTTCATGCCGAGCGCCTTCGGCACCAGGAGGTTGCGCGGCAGGTCCTCGAACATCACGGCGTTCCGGGTGTCGACCCGGTGCAGGCTCATGAACTTGTCATAGGTCTCACCAGCCGGCTTCGGCACGAAATCGGCCGCGACGATGTCGAAGATGTCGTCGAAATGGTCGAGGATCCCGAGCGCGCGCGCCGTCATCTGCGCATGCGCGACACTGCCGTTGGTGAAGATGAACTTGCGGCCCGGTAGCGACTTGATGGCTTCGCCGAGTGCCGGATCCGGCGGTACGATCGAGTAGTCGATCGCGTGCGCCTGCTCGAGAAACTCGTTCGGGTCGATGCCGTGGTGGATCATCAGACCTTTGAGCGTCGTGCCGTGGTCGCGGTAGTAGTCTTTCTGCAGCTTCTTCGCATCGGCCGGGTCCAGCGACAAAAGCTTCGCCACATAGGCCGTCATGTTGCGGTCGATCTGCGCAAACAGGTTGACGTGGTGCGGATAGAGCGTGTTGTCGAGGTCGAAGACCCAGTCGGTGACATGGGCGAAGTCGGATTGGTTCGGCAGGCGGTTGAGCTTTTTCATGACCGCCTTATGACATGGGGAAAGGTGGCGGCAAATGAGAAAAATGCAAATCGCTGCTCGGGCCGCAATGCTGGCGCATAGAATTCCACTTTGAATTGTCAAACCGGCGTGGCATCTTCCGGCGCGCGGTTTTGGCTCGGGGGAATGTAGGTGCCAATGTCGGACGAACTGTTCTATCTGCTGTTTCTGTTCGGATTCTACTCGTTTACCGTCGTGACCTATTTCGCGCTCGGTTACGGCATCACCTGGCTCAACGAGCGCAATCCCGAGCGAAAGATCCAGAAGGGACGTGGCTCCGACAAGCGGCGCAAGGCCGAGATCCGCCAGAGCCTGGCATCGATGTTCAGCGCCTGCCTGCCGCTGACGATCGGCCTCTATGCGCAGCAGAAAGGCTGGGCGCCGGCACCCTGGGATTTCAGCTGGTGGTGGGCGGTGCCGCTCTTCGTGCTCAGCATGATCCTCTACGATGCCTGGTTCTATTTCATGCACCGGCTGCTGCACACCAAGTGGCTGTATCCGCTGCATGCCCTGCATCATAAAAGCGTCGCGCCGACGATCTGGAGTACCTATTCGGAAGATGTCTTCGACAACTTCCTGCTTCAGAGCTTTTCCGCCGTCGTCGTTTTCGTCGTGCCGTTTCCGCCAGTGATCCTCATCGGGCATAGGCTGTTCGAGCATTTCAATGGCATGATCGGGCATTGCGGCTTCGAGTATTTCGCCACGTCGACGGCCCGTTATCCGTCTCCCCTGTTGTGCACGACGTTCCATGACCAGCACCATTCAGGCTTCAAATACAACTACGCCAACTATTTCTCGTTCTGGGATCGTGTGCTCGGCACGCTCGCACCCAACTACGATCAGCGCGTGAAGACGTTTGAGCACGAGGCGCCGCGGATCGCGATCAGTCCGTCCGTTGTGCTCGCCGAGGCTCAGGAAAAGGCGGACTGAAACGCTGGAGTGCGCGGGGCCTTGGCAATGCCGGGAGCCGCGTGCTAGCTCGCAGCCATGGAAACCTGGGTCCTCATCACCGTCGCTGCGGCATTCCTTCAGAATGTCCGCTCGGCCATGCAGAAACACCTGAAAGGCGTCATGGGCACGACGGGCGCGACCTTCGTGCGCTTCGGCTTCGGCCTGCCTTTCGCCTTTCTCTATCTGTTTCTGCTCTGGCAGGTGGCCGGTCGTCCGCTTCCAGTGCCGAATGGCACCTTCTTCCTCTGGGCTGTCATCGGCGGGCTGGCGCAGATCGCTGCGACCTTCCTGCTCGTCCACCTCTTCTCGTTCCGCAACTTTGCTGTCGGCACTGCCTATTCCCGCACCGAGCCGGCGCAGGCGGCGGTGTTTGGCCTTATCTTCCTCGGCGAAAAGGCGAGCCAGGGAACCCTGGTGGCAATCGCCATCTCGGTCGTCGGCGTGATGCTGATCTCGGTGGCGCGCACGACACTCAGCCCACGCACGCTCGTGACCTCGGTGTTCAGTCGCACGGCCGGCATCGGTCTGCTGTCAGGTACGTTCTTCGGTCTTTCGGCCGTTTCCTATCGTTCGGCCTCGCTGGCGCTCGCGCCGAGCCTTCCGGCGCCCGACTACATCATGCAGGCGAGCTATACGCTCGGATTCGTCATCCTGCTGCAGACTGTGGTCATGCTGATCTGGATCGTGCTTCGCGAACGTGACGAGCTGCCACGCATCGCCGCCGCCTGGAAGCCCGCCTTCGTCGTCGGCTTCGTCGGCGCATCCGCCTCCTTCGGCTGGTTCATGGCGATGACGCTGCAGCAGGCCGCTGTGGTCAAGGTCGTGGCGCAGGTGGAAATGCTCTTCACCTTCGCCTCGTCCTTCTTCATCTTCCGCGAATGGATCAACCGGCTCGAACTTTTCGGCTGCCTGCTGATCGTGCTCGGCGTGGTGATGCTCGTACTGATCTGAAAACGCGTGCTGATCTGAAAAAATAGGCGCCCGAAAACCGGCGCCTTTGCGCATGCGGGCGTGGTAGAACGCCTGTATGTTGTTCGATCTTCCCTCCGATGAAACGCTCTACGACGCGCTGATCGCGCGAAGCAGCGAATACGAAGGTGCTGCCTTCGTTTGCGTCAAGACGACAGGCGTCTTCTGCCGCCTGTCTTGCCCCGCCCGCAAACCGAAGCGCGAGAACACGATCTTCGTGGGCTCTATCGGGACCTGCCTGGAGACGGGTTTCCGTCCATGCCAGCGCTGCCGGCCGCTCGCGACGTTCGGCGCCAAGGACCCGCTCGTCGAGGACCTGCTGCAGGCGCTGGAAGCGGCACCGGAACGGCGCTGGAGCGAGGACGATATCGTTCGTCGTGGCCTCGATCCCTCGACGGTCCGGCGCGCTTTCAAGCGCAGCCTCGGCATCACTTTCCTCGATCTCGCGCGTCATCGTCGCCTGGGGCTGGCCGCCCGCCAGCTTGCCGACGGCGGCCGGGTGATCGATGCCCAGCTCGAGGCCGGATACGAATCGCCAAGCGGCTTTCGTGCCGCATTCCAGAACCTGCTCGGCGACGCACCGGCGGCAGCGCAGGGGAGGGCCCTGCTTTTCTCCGACTGGATCGAAACGCCGCTCGGGCCCATGGTCGCCGTTGCCGATGCCACGCATGTGCATCTGCTCGAGTTCCACGACCGCAAGGCGCTGCCGACCGAACTGGAGAAACTGAAGAAAGGGACACGCTCGGCCATTGTATCAGGCAGGACGGCGCCGATCGACGAGATCGAAAGCGAGCTCAACGCCTATTTCGCGGGCAAAACGGGCGCCTTCGAAACGCCGCTCGCGCCGGGCGGTACGGCCTTCGAACGCAACGTTTGGGCGCAGCTTGTAAAAATTCCCGTCGGCGAAACGCGATCCTATGGTGACATTGCCCGCGAGGTCGATACGATCCAGGCCGCGCGTGCCGTGGCCAAGGCCAACGGTTCCAACCGGATCGCCATTGTCATCCCCTGCCACCGTTGCATCGGCTCGGACGGTTCACTGACGGGGTATGGCGGCGGGCTCTGGCGGAAGCAATGGCTGCTCCGGCACGAAGGAAAACTGAAACCCAAGGGATTGTTCGTGGAGGAAATGCAATGAGCCAGAAGGAAAAGGCGCTCGCCTTTGCTGCCCTGCATCGGAAGGGCGACCCGGTGGTGCTCTATAATATCTGGGACGCCGGCAGCGCCAAGGCCGTGGCCGAAGCCGGTGCCAAGGCTCTTGCCACCGGAAGCTGGTCGGTGGCGGCCGCCCATGGTTTCGGCGATGGCGAGAAGGTGCCGATGGCGTGGCTCGCCGATGTCTCGCGGCTGATCGTGGCTTCGACGGAGCTGCCCGTCACCGTTGACTTCGAAGGCGCCTATTCCGACGATCCGGCAACAGGTGCCGCCAATGTCTCGCGCATTCTCGATGTCGGTGCCATCGGCATCAACTTCGAGGACCAGGTGGTCGGCAAGGGCGGCGTGCATGCCGTCGACAAGCAGGCGGCACGCATCCGCGCCATTCGCGAAATGGCCGATAGGCGGGGCATCCCGCTGTTCATCAATGCCCGCACCGACCTATTCCTGCAGGAGAGCGATGAGACGCGGCACGCCGGCCTCGTCGACGAGGCGATCGCGCGCGGCAAGGCCTATGCCGAAGCCGGCGCCAGCGGCTTCTTCGTTCCGTGGCTGGTCGATGAAGGGCTGATCGCCAAGGTCTGTGCTGCCTCCAGTCTGCCGGTCAACATCATGATGCGGCCGGCAGCGCCCGACGTGAAGTCACTCGCCCGCGCCGGCGTCGCGCGCATCAGCTATGGCCCGTTCCCCTACCGGGCGATGATGGAAAAGCTGAAAGCCGCAGCGACCGAGATCTACAAGGGCTGATCGGGCATCGCCCTCAAAAGGAAAGCGGGAGAGGGCCGATGCCGTCTCCCGCTTCTTTGTTTGATACGGTGCAGGTCGTTAAAGTCGATCAGGGCACGATCAGCGTGCCGGCGCCGCGCTCGGTGAAGATTTCGAGCAGCACCGAGTGGGCCGTCTTGCCGTTGAGGATGACGACGCCCTGGACGCCCGCCTTGATCGCCTCGATGCAGGTCTCGACCTTGGGGATCATGCCGCCGGAGATCGTGCCGTCGGCGATCAGCGCGCGGGCCTGGGAAACCGAGAGCTCCTTGATCAGGTTGCCCTGCTTGTCGAGAACCCCGGGAACATCCGTCAGGAACAGGAGGCGCGTGGCGTTCAGCGCACCGGCGATGGCGCCGGCGAAGGTGTCGGCGTTGATGTTGTAGGTGTGGCCGTCGCGGCCGGGCGCCACCGGTGCGATGACCGGGATCATCTCCGAGCGGGCGAGCAGGTCGATCAGCGTGCGGTCGACTTCGACCACTTCGCCGACGAAGCCGAGATCGAGGACGCGTTCGATGTTGCTATCCGGATCCTTGATGGTCTTGCGTGCCTTTTCGGCGAAGACCATGTTGCCGTCCTTGCCGCAAAGGCCGATCGCCCATTCGCCCGTCTGGTTGATGAGCGCGACGATCTCCTTGTTGATCGAGCCGGCAAGCACCATCTCGACGATCTCGACCGTCTTCTCGTCGGTGACGCGCAGGCCGCCCTCGAACTTCGATTCGATGCCCATCTTCGTCAGCATCGCGCCGATCTGCGGGCCGCCGCCGTGCACGACGATCGGGTTGACGCCTGACTGCTTCAGAAGCGCGATGTCGCTGGCAAAGGCGCGGCCGAGCTCGCTGTTGCCCATGGCATGGCCGCCATATTTGACGACGATCGTCTTGTTTTCGTAGCGCTGCATGTAGGGCAGGGCCTGGGTGAGCAGGCGTGCCTGGATTTCACTTTCATTGGCGGACATGGCGGACCCTCGAAAAATACCGGCTGCTGTTTAGCGCAAGTTCCGGACCGATGGAATGATCGGCGAGCAATATAAAGCCGGAATGACGGAGATGGCTGGCGCATTATGATCCGCGCCCTATCTGTTTACGGACGAGGTACTGGGGCGCACGCTGAATGATCGAGGAGGATATAGCCGCGTTGCTTGGTCGCGTCTCGCTTGGCGATCGCGACGCCTTCGCCGAACTCTACCGGCAGACGAGCCCGAAACTCTTCGGCATCTGCCTTCGTATCCTCGGAAATCGGGGTGAAGCGGAAGAAGCGCTGCAGGAAATCTACGTCAAGATCTGGCAGCGGGCTGGCCGATTTTCCCAAGGACAGGCGGCGGCGACGTCCTGGCTGGCGGCCGTTGCACGCAATCAGGCGATCGACGTCGTCAGGGCGCGAAAACCGGCCGCCAACGCGATTGACGAAGCCTACGATTTGGCTGATCCTGCTGCCGATCCGGAAAAATCGGCGGTCGTCAGAGCAGAGGGCAGGCGGATCGACGCCTGCATGGAGGAGCTTGAAAAGGACCGCGCGGAGGCGGTTCGGCGTGCCTATGTCGAAGGTCTGAGTTACCAGGAACTGGCGGATACCTTCGCCGTGCCGCTGAACACGATGCGGACTTGGTTGAGGCGTAGCCTCATGAAGTTGCGAGAGTGTATGGAGCGATGACGACACCAACCCCAGAGGGCCGAGATTTCCGCCGCGATGAGGTGATCGCCGGCGAATATGTGCTTGGCGTGTTGTCCGCTGACGACCGACGCAAGGTCGAGGCCCGTCTTGCTTCCGATCGCAACTTCGCCGCCATGGTCGACCGCTGGCAGAGCAATCTCTCCTCTTTCGACGAGGCCTATGACGCGGTGGTGCCTCCACCCAGGAGCTTTTCGGCAATCGAGCGGCGGCTCTTCGAAACGGCGCGGCCCGAGCCGGTCGCGCCGCGCCGCGGGCTGTGGAATTCACTGGCCCTTTGGCGGAGCCTGGCACTGGCTTCGCTTGCCGCTGTCATGGTCATGGGCGCTTCGCTCGCCGGCCTGTTCGAAGCGCCTCTGGCCGGCACCTCGCTCGTCGCGGAACTCGCCGGCAAAGGCACTGCCATCGATCTCGTCGCCCACTTCGATCGGGAATCGGGGCGGCTGAAGGTAACACCGGTTGCAGCAAGGCAGGCGGAGCAGAAATCGCTTGAGCTCTGGCTCATCAATGGCAGCAATCCGGCGATCTCGCTCGGCGTGCTGCCGCAGTCCGGCGAAGGCGAGATCGCCGTTCCATCGGCCTTCCGGTCGAGAATTTCGACAGGCTCGGTTCTTGCGGTCAGCGTCGAGCCGCTGGGCGGGTCGCCGACCGGATCGGCGACCGGGCCGATCATCGCGCTCGGCAAGGCGCGAAACCTCTAATCCGCCACGGAACAGGAATTACCATTTTCTATCAGATAGATACGTTTCAGGAAAATTTCTGAAACTCTTTCTCTCGCGCTTCCGTTGCTTGTTATGTTCCCGCGGTGGGAACGGCAGCTTCGGCGGGGCGGCTCACGCGTCGCCTCCCTCAACAGGAAGGAAGAGAAAGATGTTCACGTCTGCTATCCGCACTCTGGCGACAGCGTCCCTTCTTGCGGCAAGCGCACTTGTCGCCCATGCCGAAAATCCGATGGTCGGCGGCGCGCCGATGTATGCGGAGAAGAATATCGTCGAGAACGCCGTCAATTCGAAGGACCACACCACCCTGGTCGCCGCCGTCAAGGCAGCCGGTCTGGTAGAAACCTTGGAGGGCAAGGGCCCGTACACGGTGTTCGCTCCGACGAACGCCGCCTTCGACGCGCTGCCCGCGGGCACGGTCGAGACACTTCTTAAACCGGAAAACAAGGAGAATCTCACCAAGATTCTGACTTGCCACGTTGTTGCCGCCGACGCGATGTCCTCGGCGATATCAGGCATGATCAAGGATGACGGTGGCGAACATGACGTGAAGACCGTCGGCGGTTGCGTTCTCAGGGCCAAGGAGGATGGCGGCAAGCTGATGCTGACCGACGAGACCGGCGGCACGGCGACGGTAACGATCGCCGACGTCAAGCAGTCGAACGGCGTCATCCATGTGATCGACAAGGTGCTGCTGCCGAAGGGTTGACGAGCTTGCGCCGAGGCGGCGGTTCGTCGTCCCGGCGCTTTGCCAGCGGCCAGATGGCCGCTGGCTTTTCGAACCGCGCCTCACGGTGCTTTGATCCGCATTGTTTTGCCGTCGTTGTGGCCGGTCGCTATGCTCGCGAAAGGATCGGTAGGGGAGGCTTTTATGATCAACCGGCGCGTCTTCCTGTTGGCGGGCTCCGCATTCGCTGCGGTGCCGATAATCCAAAGTCTCACGCCGCTCGCCCGGGCCGCTGGCGGCGAATCCTTCGAGATCGTTAGGAGTGATGAGGAGTGGCGGGCGGTTCTGACCGACGACCAATACCGAATCCTGCGGCATGAGGATACGGAGCGCCCCTTCACCAGCGCGCTCAACAACGAGAAGCGCAAGGGTATCTTCCAATGCGCCGGCTGTGCGCTTCCGCTCTATTCGTCCGAGGCGAAGTATGACAGCGGCACCGGCTGGCCGAGCTTCTGGCAGTCATTGCCCGGCGCCGTGGCAACACGTGAGGACACCTCCCTGTCCATGACCCGCACGGAGTGCCATTGCCGCCGCTGTGGCGGGCACCTCGGCCATATTTTCGATGACGGCCCACCGCCGACCGGCAAGCGCCATTGCATCAATGGCCTGGCGCTTGCCTTCGTACCGGCGGCCAAATCCAGCTAGCACTCCTGTTGGAGCGGACGTTCCGGTTGTTCAGAACGACCCGGCCGGCGGCGAGGCTGCCGCGGCGCCGGAGAGTGCTGCCTGGAGCTTTTGCTCCTGTTCCGGTGAAAGCGACGTCTTCAGGACACGGCCACGCAGGTCCGGGAATTCGGCGAGCACTTTCTCAGGTTGAACCTTGCGCACGAGAATGAACAGCGCCGAGGAATTGTTGGGAATGGTGTTGCCGAGCGATTTGATGAACTCGTCGTCGATGCCGTAGTCCGTCAGCGACCCGGAGAGGGCACCGGCACCGGCGCCGAGCGCGCCGCCGATCGCAAAGCCCGCCAGCGGGTTGAGGAAAAGGAGGCCGACGAGCCCGCCCCAGATCGAACCGGAGAGCAGCCCGGACGTGGCACCGACGGCCGTCAGGTTCAGGCTCTGCTTGAGATGAACCTTGCCCTCCGTGTCGCGCACGACGACGACCGCGTCCTCAAGGTCGATCAGGTATTCCTTCTTCAGCCCGGCGAGCCGGACCAGAACCCTATCGGCTTCCTCAGGGGAATCGAACCCGACAACGATCAAATCGGACATGACTTTCTCCTATCTCTGGCCGCGCCACCGATGTGGACGCAACGCAGAGATAGAGCGGATTGCATGTCGGGGTAGTGACAGAGATCAAAGACTTTGGGTCGATCGACCCCGTGCGGAGCGCGCAGTTCAGGACGCGCTTCGGACGGTTTCCGGTATCGCCTAGCGGGCGATCGCCGTGCCGATCGCGGCACGCAGTTCGTCGATCCCCTCGCCCTCTTCCGAGGAGGTCGAGAGAACCTCCGGGAAGGCTGCGGGATGCTTCTTGATCTTCTCGAGCGTCTCGGCGATCAGCCGCGGCACGCCGGCGGCCTTGATCTTGTCAGTCTTGGTGAGCACGACCTGGTAGGAAACAGCCGCCTTGTCGAGCAGGGCGAGCACGTCCTCGTCATTCTTCTTGATGCCGTGGCGGGAGTCGATCAGCACATAGACGCGCTTCAGCGTCGAGCGGCCGCGCAGATAGTCGAACACCAGCTTCGTCCAGGCATCGACCTGGTCCTTCGGCGCCTGGGCATAGCCGTAGCCCGGCATGTCGACGAGCGCCATCGGCGGCAGGTCGTCGGCCTCGCCGGAATAGCCGTCGGGCACGAAGTAGTTGAGTTCCTGCGTGCGGCCCGGAGTGTTCGAGGTTCTCGCCAGCCCCTTATGGCCGACCAGCGCATTGATCAGCGACGACTTGCCGACATTCGAGCGGCCGGCAAAGGCGATTTCCACCGGTCCCTCCGGCGGCAGGAACTTCATGGCGGGCACGCCGCGAATGAAAATCCACGGCCGGCCGAACAACGGCTTGTCGTCTTTGGTTTTGCTTTCGGCCATCGGCGGTCGGTCCTTCATCGAGAAAGTCCATGGCTTCCCGGTTTTGGCCGTGGATGTCAAGGCGTCGGCGTGCGGACCGGCCGTGTGGGGATGGTTTGCGCCCGCCGGAACTCGTTGAAGAGATAGGCAAGCAGCGCCAGAAAGATGAAGGTGCCGCCGATGATCGTCCGGCTGCTCGGCACTTCACCATGAATGATCGCGACCCAGAGCGGACCGAGCACGGTTTCGGCGGTGCCGAGCAGGGCGGCCAGCGCCGAAGGTACCAGCCGGGCACCGGTGACGAAGAGCGCCATGCCAAGCCCGAGGTTGAAGGCGCCGAAGACGAAGAGAAGTGCCAATTCGCCCGATGTCACCGCAAGCCCGGAAGACTGGCCCCCCGCAATGGCGCTGGCCGCGAAGCAGCCGAAGCAGGTGGCGGGCGTCATCCGCACATGCGGATAGCGGCGCGTGATGACGGTTGCCAGCGCGAAGACCACAGGGATCAGCAGTGCCAGCGCATCGCCGAGCGGCGACACGCTGCCCGTCAGGCTCTCCGACACCATGATGGCGACCCCGACGATGACGGCCGTGATCGCGCCCCAGGTGAAGCGCGATACCCGCTCGCGAAACAGGACCCAGCTCATCAGCGCCGCAAACAGCGGCACGCCGGCGCCGAGCAGCACGACATTGGCGATCGTCGTATAGGAAATGGCGATGATGAAGGAGGTCGAGGCGATGGTGAAGCAGAGCCCGACGGCGATGCCCGGCCAGCCCATGCCCTTGAAGAGTGCCAGCGTACCGCGCGGTCCGTCGCGCACCAGCATGAAGGCGAGCAGGAAGAGGCCGGCAAACATGCAGCGCCAGAAGACGATCGTCCAGCTGTCGGGGATCTCCAGGAAGCGGGCGATGGCTCCTCCGAAACTCCAGAAGAAGGCCGAGCCGAAGACGAGCAGGGCGCCAAGCTTCTCGTTGGCGGCGAACGGAGCGGAGGTGGCCGACGGGTCGGTCATGGCAAATTGTCCTGGAGCGAGGCGCAGAGATTTCGATATCGCCAGATGCCCGCGCCACGCGCCCGCGTCAACGCCATCGCGTGTCGCGCGACGGCGCAGAAACGAAAAAGCCCCGGACCGTGGTCCGGGGCTGTGGGATTGTCGTGCCGGCCGGCGTCATTCCGCCGGTTTGGGTTTCTTCGAAAACAGGCCCTTCAGGTTGTCGAAGAGCTCGATCTTCACGCCCTGGCGCTTCATGATGATCGACTGCTGGAGCACCGAAAGGGTGTTGTTCCAGGCCCAGTAGATCACGAGACCGGCCGGGAAGGATGCCAGCATGAAGGTGAAGACCACGGGCATCCAGGTGAACAGCATTGCCTGGGTCGGATCCGGCGGCGTCGGGTTCATGCGCATCTGCACGAACATGGTGACGCCCATGATGAGCGGCCAGACGCCGAGATGCAGGAAGGTCGGACCGTCGAACGGCAGCAGGCCGAAGAGGTTGACGATCGTTGTCGGATCGGGCGCCGAGAGGTCGTGGATCCAGCCGAAGAACGGCGCATGGCGCATCTCGATGGTGATGTAGATCACCTTGTAGAGTGCGAAGAACACCGGGATCTGGATGAGGATCGGCCAGCAGCCCGCCAGCGGATTGATCTTCTCGTCCTTGTAGAGCTGCATCATCGCCTGCTGCAGGCCCATGCGGTCGTCGCCGAACTTCTTCTTCAGTTCCTCCATCTTCGGCTGAACCTTCTTCATGTTCGCCATCGATGCGTACTGCTTGTTGGCGAGCGGGAAGAAGAGGCCCTTGACCACGATCGTGGTGATCAGGATCGCGATGCCGAAGTTGCCGAACAGACGGAAGAAGAAATCCATCATTTTGAACATCGGCTTGGTGATGAAGTAGAACCAGCCCCAGTCGATCAGCTTGTCGAAGTTGGGGATCGAGTAGGCCACTTCGTAATTGTCGACGACAGGAACTTCCTTGGCGCCGGCGAAGACGAGGTTCTTGACCTCGGACGTCTGGCCGGGGGCCACGGTCACGGCGTCGCTCTTGTAGTCGCTCTGGTAGCGGGCGCGGCCATCGGTGAAGTGCGTGAAGCGAGTGTCGTAAGGGGTCGCCTGCGGCGGGACGATCGCTGCTGCCCAGTACTTGTCGGTGATGCCGAGCCAGCCGCCGGTCGCCTTGCCGGGTTCGACGGACTTTTCGTCTTCGATCTTGCCGTATTTCAGTTCCTGCAGGCCGTGTTCGCCGAGGACGCCGATGAAGCCTTCGTGCAGCACGTAGACGCTCGGCGTCGTCGGCTTGTTGAAGCGGGTCACGCGGCCATAGGACGAAAGCGCCAGCGGCTCGGCCGTGCCGTTCTTGATGCTGTCGACCACTTGGAACATGTAGTGGTCGTCGACCGAGACCGTGCGGGTAAAGGTGACGCCCTTTTCGTTGGTGAAACTCAGCGTTACCGGGGTCGCCGCGGTCAGCTTTTCGCCGCCTGCAAGCGTCCACACGGTCTGCGGGCCCGGCACGCTGCCGGTCGCATCGCTGCCGACATAGCCGAGTTCGGCGAAGTAGCCGTCGGTGGTCTCTGCCGGGCTGAAGAGCGTGATGACGGGGCTCTTCGGATCGACCGTCTCGCGGTATTCCTTGAGCTTGAGGTCGTCGAAGCGCGCGCCGGTCAGGTTGATGGAGCCGGAAAGGGCTGGCGTGTCGATCGCAACGCGGGCCGATTTGGCAATTGCCTGGTCGCGGTTCTCACCGGCGCCCGGAATTGCCCCGCTGCCCGGCAGAGCTTGGCCCGAAGGCTGCTGCGTCGGGGTCGCCGACTGCGACGGCGACTGCGCCTGTTGCGCCTGCAGGGCTTCCGCAGCGATGCGTTCCTTTTCCATCTTCGGATTGACGTAAAGGAACTGCCAGGCAATGAGGATCAGCACGGACAGGCCAATCGCCACGAAATAGTTGCGGTTTTTTTCCATCATGGTTTCCTGGAACCGGCCGGCGGCCGCTTCTGTTTCGGCTTGTTTTCGATGCGCTCGCCAAGCCCCCGGGTCAAGGCGTCGAAGGGGGCGTTCAGGAGATCGCGTCGGGCGACAATCACATAGTCGTGTCCGGGTTTCATTGCAAACCCGGCGGAAAGCCGCACCGCCTCTTTCAGGCGTCGGCGCATCCGGTTTCGCTCGACGGCATTGCCGTGTTTCTTGGTAACGGTGAAGCCGACGCGGGCTTCGCCCTCCGGATCGTTGCGGTCGAGCACTTCGAGGAGAAACAAGGGGCCTCTACGGCTTTCTCCTGCCCGAACGGCCAAAAACTGCGGACGGCTTTTCAGCCGCCCGACAGTCGTTTTGTCTTTATCTGACGTCATGTGCCCGGACACTGGTTTCGGGCAGTTTCGGCTTAAGCCGAAAGACGCTTGCGGCCACGAGCCCGGCGGGCTGCGAGGACCTTCTGGCCACCCTTGGTAGCCATACGCGAACGGAAGCCGTGGCGACGCTTGCGGACAAGCTTGGACGGTTGGTAGGTACGCTTCATTTATTTAATACCGCGGTGTGCGGCCCTTCTTGGGTTTGCGTGTAGCAAGGAGCGTTTACGTTACCGGACGCGGCTCCGCCTTGCGGGCAGGAGGGCTTGACCGGACGTGCGCGGCTTATAAGGGGAAATTTCCCGGAAAGTCAATTGCGGCCGGCGATTCAGTGGCGGCGGGATCGTAAATATAAGCGGCACGCTCGATCGAGGCGTGTCACAGGCGCGCGAAAGGCGGGCATCTAGCCGAGATTGGTAAACAGAACTCTAATCGGCGCTCCCCAGAATGCCTGCCGGCTGCGACGAGTTTTATTAACCACGGCTATTTTAGGGTCGCCTCGGTGCAATGGGGTGGCTGAGTGTCCGATAATCGGACAGGTCTCGCGACCTTGTGGAGGTCGGGATGAAAATACGCGGTAAAATCTATCTGATCGTCGGGATCATGAGCCTGCTGGCGGTTGCGGTGACCGGGATGTCGCTGGTCGCCGTCAGCAGATACAACGAGAAATTCCACCAGTACGAGAATGTTGCGACGCGCGCCTTCAACGCGGAACGCCTCAATCGTCTGGTGACCGCGGTCGTCATGGAATCGCGCGGTATTTACGCCGCCCCGACCATCGAGAAGGCCAAGCCCTTCGCCGAAGGCATTCGCAAGAACCTCGACAAGATCGACGCGCTGCTCACCGAGTGGCGCCCGCTGATCCCGGCTGAAACGAAAGCGTCCTTCGATACGCTGGTCGCCCGCGCCGCGGAGTTCAAGACTTTCCGCGTCGAGACGGCGCGGCTTGGCGAGGAGGTCTCGCCGCAGGCCGCCAACGAGCAGGGCAACACCGATGCCAATCGCGCGAACCGCAAGGCTTTCCAGCAGCAGATCGACGGCGTTGTCGACATAAACCTGAAGACGCTTGAAGTCGTTACGGCTGACGTTGCCACCTTCGAGCGCGGTGTAATCATCACCATTCTCGCCATCGCCGGCCTCGGCATGCTCGCCGGCCTCGGCGCGGCCTTCTATATCGCAACGAACCATTTGAGCCGCCCGATCCTCGAGCTGACCGGCAAGATGAAGCAACTGGCTGGCGGCGATCTGACCGTCGACGTGCCCTTCGCTGGCCGCAAGGACGAAATCGGCGAAATGGCTGAAGCCGTTCAGGTCTTCAAGCAGAACGGCCTTGCCGTTCGCGACCTCAACGCACAGGAAGCGGTGCTGCGTGAAAAGAGCGCCGACCTCCAGTCGAGCATCGGCGTCGTCGTGGCGGCCGCTGCCGCCGGCGATTTCACCAAGCGCATCGGCAAGGACTACGAGAACGACGACCTCAACCGGTTCGCGAAAAGCGTCAACGAACTGGTCGGCAGCGTCGATGCGGGCATCGCCGAGACCCGCCGGGTGGTCGCGAGCCTTGCGGGCGGCGACCTGACCCAGAGCATGAACGGCCATTTCCAGGGCGCCTTCGCCGAACTGCAGAAGAACGTCAACGAAACGCTGTCGACGCTGCAGAAGACGCTGCGTGAAGTCCGCGTGACGACCGACACGATCAACGGCAACTCGTCCGAACTGCGTGCCGCAGCGGACGACCTTTCGAAGCGCACCGAACAGCAGGCCGCGGCCCTCGAGGAAACCTCGGCTGCCCTGGACGAGATCACCGTTGCGGTGAAGAGCTCGACCGAGCGGGCGCAGGAAGCGACCGTCATGGTCAACGAGGCCAAGCACAGCGCCGCGCAGTCGGCCGCTGTCGTACGCAACGCCGTCGACGCGATGGGCCGCATCGAGCAGGCGTCGAGCGAGATCGGCCAGATCACCAACGTGATCGACGAAATCGCCTTCCAGACCAACCTTCTGGCGCTGAACGCCGGCGTCGAGGCGGCGCGTGCCGGTGATGCGGGCAAGGGCTTTGCGGTCGTCGCACAGGAAGTCCGAGAGCTTGCCCAGCGTGCGGCAAGTGCCGCCAAGGACATCAAGTCGTTGATCTCGAAGTCCGGCAGCGAAGTGGCGACCGGCGTCCGGCTGGTTCAGGAAACCGGTTCGGCTCTTGGTGAGATCGAAGACCGCGTCCTGAAGATCAACGATCATATCCACTCGATCGCAACGGCGGCGCGCGAGCAGTCGACGGGCCTCAGTGAAGTCAGCACCGCGGTCAACCAGATGGACCAAGTGACCCAGCAGAACGCGGCGATGGTGGAGGAGGCGAATGCCGCCACCCACAAGCTCTCCGCCGAGGCCAACAACCTCGCCAACCTGATCGCCTACTTCAAGGTGGACAATGTCGCCGCCCGGCCGATCGCTGTGGCGCGTGAGGCAGCCCGCCCGGTCGAATCGCCGGCGCGCCGCATGATGGGCAACGTCGCCCGTGCCTTTGGCGGTAGCTCCGCTGCGGCTGTGGCGAAGGACGATTGGCAAGAGTTCTGATCGGCGCCTTGCCTCGCGACTGCTTGTTTCCGCAAGAGGTAGGCGATTAAGGGCGAAAGCAGGCAGCATTTGAAAGCGCTACAGCGACCTTTGCGCGTCTGAGAGGACGCGCGGCGCTGCAGGTGATCGGAGCCCGCGGTACCGTCATGGTGCCGCGGGTTCGCTTTTTTGGTAGCCTCGAATGCCAGCCGCCGGTCTGGCGTCACAGCCGCCGACAACGCACCGGCCAGACGATTGCAGAACTGTTCCCTGGGTGACTTACACAGATCCGGATTCTGTGCAGGTAGGCCAGACCGAGGCGGCAGCGCGCCGAAGATTTCGCTTCGGCGATGCGAGGGGAGGGAGATAAGCGGGATGTGGTCCTTTGCAATTGCCAACGGCGCGACACTGAATGATGTCCGCGCCTATGTCGCACCCCGCCCGGCCGCTCCGAGATTGGAAAACAGACGGCCATCTCCTATTATGGACCCTTGGCGCGAAGCCGATAGGCTCGGGCACGTGTGCGGGCTCTCGGGCGTTTTGGTTGACGGGCAGGGAAGTTTGTAAGGCATGGCGGAAGAGACGCGTCCGGCAACGGCAAGTGAGCCACTGAAGACGAGTGCGGGGTTCTTCCGGGGCCTTTCCGGCAAGCTGCTCCTGCTGACGATCGTCTTCGTCATGCTGGCGGAGGTGCTGATCTTCGCGCCGTCTGTCGCCACCATGCGCATTCGTTGGCTTGAGGATCGGCTGAACACGGCTGCCGCCGCTGCCGTCGTCGTCGACGGCTTGCAGAATGTCGAGCTGCCGCGCAGCGTGCAGAAGGACACGCTGATGGCGACCGGCACCAAGGCGATCGTCATCCGCCGCAAGGATGCGTCGCGCATGATCGCGCTCACCGACATGCCCGTTGAGATCGAAGGCGAATACGACGTCGCCAATTCCACGGCCTTTGCAGCGATCCGCGATGCCTTCGATACCCTGCTCTTCGGCGGCGATCGTGTGATCCGTGTCTACGGGCCGCTCGGCGAAAGCGACGCGACGATCGAGCTCCTGATGAAGGATGCGAGCCTGCGCAAGGCGATGCTCGTCTATTCGCGCAACGTCTTTGTCCTGTCGCTTATCATTTCGCTGATCACGGCGGCGCTGATCTTCCTCGCCATCAACCGCATGCTGATCACGCCGATCCGGCGGATGACGGCGAGCATGCAGGAATTCTCGGACGATCCGGCCGATCCGGGTCGGGTGCTCGTGCCGCCGGAGGGGCGAGATGAGCTTGCCGTCGCCGGCCAGCATCTCGCCAGCATGCAGCGCGAGTTGCAGAAGACGCTGAAGCAGCAGAAGAGCCTTGCCGAGCTTGGCCTTGCCGTGTCGAAGATCAACCACGACATGCGCAATATTCTGTCTTCGGCACAACTGATCTCCGACCGCTTGGCCGACGTGGATGATCCCGTGGTCAAGCGTTTCGCCCCGACCCTGCTGCGCACCATCGACCGGGCTGTCGGCTATACGCGCGAGGTCCTCTCCTATGGCCGCACCACCGAGGCCGAGCCGCATCGCCGCTTCGTGGCGTTGAAGCCGCTTGTTTCCGATGTCGCCGAACTGCTGGCGATCGATCCCCAGGCGGGCATCGATTTCCAGATCCAGATGCAGGACGACATCGAGGTCGATGCGGATAGCGAGCAGCTCTTCCGGGTGGTGCACAATATCTGCCGCAATGCCGTCCAGGCCCTGACCAACCATGAGCCGGAGGACGGCCGTCCGCGGCTTGTCACGGTGTCGGCCATGCGCATCGGCAGCGTCGTCACCATCTCCGTCGACGATACCGGCCCCGGCATGCCGCCGAAGGCGCGGGAAAACCTGTTCGCCGCTTTCCGCGGCTCGGCCCGCTCCGGTGGCACCGGACTTGGTCTCGCGATCGCGCGCGAGCTGGTGCTTGCCCATGGCGGCACGATCGCGCTTGTCGAAAAGCCGACGCCCGGCACGCTCTTCCGCATCGAACTGCCCGACCGGCCGGTGCCGCTCGACGCATTCCGCTCGAAGTTTCGCCACTAGCGCACGGCAATTCCCGCCCCATGAGGCGGGTAGCCGCTAAGGCTGGCGCCTCCAACAAATTTTTCCGGGGCCGCTTCCGCGGCGCAACACCCTGCTTTTCAGGGCATTGCTGCACCGCAGTCGTAGCGACTGTCCACAGCAAGTCGGGGCATCGTCGTAAAAATGAAATTTTTTTTGCCGAACGGCGCTTGCAATCCCCGAAAGGACCCTTTAGAGAACCGCTCACGCAAGCGGTTCGACCGCTTCAGGCAAGCACCCGTAGCTCAGCTGGATAGAGCACCAGACTACGAATCTGGGGGTCAGGAGTTCGAATCTCTTCGGGTGCGCCATTCTTCTTCAATAGCTTAGGCTAGTCCAGATCCCCGTCGTTTGTGCGGGGATTTTTGCGTTTTGGGGCCATCCTTTCAGTCAAGCGCGGCGCTGTGCGACGTTGGCGCAGCTGTCGGTCGCGCAGCCGTTCGGCCACGCTTGGTTGCGAGCCGATTGCTTTGGCGGCGGTGCGCGAACGGCCGAGCGATCCCGCTCGCTCGGATGGCGGCCCGAGTTTCTCGATATGACGCAGCGCCACCGCTGCGAGGACCGCAAGGATGGTCACGGCGATCGCGCTGAGGATGGCCGCGCTGTTGAAGCCTGTCGTAAAGGCCGCCCGGGCATTCTCGATGAGGGCCGCCGGCAGTTCCGCCCGCACCGCCCGCGGGCCCCACAGACTGTCGCTGACTGCCTCGCGGGCCGCGTCCCCGAGGTTATCGGGTGTGCTGAGATCAATCGAATGGCGATAGATCGCAGTCGAGATGCTGCCGAGCACGGCGATGCCGAGCGAAATGCCGAGATTCCTGCACGGTTTCGGTCATGGCCGAGGCGGAGCCTGCCTTCTCGGGCGGTGCGGAGCCGACGACGAGGTCGGTACCGACTTCGCACATGAGACGTTGCTCGTCGACGAGCATCGTCATTTGCGGATGACCGTCCACTTCGAGGGGTAGGGGCCTTGCCCACAGTCACGACGATTTTTGATACTGCGACATATTCGCCGCACGGAGCGTGGGGTAATTGTTCAATGCTCCGAAGTGGTTACGTGACAAAGAATATATATTAGTATAATGTAATTTCTAGAGGTCGTGGAGGCGCCGAACCCGTCTCGGAGCCTTTGGGGGATAGTGACTCCGGATCACAAAAAGGCGGAAGCGCCTTCACGAACTTTTGACGCCTGTGTCTGAGAATTGGCCCAATGACTTCCTATATTCAGGAAGATATTGCGGCCACTGAAGGAAAGGAGGTGCCGGATGTATCGCTATATGATGAAAGAACTGCTGGTGATCGTAGCTGGCCTTTCGATATGTGCCTTCACGATCCTGTTCTTCCTAGTTAACTCGACGCCCAATCTCTGACGGAACCAAACGACGTTCCGCGAGCGTTAGCGTCACCGAAGGTGCGCCAGTATGTCCAGAGTGCGCCGATCCTTCTCTCCCCCGAAATAGTGCTCAAGCGCCTGTTCGAACAGGTGCCCGCCCTCGTCGGCCTCGGCAAACAAGGTCATCGATGACCGGAACTTCACGTCGTCGGGGCTGGAGAATATGTCGTGTGCCGATTTCCCTGAAACCGAATTGACCAGTTCGGTGCATTGCCGAAGCCGCAACCCCAACAGTGGATGGGCGAGATAGGCCCGCGCTTCGTCGAGCCCGGAGATCGCGTAGCGCTCTGCCATCGGCGAGTGCCCGAGGCCGGCGATCTGCGGGAAGACGAACCACATCCAATGTGTCCGTTTGCGGCCGTGGCCGAGTTCGTCCAGAACCGCGGCATAGACACGGTCCTGGGCTTCGACGAAACGTTTGAGCTCGAAGGGATCAGGCATTGCCGCGTCTCCTTCTCCACGCCTGCGGCGGTGGCGTCAGTTACCAGCGATGATGAACATGAACCTTCACCAGCCGCTCGTAAACTGCGGTGATGGCCGCCTTGGTCTGCTCGTCGATGGCTGCAAGCGCGCTGGCGGCTGCGTTGGATTTTGCCTGCGCCTCGTTGCGGGCGCCGGGGATGACCACCGAGACGGCCTGCTGCTCGAGGATCCAGCGTAGCGCGAACTGTGCCATCGGCACGCCTTCGGGCACCAGCGGACGAAGTTGCTCGACGGCTTCCAGCGCCGTTTCGAACGGCACACCGGCAAAGGTCTCGCCGACGTCGAAGGCTTCGCCGTGCCGGTTGAAGTTGCGGTGATCGTCAGCGGCAAAGGCGGTTTCCCGGGTGATCTTACCGGAAAGCAGGCCGGAGGCGAGCGGCACGCGTACGATGACGCCGACATTCTTCTTCTGAGCTTCGGTGAAGAACAGCTCGTGCGGGCGCTGGCGGAAGATGTTGTAGATGATCTGCACGGTCGCAACGCCGGGATATTCGATCGCCTTCAGCGCTTCCTCGACCTTTTCGACTGACACGCCGTAGTGCCGGATCTTGCCCTTGGCGACGAGCCGGTCCAGCGCACCGAACAGCTCCGGACGATAGTAGACCTCGGTCGGCGGGCAGTGCAGCTGTACGAGATCGAGCGTCTCGACGCCGAGATTGGCGAGGCTGCGGTCGATGAAGGCCTCGATGTTCTCGCCCGTATAGCCTTCGGTCACGTGCGGGTTGAGCCGGCGGCCGGCCTTGGTTGCAACGAAGGGCCTGTCGCCGCCGCGCTCCTTCAACACTGCCGCGATGATCTTTTCGGACCGGCCATCGCCATAGACGTCGGCCGTATCAACGAAGGTGACGCCGCCATCAAGTGCGGCATTGAGTGCACGCTTGCCGTCTGCCTCGCTGACATCGCCCCAGGAGCCTCCGATCTGCCAGGCGCCGAAGCCGATCTCGGAAATGGTTGCGCCGGTCTTGCCAAGAACTCTCGTTTTCATGGTGCTGTCTCCTGTGTTGCGTCGTCGATCATAGGCTGTGTGGAGCGCTTCTATTATGACCGGTCTGATCGAGTAAATTAGAGCGAGATAGAGAGCGGGAAACCGCGCACACTTTTCTCGACAGGCTGGCTGAGAACGCGTTTTCGGGCGGAAGCTGATCGCTTGGGGCGTGGGCGCGCCGGGAGCTAGTCGTCGAGCGAGACTAAGGCCTTGCCGCGGCTGAGATCGACGACCATGGAAAGGATCGCCTCCGCTTCATCCTTGCGCAGGTCCACGGTCAGAACCAGGCCCTTGTCCGTGAAGCTCTCGCCGGCAATGGTCACGTCGCGGGCGAGGAGCCGCGCCTTGATCAGCGCCATGTCGGAAAAGTCGACTGCGACGGTCGCACGCACGGTTTCGATCATCTCGATCTTTTCCGCAGCCCTGAGGCAAAGCGCCGCCGTGCCGCCATAGGCGCGCACCAGGCCACCGCTGCCAAGCAGGATACCGCCGAACCAGCGGGTGACCACCACGGCGACCCGGTCGAGCTCTTGGCCGTCAATCGCGGCGAGAATAGGCTTGCCGGCCGTGCCGCTCGGCTCGCCGTCGTCGCTGAAGCGATAGGCCTGGCCGATGCGCCAGGCCCAGCAATTGTGGTTCGCCGTGGGATCGGAATGGGCGCTCAGGAAATCCTTCGCCGCCTGTTCATCGGCAATAGGCGCGGCAATGGCCAGAAACCGGCTCTTCTTGGCGTCCTGGGTTGCCGTTTCGATGCGCGTGAGGGTGAACATGGCTGCTTCCGTTTCTGAAACGCTGATAACGGATTGCGGGCAAGGGCGCCACCATGGTTTGGGGCGCGACACAGGGCTTGAGTATCGGAGCGGGTCCGAACTTTTCCGGCCCTCATTTCTGTGCTTGTCACGGAAATGCAGTCACGGCGCGTCTGCGTCGCCGTCTGCAGTGTCGCCTTGAAAGGTTCTTTCGCGCCGCCGACGCGGCGCAGCTGGATCTCTGTGACAAGCACAGAGATGAAGAGGAGAGGGCAGCGCCACGACGACCGGGTGAAGCCCCAGCCCCTTCATCGCCTCTCCCGCGTTCGGGAGAGGCATTCTTGTCTGTGAGGACGAGTGACGATCAGCCGATCGCCATCAGGCTGGCATTGCCGCCGGCGGCCGCCGTGTTGATCGAGGTCGAGACCTCCTCGAGCAGCCAGTTCAGGCAATAGGCGTCGGGGTTCCTGCCGATCTCTTCGGTCGAAGCCGCCTGGACGAGAACGAGCGGGCCCGGCAGGCCGGCAATCGCCTTGCTGACCTCGCGCACGCGTTCGCCGTCGCCTTCGACGAGTGCACCAGCGAACGGACCATCGGCCGCCCATTCCTTCGACCAGGAAAGTCGGGCGGAAACGCTCGCCGGCAGGTCCTTCAACGAGGCCTGGAGGCCGGAAGCGGCGTCGACGACCACGGTGTTGCCGGTCGCAAGCGCAGCACCCAGCTGGTGGTAGAGACCGGTTTCCGTCGCCGGAACCAGCAGGACGCGGCCGCGCGGGTGCAGCGCATAGAGGTTGCGTTCGCCGACCGGGCCCGGAAGCTCCGAAAGCAGGCCGAGGGCCGAGTTGCTGCCGGCGGTGCGGGCAGCTTCTGCCTCAGTCTTGGCGCCCTTGCCGTCGAGCCACTTGGCAAAGTCGAGCAGCGCCGGATCGGTGTGAACCGAGCTGTGCTGTGGCGGAACCGGTGCGGTGGCGACGAGACGGCCGAGATAGAGCGGGCCGCCGGCCTTCGGGCCGGTGCCGGAGAGGCCGCGTCCGCCGAAGGGCTGAACGCCGACGACAGCGCCGATGACGTTGCGGTTGACATAGAGATTGCCCGCCTTCACCCGTGCGGTCACATGCGCGATCGTCTCGTCGAGGCGCGTGTGCAGGCCGAAGGTCAGGCCGTAGCCGGTGGCGTTGATGTCGTCGATCAGCTGGTCGAGATCGTCGCGGCGGTAACGGATGACGTGCAGCACCGGACCGAAGACTTCGCGCTTGAGGTCGGAGAGCTTGTCGAGCTCGATGATCGTCGGTGGCACGAAGGTGCCCTCTTCGGTTCCGGAGGCAAGGCCGATCTGCTCGACCTTGCGGCCGAGACCGCGCATCGCGTCGATATGCTTCTCGATGATGCCCTTGGCTTCGGCGGTGATGACCGGGCCGACATCGACCGAGAGCCGGTCCGTGCGGCCGATCTTCAGCTCGTGCAGCGCACCCTTCAGCATCGAAAGCGTGCGGTCGGCGACGTCTTCCTGCAGGCAGAGAACACGCAGCGCCGAGCAGCGCTGGCCGGCGCTGTCGAAAGCCGAGGCGATGACATCGCCGACGACCTGTTCGGCAAGTGCCGAGCTGTCGACGATCATGGCGTTCTGGCCGCCGGTCTCGGCGATCAGCGGGATCGGCCGGCCGGCGGGCGAAAGCCGGTCGGCAAGCTGCGCCTGGATCAGGCGCGCGACTTCGGTCGAGCCGGTGAACATGACGCCGGCGATTTCCGGTGCAGCCACCAGGGCCGCGCCGATACGGCCGTCGCCGGGGAGCAACTGCAGGGCGTCGGCGGGGATGCCAGCCTCGTGCAGGATGCGCACGCCTTCAGCGGCAATCAGCGGCGTTTCCTCGGCCGGCTTTGCCAGCACCGGGTTGCCGGCAACGAGGGCCGCGGCAATCTGGCCGGCGAAGATCGCCAGCGGGAAGTTCCACGGGCTGATGCAGACGATGGGTCCAAGCGCCTTGTGGGCCGGGCCGAGCGTGCGGCGCGTCTGTTCGGCGTAGTAACGCAGGAAGTCGATCGCTTCGCGTACTTCGGCAATGGCGTTCGGCAGAGACTTGCCGGCTTCGCGGGCAATCAGGCCGAGCAGCGTCGGCATGCGTGCCTGCATCAGATCGGCGGCGCGCACCAGGCAAGAAGCACGTTCGGCCGGCGAGACGGCGGCCCAGCTTGCGGCGGCCTTGGCAGCAAGGGTCGCGGCCTGACGGGCATCGGCTTCGGAAGCCTCGGTGACCGAGCCGACCACGTCGCGGTGGTCGCCGGGGTTGACGACGGCCCGCGTTTCGCCCGAGGCCGGGCCGGTTGCCAGCTGCGGAACGGCCTTCCAGTCGACGGCCGCACTGGCCTGAAGTGCTGCGGTCAGCGAGGTGAGGCCCGCTTCGTTCGAGAGGTCGAGACCGGCCGAGTTGCGGCGCGTTTCGCCGAAGAGATTGTCGGGCAGAGCGATCTGGTCATGCGGCGCGCCGACGATGGGCATGGCGCGGACGATCTCGACCGGGTCGGCGGTCAGTTCGTCGACCGAAACCTTCGGATCGGCGATGCGGTTGACGAAGGAGGAGTTCGCACCGTTTTCGAGCAGTCGGCGAACGAGATAGGCAAGCAGCGTCTCATGCGTGCCGACCGGGGCGTAGATGCGGCAGGGACGGTCGAGATTGCCTTTGCCGACCACTTCGTCATAGAGCGGCTCGCCCATGCCGTGCAGGCACTGGAACTCGTATTTTCCGACCTTGAAGTCCTTGCCGGCCATTTCGTAGATGGTCGCAAGCGATTGGGCGTTGTGCGTCGCAAACTGCGGGAAGATCACGTCGGTCGCGGCCAGCAGCTTCTTGGCGCAGGCGATGTAGGAGACGTCGGTGTAGATCTTGCGGGTATAGACCGGGAAATCTTCGAGACCGTCGAGCTGGGCGCGCTTGATCTCGGCGTCCCAATAGGCGCCCTTGACGAGGCGAACCATGACGCGGCGTTCGGCGCGGCGGGCAAGATCGATGATGAAATCGAGCACGTAGGGGCAGCGCTTACCGTAGGCCTGGACGACGAAGCCCATGCCGGCCCAGCCGGCGAGGTCCTTGTCGAGGCAGAGTTCTTCTAGCAGGTCGAGCGAGAGTTCGAGGCGATCGGCTTCCTCGGCGTCGATGTTGAGGCCGATGTCATATTTCTTGGCGATGAGAGCGAGCGCCTTCACCTTCGGCAGCAGCTCTTCCATGACGCGCAAGGCCTGCGAACGGGCGTAGCGCGGGTGCAGCGCCGAAAGCTTGATCGAGATGCCGGGGCCTTCATAGATGCCGCGGCCGGCGGACGCCTTGCCGATGGCATGGATCGCCGTCTCGTAGTCGCGGTAGTAGCGCTCCGCGTCGGCAGCCGTCGTCGCCGCTTCGCCGAGCATGTCGTAGGAATAGCGGAAGCCCTTCTGTTCGAGCGCGCGCGAACGGCGCAGCGCCTCGTCGATGGTCTCGCCGGTCACGAACTGTTCGCCCATCATGCGCATCGCCATGTCGACGCCGCGGCGGATGACCGGCTCGCCGCAACGGGCGATGAGACGGGTCAGAGCGGCCGAAAGGCTGCGGTCGTTCACGGTGGCGGTGAGCTTGCCGGTGACGACGAGACCCCAGGTGGCGGCGTTGACGAACAGCGAGCGGCCGCCGCCGATATGCGACTTCCAGTCGCCGTCGGAGATCTTGTCGCGGATCAGCGCGTCGCGCGTTGCGGTATCAGGAATGCGCAGCAGCGCTTCGGCAAGGCACATCAGCGCCACGCCTTCCTGGCTCGACAGCGAATACTCCTGCACCAGACCCTCGACGCCCGAACCCTTGTGCTTGGCGCGCAGTGCCTCGATCAGCTTGCGTGCGGTCTTGGCCGCTGCCGCGCGGGTCGCGGCGTCAAGCGTTGCGGCTTCGATCAGCGCCGGCAGCGCTTCCGTTTCCGGGCGGCGGTAGGCGGCAGTGATTGCCTGGCGCAGCGTGCTCTGCGGCCGCACCGGCGGGGCGAAATCGGCGAAGGGAGCCTGCGGCGCGCCGGTTTCGGTCGTGGTCTTTTGAAGCGGTGTCTGGCTCATCGAGCGCTATCCTCCGGGAAGCGGTTTGGAGGGCGCGGCGCGCCCCCGATCGTGGGCGGAAAATACGCTTCCTTTCGCCGTACATCCATCCGGCATTTTTTGTCTTTTGCGGAATGTTTCACCGCTACGGCCGAACATGGCCGGAGACAATGCGGATTGTTCGCGATACCACCGGATGATCAGAGATCAGGCCGCCTTGCCGAAATGCTTCTCGCGGGCCATCAGGCACTCGTCGTCGCCGGGCATGCAGGTGCGGCAGACGATTGGCCTGATCGCATAGATCTTGCAACCGACGTGTTCGCCGAGCTTGCCGCCGAGTGCGGAGCAACGATCGTCCTCGCAGCGCATGCCGCCGAGATCGGCCGACACATATTCCGCCGGGATCAGGTCGAGCTCCTCGTCCGTCTCCAGCGAGAAGCGCGGCCAGTCGGCCGAATAGGCGCAGCACGCGCCGCAGCTCTGGCAATCGAAGATGTCGTCGGAAGCGGAATGGGTCATGCGCCAAACTAGCATGAAGGTCCGCGGTCCGAAATGGCCCTCACGCGATGGTCGCGTCCCGGCGGGCAATCTCGTAGTCTTCCGTATGCACCAGCACGCCATCGTCGGTCACGACGGCGATGCCGTAGGCCGCCGGCTCGTCGACAGACAGAGACGTATCGGGTGTGTCGAAGGGCATCGGCTGCTGGTGCACGGGGCTCTTGAAGATCGAGAACGGAATGCCGCGGCTGGAGCCGCTGATCGTGCGGTGCACGTGGCCGGCAAAGATATGCCGCACGTTGCCGTGTCGTTTGACGAGCGCGTAGAACTCCGTCTCGTTGGCGAGCCGGATCATGTCCATGCCGGTAAAGCCCGTTCTGTGTGGCGGATGATGCATGAACAGCAGCGCCGGTTTGTCGCCGGCCTCGGCAAGCTGCCGGTCGAGCCAGGCAAGACGTTTGGCACAGAGCATGCCGACATGGCTGGTGGGATAATCATAGGGCGGCGCAAAGAGCGTATCGAGCAGGATGGCACGGCAGTCCGGGAAATCGATCGCCTGCTGTACGAAACCGTTCTCGTCCGCCACCGCGTCCGGGAAGGTATCGAGAAAAACCTCGCGCCGGTCGTGGTTGCCGATGGTGATGGCGACCGGCGGCGTGAACTGATCGATGAGCCGCTTCAGCCGTTCGTAGGAAACGCGATCGGCGTAGTGGGTGAGGTCGCCGGTGAAAATCACCCGGTCGGCGTCCGCATGGTAACGGTTGACGTGTTCGATGCCATTGGCCAGGCGCTGGTAGGGATCGAGCCCGATGATCGTCGTGCCTTCGGGCACCATGTGTAGGTCGGTAAAGATGATCAGCTTTGTCATGGAGATCCAGAAGGTTGCGTCGCGGGTGGCCCAAGCTGTCGCGCGGCGTATGACGCGTCAAGCGGCAACTTTGGGGCGACTCTCTCGGAGATCGGCGGTTCTTCTTGCGGCGGGCCTAGGAAAGCGCTAATGCAAACGCATCTGATATATCAGCTATGATCGCCGCTAGGGCGACGGCAAGCGAATTGGAGAAACGGCATGCGGTGGAAGCGCACAATCCAGTTGCTGGACGTTCATTGCGAGGGTGAGATCGGCAAGGTCGCGATCGGCGGCGTGCCGAAGATCCCGGGAAACTCGATCGCCGAGCAGCTCAACCACATCAACACGGTCGATGACAGCCTGCGCCGGTTCCTGTGCCTGGAGCCGCGCTCCGGTTCGATCGGCTCGGTCAACCTGCTGGTGCCGCCGAAGCGGCCGGAGGCAGACGCCGGCTTCATCATCCTCCAGGCCGACCAGGCGCATGCCATGTCCGGCTCGAACTCGATCTGCGTCACCACTGCCCTGCTCGAATCCGGCATCATCGAGATGAAGGAGCCAGAGACGGTGGTGATGCTCGACACGGCGTCCGGCCTCGTCAAGGCCACTGCGACCTGCCGCGACGGCCGTTGCGAGAAGGTGAAGCTGACGATGGTCCCGTCCTTCGTGCATGAGCTCGACGTCGAGGTCGACACGCCGAAGTGGGGCAAGATCAAGCTCGACCTCTGCTACGGCGGCATCTTCTACGCGCTGGTCGATGTCGGCCAGATCGGCACCACGATCGACAAGGCGAACGCCCGCGAGATCGTCGAAGCGGGCATGATCCTGAAGGATATCGTCAACCGCACCATCCCCGTCGTCCATCCGGAGATCCCGGAAATCAAGGGCGTCGCCTACGTCATGTTCCGCGATGTCGAGGCGGACGGCACGATCCGCACCTGCACGACCATGTGGCCGGGCCGCGTCGACCGCTCGCCTTGCGGCACCGGCAGCTCGGCCAATCTCGCGACGCTGCACGCCCGCGGCAAGGTCAAGGTCGGCGACGTCCTGAAGTCGCGCTCGATCATCGGCTCCGAGTTCGAAGTGGGCCTCGAAGGCGTGACGACCGTCGCCGGCCGCGAGGCGATCATCCCGACGATTGCTGGCCGCGGCTGGACCTTCGGCCTGCACCAGGTGGCGCTCGATCCCTTCGATCCGCTGGCCGACGGCTTTGCGCTGACCGATACCTGGGGACCGCAGGCGGGCGAAATTCGCTAACCCGACCTGCTTTGAAACATGCAGTTCCGAATGAATCGTCGCTTCACACCGTTTCTGGAATTGCCCAAACGAAAACGCGGGCCGAAGATCCCTATGATCTCCGGCCCGCGCGGCCCTTGGGAGGCGTGTTGGATTATTTGATGCGGCTGGTCTTGCCGAGCATGGCCGTCTGCAGGGCGTCGTTGCCGGTAAGTTCCGCGAGCTTGCGTTCGGCGAAGGCGTCACCTTCGTTGGCGGCCTTGCGGAAGATCGCACGGGCGGCCGGGATATCCTTGGCGGTGCCTTCACCGTTCTCCAGCATCAGGCCGAGATTGACCATGGCATCGACATTGCCGCGGCCTGCGGCCAGGCGATAAAGCTTGGCGGCCTTGGCGTTGTCTTCCGGCACCAGCTTGCCTTCGTCCAGGATCACCGCGAGGTTGAAGGCGGCGACGTCGTCGCCGGCGAGCGATGCCCGTTCGAACCATTCGATCGCCAGCTTGCCGTTGACCGGCGTGCCCATGCCGTCGCGGTAGGAGACGCCGAGATTGTAGGCCGCGAGAACGTTGCCGGCAGCAGCGGCCTTCTGGTTCAGCGCGAATTCGGTTGCCGTGTAGCCCTGTTCACCGACGAGAACGGCATAGTTGGTCATCGCCAGCGCGTGGCCATGTTCGGCGGCTTCACCGAGAATGCGCAGCGACTGGGTCTTCTGCCCGGCCTTGTCGAGCACACGGGCGAGCTGAAATTCGGCGCGAGCGCCGCTCTTCTGATTGTAGGCCTCGCGGCAGGCCGAAAGCGCCACGCCGATCCTGATGTCTTCGGTGGAAACGGCCGGGAAAGTCTGGTTGCGCTGCAGGTCGAAGATGCTGCCCGCTTCGCGGTCGCAAACTTCGGCGGCGGAGAGATCGGCAGCGCGTGCCGACGGGAGGGCGATCGCGGCCACTGCCAGCAGACTGACGATCGCCAGGAAGAGGGCATTGATGATGCGGGTTCCGGATGTGCTGCGCTTTTCCATGATGCTCTCCCCGTGTCTTGACGATCAATTTATCGGCGACCGTCACGGAGGGCTGTTACGGCGGGAACAGCCCGGTGGCGAAAGCTCTGGCGAAGTGACGGAGGGACATAAAGAGCCGGGCCCTTGAACCGGCTTGCATCCGTGAACACCGGGGCTATCCTCGAAGGTCGCAACGCTCAAACGGGAGAGGGGCAATGGAAGATCTGGCAGCGCCAATGCGCAAGATGCTGGTGAGACGACGCGTTGTCGTCGGCGGCCTGCTGCTGACGGCGGCGGCCGGCAGCGGTGTCGCCACCTCCTGGGCAAGCCCTTCGCTTGGCGAGGCAACGGAGGTCCGCGGCGACGTTAGACGGAAGCAGGCGAAAAAGGACGACCCGCTCACGGTCGGTAGCCAGCTCTTCGAGAACGACCGCGTGCGCACGAACGTCGAGAGCCATGCGACCTTGAACCTCGGCACCGATACACGCGTGCTGCTCGGCGCCGAAACCGAGCTGCTCGTCGACAGCTTCATCGCCGGTCAGGGTGGTACGCTCGAACTCGGAACGGGCCGCATGGTGTTCGATCGGCCCGAGGGCCTGCCCAAGGTCGATGTGGCGGTCCGCACGGCCTTCGGCATGATCGGCGTGCGCGGCACCAAGTTCTTTTGCGGACCGAGCCGGGCCGCATTTGCCGTCTTCGTCGAACATGGGCGCGTTTCGGTCGCGCGTGGCGGCGTGACCCGGATCGTCGCTGCGGGGCAGGGGGTGGAGTTTCATCATCGCGGTGACGCCCCGAGCGAGCCCATCAACTGGGGTGAGCCGCGCATCAGGGAAGCCTATGCCAGCGTCGGGCTAACGCGTTGAGCCGTCGCTACTCCCGACCACAAGCCGCTTCGCGCATTGTGTCCCAGAAACTGGCTTTGCGGCGCTTTACTCCGAAACCGTGAAAAGCTCCATCGTCGAGAAGCCGCGAATTTCGTGGCTGCCGAGCGGGCGAAGCGGCTGCTTGCTTTCCGCCGCGGCAGCAGGCCCGACGCAGATCGATGTGCCTAGGAACTTGTTCGCCTCCTGAAGCCGCGCCGCCAGATTGATCGCGTCGCCATGGGCGGTGTAGTCGAGCTTGCCGCCGGCGCCGACTTCGCCGACCACCGCCGGTCCGGTCTCGACGCCGATCCGGGTCCTGCCGAAGCTGTTGGCGGCAAACTGCGGGCGTCCCCGCATCTCTTCCGTCAATGCATGGATCGCTCTGGCACACGCGATCGCCCTGTCGACGTGTTCCGGCAGGTCCTCGGGCGCGTTGAAAAAGGCGTGCACGGCATCGCCCACCACCTTGTCGACCATGCCGCCGTGCTCGGCCACCAGCGCGTTGACCTCCGAAAAGTAGATGTCGAGCAAGGCAATGAGGTCCCGCGGCTTCAGTCTCTGCGACAGGGAGGAAAAGCTCTCGATGTCGGTGAAGAGCGCCGTCACCTGGCGTTCCTCGCCGGCCACGCGTGTAAGCCCGGGATTGTCGATATAGCGGGCGACGACCGATTGCGGCAGGTATTGCGAAAATTTCTGCCGTGCCGCCGCTTCGGATCGCCGCACCCGAGCAAATTGCAGGATGCTCGTCACCGCCAGAACGAGGGCGAGCGCGACCGAAATGCTGATCGCATCGATAAGCCAGCCACTGGTGTCATAGATGATCGCTGCTGCCGCGACGACGGCGCCGACGGCGATAAGGCCAAGGGCCGCGGATATCATTGGCCGAAGGCGCGCGGCCGCGAAGGCGATACCACATCCGGCGACGAGGGCCATGGCGGCCTCGGCGAGCGGAAGCCGGCTGTCACGCTTCGGTATGAAGCCGGTCAGGACCGCGTTGGCGATATCCGCGTGGATCTGCACCGAGGGTTCGAGCGGCATCGAGGCGCTGGGCCGTAAGCCCCCGAGGCTCGGCAGGCTGCTGCCGATGAGCACGAGTTTGCCTGCAAAGCGATCCGCCGCCGCCTTGCCGGACAACACATCGGCGGCGGAAACGGTGCGGGCGGCGAGCCGGTCCGCAGCACTGGCGACGAAGCGCAGGCTGCCGGTTTCATCGAGCGCCATCACCCGTCCGTCGATGCGCAACCAGGCGGGTGCGCCGCCGAGGATCGGCGTGCCGGCGCCGCGCATCAGCCGTGTCGCCTCGATCGCCAGCGTCGGATAGGCGTCGTTGCCGAGGATGGCATAGGCCTGTACCCGCCGGATCCGCGCGTCCTCGTCGCCAACGAGAAACGAAGCGGCGGCCGCCTTCGCCCGGTCCATGAACGCGGCACAGGAGGTTTCGGCGCCGTCGAGGAACCAGAGTTCGGGCGGGGCGAAGGGGCGGCTCAGTGCCAGCGGCGGTACCGGACGCGGCCGCTCCTGGATCGTATCGGCAATCAGAAAGCCGAGCACGACGGGGACACGTCCAAGCGCGGAGGCGAGGGCCGCATTGCCGTCGCCGGTCGTGTTGCAATCGGCGCTGAAGACGAAGTCGACCGCCACGGCCTCGGCGCCGGCCGTCGCAAGCCGCGACAGAAGATCGGCGGTTGCCGTCCTGTCCCATTCGCCCGACGGGCGCGATTGATGGGCCTGGCGGTCGATGTCGACCACAATGATGTCAGGCGACTGCGGCGCGGGAATCCACTGTGTCAGGCTGTCGAAGAACAGCTCGCGCTGCGTTTCGAATACCGGCTCGGCGAAGAGATAGAGGGCGACAGCAACCAGCAAGCTCGTCAGGAACCCGCCGGCAAGCGGAGTGAAACGCAATTGCCGGCGCGGCTCAGCGGCCATGCGCGTTAGTCCTCCTCCGGATCGGCGATGCTTTGCAGGCGGCCGACCTTGCAGGCGATGATGCCCTCGTTTCTTCTGATCGCGCCGCTTTCCTCCAGCCACTGGATGGCGCGGTTGACCTTCGGCCGGCTGGCGCCGAGCACACCGGCGATGTCCGTCTGGCTCATGGTCAGCCTTAGATTGGCGCTTTCCGGCAGCTCGTTGCCGTGGATCTGGCGGAGCGTGGCCAGGAAGAAGCGCGCGACGCGGGCGTTGAGATCATAGAGCGCGATGGTCTCGAGCCGCTCGGTCGTGTCGCGAAGCTGGGCGCAGAGGAAGCGGATGACGGCCTCGGCCGCTTCCGGCCGGTTGGTGACGATATCGAGGAACGACTTCTTGCCGATGACATAGCCTTCCGACGCCGTCATCGCCGTTGCGTCGGCCGACCGCGTCTGGCCATCGAGCACCGCCATCTCGCCAAAAATTGCACCGGCTTCATGCTGGCGCAGCATTAGTTCCCGGCCTTGCGGTGTGATCAGCGACAGCTTGATGCGCCCGGAAATGACGACAATCATGTAATTGCCTTCGTCGCCACGCTGGAAGATTACGGTGCCGGCCGGCCACTTCCTGTAGGTCGCGATGTCGGCAAGCTCGGCAATGGCATTCTTGTCGAATTCTTCAAAGATCGGAAACGAGCGCCAGAAAGTCGGGCTCCTGTTGATTTCGTTCATGACATGCCCCCGCGCGGCGTCCCCTGCCGCGCCGAAATTCTTCGCCCAGCCGCCTCCTCCTTGCAATAGAAAAGAACGATGTGCCGACGATGTAGTTCCGTGTTTGTCTGCGGATAAGTCAGAAAGCGCCAAGCTCGGAGGTTGACGATGCCGGCTGGTCGTTTCATTTTCTTGAACGATCTGTCGCTCTCGGAGCGGCTAGATGAATTTCAAAATGCTGATACTTCTGTTGCCAACAACCGTTTCTCACAGGAGCCTCGCATGCCTCAGAATGTTGTCGTCCTCATCGGACGCGTCCTCCTCTCTATCATGTTCATCATGTCCGGTTTCAGCAAGCTGATGGATCCGTCGGGCACGGCCCAGATGATCACCGGCGCTGGCTGGCCGGCACCGACCGCACTCGCTTACCTTGCCGGCCTCTTCGAACTCGTCGCCGGTCTTGCCGTTCTCGTCGGCTTCCAGACGAAGATTGCCGCCTATCTGCTTGCGGCGTTCAGCCTTATCACCGCTTTCGCCTTCCACAGCGGCGCGATCAACATCCCGACCTTCCCGCCGGAAGCCAACGGCCTGCTGACCGTCTTCAACGGCCTGATGATGATGAAGAATATCGCGATCGCCGGTGGTTTCCTCGTGCTCGCCGTCTTCGGCCCCGGCGCTCTGTCGGTCGACAAGCGCGGCGCCTGAGACCGAACATGCCGCGCGTTGGGATCAACGCACAAGGCATGCTCTGGTTTACCGCAGTAACATCAAGCCCGTCGCTCGTTCGGCGGGCTTCTTGCATTTCAGGGATAAATCACGCCCTTGCGCAGAATGACGTTGCCGTAGAGCCTGGGCTCGCTCGTCTGGACGACCGTGTGGGCGGCTCTTACGCGCGGGTAAAAATCCGCTCCGAGCAAGGGCACGACACGGCGGCCGGGCTCGTGCCGGGCGCAGCACGCGACGATCTCCTGATGCACCGGCTCCAGCGCCTCCCTGTCCTGTTTGACGGTGGCGCGGAAGATCGCTTCGGGCACGAAATCGTCGATTGGCAAAACGCTGAGGATGGCGTCGAGCACCGGGATCAGCGGGTGCCCGTCGAGCCGGACGAGACGGCGTGCATGTTCCTGGCCCGGATAGTTGCCGTCGACCAGCGCGATTTCATCGCCGTGCCCCATCGCCCGGAGCGTTGCGAGCAACTCGGGACTGAGGATCGGGTTTAGTCCTTTCAGCATCAGCCGAGCTCCTTGAAGAGTACATTGGTGTCGAGCAGATAGCGGGAGAAGAGCGGCAGGCTGGCGCCGCCGATGGCGCGCGCGTGGCTACCAACCAGGCCTTCCACCAGTTCAGGGATGGTAACGCCCTGGAGGTCGAGCTCGTAGAGCGCCCTGCGGGTGGCGGCGAGCAACCGGGCCCGGACCCAGGGTGGGAAGCCGCCGTCGATGACAACGGCCGAGAAGTCGACGATCGAGACGGCCGACACGACAGCCTGGGCAAGCGCCGCGCCACAGTCGTCGATCCAGATGTCGAGCGGTTCGCCGAAGTCGATCCAGTCGTCAGCCGAGTACCAGAGCGGCCGCGGGTCGATGCCGCGTTCGCGCAGCAGATTTTCGAGCACGAAGACCGAGGCGATCTTGAGGAGCTGGATGGTCCTGCCGTCCTTGCCCGAGACCGGCAGGGGGCCGATGGCGCCAGCCGTTCCGGTACGCCCGGAGAAGAGCGCCGAGTTCAGGACGACGCCGCCGCCGATGAACGAGCCGATATAGAAATAGACGAAGTCCGGGTAGATGGCGCCGACGCCGAAGGCGAGCTCGGCGCCGCAGGCGCTGGTGCCGTCGTTCTGCAGGAAGACCGGATAGGTGGTGCGGGCCGAGATTGCCGCCTGCAGATCGATGTCGCGCCACTTGTTCATTTCTTCCCGCGGCGCGCCCACTTCCTCCGCCCAGTTCCACAGTTCGAAGGGCGTGGCGATGCCGATGCCGGCGATCCGCTTGCGCTGATCGGGGTTGAGTTGCTGTTCGAGCTTCGCCATGCCGGAAATGATGAAATCGACGAGATCGCCGGGCAGCGGATAGGCATGCACATGATGCAGATGCAGCCGGATGGTGCCGACGAAATCCATCAGCACGAGATCGGCGCTGCGCCGGCCGATTTTCACGCCGAAGGAAAAGACCGCGTCCGGATTGAGCCGCATCGGTGTCGATGGTTGTCCAACCTTGCCGCGAACGGGATCGCCCTTGACCAGCAGGCCGTCGCTTTCCAGCGCCCGCATGATCACCGATACGGTCTGCGCCGAAAGGCCGGAACGCCGGGCGATATCGGCTTTGGAGAGGCCGCCGTGACGCCTGACCAGCGACATGACCAGGCGCTCGTTATAGGCGCGCACGCGCGTCTGGTTGGCCCCGCCGCTAGGGTCAATGACCTCAGGTTGCATCGGTCCCCGATCAGGACCGTCTGTCAGTGACATGCCACCGTCTCCTCCCGTTGGCATTAGATCACGATGGTTCAGGGTCGGATCGACCCAAAACCATAGACGTGATCGCTTCTCAAAAGCTGGAGCGGGATCAGGCGGAAAACCGCATGCACTTCTCCTCATTCCGCTCTGGTGCCCGCTTGGCGCAGGTCTGTTGTTTCCGCTTGCTGTGACTCTGTCAATTTGTCTGACGCTCCGCTTCTCGGACGGAGCGTCGTCATCCCAAGAATGCCACATCGAAATAATAATTCAATTTGATTTATTTATTGACACCCCGGAATTTTAGTGTTTGTTTTCGTCTCGGAAGCGTCGATTGCAACGGAGGAAAATGTTGCTGTCGCGTGGCCTGGGGCGGTCCGCCGACCCGATTTTCAATCCTTGGGAGGATTTCATGAAGAAGACTGTTCTTTCCGCTGCTTTCGGCGCGCTGTCCCTTGGCGTCGTTTTCGCCGCGCCGGCACAGGCTGCTGATGTCGGCGCCTGCCTCATTACCAAGACCGACACCAACCCCTTCTTCGTCAAGATGAAGGAGGGTGCTACCGCCAAGGCGCAGGAACTCGGCGTGACGCTGAAGGCCTATGCCGGCAAGATCGACGGCGACCACGACAGCCAGGTGGCTGCAATCGAATCCTGCATCGCCGATGGCGCCAAGGGCATCCTGATCGCCGCCTCCGACACCAAGGCGATCGTCGATCAGGTCAAGAAGGCGCAGGAAGCCGGTCTTCTGGTGATCGCGCTCGATACGCCGCTCGATCCGGCAACGGCTGCCGATGCGACCTTCGCCACTGACAACCTGGTTGCCGGCAAGCTCATCGGCCAGTGGGCCGCTGCCACCATGGGTGACGGTGCCAAGACCGCCAAGATCGGCTTCCTCGATCTGACGCCGTCGCAGCCGACCGTCGACGTCCTGCGCGACCAGGGCTTCATGATGGGCTTCGGCATCGACACGAAGGATCCGAACAAGATCGGCGACGAAGATGATCCGCGCATCGTCGGCCACGACGTCACCAACGGCAACGAAGAAGGTGGCCGCAAGGCGATGGAAAACCTTCTGCAGAAGGATCCCGACATCAACGTGATCCACACCATCAACGAGCCGGCCGCCGTTGGCGCCTATCAGGCGCTGAAGGCCGTCGGCAAGGAGAAGGACGTGCTGATCGTCTCGGTCGACGGCGGTTGCCCGGGCGTCAAGTCGGTCGCTGAAGGTGTCATCGGCGCCACCTCGCAGCAATATCCGCTGATGATGGCGGCCCTCGGCATCGAGGCGATCAAGAAGTTCGCCGATACCGGTGAAAAGCCGAAGCCGACGGAAGGCAAGGACTTCTTCGACACCGGCGTTTCGCTCGTCACCGACAAGCCGGCTGCCGGCGTCGAGTCGATCGACACCAAGGTCGGTACGGAGAAGTGCTGGGGCTGATCGCCTTTGCTCTTCGAACGCATGAGCCATTAACGGAAGGGCGGCCCCGGCCGCCCTTCGCGTAAGTGCCGATGTCTTTGACACGGCGATGAAAACCGCGCAGCTTCTTAAGAGTGCTTATGCCCGCGTCTTTGTGGGCGGGCTGTGCACGACTGCATCGCAACCCCTTGGGAGCGGGGTTCACGGGAGGAAGGTCCATGGGCGAGCCCAACACAGCCGCACAACCATCCCAGGAATTCGAAAAAGTCCTGGTCAACAGTTCGACGCAGGTCGCGTCGTTCGATACGCATGACAAGACCGCGATCCAGAAGATCCAGCATTTCCTGCACTCGACGCCGGCGGCCGTGCCGTTCATCGTGCTTGTCGCAGCAATTCTGATCTTCGGCATTGCCATCGGCGGGAAGTTCTTCTCGTCCTACACGCTGACCCTCATCCTCCAGCAGATCGCCATCGTCGGTATCCTCGGCGCCGCGCAGACCCTGGTGATCCTGACGGCCGGCATCGATCTTTCGATCGGGGTGATCATGGTGCTTTCGGCGGTCATCATGGGCAACTGCGCCGTGACCTATGGGCTTCCGGCGCCGGTCTCGATCTTCCTCGGGTTCGTCGTCGGCGGCGCCTGCGGCTTTCTCAATGGTTTCCTCGTTTCCAGGGTCAAGCTTCCGCCGTTCATCGTGACGCTCGGCACTTGGTACGTGATCATGTCGACGAACTTCATCTATTCGGCCAATGCGACGATCCGCGAGGCCGATGTGACGGCCGTCACCCAGATGCTCCACGTCTTCGGTGTCAGCTTCAAGGTGGGCTCCGCTGTGTTCACGCTCGGTGTGGTGATGATGGTCTTGCTGGTCTTCGGCCTCTGGTATGCGCTCAATCACACGGCCTGGGGGCGTCATCTTTACGCTGTCGGCGACGATCCGGAAGCGGCCAAGCTCTCCGGTATCCGCACCAGCCGCGTCCTGCTCAGCGCCTATACGCTGGCCGGGCTGATCGCCGCACTCGCCGCCTGGGTTTCGATCGGCCGCAATGGTTCGATCTCGCCGTCGGCAGCCGTCACCGACTACAATCTGCAGGCCATCACAGCAGCCGTGATCGGCGGCATCTCGCTCTTCGGCGGACGTGGGTCGATTCTTGGAACCCTGATCGGCGCGATGATCGTCGGCGTCGTCTCCATGGGCCTCAACATGCTGGGCGCTGACCCGCAATGGAAGGTCTTCCTCACCGGCGTGCTGATCATCACCGCCGTCGCCATCGACCAGTGGATCAGAAAGGTAGCTGCCTGATGACACAGGAACCCATTCTCACAGCCCGCGGCCTCGTCAAGCGCTACGGTCGCGTGACCGCCCTCGACTATGCCGACTTCGACCTCTATCCCGGCGAGATCCTCGCCGTGATCGGCGACAACGGTGCCGGCAAGTCCTCGATGATCAAGGCGATATCGGGCGCCGTCACGCCCGATGAGGGTGAGATCATGCTCGAGGGCCAGCCAGTCCACTTCCGCTCGCCGATGGATGCACGCTCGGCCGGCATCGAGACGGTCTACCAGAACCTGGCGCTGTCGCCGGCGCTGTCGATCGCCGACAACATGTTTCTCGGCCGCGAGATCCGCAAACCGGGCATCATGGGCAAGCTCTTCCGCACGCTCGACCGTGGGGAGATGGAGAAGCGGGCACGGGCAAAGCTGTCCGAGCTCGGTCTGATGACCATCCAGAACATCAACCAGGCGGTGGAAACGCTTTCGGGCGGCCAGCGCCAGGGTGTGGCCGTGGCGCGCGCCGCAGCCTTCGGCTCCAAGGTGGTGATCATGGACGAGCCGACGGCAGCACTTGGTGTCAAGGAAAGCCGGCGGGTGCTGGAGCTGATCCTCGACGTGCGTTCCCGCGGTCTGCCGATCGTGCTGATCTCGCACAACATGCCGCATGTGTTCGAGGTGGCTGACAGAATCCATGTCCATCGTCTCGGCAAACGGCTATGCGTCATCAATCCGAAGGAGCACACGATGTCGGATGCTGTCGCCTTCATGACCGGGGCGAAGGAGCCGCCGCGCGAAGCGCTCGCGGCATGAACGTCGAGCCGATCGCCAACGAAATCCTGAAACGGGCGGCTGGTGCTGCCCGTTTCGTCGTCGCCATTGCCGGCCCTCCGGGTGCCGGCAAGTCGACGCTGTCGGACGCGCTCGCCGAGGCCCTGGTCGCCCGCGGCGAAAAGGCGGCGGTGCTGCCAATGGACGGCTTCCACATGGACAATGCCGTCCTGGAAGAAAAGGGCCTGCTCCCTCGCAAGGGCGCGCCGGAAACGTTTGACGTTAGGGCGTTCCTGTCGACGGTTCAGGCGGTCCGCGCCAATGACGGCGAGGTGCTTGTTCCGGTTTTCGACCGGTCGCGGGAATTGGCGATCGCCTCGGCCCGGATCGTTGCGCCCGAAACACGCATGGTTCTCGTGGAGGGCAACTATCTGCTTCTCGACGAGGCCCCCTGGAACAAGCTCGCGGGTGCCTTCGATTTCTCCATCTTTATCAACCCGGGGATCGAGGAGCTGGAGCGGCGTCTTTTGAAACGCTGGTACGATCACGGTTACGAGGAGGAGGCGGCGAAGCGGAAAGCCCACGGCAACGACATCCCCAACGCGCATCGCGTCGTCGAGCACCAGCGACGCGCAGATCTCGTGCTTGCGGATTTCTGATCGATGGTCGGATTGCGGATTGTGTTTCCTGGCGCATTGGTGTTATCGAGACGCGGTTCCACCACATGAGTAACCGCCCGCCACCCGCACCTGCCGGCTGCAAAGCCGCGCGCGCGGATCGGGCGCGAGCAGAGCGGGATGAGTGTAAGCGGTTTCCGCCTGCATTCCGTTCTGAGCTAGGAGAACGCTGACCATGCAAGACCTCGTTATCCGCCGGCCGGATGATTGGCACCTTCACCTGCGCGACGGCGACATGCTGAAAGGCGTTATCGCCGATACCAGCCGCCATTTCGCCCGCGCGATCATCATGCCCAACCTGGTGCCGCCGGTCGTGACGACCGCCGACGCCAGCGCCTATCGCGAGCGCATCCTCGCCGCGCTTCCCGCGGGCTACCGGTTCGAGCCGCTGATGACGCTCTATCTCACCGCAGGCACCAATCCTGACGACGTCGAGGCCGGCCACAGGAGCGGCCTCGTCAAGGCGGTCAAGCTTTACCCGGCGGGCGCGACGACCAATTCGCACAGCGGCGTGCGCAACATCGATGAAGCGATGCCGGTGCTGGAGCGCATGGCGAAGGTCGGCCTACCGCTCTGCGTCCATGGCGAGGTCACGAGCTCGGATGTCGACATCTTCGACCGCGAAGCCGTGTTCATCGAGACCGTGCTCGATCCGTTGCGCAAGCGGCTGCCGGAACTGAAGGTGACGATGGAACACGTCACCACCAAGGACGGCATCGATTACATCAAGGCGTCGAAGGCAAACCTTGCCGGCTCGATCACCACCCATCACCTGATCATCAACCGCAATGCGATCCTGGTCGGCGGGATCAAGCCGCACTACTACTGCCTGCCGGTCGCCAAGCGTGAGAACCACCGTCTGGCGCTGCGCGCGGCCGCCGTCTCCGGCGACAAGCGCTTCTTCCTCGGCACCGACTCCGCCCCCCATGTCGATCCGCTGAAGGAATGCGCCTGCGGCTGCGCCGGCATCTACACCTCGATCAACACCATGAGCTGCCTGGCGCATGTGTTCGAGGAGGAGGGTGCACTCGACAAGCTCGAAGCCTTCGCCTCGCTGAACGGCCCCACCTGGTACGGTCTGCCGGTCAACGAGGAAACGATCACGCTGCGCAAGCAGGCTGAAGCGGTCACCTATCCCAAGAAGATCGAGACCGGCGCCGGTCTGGTCACCGTTTTCGATCCGATGTTCCCGCTGCACTGGGCCGTCGTCTGATCACTGCATAATTCCTTGGATCGGATGGATCCAAGGACAAAATTATGCAGCAGTTAAAAATGTTACAGCGACCTTTGCGCGTCTGAACAGACGCGCGGCGCTGTAGAGTTTTGAAGGAGAGTTTGATGTTTTCCAACGCGTTCACCGACAAGGCCGTGATGGCCGAGCTGGTCGCCAAGATGCTCTGGGAAATCAAGGCCGTACACTTCCGCGCCGATGAGCCCTACAAGCTGTCGTCCGGCATGGCGAGCCCCGTCTATATCGACTGCCGCAAGCTGATTTCCTATCCGCGCATCCGTTCGGCGGTGATGGATTTCGCCGCAGCCACCATCCTGCGCGACGCCGGCTTCGAGAAGTTCGACGTCGTCGCCGGCGGCGAAACGGCCGGCATTCCCTTTGCCGCCATGCTGGCCGAGCGCTTGGGCTTGCCGATGATCTATGTCCGCAAGGCGCCCAAGGGCCACGGCCGCAACGCTCAGATCGAAGGCCACATGCCGGAAGGGGCGCGAGTCCTCGTCATCGAGGACCTGACGACCGCCGGCGGTTCGATGTTCAAGTTCATCGACGCCATTCGTGCGGCCGGCGGCATCGTCGACCACGGCATCGCGCTCTTCTACTACGACATCTTCCCGGAAGCGGTCGGCGAGATGAAGGGCAAAGGTGTCGATCTGCACTGGATCGCCACCTGGCGGAACGTCCTTGCGGTTGCCCGCGAGCAGGCGCTCTTCGACGAGAAGACGCTGAGCGAAGTCGAAGCCTTCCTCAACGCGCCGCTCGCCTGGTCCGGCCGCAACGGCGGCGTGAGCGCTCTGGCCTAACGATTGAAGAGGCCCCGGTCAGCCGGGGCCTCGCAACTGCTGAGTTTTCGTTTTTAAATCGATTGAAGTCCATCGAGGAGGAAGAGCCGATGATCGTATGTTGCGGAGAAGCGCTGATCGACATGCTGCCGCGGGACACGACCGCGGGCGAGAGCGCGTTTGCGCCCTATGCCGGCGGAGCGATCTTCAACACGGCAATTGCGCTCGGGCGCCTTGGCATCCAGACCGGCTTCTTCACCGGCCTTTCCGACGACATGTTCGGTGATATCCTGCGCGAGACGCTGAAGGCGGCGAATGTTGATTTCGGCCCCTGCGCGACGCTCTCGCTGCACACGACGCTTGCCTTCGTTAAGCTCGTCAATGGCCATGCAAGCTACGCCTTCTTTGATGAAAACACGGCAGGCCGGATGATCACGTCAGAGCACCTGCCGGCGCTTGGCGATTTCTGCGAGGCGCTGCATTTCGGTGCGATCAGCCTGATCCCCGAGCCCTGCGGCTCGACCTATGAAGCCTTGATGACGCGCGAGCACGAGAAGCGGGTCATCTCCTTCGATCCGAACATCCGGCCCGGCTTCATCCGGGACCGCGAGGCACATCTCGCCCGCATGAACCGCATGGCGGCGATGTCGGATATCATCAAGTTCTCCGACGAAGATCTCGCCTGGTTCGGCATGGAAGGCAGCCACGACGACCTTGCCGCCGAATGGCTGAAGCGCGGACCGAAGCTGGTGCTGATCACCAAGGGCGCCGATGGCGCCGTCGGCTACACGGCGCGCCACAAGGTCGAAGTTGCGGGCGAGAAGGTCACGGTGGTCGACACTGTCGGCGCCGGCGACACCTTCGATGCCGGCGTGCTGGCATCCCTCAAGCTCGGCGGTCTCCTGACCAAGGCCGATGTCGCCGATCTCAGCGAAACTGCCGTTCGCAACGCGCTGGCGCTCGCCGCCAAGGCCGCCGCGGTCACCGTCTCGCGCGCCGGCGCGAACCCGCCGTGGAAGCACGAAATCGGCCTCTGAGTCATTTTCTCTGGCCTACTCTTCCTGTTCCGGGCGGTATTCCAGGATATCGCCCGGCTGGCATTCCAGCACGGCGCAGATCTTCTCCAGCGTATCGAAGCGCACGCCTTTCACTTTTCCCGATTTCAATAGCGAGATGTTCTGCTCGGTGATCCCCACCTGCTCGGCGAGATCGCGTGAGCGGACCTTGCGCTTCGCCAGCATCACATCGAGATTGACGACGATCGGCATCCGCTAGACGAAGCTCCTGTTCTCCGCCTCGACCCCCGACGCGATGACCAGGACGTGGCCGAGACCGACGACGAGCCCCGCCATCAGCAGCACGATGATAGCGCCGCCACTGATATCGAAGACCACCGCATGTCCCGTGGTGCCCGGGTTGTCGTAGGTGACAGCCAGGATGCCGATGCCATTGCTGATCGTCATGCATAGTGCTCCCGCAAGCGCCGTCAGCCCCACGCGCCGCAACAGCACGCCATTGCGGCTGGTGAGAATCTCGCCGCGCTGGAAGCCGTCGAACAGCTGCCACGCGAAGGCGAGGCCGGCGATGACGAGCGCATTGTTGATCGCGGTCAGGAAAATGACGGTGGCGATGGCGCGGTAGGAAAGGGTGATTACCTCCACGCGGGGAAAGACGACGTCGCGAATGCCCTGCTCGAAGCCCTGCCTGTCAAAGAAAATCTGCCAATGCGCATAGACGACTGCCGAGCAAAACAGTGCGCCGCTCAACACCACCATGAGCTTCATGAAGCGACTGAGCTTGCGCAGCCTCTCGGCGGTTTCCGTCATAAAAATTCCCTTATCGTTTGGCTTGTGTTTTTATCGTAAAACAATAAGTAATTCTCGTCAATTGTGATTTTGGTGTCGTGCCATGCCTCTTCGATTTCTCAAAAATCCCTGTCTTTTCCTGCTGTTGAATACTATCTTCCGGTCCTATCAGAATCTCGATCTGATGCAGGTGCTGAAAACGGCGGGCGCCATGGTGCTGCCGGCCTGCGCTATATGATAAGGCCCGAGGCGCGATCTGCGCTTCGGGCCTTATCGTTTGACGCGATGCGGTTCAGGATGGAACCGCTTGGGGATGCTCCTCAGCGAGCGGCCTTCAGCAACGCTGCGACCAGACCTGCGGTTGAAGAATCGTGGCCGCCAGCGCTTTCCTTACCTTCGACAACAGGAAGCAGGCCGGTTGCCAGCTCCTTGCCGAGTTCGACGCCCCACTGGTCGAAGGAGTTGATGTTGAAGAGCGCGCCTTCGACAAAGACGCGGTGCTCGTAGAGCGCGATCAGACGGCCGAGCGCGAACGGGTCGAGCTGGTCGTAAACGATCGTCAGCGACGGGCGGTTGCCGGCAAAGACGCGGTGCGGCGCGATCTTGTCAGCCTTGACGTCGGCCATGCCCTTGGCGGTGAGCTGCGCCTTGGCCTCAGCCAGGGTACGCCCCTTCATCAGCGCCTCGGATTGCGCCAGGCAATTGGCAATCAGCAGTTCGTGCTGGTGGCGCAGGTTCTTTTCATGGCCGTTTGCCGCGATCATGAACTCGGCCGGGATGATGTCCGTGCCCTGGTGGATGAGCTGGTAGAAGGCGTGCTGGCCATTGGTGCCGGGTTCGCCCCAGACGACCGGGCCGGTTGAATACTCCACAGGGGTGCTGTCGAGCGTTACCGCCTTGCCGTTCGATTCCATGTCGAGCTGTTGCAGATAGGCAGGGAAGCGCGACAGACGCTGGTCATAGGGCAGGATCGCGCGCGACGGGTAGCCGAGCACGTTGCGGTTATAGAAGCCGAGAAGGCCGAGCAGGACGGGAATGTTCTTGCGGATCGGGGCAGTGCGGAAATGTTCGTCGATGGCATGGCCGCCATCGAGGAAGCGCCCGAAATTCTCCTTGCCGATGGCGATCATCAGCGGCAAGCCGATCGCCGACCAGATCGAGTAGCGGCCGCCGACCCAATCCCAGAAGCCGAAGACGCGGGCCTGGTCGATGCCGAAGGCGGCGACCTTGTCGAGCGCCGTCGAGACGGCAGCGAAGTGATGGCCGACGGCGGCCTCTCCGAGCTTGTCGGCGATGAAGGCGCGGGCCGTCGCGGCATTGGTCATCGTCTCGATCGTCGTGAAGGTCTTCGAGGCGACGATAAAGAGCGAGGTTTCCGGATCGACGAGCTTCAGCGTGTCGGCGATGTGGGCGCCGTCGATGTTGGAGACAAAGTGAAGGCGCGGGCCGTCATGGAAGGGCGCGAGAGCCAGCGTCGCCATGACCGGGCCAAGGTCGGAGCCGCCGATGCCGATGTTGATGACATCGGTGATCTTCTTGCCCGTCGCGCCTTTCAGCGCGCCCGAGCGGATGCCGTCGGCAAAGGCGCCCATGGCGTCGAGCACGCCGTTGACGTCGGGCATCACGTCCTTGCCGTCGATAAGGATCGGTCGGTTGCCGCGATTGCGCAGCGCCGTGTGCAGAACGGCACGCTCCTCGGTGATGTTGATGATGTCGCCGCGGAACATGGCGTCCCGCTTCTCCTCGACCTTGGCCGCCTTGGCGAGCGCTTCGAGGCCGTCAAGCACCCTGTCGTTGACGGCGCATTTCGAATAGTCGAGCAGCAGGTCGCCGAGCGTGGTGCTGAAGCGCTGGAAGCGTTCGGCGTCGCTGGCGAAGGCAGCGCGGATATCGGTTGCGTTGGTCTCAGAGGCGGTTGCTTTGAGTTGGTCGACAAGCGCTTTCATCGCAGGGCTCCTTGTGTCGGACAGGGGTGTCGGACAATCGCCTGCGTAGCTATTCGCTTTAAGCCGTTCAAATCAAGCCCGCAAAACCGCCGAAGTGGCGGTTTTCAGGATTTATTAAATCGTTTGAATTTTGGACTAATTCAGCCACGCAGGTCTTTACGCAGGATCTTGCCGACATTGGTTTTCGGCAGCTCGGTGCGGAATTCGACGTAACGCGGGCGCTTGTAGTTGGTGAGGTTGGCGGCGCAGTGGCGCTTCACGTCGTCCTCCGTCAGCGCCGGATCCTTCTTGACCACGAAGAGCTTGACGGCCTCACCGGAATGCTCGTCCGGAACGCCGATCGCCGCGCATTCGAGAATGCCCGGATGGGTCATCGCCACTTCCTCGATCTCGTTCGGGAAGACGTTGAAGCCGGAAACCAGGATCATGTCCTTCTTGCGGTCGACGATCTTGACCAGGCCGTCCGCGTTCATGAAGCCGATATCGCCCGAGCGGAAGAAACCGTCCGGCGAGATCGCCTTGGTTGTTTCATCCGGCCGCTGCCAGTAACCGGCCATCACCTGCGGGCCGCGAATGCAGATCTCGCCGACTTCGCCGATCGGCAGCGTGTTGCCCAGGTCGTCGCGGATCTCGACGTCGGTCGAAGGAATCGGCATGCCGATCGTGCCGGTGAACTCGGTCGCGTCGAGAATGTTGGCTGTTGCCACCGGCGAAGTCTCCGACAGGCCATAGCCTTCGGCAATCGAGCAACCGGTCATCTGCTTCCAGCGTTCGGCGACCGGGCGCTGGATCGCCATGCCGCCACCGAAGGTCAGCATCAGCGACGAGAAATCGAGCTTCTGGAACTCCGCATTGTTCATCAGTGCGTTGAACAGCGTGTTGAGACCCGGGAAGATATTGGTCTTGTGCTTGCCGAGTTCCTTGACGAAGCCCGGAATGTCGCGCGGGTTCGGGATCAGGATGTTGTTGCCGCCGGTGGCAAGGCCCATCAGCGAATTCACCGTCAGCGCGAAGATGTGGTAGAGCGGCAGCGCGCACATGAAGACGAGATTGTCCGGCCGCGGCCGCGAACGGAACGCCGTATGGAACCAGATCTCCATCTGCGCCATGTTGGAGAGCAGGTTCGAATGGGTGAGTGTTGCGCCCTTCGAAACACCCGTGGTGCCGCCAGTATACTGCAGGAAGGCGACGTCGCTGGGAACAACGTTCGGCTTCGTCAACTTGGCTCGGCCGCCCTTGGCGAGCACGTTTTTGAAGGAGAGGTGACCGGGGATCGACCAGGCGGGAACCAGCTTCTTGACGCGACGGACCACGAGATTGACGATCGCGCCCTTGAGGCCCAGCATGTCGCCCATCGTTGCGACGACGACGTGCTTGACCGAGGTCTTGTCGGCCACCTGCTGCACCGTATGCGCGAAGTTTTCCAGAACGAAGATTGCCTTGGCGCCGGAATCGACGAGCTGGTGCTGCAACTCGCGCGGCGTATAGAGCGGGTTGACGTTTACGACGGTAAAGCCGGCTCTAAGAATGCCGTAGACGATGACGGGGTTCTGCAGGATGTTCGGCATCATCACGGCGACACGGTCGCCCTTGGCGAGGCCGAGGGATTGCAGCCAGGCACCGATCTTGGCGGATTCGGCATTGAGGTCCGCAAAACTCAGCGTCTTGCCCATGCAGGTGAAGGCTGGGCGGGTCGAATAGCGGGCGACGGCGTGGTCGAAAAATTCGCCGATCGATTTATAGGGCAGCGGGCCGATTTCGGCGGCTATGCCGGGTGGATAGGATTTCAGCCAGATCTTGCCTGGGCTGGTACCCGTTTGTTGTGCGCTGACTTCCGACATGACCTCTCTCCCTCTGGTCGCCACAGGCTGGCCTGCTCGCGGCCTGAGAAAATCCCTCCTGACCTTCTCATGCCGATGAAGATGATGCTTTTGAGACACCTCTTCAAGCTGAGATTCGGGATTATATAACTTTGACGTAAACGTCAACTGAGCTTACGGTTAACGGGCGCGGATTGCGCCCTCGAAAAGTATGACGAGAGCCGCAAAACCTTTGCCTGCCAGGGCAAAACACTGTATTGCATTGCAGCATATCCCTGTTGGTCCGATCCAACGTCCGCCGACATATCCCCCAGATTCTTCTCCGGTCCGCTCGGGCCGGACGACGCAGGCCAATGCTCATGTGTGACGAAGCTTATTCTTCCGCCGTCGAACCGCGCCGTGCCCGTGTTTCTGCTGCCGAAGTAGCGCTCGCTGTCGGCGGCTTCGGGATCGGCACCGGCGAATTCGCGATCATGGGTCTCTTGCCGCAAGTCGCTGAGGACGTCGCCGTTTCGGTGCCGCGTGCAGGGGCAGTGATCAGCGCCTATGCTCTCGGCGTCGTCGTCGGCGCGCCGCTGATCGCGGTGCTTGCTGCCCGCTTTTCCCGCTTCCGCGTGCTGCTCGCGCTGATGCTGATTTTCGCCGTCGGCAATTTTGCGAGCGCGATCGCACCGGATTTCTACACGCTGATCGCCGCGCGCTTCTTCGCCGGCCTGCCACATGGTGCGTATTTCGGTGTGGCCGCCTTGGTGGCCGCCGGCCTCGCGGCACCGAACCAGCGGGCGCGCGCAGTCGGCCGGGTGATGATGGGGCTGACGGTCGCCACCCTCTTCGGCACGCCGCTCGTCGCGTGGTTCGGCCAGGCGCTCGGCTGGCGGTCCGCTTTCGCCATCGTCGGCGGCATCAGCCTTTTGACCGTGGCGCTGACCTTCGTCCACGTGCCACGCGACAAAGGCAATCCGAAGGCAACGCCGCTTCGCGAGCTCGGCGCGCTTGGCAAGCTGCAGGTCTGGCTGATGCTCGGCATCTGCGCCATCGGCTGCGGCGGCATGTTTGCCGTCTTCAGCTACATCACGCCGGCACTCACCGACGTCGCAGGCGTGTCGCTTGCCAACGTGCCGGTCATGCTCTCGGTCTTCGGCGCCGGCATGATCCTCGGCAACATCGTCGGCGCGCGGCTTGCCGATTGGGCGCTGCTGCCGGCAATCGGCATCGCCATCGTCTTCAACATCTTCGCCTATGTGCTCTTCTATTTCACTATGGGCAATCCGTGGATCGCGATCGTCAACGTGCTCTTCATTGGCGGCGGTTTCGCCGTCGTGCCGGGCGTGCAGACGCGGCTGATGGATGTCGCCGGCGAGGCACAGACGCTTGCCGCCGCCCTTAGCCATTCCGCCTTCAATCTCGCCAACGCGCTTGGCGCCTGGCTCGGCGGTGCCTCGATCGCCGCAGGCTATGGCTGGACCTCCACAGGCCTCGTCGGCGCCGTTCTCGGCGTTGCCGGCTTCGGCATCTTCCTCGCATCCGTCTTTGTCGATCGCGCTCAACCGGCCGGCATGCGTGCCAAGCCTGCGGCGGAATGACCGATCAGGCCGAAAGAAAGCCTGGGGATCTTGAACCCTCCTAAATTTTTCTGTCATGTCCCGCCGCTAGCGTCAGTTATCGCCCTCAAACTACCGTAAAGCAGGGGCAAAGGGCCGCGCTTGGCGCTGCAAAGGCTGGCAAGGCCTCTGGATTGTTGTAAGCTCGTCGAAAGACGGAGGATCATTGGTGCAATTGGGCAATCGCGAACGAGAAAACTTCGCCGTGGAGCCACGGCTTCTCGGGCACACCGCGATTTCGCGCCATGCCCTCGTTGGACCGATGACGGCTGCCCGCTGGATGCTGGTCTTCGTTCTTCTTGCCGGCGTTTACTTTTTCCACGGTTTCCTCGTCCCGGTTCTGGCCGCCGTCGTCATCGGCTTTGCCAGCTGGCCGATCTATCGCCGGCTGCTTGCCGCCGTGAACGGCAACCGCACGCTTGCGGCCACCATCGCCATCGTCTGCGTCATCTCCTTCATCGTCGTGCCGATTTCTCTTGCTGCCGTCTATGCGGTGGACGAAGTGCGCGACTGGGTCGTCTGGGCCGTCGAGACCAATGCCAACGGTGCCGTGGTTCCCGCCTGGCTGACCAGCATTCCGATTGCCGGCGTTTGGCTTGGCGAACAATGGGTCAAGCATGTCGGTCATCCGGGTGCGCTCGGGGAACTGGTCCAGTTGGTCAGCGGTTCCAACATCGGCAACATCTACCGTGGCGTTCTGGTCGTCGGTGCTTCGACCTTTCACGCCTTCCTGACGCTGCTCTTCATGCTGATCACGCTGTTCTTCGTCTATCGTGATGGCCAGTCCTTCTCCGGCCAGCTCGACCGTCTCGGCGAACGCATCTTCCCGATGCGCTGGGAGCGCTTGTCGCGCGTCGTGCCGATGACGATCAGTTCCACAGTCACGGGCATGGGCATCATCGCCATCGGCGAAGGCATCGTGCTCGGCGTTGCCTACTGGCTGGCAGGCGTTCCGTCGCCGGTCACCCTCGGCATCATCACCGGCCTGATGGCGCTGATCCCCGGCGGCGCGCCGCTGTGCTTCTCGCTGGTCTCGGTCTATCTCGTCGCCAGCGGTTCGCCGGTTCACGGCATCGCGCTGTTTGCCTGGGGCACGACCGAGCTCTTCATCGTCGACAAGACGCTGCGTCCGCGCCTCGTCGGCGGGCCGATCAAGCTTCCCTTCCTGCCGACCTTCTTCGGTCTCGTCGGCGGCGTGAAGACCATGGGTTTCCTCGGCCTCTTTGTTGGCCCGGTGCTGATGGCGCTGCTGGTTGCCATCTGGCGCGAGTGGATGCGTGAAGTCACCGCCCCCACCGACACGACCGTCAACCACATCATCAAGGGCTGAGCCACCCATGGCTGAGCCGCCGGTTGCCTGGGCGCGGCCGGTGAAACCGTCTCCCTGTTTCATTGGAAACGCGAGATGATCCGATGCCTCGTATCTGCGCTTTCCGCCTCTCTCGGAATGTCGTCGGCGGGCGTCTTTATCTTTTCCTTATACCCCCTCCCAACCATCGCAATCGATAATTGACCCTGAGCGGACGCAAGATCCGGACTTCAATAGTCCGGAGTATTTTTGCATGTCCGATGTTCTTTTCCTTGCCGCCGGCATCGGCGGCTTTGTCGTGTTTGCGCTTTATGCGCGCGCGCTGAGCCGTCTTTGAGGAGGGCGTCATGTTCGAAGCCCTGATTGGTCTCGCAGTCGCCGTCGCCCTTGCGGCCTATCTCGTCGTCACCCTCGTTCGCCCCGAACGATTCTGACGCCCTTCGCGGAGAAATCTCATGTCTATCATCGGGTGGCTGCAGATCAGCCTCCTCTTCATCGCCGTCCTGATCGTCATCAAGCCGCTGGGGCTTTACATGGCGCGGGTCTTCTCCGGTGAACGCAACGTCTTTTCACCTGTCCTCGGTCCTGTCGAGCGCGGTCTTTATCTCGCCGCCGGCGTCGATCCGAACAAGGAGCAGGGCTGGCTCGCCTACGCGATGTCGATGCTCGCCTTCAGCCTTGCAGGCTTCGTTTCTCTCTATGCGATTCTGCGGCTGCAGGCTTACCTGCCGATGAACCCGCAGGGTTTTGCCGGCATGCCATCCGATCTCGCCTTCAACACGGCGGTCAGCTTCGTCACCAACACCAACTGGCAGAACTACGGCGGCGAAACCACGCTCAGCCATTTCAGCCAGATGGCGGGGCTGACGGTGCATAACTTCGTGTCGGCGGCGACCGGCATCGCCATGGCGCTCGCCGTGACCCGCGCCTTTGCCCGCTCGAACGCCTCAACCGTCGGCAATTTCTGGGTCGATCTCACCCGTTCGACCCTCTACGTGCTGTTGCCGATCGCCGTCGTCATGGCGCTTGCCATGGTCTGGACCGGCCTGCCGCAGACCTTCCACGCGGACCTCACCGCAACGACGCTCGAAGGCGCCAAGCAGACGATCTCGCTCGGCCCGGTCGCGAGCCAGGAGGCGATCAAGCAGCTCGGCACCAATGGTGGCGGCTTCTTCAACGTCAACGCCGCCCACCCGTTCGAAAACCCGACGGCCCTCTCCAATTACCTCAACATCTTCGCGATGCTGTCGATCTCGGCCGCCCTCGTCTACACCTTCGGCCAGATGGTCGGTAACCGTCGTCAGGGCTGGGCCTTCATCGCCGTTACCGGCATCCTTTTGATATCGGGCGTCGCGGTGGTCTACTGGGCGGAAGCGCAGGGCAACCCGATCCTGACGACACTCGGTCTCGATGCTGCCCAGGGCAACATGGAAGGCAAGGAAGTCCGTTTCGGCCAGGCGATGACGGCGCTCTATGCCGCGGTCACCACCGGCCTGTCGGATGGCGGCGTCAACGGGATGCACGGCTCGCTCACCGGTATCGGCGGTCTTGTACCGATGTTCCTGATGCAGCTCGGCGAAGTTCTGCCTGGTGGCGTTGGGTCCGGTCTCTACGGCATGGTCGTCTTTGCCATCCTCGCCGTCTTCGTCGCCGGCCTGATGGTTGGCCGCACGCCGGAACTGCTCGGCAAGAAGATCGAATCTCGCGAGATGAAATACGCGATGTTCGCGGTCCTCATCCTGCCGGTGACGATCCTCGGCTTTGCCGCCGTCTCCGCCATGCTGCCTTTTGCCGTCGCAAGCATCGGTACCGCAGGCCCGCACGGCCTGTCGGAAATCCTCTATGCCTTCACTTCGGCTGCCGGCAACAACGGCTCGGCCTTTGGTGGCCTTACCGGCAATACGCCCTGGTACAACACCACGCTTGGTCTCGCCATGCTGCTCGGTCGCTTTGCCTATGCGGTGCCCGTCATGGCGATCGCCGGCTCGATCGCGGTCAAGACCCGTGTACCGGCCTCCAAGGGCACCTTCCCGACCGACACGCCGCTCTTCGTCGGCCTGCTCGTTGGCATCATCCTCATTCTCGGCGGGCTGCAGTTCTTCCCGGCGCTCGCTCTCGGTCCCATCGTCGAGCATTTCTCGATGCTTGCCGGCCAGACCTTCTAAAGGAATTCGACACATGTCTTCCAAACCAGTTGCTCCAAGTCTTCTGGATCCGGCAATCCTCCTGCCGGCTATCAAGGCGGCCTTCGTCAAGCTCGATCCGCGCCAACTCGTGCGCAACCCGGTGATCTTCGTCACCGAAGTGGTTGCGGCCGTGGTCACTGGCCTCTTTGTCCGCGATCTTATGACCGGCACCGGCAGCCCGCTCTTCTCCGGGCAGATCGCCGCCTGGCTGTGGTTCACCGTGCTCTTCGCCACCTTTGCCGAGGCTGTCGCCGAAGGCCGCGGCAAGGCTCAGGCCGACAGTCTGCGTCGCACCAAATCCGAACTGACGGCACGCAAGCTCGTATCGGCCGAGGGTCGCGAAACCCAGACGATCCCGGCGACTTCGCTGAAGGTCGGCGACGTCGTTCTGGTCGAAGCTGGGGAACTGATCCCCGGTGACGGCGACGTCGTCGAGGGTGTCGCTTCCGTCAACGAAAGCGCGATTACCGGTGAATCGGCTCCTGTCATTCGTGAATCCGGCGGCGACCGTTCGGCCGTCACCGGCGGCACGCAGGTGCTTTCCGATTGGATCAAGGTCCGCATCGGCGTTGCGCCCGGCAATACCTTCGTCGACCGCATGATCGCGCTGATCGAGGGTGCCCAGCGCCAGAAGACCCCGAACGAGATCGCGCTGTCGATCCTGCTCTCGGGCCTGACGCTGATCTTCCTCGTGGCCGTCGTCACACTCTGGGGGCTCGCCGGCTATTCCGGCACTCTGCTGTCGGTCACCGTGCTTTCTGCGCTGCTCGTCACTCTGATCCCGACCACCATCGGTGGCCTGCTCTCGGCCATCGGTATCGCCGGCATGGACCGCCTGGTCCGCTTCAACGTGATTGCCACCTCCGGCCGCGCGGTCGAGGCCGCCGGCGACGTCGACACGCTGCTGCTCGACAAGACAGGTACGATCACCTTCGGCAACCGCATGGCCGCCGACTTCATGCCGGTGCCGGGCGTCACCGAGGCAGAGCTTGCCGACGCAGCGCTGCTTGCGAGCCTTGCGGACGAAACGCCCGAGGGGCGTTCGATTGCAGCGCTTGCGACGGGTGAATTCGGCCGCCAGGCGCCTGCCGTTTCGCTTCCCGCGTCCGGAAAGGGTGAAGTCGTCGCGCTTGCCGTTGGCGGTGGCACAAGCCCGGCTGGCGCGACAAGGATCGACGCCGTCATTCCGTTTGCTGCAGAGACAAGGCTCTCGGGCGTCGACTTTGGCGGCCGCCGGCTACGCAAGGGCGCCGTCGACTCGATCCTGAAGTTCACCGGCATCCGCGATGAAAACGTGCCGAACGAATTCCGCCGCGCCGTCGACCAGGTGGCGCGCACCGGCGGCACGCCGCTCGCCGTCGCCGACGGCCCGCGCCTGCTCGGCGTCATCCACTTGAAGGACGTCGTCAAGCCGGGCATCAAGGAGCGCTTCGCAGCGTTGCGCGCCATGGGCATCCGCACCGTCATGGTGACCGGCGACAACCCGGTGACCGCTGCAGCGATCGCATCCGAAGCAGGCGTCGACGACTTCCTGGCCGAAGCAACGCCAGAGGACAAGCTTGCCTATATCCGCAAGGAACAGCACGGCGGCCGCCTCATCGCGATGTGCGGTGACGGCACCAACGACGCGCCGGCGCTTGCCCAGGCCGATGTCGGCGTTGCCATGCAGACCGGCACGCAGGCCGCTCGCGAGGCCGCCAACATGGTGGATCTCGATTCCAGCCCGACCAAGCTCATCGAAATCGTCGAAATCGGCAAGCAGCTCCTGATGACCCGCGGTTCGCTGACGACCTTTTCGATCGCCAACGACGTGGCGAAGTACTTCGCCATCATCCCGGCGCTGTTCATCACCACCTATCCGGCGCTCGCCGCACTCAACGTCATGAACCTCGGCTCGCCGCAATCGGCGATACTCTCGGCGGTCATCTTCAACGCGCTGATCATCGTCGCGCTGATCCCGCTAGCGCTGAAGGGTGTCAAGTATCGGCCAGTCGGTGCCGCAGCGCTCTTGCGTCGCAACCTCCTCGTCTACGGTCTCGGCGGCATCCTTCTGCCCTTCGCAGGCATCAAGCTCGTCGATCTCGCCGTCAACGCACTCAATCTGGTGTAACCATGCTGAACCAACTTCGCCCTGCCATTGTGATGACATTGCTCCTGACGCTCATCACCGGGCTTGCCTATCCCTTCGCCATCACCGGCATGTCGCAGGTGCTGATGCCGGCACAGGCAAACGGCAGCCTCATCGAGAAGGACGGTGCCCTGATCGGTTCCGAGCTGATCGGCCAGAACTTCACCTCCGACAAATACTTCTGGCCGCGCCCATCGGCGACCGGACCGGAAGCCTACAATGCCGGGGCCTCGAGTGGCTCCAACCTTGGCACGACCTCGGTCAAGCTGAAGGATCGCGTCGCCGCCGACGTCGAGCGACTGAAGACCGCCGGCTTTACGGGCGAAATTCCTGCTGATGCGGTGACGACGTCAGGCTCCGGCCTCGATCCGCATATCACGCCGGCTTTTGCCCAGGCGCAGGTGGCCCGCATTGCCAAGGCGCGCGGTCTCAGCGAGGCGGATGTCACAGCTCTGGTCGACAGGGCGACGGAAGGTCGTCTGCTCGGGGTCGTAGGCGAGCCGCGCGTCAATGTGCTAGAACTCAATCTGGCCCTTGATGCGCCCCGAACCTGATACCTCACGCCTGAGACGATGAATGCCCGACAGTGAACGCGACGCCAAAAGTCGCCCGGATCCAGACGCACTGCTGGCCCTTGCCGCGCAGGACCGCCGAGGAAAACTGACCGTTTTCCTCGGCGCAGCCCCAGGCGTCGGCAAGACCTATGCGATGCTGAGCCGGGCCCGTCGTCTGAAGGAAGACGGCGTCGATATCGTCATCGGGCTTGTCGAAACCCATGGGCGCAGCGAGACCGCCGCGCTGGTCGAGGGACTAGAAATCTTGCCACGCCGCGATGTGCCCCATCGCGGCCGCGTGCTGTCCGAGTTCGACCTGGATGCGGCCCTTGCCCGACGTCCCAAGATCATCGTCGTTGACGAGCTCGCTCACAGCAACCCGGCTGAAAGCCGGCATCCGAAGCGCTATCAGGACATCGAGGAACTGATCGCCGCCGGCATCGATGTCTGGACAGCGCTCAACATCCAGCACCTGGAAAGTCTTTCCGATGTCGTTGCGCAGATCGCTGGCGTGCCTGTGCGCGAGCGGGTGCCGGATACGGTACTGAAGCGGGCCGACGAGGTGCTGCTCGTCGATCTCCCGCCGGCCGAACTGATCGAGCGGCTGAAGGAGGGCAAGGTATACCTGCCCGACAGCGCCAAGCGTGCTGTCGATCGCTTCTTTCGCCTCGGCAACTTGACGGCACTGCGCGAACTGGCGCTCAGGCGCACGGCCGACCGGGTCGACGACCAGATGGTCGACTACCTCAAGCAGAATGCGATCGAAGGCGTTTGGGCGAGCGGCGAGCGCCTGCTCGTCTGCATCGGGTCCGATGCGCTTTCCGAGAAGGTGGTCCGCACCGCAAGCCGGCTGGCAGAGGGATTGAACGCTCCCTGGATTGTCGTCTTCATTGAGCGCGCCGACCGTGAGAGCGGCGATGGTGAGGATGTGCGCCGGCTCGACGAGACCTTTCGTCTTGCCGAACAGCTTGGCGCCGAGACGCGCCGCATCATCGGCAACGACTTCGTCGAGGAGATCTTGAAGCTTGCGCGTCGCGAACATGCGACGCAGATCGTCATCGGTGCGCGCCGCCAGTCCTTTCCGATGCGCTTTCTGCGTCAATCTCTTCCCGACGCCCTGGCCGAGCGCGTGTCCGGGGTCGGCATCCACCTTGTCACCGATCGCGAGACGGTGCCTGCCAAGCGGCGGTCCACCGCGAAAAAGACGCTGCCGCCCGGCACCGGGCGCGCCGTTGGCATTGCCGCCGGCTCGGTGGGCGTGGCCACGGCGATCGGCCTGCTGATCGAGCGCTTCATTATCCTGCCCAACATCTCGCTTCTCTATCTGCTCGCCGTCTTGGCCTCGGCGACCTATGCCGGCCACATCTCGGCGATCGCGGCGGCTTTGTTTTCGGTTCTGGCCTATAACTTCTTCTTCATCGAGCCGGTCGGCACGTTCACCATTGCCGAGCCGCACGAGGTCTTCGCGCTCTTCATCTTCCTGGTCGCCGCTGCCCTTGCCGGCAGCCTCGCATCGCGGGTGCGCGAACAGGCGAAGACCGCCCGCCGGCGCGCCGCAGCGACCCAGGCGCTCTACGATTTCTCCCGCAAGCTTTCCGGCACCGCCAAGGCCGACGACGTGCTTTGGGCGGCGGTGACGCAGATGCAGACCACACTCAGGCGCAGTTCGGCGCTGCTTTTGCCGGAGGAGGGGGACCTGCAGTTGAAGGCCGCCTGGCCACCGGACACCGAGCTCGACGTCACCGACGTGATGGCGGCGCGCTGGGCAATGGACAAGAAGGAGCCGGCCGGAAATGGCACGGGAACGCTACCGAACAGCCCGTTTCACTTCCGTCCGCTGACGAGCCCACACGGCGTCGTCGGCGTCTGCGGCTTCGTTCAGGCGGACAAGCCGCTTGAAATCAACGAGGAGCGCGCGCTGGCGGCAATCCTCGACCAGACCGCGATCGCTGTCGACCGGGCGCGTCTGTCGCGCGAAAGCCTCGATCACGCAGCGAAACTTGAAGGCGAACGCTTTCGTGCGGCCCTCCTGTCGTCGATCTCCCATGACCTCCGGACGCCGCTTGCCACCATCACCGGCGCCGTCACAAGCCTGCGGCAACTCGGCGACCGCATGCCACCGGAGAGTCGCGACGATTTGTTGAAGTCGATCGAGGAGGAGGGAGCGCGCCTGACGCGCTTCGTTGCGAACCTGCTCGACATGACCCGCATCGAGGCGGGCACAGTTAATGCCAAGCGCGATTGGGTCGATGTCGCTGATGCTGTGCGCGCCTCGGTCGATCGTGCCCGCAAATACTTCCCCGAGCGCGAGATCGAAACCAGCATCGCGCCGGATCTGCCCTTGATGCGCGGTGACAGCGTGCTGCTCGGGCAGGTGCTCTTCAACCTGCTCGACAACGCCAACAAATATGGCGGCGACGAGCCGATCAGCATCTATGCCCGCTCGGACGGCAACGAGATCGTGCTGTCGGTGACCGACCTCGGCAGGGGCATTGCGCCGAAGGATCTCGAGCAGGTCTTCGAGAAATTCTTCCGCCGCGGCAAGGCGGATGGCCGTACGCCAGGGACGGGCCTTGGGCTGTCGATCGCCAAGGGCTTCGTCGAGGCCATGGGCGGGCAGATCAAGGCGGAAAGCCCGGCGCTTCGCCGCCGCGGCACGCGCATTTCCATGCGCTTTCCTGCCGCCAAGGCCGAAATCTCCGAAAAGGACCGTGCATGAGCGTGGAGCGTATCCTCGTTGTCGACGACGAACCGCAGATCCAGCGTTTCCTGAAGCCCGCATTGAGCGCTGCCGGCTATGACGTGCTGGAGGCCATGACCGGTGCCGAGGCATTGAAGGCGGCCGCAACGACGGCGCCGGACCTCGTCATCCTCGATCTTGGCCTGCCCGATATGGACGGCAAGGAGGTCATCGCAAACCTGCGTGGCTGGTCCCAGGTGCCGATCATCATCCTGTCAGCCCGCGACCGCGAAAGCGAAAAGATCGCCGCGCTCGACCTTGGCGCCGACGATTACATTGAAAAACCCTTCGGCATCGGCGAGCTGACCGCCCGCATCCGCACGGCACTGCGTCACCGCATCCAGATGGAGGGCGGCCAGACGCAGCTTTCTGCCGATGGCGTATCGATCGACACCATCAAGCGCGTGGTGACGAAGGATGGCGAGCCGGTGCGGCTGACGCCGAAGGAATATGACCTCTTGGTCATGCTGGCGCACCATGCCGGCCGTGTCGTCACCCACAAGACGCTGCTGACCTCGGTCTGGGGCGTCGCGCATGGCGAGGACCTGCACTACCTCAGGGTGTTCATCGGTCAGTTGCGCGGCAAGATCGAGCGTGACCCGGCCGACCCGAAGATCATCCGCACGGAGCCGGGCGTCGGCTACCGCTTCGTCGGCGATGACGGTTGATGGCGGGCTGCCGTCAAAGAGCGGCAGCCGCTGATCCGTCACTTGATCTTCACGGGCTGCGGCGTGTCGCTTGACAGCGTATCTCCGACGACCACCCTCTTCTTCTTCGTCGGCTGCGGATTTTCGAGGATCGATACCGGCGCCGAGACGGTGACCGCAGCGACATTGCCGACATTTCTCGCCGTGCCGGCAACAACCGCGGCAATGCCGGTTCCGACCGAGATGTCGGAGTCGGTGAGCGTCTGCCCCGTGGCAAGCCGCGTGCCGATGAGCTGAACGATCTGCGGGCTTTCTGCGAACTTGCCGTGATGCAGGCCGTCCTCCGTCTTGACCTTGGTCAGGTCGATGGCGGTGATGCCGGCCTTTTCCAGCTGGGTACGGTAGGGCTCCGCCGATGGGTCGATCGCGCCAAGGCGAGATACGTCACCGGAAATGAAACTCGAAAGTGCCAGCGCACGATCGTCCTGCGAAACGAAGATCGTGAACTTCGGCCGCTTCTTGCCCATCTCGACGAATTGCTTGGCAAAGACGTCGAGATCGATATCCGGCGAGGCGAGAATGACGTTCTCGATCTTCGACGGCACGTTGCCGTCGCGGATGGCCATCTGCCGGAGCGATTCCATCGTCAGCCAGGTCCCCATCGAATGGGCGAGGATGGTGATGTCCTTCACCTTCGGCGCGTCCGAGAGCTTTTTCAGAATGTCTTCGAGTGCCGTGCGCGAATAGTTCGTGCTTTCCTTGTCGTAATTGTAGTCGAACACATTGGCACGGGACGGCCAGGTAAACAGGACTGGCGTTGCCTGGACCTCCGAGTCGTGGACGATCTGGGCAAGGCGGTAGACGGAATCCTCGTAGCGATTGTTGAAGCCGTGGACGAAGACGAAGGCGTGGCCGCCGACGTCGTGTTGTAGAAACCAGGACTTGGCTTCATCGAGTGTCTGGAGCTCACGCACACGCGTGACGGCGAATTCCTTGGCGGGATCCGGGGGCAGCTTGCGCGGCCATTGCACGGTGCCAGATTTCCGCACCGTGTCCGGCGGGATCGAGACCGCGACGTCGGTGAGGAAGGTATTGGCGTCTCGCTCGCCGGAAAACAGCGTCGCCGGATCGCCGGACGGTTGGCGCGTGGTTGCGACAAGCATGTCTACGGTCGATGTACCGGGGGTGGGAGCGGTGACCGCGACAGGTGCCATCACGCCCTTGGCATGACCACCGCATCCGGCAAGCAATGCCAAAGCCGCCAGGACGAAGGTTGTCCGCCCTCCTCTTGCACATCCGTGCTGCAGCGAACCCTGAAACCCCACCCGCTCGAACATCGGCATCCCCATATACGCCTGAACTTGGCCGCATCTGATCGCGCTTTCGCGAAACGAAGATGACAACACTCGGCGCTAATATGCAAGCGGCTGGGGATTGCGGTTTCGCCGTTGGGTTGTTGATGAGCGCAGGTTCTCCCGTGCTGCGGGCTGCCGCAACACGGGGAGGGTGCCTTTGATGGACGCTTGGCCGCCTATTCCGCCGCAGTTGCCAGCGTCTTCAGAATTGCATGCACTGCCTTGATGCGCTCCGGATTCGGGAAGTTCCGGTTCGCCAGCATGACGACACCGATCTTCTTTTCCGGAACGAAGGCGACATAGCCGCCGAAGCCGCTGGTGGATCCGGTCTTGTTGTAAAGCGTCGCGCCATCGGGCCGCTTCGGAGGGTTCAATGCCGTAGCCGGATTGGCTTCCATGGCCATCGTCCCGGAGTTGCCGTCGAGCAGCCGCTCCAGCGAAACCGGGTAGGGATACTGCTCCCAGCCGAGGCTCTGGATCATCTTGCCGGTATCGAAGTAGCCGATATGCGTTCCCTCTAGGGCCTTGCGAACGGGGCCGTCGAACTGCTCCGGCTGGATATTGGCTTCGACGAAGCGGATCATGTCTGCCGCGGAGGATTTCACGCCGTAGGCCTCGGCGTCGAACATGCCCGGGTTGACCCGGATCGGCTTGTCTGCCTTGCCGTAGCCCCAGGCGTAGCTGCCCATCGCGCTTCTGGGCACGGTGACATAGCTGTGCTTGAGGCCGAGCTTCGGAAACAACTCGGTCTCGAGCGCCGTGGCGAAATTGCTGCCCATCGCCAGGCCCGCGGCATGGCCGAAGAGGCCGATGCTCGGGTTGGAGTAGCGACGCTCCTTGCCTGGTTCGGCGCCCGGTTTCCAGTTGCTGAAGTAAGTCAGCATGTCAGCGTTGCTCTTGACCTCGTCGGGGAACTGCAACGGCAGGCCGCCGGCGGTATAGGTGGCGAGATTGAGCAGGGTCGCCTTGTCGATCGCGCTGCCGCTGAGATCTGGCATGTATTTGCCGGGATGGTCGTCGAAGGACAGCTTGCCGAGCACCTGCGCATAGGATGCGAGCGTGCCGGCAAAGGTCTTGCTGATCGAGCCCAGCTCGAACAGTGTGTTTTCGGTGACGGGCGCCTTCGTTTCCTTGGAGGCGACGCCGTAGTTGACGAAGTAGTGCTGGCCGTCAACGGTGACCGCGATCGCCATGCCCGGCACCTTGTATTCGCCCATGATCGGTCGGATTGCCTTGTCCACGGCTGCGGCAATTCGGGCCTGCTCGCCGTCGGCGGCAAAGACGGTCGCGGTGAGTGAAAAGAGGATTGCAGTAGTAAGCCCTAATTTGATTGTCGTCATTCTATCCATTCGGTCTGCTCTTTCTTGCAAGGCGGGGATGCCCATGGTTTGGCCGGATCGGGCATCTGCCCGAAACAGCAGCGGATAATCGGGTCGGTTCCGCTGAATGTGCGTTTCGTCCGCGCGGTGGATACGCGAGGTGAAAGCAAGAGGCCCGTACTGGGCAAGCCAGACCTAGCCCGCTCGCCGCTAGGCCACAAACGATGATATCTCGCGGGAGACCCAAATAAATCTAGGGCAAGGGGGGTTTTCCGTCCGTCGGTGCACGTCCCTGGCCAAGGCTGTGGGTTATTGCGGCGGGAAAGCTAATACTACGCGGAACATTGTCATTGCCGGCGGCAAAGGGTAGTATTCGCCCGTCAAGTTTGGGGTCCTTGTCTCCGGACTTTGTGTTTTATTGGTGAGCTGCTTCAGAAAAAACAGAAGAGCCTCCCTTATCCTGGGAGCATACTCGGAAGCTTATTTACATCCGACGCCACTCAATGGCGCCTCCGCCCGATCTCTATTCCAAACAGACGGCCATATTGGAGGATAAAATGAGCAAACAGACCGTAACTATCATTCTTGCCGGCGCCCTAGCCTTGTCCGGGTGCCAATCTGCCTACGTGTCGAAGAGCGGCCCGACGGGCAACGAATTCGGCTGCATTGCCGGAACGGTGGGTGGCGCAATCGTCGGCGGCCTGATCGGCTCGACGATCGGCTCTGGTACTGGTCAGCTCTGGGCGGTTGGCGGTGGTGCGACACTTGGCGCTGCAGCCGGCAATGCGCTGACGTGCCGCTACTATTGATCGCGGAAGGTTGAGGGATGAGAAAGCTCGTTCTTTTGAGCGTCCTTGTGTTCTACCCGGCTGGTCTCGCTGTCGCGCAGCAGGCTGCAACGATGAACCAGGGCCAGATGAGTGCGCTCGACAGCAATAAGGACGGCGCGGTCGAACGTTCCGAATACGAGAGCTTCATGACGGCCGCCTTTGCCAACCTGGACAAGAACAAGGACGGAAGTCTCAGCCCCGACGAGACGAAGCAGGCGCTGAACGCTCAGCAGTTTGCAGCCACCGACGCCAACAGCGACGGCAAGGTCACCCAGAAGGAGTTTCTGGACAGGGTGATGGCCGACTTCAAGACTGCGGATCGCAGTGGCGACGGCAACCTGAAGTGACGGCTGAAACGGCAGGTTGGTCTGGGTTTGATGTCCCGTTGTGAATGTAGCGGCCGGCTGAAATGCCGGCCGCCACCTCGCATTCACCGCAGAAGCTTCAGCAATTCCTTGGCGCCAGAGGTCGAGGACGCCGGATTCTGTCCGGTGACGAGACGGCCATCGACGACCGTGAAATCCGCCCAATCGGCCGCCTTTTCGAAGCGACCGCCGAGACGCTTCAATTCGTCTTCGACGAGGAAGGGGACGACATCCGTCAGTTGCACGGCTTCCTCCTCCGAGTTGGTGAAGCCGGTGACGCGCTTTCCCTTGACGATAGGCTCACCCTGATAGGTTACCTTGCGGAGCACCCCCGGCCCATGGCAGACGGCAGCGACCGGCTTGCCGGCATTGTAGAAGCTCTCGATCAGCGCGATCGAGTTCACGTCGTTGGCGAGGTCCCACATCGGTCCGTGACCGCCCGGATAGAACACCGCGTCGAAATCATCGGCCTTGACGTCGGCAAGCCGGTGGGTGTTGGCGAGGACCCGTTGCGCGGCGGGATCGTCCTTGAAGCGGGCCATCGCTTCGGTCTGGTTGCCCGGATCGTCGCTTTTCGGGTCGATCGGCGGCTGCCCACCCTTGGGCGAGGCCAGGGTAATGTCGACGCCTGCATCCCGGAAAACGTAATAGGGCGCAGCGAATTCCTCGAGCCAGAATCCGGTCGGTTTGCCGGTATTGCCAAGCTGGTCATGTGAGGTCAGAACCATCAGTATCTTCATCTTTCGCTCCCTTTGACGCGGCGGCTCCCGTTGAGCCGCCGATTGGCATGGCACCGGCTACTCGCGGTACTTCGCGGTGTAGTGGCCGAGGTTCCTTTCAACGTCGCCGGGTTGCTGCAGTCCCCGCTCGACCAACGCCTTGACGCGGGATTGCGCCGCTGGGCGCTGGACCAAAGCGATGAACGCATCCCACCCGGGTTGCATTTCCGCCTGCGGTGGCAGGCTGGCTCTGTCGATCAGCTTCTTGGTCTCGACAATGGCATATTGATCGAACGAGGCGATGCGTTTCGCCAGGCCATCGACAAAGGATCCAGTTCCGCGTCCGGTAGTGCTCTGTTCACGTAGCCGTAGCGTTCGGCCAGTTCACCGTTGAAATCATCCGCGCCGATCAGAATTTCGATCGCTCGGCCGCGGCCAATGAGGCGAGGCAGGTAGGCCGTCGGCCCGCCGCCCGGGACGAAGCCGGCACCGACTTCGAACTGCGATAGTACCGCTTTCTCGCGGCTGGCGAAACGCATGTCGGCCGCAAGCGCCAGTTCGCTGCCGATGCCGCTTGCCCGCCCGCGAATGGAAACGATCGTCACGGCCTTCAGACGGCTGAGGCGTGTCATAAAATCGGGCACGGGATGCATGCCAGTCGGCCCGGAAGGCATGCCGGTGGAAGATGGCCGGCATTTGCACGGGCGGCGCAATCCTAAATCTCCTTGCTGGCGCTCTTGCCATCGGGCTGCGCCAGGAGAATCTCTTCTGGTTTTTCGGTGGTGCCATAGTCTCGCTCATTGGATCGCTTGTCGCATTCCTGTTTGAATTGCTGATCGCGGGACGAAACCTGTTGCGGCAGATACGAATGGACCGAGTTCCCATGGAGCAAGACTGACCAAATACTTCTCACCTTGGCAGCCGTTCACGCTGCTGAACGGCCAACGGCCGTACCTTCAAGGCGAGATATTCGAGCGAAATTCCCGCGGTCCGTTGCCGGTTGCCTTTCGGAATGCCCGGGCAAAATTGGCTGGGGACGAATACCCTAACTCCGCCGAGACGCGCGTGATCGAGCCGTTCGTATGCAGCAGCAGCTCAATGGCTCGCTGAACCCTTGCGGCGCCCGCCAACCCGCGAAAATCGGTGCCAGCCCGATTCAGTTCACGTTGCAGCGTCCGGACGCTGGTGTCCAATGTTTGCGCGGCGCTATCGATCGACACGCTGCCGGTGAGAACTTGGACCCGCACCTGCTCCACGATGACCTCGAGCAGATCCCGTGGAGCGCCGCCTTGCCGGTCTCGCGCCACATCCTCGATGGTGACAATTGGCCACGAAGCGGCCCTTGGAGCAGCGGAAAGATGATGGCGATCCATGACGATGCTTGTCGCGGGTGCGTTGAAGAGAACCGGACACTGGAAGACGTCTTCAAAAATGCCCGTCTGGCGCGGTCTGTCGGTGTCAAGCTCGACGCGCAGCGGTCGCCAGTCAGAGGGCAGATAAGGCTTGAAGAGGCTGAGCAGGACGCCCGCGGCGGCACAGACAATACTGGCATATCCAGAGTGGCCGGCCAAAGCGAACGCATAGCTGTACCGTACCTCGTCGCCAACCACTGCGACTGACATCCTATCAACCGTACTGTGAAAACGAAGGCCAGCAATGCTGCGCTCGATGGCCTGCCCCAAGGAGTCGGCGCCAAGCACGTAGTGTCCGAAGCTGCCATAGTTGGCGATGTTCATCATCGGCGTGATCAGAATTCCGAAGTTGGCCTCACCGGCTGTCCGCGCGGCCGCCTCGACGAAGCCGATTACCGCCGCGTGCGGGATGAAGCAGTTCTCTCCCTCGGTCAGTTCGAGATCGAACCCGATAGCACGATTGGCCTGCAGCAGCGCCTTTTGCCCCATTTCACGGCGTATGAAGGCCGGCATACCAGACAGGATGCGGTTGGAGATGACCGGGATCTCAGCCATGCGTGCAACACTCCAGAAATAAGACAGCCGTGGCGCAAAATGAGTGGTTTTGTATTGCGAATACTGTTTAGTGCCGTAAAACGTGTGAGTAGCACAAGTAGAGATCTGAACGTCTTGCGACCTATGGGAGGGGTACGACTATGACAACCAGACGGAACCTACTGCTAGCAGCCACAGCTGTCGCGGCGACGACAGTGCCGTTCATGCCGCGACTGGCGCAGGCGACCGATGAAGCGGCCGACTTCCTGTTCGTTCAAACCGCAAGCGCTATGAAATTCGACAAGGCGACGAGCAAGCTGACGCTCGAAGGTATTGGCGGCGCCACGTTGTTTTTCTCTGACCGTCCGGAGCGCATTGCCGGGAACATGGCCACGACCGCTTTCTTGCCGTTCTGGAGCAAGGGCAAGGACAGCTTCCTTTCCGATCCGCCGAATGCCGACCTGTCGATCCTCGAAGGGAACAAGCTCCGACAGGTTGTCGTCGTCCTGGAGAATCCGGAGCTGAACGACAATAACTTGACTTACACGGTCAAGGTGGTCGGTGGCGAAATGCCGGAGAAGGGCTCCGAGGTCTCTTTGTTCATCGACATCATCGGCATGCCGTTGACGCCGCTCTCTTATGCAGGCGTGGCCAGGCGCGGCTACCGGCGGGCATTTCTGTATTAGTACCTGCCGGATTGCGCGTCGGTGCGATCCCGACTGCAGCCCGCACAGCTCTTGCGAATACCTCACCAACAGCCAACGAACAGCACAATTGCGTCCAGGGTTCCGCAGCTGCCCACAGCTCGCGCCGTTTCGATAACTCATCGAACAATAGAGGAGTACGGTAAATGCTGACGAAGAGAGATCTACTTCGATCCACCGCGGTGATCGCCGCTAGCGCCGCGATTGCGAGGCCAAGCCTGCTGATGGCGCAGAGCTATCCCGGCATCATCGAGGCCAAGGACATTGCCGAGGAAGGCTTCATCTATGGCCTGCCGCTCGTGATGAACTATGCCGTCATGCAGGAGTATGCCGTAGACAGAAACTCGGGGCAGTTCAAGGCACCGTTCAACGAAATTTACAACATGCACCATGTCGCCACCCCGGCGGACACGGCAATCATCACGCCGAACAGCGACACGCCTTACTCGATTCTCTGGCTGGATTTGCGCACCGAACCGATGGTCATCTCTGTGCCGACGGTCGAAAAGGACCGCTACTACTCGGTCCAGCTGATCGACGGCAACACCTACAATTTCGGCTACATCGGCACGCGCGCCACGGGGACCGAGCCGGGCGACTATCTGGTGGTCGGCCCCGATTGGAAAGGGGAAACGCCCCCCGGAATCAAGCAGGTCTTCCGATCGACGACGCCGTTCACGTTCGCGGCTTTCCGTACCCAGCTCTTCCACCCCGACGACATGCCGAACGTCGAGAAAATTCAGGCCGGCTACAAGGCGCAGCCGCTTTCCGCTTTCCTTGGACAACCCGCCCCGCTTGCCGCGCCCAAGATCGAGTTCCTTCCTGCCACCACTGCCGGGATCAAGGATAACTTCTTCCAGTATCTCGACGCGGCCCTGCAGTTCGTCCCTGAGACGCCAAGGGACAAGGCGGTTCGTGCGAAACTTGCCAAGATTGGTATCGGCCCCGGCAAGACCTTCGAGTTCAAGGAGCTATCGCTCGAACACAAAGCCGAATTCCTGGTGGCCATGAAGCAAGGAAATGACAAAGTCGACAAATGGCTGGCCAGCGGAAACAAGGACATCAACGGCTGGAACATCGGCTCGTTCTTTGGCGACGAGGCCTTCTACAACGGCGATTGGTTGATGCGGGCAGGCGCCGCCAAGGGCGGTCTCTATGGCAACGATGCCGTGGAAGCCATGTACCCCTATACCCGAACGGACGCTACCGGTGAGCCGCTCGACGCCAGCAAGCACAACTACACGATCACCTTCGCACCCGATCAGTTGCCGCCAGTGAATGCGTTTTGGTCCGTTACGATGTACGACGGCAAGAGCCAGCTCTTGGTCAAGAATCCGATCAATCGCTACCTCATCAACTCTCCGATGTTGCCGGCGATGAAAAAGGGGGCGGACGGCTCGCTGACGCTGTACATCCAAAAAGACAGCCCCGGTGCGGACAAGGAGTCCAATTGGCTTCCGGCGCCGGACGACAAAATCTATCTCGTGATGCGCCTATATTGGCCGAAGCCTACGCCACCTTCGATCTTGCCGGCGGGCCAGGGCACCTGGCAGCCGCCGGGCGTCAAAGTGGCGCAATAATCCCGACCAAGCTGATGCGCGGCCGGTGCCAGTGCCCCTCGCGGCCATCGTGCCCGGAGGACAGTTGGCGACGGCCGGCATTTGCGCACACGGCGCCGGCAGCGGTGAATTGGTATCGCGAGCTTCTTGACCTCAACTTATGTTGAGGTCGTAACAAGGAGCTCGAAAAGCTAATTGCGTCGTCGGGATCGGATTTCATGCGCATAAATAAACTGACACTCCCTGCATCGGATGTCTCGAAGAGCGTAGCCTTCTTTCGCGATGTGCTGAAACTGCCGACAGCCGGGAATTCCATCCAAGTGGGATGGAGCGAAATCCGGCTGGTCTCGGCCGTTGGAGATGCACCACACGGCGTGCACCTGGCTTTCAATGTGCCCTATGATCGGTTCGATGCCGCAATAGAATGGCTGAAGGAACGTACGCCTCTCCAACGGGAACCGGATAGCGGAGAGTGCTTCGTTCTTGAGGGGCATTGGCAGTCAAAATCCATCTACTTCGATGGTCCCGATAGCTCGGTGCTGGAATTGATCGGCCGCCGGAGGCTAATCCGCCCGACTGGAAAGCGGCCGTTCAGCGGCGCTGATTTATCCTGCCTCAGCGAGGTCGGACTTCCGACCGAAGACGTCGGGAGTGTCGTTGCCGAGGCCGCCCGGACGTTCGGGGTCGCAACGCTCGGACCGGCCTCTCCCGGCTTTGCCGCCATAGGGAATGATGAAGGGGTGCTTATTGCCGTGGATACAAAGCGGCCATGGTTCCCGGAAAAGCGCCAATTGCCGAGCGCCAAGGGTTTGGAAATTTGGTTGGGCGGCGTGTGTGCGCCTGGAGCCATGTCGGACCTGGCTAATGGTTGGAAGATCCACGCGGCATAGCGCCGTTCTCCGTCGCGACCTGCAAACGGTCGCCTTGCCGCAAGCGAAAGCGCCGAAACGCAGACTTGGGAGCCACCGCACCAGGCTGCTGAATGGAGTTCGATTTGATTTCCGGAGAAGAATGGTGCCGCTTACGTGACTCGAACACGTGACCCCATCATTACGAATGATGTGCTCTACCGACTGAGCTAAAGCGGCCCGGAGGCGGTTCCGCGGAAGACCGCGGAACGAATGTGAGGCGCTGATAAACGCAAAGCGCCAAGATTTCAAGCCATCAGTTTCGAGAACTTGAAAATTCCTTGTTGGTGGCCGCGACGGGCATGGCGTTCAGGCCAAGGCGGGTACGTGCCGCATCGTATTCGCGCTCGAGCCGGTCGACGAGACGGGCGACGGAGGTCACTTCCCTGACCGCGCCGATGCCCTGGCCGCAGCCCCAGATGTCCTTCCAGGCCTTGGCGCTGTCGGTTGCGGCGCCAAAGTCCATCTTCGACGGATCTGCTTCCGGCAGATTGTCCGGATCCATGCCGGCAGCAGCGATCGAGGGCTTCAGGTAGTTGCCGTGAATGCCGGTGAAATAATTGGAATAGACGATGTCGGCAGCGTTGCTGTCGACGATCATCTGCTTGTAGGCGTCGGTGGCGCGCGCCTCTTCCGTCGCGATGAACGGCGAGCCGATATAGGCCATGTCGGCACCCATCGCCTGGGCGGCCAGGATGGCGCCGCCGGTGGCGATCGCGCCGGAAAGAAGCAGCGGGCCATCGAACCAGGAGCGGATTTCTTGGATGAGCGCAAACGGCGAAAGCGTGCCGGCATGACCGCCAGCGCCGGCAGCAACGGCGATCAGGCCATCGGCGCCCTTGCGGATCGCCGAATTGGCGTGGCGGTTGTTGATGATGTCATGCAGCACGATGCCGCCGTAGGAATGGATCGCGGCGTTGACCTCGGGCACGGCGCCAAGCGAGGAAATGACTACCGGAACCTTGTATTTGATGCAGAGCATCAGGTCCTGTTCGAGGCGCGCGTTGGACTTGTGCACGATCTGGTTGACGGCGAAGGGCGCGGCGCGCCGGCCCGGGTTCTTGGCGTCGTGATCGGCGAGCGTCTCGGTGATCTCGGCAAGCCATTCGTCGAGCTGCGAATGCGGACGAGCATTGAGTGCTGGGAAGGCGCCGATCACGCCGGCCTTGCACTGTGCAATCGTCAACTGCGGATTGGAGATGATGAACAGGGGCGCGCCGACGACCGGCAGTCTCGTCGTTCCGGAAAGAATTGGCGGAAGCGGCATCGGTTTCTCCATCCCTCGATTGGCGCGTTAAACTTTGACGTTTGCGTAAACGTCAAAACAGATAGCAGCAAGTTCATCGCTTGCAAAGAGGTGGTTTTCGCGCCGGCGACGCCGGCTTATCCTGCATTGTGCCTGCGAAGTTGTCGCGTTTTCCCCGGGCTTGGCCGGTCGACCGGGCCGCCGGACTTGCGGATTCCGAAAGCAGCGGTTACGCAATTGTTAACAAAACCAACGGCGTGCCTCCAGATTTAACCGTTAGGCCCTTGGAGAAAGATCGAGGGGTACCGATCAGCTAGAGCGCGCCGGCAGGCCCAAAGCCCTGCCTACACAGAGGACTTGATGTGAGCGGACTTGAGACTGCGATCAGAAATGCGCTTGAGCGCTCCGACCGCGCCAGCGCGGAAACGCGCGCGCGCATCTACCAGTCGGCCCGCCAGGCGCTGGAAGCCGGGCTGCAGAAACAGGGAATTGAGGACGTCAACGTCATCGCCCAGCAGCGCCATCGGCTGGAGGCGGTGATCCATGCGATCGAAACGGAGGAGCGTGCCGCCCTCAGGGCTCGGCAACCGGCGCCTCCCGTTGCCACACCTCCCGTCGTCAGTGTCGATGATAACGTCCGCGCACGTGGCCCGGAGCAGGCGCGTATCGAGCCGCAATCCCAAGCGCAATCCCGGCCTCAGGCCCAAGCGCAGTCGCCGGCGGCGGACCGCCGCGAGCCTGGCTTTGCCGCCGATGCGTCCCGTCCCGCGGCGAATGACGGCAGTCTCGGCGGCCTTCGGGCCGACCGTGATGGTCCGGTCGTCTCGACGCGTGCGGCAGCGGATACTGCTGCAAAGAGCGCGGAAGCCGCCGCCGCGCCCGAGGTTCGTGGAGATACCGATCGAAAGCGCCGCCGCAAGCGCAGCCGCTTCCTGTCCTTCACCATGGTGGTCGTCACCCTTGCCGCAGCCGCAGGTGCTGCCGCCTGGTGGGTGCAGACCAATGATCTTCTGAAATCCGCGGCCGAACGCGACACCAACGTCGCCAACCCGCCGGCATCGGTGGCATCGGAAGATTTCGACGGCGCTGCCGGTCTGCAAACGCTCGGCGCCCAGCAGGGCTTCACCGGTGACTGGGTGGAAGTCTTTGCGCCTGAAAACACTGCCGCGGTCGTGGCGGGCTCACGCGCCAAGGCCGAGCCGGTGGATGACGACGGTGGCAAGCGCATCCAGTTGACTTCCTCGGTTGCCGAAACGGAAGGCGACATCACCATCGAAATCCCGGCAACGGTCCTGGCGCAGCTGTCCGGCAAAACCTCGACCATGGCGCTGACGGTGCAGGCCCAGCCAGGCAAGACGACCGAGTTTGCCGTCGAGTGCAATTTCTCTTCGCTCGGCGAATGCGGCCGTCATCGCTTCACGGTGCATGACGAGCGGCTCGACATGCTGTTCAAGATCACCTTCGATCGCAGCCTTGCGCCGAACTCCGCCGGCCGGATCGTGATCAACAGCGATATCAGCGGCGAGGGCAAGGGCCTCACCCTCTACGCCATACGCGTCCTTCCGGGCCAATAAGTCCCGCACGAGGCCTCTTCGTCCTCGAGCCTCTGACCCCAATTGACCGCGTTGGCCGCCCTCTGGCGCGGCCGTCTCCTTCGGCCGCTGTCGTATGGGCGCTACTTCAGAAAGCCCGGGCCGGACCCGACAATCTTGTCGTCGACCTCACCGATCGCGCTCTTGTCCTTGCCGTCATAGTCGAGCGTGGAGAGGATGTGGCGGATGAGATTGAGGCGCGCGCGTCGCTTGTCGTTGCCGCGCACCACGGTCCAGGGTGCGTGTTCCGTGTGTGTTGCCTTCAGCATCTCGTTGCGCTTTGCCGTGTAGTCGTCCCACTTGTTGAGGGCGGCGATGTCCATCGGCGACAGCTTCCAGATCTTCAGCGGATCGTGGCAGCGATCGTGGAAGCGCTTGAGCTGCATCTCGCGGCCGATGTTGATCCAGAATTTGAAGAACTGGATATCCTCGTGCACGATCATTTTTTCGAAGCGAGGCGCCTGCTTCAGGAACTGCTTGTGCTGCTCGGGCGTGCAGAAGCCCATGACCGGCTCGACGCCTGCGCGGTTGTACCAGGAGCGGTCGAACAGCACGAATTCCCCAGCCGTCGGCATGGTCGCGACATAGCGCTGAAAATACCATTGCCCGCGCTCGGTCTCTGTCGGCTTCGTCAGCGCCACGATGCGCGCCCAGCGTGGGTTCAGGTTGCCCATGGTCGCATGGATCGCGCCGCCCTTGCCGGCGGCGTCGCGGCCCTCGAACAGCGCGATGATGCGTTTTCCGGTTTTCTGCTGCCAGAGCTGAACCTTGACGAGCTCGATCTGAAGCTTCTCCAGCGTCTCGAGATATTCTTCCTCGTCGAGCTTCTTCTTGTAGGGATAGTCATCGGACGAAAACGCTGCGTCGTCGATCCACTTCGGCAACTCGGGATTGTCGATGTCGAAGACGCGGCTCTTGCCGTCGATCTGCAGCTCCACTGCGCGGCTTTCCGCCTTTTCCGTCGTCTCCGCTAACGCCATATGCTCGCCCTTTCGGCTTGGCGCACGGGCCCGAAAACCGGCTTCGATCATCGGCAGGATCATGCGCGTTTTCAAACTTCTGCAGCTCCAAGCAGCGCCGAAAAGTCGCGGTGCTCAAGGCCCGATTTCCTTGGAGGAGGCCACAATTGCATTGCGGATTCAAGCCGGTCGTGAAAATCATGTCATGAAGGATCGCTATTCCTCGATCATTTTGGTCCGGGAGGAAGACAAAGTGATTCATGAGGATGTCGAGGTGGACGGTTCGAAAGCGTTCTGGCGGGACCTGGTGCCGCGGCTGAAGGCTGAGCGCTGGCTGCTGGGCCTCACCCTGCTTTTGGCGATCCTTGCGACCTTTGCCGGCATCCATTTCCTTATCGTGCTTCCCTTCTGGATCGTTCTGGTTGCGGCGCTGCTCAACCGCAGTGCGCCGGCCTCGGTGATCTTGAGCCCGGCCAAGGCTGTGGCCGTCGATGGCCCGACCAGCGATCCGCTGGTGCCGGCGCTGAATGCGCTCGACATGCCGGTGTTGGTCGTCGCCGCCGATGAGACGGTGGTTTTCCAGAACATCGCCGCGGAGAAAGCCTTCGGCACCATTCCGCCGAACACTTACCTGGCCGCCCGGGTGCGTTCGCCCGGTGTTCTCGACATGATCCGCGAGACGATGGCGACCGGCAAGGCCAACCAGATCGAGCATACCGAGCGCCTGCCGTCGGATGCCGTCTATGTCGTGCGCGTGGCACCCGCCGAAATCGGCGGCGAGGGACGAACGCCCCGCATCTTCCTGATCACCTTTCGCGATATCTCGCAGGCGCGCCGTATCGACCGCATGCGTTCGGATTTCGTGGCCAATGCCAGCCATGAGCTGCGCACGCCGCTGGCATCGCTGCGCGGTTTCATCGAGACCCTCCAGGGGCCCGCGCGCAACGACTTGAAGGCGCAGGAAAAATTCTTCGGTATCATGCATGAGCAGGTCACGCGCATGAGCCGCCTCGTCGACGACCTCCTGTCGCTCTCGCGGCTGGAGTTGCGCTCGCATATCGCGCCAGACGATCCGGTGGACCTTGCGCCCTTGCTCGGCCATGTCCGCGACAGCCTCCTGCCGCTGGCGAAGGACCTCGACGTCACTGTCTCTCTCGTGGTGCCGGACAAGCCCGTCATCGTACAGGGCGATCGCGACGAACTCATCGAAGTCTTCGAGAACCTGATCGAGAATGCCTGCAAGTACGGCCAGGAGGGCAAGAAGGTCGACATAACCTTGCGTGGCGGCGAAGAAGGCGCACAGGCCGAGGTGATCGTGAAGGACTATGGGCCGGGCATCCCCGCCGAGCATGTCCCGCGCATTACCGAGCGTTTTTATCGGGTCAATGTCGAGGCGAGCCGCTCGAAAAAGGGCACCGGATTGGGCCTTGCCATCGTCAAGCACATCCTCACTCGGCACCGTGCCCGGCTGCTGATCCATTCTGAGATCGGCAAAGGTACGACTTTTACGGTCCGGTTCTGACATATTGGCGCGGGAAAACCCGGGACCGTTCATTTTCCCTTAGCATTTTCAATGACATGAGCTGTCATAAATGTTTCGTCAAACTGACATAAAAGGTGTGGCCATCGGCAGCTAACTAGGGGCAGCCGATAAGACGGCGAAGAGCGCTGCAACGCTTGGCGCACACCAACACAAGCCCATTCCGGGAGAACTTTTATGAAAGCTCTTAAACTCACTGTCGCGGCGCTGGTAGCGTCAGCCGCATTTGCCGGCGCAGCCGCCGCCCGTGACCAGGTTCAGGTCGCTGGCTCCTCGACCGTTCTTCCCTACGCCAAGATCGTAGCCGAGACGTTCGGCGAGACCTTCCCCGACTTCAAGACCCCGGTCGTTGAATCTGGCGGCTCCTCGGCCGGCCTGAAGGAATTCTGCAAGGGTGTCGGCCCGGACACCATCGACGTCGCCAACTCCTCGCGCAAGATCAAGGACAGCGAAGTCGAGGCCTGCAAGGCCGCTGGCGTGACCGAAATCCAGGAAGTCAAGATCGGCTATGACGGTATCGTCTTCGCGACCGACGCCGGCAATGCCGACCTCGCCCTGAAGCCGGAAGACCTCTACAAGGCTCTCGCTGCTGAAGTCGTCGTCGACGGCAAGCTCGTTGCCAACCCTTACAAGAAGTGGTCGGAAGTCAACTCCGCCCTTCCGGAAGTTGAAATCGCCGCCTTCATCCCGGGCGAAAAGCACGGCACCCGCGAAGTCTTCGAAGAGAAGATCCTGGCTGCAGGCTGCAAGAACGCCGGCGCCGTTGACGTCATCAAGGCTGCCGTTGCCGATGAAAAGCAGCAGCACAGCAAGTGCGTCGCGGTCCGCAAGGACGGCATGGCTGTCGACATCGACGGCGACTACACCGAGACGCTCGCCCGTATCGCTGCCAACAAGAACGGCATCGGCGTCTTTGGCCTGTCGTTCTACGAAAACAACGCCGACAAGCTGAAGGTCGCGACCGTCAACGGCATCGTACCGTCGACCGAAACGATCGCTTCCGGCGAGTACCCGGTTTCCCGCCCGCTGTTCTTCTACGTCAAGAAGGCACACCTCGGCGTTATCCCGGGCCTCAAGGAATATGTTGAGTTCTTCATCAACGACCAGATGATCGGCCCGGACAGCCCGCTCGCCGAGTACGGCCTGGTTGCTGCTCCGGACGCCGAACGCGAAGAAATCCGCAAGGCTTTCGCAGCCGGCAACATGCTCTGATAACGACAAGCCCCGGCGCGATATCCTTCGCGCCGGGGCATGCCTTCATTCGATTTGCCGGCGGCCCATGACGGGCGATACCGGGGAGACGTGCGGATGAGTACCTCGCTCCTTCTTTTGCTAATTATTGTTATTGGTTTCATTGCCTATTTTGCCGGTCGCGCACGTTCGCTGGCGCAGGCTGGCGGCAAGCTCTCCAACCTTCATTCCTTGCCGGGCTATCACGGTAGCTACGTCGCTATCTGGGCGATGCTGCCGGCGGCGCTCGTTCTCGGCGCCTGGCTGATTACCGCTCCTATCTATATTGACGGGAGCACGCGCTCGGCCCTGCCGGACACCGTCCAGAGCCAGGGGACCGCCGCGGTTCAGCTCGCGCTCGGCCAGGTCAAGTCCGTTGCCGGTGGTCTGCTGCGCCTGAGCGGCGAGGAGGTCGCGGCACTCGAAAGCGGTGCCGCCAATCTCCGCTCGACGCTCGCAGCCAAGGGCGTCGCCCTGGCCGGCGAAGGCGAGCCCTACATGGTCACCGTCGCCCAGCATTTCAACGCGATGACCGCCACCAACCGTTGGCTGATGACCGCGGCCGTACTGTTGATCGCGATTGCTGGCGGCATCTACGCCATCCGCAACATCGCCACCCGCTTCCGTGCACGCAACCAGGTCGAGCGGGTCATTCTCGGCGCGCTGATCGTCGCGTCTTCCATCGCCATCCTGACGACGGTCGGCATCGTCGCCTCGATGCTGTCGGAAGCCGGCCGCTTCTTCACCATGGTCTCGCCGTTCGAGTTCTTCTTCGGCACGGTCTGGGATCCGCGTTTCGCTGCTGCCGGCAGCGGCGGCGCCTCCGGCCAGTTCGGCCTGATCCCGCTTCTCACCGGCACGCTCTACATCGCCTTCGTCGCCATGCTCTTTGCGGTGCCGATCGGCCTCTTCGCAGCCATCTACATGGCGGAGTATGCAAGCCCGCGCTTGCGTTCGACCGCAAAGCCGCTGCTCGAAGTCCTCGCCGGCATCCCGACCATCGTCTACGGTTTCTTCGCTCTCGTGACCGTTGGTCCGTTCCTGCGTGATATCTCGGCGCAGCTGAACGGTCTTGCCACCGGCAATTACCAGAACTTCATCCAGGCGCAGAGCGTGGTCACCGCAGGCATCGTCATGGGCATCATGCTGATCCCGTTCGTGTCGTCGCTCTCGGACGACATCATCACCCAGGTGCCGCGCGCATTGCGTGACGGCTCGCTCGGTCTCGGTGCCACCCGCTCGGAAACGGTCAAGAAGGTTATTCTCCCGGCAGCACTTCCCGGCATCGTCGGCGCGCTGCTTCTGACCGCATCGCGTGCCGTTGGCGAAACGATGATCGTGGTGCTGGCAGCCGGTGTCGCGGCCCGCATGCAGATCAATCCCTTCGAGCCGATGACGACGGTGACCGTGAAGATCGTCAACCAGTTGACGGGCGACCTCGAGTTCACCTCGCCGCAGACGCTGGTGGCCTTCGCGCTGGGCATCACGCTCTTTGTCATCACGCTCGGCCTCAACATTTACGCGCTCTACATCGTGCGCAAATACCGGGAACAGTACGAATGACCGACATCGCTTCCCCGACCGTCCGGATCTCCGCCCGTCCTGAATCCGCAAAACGCGATATCGGCATCAAGCGTCGCTATGCCGCCGAGCGCCGCTTCCGCGCCTACGGCATTGCGGCAATCAGCACCGGTCTCTTCTTCCTGGCGCTGCTGCTGTGGACCGTCATTTCCAACGGCTACACCGCGTTCCAGCAGACGACGATCACGCTGCCGATCGAATTCACCGAAAAGGTCATCGACCCCAACGGCGAACGCACGACCGACAGCAAGGTACTGATGACCGCCAACTATCCGCTGCTGGTGCGTGATGCGCTCGTCAAGCAGCTCGGCATCGATGCGACCAAACGGCCGCTGGTCAAGCAGGCGACCGACATGGTTTCTGCGAGCTCCCGTACGCTCTTGCGCGACATGGTCGTGGCGGATCCGTCCATCATCGGCAAGACCATTCCGGTCACCCTTTTGGCCGAAGCCAACATCGACTCCGCCAACAAGGGGCAGATCGACCTCAAGGTCGAAGAGAGCAAGCGCAAGGTCAAGGACCAGCAGGTCACCTGGATGAACGAGCTCGCAAGCGCCGGCGTCCTGAAGAAGAGCTTCAACACCGGCATCTTCACCTTCGGCGCCTCCAGCCGTCCTGAAGCGGCGGGCGTCGGCGTTGCCGCCCTCGGCTCGTTCTACATGATGCTGATCGTGCTCGTGCTGTCGTTGCCGATCGGCGTTGCCGCCTCGATCTATCTTGAGGAGTTCGCTCCGAAGAACCGGCTCACCGACCTGATCGAGGTTAACATCAACAACCTCGCGGCCGTTCCGTCGATCGTCTACGGTCTGTTGGGTCTCGCCGTCTTCATCAACTTTGCCGGCATGCCGCGTTCGGCAGCCGTCGTCGGCGGTTTCGTGCTGACGCTGATGACGCTGCCGACGATTATCATCGCCACCCGCGCGGCCTTGAAGGCGGTTCCGCCGTCCATCCGTTCGGCGGCGCTCGGTCTCGGTGCCTCGAAGATGCAGACCATCTTCCACCACGTCCTGCCGCTGGCGATGCCGGGCATTCTGACCGGTACGATCATCGGCCTTGCCCATGCGCTTGGCGAAACCGCGCCGTTGCTGTTGATCGGCATGGTCGCCTTCGTCGTCGACTATCCCGGTTCGCCGATGGAGCCGTCGACAGCGCTGCCGGTGCAGATCTACATGTGGGCCAACGAGGCGGAACGCGCCTTCGTCGAGCGCACCTCCGGCGCGATCATCATTCTTCTCATCTTCCTCGTCGTCATGAACCTTGGCGCCATTCTGTTGCGACGTCGCTTTGAGCGCCGTTGGTAGTGAGGTAATTACTATGAACATCATGTCAGAAGCAGCGGTCGAGAAAGCCTTGGATCAGAAAATGAACACGGTTCCCTTCAAGATGATCGGCAAGGATGTGTCGGTCTACTACGGCGAGAAGCGGGCGCTTTTCGACGTCAACCTCAACATCCGCGAGAACACGGTAACGGCGCTGATCGGTCCGTCGGGCTGCGGCAAGTCGACCTTCCTGCGCACGCTGAACCGCATGAACGACACCATCGAGAACTGCCGCGTCACCGGCAAGATCACGCTCGATGAGGACGACATCTACGACCCGACCATTGACGTGGTCGAGCTGCGCGCCCGCGTCGGCATGGTCTTCCAGAAGCCGAACCCGTTCCCGAAGTCGATCTACGACAACGTCGCCTACGGTCCGCGCATCCACGGACTTGCCCGCACCAAGGCGGACTTTGACGAGGTGGTCGAGACCAGCCTGCAGAAGGCAGGTTTGTGGAACGAGGTGAAGGACCGCCTGCAGGAGCCGGGTACCGGCCTTTCCGGTGGTCAGCAGCAGCGCCTTTGCATCGCACGCGCTGTTGCCGTCAGCCCGGAAGTCATCCTCATGGACGAGCCCTGCTCGGCACTCGACCCGATCGCGACCGCCAAGGTCGAGGAACTCATCCACGAACTGCGCACGAACTTCACGATCGTCATCGTGACCCACTCGATGCAGCAGGCCGCCCGCGTTTCGCAGCGCACCGCCATGTTCCACCTCGGCAATCTTGTCGAGGAGAACGACACCGACAAGATGTTCACCAATCCGGATGACCAGCGCACCCAGGATTACATCATGGGCCGCTTCGGCTGAGGCCAATCACGGCTGCAACAGTCACTGGAAAGCGCCTGTAAGGATCGACGATCATGTCCATGCATATCATGTCCGCCTATGACGAAGAACTGAAGTACCTGACGCGCCGCATCTCGGAAATGGGCGGTCTCGCCGAGCAGATGGTCGCCGAATCCGTCCGCGCCCTGGTCAATTCCGACCTGGCGCTGGCGCAGAAGGTAATCTCGGACGACACTGTTCTCGATGATGCCGAGCGCCAGATCGGCGAGAAGGCGATTGTCACGATCGCCAAGCGCCAGCCGGTCGCCGCCGACCTTCGCGAGATCATGGGGTCGATCCGCATCGCCTCCGACCTGGAGCGTGTCGGCGACCTCGGCAAGAACACTGCCAAGCGCGTGATCGCGGTTGCCGGTTCCGGCATCCCGCGCAAGCTCGCCCGCGGTCTCGAGCATCTCGCCGAGCTCGCTCTGGTGCAGCTCAAGGAAGTGCTCGACGTCTATGCCTCGCGTTCGCCGGAAAAGGCCAACAGCATTCGCGAACGCGACGAGGAGATCGACGCGATCTACACCTCGCTGTTCCGCGAGCTGCTCACCTACATGATGGAAGATCCGCGCAACATCACGCCCTGCACGCATCTTCTGTTCTGTGCCAAGAACATCGAGCGTATCGGCGACCACGCGACCAACATCGCCGAGACGATCTATTACATGGCGACGGGTGCCCAGCCGGAAGGTGAGCGCCCGAAGGATGACAACACGTCGACGTTGGGCTCGGTCAACGACTAGAAGGTTTGAGCGGGATGCGGGGGACAACCGCATACACTTTTCCCCATCCCGCTCTGGCGTTAAACGCGCCGTTCGCAATGCATGCCCCATGAATATCATCCGGTCGCGGCTTCGGTCGCGGCCCCGAATTCCTGCATCTGAAGCATGCGGCTTTTCGCACCGCCTTTGAAATTGGCGGGGGTGCTCCAGATTTAGAGTGTCTGAGTGCCGGCCGGTCCGCTGGACCCGCACGGCGCTCGCGGTAAGGAGACGTTACCTGATGTTGCCAAAAATCGCCGTGGTGGAAGACGAAGAGGCGCTGAGCGTCCTGCTGCGTTACAATCTGGAAGCTGAAGGCTTCGACGTCGATACGATCCTCAGGGGTGACGAGGCGGAGATCCGGCTACAGGAACGCCTGCCCGACCTTCTGATCCTCGACTGGATGTTGCCTGGCGTCTCCGGCATCGAGCTTTGCCGTAGGTTGCGCCAGCGCCCGGAGACGGAGCGGCTGCCGATCATCATGCTGACGGCGCGCGGCGAGGAAAGCGAGCGCGTTCGCGGTCTCGCGACCGGGGCCGACGACTATGTGGTCAAGCCCTTCTCCACGCCGGAGCTGATGGCCCGCGTCAAGGCGATGCTCCGCCGGGCGAAGCCCGAAGTTCTCTCGACGCTGCTGCGCTGCGGCGACATCGAGCTCGACCGGGAAACCCATCGCGTCCATCGTCGCAGCCGCGAAGTTCGCCTGGGGCCGACGGAGTTCCGCCTGCTGGAGTTCCTGATGTCCTCTCCGGGCCGTGTCTTCTCGCGCTCGCAGTTGCTGGACGGCGTCTGGGGCCACGACATCTATGTCGACGAGCGGACCGTCGACGTGCATGTCGGCCGCCTGCGCAAGGCGCTGAACTTCTCGACCATGCCTGATGTCATCCGCACCGTGCGCGGCGCCGGCTACTCGCTCGAAAGCTGAGAAGGGCAAACAGAAGTCAATAAAAAAGGGGCCGATCGGCCCCTTTCGTTTTGGTCCTGTGCGGATCCTTAGCGCATCCGACGGCGCTCGGCGGACGGCTGGTAGGCAAGCCGCGCATGGAAGCTGCAATAGGGCGAAGCTTCCGGGGAATCGTTGCCGCAGAAATGGAACTCTTCCTTCAGCGGGTCGCCGATCGGCCACTTGCAGGTGCGTTCGGTGAGCTGGGTCAGCTCGAGGCGGCGCGACATTGGCACGACCACGTCGGTCTGGATGCTGAAATCCTGCTCGGCAACGAGATCGACTTCGATCTCCTCCTTGAGAACGGTGGCGCCGGACGGACGGGCAACGGTGCGGGTCGAAACGCGCGAGGCGTAGTTCGGAGCGCGCGGCGCCGAGGTCGGCCGCTTCGGGCGGGCCGCCGCAGTGGCGCTGCCGCCGGCTTTGGCGCGGCCTGGAAGGCTCAGGCGATGAACCTTGCCGATGACAGCGTTACGGCTGACGCCGCCGAGCTGTGCCGCGATCTGGCTTGCGCTTAGGCCCTCGGACCAAAGCTTCTTCAGTTTCTCCACCCGCTCGTCAGTCCAGTTCATTTCTGCACTCTCCGTTCTCAGCGTTGGGGATGGCAGAATCCCTCACCGCACCCCGGTTGAATCTCGAGGTTGCAAACGCGATAACTCTTTTGGTGACTAGGTCCGCCGCATGCGTCTAGTAATTGAATGTTAACGTACTGACCGCCGGACTCCGTGGCAAGAGTCCCGGGATTCACGCCGAATCGATTTCGTAGTTTTCCCCAACTTGCTCGGCTGGCGTTGCATTTTTGCAAGCCCTACCGGCCGATTTTTTCGTCGCAGGGAAATGGATCTCGTTACCGCGCTGCAAGGCTTGGTTTTGTTGACATTGCAGTGCGAAATAGGAATAGTGCCTGCGCCGCCGAAAGGCGGCATTTTTGATTTTTATCGGGCCGCATGAAGCAGCGGGACCGATGCCGATTGGAGTGAAGGAGAGCCTCGCATGACTGCAACCACGCCGCTTTACGATACCTACATGCGCGCGCCGTTGCGTTTCGAGCGAGGAGAGGGCGTCTGGCTAATCGCCGAAGACGGCTCGCGCTATCTCGACTTCGCTGCCGGCGTTGCCGTGAACTCGCTCGGCCATGCGCATCCGCATCTCGTCGAGGCGCTGAAGGCGCAGGCCGAGAAGGTTTGGCACCTTTCCAACCTTTACGAGGTTCCCGGTCAGGAAAGTCTTGGACGCCGCCTGGCCGCCGTAACCTTTGCTGATCGGGTCTTCTTCACCAATTCCGGTGCGGAAGCGCTGGAATGCGCGATCAAGACGGCGCGGCGCTACCACTTCGCCAAAGGCCAGCCGGAGAAGTTTCACATCATCACCTTCGAGGGCGCCTTCCACGGCCGCACGATCGCGACGATCGCCGCCGGTGGTCAGCAAAAGTACATTGAAGGTTTCGGGCCAAAGGCCCCAGGGTTTTACCAGGTTCCGTTCGGCGACCTCGCAGCCGTCAAGAATGCGATCACCGAGGAGACCGCCGCGATCCTGATCGAGCCGATCCAGGGCGAGGGCGGCATCCGTCCCGCGACCAAGGAATTCATGCAGGAACTGCGCGCCCTCTGCGACGAATTCGGCCTGCTCCTGATCCTCGACGAGGTTCAGACCGGCGTCGGCCGCACCGGCAAGCTTTTTGCCCATGAGTGGACGGGCATCCGCCCGGATATCATGGCCGTTGCCAAGGGCATCGGTGGCGGCTTCCCGCTCGGCGCTTGCCTGGCGACGGAAGAGGCGGCCGCCGGCATGGTGGCGGGCACGCATGGCTCGACCTATGGCGGCAATCCGCTGGCGATGGCCGTCGGCAACGCCGTGCTCGACGTCATCCTCGCTGATGGCTTCCTCGCCCATGTGCGCGACGTCGCGCTCGTCTTCCGCCAGGGTCTTGCTTCGCTGAAGGATCGCTATCCCGATATCATCGAAGATATCCGCGGCGATGGCCTGATGCTGGGCATCAAGGTAAAGGGCCCCTCGGCGGATCTCCTGAAGGAGATCCGCGCCGAGAAGCTCCTGGCCGTGCCGGCCGGCGACAACGTGTTGCGCCTGCTGCCGCCGTTGACGGTGACGGCGGAGGAAGCACGCGAGGGCCTCGCACGCATCGAGCGCGCCGCCGAAGCAGTGCGGAAGGCAAGTGGTAACGCTGCGGCCTGACCGATAGGGCCAAGACTGACCCAGGATGGTAGAATGACCTTCGTGCGTTCACGCCGCTGCGTGGCGCACATAGGTTCGATTTTTTGAGGAACCGAGTACGATGGCAGGCACCAGACACTTTCTCGATCTTTCGGCCATGACGGCCGCCGATCTTCGGACGATCATCGATGATGCCCGCGTCCGAAAGGCGACGACCAAGGCCGGAACCGCCGAGAAGCCGCTCGCCGGCAAGATGCTGGCGATGATCTTCGAAAAGCCGTCCACCCGCACCCGTGTGTCCTTCGATGTCGGCATGCGCCAGCTCGGCGGCGAAACCCTGTTCCTTTCGGGCACGGAGATGCAGCTCGGTCGCGCCGAGACGATCGGCGATACGGCGAAGGTCCTGTCGCGCTATGTCGACGCGATCATGATCCGCACCACCGACCATCGCCGCCTGCTGGAATTGGCAGAACACGCGACGGTACCCGTCATCAACGGCCTGACCGATGACACCCATCCGTGCCAGATCATGGCCGACATCATGACCTACGAGGAGCATCGCGGACCGGTGAAGGGCAAGACGATCGCCTGGACCGGCGACGGCAACAACGTGCTGCACTCGCTGATCGAAGGCTCCGCCCGCTTCGGCTATCGCATGAACATGGCCGTGCCGCTCGGCTCCGAGCCGCAGGACAAGATCCTGAACTGGGCCCGCAACAACGGCGGCGAGATCCTGCTGTGTCACGATGCCGAGCAGGCGGTCGCCAACGCCAATTGCGTTGTCACCGACACCTGGGTGTCGATGAACCAGGAGCATCGTGCCCGCGGCCACAACGTCTTCCAGCCCTATCAGGTCAACGAGGCGCTGATGAAGCAAGCGGCATCCGATGCGCTGTTCATGCATTGCCTGCCGGCGCACCGCGGCGAGGAGGTGACCGACGAGGTGATCGACGGCCCGCAGTCGGTGGTCTTCGATGAGGCCGAAAACCGCCTGCATGCGCAGAAGTCGATCATCGCCTGGTGCATGGGGCTCGTCTAGGCCCCTGCGAGCACCGCGGTGAGCGCGATGGCGCAGGGCTTCGGCGGCTGTGAGGCGGGCTATTGACATTGCCGCCGTGCGACACGATCTAGGCGGCTGCAGGGCGCTCCTGGCAACAGTGAAGCGCCGACTGCCACGGGTGGTGCGCGGCGCAATGGCTGATGGCACATATCCGGTGGACAATCCGTTTATCGCGGGATCGATTGAGACAGCGGGCACGTTGCGCCGGGGGACAGGAATGTCCCCGGCGCAACGCAGTTGCTGAGGCAAGGAGCAAGACATGACTGACATGACGCCAGGGCTTGGTGAATTCGACTTCGCCGGTGACGATCACGTCGTGCCTTTCCAGGTGGAAGGCCTCGACGTGCGCGGCCGCGCCGTGCAGCTCGGCCCGATGCTCGACGCAATTCTGGAGCGCCACAACTATCCGCTTCCGGTCGCGCGGCTCGTTGCCGAAACCGTCGTGCTGACGGTTCTGCTCGGCACTTCGCTGAAGTTCGAAGGCAAGCTGATCGTCCAGACGAAAGGCGATGGTCCGGTCGATCTCGTCGTCGCCGACTTCTCGACGCCGGATCGCGTGCGCGCCTATGCCCGCTACGATGCAGATGCGCTTGCCGACGCCGAGAAGGATGGCCGCACCCTTTCGCATGAACTGCTTGGCAAGGGCGTACTCGCCTTCACCATCGACCAGGGCGCTCATACTCAGCGCTATCAGGGTATCGTTGCGCTGGACGGCGCCACGCTGGAAGAAATCGCCGGCGTCTATTTCCGCCAGTCGGAGCAGATCCCGACCAAGGTCAGGCTCGGCGTTGCCGAGCTGCTCGACCGCGATGAAAGCGGAAAGCCGCGCCATCGCTGGCGTGCCGGCGGCATGGTCGCGCAGTTCCTGCCGGAAGCGCCGGAGCGCATGCGCCAGCCTGATCTTTCCGGCGGCGATGGCGATGACGGGGAAGGCGTCTTCGACGATGACGATCTCTGGGCGGAAGCCAAGGTGATGGTCGAGACGATCGACACCGACGAGCTGACCGACCCGATGGTCGGAACCGAGCGCTTGCTCTACCGGCTGTTTCACGAGCGCGGCGTTCGCGTCTATGAGCCGCAGGCGGTCTTTGATCGTTGCAGCTGCTCGCGCGAGAAGCTGCGTTCGGTGCTCGCCAATCTGGACACTGATGATATCGAAAGCACCATCGAGGATGGGGCCGTGAAGGTCACCTGCGAATTCTGCTCGACGACCTATCGTTTCGAGGCAAGCGAAGTGCGTCCGCAGTAGCGGGTGCACGCCGGGTCAGCTAGTTCAGGGTACGCACGAGCCCGGGTGAATCGAGCGAGAAGGCGGGGATGGCCACGTTGAAGGTCTCTCCGCCTTCCGCTTCCATACTGTAGTGGCCGAACATCACGCCCGACGGCGTATCCAGCGGGCAGCCGGACGAATACTCGTAGGTGTCGCCGGGGTTGAGTAGCGGCTGTTCGCCGATCACGCCGGGACCGCTGACCTCGTCGACCTGCCCATTCTCATCGGTGATATGCCAGTAGCGGGTCATCAACCGCACGGCTGCGCCCGAATGGTTTGAGATGACAATGCGATAGCCCCAGACATAGCGGCCGTCATCGGGGTCCGACTGCTCTTCGAGATAGTACGGCTCCACCGTAACTTCTATGTCGCGGGTCAAAGCGCGATACATGGGCAACACCTTGCTTCGGTCTTTCAGGGTATTCTACAGCAAGATGGTTTCGTCAAGAATAACGGCAAGATTGTGCATACCCATTCTGGGGCAATGGCTTGCGGGTATCCGGATCGGCTGTTCGAACCCGCTCGATCCCGCTGGTGAAGCCATTTTGGATGGCGGGGCGCCCGCTGCATGAGCCACGGGGGATCGACGGCCGCCGTCTGTCGTGGCGGCCGTATCTTTTCGTTGCCTCAGGCTTTGACGGCCTTAAGCGCGCGGGCAAAATCCTCGACGACATCCTCACTGTCTTCGATGCCGGCCGAGAAACGCACCGTGCCGGCGGAAATGCCCAGCTCTTCGCGGGCCTCGTCGGTCAGGTTCTTGTGCGTGGTCGTTGCCGGATGGGTGATCAGGCTCTTGGAGTCGCCGAGATTGTTGGAGATGCGCACGATCTCGAGCGCATTCTGCAGCGCAAAGGCCGCATCCTTGCCGCCCTTCAGTTCAAACGCGACGAGGGTGGAGCCGCCGGTCATCTGCTTGGCGATGATGTCGGCCTGCGGGTGATCCTTGCGGCCGGGATAGATGACCTTCGCCACCTGCGGCTGCTCCGCCAGGAAGTCGGCGACGCGGCGCGCGGTTTCCGTCTGCTGGCGCACGCGCAGCGGCAGGGTTTCGATGCCCTTCAGCAGCGTCCAGGCATTGAACGGCGACATGGCCGGGCCGGTATGACGGAAGTAGTCGTGCAGGTTCTCGTTGATCCATTCCTTGTCAGCAAGCACGACGCCGCCGAGGCAGCGGCCCTGGCCATCGATATGCTTGGTGGCGGAATAGACGACGATATGGGCGCCGAGTTCCAGCGGCTTCTGGAAGAGTGGCGTCGCAAAGACGTTGTCGACGACGACCTTGGCGCCGATCTGGTTGGCGAGCTTGGCCACACCGGCGATGTCGATGACTTCGAGCGTCGGGTTGGTCGGGCTTTCCAGGAAGAAGACCTTGGTGTTCTTCTGGATCGCCTTTTCCCAGTTGGCGAGATCGCGTCCATCGACCAGCGTGCATTCGATGCCGTATTTCGGCGCCAGCGTCTCGACCACCCAGCGACAGGAGCCGAACAGCGCACGGGCGGCAACGATATGATCGCCAGCCTTCAGCTGGCAGAGGATTGCCGCAGAAACGGCGGCCATGCCCGAAGCCGTGGCCCGCGCGTCTTCGGCGCCTTCCAGCATGCACATGCGCTTTTCGAACATGTCGTTGGTCGGGCTGCCGTAGCGGGCATAGATGAAGCCTTCGGTCTCGCCTTTGAAACGCGCTTCTGCCGCCTCGGATGTCTCGTAAACGAAGCCCTGGGTGAGGAAGATCGCCTCGGACGTCTCGCCATGCTGCGAGCGGGTGGTTCCGCCGTGGACGAGTTGGGTTGCCGGGCGCCAGTTTTTGCTCATGTGACGATCACCTTCAAAAACAAAAAAACCGGCCGCAAAAACGGGCCGGTTTGACACCCGGCCTTTTTAGCTACTTGTTTAACGTGGCTGCAAGCCGACCGGCCAAATCACCACGGGATAAAGCTTCAATACTGCTAGGGTGCGCTTGCGTCAATTCCCGGAGTTTGGTTTTGTCTCGCAACTGGAAAGAGGACTGCAATGGCCCGCGATACTGGGATTTTGGCCGACCGCGCGATTGCCGCGCTGCTCGAAACGGGGCGCCTGAAGAGCGAGAGGCCGCTGGATGACGATCAGATCCAGCCGGCAAGCCTCGACCTGCGCCTTGGCGCCAAGGCTTTCCGCGTCCGCGCGAGCTTCATGCCCGGCCCGTCCCACCTCGTCGCCGACAAGCTCGACCGGCTGAAGCTGCATGTCGTCGATCTCACCGACGGTGCCGTGCTTGAAACCGGCTGCGTGTACATCGTGCCGTTGATGGAGAGCCTGGCGCTGCCTGCGGGCATGTCGGCCTCGGCCAATCCGAAAAGCTCGACCGGCCGCCTCGACATCTTCACCCGCGTGATCACCGACCGCGCCCAGGAGTTCGACAAGATTCCTGCCGGCTATAGCGGTCCGCTCTATCTCGAAATCAGCCCGCGCACCTTCCCGATCGTCGTGCGCCGTGGTTCGCGCCTGTCGCAGATCCGCTTCCGCATGGGCCAGTCGCTGCTCTCCGAACAGGAGCTGCTGGCGCTGCATGAAAGCGACGTGCTGGTGGCGAGCGAACGCCCGAATGTCAGCGGCGGCGGCATTGCGCTGTCGATCGACCTCAAGGGCACCGGTCCGGAGGGTCTGATCGGCTACCGTGGCAAACACCACACCGCGGTCATCGACGTCGACAAGAAGGCGCAGCACAAGATCTTCGATTTCTGGGAGCCGCTCTACAGCCGCGGACGCGACGAGCTGATCCTCGATCCGGACGAGTTCTACATCCTCGTCTCGCGCGAAGCGGTGCATGTGCCGCCGCTTTACGCGGCCGAGATGACGCCGTTCGATCCGCTGGTGGGCGAGTTTCGCGTGCACTATGCCGGCTTCTTCGATCCCGGCTTCGGCCATGCCTCTGCCGGTGGCAGCGGTAGCCGCGCCGTTCTGGAAGTGCGCAGCCACGAGGTGCCGTTCATCCTCGAACATGGCCAGATCGTCGGCCGCCTGATCTATGAACACATGTTGGAGCGTCCTGACGGTCTCTACGGCCTCGGCGTCGGCTCCAACTACCAGGCCCAGGGCCTGAAGCTTTCGAAACATTTCCGCGCCGAGTAGGGATTTTGCACGGGACCCTCGTGCGATACCGCGCAAGGGTCCTTGACAGATCGTCCCGGTTCGGGAAATTTCGCAGGCATCGCGGGTGTAGTTCAGTGGTAGAACGCCAGCTTCCCAAGCTTGATGTCGTCGGTTCGATCCCGATCACCCGCTCCAATCCTTCCTGAAGCCTCTTTTGCCTCGTTCGAGCGAGACCTATGGCCAGTTGCCTTGCGGACGGTTACTTTACCGCTCGATGAATCATCCCGCGGTTCCAAGCGCCGCCCCTGAGACAAGAACCGTGCCGGCCCGCTGCCCATGAGATTTCTTTCCCTGTTCGCTCTCTGCGCGTCCCTGATCGCAACGCCGCTTGCGGCCCAGCCCAGGGACCTGCCCATTCTGTTCGATGCGCGCGAACGCATCGCCAAGCCCGATCTCACGGGCCTTGCGCGCTTGCGCTTCCTGACGACGGTCGACTTTCCGCCGTTCAACTTCATCGATCAGTCCGGCAAGCTCTCCGGTTTTCACGTCGATCTCGTGCGCGAGATCTGCCGCGAGCTCGACATCGAAGCCAAATGCCAGATCCAGGCAGTGACCTATGCGGAACTGCTGCCGGCGCTGGAGCAGGGGCAGGGCGAAGCGGTTGCCGCCGGTATCGCCGTCGGCCCGGAACTGCGCCAGCGCTTCGGCTTCTCGCGCGCCTTCATGCGGCTTCCGGCCCGCTTAGCCGTCAACACCAAGGCGGCCGGCGCCGTGACGGGTCCGAAGGACCTCAGGAAAAAAACGGTCGGTGTCGTGGCGGGCACCACCCATGAGGCCATGTTCAAGGCGTTCTTCCCGAGTATCGGGGCCAAGGTCTTCCCAGATCGCGATGCCATGCTCACGGCACTGCAGAAGGGTGAGGTGCCGGCGGTCTTTTCCGACGGTTTGCAGCTTTCCTTCTGGATCTCAGGCACGACTGCCGGGGGCTGCTGCGCACTCGTCGATGGTGCCTATTTCTCGCAACGCTTTCTCGGTGAAGGCCTGACGATCATGAACCGCAAATCCGAACCGGCGCTGACCCAGGCGATCGACCACGCGCTGCTGGCGCTTTCGCGCAGCGGCCGGCTCGAGGAAATCTACCTGCGCTACTTCCCCAACGGCATCTATTGAGCGCCCACTGCATGTTTCCTTTAATCGTACCCGATCAAAGGTCAAAAACATGCAGCAATTCAAAGTGCTACAGCGACCTTTGCGCGTCTGATAAGACGCGCAGCGCTGTAGACAGCTTGGCGTGAACGCCAGGAAATGATGAGCTACCGGCGGAAGCGGGCAAGCGCCCCTCGTTCGATGGCGGCGCAGGTGAGCTTGTCGAGACCGAGGCGGTCGCGCAGCAACTGCAACAGCCGGATCTCTTCGTTGCGAATGCGCTGGTCCGCGGCGGCGATCTCGACGGCAAGTGCGTAGGCCGTCTCATGGAACTTTTCCGGAAGCGCCTCGCGCACGATTTCCAGAGCGATGTCCAACCCCTCGGGGGCCGCGAGCTGGGCGGAGCATTCGTGGCCGATATGGACGAGCTGATCCTCGTTGAACCCCTCGAAGACCGGCAGGAACTGCACCAGCCGGCCGATGCGGGTGAATTCGTCGTCGCTCATCTCGCGGTCGACCGCCGACATCATCACCATGACATAGATGAGCGCTTCGTGGTGGCTGAGGCTTGGCAGCATGGGTCTTTCCAGCGGTAGCGCAATTCCGGGAACGGCGTGAAGCGGTTTTTCATCCGGAATTGCATAGTTTCAAAGAGTTGGATCATCTCACTGTCTCAACGATCAGATGATCTGGACGGTTGAGAGCTGGGAATTGCCGCGGCTGTTTACAAGTCCGGCTGCGGCTCGTCCATCCCGGTGCCGAGCGTTGGGTCGTCAAACGTCATCGGCGTGTGACTGAGGTCGCGCGGATCTTCGCCATAGAAGCCGAGCTTCGCCTGGTGCGCGGCGTCGGCCCGCTTCTTCAGCGGCGAGCCGGGTACCGGCGTCGCCCAGCCGTTGTCGACGAGCCAGGTTGCGAGATCCTGTCCACCGAGAGAGCAGGAAGCAGTGGCCGATGTGCCGGCGCTTCCCTCGGGCATGTCGCAGCTGACCGCACGTGCGCGCAGGAAGTTTCTGAAGGCCGTCCGTGCGACGATGCCGCAGGGCCAACTCTTCCCCCCGGTTTCGCAGGTTCTCTCTGCCTGCTCGGGCTCGATGCCATCGATCTGCAGCGTGAGCTTGTCGAACTGGATCACACCGGCGGCGATCGCCACGGGGCGATAGAGGATGGTCGGCCCGGCGGTCGCCTTCGCTTGCTTCTCCGGCTCTGACAGCGGGGCACGCGGCTCCGCGCGTTCGAGCGGCGCGCCGGTGACGGTGTCGGGCAGACCGAATTGTTGCGGCTCGATGGCGCGTGCGGCGTTTTCCGTCGTCGACGTCTGCGGTTGATCGCCGGTCGTAACCGCACCGGCGCCGTCGGTCGGTGTTCCCAAGTCGAGCGGTACGTTATCATCCGTTTCGGCGTCATCCGGCGCCGGCTCGATTTCCGTCATGTCGGGCGTTTCGAGGACGAAGTCCGGCGTGGCGGCACTCTCGCGGTCGCGAATGGCGGCTGCACCCGCGTAGAGGATGCCGGTGAAAAGCGCGATCGCGGCGATGCCGCCGGCAAGGGAGTATAAATGCTGCCGCATCAGGAAGAACGTCCTATTGGCTGGCCCAGATGATCCGGGCGATCCATTCGATCTGGCTGATCTCGAAGCCCCGGTTCGGGTGCTCCGGGTTGAGGGAAAGGAGTTCGATCGTGCGCGGCGTCTGGCGTGTCAGGACCTTCGCCATGACCTCGCCTTCGCGTGTCTTGACCACGACGCGGTCGCCGCGCCGAACCTGCGCCCCCGGATCGACGATCAGGGTGTCGCCGTCGCGGTACAGCGGCAGCATGCTGTCGCCCTGCACCTCGAGCGCGTAGATGCCGGCCCGGCGTTCCACCGCTGTTGGAAAGTCGATCACGTCCCACCCCTGGCCGGCGGGAAAACCACCGTCGTCGAAGAAGCCGCCGGCACCCGCCTGGGCGAAGCCGATCAGCGGGATCGCGGCGCTTGCAGTCGTCGGGGTGGCCTGAGTGTCATTCGGGTTTAACAGGCTGGTGAACTGGTCCATCGTTGCGCCGGTCGCCTCGAGCACCTTGGCGATCGATTCCGTCGAAGGCCAGCGTTCCCGCCCGTCGGCAGAGTGGCGCTTGGACTTGTTGAAGGAGGTGGGGTCGAGCCCGGCGCGGCGGGCGAGACCGGAAGGCGAGAGCTGATTGCGCTCGGCCAATGCATCGATGGCGTGCCAGATCGTGCCGTGAGACAACATGCGAAAGGTCCGGGCCGAACAGGCGGCCACTTGCTGGGTTTGTTCGACACCACACTATCGAAACGCGGGGTACCGGTAAAGAATCCGAAGGAAAATAGTCCTTTCTCCGTCATTTGCTTTGGGGGCGGCGGCCCCTATAGTTCGCTTGACGGGCAAGGCAGGCTTTCACCGGAGGGAACGTTTTGTTGGCGCGGATGAGATCGGAGCGTCTGCTGTTCGCTGCCCTCGCTACCGCGATTGCCGGGATCGCGCTGGAGCATGAGCTTCTGGAAATGGGGCGCCTGGCAACGCTTCTCGGTGCCGCCGGTCTCGTGGTGGCGATCGTGCTCGCCTCGCTGCGCGTGTCGCACCATGCCGAGGTGCTGGCGTCCAAGGTCGGCGATCCCTATGGCACGATGATCCTGACGCTCTCGGCGGTCTTGGTCGAGGTCGTCGTGCTGGCGATCATGATGACCAGCGAGACCTCGCCGACGCTCGTGCGCGACACGATCTATGCGGCCGTCATGCTCGATATCAACGGCATCCTGGGCCTCGCCGCCCTGCTTGGTGGCCTGAAACATGGAGAGCAGCCCTATAACGACGATTCCGCCCGCACCTACAGCGTCATGATTCTGACGGCGATGGGCATCTCGATGGTCGTTCCGGAGTTCGTGCCGGCGGCGAGATGGCATCTCTATTCGGCCTTCACCATCGGCGCGATGATCACCCTCTATGCCCTGTTCCTGCGCATGCAGGTGGGGGTGCACAGCTACTTCTTCAGCTACAGCGATCCGAAGGCGAAGGGCGAGGGGAGCGCGATACAGGGTGGGCCGGATCAGCCGGTGCTGCCGTCGATCGTGATACTGATCCTTGGCATCGTGTTGATCGGCGTGCTGGCGGAAGTGATGTCGTCGCTGCTGACCTCGGGCCTGAAGGGGAGCGGCGCCCCGCCGGCGGTGACCGCCATCGTCGTTGCCGTGATCTCTGCCTCGCCGGAAGTCATGACCGCGATGCGGGCGGCACTCGCCAACCGCATGCAGGCGGTCGTCAACATCGCGCTCGGGGCATCGCTTTCGACGGTCATCCTGACGGTGCCGGTCATGGAGGCGATCGCGCTCTATACCGGCCAGCCCTTCCTGATGGCCATGTCGCCGGTGCAGACGGTGATGGTGGCGGTCACTTTGATCGTGGCCGCGATCAACCTCAACGACGGCCAGACCAACGCCATTGAGGGCATGACTCATTTCGTGCTGTTCGCGACCTTCGTCATGCTGTCTGTGATCGGGCTCTGAGCGGATGAAGTGCCTGTTCGTATAGCCTCAGGCCGTCGCCTTTTCGCGTGCCTTTCTTGCCACCACCTCTTCATAGGCTGCCTGCAGTGTAGCGCGCACCCGCGGCGGGCCATCGAGCAGCGCGCCGAGATGATCGTGTCGCAACTCGTCCATGAAGCGGTCCCAGAGTTCCGGACCGCCGTTTTCCATCAGCTCGGCGCGAATACTGAGCTCTTCGCTGACCGGCAGATAGCGCCGCCCCCAGGCGCCGAGCTGGGCCATGATCGGCACCAGCGCGATCGTCATCTCCGTGAGACTGTAGATCGCCTTCTGCTTGTGCGTGGGGTCGTCCGCCTTGGTCAGCATGCCCTGCTCGACCAGCATCTTCAGCCGATCCGCCAGGATGTTGGACGAGATGCCCTCCTGGGAACGCAGCAATTCCCGGAAGTGCCGTTTACCGCCGAAGATCATGTCGCGAATGATCAGCAGGCTCCATTTGTCGCCGAACACTTCGAGCGAAAGATTGATCGGGCAACCCGAGCGAATGTCGTCCTTCATTGGCACCTCTTCAAAACCGCTTGCATTATCGCATCAGTGAGGCTATCGTGCAACTGCTTTCAAAATTAGAGCAGTTTTTAAATGAAACCAGTTAGGCAAAGGCCAGCGGTATTCGAACATCAGAGGAGAGAGAACATGACCGACAGATCCGTGGAACATGCGAGCTTCACCATCGAGCGCAGCTTCAAGGCGACGCCGGGACAGGTGTTCAGGGCTTTCTCCGAGCCGGCTGCGAAGGAACGCTGGTTCGTCAGTGCTGACGGGCCGGTGGCCGAATTCAGCCATGACTTCCGCGTCGGCGGTCGCGAGAGCGGTCGCTTCAGCCAGGACGGCGAAACGATCTATCATGACGACACCATCTATCTCGACATCGTCGAGAACCGCCGGATCATCTTTGCTTACACGATGGCTGAGAACGACAAGAGGATCTCGGCGTCCGTCGCGACCGTCGACATTCAGCCGGAAGGCAACGGTACGCGCCTCGTCTTCACCGAACAGGTTGCCTTCCTCGACGGGCTCGACAAGCTCGAATACCGGCGCGACGGTTGGCAACAATTGATCGGTGTGGCACTGGCAGAGGAACTCGGCGAAGCGGCTGTTGCTGCGTGACGCAGCAATCGGTCTCGTGAGCGCATTGAACCCCCGAGACCTTTCTGTCTCCGGGGGGTCTCAGTGCATGGCCGCGATCGCGCTGCCGGCGATGCCCACCGAAAAAAGGGTGAGACAAACGGCAGCAATCCGTCGCGGCAGATGCGAGGCCGACAAGCCCTTCGACATCTGCACCAGCACGGCGCCGGCGCCGATCCAGGTCGATCCGGCGGCGACGACCAGCAGCGAGAAGCCGGCGATCCAGGGCCAGACGGCGGCCAGTCCAGTCTGTGGCAAGAGCACCAGGGCGACGATCAGCGCCTTCGGATTGAGCAGCGTCGTAACGAAGACCTGGCGGATGGAGATGACGACACCTTCGCTGCGCTCGGCATCGGTGGTCCAGAGCGCATAGGCGAGGTAGAGAACCCAGCAGGCGGCGACGAGCCTGAGCGCAAGGCCGAGCTGCGGATGGGCGGCAAGGAATGGCGCCAATAGTGCTACGGCCGGGATGATGACGGCGAGATAACCGCCGAGCTCGCCGGTGAGCAACGGCAGCGAACGGCGGAAACCGGCAGAGGCGCCGGACAGCCAGAGCAGCGTGTTTGTCGGCCCCGGCGTTGCGAGCAGGATCAGGGCGGCGAGGGCGAAGGTGAGCGGCTGCATGTCGTTGAACCTGGTTTTGTGGCCGTTATCGCCGTCTTCTACCAGCCGCGCAAGCGTCCGCTCTTGATCTCCATCAAGCGTGGCGCCCGATAGTACCGGAATCTACCCGCAAGAAATCGCCACACGTGTCCGTGGGAATGCCTCTTCCGCGTGTGTCGCGGCCGCGCTATCAGACGGGACGCTGCCGCTTCTCTCCCGCCGGCGCGATCGAGGCCTCCCATGAACAAGACCGTACTGTCAGGCATCGTCATGACGACGTTTTCCTATTTCCTGTTCTCGTTGCAGGATGCGTCGGTCAAATGGCTCGTCGTCGGCTATTCGGTCTGGCAGATCCTGTTTACCCGCAGCATCACCATTCTCGTGCTTTGCCTCGTCATCGGCCGCGGCAAGCTGGTGCGCAGCGCCATCTCATCTCCGGTGATCAAGCCGCTCTTCGTGCGCAACCTGCTGCTGCTCGCGGCCTGGCTTTCCTATTTCAACGCGGCGCGCGATCTTGGCCTCGCGGAGATGACGACGCTCTACTATGCAGCGCCGATCATCGTGACGCTGCTTGCCGTGCCGATCCTGAAGGAAGACGTGCCGCCGATCCGCTGGTTCGCCGTTTTCATCGGCTTCGTCGGCGTGCTCATCGCCTGTGACCCGCTCGGCACCGGCATGAAGCTGTCGCTGCCGGTGTTCCTGGCGCTCACCGCCGCCGTCTTCTGGGCGATCGGCACCGTCATGCTGCGCAAGACCGCGCTGCAGGAAACGACCCTGGTGCAGATGACCATCTCCAACGTCTTCTTCATCGCCATGACCGGGCTTGCGGTCGGCTTCTTCTGGACGCCGCCGGCGCTCTTCGACGTGGCACTGATGGCCGGCACGGGCGTCATTGCCGGCGCGGGGCAGTATGCGCTGTTCGAGGGCATGCGCCGAGCACCGATCTCCGTCATCGCGCCTTTCGAATACACCTCGCTCGTCTGGGCCTTCGGCCTCGGTTTCCTGATCTGGGGCGACGTGCCGGCCATGAATGTCTTTGCAGGCGCCGGCCTGATCTTCGCGGCCGGTCTGCTGATCATCGTCGGCGAACGCCTGGCGCACCGTCGCGCCGGTGCCACGGCCTGATTGGTGGGGTCCGGCCGGCACGCCGTCTCATGCCTTGATGACGAGCGCCTCGGGCACTCGGCCGGTCAACCGGAAGAACAGGTGTGACGTCACGAGCACGTTGGGGTCGGAGAGGTGCCGATCCAGCGCCATGAGGTCGGCGTCGAGATCGTCGCGGTCGATGAAGCCTTCACCGATCAGGCCGTCACGCACATTGTTGATGAAGTCTCTGAGGATCGGCCGGCGGTCGTGACCGGGCGGGTAGACATGTGCAACGGCATCGACCGAAATCGCCTCGATGCCCGCTTGCCGGAACAGCCGATGCAGGCGGCGGCCGATATGGAGGTCGATGCCTCTGGCCGCCGAATAGGCGATATAGGCGGCAAGCAGCCGGTCCCAGGCGGCAAGCGGCGGGTCGCAGACATGCGCCAGGAAATCGGCCTCGAAGCTCGCGATCCAGCCGCCGGGTTTTACCAGCGACACCATTTCGAGCACGATGAGCTCCGGCCGCGGCACGTTGACGAGCACCAGCCGCATATGGGCACCGTCGAAGGAGCGGCGCGGCAGGCCGGTCGCATAGGCGTCGCCCTCGCGCACCTCCACCTGGGGCAGGGCGTGGCTGGCGACGAAACGGCGCGCAAGTTCGACGAAGTGCGGGTCGCGCTCGATACCGAGCACGGAGCCCGTGGGCCCCACGCGTTTGCCAAGCAGGTGCAGCACACCACCGGGACCGCAACCGAGATCGATGACGTGTTCGCCTGGCTGGATGCCGACCCTTTCGAGCTGCTGGTCGGAATCTGGGGCGAGATTGGCGATCTGTCGCTTCAGGCGTTCTTCCTCGGGCCCGGCGCGCCCAAGCAGATAGAGATCAGGCTCGCTCATGGCGTGTCCCCCTCTGATCCCGGCGAGCATGCGCCCGCGCAGGGAGGCCGTCAATCGGGAGGTGCAAGTAGCCTTAACGCACCTGCGACGACATGAAGCGCCGTTCTGCGGTCTCCTCGTAGATGCTGAGACCTTCGCGTCGGTAGAAGGCGACGGCGGGGTTGGTGGCCAGGACGCTGAGGCGCAAGGGCAGGCCAACCGCCCTTGCTTCGCCGAGCACCTGGCGAAGCGCGACTGCGCCATTGCCGCGCTTCTGATGGCCGGGCGCCACATAGAGCTTGTTGACCCAGACATGGTCGTTGCGCACGGTGACCGAGACGCAGCCGACATCCTCGCCGTTCGCAACGATGATGCGATGTTCGTCAAGGATAAGCGCATCCGCCGGACGCGGCCGCCAGTTGCCCCAGAGCGCCATGGCATAGTCGCGCATGCAGGCCTCTTCCAGCCAGTGCAGATAGGGTTCGTCGCCGGCGATCGCGGGGCGGAGCAGGACTTTGTTCATGGCTTCATCACTTGCGCGGCTTCAACCCGAATAGGTCTAACATCGCAACCATAGCAACTTGATGGTCACGCGAATGCGGGCGCTGCGTTAGGCCATGAGCCTTGGACGAGCCGTCGCCCAAACGAAAACAGGCCCCGAGGGGCCTGCTTCCAATTCGATGCGCGGAACTTACGCCGCCTGCTTCTTCTCGCCGTAGGGGTCGAAGCGACCGTAGAAGGTCTCGCCGCGCTCGGCCATTTCCTGCAAGAGCGCCGTCGGCTTGAAGTGGCTGCCGTAGTCCTTGGCAAGCTTGTCGCACATCTTGACAAAGGCCTTTACGCCCATGCCGTCGATGTAGGAGAGCGTGCCGCCCGTGTAGGGGGCAAAGCCGAAGCCGAGGATCGAGCCGACATCCGCCTCACGCGGATCGGTGACGATGCCCTCTTCCATGGTACGGGCGGCTTCAAGCGCGATCGTCGCCAGGAAGCGCTGCTTCAGCACTTCGACGTCGATCTTGTCGGCGTTCTTCTGCGGGTAGAGCGTCTTCAGCTCCGGCCAAAGATACTTCTTGGCGGGCTTCGCCGGATACTCGTAGAAGCCCTTGCCGTTCTTGCGGCCGCGGCGATCAAGGTCGTCGACCATCTTGTTGATCAGCGCCATGTGCTTGGGATCGACGGCCCTTTCGCCGAGGTCGGCGACGGTGGCCTTCAGGATCTTCTGGCTGAGGTCGATCGCCACTTCGTCGTTGAGCGACAGCGGTCCAACCGGCATGCCGGCCATCTTGGCGGCATTCTCGATCATCGCCGGCGGCACGCCTTCGATCAGCATGTCATAGGCTTCGTGGATATAGCGGAAGACGCAGCGGTTGACATAGAAGCCGCGCGTGTCGTTGACGACGATCGGCGTCTTCTTGATCGCGGCGACGTAGTCGAGTGCCGTAGCGAGCGCCTTGTCGCCACTCTCCTTGCCGAGGATCACTTCGGTCAGCATCATCTTCTCGACCGGCGAGAAGAAGTGGATGCCGATGAACTGGCCGGGGCGTTTCGAGTTCTTGGCAAGGCCGGTGATCGGAAGTGTCGAGGTGTTGGAGGCGAAGATCGTGTCTTCGCCGATCACCGCCTCCACCTTCTCGATGACATCCTTCTTGACCTGGCGGTCTTCAAAGACGGCTTCGACCACGAGGCCGACTTCCTTCAGGTCGTTGTAATCGGCCGAAGGCGTGATGCGGGCGAGCAGCGCTTCGCCTTCTTCCTTGGTCAGGCGACCCTTGCCGACCGAATCCTTGACCAGGCCTTCCGAGTGGGCCTTGCCCTTCTCGGCCGCTTCCATGTCGCGGTCGATCAGCGTGACGGCAATGCCGGCGGCAGCCGTCACATAGGCGATCGAGGCGCCCATGAAGCCGGCGCCGACGACGCCCACATGCTTGAACTCCGACTTCGGCACGCCGGCCGGGCGGCGGGCGCCCTTGCCGAGCTCCTGCATCGAGACGAACAGCGAGCGGATCATCGAGAAGGCTTCGGTCGTCTGAAGGATCTCGGTGAAGTAGCGCTGCTCGATCTTGAGCGCCGTGTCGAACGGCACCTGCAGGCCTTCATAGACGCATTTCAGGATGGCAACGGCGCCCGGATAGTTGCCGTAGGTCTCGCGGCGCAGGATCCCGGAAGCGGCTGGCCAGAGCTGGGCCGAGGCCGGCGTCCAGATGCCGCCGCCCGGTACCTTGTAACCCTTCTCGTCCCAGGGCTGCACCGGCTTCAGGCCGTTCTTGATCATCGCCTTGGCGGCATCGACCAGCTTGTCCCCGTCGACGACTTCGTGCACGAGGCCGAGGGCCTTGGCGCGAGCCGAAGTCAGCGACGAGCCCGTCGTCATCATCTGCAGCGCGTCCTGCGCGTTGGTGAGGCGCGGCACGCGCTGGGTGCCGCCGGCGCCCGGGAAGATGCCGACCTTGACTTCCGGCAGGGCGATCTTCACCGACTTGGAATTGGAAGCAACGCGGCCGTGGCAGGCGAGCGACAGCTCGAAAGCGCCGCCCATGCAGGTGCCGTTGATCGCCGAGACCCAGGGCTTGCCCGAGGTTTCGAGCTTGCGGAAGAGCCCGGTCATGCGGCCGACGAGGTCGAAGAGCTTCTGGGCGGCGTTATCCGGATCCTTCTTCTTCTCTTCCTGCTGGAAGGTGAACATCGACTTGATCATCGAGAGGTCGGCGCCGCCGGAGAAGGTCGACTTGCCGGAGGTGAAGACGACGCCCTTGACCGCTGCGTCGGCAGTCGTTGCGTCGACAATGGCGTTCAGTTCCTCCATCACCTCCTGGGTGAAGACGTTCATCGACTTCTCAGGCATGTCCCAGGTGACGAGCGCAATGCCGTCGGAATCGGTCTCGATCTTGAAATTGGTGTAATTCGTCATGGTTCTCCCCCTCAGTAGAGAATGGGTTCGATGCGCAGCGAGATATTCGATCCGCCGCTGTAACGTTGTTTGCTGGTATTGGTGGCGATCAGCCGGCCGTCGCGCTCGACGCGGATGGTGAAGCCCGCATCGGTGGCCTTATTGAGTTCAGGCTTCGGCACCTGCAGCACGAAGGGCACGCGGGTGGCCTTGCCATCGCTGACGACGGACGTTTCCGCGATCAGCTTGGCAGCGACGTCCATCACGCCTTGCTCTTCGAGCCTGATGGTGACGGTGCCGGCCGGAACCGGGCCGCTCGCGACATTGGTGATCGCACCGGTGAGCGTGAAGCTGTCGCTGCCTTCCTCGTCGGAGACGCAGCCAGCGGCTGCAAGCAGCCCCAGGCCCATCAGCGCGAGAAGAGAGCGGCGCATCACGTCCATCGTCAGACCCTTTCGATGATCGTGGCCGTGCCCATGCCGGCGCCGATGCAGAGCGTGACGAGCGCGGTGTTGAGATCGCGACGCTCCAGTTCGTCGAGCACGGTGCCGAGGATCATCGCGCCGGTGGCTCCGAGCGGATGGCCCATGGCGATCGCGCCGCCGTTGACGTTGATCTTGTCGTGCGGGATGTCGAAGGCCTGCATGTAGCGCAGCACGACGGCCGCAAAGGCTTCGTTGAGCTCGAAGAGATCGATGTCCGACAGCTTCATGTCGGCGCGCTTCAGAAGCTTTTCGGTGACGTCGACCGGGCCGGTCAGCATCAGCGCCGGATCGGAGCCGATATTGGCGAAGGCGCGGATGCGGGCGCGCGGCTTCAGGCCCATGCTCTCGCCGCCGGCCTTGGAGCCGAGCAGCACGGCTGCGGCGCCGTCGACAATGCCCGACGAGTTGCCGGCGTGGTGCACGTAGTTGATCTTCTCGATTTCCGGATGCGCCTGGATGCCGACGGCTTCGAAGCCGCCCATCTCGCCCGGCATCTGGAAGGACGGGTTGAGCGAGGCGAGCGCCTGCATGTCGGTGCCTGGACGCATGTGCTCGTCACGGTCGAGGATGGTCAGACCGTTCCCGTCCTTGACCGGCACGACGGACTTCTTGAAATAGCCCTTCTCCCAGGAATGCGCCGCGCGCTTCTGGCTTTCCACCGCATAGGCGTCGACGTCGTCGCGGCTGAAGCCGTATTTCGTGGCGATCAGGTCGGCAGAAACACCCTGCGGCATGAAGAAGGCCGGCAGGTTGACCGAGGGGTCCATGAACCAGGAACCGCCGGACATGCCGAGGCCGACGCGCGACATGCTCTCGACGCCGCCGGCAATGACGATGTCGTCGGCACCCTGGGCGATCTTGGCCGCGCCGAAGTTGATGGCGTCGAGGCCGGAGGCGCAGAAGCGCGAGATCTGCATGCCCGGCGCGCGGGTGGAATAGCCGGCTTCGAAGGCGGCCGCCTTCGGGATCACCGCACCGGCGTCCATCACCGGATCGACGCAGCCCATGATGATGTCGTCCACGGTCGAGGTGTCCAGGTCGTTGCGGTCACGGACCGCTTCCAGCATCTTGGCGGCAAGGCGAACGGACGGCACTTCGTGCAGCGATCCGTCCTTCTTGCCACGGCCGCGCGGCGTGCGCACGTGGTCGTAAACGAAGACTTTCGTCATGTCTCATCTCCCTTTCGGCAGCACCGCCAGGTGCTGCCCGTCAAAACATTTTGAAATCGAACGGCTCAGAACGCGGCCGCGTCGAGCGCCATCAGCGTGTCGGCGCCGGTCTCGATACGGGCCTTGCGCAGGGCCGTTTCCGGCAGGATCCTTTCCATGAAGAAGGTCGCGGTGATCAGCTTGTTCTTCAGATAGTCTGCGCGCGTCGTTTCGCCAGAGGCAAGTTTTTCCTCAGCCGTCTTGGCAATTTTTGCCCACATGTAGCCAAGCACGACAAGGCCGAAGAGGTGCATGTAGTCGGTCGAGCCGGCGCCGGCATTGTCGGGCTTGGCCATGGCGTTCTGCATGAACCACATGGTCGCGGCCTGCAGGTCGTTGAGACCCTTCTTCAGCGCCTTGGTATAGGCGGAGAGTTTCTCGTTGCTGCGGTTTTCCTCGCAGAAATCGCCGATTTCCTTGAACAGCGCCATGACGGCGCGGCCGCCGTTCAAGCCCAGCTTGCGGCCGACGAGGTCGAGCGCCTGGATGCCGTTGGCACCTTCGTAGATCATCGCGATGCGGGCATCGCGGACATACTGGCTCATGCCGTGCTCTTCGATGTAGCCGTGGCCGCCGAACATCTGCTGCGCCATGACGGCGTGGTCGAAGCCCTTGTCGGTGAGCACGCCCTTCAGGATCGGCGTCATCAGGCCGAGAATGTCGTCGGCCGTCTGGCGGTCGGCGTCATTGTCGGAGCGGTGGGCGATATCGGATTTCAGCGCCGTCCAGAGCGTGAAGGCGCGGCCGGCCTCGTTGAAGGCGCGGATCGTCATCAGCGTTCGGCGCACGTCCGGATGCACGATGATCGGGTCGGCCTTCTTGTCCGGCGCCTTCGGCCCGGAAAGCGAGCGGCCCTGGATGCGGTCGCGCGCATAGTTGGCGGCGTTCTGGTAGGCGATTTCGGCGATCGACAGGCCCTGCAGGCCGACGCCGAGGCGGGCCTCGTTCATCATGACGAACATGGCGTTGAGGCCCTTGTTCTCCGTACCGATGAGGTAACCTTCGGCCTCGTCATAGTTCATGACGCAGGTCGAGTTGCCGTGGATGCCCATCTTGTGTTCGATCGCGCCGCAGGAAACGCCGTTGCGGTCGCCAGGCTCGCCGTCGGCATTGAGCTTGAACTTCGGAACGATGAACAGCGAAATGCCCTTCACACCATCAGGCGCGCCCTCAATGCGGGCGAGCACCAGATGGATGATGTTATCCGACATGTCGTGTTCGCCGGCCGAGATGAAGATCTTCTGGCCGGAGATCTTGTAGGCGCCGTTGCCGGTGGGCACTGCCTTGGTGCGCAGCAGGCCGAGATCGGTGCCGCAATGGGGCTCGGTGAGATTCATCGTGCCGGTCCAGGTGCCGGCAACCATCTTCGGCAGATAGGCCTGCTTCTGCTCGTCGGTTCCATGCACCAGGATCGCGGCGATCGCGCCCTGGGTGAGGCCGGGATACATGGTCAGTGCCATGTTGGCCGACGACATGTACTCGCCGACGGCGGTGTGCAGCGTGTAGGGCAGGCCCTGGCCGCCGAATTCCTCCGGAACGGCGAGGCCGAGCCAGCCGCCTTCGCGGTAGAGGTCGAAGGCTTCCTTGAAGCCCTTGGGTACGCTGACCGAGCCGTCGTCGCGGCGCTTGCAGCCTTCCTGGTCGCCGGAGAGATTGACCGGGAACAGGGCTTCCTCGGCAAGCTTGGCCGCTTCGCCGACGATCGCTTCGATCATGTCCGGCGTCGCATCAGCAAAGCCGGGTAGGTTGTTGTAGCGCTCGATGCCGAGCACGTCGTTCAGGATGAAGAGGGTGTCGTCGACCGGGGCCTTGTAGATGGGCATGCTTTCCTCGCCTTTTGGTGCTTCGGGCGCCGTACCTCGTCGTCGACGCCCGGTTGCAGGATGCCGGATGCGCCGCCATCCTCTTTGATTCTAGAGCATCTTTCCCTTCCAGTGATTCCACAGGAAAGCGGCATGCTCCAGGGCGGTCTCGCATCGTTGGCCGGATGCTACAAAATTTTGACGTTTGCGTAAACGTCAAAAATTGCGGGCTGCGAAGTTTCGTCGCGGCACCAGGGGAGCCGGCAACCCGCGCTCACGGTACGATCCTGCCAAATCGTTAAAAATCCTGGGCAGATTAACGGCTTATTTACCACGTTTCGTGAAAGGTGCGTGTTGAGATGGTCAAAGCTGCAACCGGTCCTGGCGTCGTGTCGCTGTAGCTTTGCCCACGTCGGAAGCGCCACAGGGGTGAGGAAAGCTGTTTTCTTCCGTGACGACTTTCGGGATGGCCGACGACAGGGGCGAAGAACACCATGAATGGATCGCGATCAAATCCTCAGCGCGCAGGCAGCCAGTCCTATAGCGAGCGGCCGTCGCTCGACGCTTTGAACCGCACCATCGAAGGACTTGAGGCGCGGATCGAAGGCCTGATGAGCGGCGCTGCCCGCGACGTGGCGCCAAGGCCTCCCGAACGTCTTCCGGCCCGCGAACCAGCCAAAGAACCCGCAACGCCCCGTGACGCCGTCGCCGAAATCATGCAGCGCCAGCGCAGCCTCAGCGCTTCGCGCGAGCGCCCGCCGCTTCGCGACCGGATGTCGGCGCGCGAACCGGAACGCTATGTTCCCGAACGTCCGACCTCTGACCGTTTTACCGAAGAGCCCCGCCTGCAACCGTTGCACAGCCAGCCGCAGCGCCCGTCTTTGGCCGTCAACGATATCGCCGAGGCGCTCGTCGGTCTGCGCCAGGACCTGAAGCGCGACATCACCGATGGCCTCACGCGCGAGATGAATTCGCTCAGGTCCGAGATTCGCGGCATCAAGGCTCAGGCGCAGGATCACAGCTTCGCCGAAGACGTGCGCGGCGACATGCAGCGTCTTGCCGACAGCATCCAGCAGCTCGGCCGCCAGGCCTCGCCCGCCCAGGCCGACGCGCTGCGTGGCGACTTCGACGAACTGCGTGCGATGATCGACGGCCTTGCGCGTGAAGACAGCATGCGCCGCATGGAAAACCGCTGGACCGGCGTCGAGGATCGGCTGATCGCGTTTGATCAGAACCGCGACGACGAGCTGGTGGCGCTGGCCTATCGCCTGGACGAGATCAAGTCGCAGATCGGCTCGCTGAAGGGCAGCTCGGCCGTCGACGCGCTTGAGGACAAACTGATCGCCGTCGCCCAGGCCATCGAAATGCTGGGCCGCCAGATCCAACCCGATGACCGCCGTCTCGTTTCGCAGTTTGCGGATCTCGACGGTCGGCTCGATGAAATCAGCCGCGCGATCGCTGCCAACAGTCGCACGGCGACGGGTCTCGACGGTAGCTTCGTCAACCGGCTGGAAAGCCGGCTTGGCGACCTGTCCCGTCAGATCGACAGCCTGTCGCGCCCGAACGATTCCGGCCTCGGCGCCCGCCTGGAAGCCTTGACCGCCCGGGTCGAAGATCTCGCCGGCGAAAAGGCGGCCGCCCGTCTCGAAGAGCGTCTCGACCAGCTTTCGCTGGTGATGGAGCGCAGCAACAGGACCGCGCAGTCGGATCTCAACGATTATCTGTCGGATATTTCGCGCAAGATCGAGGCCCTGGACCAGGGCAGCGTCAACGACACACTGGCCGAGCGGCTCGACTATCTGGCACGCCGGATCGACGAACTCGACGCCCATGGCGTTCAACCGGCCTCCGATCCGCGCTTCGACCGGCTGGAAGATCGCCTTGTCGGCATCGCGCAGCGTCTGGAAGAGACCCACGCTGCGCCGTTCGATGATCGTGTCGCCCTGCAGAACCTCGAAGCGCAGATCGCCAATCTGTCGACGCTGGTCAGCCAGCCGCGCGCGGACATCGCTGCGAGCGCGGTGCCCGCCGATTTCGAAAACCGCATGAGCGCGCTCGAGGACTACCTCTCGACCAGCGACGAATACATCGTCGAGGCCGCTCGCCAGGCGGCCGAAGCGGTGATGGAAGCCTATGCCAAGAACGGCTCTCCGCGGGGTTCCGGCGGAGATCTGGCCGCAATCTCGGCGCTTGCCGAAGACCTTCGCACGCTCGAGGACCTCAGCCGCTCCAGCGAGGAGCGCACGGCGCGCACCTTCGAGGCGCTGCACGAGACCCTCGTGCATATCGCCGACAAGCTGGAGCGCATCGAAAGTCGCGAGCCGGCAATGCCGGCACGGGCTGAGACGCCGGTGCTGCGCGAACCCGCGCAGATGCCGAGGGCCGCGCAGCCGGAACTCGATCCCTTCGGCGACAACGACCTCGATGACCGCTACGAGGACCTGCAGCGCAACGTCCGCGCGCTGCAGGCGGAAGATCAGGCTGTGGTCACCCAGACCGCCGAGCCGGCAACGGCCTTTGCACATGACCAGCAGGTCTCAACCGTTGAAGTCGAAGATGTGCGCGAACCGGCCGCTGCAGCCCGCACCGGCCTGCTCGCCGGCCTGACCCGGCGCTTCTCCGGCAAGCGGTCCGAGCCGGTGCACGAGCAGGAGCAGTCCCGACAGGTCGTCGAGCCGACTCCGTCGATCGATCCCTCCGAAATGCTTGCGCCCGAGGAAGCCAACCAGCTGCTGGAGCCGGGTTCCGGCGTTCCCGATGTCAAGAAGATCCTGGAACGCGTGCGCGCCGGGCAGATGAACAAGGCAGGTATTCAGCCTGGCGATGGCGACAAGTCGGACTTCATCGCTGCCGCCCGCCGTGCTGCCCAGCTCGCCGTTGAAGAGGCCGACACCCTGAACAAGGTTGGTCAAAGCGGAAAGACCTCCGGCATCGGCGGCGCTTTTGCCCGTCACCGCCGGCCGATCCTCATGGCCGTCGGCGCGGTCCTGCTGGCGATCATGTCCTATCCGCTGGTCAGCAATATGCTGAAGAAGCAGGAGACCGCACCGGTGGAGCCGGCCGCGATCATCGAGCAGCAGGCGGTGCCGGAATCGCGCGAAAACAAGATCGTCGAAGGCCTTCTGCCGCAGACCGCGGCCGTAGCCCCAGCTGAAACGCCGGTCACGGCATCCGAAATCGCAGTCGCAGCACCGGTCGATTCCGTTGAAGCCCCGGCGAAGGTATCCGAAGCTTCGATCTCGGTACCGGCGACGGCCGTGCCGACGACCACCATTGCGACACCGGCCGAAGAGAAGGCACCGATGCTCGCGCCGGTCGCAGAAACGAAAACCGCTTCGGCGGCCTCCGAGTTCCAGGCGACGCCCGCTGGCAACGCACCCGCCAGTGGTGCGGCCCTTATCAGTTCTCCGGCCGAGGGCGCGGCAACGACCGCGCTGGCGCCGGTGGCCGCACCGAGCGAGATCGTGCTGCCGGAAGGCTTCGGCCCGGCAGCCCTGGTGACGGCCGCCAAGGGCGGCGACCCGCTTGCCTTCTACGAAATCGGCGCCCGCTTTAGCGAAGGCCGCAGCGTTCCTGAAAACATGGCGGAAGCCGCCAAGTGGTATCAGCGCGCCGCCGACGCCGGCGTCGTTCCGGCGCAGTATCGCCTCGCGAGCATGTATGAAAAAGGCATGGGCCTAACGCGTGACGCCTCCAAGGCGAAGGCGCTCTATCTCGCCGCCGCCGGCCAGGGCAATGCCAGCGCCATGCACAACCTCGCGGTCATGCTGGCGAGTGGCCGCGATGCTTCGCCTGACTTTGCCGAGGCAACGAAGTGGTTCGCGAAGGCTGCCGAACTCGGCATTCGCGATAGCCAGTTCAACCTCGCCGTCCTCTATGCGCGTGGCAACGGCGTGCCGCAGGACCTGACCGAATCCTACAAATGGTTCTCCGCCGCCGCCCGCGAAGGCGACATGGATGCCGCCGCCAAGCGTGACGAAGTTGCCAAGGCGATGAAGCCTGAGCAGCTCGAAAGCGCCAAGGCGAAGGCCGATGCCTGGAAGGTGCAGCCGGTCGACGCCAAGGCGAACACGGTCGACGTTCCGGATGCCTGGGTCGGCCCGGCCAACAAGACCGCCAGCGTCGACATGACCAAGGCGGTCCGCAATATCCAGGCGATCCTGAACAACAACGGCTTCGACGCCGGCAAGCCCGACGGCCAGATGGGCAAGAAGACCGTGGCTGCCATCAAGGCCTTCCAGAAGTCGGTCGGCCAGGAGCCGACGGGCGAAATCACCGAGCAGCTGGTCAAGGAATTGCTGAAGCGCAATTCCTGACCCTTGGGCTTGCGCCGTAATAAAGCCGCAGAGCCGGGCGACACGGGTTGCGGGTGGCGAAGCCGTCTGCCATGTGGCTGAAAAGGTTGAAATGTCGGGCCTGCTGCATAATTCCTTAATCGGAATCAGGCTAGGGAAGAACTGATGCAGCAATCAAGGTCCGGTTGTGACCTTGGCATGTCCTGGCGGAAGCGCAACGCTGCAGGAGTGCATGACGGAAGCCGCCTCGCCCTCGGGAGAGGTGCCGGCCTTTCGAATAATCCCTCATTCGTGGTGAATTGCTTGCCACACTAACCGGTTTGCCCGCATTGCGGGCCGTTGGCATATCGAGGACCCGGCGTGACGATCTATCTGCCCATCGCAGAGTTGTCGGTGAACATACTCATCATTCTCGGTATGGGCGCGGCCGTCGGCTTTCTTTCCGGCATGTTCGGCGTTGGCGGTGGTTTCCTGATCACGCCGCTCCTGATCTTCTACAATATTCCGCCTGTCGTGGCGGTGGCGACCGGCGCCAACCAGGTGGTTGCCTCGTCGATATCCGGCGCGATCACGCATTTTCGGCGCGGCACCATCGATATCAAGCTCGGCACGGTGTTGCTCTGCGGTGGCCTCGTGGGCGCGACGGTCGGCGTCTGGCTGTTTTCGCTGCTGCGCCGCCTCGGCCAGCTCGATCTGGTGATCTCGCTGCTCTACGTCGTGCTGCTCGGCACTGTCGGCGGTCTGATGCTTTGGGAAAGCATCGTCGCCATGCGCAAGGCCGCCAAGAACGAGGCGACGACCCTGCGTCGCCCCGGCCAGCACAATTGGGTGCACGGCCTGCCGTTGAAGATGCGTTTCAAGAAGTCGAAGATCTATCTCAGCGTCATTCCGGTTGCCTTCCTCGGCTTCTGCATCGGTATCCTGACCTCGATCATGGGCGTCGGCGGCGGCTTCATCATGGTGCCGGCAATGATCTATCTCCTGCGCATCCCGACCAACGTCGTCGTCGGCACGTCGCTGTTCCAGATCGTCTTCGTCTCGGCCTATACGGTCATCGTCCAGGCGTCGACCAACTATACCGTCGATATCGTACTCGCCTTCGTCCTGATGATCGCCGGCGTCATCGGCGCGCAATACGGCGTGCGCGTCGGCCAGAAGCTGCGCGGCGAACAATTGCGAGCGCTCTTGGCGTTGCTCGTCCTTGCCGTCGGCATTCGTCTGGCGATCGAGCTCGTCATTCCGCCGAAGGATATCTATTCGGTCGTATCAGCGGGGCTCGGCTTCTGATGATCCGGTTCGCGCGCACAGCTCTCGCCCTTCTGGCACTCGCCGTCGCCGCTCCGACCCATGCGGCACTGCAGGACGAGAACGCCGATTTCACCGAGAAGCTGGAGATCGGCATCTCCACCGACGAGATTGCCATCACCTCGGATTTCCGCGGCGCGGATCTGACGATCTTCGGCGCCGTCGATGGTTTCGACCAGGGACTGCTGGCCCAGGGCAGGTACAACATCATCGTGTCCCTCGAAGGCCCCAAGGACAATGCGACGGTGCGCAAGAAGGAGCGCGTCTTCGGCATCTGGGTAAACACGCGGTCGATGACCTTCGAGCTGGTGCCGGAATCCTATTCGCTGTCGAGCACGCGCGACATCGAAACGATCGCGCCGCCCGGCGAGATGGGCAATATGGGCATCGGCGTCGATCACATGCGGCTGGTGCCGCTCGGCTTCGTCGGCGACGGCAGCAATCTCGGCGAGTTCCGCAACGCCTTTCGCCGCATCCGCGAAACGAGTGGCGTCTACGAGCGCGATCCGGGCGGGGTGCAGTTCATCAGTGCGAGCCTGTTCAAGGCGTCGGTGCGCCTGCCGGCGAACGTGCCGAACGGCGTCCACGTGGTGCGCGCCTACCTCTTTCGCGACGGTGTCTTCGTCGCCGCCAAGGCGCTGCCGTTGCGTGTCGTCAAGACTGGTCTGGAACAGTTCATTACCCAGGCAGCGCATCAGCAACCGCTCTTCTACGGCCTCGTCGCCGTGCTGCTCGCAGTCATCACCGGCTGGGGCGCCAGCGTGATCTTCCGCAAGGAATAGTTGGGCCAGGAGCTTACCCTGCGTTTTCTTTTGCCCGGCGTGCGTTTAAAGAAAGGGCAGCAGGATGCTGTAGGGATAAGATACCCAGGCATCTCGAACATGTTGATCTGAACACGCCGCGCCGAACGCGCGCTGAAGTTCGAGAAGGCGATGCTTGCGCTGGTAGCGGCAAGCGACGCCACACAGACAGAGGAAGCTCGATGAAACCGATTTTTGTCCAGTTGCAGTGCGCTCCCGGCAAGACCTACGAGGTCGCTGACGAGATCTACCGCAAGGAAATCGTTTCGGAAATGTACTCGACCAGCGGCGACTACGACCTGATCATCAAGGTCTACATCGAGGAAGGCCAGGACATCGGCAAGTTCATCAACGATAACATTGCCACGGTGCCGGGCATCTCGCGCTCGTTGACGACGCTGACCTTCAACGCGTTCTGATCACGGGTTCGGCGGCGTGCGGATGGAACCGCACGCTTTCCCCAAGCGTCAGGCAATCAGATTGGCAAACCGGACTGAATAGATCCGGTCGCGACCAAGCATGTGGGCGACCAGCTTGCTGCGGTCGAAGAGCCCGGTCATGGCGCGGTGCCGGAGATCGAGCCCGCCGGTCGTGACGCCAAAGGCGGGCATCAGCATGCGCGTGCCATCCGTCGCAAAGCAGGCGCGGCGCACGGCCCTTTCGCGTCTCACCACCGTTGCCGCCGGATGCAGATGCCCGGCGATTTCGCCAACGGCATCGCCGCGCTTGGGCTCGTGCCGGAAGGCAAGACCCGCATGGTTGAGCTCGTCCATCGAGGCGCCCGGGAGCCCGAACGCGCCATCCGGATCGTGATTGCCGTTGATCCAGACCCACTCGCGCCCGAGCGCCATCGCCGCGATCATGTGCCGGAAGGCGTCCGGCATCACGGCCGAACCGACACGATCGTGAAAATTGTCGCCGAGGCTGATGACGAGTTTCGGGTCGTGGCGCACGATCGCCGCCTCCAGCACGCGTAGCGTCGCAAGCGTGTCATAGGGCGGCAAAAGCATGCCGCGGCGGGCGAACGCCGAACCCTTTTCCAGATGCAGGTCGGAAACCACGAGCGTGCCGGTCTCGGGCAGGTATAGACTGCCGAGCGGATCGCAGATCGCGACGACGCCGTTCACGATCGTCTGGGCGTGGAGGAGGGGGGCAGTCGTCTGAGCTGATAGGGCGTGGGCGAGGCGGTGCATGGTCACGATCCCGCACGCGACTGACTGTCGAGACGGAAGTGACCGGCCCAATTCGTTAGACTGCTCGTTCTCAAAGCCATTTTCCTATCAATCCACATCCAGACCGCCCATCGCCTCGTGGATCAAGTCGTCGGCGGCCTCCGAAAGCAGGAAGTCCTGCGCTTCGCCCTGGATCATTTCCTTGCCGATCTCCAGCATCACAGGCACCGCCAGCGGCGAGATCCGGTCGAGACGCCTGTGGGTGATGTGGCCCTTGATTCGCTTCAGCATATCCCCGAGCCGAGCGATGTCCAAAAGCCCCGTTGCCGCATCGTTGCGGGTCGCTTCGAGCAGCAGGTGATCCGGCTCGTGTGCGTGCAATACGTCGTAAATGAGGTCGGCCGAAACCGTCACCTGCCGGCCGGTCTTTTCCTTGCCGGGATGGCGTTGGTCGATCAGCCCGGCGATGACGGCGCAGTTGCGAAAGGTGCGTTTCAGAAGAAAGGACTCGTTCAGCCAGGCTTCGAGGTCATCGCCGAGCATGTCTTCGTCGAACAGCTCGGCAAGCGCGCCGCGCCTGAGTTCGAAAGTGGTGCCGAGGTCGTCGAGCGCCCAGACCGCCAGCGAGTAATCCGTCGCGACGAAGCCGAGCGGCTTCAAAGCGGCGCGGTCGAGCCTGCGGGTCAAAAGCATGCCGAGCGTCTGGTGCGCCAGTCGTCCTTCGAAGGCGTAGATGACCATGTAGTGGCGGCTGCCGCGCGGGAAGGTCTCGATCAGAAGCTCGTCCTCGCGCGGCAGCATCGAGACGTCCTTCTGTAGCGAGAGCCAGTCGCGCACCTGTTCCGGTAGCGCCGCCCTGCGCGCCGGATCGGCGAGCATCCTGCGAACCTGCTCGGCCAGGTAGGTCGAGAGCGGAAACTTGCCGCCGGCATAGCTCGGCACCTTCGGATCGAAGGTAAAGGCCTGGCTGACGAGGCATTCGTTCTCGCGGATGCCCTCGAAGCGCAGCACCTTGCCGGAGAACATGAAGGTGTCGCCCTGGGACAGCATTTCGAGGAAATACTCCTCGACCTTGCCGAGTGACATGCCGCCGCGACCGAGCGAGCCGCGCTGGTTGCGTTTGACCATGCGCACGTTCAGCATCGGCGACTCGACGATGGTGCCGACATTCAGGCGGTATTGTTGCGCCACCAGCGGATTGGAGACGCGGTAGAGCCCGTCCTTGGTCTTGCGGATCCGGGCGTAGCGCTCATAGGTCTTCAGCGCATAACCGCCGGTCGCGACGAAATCGATCACCCGCTCGAAGGTCTCCCAGGCGAGCGTCCTATAGGGCGAGGCACTGGTGATCTCGTCGTAAAGCGACAGCGGGTCGAAAGGCGCGGCACAGGCCATGCCGAGCACGTGCTGGGCGAGCACGTCGAGCGCGCCCTTGCCGACCGGCGGCGTGTCCTGCGCGCCGATATAGTTGGCGTCGAGCGCCGCCTGGCATTCCATCACCTCGAAGCGGTTGGCCGGCACAAGGATCGCCTTCGAGGGTTCATCCATGCGGTGGTTGGCGCGGCCGATGCGCTGGGCGAGGCGGCTCGCGCCTTTCGGCGCACCGACATGCACGACGAGATCGACGTCGCCCCAGTCGATGCCGAGGTCGAGCGTCGATGTGGCGACGACGGCGCGCAGCCGGTTCTCGGCCATCGCCGCCTCGACCTTGCGGCGCTGGGTGACATCGAGCGAACCGTGATGCAGCGCGATCGGCAGATTGTCGTCGTTGATCGTCCAGAGTTCTTGGAAGAGCAACTCCGCCTGGCTGCGGGTGTTGACGAAGAGCAGGGTGGTGCCGTGCTCCTTGATCGCGGCGTAGACATCGGCAATGGCGTAGCGCGCCGAGTGCCCGGCCCAGGGCACGTGCTCTTCCGTCTTGAGGATGGAGATCTGCGGCTTGGCGCCGCCTTCGACAAGCACGAGCCCTGCATGGTTGTTCATGTCCGGCTCCTGTGGCGCCAGCCAGCGCTGCAGGTCCATGGGATCGGAAACCGTTGCCGAGAGCCCGATCGTCTGCAGCCGCGGCGCCAACCGGCGAAGCCGCGCGAGGCCGAGGGAGAGCAGATGGCCGCGCTTCGAGGTGACGAGCGAGTGCAGCTCGTCGAAGACGACGTAGCGCAGGTCTTTGAAGAAGCGCGTCGCCTCGCCATTGGCAAGCAGCAGCGCCAGCTGTTCCGGCGTCGTCAGCAATATGTCGGGTGGATTGAGCTTCTGTCGCTGCCGCTTGGCGGTGGGCGTGTCGCCGGTGCGGTTTTCGATGCGAACCGGCAGGCCCATTTCGCCGACCGGTTTCATCAGGTTGCGCTCGATATCGACGGCAAGCGCCTTCAAAGGCGAAATGTAGAGCGTATGGATGCCGACGAAGGCGGAGCCGGGCGGGATCTTGCCGCGGCGGGTGAGATCGACCAGCGAAGGCAGGAAGCCGGCAAGCGTCTTGCCGGCACCTGTCGGTGCGATCAGCAGCGTGCTGTCCCCCGCCTCGGCGCGTGCCAGGAGCTCAAGCTGGTGGGCGCGCGGCCGCCAGCCCTTCTCGCCGAACCAGCGCAGAAAGGGGGCGGGCAAGGTCAAGGCATCACCTTGCGGTTCTCTGGAATCGATCCTGTTCACGGAGAACAAAGGTAGATCAAATCTGCCAAAAGAGAAGCCCGGAAGACCTCCCGCCGGGCGGCACATTGACTCCTGTTCGAAATTGGATCGCCGTCGGCTTCTGCTCTCCGCATCCGGTCGACGCACCGGGAAAGGGTCGCCTGAGACAGCCCAGCAATCGTTTCCGCGTGACGACTGGACTGATCTAGAGTGCGATGTAACGATCGGCGCGGTGGTTGATGGCCACAAACAGGTTGAGCACGACCGCGCCGAGCACCGACCAGGTGACCACCGTGGGCGTCGTCACCCCAAAGGCGGCGACGAGCACGACCATGTCGATCGCAAGCTGCACGAGGCCGGCGCGAATGCCGAAGCGCTCCTGCAGGTAGATGCCGAGAATGCCGACGCCGCCAAGGCTGGCGCGGTGGCGATAGAGCGCGAGCAAGCCATAACCGAGCAGCAGGCCGCCAAGCAGCGCTGCCCAGGCCGGCTGGATCGTGCCGATCTGGAAGAGGCGCGATTGGATGTCGGTCAGGAACGAGGTCACGCCGATGGCGATGAAGGTCTTGACGGTGAAGGCCGGGCCGAGCCGCTTCAGCGACAGATAGAAGAACGGCAGGTTGAGCAGGAAGAAGGCAAGACCGAAATTGATGCCGAACGCATAGTGCAGCAGGAAGGCGACGCCCGCCGTGCTGCCGGTGAGCAGGCCGGCGCTTGCGAGAAAATAGAGGCCGAGTGCGGCGATCAGGCTGCCGGTGAAGATGCCCTGCAGGTCCTCGACCGCCGTATGCCGGGTCGGGCTGGTGTTCCAGATACCGAAAACGCTGCTGATCTGAGCCATGGCAAAACCTCGATTGCGATGGCCGCAGCAATGCTGCAACGCACAACAATATTCAAGAAAAATATGTCAGTATTGCTGACTTATTTTTGCGACTCTGCCTTGCGTTTTATGCAGGCTTGCGCGCCAGGAACAGGATGCCGAAAACCGGTTCGCCGGCATCCATGCGTATGACGGTACGCTCGATGGCCAGCAGCTTCAGCCCGTGCGCGGTGCAGAGACCGCGAATATAGGCTTCGCTATGGGCGTAGCGCAGCGAGGGGCGCAGCAGAAATTCCACGCCATCGCCCGCATCCTCGACGGAAAAGGCGAAGTAGCCATCGGCGGCCAGCAGACGGAGCGCGATGTCGAAGACACTGTCGAGATTGCCGAGATACATGAGCACATCGGCGGCGCTGACGAGATCGGCGCGGGCGGACGCGAAGTTGCCGAAGATGCCGGAAGCTTCCGGCGGGAGCGAAAGATCGGCGCGTGCCAGCCGATCGTAGGTGGATTTCGCCTCGGCCTTGGCGAGCATGTTGATGGAGATGTCGAAACCTTCAAGGAATTGCGCCTGATCCCGGATGCGTTCGCCGAAGAGGCCGGTGCCGCAGCCGAGATCCGTCACATGCTCGAAGATGAGGCCCCCGGTGTGGCTTTGGATCAGCGCGGCGAGCTTTTGCGGCACCGTGTAGCCGAGCTTTTCCACCAGCGCCTGGTCGAAGCGATCGGCATAGTCGTCGAACAGGCGCTCGACATAGAGGCTCGGCGGCTGTTCGGGCACCGCGGCGGCACCGAGAAGCGCCAGCTTCAGGCCGGCGCCGAAGATGTCCTGAGGGCTCAGCGCCAGGGTTTTTCTGAGCGCGTCGATCGCCGCCTCTTTCCGGCCCGATTTTTCCTCATAGTCCGCGAGCCGAAACCAGCCGGCTGCCCAGTCCGGCGCCCGTTCCAGCGCCTGTGCCATGAGTTCGGCAGCACTTCCGGGCTCGCCGCCTTCGGCAAGCATTTTTGCGTAGTCGGCGCGGCGGTCGGCGATCAGGTCGCCGGAGGAGAGCTGGTTGAGCGTCATCAATGTGAGATATCGGTTGCGATCAGCGCTTCTGACGCCGGATGCTGCAAAACACAAGCGGAATCTGGCTGAAACCGAGAGCTTGGGCGCTGTGCAAGGTCTGGCCGACTTGCGACGCTGCCGATCGCGGCTTATGTGAAGACAAACAGGAGAAGTTCGCGGATGTCGGACGGAATGAACAGATTTTTGGGTGACTCGCCGCTGCGCGTGCTGGTCAAGCTCGTCGTGGTGTCGATCCTCGTCGGCTTCGTCATGACCGTCTTCGGCTGGTATCCGACCGATATCTATTTCGCGGTCCGCAACTTCCTGCTCGACCTCTGGTACACCGGCTTTGCCGCACTTGGCCGGGTGGGCGACTATCTGCTGCTCGGTGCGGCGATCGTCGTTCCGGCCTTCGTGATCCTGCGTGTTCTGAGCTACCGGCGCTGATGTTGCAGGACCGGTTTCTCTTGATCGAACGCCGCGGCCTGCTGCGTGCAACCGCCATCCTCTCGCTCGGCGCGCTTGCCGGTTGCACGACGTCCCAACTGCTGACGCCCGATAGTGGCACTGGCAGCGACCAGACCGAGGCGAGCCTCGGCTACGTCAACAAGCTGCGCAAGGGCAAGGGGCTGACGGAGCTCGTGGCGGACCACGCGGCCTCGGTCGCCGCGATGAACCAGGCCGCCCGCATGGCCAAGGTCGGCAAGATGCAGCATCTGATCGGTTGGAACGACAGTTTCTACGACCGGATGAAGGGCCAGGGCGTGACGCTTCCGGCAGCCGAAAACATCGCCATGGGCCAGGACGACGCCGAACGCGCCTATGATGCCTGGTACAAGTCACCCAAGCATCTGGAAAACATGCTCGGCAACTATCGCGGTCTCGGCGTTGCCGTCGCCCAGAACGCCGCCTCCAACAATCGCCCGTTCTGGGCGATGGTGCTGTCGGCCTGATCCGGCTTAGCAGCCGATCCCTTTAGACCTTTGCCCCTCATCCCCCTGCCGGGACCCTCTCCCCGCCTGCGGGGAGAGGGCTAGGGTGAGGGGCTTTGGCAGGCACAGACTTAGATACGCACTCATCGCCGCTGAACAGCGCATGGTCCCTTGCATCCTCCCATGCACTTTCCCTAAAACGGTCGTCACTCACCCATAACGCCCGGACCGTTCGATGACCGCCTCTCCCGCCTCGCCGAACGATCCCGCCGGCGCCTTTCACGTCACCCATCGGCTGATCCTGGCGATTGCGCTGCCGATGACGCTCGGCTTCCTGACGACGCCCTTGCTGGGTCTGGTCGATACGGCTGTTATCGGCCGCATGGGGCAGGCGACGCTGCTCGCGGGGCTCGCGATCGGCGCCATCATGTTCGACCTGATCTTTACCACCTTCAATTTCCTGCGCGCCGCCACGACCGGCCTCGTTGCTCAGGCCTACGGCCGTGGTGACAGACGTGAGCAGCAGGCGGTGTTCTGGCGGTCGCTTACGATCGCGCTTGTCTGCGGCACGGTCAGCGTTCTCATTTCGCCTCTTCTGTTATCCGGCGGCCTCTGGCTGATGGGACCTGAGCCGGAGGTGGCGGCCGTCACCAGCACCTACTTTCTCTGTCGTATCATTTCGGCACCGGCAGCCCTTGCGAACTACGCCATCCTCGGCTTCGTGCTTGGCCGCGGCGAAGGCACCATCGGTCTGATGCTGCAGACGCTGATCAATGGCATCAACATCGTGCTGTCGATCCTGCTCGGTCTCGTCCTTGGCTGGGGCGTGATGGGGGTCGCGCTTGCCACCGTCACCGGCGAGGTGATCGGGGCGCTTGCCGGCTTTGCGATCGTCTATGGCCGTTTCGACCGCAAGGATGCGCCGGGCTGGTCGCTGATCTTCGATCGCGAGCGATTGAAGCCGCTCTTCGGCCTCAACCGCGACATCATGATCCGCTCCTTCGTGCTGCTCGCTGCCTTCACGCTGATGACGCGCATCGGCACGGCCTTTGGGCCGGTGACGCTTGCGGCAAACGCGGTGTTGATGACGATCTTCCTGGTCGCCGGCTACTATCTCGACGGCCTCGCCAACGCCGCCGAGCAATTGATCGGCCGTTCGATCGGTGCCCGCTACCAGCCAGCCTTCGATCGCGCGCTACGCCTGACGGCCGCCTGGTCGCTGGGGCTCGCCTTGGTCACCACCGTCGTCCTTCTGCTCTTCGGCGATCGGCTCATCAATCTGTTGACGACGGCCGCCGATGTCCGCGCGGCCGCTTACGAGTATCTGCCCTGGGCGGCTGTCACCGCGACCACCGGCGCTCTCGCCTTTCTGATGGATGGCGTCTTCATCGGCGCCACCTGGTCGCGCGAGATGCGCAACATGATGGTCGCGGCCTTTGTCGGCTACGCGGCGGTGCTGGCTGTGCTCGTGCCCGTCTTCGGCAATCACGGGCTTTGGGCCGGCCTCAATCTTTTCCTGCTGCTGCGCGGCCTGTTCCTGCTTTCGAGAATTCCCTCGAAGGCGCGTCAGACCTTCCGGCCGGCCCAGTAGTCGAGGCGGCTGTCTCTGATATCGCGGATCGAGCTGAGCCGCTCACGGTCGCAGAGATCGGAAAGGCCACGCACGATGCGGCCGGGGAGCGCAGGGCCCTCATAGACCATGCAGGAATAGAGCTGGACCAGATCGGCGCCGGCGCGGATTTTTTCTGCCGCGGTCTCGGCCGAACTGACGCCACCGACACCGATGATCGGCAGATTTGGTCCGACGCGCTTGCGCATGCGGGCAAGTACCGCCGTCGACTTCTCGAAGAGCGGCTTGCCGGAGAGGCCGCCAGCTTCCTTCGCCTGGTTCTGGTCCTTCAAGCCTTCGCGCGAAAGCGTCGTGTTGGAGACGATCAGGCCGTCGAGATTGTGGGCGAGAACTTCGGCTGCGATGTCGTCCATGCCCTCTTCCGTCAGATCGGGCGCGATCTTGAGGAACACCGGAACGTACCGGTTGCTACGGCGGGCTTCCTCGTCGCGAGCGGCGAGCACGGCGGACAGCAGGGCGGCGAGGCTCTCGCGCGCCTGCAGGTCGCGCAGGCCCGGCGTGTTCGGCGAGGAGATGTTGGCGGTGAAATAACGGGCGACCGAATAGAAGGCGTGAATGCCGTTCACATAGTCGGCAACGCGGTCGGCACTGTCCTTGTTGGCGCCGATATTGACGCCGATCAGCGCAGCGCGCGAGCAGGCCTTGAGCCGCGCCAGCGCCGCGCCATGACCCTCGTTGTTGAAGCCGAGGCGGTTGATGACGGCCTCGTCCTCGACCAGCCGGAAAATGCGCGGCTTGTCGTTGCCGGACTGCGGTTTCGGCGTGACGGTGCCGATTTCGGTGAAACCAAAACCGATCTTCAGGAGCGCTTCCGGCACCTCGGCGTTCTTGTCATAGCCGGCCGCCATGCCGATCGGGTTTGGGAACTCGATGCCGGCGACCGTCTGGGAAAGCCGCTTGTCGGCCTTGGAAGGACAGCTGGGCACGAGCCCGGTCTTCAGCGCCTTGATCGACAGGCCGTGCGCGGCCTCAGGATCGAACAGGAAGAGGCCGCGGCGGGCGAGATTGGTAAGCGGATTCATGCGTCAAGTTCCGGGAAGATATGCGAGCCATCGGCGCTAAGCGGCAGGGGCTTTTCCCAGACCACGGCGGAGAGGAAGAGGGGTGCATAGAGATGCGGGAAGAGGGCGCCGCCGCGCGAGGGTTCGTAGACCAGTTCCACGCCGAGCGCGTCGCCGTCGACGGCGACCAAAAGCAGGCCTTCCTGTCCCTCGAAATGCCGCGCTGCCGTCTCCACGGCCTGTTCGGCGGTGGAGAAATGGATGAAGCCGTCAGCAAGGTCGACGGGTGCGCCGTCGAAGCGTCCGCTGCGCTTGGCTTCCTGCCACAGCGAGGCCGGAACGATCTTGTAGATGATGGAACCCATTGTGCCCGTCTGCCCCCGTAATCTTCTGTCGTGGCCTTGCCGCAAATATCAGCGATTGTCCATCGCAGAAGGACGTCGATTCGCGCATAATCCTTGGTGAAGATCGATTTCGCTCTTCCCGTTCATGTGCCGGGCGTCATCTGGCAAGGACCGCAACGGAGAGGACGTCATGAGAAAAGCTACAGTCGCACTTCTGATCGGAGCCGGCCTGGCATTCGCCGGCATCGCCTCGGCGCAGGATCCGGCGCCCGGCCGCTACAGCATGCAGAAATCCGAGACCGGCATTGCCCGGCTCGACACGCAAACCGGCGAAGTGTCGCTCTGCCAGGAAAGGAGCGGCGAGCTCGTCTGCCGCATGGCAGCCGACGAACGCTCCGCGCTCGAGCTGGAGATCGAGCTTTTGACCAAACGGGTAGAGACCTTGGAAAAGGCCGTTAAATCCGGTGAAAGCGTCGCGAAACCGAACCTTCCGACCGACGAAGAGATTGACCGGACAATGGGCATCATGGAAAGAATGATGCGTAAGTTCATGGATATCGTGAAGGATCTCGAAGGCAGCGACCCCGCGACGGAGCCGCAGAAGACCTGAGACGCCGGAACGGCCATGCGGGATGCGGATCGGCGCGTGGAGGCGCGCAGGTCGCAGACCGGGCTCTTGGGAGGGAGCGACATGACGCCGGACATGACCATCATCATCGCGGACGATCACCCGCTGTTTCGTGGCGCCATGCGCCAGGCCCTGAGCGGGATGGACGGCGCGCCCGCCATCGTCGAGGCAGCTGATTTCGCCGCCGCGCGCAAGACTGCAGCCGATTACCCGGATGCCGATCTCCTTCTTCTGGACCTGACCATGCCTGGCGTCAGCGGCCTTTCCGGCCTGATTGCACTTCGGGCCGAGTTTCCGAGCCTGCCGGTCATGGTGGTTTCCGCCCATGACGATCCGGCGACGATCCACCGCGCGCTCGACCTCGGCGCGTCCGGCTTCCTCTCAAAGTCGGCCGGTATCGAAGAGATCCGCGAGGGCATCGAGAAGGTCATGGCTGGCGAGGTCTTCGTGCCGGCGGGTTATGACCAGGCGCAGGAATACGAACCGGAAGTCGCCGATCTGCTCCAGCGGCTCCAGACGCTGACGCCGCAACAATCACGCGTCCTCAGCATGCTGGGCGAAGGCCTGCTCAACAAGCAGATCGCCTATGAGCTCGGCGTCTCCGAGGCGACCATCAAGGCGCATGTCTCGGCGATCCTGTTGAAGCTCAATGTCGACAGCCGCACCCAGGCAGTGATCCAGCTTTCGAAGATCGGCACCGTCGCCGCCGCCTGAGGCGGTCAATCGAGCACTGCAGCAGCATTCGTCTATCGCAGGCGCGTTGCCGCAACGCCAAAGCAGCTTATTCTGCAGCCGTTCGCGCCGCCGTCGAAAGCTGTGTCAGCCACGCCCGCATCGCCGCCGGCCGCACCGGCTTGTTCTGGATCGAAACGCCGTCGCGCTCGGCCGCGGCGCGCACTTCCGGCGAGCGGTCCGCCGTCACCAGCAGGGCCGGGATCGCCTCGCCGGCGGAAAGCCGGATCTTCGCAATTGCCTCGATGCCAGTGCCGTCGTCGAGATGATAGTCGGCGATGATCGCGTGCGGTTTCTCGGCCGGCTCTCCCGTCATCTCGGCACAGGCGGCAACCGATTCCGCCGTGCTGACGACACAGCCCCAGCCCGACAGCAGCACTTTCATGCCCTCGAGGATGCGCGGTTCGTTGTCGATGCAGAGTACGCGGAGACCGTTGAGCGCCTCGCTCGCCTTGTTGGGGACAACTGGGCGGACCGCGACCGGTTCACCGGCGCTTACGTCCAGCGGCAGCGTCACCTTGAACCCGGTGCCTTTGCCCGGTGTCGATTGCAGGCTGACCGGATGGTTGAGTACGCGCGAGATGCGATCGACGATCGAAAGACCGAGCCCGAGCCCGGAAGCGGTGCGCGCGCCCTCGTCGAGCCGTGCGAATTCCTTGAAGACCGTCCGGAACTTCGACGACGGAATGCCGATGCCGGAATCGAGCACCTCGATCGTCGCCATCGCGCCATGCCTGCGCACGCCGACAAGCACCTTGCCGGTGAGCGTATATTTGATCGCGTTGGAAACGAGGTTCTGCACCACGCGGCGCAAAAGGTTCGGATCGCTGCGCACGACCAGCGAGGTCGGCATGACCACCAGGTCGAGATCCTTGGCGCGCGCGATCGGTGCGAAGTCGGTCTCGATGCGGCGGAGCAGGTCGTTGAGCGGCACGGATTGCAGCCGCGGCTTCATTGCGCCGGTGTCGAGGCGCGAAATATCGAGCACGGCGCCAAGAATGGCCTCGACCGATTCTAGCGAGGAATCGATGTTCTCGACGAGCGTGCTGTTGTCGGAATCGCCCAGCCGCTCGACCAGCGAGGACGAATAGAGACGGGCGGCGTTGAGCGGCTGCAGAATATCGTGGCCGGCGGCGGCGAAGAACCGTGTCTTGCCGATATTGGCCTCTTCCGCGGCCGCCCGGGCTTCGGCGAGTTCCCGGTTCACGCGGGTGAGCTCGCCGGTGCGTTCCTCGACGCGCAGTTCCAGCGTCTCGTTCGCCTGCTTCAGCGCCATGTCGGCGGCAACGCGCTGGGTGATGTCGGTATAGGTGGTGACGATGCCCTTGTCGGGCATGGCATTGGTTCGCACTTCGATGATGCGCTCGCCATTGCCAAGTTCGAGCAGGAAGGGCTTGTCCAGCGTCAGGAAGTTGGCGATCAATCCCTTTTCCTGATCCTTGCGGATATCGCCGCGCTTGGTGAGGATCGAAACGATATCCGCGAGCGGAAAACCCACCTGGCCGGCCGCCTCCGGCAGATCGAGAAGCTGGCGGAAGCGCCGGTTCCAGATGATCAGGTTGTTGGCGTTGTCGAAGACGGCGATGCCCTGGTCCATCTGCGAGAGCGCGGTCTGCAGCATATCCTGATTGTATTGCAGCGCCTCGCTCGCCTGGTCGAGCAGCCAGGCCGTGTCCGACGACGTGTCGTCGCCGCGCTGCAGGACGAGCGAAAGCACGAGCCGCGCCGACGACGAGCCGATGGCACTGCCGAGCAGTTGCTCGGAGAAATGCACAACGGCCATGTCCGCCGGCGCATTGTCGTCCAGCCAGCGGCCGGATTGGCGCTCATAGGTGTGGAACGAGCGCTGCATGCGCTCGGTGCCCATGTAGCGGCCGATCGTCGCCTTGAGATCGCGCACCGTGACCTTGGTCTTCCGGCCGCGGAACGTGCCTTCGGTACGCGACCGCCGGGTGATGAAGATGCCGGCCTGAAAGCGCTCGATCGGCTTCGGCGTCCGGGTCAGCGAGCCCAGCACATAGGCGCTGCAGTTCACGAGCAGGCTCAGCATCGTGGCATTCACTAGCGGGTCGGCGCGGGGACCCGAGAAGAGGTCCGTAAATGGCAGCAGGAAGCTTAAGACCGTTGCCGCGACCTGGGAATTGTCCGGTCCGCCGAGGCTCGGCAGGAACAGGAGATAGGCCCAGACGAAAAAGCCGGAGACCATGCCGGTGATCGCGCCGCGCGCGTTCGCCTGGCGCCAGATGAGACCGCCGAGCATGGCCGGCGCCATCTGGGAGATGGCGACGAAAGAGAGGAGCCCGAGCGAAGCAAGTCCGGCACTGATATCGGCGGAGCGGTAATAGCCGTAGCCGAGCAGGAGCACGACGAAGATCGCCGAGCGGCGGATGTTGAGCAGCGTCCCCGCGAGGTTTTCCTGAAGCCCGCCGCGCTGGCTGAGATTGCGGCGCAGGAACACCGGCATGACGATGTCGTTGGAGATCATGATCGACAGCGCCACGGAGGCGACGATCACCATGGCCGTTGCTGCCGAGAAGCCGCCAATGAAAGTAATCAGCGTCAGCAGCGGCAGGCCGTTGGCGAGCGGCAGAGTCAAGAGGTAAAGATCCGCATCGCCGGAGCCCGAGAAGGTGAGGAGGCCGGCAATCGCGATCGGCAGCACGAAGAGATTGATGCCGATCAGGTAGAGCGGAAAGAGAATGCCGGCGGTACGCAACTCCCCTTCGGTGCGGTTCTCGACGACGGTCACATGGAACTGCCTGGGCAGCATGATGATCGCGAAGGCGGAGGTGACGATCAGCAGGATCCAGCGCGCCGTCGGCGTTTCATAGGAAAGTGCGGATTGCACCGCCGGGCTCTCTGCCGCCAGCGACCAGAGATGCGCCGGGCCGTTGAAGATGACGAAGACGATGTAGAAGCCGGCAGTGACGAGCGCGACGAGCTTGACCAGCGATTCCATTGCGATCGCGAGGATCAGTCCGTCCTGATGTTCTGTCGCGTCCGTATGGCGCGTACCGAAGACGATGGCGAAGCAGGCGAGGAACAGGGTCACGAGCAGGGGCAGGTCGATGAAACTCTGCCCCGCGCCGATGCCATAGTCGCTGGTGTTGATCATCGCCGCGACGGAGCTCGAAATCGCCTTGAGCTGCAATGCGATATAGGGGATGGCACCGACCAGCGAGATCAGTGCGACGATCGCCGCCACGGCCGGGTTCTTGCCGTAGCGCGCGGCGATGAAGTCGGCGACGGAGGTCAGCTTCTCGGTCTTGGCAAGGCGGATGATCTTGCGGATCAGCGGCATGCCCAGCGTGAACATCAGGATCGGTCCGATGTAGATGCCGGTGAATTCGAGCCCGCGCTCGGCCGCAAGCCCGATGCCGCCGAAATAGGTCCAGGACGTGCAATAGATCGCAAGGCTTAGCGCATAGACGAGCGGTCTGCCTTTCAGCGCAGCGCTTTTCCTCCTGGCCCGCCGGTCGCCATAACTCGCGACTGCAAACAGCAGCAGCAGATAGGCGAAGGCCGAGGCAAAGATGACCGAACCCGAAAGCATGCCTCACTCCTCCGACGCGAAGCATAGGACAAGTCCGCGAGGTTGAGAATTGCCCGGCATATGAGTCTTAAGTCCAAGGTGCTGCAAGAGAAAATGGTCTGCCGGATGTGGAAGGGAGTTTGATCCTTCTTTTGGCAGGCGTGGTTTGACCAAAGGCAAAGAAAGGTTTTCTCGGTGCCCGCTTTGGTTTAGTTTCCGTAAACGGTTGCAGCGCGGGACAGCGCCGGCGGTCGTTTTCAACGGGGATGATACGGAGAGACGTATGCTGAATGAGTTCAAGGAGTTTATTGCCCGCGGGAACGTGATGGACCTCGCGGTCGGTGTCATCATCGGCGCCGCCTTCAGCAAGATCGTCACGTCGGTCGTCGAAGACCTCGTGATGCCCATCGTCGGCGCGCTGACCGGTGGTGGTTTCGACTTCTCCAACTACTTCCTACCGCTGTCGGCCAACGTCACGGCGACGTCTCTCGCCGCTGCCCGTCAGCAGGGCGCTGTCTTTGCCTATGGCAACTTCATCACCGTGCTCATCAACTTCCTGATCCTCGCCTGGATCATCTTCCTGATGATCAAGGCCGTGAACCGCATGCGCGCGTCGATCGAGAAGAAGAAGGACGAGGCACCGGCCGCGCCACCGCCGGAAGATATCCTTCTGCTCTCCGAAATCCGCGACCTGTTGAAACAGCGCGCCTGAGGCTTCTCGCGGCCCCGTTCTGGCGGGGCCGCGAAACATCACAAAAATCGATAAACCGGTCAGATAAAGTCGCGTGATCGCAGAAGCGAAAGCGGCTAGAAGCGATGGGCAGTCTGGAGCGGTCCATTTCCGCTCTAATCCATTGGAATCTTTCACGATGCTCCCGGGCGATCCGGCGCGGGACCGTCGTGCCTCCGGAGCCCGCCGATGACCATCCTCAGCACCATCAGCCCCCGCGCACTTGCGGCGCCCGAAAGCGGCATCGTCGAGGTGGTGAACTATGCCCGCGGGCGCGACGGCCTGATCCCGCTCTGGGTCGGCGAAGGCGACCTGCCGACGCCGGCCTTCATCAGCGATGCGGCGCGCGAGGCGCTTTCCGCCGGCGAAACCTTCTACACCTGGCAGCGCGGCATCCCGCCGCTGCGCGAGGCGCTGTCGCGCTACTATCAGCGGCGTTTCCAGAAGGCCCTTTCGCCCGAAAATTTCTACGTCGTCGGCTCAGGCATGCAGGCAATCAAGCTCTCGATCGAGGCGATCGCTTCGCCGGGAGACGAGATGGTGCTGCTGACGCCGGCCTGGCCGAACTTTGCCGCTGCCGCTGACCTCTCCGGCGTCCGTCCAGTTTCCGTCGAACTGCGCTTCGAGCATGGCAAGTGGCAGCTCGATCTCGATCGGCTGGAAGCGGTGATCGGACCGAAGACCAAGGCGCTGTTCATCAACACGCCGTCGAACCCGACGGGCTGGACCGCAACTAGGGAAGAACTGGCAGCGATCCTGGCGCTGGCGCGTAAACACGGCCTCTGGATCATCGCCGACGAGATCTACGCCCTCTATTACTATGCCGGCGACCGCGCGCCGTCCTTCCTCGATGTCATGGAAGAGGGCGACCGGATCCTCTTTGTCAATTCCTTCTCGAAGAACTGGTCGATGACCGGCTGGCGGGTGGGCTGGATCGTTGCTCCACCGGAGATGGGGCAGGTCCTTGAGAACCTGGTGCAATATTCGACATCAGGCGTCGCGCAGTTCATGCAGCGCGGTGCCGTCGTGGCGCTCGACGAGGGCGATGCCTTCCTGGACGCGAATGTCGCAAAGGCGACCAGCAACCGTGACGTCTTCTGCGACGCGCTGATCGCTACCAACCGGGTGGAAACGCTGAAGCCGGATGGAGCGCTCTATGCGTTCCTGAAAATCGACGGCGTCACGGATTCGCGCGCGGCCGCGATCGATATCGTCGACAAGACGGGCGTCGGCCTGGCGCCCGGCACCGCCTTTGGCGACGGTGGTTCGCTGTTCATGCGCGCCTGTTTCTTGCGCGACCCAGCCCAGGTGAAGGAAGCGGCGGCCCGCTTGCAGGGTTACATCCTCGGGCGCTGACTTCTGCCAGGAAGGGCGATCGAAGACGGCGACGCTATTCGTCGCCGGTTTCGCCGAGCAGCTTCTGCTCATGGGCAATTGCGTGGCCAATCAGCCGCGCCCAGATATCCTCGTAGAAGTCAGGATCGAGGTTGAAGTTCGCGGCGTTCTTGCGGGCGTTCTCACGCACTTCCATCACCCGCGCCGGAATGTCGGCCTTCAGCTTCAGCGGCCGTTTGATCTCGGCCGCCCGGTCGATATAGCCCCAGCGTTCGGCAAACAGCGTCATCAGCGCCTGGTCGAGCCGGTCGATTTCGGCACGCACGTCGGCCATGGTGGTGCATTGCGCGGGGGTCTTTTGCATCTGTCTCGTCCGATTGCCTGGTGCATGGCCGTCGTGGCCAAGCGCAGGTCCAGGTGTTCGAGCGTCCCTCGGCTCTGGGCAAGCGGAGCGCTCTTGCGGCGCACTGCTAACAAACGATGAGCTCAATGAGAAGGGGCAACAGGGTCGCAGCAGGCGACCGGTGACGGTGGTCACCTCAGCAGGCGATCGCTGGGCAGGGGAGGAGGGTGCGGTCCTGTCTCCGTCTGCGGCGATCGCCTGCTGACGTGTTGAGGGAAATTAGCCGGCCAAGCTTGAGCGAGGCTTTTTAGAGCGAGATGAGGAAAAGTGTATGCGGTTTTCCGCCCGCATCTCGCTCGAACTTAAGAGAATCGATCATGTTCCGATCATCAGCTTGATCGCGAGGCCGACGATCATCACGGCTGCCACCCCGGCGCACCACAGGCCCACGAACCAGAGAAGCTTGCGGCCGGTTCCGGTTTCATCAGTCAATGGTAACCCTCCTCCGGATCGACCTTGCCGCGGAACACCCAATAGGAATAGCCGGTATAGGCGAGGATGATCGGCACCAGCACCAGCGCGCCGGCGAGCAGGAAGGACAGGCTCTCCTCAGGCGCCGCCGCATCCCAGATGGTCAGCGATGGCGGCACCATATAGGGGTAGAAGCTGATGCCGATGCCGGCATAGCCGAGCACGAAGAGGCCGAGCGCCGCAAGAAACGGCCGGCTGTCGTGCCTGTTGCGAATGCCTGTGATCAGCGCATAGAGGCAACCGAGAACGAGGGCTGGCACGATCACGCTGAAGATCGCCGTCGGAAAGCCGAACCAGCGCTTCAGATATTGCGGCTCCAGGAACGGCGTCCATAGGCTGACGATGCCCATGGCGGCGACGGTGCCGAACGAGCACTTGAGCGCGAGGTCGCGAGCGCGGTCGGCGAGGTCGCCATGGGTCTTCATGACCAGCCAGGTGGAGCCGAGCAGGGCATAACCGACGACGACGGCGACGCCGGTCATGATCGAGAAGGGCGTCAGCCAGTCCCACCAGCCGCCGACATAGGCGCGGTTCTCGACGGGGATACCCTGGACGAGCGCGCCGAGAGTTATGCCTTGCGCGAAGGCTGCGAGCATCGAACCGCCCGAGAACGCCCAGTTCCAGAGATATTCGGCACGCCTGGTGCGCCAGCGATATTCGAAGGCGACGCCGCGGAAGATGAGGCCGATGACCATGGCGATAACAGGGGCGTAGAGTGCCGGCAGGATCGTCGCATAAGCGAGCGGAAATACCGCCATCAGACCGCCGCCGCCGAGCACCAGCCAGGTTTCGTTGCCGTCCCAGACCGGCGCGACGGAATTCATCATCACGTCGCGGTCGTGCTTCTCCGGGAAGAACGGAAAGAGGATGCCGACGCCGAGGTCGAAGCCGTCGAGGATGACATAGGCGAGCACCGCAAAGGCGATGATGGCGGCCCAGATGAACGGCAGATCAAACTCCATGACGACCTCCATGAGTGCTGGTGCTGGCGATGGCGGGGCCGGGCATGATGCCGGAGCTGCGCAGCGGCCCTTCGTCGAGATCCGGCATTGGATCGCGCGGCAATCGCGCCATCAGCCTCAGGATGTAGAAGGTACCGGCGCCGAAGACGAAGAAGTAGACGATGATGAAGGCGATCAGCGAGGCGGCGACGGCAGGGGCTGCGATCGGCGCCACCGAGTTCGCCGTCAGCAGGTGGCCGTACACGGTGTAGGGCTGGCGACCGACTTCGGTGGTGACCCAGCCGGCGAGCACGGCGACGAAGCCGGCCGGGCCCATCACGACCGCCGCGCGATGCAGCCAGACATTGCTGTCGAGTGTGCCGCGATAACGACACCAGAGCGACCAGACGCCGATGCCGAGCATGGCAAAGCCGAGACCGACCATCACCCGGAAGGACCAGAAGACGATGCCGACGGGCGGATGCAGCTCTTCCGGGATCGTATCGAGGCCGGCGAGCGGCGCGTTGAGATCGTGCTTCAGGATCAGGCTGGAGAGTTTTGGAACCTCGATGGCATAGTCGACGCGCTTTTCGGGCGAGTTCGGAATGCCGAAGAGGATGAGCGGCGCGCCGTCCGGATGGCTCTGGTAGTGGCCTTCCATCGCCATCACCTTGGCCGGCTGGTGCTCCAGCGTGTTGAGGCCGTGCATGTCGCCGGCGAAGATCTGAATGGGCGCGACGATCGCCGCCATCCACATCGCCATCGAGAACATTTTGCGGGCGCGGCGCGGCGCCGTCTTGCGGATGAGGTGCCAGGCGCCGCAGGCGCCGACGACGAAGGCGGTCGTGAGGTAGGCGGCAAGCACCATATGGGTGAGGCGATAGGGGAAGGACGGGTTGAAGACGATCGCCCACCAGTCGACCGGGACGAACTGGCCCGCTTCGTTCATGGCGAAACCGGCCGGCGTCTGCATCCAGGAGTTTGCGGAAAGGATCCAGGTGGCCGAAATCAACGTGCCGATGGCGACCATGACAGTGGCCAGGAAATGCAGTTTTGGCCCGACCCGGTTGAGCCCGAAGAGCATGACGCCGAGGAAGCCCGCTTCGAGGAAGAAGGCGGTCAGCACCTCGTAGCCCATCAGCGGCCCGATGATCGGCCCGGCCTTGTCGGAAAAGACGCTCCAGTTGGTGCCGAACTGGTAGGACATGACGATGCCGGAGACGACGCCCATGCCGAAGGCGACCGCGAAGATCGTTTTCCAGAAGTGGAAGAGTTCGAGGTAGACCTCGTCCTTCTTCAGGAGCCACAAACCTTCCAGTACCGCGAGGTAGCTTGCAAGGCCGATGGAAAAGGCAGGGAAGATGATGTGGAAGGAGACGGTGAAGGCAAACTGGAAGCGAGCGAGCAGGGTCGCATCGAAACTCTCAAACACGGGCGCAATCCTTTCAGACATACGGCAACGCGCGTCGCTGACGCGTGGCCGTATCGCTCTGGCTGCTGCATCATTCGTCCCGTGATCGATCGTCGATCAGGGGACTTTTCTTGGCCGTCCGTCGGGGCGTTTTCGGTGTTGGCCCCGGCTTCTCAGCATGCGCTTGAATCTGAGCCAAATTTGCCAAACGTCAATGACAGCGCGTCCGCCACGTTGTCACACTGCGGCAATGTCGCGCTGCGGCATATTGGACGGAGCTTCACCAGAGAGCGAAGCTGGCGACCGGCAATCGATCAAAGGGTTGCCGGGATGGCGTCAGCGGACCGGGAGATAGGCTTCGGCAAGCTCGGTCCAGAAGGCGGCGCCGATCGGCAGCAGGTCGTCGTTGAAGTTGTAGGCCGGATGGTGCAGCGGCTTGTCGTCATCGCTGACCTTCGAGCCGAGGAAGAAATAGGTCCCCGGCTTTTCCTTGAGCATATAGGCGAAATCCTCGCTGCCCATGAAGGGACGGGCGAGATCGACCACCTTGTCGGCACCAGCAAAGCGTACGGCGAGATCGCGGACGAAATCCGTTTCGGCCTTGTGGTTGATCGTGGCATCGTAGCTGCGTTGGTAGTCGACTGTCGCGCGCATGCCGAAACTCGTGGCCTGCGCCTCGGCGATCATGCGGATGCGCCGTTCGAGTTCGTCGCGGACATCAGGCTCGAAGGAGCGGATGCCGACGACGATCTCGGCGCGCTCCGGGATGATGTTGCTGGCCGAGCCCGCATGGAAGGCGCCGACGGTGACGACGGTCGGATCCATCGGGTGGATGTTGCGCGAGACGATCGATTGCAGCGCCATGACGATCGAGGCACCGCAGACGATCGGGTCGGCCGTCTCCTGCGGTTCCGCGCCATGCCCGCCGCGGCCGTGCACGGTGATGCGCGCCTCGTCGACGGCCGCCATGATCGGGCCTTCTCTGAGTGCAAACTGGCCGAAGGGCAGGCCCGGTTCGTTGTGGAGCGCGAACACCGCGTCGCAGGGGAATTGTTCAAACAGCCCCTCGTCCATCATGATCTTGGCGCCGCCGAAATTCTCCTCGGCCGGCTGGAAGATCAAGTGGATCGTACCGTCGAAATTGCGCCGCTCTGCAAGCGCCCGCGCAGCGCCAAGCAGCATCGTCGTATGCCCGTCGTGGCCGCAGGCGTGCATCAATCCTGCGGTCTTGCTGGCATAGTCGAGCCCGGTCTCTTCCAGGATCGGCAGCGCATCGATATCGGCGCGAATGCCGATTGATCTCCCGCTCGTGCCGTTCCGGAGCGTGCCGACCACGCCGGTTTGGGCGAGACCCGTCGTCACCTCGTAGCCGAGGCTTTCGAGATGCTTGGCGATGAAGGCGGAGGTGCGCCTCTCCTCCAATCCAAGTTCCGGATGGGCATGCAGGTCGTGGCGGATGGCAACGAGTTCCGGCATGGCGTTGGTGATCGAGGAGGAGAGCTTCATGTCAGGCGCCACGGGTTGGGATACGATTTTCGAATGTGCGGAAGGCGACCACCAGAATGCCGGTGAGGCACATATAGATGAGCGCCAGCAGGAGCAGCGGCTCATAGGTGAGGAAGGTTTCCTGCCGCACCTTGGAGATGACGGCATAGACGTCGACGACGGTCACGGTGGCAACGAGCGGCGTCGATTTCAGCTGCAGCACGGTTTCGCCGTTCAGCGTCGGCAGCGCCCGGTGGATGGCGCGCGGCAACCAGATGCGGCGGAACATCGTCCAGCGGCCCATGCCATAGGCTTTGGCCGCCTCCAGCTCGCCCGGCGGCACTCCGGCAAAGGCGCCGCGCATGACCTCGCCCTCATAGGCGGCAAACGAGACGGTGAGTGCCGCCACGCCATAGGGCCAGGCCTCGCGCAAATAGGGCCAGAGGAAGGACTGGCGGATCGCCGGAAACTGCGGAAACAGCGAGCCGAGCCCGTAATAGAGCAGCCAGAGCTGCAGGAGCAGCGGCGTGCCGCGAATGACGGTGCAGAAGACCTTGGCCGGCAGTTTCAGGAACCAGGGGCCTGTCACCTGCACGAGGCCGATCGGCACCGCCAGCAGGAAACCGAGGATCGCGGTGCTGAACAGCATCACGAGGCTGACGAGAATGCCCCAGCCAAGCCGAGGCAGATAACGCGGCAGCCAGTCCCAGCGCATGAAGACGGCAACGGCGACGACGAAGGCGGCGAAGACCAGCATCATCACGATGCGATGCGGTACGAAGAAGCTCCGAGCCGTCGGCAGGTCCTCGGGCGTGAAGGCAACGGCGTGGGTGGTTTCGTTGGTCATCGCTGCACCGCAAAGCCGCGTCGGGCATGGCGTTCGAGCATGCCGATGAAGACGTTGGACACGAGTGTCAGCGCCAGATAGAGCACGCCGGCGGCAAGGAAGAACAGCAGGTATGCCTTGGTCGTGCCGGCCGCCTGGCGCGTGACCAGCGTCAGCTCGCTGAAGCCAACGACAGCGAGAAGGGCGGTGTCCTTGGTGGCGATCAACCAGAGATTGGAAAGACCGGGAATGGCATAGGGCAGCATCGCCGGCAGCGTGATACGCCTCAAGACCTTGGTCGGCGACATGCCATAGGCCCGCGCCGCTTCGATCTGTCCGGCGGGCACCGCCTTGATCGCGCCACGCAAGACTTCGGTCGAGTAAGCCCCCTGGACGACGCCGATGACGAAGATGCCGGCCATCAGGCCGCTGATGTCGACCGGGCCGATCGCAAAGAGCGCCAGCACCTGATTGAGAAGATCGGTGCCGGCGTAATAGAGCAGCAGGATCAGCACCAGTTCCGGCACCGCACGCACCACCGTGGTGTAGCATTCAAGCAGATCCCGCAGCACCGGACCGCCATAGAGCTTGCCGAAGGCGCCGCCGATGCCGAGTGCCAGGCCGAGCGTGAAGCCGCCGACGGCGATCTGGATGGAGTTGAAAAAGCCCTGCAGCAACACGCCGCCCCATCCGGGCGCGTTGAGCGAGAGCAGGCCCCAATTGATGAGGGAATCCGCAGCCATGCGTCGTACTCCGATGGCGCCAGCCGGCGGCGGCTGCTGCGCCCGCGTCCCCTTTCAGGCACACAAGGCACAGCACCTCTGGGCCGCCGGCCGATCGCGCCTTAATCGCCGTAGATGTCGAAGTCGAAGTACTTCTTCGAGAACGTATCAAAGGTTCCGTTGTCACGGATCGCCTTGATCGCAGTGTTGACCTTGTCCTTGAGCTCGGTTTCGCCCTTGCGCAGGCCGACGCCCACACCCGGGCCGATCACGGCAACGTCTTCGGCGACGTCGCCCTTGTAGTCGCAGCATTCCTTGCCCTGGTCGGTCGCAAGGAAAGCCTTCAGCGCGATGGCGTCCGCCTGGACGGCATCGAGGCGGCCGGCGGCGAGGTCGTTGTTGGCTTCGTCCTGCGTCTGGTATTCCTTGACGTCGACGCCTGCCGGCGCGAAGTGCTTGGCGGCATAGGCTTGGTGGACCGTCGAGACCTGGACGCCGAGCGCCTTGCCGTTGAGACCTTCCGGCGTCGGCTTGATGTCGACGCCCTTGGTGCCGATGATGCCGGTCGGGGTGTTGTAGTATTTGTCCGAGAAATCGATCGTTTTCAGGCGTTCGTCGGTGATCGACATCGAGCTGATGATCATGTCGATCTTCTTCGAGGTCAGCGCGGGGATGATGCCGTCCCAGGCGACCGGCGTCAGCACGCATTCGAGCTTCGCCTCGGCACACATCGCGTTCATGAACTCGACTTCCCAGCCTTCCCATTTGCCGCTGGCGTCGGGCGCCGTGAACGGCGGATAGGGCTCGGCGGCGACGCCGACCTTAAGCGCTTCGGCCGAAGCGGCGACGCCGCCGCTGACGGCGATTGCCGTCGCAACGGCCAGGACTTTCAATGCCTTCTTCATGCTGTTCCCCTTTTTGGTTGTTTAGCATTCCGGAATTCAGTGAATGGAACTGATGAACTTCTTGAGCCTTTCCGACCTCGGCGAACCAAAGATGGCCTCTGGCGGGCCCTGTTCCTCGATCACGCCGTTGTGGAGGAAGACGATGTGGTTGGCGACGTCGCGCGCGAACTTCATCTCGTGGGTAACCAGGATCATCGTGCGCTTCTCGCGCGCGAGATCGCCGATGACCGAAAGCACTTCGCCGACGAGTTCAGGATCGAGCGCCGAGGTCGGCTCGTCGAAGAGCATGACCAGCGGTTGGATAGCGAGCGCCCGCGCGATCGCCGCGCGCTGCTGCTGGCCGCCGGAAAGAAAGGCCGGGTAAGCGTCGCGCTTCTCATAGAGGCCGACGCGCTTGAGCAGCGTTTCGGCGGTGGCGACCGCTTCGGCCTTCGGCTTGCCGAGCACGTGGATCGGCGCCTCGATGACGTTTTCGAGGATGGTCATGTGCTGCCAGAGATTAAAGCTTTGGAAGACCATGCCGAGCTGGCTGCGGATGCGCTGGACTTGGCGGCGGTCCTCCGGCACGAGGCCGCCTCGGCCGTCGGGTTTCATCCGGATCTTCTCGCCATGCACGCTGACGCTGCCGGCGGACGGGAGTTCCAGAAGGTTGATACAGCGCAGGAAGGTGGATTTGCCGGAGCCGCTGCCGCCGATGATGGCGATCACGTCGCCCTGTTTCGCCGTCAGCGAAACACCCTTCAGCACTTCCAATGGCCCGAAACGCTTGTGCAGGTCAGTGACCGCGATTGCCTGGGCCGCATCCGTCATCGGCACGCCGCTCCAACGGCTCTGCGCGCTTTTTCTGTCAGCATGAGAACAGTTCCCCTGTCGTTTCCCGCGCGGCATCTTTGGCCTGTCACGGTTTTGTTGATTGGCATGGTTGCACTTGTGTCGCTATTATTCAAGCGTATAATAATACGCATCGTCGATTTTTCGACGCCCGCCCCCAGCCTTGATTTCCCGAAGGAGCCGCCCATGTCCCCGTTCCGGCCGAAGCCATCGTCGACCGCGCCAGGGCACTTGTTCCAGCGGGTCGCCGCATGAACCGGCGCAGCTTTCACCGCGCTCCGGAAGGCGAACGCCGCCAGGAGCTGATCGAGGCGACGCTCGATTGCATCTCCGAATTTGGGCTCAAGGGCGCGACGGTGCGGCAGATCGCGATCCGCGCCGGCGTGACCGCCGGGCTCGTGCGTCACTATTTCGAATCGAAGGATCAGATGGTCGCCGAGGCCTATCGCGCCGTCATCGCATCCTTGACGGACAAGGCGAGCCAGGTGGAGGGTGATCCGGAAACCCGCCTCAGGGACTTCATCGCGATCAACCTCACCGAACCGGTGGCCGACAGCCGGAGCATCTCGCTGTGGGCCGCCTTCATCAGCCAGGTGCGTGTCGATCCGGTACTCGCCGAGATCCATCGCGAAGGCTACCTCGCCTTCCGCAACACACTGCAGGAACTGCTCGCCGATTTTCTTGCGGCGAAGGGCAAACCGGCGGACGCAGAAACCTGCCGGGCGTTCGCCATCGCCATCAACGGGCTGGTCGACGGTCTTTGGGTGGAGGGGTGCCTGGCGGGCGACCTCTTTCGCGAGGGTGAACTGGTCGCCATCGCCATGTCGTCGGCCGAGGCACTGCTCGGCACGTCGATCGGAACTGCAAAACAATGACAACGGGAGAGAACACCATGCGCTACGCGTCCATCACCGAACGTCTTGCCGATCTTGGTTCGGGAAAATGGTCGCTGCATATTCGTGCCCGCCAACTGAAGGCAAGTGGCGCCGACATCATCGAACTGACCATCGGCGAACCGGACCTTCCGCCGGACCGCGCCCTTCTCGATGAATGCCAGCGCGCGATGAATGCCGGGCGCTACCGCTATTCCAATGGCCGCGGCGAGCCGCCGGTCGTGGCTGCTCTCGCGGAAAAATATCGCCGGCGCCGTGACGACGTCACCGCGGCGAACGTCTTGTGCTTCCCCGGCACCCAGACGGCGCTCTTCTCCGTGATGCTGGCCCTGGTCGAAACCGGCGACGCGGTGCTCGTCGGCGACCCGCTCTATGCGACCTATGAGGGCGTGATCCGCTCCACCGGCGCCCATCCGGTGCTGGTGCCGCTGAAGCCGGAATTCGGCTTCCACATGCAGGCCGAAGATCTTGAAAAGGCGATCACACCCGAGAGCCGGGTGCTGCTGCTCAACACGCCGCACAATCCGACCGGGGCCGTGCTGACCGCGGCCGAGATCGCCGCGATCGGCGAGGTCGCGCGCCGTCACGATCTCTGGATCGTCTGCGATGAGGTCTACGAGGAACTTGTCTTCGACGCCGTCTTCGCCTCACCCTTCGACAATCCGGACCTCGCCGAACGCACGGTCGTCGTCTCGTCGATCTCCAAGTCCCACGCCGCGCCCGGCTTCCGTAGCGGCTGGGCGGTCGGCCCGGTCGAGTTTGCCAACCGGCTGCTGCCGGTTTCGGAAACGATGCTCTTCGGCACCCAGCCTTTCATCGCCGACATGACCGCCTATGCCCTGACCCATGACATCGATACCGCGCGGCGGATGCGCGAGTCCTATCAGTCCCGTGCAGCACAGATCGTAGCCGGTCTTGCCGAGGCACCCGGCATCGAGGTGTTCGCGCCGGAAGCCGGCATGTTCATTGTGATCGACGTTTCCGGAACCGGGCTTGACGGCGACGCGTTTGCCTGGGCGCTGCTCGAAGAGGAGGGGGTTGCCGTCATGCCTGGATCATCCTTTGGCGATCAGGCGCAGAACTATCTGCGCGTCAGCCTGACCGTGCCTGATCGGGACATCGACGAGGCTTGCCGTCGCATCGCTGCGCTCGCCGAGCGGTCCAGCCTGCGTAAGGAGCGCTGCGCATGAGGACGGAAAAAACAGTTGGAGAAGTCCTGGTCGATCTGCTCGAGGCCAATGGCGTCGAGGTGGTTTTCGGCATCCCCGGGGTGCACACGGTCGAGCTTTATCGCGGGCTGGCGGCATCGAAGATCCGCCATGTGACCCCGCGCCATGAACAGGGTGCGGGCTTCATGGCCGATGGATATGCCCGGGTCAGCGGCAAGCCGGGTGTCGCCCTCGTCATCACCGGTCCGGGGCTCACAAACACCATCACGGCGATGGCGCAGGCCCGGCAGGATTCCATCCCGATGCTGGTGATCTCCGGCGTCAATCGCCGCGATTCGCTCGGTCACGGTCGCGGGCTCTTGCATGAGCTGCCCGACCAGCACGGCATGATGAAGACGCTGGCGCTCTATTCGCACACGCTGCTCAATCCGGAAGACCTGCCTTTCGTCGTCGACCGCGCCTTCTCGGTGCTGGTCTCCGGCCGGCCGGGGCCGGTGCACATCGAGATCCCGACCGACGTGATGGCGGCGAAGATCGCGCCGCAGGCGGTGCGCCCGGCGACGGCGACGCGCCCACGCTCCGACAGCGAGACGCTGCAGCGTGCAGCGATCCTCTGCGCCGACGCCTCGCGGCCGGTGATCATCTGCGGCGGCGGCGCGTTGACGGCGGAAGCCGAAGTGACGGCGCTTGCCGAGAAGATCGGCGCGCCTGTCGTCACCACGGTCAACGCCCGCGGCATGCTCGCCGGCAACCCGTTGCGCGTTCCCGCAAGCCCCAGCCTGAAGGCGGTGCGGTCGCTCCTTAAGGAAGCGGACCTTGTCCTGGCGCTCGGCACCGAAATGGGCCAGACGGACTACGACATGTATGCCGATGGCGGTTTCCCAGCCTTGCGCAATCTCATCCGCACCGACATTGACTCAGCGCAGCTCGCGCGCGGGCCGCATGCAGCCCTTTCCATTCTCTCCGGCGCCAAGGCGGCCACGGCTGGCATCCTCGCCTTCCTGCCCGGCCACACGGCGAAGGATGGCGTCGGGCGCGCCGAAACCGCGAGACGGGCAGCGCTGAAGGAACTGACGCCGAAGATGAAGGCCGAGATCGGCATCATCGACACGGTCTACAGGACATTGCCGGACTGCACCGTTGTCGGTGACTCGACCCAGGCCGTCTATGCCGGCAATCTTTATTGCGATGCGCCGCGCCAGCGCAGCTGGTTCAATTCCGCGACCGGCTACGGCTCGCTCGGCTACGCTCCGCCGGCGGCCGTGGGCGCTGCGGTTGCCGATCCGTCGCGTCCGGTCGTGTGCCTTGTCGGCGACGGCGGCTTCCAGTTCTCGCTGGCCGAGATCGGGTCCGCGGTGGATGCGCAGGCGAAGGTGATCTTCCTCGTCTGGAACAATGACGGCTACCAGGAGATCGAGTCCTACATGGTCGACGCCGGCGTTACCCCTGAAGGGGTCAGGCCCTCGGCGCCGGACTTCCTGATGGCGGCCAAGGCCTATGGGGTCGAGGGGCAGCGGCTCACCGCGGTTGCCGATCTGGCGCAGGCGCTTGCCGCAGCCGCAGAGCGCAAAGGCCCATCGCTCATCGAGATCCACGAGAGGCGGACGGCGGGTCTCTCGGCCTGACCGTGCCTCAGTCGCACAACGGGGCGGATTTGACTTTTCCGGCCCGCAATGGTGTTAAGGGCGCCCATGCTCGAATCCGGCCACGTTCTTTCGTTAAGGTCGGGCATTCGGGCTGAGTTTCGTCTCGCTGGCGCTGGAGCGCCGCGCGTCTTGTAGGCGCCAAGGAAAGGGACCGCGTCCTCGATGGACCGCTTGGGTGGTGGCAGCAAGAATATGCAGGCCGGCCGGCTTCTCGCCGTGCTGTGGCTGTTCTGCGCCTCCTTCGCAATGCAGGTCATCTCGGTTGGGCAGAGCATTCCGTCCCGCTCGTCCTCTGGCGCCCAGGCCGGCAATGTCACCGATACCGGTTCGACCGGTCGCCCTGCGGCCCGGCAGATCTCGCGGGCGACACCGCTTTCAGACCTTCGGTTCACGGCCGAGCGCAAGGACGCGAAGTCCGCGACCGACGATGGGTTACCGGCGCTGCTGCCGGTATCCGCGGAGCTGGAATTTCCCCAATCGTCGGACGGTCGGTTCCTGCACCGTGTCGCAGAGCAGATCGGCGGGGCTTCGAGCCATGGGCCCCATATTCGCGCACCCCCGCGCGCCTGATCCATCAAGCATATTCTGGCTCGTTTGCGGCTTGGACCGCTACGCCGCCATTGATGAAACAAAGTCCTGACGACGCGCCCCGTGCCCGTGCAGGCTCTTTTGGAACCACAACATGCGTACATCGAAATGGGCGATTCTCGTCTATGTCGCCGTGATCATCTTCGGATGCGTCGCGGCGCTTCCCAACGTGCTGACGCCAGCACAGCGTGAACAATTCGCCGCCTGGCTGCCGGTCAAGCCGGTGACTCTCGGCCTCGACCTCAAGGGCGGTTCGCACCTCGTCCTCGAAGTCGACGCCGCCGGCCTGCGCAAGGCCCGCCTCGAAACCTTACTCGACGATACGCGTCGGGCGCTGCGCGCCGAACGCGTTCCGGCTTCGTCGGCCCGCATCGCCGGCGACACCGTGACGGTCAAGATCGAAGACGCTGCCGACCGCGAGAAGGTTCTGCCGAAGCTTAAAGAGTTGGCTGCCCCGGTTGGCACGCTCGGCTTTGGCGGCTCGGCTTCCGATATCGCGGTCACCGAGGATGGCGACACCATCACGGTCGCCATGACCGAGGCCGGCCTCGCCGACCGCACCACCAAGGCGGTTGAGCAGAGCCTGGAAATCATTCGTCAGCGCGTCGATACCGTCGGTGTTGCCGAGCCGCTGATCCAGCGCGTCGGCTCCGACCGCATCCTCGTCCAGCTTCCAGGCCTCGAGGATCCGACGGCACTGCGCCAGCTTCTCGGCTCCACAGCCCAGATGAGCTTCCACATGGTCGACCAGACTGTGGATCCCAATCAGCCGGCACCACGTGGCGTCGACATCCTGCCGGGTGCGCACGACAACAACAAATATGCGGTCGAAAGTCGCGTTGCGATTTCGGGCGAGCGGCTGGCAGATGCCAAGGCCGGCTTCGATCAGCGCACCAACGAGCCGATCGTTTCCTTCACCTTCGACTCCCTGGGTGCCCGCCAGTTCGCGGAAATTACCCAGGCCGCTGTCGGCCGGCCTTTTGCGATCGTGCTTGACGGCAAGGTTCTGACGGCACCGGTCATCCGCGAGCCGATCATCGGTGGCAATGGCCAGATCAGCGGCAATTTCACCGCACAGGAAGCAACCGTTCTGTCAGCGCTCCTGCGCTCGGGCGCGCTGCCTGCACCGCTGACTGTTATCGAAGAACGCTCGGTCGGCCCGAACCTCGGCTCGGATTCCATCCGCATGGGCATCTATACCGGCCTTGCCGGCTTCGCCCTCGTGGTTACCCTCATGGTCGTGCTCTACGGCGCATGGGGCATGATCGCCAATGTCGGCCTGGTGCTGCACACGATCCTGACGATCGCGCTGTTGGCCATGCTCGGCTCGACGCTGACTTTGCCCGGCATCGCCGGTATCATTCTCGGCATCGGCATGGCGGTGGACGCCAACATCCTGATCAACGCGCGTATTCGCGAAGAGACGGAAGGCGGCGCCGGCGCGATGAAGGCGCTCGATATCGGCTTCAACAAGGCCTACGCAACCATCATCGACTCCAACGTCACGACGCTTTCGGGCACCGTGCTGCTGTTCGCCTTCGGCTCCGGCCCGGTGAAGGGCTTCGCGGTCACCATGATGCTCGGCATCATCATCTCGATGTTCACGTCGATCACCGTCGTACGCCTGATGATGCGTGAGGTCGTCGTTCGCCGGAAGATGAAGAAGCTCGAAATTCCGTCGCTCTTCGGCAAGGTTCCGAAGCTTCCGTCCTTCTCCTTCATGAAGGGCCGCTTCGTCGCCATCGGGATGTCGGCGTTCCTGTCGATTAGCTCGGTGGTGCTGTTCTTCACGCCGGGCCTCAACTACGGCATCGACTTCGTCGGCGGTATTCAGGTCGAAACCACCTCGAAGAACACGCTCGACCTTCCGACGCTGCGCCACAACCTCGAAGCGCTCAACATCGGCGAAGTGGCGCTGCAGGAGTTCGGCCAGGACAAGTCGGTTCTGATCCGCGTTCAGCGTCAGCCGGGCGGCGAGCAGGAGCAGACGGCGGCACTGAACCGCATCAAGGACACCGTAGTCCAGACAATCTCCGATGCGACCTTCGAGCGTACCGAGGTCGTCGGACCGACCGTCAGCACCGAACTTGCCCGTTCGGGCTTCCTCGCCGTCGGTCTCGCGATGGTGGCGATCCTGCTCTACATCTGGTTCCGCTTCGAATGGCACTTCGCCGTCGGCGCGATCGCAGTTCTATTGCTGGACATCACCAAGACGATCGGCTTCTTCGCGCTCACGGGCATCGACTTCAACCTGACGGCCATCGCCGCGCTGCTGACGATGATCGGCTACTCGGTCAACGACAAGGTCGTGGTTTATGACCGCATGCGCGAGAACCTCCGCAAGTATAAGTCGATGCCGTTCTCCGATCTGATCGACATGAGCATCAACCAGGTGATCGCGCGATGCATCTTCACCTCGATGGCGACGGCCCTGTCGCTGGTGCCGATGGCGATCTGGGGTGGCGACGCGGTCAAGAGCTTCGCCTGGCCGATGATTTTCGGCGTGATCGTTGCGACCACGTCGTCGATCTATATCGGCGGACCGATCCTGCTCTTCCTGAACCGTTGGTGGAAAGATCGCGAAGCGTCTCGTTCGAGCACCACGCCTCAGGCGGGCACGCCGGCGGCGTGATCCGGCGGTCCCGGGATACAAAACGTGAAGGGGCGGCCCGGCGGGCCGCCCCTTTTTTGTCCGAATGTGCTGTCTTTATCCCCCTCGTGCCTTGCAGACTGATTCTTCGCTACCTAGATAGCGAGGGTCTCCGGTTCCGGGGCGGGAGAACGGATTTTGCGTCCGCGTCCCCTAAGATTTGAAGGGTGAGAATTATTTTTCGCATCTTCATCTTTTTAATTGACGGAATTGGTAGATTATTCTAGTTTGCCAATACGTGACGCGGGGAGTCCGCCTCACGGTTGTTCATCAAACGCACCGGCATGCTGATGCCGGGCCAGCCAAAGGAGAGTGACATGTTCGGAAACGTCTCGACCGCCGCCTTCTTCGGCACGCGTCTCCTTTGTCGCGCAATAGAGAAACGTCACATTCGCAATCTCTGCCGAATGTGACCGTCGAACCCCTCGAACTTTATCTTTTGCCGAAATTGAAAGTCTCCGCGCCTCCGGCGTGGAAGGAGCGTTATTTGTATGAGCAAGCAAGTTATCGAATTTGGCGGCGAAGCCGTCGGTGTGGTCGTCCCGGATGAAGATCGCTTCAAGTTCGTGGCGGTGAAGTATCACGTCTGGGATCTGGACGCGAAGCGCTTCGGCTCGGCCGAGGAAGCACGTGCCGCGATCCGCCAGCTGCTGGCCCACCAGGCCGTGTCGGCGAAGCGGCGGGGTCACAGCGCAGCCGCATGAAGCGGGTGAGAAAGGTCGTTTTCGGCTTTTCTCCCGCATCCGCCCGATACTTCTGAAAATCGTCGTTGCTTCCGCTGCAAGCGTGGCCGCGACTTCGGCCAATTCCCCACTATAATTATATGTTGGCAGTACGTTTCTTGTGCTATGCCAAGATGTATTTGCATTTGCGCGGATGATTCCCGTATCGGGAGCCGCAGGGAAAGCGTGCCGGAATGCTGACGAAGAAGGGAAAATACGGTCTGAAGGCTTTGGTCGATCTTGCACGGCTGGAGCCGGGGGAGACCGCCTTCATCACCGAAATCGCCCAGCGCAACAATATCCCGAAGAAGTTCCTGGACACGATCCTGCTCGAACTGCGCAACGCCGGCATGCTGCGCTCGAAGAAGGGCCCGGGCGGCGGTTATTCGCTATCGCGGCCCGCTGCCGAAATTCGCATCGGCCATGTGATCCGCACGCTGGATGGGCCGTTGGCGCCGATCCGCTGTGCCAGCCGCACGGCCTATGAGGTCTGCGAGGACTGCAACGATCCCGAGACCTGTCAGGTGCGGGTATCGATGACCACGGTGCGCGACGCCGTTGCTGCGATCCTCGACTCGATGACGCTTGAAGAGTTCGCCGCCGACAAGTCGATGCCGCTCGAAACTGTCGAAGAAATGCGGGCCGGCTGACGAAAACGCCGCCGATCGCGCCAGTTTTCCCCCGAAGTCTGCTTCCAAGGCTTGGTTTGCCAAGAAAAAGCGCTTATCTGCCGTCAATGGTCTGGCGGGCAGCGTTGCAGCCTGCCACTTAAGTCTTCGTAAGATCGGGGTCATCATGGGTTTGAGACAAGCATCTGCGCATGAGCGCACCGCGGTTGCGGCTTTGGAGTCGATCGGCCGGACGCTGACGACTGCAATGGTCGGCATCAAGGCGCTGACTGACCACCTTGGCTCCGACGAAGCTTTTGCCCGCAGTGTCGTCGATGCAGTCGAGTTGATCGGCGAGAGCCAGGGGCGTGTCGTCGTCTCCGGCGTCGGCAAGAGCGGCCATATCGGCCGCAAGATCGCTGCGACCCTAGCATCGACCGGCACCTCGGCCTATTTCGTGCATCCGACCGAAGCGAGCCACGGCGACCTTGGCATGGTCACCTCGCAGGACGTGCTGATCCTGCTCTCGTGGTCGGGGGAGACGGCCGAGCTCGCCAACATGCTCACCTATGCCAAGCGCTTCAACGTGCCGATCGTCTCGATCTGTGCCAACCGCGACAGCGTGCTGGCGCGGAATTCCGAAGTGCCGATCGTACTGCCCAAGGTGCAGGAAGCCTGCCCGCACGGCCTCGCGCCGACGACATCCGCGATGCTGCAGCTCGCCGTCGGCGACGCGGTGGCGATCGCGCTTCTGGAACGGCGCGGCTTTTCGGCCGAAGATTTCAAGACATTCCACCCCGGTGGCAAGCTCGGTGCGCAGTTGCGGCTGGTCCGCGAGCTGGCGCATGAGGGCGCCCAGATGCCGCTGCTCCAGACGGGGCGGCCGATGAGCGAGGCCCTCATCGAAATGTCGTCGAAGGGTTTCGGCGTCGTCGGCATCGTCGATGACACCGGCAAGCTTGTCGGTGTGATCACCGATGGCGACCTGCGCCGCCACATGTCGGGCGATCTGCTCCAGCAACCGGTCGAGGCGGTGATGTCGCGCAATCCGCGGGTGATCCGTGGCGACGTGCTCGCGAGTGGCGCCATGGAATTCATGCAGCACCACAAGGTAACGGTGCTGTTCGTCGTCGGCGATGGCGGAGCACCGGTCAGCATCCTGCACATTCACGACCTGCTGCGCGCCGGCGTCGTCTGAGGGGTAGTACACCTCGCGAAAGCTGCCTAACCCTTGACCACGGCGGGCCAGTCGCCCGTCGTGCCCGGCTGCACCGGCCGTTCCAGATAGGTTGAAAGCACCACATAGCTGCGCGTCGCCTTGACGCCGGGCGTGTCGTAGAGGCGCGCCAGCAGGCCTTCCAGCGCATGGGTGCTTTCCGTGCGGACTTTGAGCAGCATGCAGGTATCGCCCGCGACCGAGTGGATCTCCTCCACCTCGGGGCATTCCTCGATGGCAAGCAGCGCCTGTGTCTTTCCCCAGCCGGTCGTGTCGACATGGACGAAGGCGAGCAACGTCTTGCCGACGGCCTCGGGATCGATCAGCGCTGCCACGCGGCGGATCGCCCCTGATCGCCTGAGCCGCTTCACACGCTCATGCGCCGCCGGTGGCGAAAGCCCGACCCGTTCACCGAGTTCGACATAGCTCGTCGTCGCATCCTCGACCAGCACGCCTAATAGTTTTCGGTCCATCGCGTCGAGGTCGCGCTCCGGTGGACGCTTCCGCCGAACGTCATCTGTATTTTGATCCATTCCGATGTTTCCTCTTGCTGCTGAATTTCATTCTGCAAACATGAGACAATGACGAACATCAATCAATCCATTTCCAGCGGTTCAGTCGACAGGGCACGTATCCCGCCCTTCGCCTACCTGCTCACCATCTGCATCGGCGTCATCGGCTCCAACTCCCTCGCCCTCGGGCCGATCGCGCCGGAGGTGGCGCGAAGCCTTGGCGCCAACGTTCCCGCCGTCATGACGGCCTCTGCCGTCTTTGGCCTGGGCACGGCCGTCAGCGCCGTTTTCCTTGGCCGCTTCATCGATCGCCATGGTCCGCGCCGCATGTTGGCTGCGGCTCTCTTGCTTCTGGCTGCAGGGCTCGGCGGCAGTGCGCTCGCGCCATCGCTTGCGTTCCTGGTTGCCGCCCAGCTCGTCGTCGGTCTGGCCGCGGGCATTGCGCTTCCCTCGATCTATACGCTGGCCTCGGTCATTGCGCCGGCCGGACGCGAGAGCGAGACGATCGGCCTGGTGCTGACCGGCTGGACGCTCAGCATGGTGGCGGGCGTGCCGCTATCGGCAGCGATCGCTGATTTTGCCGGTTGGCGCACGGTCTATGTCATTGTCGCCGCCGCCACGTTGATCGCCTGCACTGCGATCAAGTTTGCGCCGGCGCAGGAAGGCGCCACCGGTACAGCGACATCACCGCTGGCGGCATTGAGTGTTCCCGGCGTCGCACCGCTCTTGATCGCCTGCGCCGCCTTCATGGCCGCCTTCTACGGCGTCTATGCCTATATCGGCGAGCACCTGCATGCCGCACTCGGCCTGCCTGTCACCGCCAACGGTCTCATCGCCGTTTCCTATGGATTCGGTTTCGGCGCCGCCGCTTTTCTTGACCGCCTGATCGATCGTTTCGGCGCCGCCCGGTTGTTGCCGCTGATCTTCCTGGCGGTCGCGGGCGTCTACGTTGCCATGGCTGTGGCGAGCGGCTCCTACGCTGCCATGCTGGCCGTCGTCTTCCTTTGGGGGCTTGCCAACCATTTCGGGCTGAATGTGCTGATCACGCGGCTCACCGGCCTCGACCCCGCCAAGCGCGGCGCGATCATGGGGCTGAACAGCGGCGTCACCTATATCGCGCTCTTTGTCGGCACGATCGGGTTCGGTGCAGCCTATGCCCGGGCAGCCTTCTTTGTGCTGCCTTTGGCAGCGGCAGGCCTGATGCTCCTGGCGGCCTTCGCCGTCGCGACGGCGCGGCGGTAGTCTGGCTTAACAGACCCGCTGTTACGTCAGTCGTCGTCACGCGGAGGAGGCGATCCTCGGCCGCTTTTGCGGCTTGCGGCGTGGTGGCGGGTCCACGAAGGCGCCTGGCTGGTTGAGGCTGTTCTCACTCAGCCGCTTGGCGATCGCCTCGGCGCCGGCATCGCTTCCGGCGCGCGAATAAAGATTTCCGCGTACCTGGATCGAGGCGGCGAGCAAGCGGAACATTGCGTTCGCCAGATCCGGATCTGGCGCCTGCGGCGCACGCCAGAAATCGTCGAGCGGCTGCTGGTCGGTCAGTCCGGCGATGTCGAACAAGGCCGTGCCAAGCACCTTCACCGGTCGCCCCTGCTTCAATGCATGCAGACCGGCCGTCGAGTTGACCGTGACCATGCCTGCGCTTGCCTCTCCAAGCGTATCGAGGTTGCCGCCATCGAGATAGAAGACGCGCCCGCGAAGCCCCAGCGCTGCCGCTCGTTCGTCGATGATTCTGCGCCAGGGGATCAGATCATTGTCGAGCGGATGCACCTTGAAGACGAGGCGCGCGTCGCGCTTCGCAAAGGCGGCGAAGGAAGCCAGCACTTCGGCAATCGCTTGCCTCTGGCTATGGAAAGGCGAGTGGGCCCTGAGCTGGAAATCGGTTTCGAGCTGCAGCGGATAGACGAAATAGGGCGCGTCCTGCGAAAGCAGTTTGGCAATGGTCGCCTCGGCTTCCGAGTTGCGCCGCTTTTCGGACAGGAGCCGGCGGACCCAGCCCGCATATTCGGCGAGCGGATGAAAGATCGCGTGGCGCTGATAGTGTGGGAAGAGGAACCAGAGAAAGACGTTCGGCAGATTGTAGAGCAGGTCATAGCTCGCATCGGCGAGGAACGTCTGGCTGTAGTGCTTGCGCCAGTCCGGTTCCGGGACGCCCGCTGCCGCCGCAAGGATTTGCGCGGGATCGGACGGGAAATGTGAGTTCGAGGACATGCCGTTGCGCTCGAGCGTCAGCCAGTCCGGCCGAAGATACCCCATCTCGACGATGGCGACTGCGACACCCTTGCGCCGCGCGACCGTGGTGGCTGCCTGGTGGTAGGCGCGTTCCTCGCCGAGCAGCAGCATGTCGGTGACGCCATGGCGCGCGATGAAGGCCTCGATATAGGCTGGCCAATCGGCTGCCGTGCCGCGATAATTATAGGCACCCTTGCGGCCCCAGATGATCTGGTCGCCGACATTGAGGTTGATCCTCAGGCAGGTGTGGCCAATGGCTTCGAGCCGATCGGCGATCTTGCGGAAGATCGGCGACGAAGGGCCTTGCAGGAACAGGAACACCCGTCGCCTTGGCCGATCGACCGCCCCGGTCGATGTCATCGAAGCGTTCTCCATCCGTCCACTGCTGCTACCGCAGCGTATCCTTTCTGAGGTTGGCGTGGTTGAGCAGGGCCTCGATCAAGTTCCAGGCTTCGACATTACTCGGTTCCACCGGCTTGTGGGAAGACGACTTGGCCTTGGCAAGCGGTACGATCAGGTAGTCGGTTCGCGGGTCGGGGAAGGGATCGGCAAAGGATTTGAGCAGCGGCGCATGGTCGCCGTAGAAGACGAGCCAGACCGGGCGGTCCAGCTTGTCGAGTCGTTCGCTCAGCATGTTCAGCGCCGCATCGGATTGCTCGAGAATGGCCAGATAGATGTCGACGGGATTGGTGAGATCACCGACGCGACCCGGCTCCCACGGGCCGTGATTGGCCATGGAGGCAACGAAGATGAAGCCGTTTTCATCCTCCGGCAGCTTCTCGCATGCGTCGATCACTTTTGCCGCAAGCTTCTCGTCGGAGACGTAGGGGCCGTCTCTTTCGGGGCGATGGTCGAAGCCGTCGAGCATGGTCAGCTTGGAAAAGCCGAGTTGCGGCATCGCCTTGTGCCGGAGAAAGAAGGTGCGGTCATAGGGATGGATGAAATGCGTGTTCCAGCCGGCGCGCTTCATCTTTCCCGGCCAGACCACGTCGGCATAGTGCGAGGCCCTGAGATAGGGGTAGCTGGCGTCGACGTGGATGTCGTCAGGCACCAGGCCGCTGATGACCGCGAATTCCGTGCGCAGCGTATAGCCGCCTTCGAAGACGCTGCTGAGGCGACCCCATTGCACCGCCTCGCGCCGCAGCCGATCCAAGGTCGGCATGTCAAGCGTATCGACGCCGAAGTGCCGCATGTCGATGAAGGATTCCGATTGCCAGACGACGATCAGCGGCGAGCCGTCGTCGCCGATCAGATCATGCACGGCGGCCCGGACGATCTCGGAGAGTTCCGCGACGATCTTTTCACGCCGCACGCCGAGCCAGACGATGAAGCGGAACACGACCGAGCCGAAGGTGCCGAAGCGCACCGTGTTCACCTTGACGTCGAGTGTTTTCAGCAGCCTTTGCACCAGCGCCGCCGTCGGGCGGTTCACCGGGCCGTAGAACAGCAGAAGCCAGGGTCCGTAGGCGATCCCGAGCATCAACAGGATCCAGAACGCCTTGCCGCGATCGGGCAGGATGGCCGGCTCGAAATACATGTAAAGGCCGGACACGCCGAAGACATAGAGGAAGGCGACGGTCCAGAAGACGACGTTTAAAGAACTCGCATAGAAAATCGTCTTGTACTTGAAGACGTCGACGACGAGCGCGATATCCGAAAAGATCAGCGGCTCGCGGATGAACTTGAACTTGGCGCGGGAAATGCCGGTGAAGATGATGAAGAAGCTCATCGTGCCGGCTGCGGCATACAGCGGCCGCCAGGAGCCGGCGAAGAATCCTGCAAAGACCAGCGCGATGACCGGCAGGCGGGCAACCGCATCGACGACATCCTGCGTCCGCCCGAAGGGCGAGGGATGGGCGCGCCGCTCCCGCTTCGGCAGGGCAAAGCGATCGGTAAAGAAGATCACCGCACAGGAGAGCACGTAACAACAGAGCGTCAGTGTTCTTGGGTAGTCGTGCAGCTGAAAGGGAAGCAACGCCAAGCGGAAACCTTCATGTCTTCATGCCGGCCGACGCCGCTTGATGCGGCACAGCGTCCGCCCGACACTTAGATCTTATCGCTTGGACGTACAAGCGCCGTCAGGTCCGGCGCTCCGACACTCCACTATTATGCGTCGCGGTGTTGCCGCCGCGCGCAATCACCCTGTCGAACCACCAGTTGAGCAAGGGACGAATGGCCGGCGCGAAGCGGCCGAGGAGAAAGAGCGTGGTGCCGAAGTAGATTTCGAACCGCCCGCGGTCGATGCCCTTGGCGATTGTCTTCGCCACGGCGTCGGCAGGCCAGGGACGGACCGTGCCCATAATTTTGGCCGCTTCCGGAGGACGGCTTGCGAGTTCGCGCTGAAACTGGGGTGTCTCCGTATCCGGCGGAAAACACACGGAGACGCTGACGCCGTGGGCGCAGGCTTCCGAGCGCAGCGCCTGGGCGAAGCCGTGCAGCGCGAACTTCGACGCGCAATAGGCGGAATAGCCGTAGATGCCGATGAGGCCGGCGCCGGAGGAGATCATCATGATCCGGCCATGGCCACGCCGCTTCATGCCGTCATAGACAGCACGGACCGCGTGCACCGTGCCGGAGAAGTTGGTTTCCATCTGGCGTCGGAATGAAGCGCTGTCGAGTTCCTCGAAACGGCCGGGCTCGACGATACCTGCCGATGTCACCAGGATGTCGCAAGGACCGAAGGCTTGTTCGCACCGTAGGATCGCCGCCTCGACATCGCTTTCCGCAGCAACATCGGCAGCCTCGATCCTGATGTTGTCGGCGCCGCTAGCGCCTGAGCGGGCCAGGTCTGCTTGCGCCCGTTCCAAGAGGTCCCGGGAGCGCGCGATGAGCGAGACGCGGGCGCCACGAGCCGCGTAGATGGACGCAACCGCAAATCCGATACCGCTCGAGCCACCGGTGATGATCACATGCGTCATGCTGATATCCCGCTCAAGAGCAATTCCAGGAAAAGTGCGAAGCGGTTTTGCGTCCGGATTTGCGTGAAAACAACTCGGCGGCACACGCGGTGATCTCTAGTCAGCGCGCCGAGAGTGCCTTCATCATCTCGTCGATGTCGATGCCGCCCAGTCCGAAGTTTCGCTCGGTAAGGTCCGTCAGCCGTTCCGCCGTCAATGTTACCGTCCGGCGGATCTGCTCTTCCGTATGATCGCTGGTGATGAAGAAGCGCAGGCGCGCTAGACCCTCGGGCACCGCCGGATGGATGATCGGCAGTGCATTGACCCCTTCGGCAAGCAGGTCGTTCGAAAGCTGAACGGCCCGCAGGGAATCGCCGACGATAACAGGAACGACGGAAAAGCCGCTGCTGAGACCCGTGTCGAGGCCGGCTTCCTTGGCAAGCTTCAGGAACAGGGCACCATTGCGGCGCAATGCCGCCGTCCGCGCCGGTTCGCGTTCCAGCACGTCGAGGCTCGCGGTGGCGGATGCGGCCAGCACCGGCGCAAGGCCGACGCTGTAGACGAAGCCGCCGGCGGATGCCTTGAGCACCTCGACCAGTGCTTCGCTACCGGCGATGTAACCGCCGCAGCTCGAGGTGGTCTTCGACAGCGTGCCCATCCAGACGTCGATCTCATGCGGATCGACGCCGAAATGCTCGGCAAGCCCCCGGCCGGTCTTGCCGAGGACGCCGAGCGAGTGCGCCTCGTCGACCATCAGCCAGAAGCCGTATTCGGCCCGGAGCTTCAGAAGAGCCGGCAGGTCGGCGACGTCACCGTCCATCGAGTAGATGCCCTCGACGATGACCATGATGCGGCGATAGTCGCCCGCGACGGTGCGCAGCACGTGTTCGAGATCGGCGACATCATTGTGTTTGAACAGCCGCCGGGTCGCGCCCGAGAGCTTGATGCCGGCAAGCGCGCTGTTGTGGATGAACTCGTCATGGACGACGAGGTCCTTCGGGCCCATCAGGCAGCTGATGGCGGCGACGTTGGTCAGGTAGCCGCTAACGAAACAGACGGCGGCATCGACGCCGTAGAAACCCGCGATCTTTTCTTCGAGCGCCATATGCACCGGCCGCTCTCCGGCAACGAGGCGGCTCGCCGAGGCGGAGATGCCAAAGGTGCCGATCGTATCCCGCGCCTTGGCCAGCACCTCCGCATGGCGGTTGAGGCCGAGGTAGTCGTAGGAGGCGAAGTTGATCAGCTTTCGGCCGTCGATGACGGTGGTCGCCCCGGCCGCGGTCTGGTGCGCGCGATAGAACGGATTGGCGATGCCGAGTTGCTCGCTCGCGAACTTCTGGGTCATCACCTGCTTGTATTCCGGCAGATCTTCGAAACGGGCCTGCTGGCGGCGCGCCGGCGGCGGCATCTCCCGCTCCGAGCGCGCCATGCGGTTGCGCTCGGAGGATTGATGCGTGTTCCGCATCCGGTCCAGCAGGTTCTCCTTGAGGCTGCTGGTCATCTTGGATGCGCCTGGACCGTTTCCGTTCGTGCTCATTGGCTCTGTGCTTTTTCCTTCGCCGTGCCGACGTGCCGCTGTGCGAGTTCGTTGACGATCTTGTCGTCGGCGGGCTCGGCATCGTCGCTCTGGTCGCGCTTGCTGACCTTCTCATAGAGCTTGCGGGCGACATCGCCAACCGTCGTGTTGTCAGCGACGCCGCTGAGCGGCATGTCGAAGCCGGTATTCTGCTGGAAGCTCATGCCGAGTTCGACCGCCATCAGGCTGTCGAGGCCGATTTCCTTCAGCACCTTGCTGCGTGTGACCGTATCCTTCGATACGCGCAGGATCGCGGCGATCTCGCCGGCGACGAGGTCGAAGAGGATGTCCTCGGCCTCCTGCGGCGACTTGCCCTCGATCATCGCGACGAGGTCCATCTGGGCGCCTTCGCCGCCGGTGGCGTGCTGGTCGGCGCTGCGCAGGATGACTTCGAAGAGGGCGTTTTTGGCAACCGGCAGGTTACGCGCAGCCGACCAGTCGATCTCCGAGATCATCACCGTGGCCGCATCGACGGTGCCCGGATCGAAGGCCAGGTGGCTCTCAACCATGTCGAGCGCCGTCTGTGCCTTCAGTGCCGTCTTGCCGATACGCTTGGCGAGCAGATCGTTCACATCGGTGTTCTGGACCAGGTAACCCTTGTCGGCGATCGCGCCGAAGCCGACGGCAAGACCCGCAAGACCACGGGCGCGACGGGCGCGGGCGAGGCCTTCGAGGTAGCCGTTGGCGGCGACGTAGTTCGCCTGTCCCGGGTTGCCGACAAGCGTTGTCGCCGACGAGAACAGGATGAAGTTGTCGAGCTTGTCGTCGTTGGTCAGCTGATCGAGAACGGCTGCGCCCTTGGCCTTGGTGTCAATGACCGGTCGGTTGCGCTCGCGATTGAGATTGCTGATCAGCGCGTCGTCGAGCACCATGGCGGCGTGGACGATCGAGCGGAGCGGTGCAATCGCACGCAACTCCTTGAGGAGACGCTCGGTCGCCGTCGGGTCGGTGACGTCACAGGCGTGTACCGTTGCCGACACGCCGGCCTTCGCCCAGGCCTCGATCATCGCCGTCGTTTCGGCATCCGCCTGACCGCGGCGCGAGCAGAGCGCAATCTTCGTCGCGCCTTTTTCGACGAGCCAGTTGGCAGCAGCCAGACCGAATCCGCCGATGCCGCCGACGACGAGATGCATGCCGTTCGGATCGACCTTCATGCCGCCATGCGGGCGCTTGGCGACGCGATGCTTGCCGGTGACCGGAGGCAACACGACGATCTTGCCGATATGGCCCGCATTCTGCATCAGCCGGAACGCGTTGCCGATCTCGTCGAAGTCGAAGGCACGGTAGGGAAGCGGCGTGAGCTTGCCGTCTTCGAACAGCGCGCCGATCTCGGTGAAGATCCGCTTGGTAAGCTTCGGCTGGTTGACCAGCAGCTGGTCGGCGTCGATGCCGAAATAGCTGACATTGCGGCGGAAGGGCCGGAGACCAATCTTGCTGTCGGCATAGTAGTCGCGTTTGCCGAGCTCGAGGAAGCGACCGAAGGGCTTCACGAGTGCCAGGCTCTGTTCCATGGCTTCGGCAAAGAGCGAATTCAGAACGAGATCGACACCCTCTCCGTCCGTTACGGCGCGAACGTCGTTGACGAAACCGAGCGAACGGGAATCGAAGACGTGATCGGCACCCAGCATCGACAGGAAGCGGCGCTTCTCGCGCGTGCCTGCCGTGGCGATGACCTTGGCACCCTTCAGTTTCGCGACCTGCAGCGCGGCAAGGCCGACGCCGCCGGCAGCGCCGTGGATGAGGATCGTTTCGTCCGGCTGGATGCGGCCGAGTTCCACCATGGCGTAATAGGCGGTCAGGAAGGCGACAGGCACCGTTGCCGCGGCAACCGGGCTGACAGTCTGCGGCAACCTGGCGACGCCGGCGCGTGAGACGACGGCGTGGGTCGAGAAGGCGGATGAGGCGATTGCCATGACGGCATCACCGACCACGAGATCGTCGACGCCTTCGCCAACGGCAACCACGTGGCCGGAGAGTTCCATGCCGATCGTCGCGCCTGCGAAACCATCTTCGAGCGCTTCTTCGGGCAGCAGGCCCATCGCCCACATCACGTCGCGGAAGTTGAGGCCTGTCGCGGCAACCGCGACGACGACTTCACCCGGACCTGCGGCGGGAATGTCGCTCTCTTCCCAGACGATGCTGCCCACCTGCGAGCTGACGCGCTGGCGGATCGTTGCGGCCTTGAAGGTGTCGATCGCCGCATGGGCGTTGTCGACCGGGCCGGGCACGGCACGGATTTCGGAAAGCGCCGCGTCTTGTCCCTCTAGCAGCCACTCGCGGTTGGCGTTGGCGCTGCCGAGCAGCGGAGATGCTGCCGCGATCTGCTCGATCGTGGTCGGCGAACCGTCGATATCGAGCGAGTGCACTTCGAGGAACTCATATTCGTTCTGAAGCACGCGGGCGAAGGCCCAGAGACCGGCATTGACGCCGTCGCTTGCAACCGTTTTGCCCGTTGTCCGGCTCGCGATCGGGGCTCCGCCTGGCGCGACGAGCACGAGACGCGGACGATTTTCGCCAGCAGGCTCGGCTCCGCCGATATGCTGACGCAAGGCTTCGGCGAAGGCGCCGAGAGCAAGGATTTGGGTCTGCAGCGAAGCGGAATCGTCTGTTCGGGATGCAGCTGTCGGCGACGCGAGGAAGATTGCCCGCAGCGGCTGTTCGCCAAGGGCCTCGAAACCGCTGAGAAGCGCTGCTTTGTCGGCTGCGATATCGCCGCTGAGATTGACCGGAATAGCCGATGCCGAAGGCTTGTTGCCCTTGCCGCCCGCGATCTGCAGCAGCAGATAGGGGCCGGTAGCCGGTGCTTCGGCACTTACGGACGCCGCGGCGGCGCCGCGCGCTTCGAGCAGGATGACATTGCCGCTCGCGCATTCGCGATCTGCAATATTGACGTCGCGCAGATCGAGATCACCGAAACATTTCTGCCAGTGCGGGACCGCCGCAAGATTGCCGATCGGGAATTCCGCGGTCTGGCTGCGGGCGAACCACCCCTCGGAAAGTCCGAGGGCAAAATCGTTGAAGAGCGATGGCGCGCTGACGGCGGCTATCAACCCGCCGGTATCGCGAAGCGTCGAGCGAAGCGCGGTGCGGACCGCCACGTCGTCCTCGATCAGGCTGTAAAGCCCGTCAGAGGCGCTGACTGCGAGGTCGAAGGACGTGAGCGTTGCAAGCTCACCCTTTTTGAGAATGCGCACATGGGCGTCGTTCTCGAAGGCCAATTCAAGCCCACGCTGGGCGTTGTCGCGCGCTTCGAATACGGTGAGGCTTGCGCCGTGCTTTTCGGCAAGCGTCGCCAGTCGGCGGGTAAAGGCGGACGAAACGCTGCCGAGTTCGACGATGCGCAGGCGCGCGCCGGAAGATGCCGAAGTCAGGCTCTTTTCGAGCGCCTCGAGAACGAACACCATCCGCTCCCGGCTTGCCCCGGAGTGGACGGCTTGATGATCAAGCGTGGCATCGCTGATGAAGGTGGTGCCATGAGCCGTTTCGTCGCCGGCCTGGAGCGCGTCAAGGCGCGCAAGGGCCTCCGCATAGGCATTGTTGATCAAGACGGCTTCAACGGCGCGGTCGGACCGCTCGCCGTAGAGTTCGCGCAGGATCTCCGGGACGCTCGGCAAGTTGAATTCCTGAGCAATCGTCCAGACGCCGTCCTTGTGCTCGCAGAGACCGGCGTCTTCCAGCACGTAGAGGCAGCTCGTCAGGAAACATTGGAAGGCAAAATCGCCGGGCAGGTTGTTGCCCTGAATGGTCGATCGACCCTTGGCGAGTTTGAGCGCAATCTCCTGGCAGGCGCGATAGATGGCTGCGTTGAAGAGCAACGTCGTGTTGTCGACGCCGGCTTCGCTGGCGGCGGGCATGGCGATCTTGATCGGCGCCGGCGCCTGACGCTGCAGACCCGGCAGCGTCGCTTCCGATTGCACGGCCTCGTAGTGGAAGGACAGCGCGTCGAGCGTCTTGTGCTTGCGCAGATAGGTACGGCGGAAGCGGCAATCCTCGAAGTGCGCGATCGGTGCGCCCGACTTGTCGAAGAAATGGAACTTCGCCTTGATCGAATTGGGGCTGACGCGCTCGATCTCGATCATTGCGCGCGCGATTGGCTGGCTACCGTTGACGACCCGCACCGAACCGAAGCGCACGGGGATATAGGGGGCACCGCTCTTGTCGCCGGTGAAACGATCGAAGAGGGCGACAAGTCCGTGGAAGGTTGCGTCGACAGAGATCGGGTTCAAGGCGTAGGTGACGAGCGGATGGCCAGCAGCATCAGGCGTCTTCAGCTCGACATCGACCAGCCGGTCGCCATAGGCGACGGCCTTGGCCAGCAGCTGGAAGCGCGGGCCGTAGTCGAGACCGAACTGTTTCGCCGTCTCATAGGCACGGCCAGGCGCAACCGTTGCGGTCTTCGCCAAGCCGGCAAGCGACGGATAGGCGCGCTCCTCGGCCGGCAATGGCTTGCGGCAGCGGGCAACCGCATGCACGGCCCAATCGTCTTCCGACAGCCGTTCGCGCGAGCGGATCTCGATGTCGCCGGTCTCCGGCGAAAGCACCGTCGACAGCTCCATGATCTTCGTATCGCTGAGTTCCAGCGGGCGAACGATCTCCAGATTGGTGATCTCAACTTCGTCGCTGCCGTAGAACTGCTGTGCAGCGGCGACAGCGATTTCGATGAAGCCGCTGCCCGGCAGGATCGCCTTGCCGTCCACGACGTGTTCGGCGAGGTCGGGGAAGAGATGGGCGTCGACATGATTCTTCCAGCTGCCGCTGTTCGGGTCGCTGCGCCAGCCGATCAGGCGGTAGGGCTTGGCGGTCCGGCCGAAGAGGTCGGTAGCGTCGGTCGTTGCCGCGGGGCGCAGCTCGACGGGCTCGAACGGCAGGCTGGGAAGGGCGATCGAAGCGTTGCGCTTGCCGAAGACGCGGGTCGTGTCGACCACCGCGCCGTGCGCGACGGCACGCGCCATCGCTGCCGAAATCGGGTCCTGGCCGGTTTCGCCGACATCCCGGAGCAGGGTCGGTACGACCATGCCCGGGGCTGCGGCCTGCTTGATCGTCTCCTTGACATAGGACGACAGGATCGGACGCGGCGAAATTTCAATGAACAGGCGGCAACCCATCTCGATCGCGGCCTCGGCGGCCGCCTGGAAGCGGACCGGCTCGCGCACGTTCTTCCACCAGTAGTCCGGATCGAGTTGCGTGCCATCGAGCGCGGCACCTGTGACCGTCGACAGATAGGCGAGCTCGGTGCGGCGCGGTGCGATATCCGGAATGTCGGAGAGGAAGGCGTCCTTCGCCCGATCGATGATCGGGTGGTGGAAGGGATAGTTGATGTCGAGAATCTGGACCGGGATCTTCGCCTTGCGCGCAGCGTCGCGGAAGGCCGAGATCTGGTCGGCCGGTCCGGAGATCGTCACGGAATTGTGGGCGTTGACCGCTGCGACGCAGAGGTTGTCGAGACCGCGCGCCTCGGCAAAGGCCCGTGCGGCGTCTTCTCCGAGCATGACGGCCGCCATCGTGCCGTGGCCGGCAAGCAGGTCCTGATGCAGCGAGCGCTTCGCCACGATCGAAACGGCGTCGACCAGTGAGAGTGCACCGGCGGCGTAGGCGGCGGCGATTTCACCGACGGAGTGGCCGAAGACTGCGACCGGCTTGATGCCCATGGCAACCAGCGAGTCGGAGAGGGCGGCCTGCACCGCGAAGAGCAATGGCTGGGCGATCTTCGTATCGCCAAGCTTCTTGTCGAGATCAGGATCGGTGAGAAGATCGGTCAATGCGATGTCGGAGTGGAACTTGAACAGCGCGCTGACCGAGGTGAAGCACTGACGGAAATGCAGGTTCTCGCGGAACGCTTCGACGCCCATGCCGGCCCATTGTGAGCCGTTGCCGGAGAAGACGAAGGCGACCTTGGCGTCGCGGACGACGGCTTCGCCGACTTCACCGATGCCGGAGCCCGGCTTTTCCAGGTGGCTGGCGATCGCGCGGACGATATCTTCCGGCTGATCGCTGCGAGCGGCAAAGCGATGGCGCATATGGGTGCGGTTTGCACCTGATGCGGCGATCATCGCCCGTGCTTCACCCTTGGAAGCATGTGCGAACGCCGCCTTATAGTCGCTGAGAAGCGCCTCCAGGCTCGACGCCGTATGGGCGCTCGCCAGGAAGACATGGCCGGAAGACGATGGGTTTGACGCCCTTTCGTCGGCCGCAGGTTCCGGATCGCTGATGACGACGTGCGCATTGGCGCCGCCGAAGCCGAAGGAGTTGATGCCGGCAAGGCGAGCGCGTTTTCCCCTCAGCAGCTCGATCGGGTTCGCCGTGACGCGCACGTTGAGACCGTCGAAGTCGATGTGTTCGTTCGGCGTGTCGAAGTGCAGCGAAGCCGGCAGGTAGTTGTTTTCGAGTGCCATCACGGCCTTCAGCATGCCGAAGAGGCCGGAAGCGGGTTCCGTGTGGCCGATGTTCGACTTGATCGAACCGATCGGCACCGGTGCCCGGCGCTTGGCGCCGATGACCGTTCCGATCGACCAGACCTCGGCCGGATCGCCGACCTTAGTGCCGGTGCCGTGCCCCTCGACAAAGGCCACCTGGTTGGCGTCGATGCCGTTGCCTTCATAGATCGCCCGCAGAAGATTGGCCTGCGCCTCGCGGGAGGGGAGCGAAATGCCGTTGGTGCGCCCGGCCGAGTTCACGCCGGTCGCGACGATGCGCGCGTAGCTGCGGTCCTTCTCCCGGCGCGCCCTGTCCGAGCGGCGCAAGACGAAGACCACGCCACCTTCGGCGCGCACATAACCGGCGCCGTCATTGTCATAGGCGCGGCAAAGCCCCTCGGGCGAAAGCATGCGCGCCTGGGCGAAGCCGACGAAGGGAAGGGGATGGGCAAGGATGTTGACGCCACCGACGATCGCGGTGTCGATCTCGCCCGACGTCAGAGCCCGCATCGCCTGGTCGAGCGCGACCAGCGAGGAGGAACAGGCGGTATCGACCGTCATGCTCGGACCGCTGAGGCCAAAGATGTGCGAGATACGGTTGGAAACGATCGACAGCGTGTTGCCGGTCATGAAGTAAGGGCCGGCGGCAGCCGGGTCCTCGACCGTCAGGTTGGCATGATCGAGGCTCGATGCGCCGATATAGACGCCGACATTCTCGCCATTCAGCGACGTTGCAGAGATATTGGCGTCTTCCAGTGCGCGCCAGGCGAGCTGCAACAGCACGCGCTGCTGCGGATCCATGTACATGGCTTCGCGCTGCGACATGCCGAAGACGGCGGGATCGAAATCATAGAGTTGGTCCAGCACGCCGGCGGCAAAGGAATAGGTCTTGCCCTGCGTGCCCATGACAGGGTGCCAAAAACGCGCGACGTCCCAGCGATCCGACGGAATGCTGGTGACGGTGCACTTGCCCTGACGAAGAAGTTTGAACAACGCCGAAGGCGATTCTGCTCCAGGGGCGAGGCATGCTCGCCCAATAATCTCAACAGCCATGTATGATCGAACGCTCTAAACTGCCGCTAAAGTTGCATCTGCGATTGCGCGTCGGAGGCCGAAATGCAATCGCCAATCGTCATGCTGCCAGGCTATCCCCAGCTATATTCGTTCCGCCTCATTAGTCAGCTTTTAACTTAAAGTCCCTAGCTTTCAACCCCAAAGACTGAAGATATACACGCTGTCAACGCCAATCCAAGGCGGATAGGGCGATAAACCACACTCAAGGTAGAGAAGGTATGACCAGAAAGACGCGGCTCCAAATATTTTGCCCGTCTTGGTCTTCGGATGACTTGTTGTGGGACGGCGATTGTGCTTTTCAGAGACCGGCGAATTCCCGGTCGGGAGATAATGCGGCACGGAACTGTGAGTAAAATCATGGCTGTGTCGAATTTGGAGTGTCGTAGTTGAAACGAGTCAGTGCCCTTCTGCTTTGTACCGCCCTCGTGGGATGCCAGGCCGTTCCGGGCGAGGGGCCGCTGGCTGGGGCGATCGTCAAGGATGCCGGTCAATCCGGCGCCGAGATCGGCCGGCAAAATGCCACCGTTTTTGATATTGTCGATGTGGATGGCCGCTCCGCGCGCCTCGTTTCCGACTATGTGTCCTCGACACTCAACCGCCGTTTCGGCATTGGCGGCGGCGTCGGCCGAGTCGTGATCGGCGTCGGCGACCAGCTCAAGGTCTCGATCTTCGAAGCCGGCAGCGACGGTCTGTTCTCGACGGCAGAGTCCAAGCAGACGAGCATCGATCTCGTCGTTCAGCCTGATGGCAAGGCTGCGATCCCCTATGTCGGTCCGGTCAACTTTGCCGGCCTGACGCTGGAGCAGGCGCGCCAGGAGATCCTGGAGGCGCTGAAGCAGAAGGCGGTCGAGCCTGATGTCATCGTCACCAGCATGAGCACCGCCTCGCGCAACGTCACGGTTTCCGGTGCTGTCGGCAAGTCGTCGGTCGTGCCGCTCAGCCTCGTCGACGAGACGATCAATGAGGTCATCGCCAAGGCGGGTGGCCCCGTCGCGCAGCCCTATGAGACTTATGTCACGCTGGTGCGCGGCAAGAAGACCGGAACGGTCCTCCTGAAGTCGATTATCGAAAATCCGTCGGAAAACATCCACGTCAAGCCGGGTGACCAGATCTTCGTATCGCGCGATCCCCGCCGCTTCACGATCCTCGGCGCAGTCAAGGCCAACCAGCGTGTTGAATTCGGCGCCAATGACCTGAACCTGCTCGAAGCCATGGGCCTTGCCGGCGGCGGCTCGGACTACACGCTCGACATGAAGGGCTACTTCATCTTCCGTTACGAAGAGCCTGATGTCGTCATGAGCCTGCTTGGCCAGCAGCGTTTCAACGAAATGCTGCGCAAGGGCATGAAGACCGACAGTACGGGTCGCTACCCGATCGTCTATCGCTTCGACATGAGCAAGCCGGACAGCCTGATCGTCGGCCAGACCTTCCCGATCAAGAACCGCGACGTCATCTACGCTTCGCGCCACCCCTCGGTCGACTTCTCGAAGTTCCTCAACTTCATCGCCCAGCCGGTCGGCATCGCCAATTCCGGGTTTTCGATCGCCGACAATCTCAACGGCAACTAATCACGTTGAACAGCTTTTCTCGGGGGCGTCGACCGCAAGGTCGGCGCCTTCTGCTTATCTATCCTCCCGGATTTCAAAGCACGCGGAAGCGGCTTGTCGCCGCTCAAATTCTGTGATTGATCTTGGACTTAAATCGATTTTGGTGATCGATGGACGTCGGCAGGCAGGAATGAATTATGGCGGATAAAGCGTTGATCGTCGTGGACGTGCAGAACGATTTCTGCCCGGGCGGAGCGCTTGCGGTTGCAGGCGGTGATGAGATCGTGCCGATGATCAACGGCTTGATTGGCCGCTTCGAGCACGTGGTGCTGACGCAGGACTGGCATCCCGCCGGCCATTCGAGCTTTGCCTCCAGCCATCCCGGCAAGACCCCCTTCGAGATGATCGCCATGCCCTATGGCGGCCAGACGCTCTGGCCGGATCACTGCGTCCAGGGAACAGCCGGTGCCGATTTCCATCCGGCGCTCGCGTGGACGCGGGCCGAACTCCTGATCCGCAAGGGCTTCCGGCCCGAGATCGACAGCTATTCCGCCTTCTTCGAAAACGATCGCCGGACACCGACGGGTCTCACCGGCTATCTCAGGGACCGCGGCATCAAGACGGTGACGCTGTGTGGGTTGGCGACCGATTTCTGCGTCGCCTTTTCTGCGCTTGATGCGGTTACACAGGGATTTTCGACATCCGTCATTCTCGAGGCCTGTCGGGGCATCGACCTCAACGGTTCGCTTCAGGCCATGGTCACGCGCATGCGCGATGCCGGTGTCGAGCTGAACTAGTTCGAGACCTTCGCGCTGAGGAAGGAGAGATTTCACCAATGACGAAGACCGATATCGCCAGGCGTGTCTATAACCATGCCTGGAAGCTCGACCCGATCGTGCGCAGCCTGCTGGACACGGATTTCTACAAGCTTTTGATGCTGCAGATGATCTGGCAGCTTTATCCGGATGTCGATGCGACCTTCTCGCTGATCAACCGCACGAAGACGGTGCGGCTTGCCGACGAGATCGACGAGCAGGAACTGCGCGATCAGCTTGATCATGCGCGCGAGCTGCGCTTCTCCAAGAAGGAGATGATCTGGCTCGCCGGTAACACGTTCTACGGTCGCAAGCAGATCTTCTCGCCGGAATTTCTTGCCTGGCTCGCCAAGTTCCGCCTGCCGGACTATGAGTTGAAACGCAGCGGCGGTCAGTTCGAATTGACCTTCCGTGGCCGCTGGGCGGAAACCACCATGTGGGAAATCCCGGCGCTCGCGATCATCAATGAGTTGCGTTCACGCTCGGCGATGAAGGGCCTCGGCCCCTTTACCCTCGACGTGCTCTATGCTCGCGCCAAGGCAAAGATGTGGTCCAAGGTCGAGCGCCTGCGGCAGTATCCGAACCTCAGGATTTCGGATTTCGGTACGCGGCGCCGACACAGCTTCCTCTGGCAACGCTGGTGCGTGGAGGCGCTGAAGGAAGGGATCGGAAGTTCCTTCTCGGGCTCCAGCAACGTGCTGCTTGCCATGGATACGGATCTGGAAGCGCTCGGCACCAACGCGCATGAGCTTCCGATGGTGGCCGCGGCGCTTGCCCGCAACGACAAGGAACTGGCCGCCGCCCCCTACAAGGTGTTGCAGGACTGGAACCAGCTCTATGGCGGCAACCTGTTGATCGTGCTGCCGGATGCGTTTGGAACAGCGGCGTTCCTTCGCGATGCACCCAAATGGGTCGCGGACTGGACGGGCTTCCGGCCGGATAGTGCGCCGCCGATCGAAGGTGGCGAGAAGATCCTCGCTTGGTGGAAGAAGATGGGCAAGGACCCGCGGGAGAAGCTGCTGATCTTCTCCGATGGCCTCGACGTCGACACGATCATCGAGACCTATCGTCATTTCGAGGGACGCGTGCGCATGAGCTTCGGCTGGGGCACCAACCTTACCAACGATTTTGCCGATTGCGCCCCGACGGAAATCAGCGGCCTCAACCCGATCTCGATCGTCTGCAAGGTCAGCGAGGCCGATGGCCGCCCGGCGGTGAAACTCTCCGATAATCCACGCAAGGCGACCGGCGATCCGGCGGAGGTCGAGCGCTACCTCAAGTTCTTCGGCTCACAGGATTTCGTCGAGCAGGCGGTCAAGGTTTAGCCGTCAAAGCTACTCCAGGAAAAGCCTGGAGCGGCTTTCCAGCACTTCAAAAAAAGAAACCGGCAGAAGCCGGTTTCAAAAGGGGATCAAAGATGTTGCGACTGTCCATCATCGCAATGTCAAATCTGGCAGTGGAATCTTAAGGTTGCGTTAAGGCGCCAACCTGCCGTTGCATTTCACCTCTCTAGAACACGAACATATAGAGAAGGATGATGACGATGAGCGGCACGCCCATGAGCCAGAGAACGATACCTTTCATATGCAAGCCTCCGCGTTACTGCCTTTGAAACGGTAACGCGGCATCGGGGAATACGTTCCCGATGCTTGGTGCTCGAACAGTCGGTTCGATGGCGAGAGTGCCCGTATGAAATCTACTTTCCCGAGCGGAGGGGGGAGGCGTGGGCGCGCCCGAATCGAAGGATATCGCAATTGGCCGAACACGATAATTGCTCCCGAAGGAAAATTCGGGAGCGGGAGGTCGGACTTTTGCGGACGCCTTGGATGGTTGCCCGAACAGAACGGCAGTGCAGGTGTCGCCGTTTACGCAGGACAAGCCAGGATAGTCGCGGCGTCCCAACGGAGATATCTGATTGATTTCGCATGAGGAAAACTGGTGCTGCTAGAGAGATTTGAACTCTCGGCCTCTCCCTTACCAAGGGAGTGCTCTACCCCTGAGCTATAGCAGCATCTGGCGGCCGGTTCGTTGACAAGCCGCATCAAGCGAGGGGGCTATTGCCATAGCTGAGCGGGGAGTGCAAGTCGCATTTCGAAGTTTTTCGTGAAGACCTGTGAGAAAGTTCGCCGGTGCTTCCGAAGACCCTGGTTTTGCGCTAATGCAGGACTATGCAAACAAACGACAGCGACGGCAAGAAAACCGAGCCCGTGCCGGAAGAGCAGCGGACCGAGGGCAAGGTGCGCCGGGAGAAGAAGAAGGATACGACCGAGTCGGACCTGAAAAAGGCGCGTCTTGCCAGGAACTTGCGCGACAATCTCCAGCGCCGCAAGCAGCAGGCGCGGGCGCGCCGTTCCGGTGCAGCCGATGAGGTCAGCGGCCTTCCTGCCGCAAAAACGGACGAATCCCAAGATTAGTACGGGGCAGGGGCGGCGTTCGCCGGCTCCTTCCCGTTTGCGGGCGGCTCAGCCGCTGGCGTCCAATTGCATAAATGCCCTTGGTCGGGTCGATCCAGGGCAGCGACTTAACCGATATGGCGACCTTTCGCGTCCGAATGGGCGCGCGGCGTTCAAGGCACTTCTAATTTCGCGGCGTCTCCACTAAAGAGGCGCCTTCAGACAACAGAGATATTTTTTGGAAAGGCGGGCGAAGCCCGTTCGAGAGGCCTCATGGATCGCATCAGGATTGTAGGCGGCAACCAGCTTAACGGCGTCATCCCGATTTCCGGCGCCAAGAACGCGGCCTTGCCGCTGATGATCGCGTCGCTTCTGACCGACGACACGTTGACGCTCGAAAACGTGCCGCATCTGGCCGACGTCGAGCAGCTGATCCGCATCCTCGGCAACCACGGCGTCGACATCTCCGTCAACGGCCGCCGCGAGCGCCAGGGCGAGAGCTACGCCCGCACCATCCATTTCACCTGCCGCAACATCGTCGATACGACCGCTCCTTACGAGCTGGTCTCGAAGATGCGCGCGAGCTTCTGGGTGATCGGCCCGCTGCTGGCCCGTGAAGGCAAGGCCCGCGTATCGCTGCCCGGTGGTTGCGCCATCGGCACGCGCCCGGTCGATCTCTTCATCGAGGGCCTTCAGGCACTCAGCGCCAACATCGAGATCGACGGCGGCTACGTCAACGCGACGGCGCCGGAAGGCGGCCTGGTCGGCGCGCGCTACACCTTCCCGAAGGTGTCCGTCGGCGCCACCCACGTCCTGATGATGGCCGCGACGCTTGCAAATGGTACCACTGTGCTGGGCAACGCCGCACGCGAGCCCGAAGTCGTCGACCTCGCCAACTGCCTGAATGCCATGGGTGCCAAGATCACCGGCCAGGGCACCCCGACGATCACGATTGAAGGCGTACGTTCGCTTTCCGGCGCCCGTCACCGCGTCCTGCCGGACCGGATCGAGACCGGCACCTATGCCATGGCGGTTGCCATGACCGGCGGCGACGTCATCCTTGAAGACACGAACATGGCGCTGCTCGACACGGCGCTCGAAGCGATCCGCCGCGCCGGTGCCGAGATCACCGAGACGAACAGCGGCATCCGCGTCGTGCGCAACGGTGCCGGCATCAAGCCGGTCGATATCGTCACCGATCCTTTCCCGGGCTTCCCGACCGATCTGCAGGCGCAGTTCATGGGTCTGATGACCATGGCGAAAGGCACCTCACACATCACCGAGACGATCTTCGAGAACCGTTTCATGCATGTGCAGGAGCTCGCTCGCCTCGGGGCCAAGATTTCGCTCTCCGGCCAGACGGCCAAGATCGAGGGCGTTAGCCGGCTGAAGGGCGCGCCTGTCATGGCAACCGACCTTCGTGCGTCGGTCTCGCTCGTCATCGCCGGCCTTGCAGCCGAAGGCGAAACCATGGTCTCGCGCGTCTATCACCTCGACCGCGGCTTCGAGCGGCTGGAAGAGAAGCTCACCCGTTGCGGCGCGCATGTCGAGCGTGTCAGCGACTGATTTGATCGGTTGCGCCTGATACCGTTGCGGTTTCAGGCGCAACATCCTATGTCCATTTCAATTGTGGCACGGAAAATGTGCGGCGAAACGAAAGGAATGGACGGTATGAATGGTCTGAAGCTGCTGGCGCTCGACGAGGAAGATCTCGCTGTCGTCTCCGCCCATGTCCAGGATGCCGTGTTCAAGGTATCGGGGCTGGAATATGACGCCCGCCGCAAGCTATTTTCGCTTGTCGTCAATCGCTTCGTCTGGGAGACGGCCGACGGCAAGCGCCGCTCCTTCGAGCGTCGTCGCGCGCTGCTGCTGTTCAAGCGGGTGAATGCGGTCCGCTCGGTCGGCTTTGACCGCCGCGACGATGAAGCGGTACTTGACCTGCTGACGCTCAAGTTCACGGTGCGCGGCGAGGGGCCGGAAGGCACGCTCGAACTGGTTCTAGCCGGCGATGCCTCGATCGCGCTTGACGTCGAATGCATCGAAACGCAGCTTGCGGATACCGGCGGGGCGTGGGAAACCGCTTTCAAGCCCAAGCATCCCGAAGGCGCTTGAGCCGCTCGACCCGAACGACACTGGCATACAAGGACGTCCCCTTTGGCAATCAGGCTCAATTTTCTCGACGGTGACTTCGAACAAAAGTTCGCGTCATTCCTGACGACCAAGCGTGAGGTGTCCGAAGACGTCAATGCGGTGGTCAAGGCGATCATCGACGACGTGCGCGCCCGGGGCGATCAGGCACTCGCCGAATATTCCAAGCGCTTCGATGGCGTCGATTTCTCCGTGACGCCGATGGCCGTCAGCGCGGCCGAGATCGATGCGGCGATCCAGGCGGTCGAGCCGGAAGTGCTGGGCGCGCTCAAGGTCGCTGCCACCCGCATCGAGGCGCACCACGCGCGCCAGCGGCCGAAGGACGATATCTACGAAGACACGATGGGCGTCGGCCTCGGTTCGCGCTGGACGGCAGTCGATGCCGTCGGCCTCTATGTGCCCGGTGGCACGGCGAGCTATCCGAGCTCGGTGCTGATGAATGCGCTGCCGGCGAAGGTGGCGGGCGTTCCCCGCATCGTTATGGTGGTGCCGGCAAGCGGCGGTGAGATCAATCCGGCGGTGCTTGCAGCAGCAAGGCTTGCGGGCGTCGAGGAGATCTACCGCGTCGGCGGCGCGCAGGCCGTTGCGGCGCTTGCCTATGGCACCGAGACGATCGCCCCCGTCGCCAAGATTGTCGGCCCGGGCAATGCCTATGTTGCCGCCGCCAAGCGCCAGGTCTTCGGTACCGTCGGCATCGACATGATCGCCGGTCCCTCGGAAGTGCTTGTCATCGCCGACAAGCACAACGATCCGGACTGGATCGCCGCCGATCTCCTGGCCCAGGCCGAGCACGACGTCGGCGCCCAGTCGATCCTGATCACCGACGATCCGGCCTTCGGCCAGGCGGTCGAGGACGCGGTCGAGCGGCAATTGAAGACGCTGCCGCGGGCCGAAACGGCCTCGGCAAGCTGGCGCGATTTCGGCGCCGTCATTCTCGTGCCCGATCTCGAAAAGGCCGTGCCGCTCGCCAACCGTATTGCAGCGGAACATCTTGAGCTGGCGCTCGCCAATCCCGAGCCGATGGTCGAGAAGATCCGCAATGCCGGCGCGATCTTCGTCGGGCGGCACACGCCCGAAGTCATCGGTGATTATGTCGGCGGCTCCAACCACGTTCTGCCGACCGCGCGCTCGGCGCGCTTCTCGTCCGGCCTCGGCGTGCTCGATTATATGAAGCGCACGTCGATCCTTCGGCTCGATCCGGAGCAGTTGCGGATCCTCGGACCGGCGGCGATCGTGCTGGCAAAGTCCGAGGGGCTGGAGGCCCATGCGCGTTCCGTCGCTATTCGCCTCAATCTCGGGGATGCTGGATGAAGGCGGACCGCAATCTGCGCCTCTGCGATGTCGTTCTGGACGAGACCATCGGCCGCTCGACGCCCGACGTGGAGCATGAGCGCGCGGTTGCTATCTTCGACCTGCTCGAAGAAAACCTGTTCGAACCGGTCGGCCATCCCTGTGGCCCCTACAAGCTCAATCTCTCGCTCGTCGATGCGAAGCTGGTCTTTTCGATCTCGACCGAAAAGGGCGGCGATGTCGCCACCCACATCCTGTCGCTGACGCCGTTTCGCCGGATCGTGAAGGACTACTTCATGATCTGCGAGAGCTACTACGAGGCGATCCGCTCGGCGACACCGAGCCAGATCGAGGCGATCGACATGGGGCGCCGCGGCATTCACAACGAGGGCTCGCAGACCCTGATGGATCGCCTGTCCGGCAAGATCCGGCTGGATTTCGATACGGCCCGCCGGCTGTTCACGCTCGTCTGCGTGCTCTATTGGCGCGGGTAGAGGCGCGAACCGGCATGACGGCAACCGAGGCACCGCAGTTGAAAGCGCCCCGCTCGGTCCTCTTCATGTGCGGCATGAATGCCATCCGCTCGCCGATGGCCGAAGCGCTCGCCAAGGCGGCGCTGCCAGCGGGAACGTATGTTGCCTCGGCCGGCGTCCGGCATGGCGAACGCGATCCGTTTGTCGACGTGGTCATGGCCGAGGTGGGCTTGAGCCTCGGCCGCCACCAGCCCCACACGCTGGATGAACTCGAGGACGACTACTTCGACCTCATCGTGACGCTGGCGCCGGAGGCGCATCACAAGGCGCTGGAATTGACTCGCTCGATGGCCGTCGACGTGGTCTATTGGCCAACGCCGGACCCGACGGTGGCAGCCGGCACCCGCGAGCAGATCGTCGATGCGTATCGCGCCGTGCGCGATCACCTGTCGACGCTGATCAATCATCGGTTGGTCGGCTCGCACAGACGAGAGAAAACTTGAGAGCTTCCCGGAAATCCGAGTGCGGTTTCCGACGACAGTTCTTTTCCATGTCTTCTTAGATCCCATCCGATTTAAGGCTAAAGACACGTAGCAGTTCAAAGTGCTATAGCGACCTCTGCGCCTCTGATCGGACGCGCGGCGCCGTAGCCGTCACAAAAGCGCAAAAGCCGGTGTTAGACGGTTCACAAATCCTCGTTGATTGTGTAGTTTCCGGCGAATTTTTCGGGATACCTGACGTATCCCTAAACAAAGATAGAAAGAACAGTCCTACATGGCGAAAGAAGAAGTCCTTGAATTTCCGGGCGTGGTCACCGAATTGCTTCCGAATGCGACCTTCCGCGTGAAGCTCGAAAACGAGCATGAGATCATCGCCCACACGGCGGGCCGCATGCGCAAGAACCGCATCCGCGTGCTTGCCGGCGACAAGGTTCTCGTCGAGATGACCCCGTACGACCTTACCAAGGGCCGTATCACCTACCGCTTCAAGTAAGCCGCTCCGGCTCTACGCAATTCCTGGAGCATTTCCGCTTCTTCTTCGAATCGCGAAAACGCTCTAACCTTTGGTTGGATTGCAATTCCAGACGCAAAACCGCTTCACCCGCATTTTGCTGGAACTGCTTTAGAGTGACGGCTCGTTCCGATGACAGTGGCCAAGAAACTGATACTGGCGTCCGGCTCGCCGCGTCGCGTCGAACTTCTGGCGCAGGCGGGCATCGAGCCCGCGCGCCTGATGCCGATGGATCTCGACGAGACGCCGAAGCGTGCCGAACACCCGCGTTCGCTCGCAAGGCGTCTGTCGGCTGAAAAGGCGCGCGCAGCACTTGCGGCGATCAAGGGCGAGCCCGGCTGGGACGGAAGCTATATTCTGGCGGCCGATACCGTCGTCTGCGTCGGCCGGCGCATCCTGCCGAAGCCGGAACTGGTCAGCGAAGCCACCAGCGCACTGCACCTTCTCTCCGGCCGCAGCCATCGCGTCTATACCGGCGTGTGCCTGATCACCCCGGACAAGACGCTCAGGCAGAAGGTCGTCGACACCAAGGTGCGCTTCAAGCGCCTGTCCGGTTTCGACATCGAAAGCTATCTCGCCTCGGGCCAATGGCGCGGCAAGGCGGGCGGCTACGGCATCCAGGGCATTGCCGGCAGCTTCGTGGTGAAACTCGTCGGCTCCTACAGCAACGTCGTCGGCCTGCCACTCTACGAGACCGTCAGCCTGCTTGTCGGCGAAGGCTATGATGTGCACAATCGTTGGCTGGAAGGCTGAAGTCGGTGCCAGACGAGACAAATAACGACGAAACGAAGAAGAGCGGTTCGAACGTCGCGCCCCTGCGGGCGCCTCGACCCTGCCCGGAATGCGGACGGCCGTCGCATCGGGAGCACTATCCCTTCTGCTCCGACCGCTGCCGCAATGTCGACCTCAACCGCTGGCTCTCCGGCTCCTATGCCATTCCGGTTGCCGACGACGAAACGAAGGCCGACGACGACGATCGCTAAGGCGTACCGCTGCGGTCGGGCGCGTGGGTCCGGCCTTTCCCTCAACGCTCCTCTTTATCGTGAACGACGCCTGGATGGTCCTGCGCGCCAGCAGGTGAATGCGGCCGCCATTTTCGGTCTCCGAGGACCACTTCTGTCTCGGAGAGTACGGGGGAAGCGAATGCGATCTCTCTGAAACTCTTTGCTTTTTCGGTTTTTTTGACTGTCCACAGGATTTCGGTCAAAAAACTTTCATTTGGCGCTGGACACCGCCGAACAAGATGCTATAACCCCGCTCGCTTCCGGGGCAAACACAAGCGCCCCGAGGGTTCCGCAAGGAACCGCTGCCCGAAACGGCAGGATGCCCGGATAGCTCAGTTGGTAGAGCAGCGGATTGAAAATCCGCGTGTCGGTGGTTCAAATCCGCCTCCGGGCACCATTCATCTCCTTGAATGTTTGGTCTCGAAAAGCTTGAAAGCCACGTTCGGCGTTTACTGAGCGTTGCGTCACTCGTTTGCCCTCAATAGGTCGTCCACTCCTGCACCAGCATCTCGCGAAAGCGGATCGCTGCCGGCGACGCAACTTCCTGGATATTGATGTCGCCGCGAACCCGCAGTCGCTCGATTCCTACATTCAGTACATTGAAGTCGTGTTGCAGAAGACGATTGACGGAGCCGCCGCGTTGGGCTCGCTGCTGACGCGCATCGACATGCAGACGACCTTTGGTCAGACGCTGATGGCCACCATCGAAAAGGGGGGCGGACGTTTGGTGGATGCCGATATGAACGAGACGTCGACGCGGCTGAAGGCATTGCAGACGCGGGAACAGCTTGGCATCCAGGCTTTGCAGATAGCCAACTCCAATGCGCAGAACATCCTGCAGCTTTTCCGCTGAGCGATCGCGTCGTCGCGAAGCGATGACGAAAGCATCGCAGCCGAGAGGGTTCCAGCACGTCGCTGATCGGGCATCGATCCTCCCTTTTAGCGAAGGTGGGAATCGACGGCTGTCACCTGCGTTACATGTTCGTCGCAGCTTCCGCATATTCTCACGCCCGGGAGGACCTGAGCGGCGAACGTCTTCGTCGCGTAATCGATGCCACGAAACCACAACAAAAACAGGGTCGTGGCAGGGTCAACCGAGGATCAGAAATGCGTAAATCTTCCAGGCTCTCTCTAGCAACGCTCGTCGCGGCCACGATCGCTGCGGGTGTGTCCGCTCCTGCGTTCGCAGGAGGCAGCTACTACAAGGGCGTTTCACCAACGGCGGTCAATGAAGGCCACGGGAGCGAGAAGTACAACCCGCCCGCAAAGACCGTAAACCGCCCGCCGCCGAGAAACGGCTCCTACTACAAGGGCATCATGCGCAAGTAGGAAAGGCACGTGGGAGCAATCGGCCGAAAAGCCGGCGGCTCTCGATCACGGTCTTGAAAACAAGGAAGGGCGCCGTGGCGCCCTTTCGTTTCAGATCAGAACATGACTGAGAATATCGCCTTCGCTGACCACCATGTTCGGCGAATGGCCGTTGCGCAGATACTGCTTGCGGTCGCTATCGGCGGTAATGAACACGGCGGTGCGGGCAACCTCGTCCGCTGTCAATTGTGTCGTTGCCGGCACGACAGCGATTTCGGAGCGCAGGCCCAGCTCGCGCAACAGTTCCTCGATCGCGCGGTGGTCGTCCACGCCGTGAAGAACAAGCCGGTCGATTTCTGCGATCGCGTTTGTGTGCCAGGTGACTGTCTGAAGCGCGACCATGAGGGGCAGCGACCCCCGTGCCTGCTGCACATCGGGATGGTGCTCGAAGCCGCCCAGCATCAGCCGCGTATAGAGTTCATAGGCGCGAACGTAGTCCTTCTTCATCATCCACATGCGCAAGGCAACGCTCATGCGGATCATGGTGAAGTCCCTGATCTGGGCATCGAAATAGGTGCGCCGATCGGCGGTCAGCTTGACGGCACCGCGCTTGGCGCCGCTGTAGAGGAAGTACTCAAGACCGCCCCGGTACGTATCCCATGCCGTCAGCGTCTCGGCGTGGCCGGCCTGCGGCCGATCGCGGACGATCTTCGAGCGTATCACCTGGCGATAGAAAGGCTTCTTCAGGAAGGTGACGGCGCCCAGTTCCAGAAAATGTGCGAGATAGGAGAAGGCCCAATAGGCGAAGTGCCGGGGCGCCCAGGCGGAGCGCAGGGCCGAGGTCCGGTAAATGCCGATCTCGGGAAAGACATGTCGGTCGACGAGAAAATCGAAAACTGGCTCGAAGTCCCGTTTCTTGAACTTGGTATCCTTATCGACCGAGAAGAACGGCGCAGCGTCACGTTCGTCGATCTCGTCGTGTGTGTACCAGGGCGCAAAGCACACCGTCACTTCCGGATTGAGATCCAGATAGCGGATTGCCTCGCGCAAGCCATCGTTGATGAGCACGTCGTCATCGGCGAGGTAGAGCGTGTATTCGCCCACCGCGCGGCTGACGGCGCTGATGACGTTGGGAATCGCGCCGAAATTCTCCGACTGGCGGAAATAGCGGATCGGCAACCCCTTGGCGACAAAGCGATCGACGATCTCCCGGGTGCCGTCGGTCGAGGCGTTGTCGGAAATGATGATCTCGTACTTGAAGGAGAACTGGTAGAGTTCGACGAAGTAGCCGAGCGCCTTTTCGAGGAAGGGCGCGCGGTTATAGGTGGGAATGCAGATGCTCAGCTTAACCTGGCTCACTCGCCTCTCCATTGTCAGTCACATGCGACAGCGGGCCTTCCGCAGACCGCCGGTCGCGTCTCGTTTGCTTGCACGCCGGCACGAGAACAGCGGTGGCTGGCGATGCAACGGCAGGGATCGGGCGCCTCAGGGCGCAAGGGGCAGCGCGCAGAGGAGGCCGATCCTACGCTCCCTTATTCCGCTTCGATCTTGCGTGAGCCTTGTCTTGAATAAAGACCGGTCAGGCGGCAGCCGTGCGGAGGGTGAGCAGGACCCCTGTTAGCGATTTGTTAACCACGCTGGCGCAATCTCGATGCTTGTAACAATGGCGCTCGAACCCGGTCTTCATCGAGCCGCATGCCCGAAATCAGACGCATTCGTTCATTCCCAAGGGAGCAGAGACAAGGATGTACGAAATGGCAGCTCATATGATGAAGATGCTGATGAGCATCATGGCCGCGCTTTCGCTCGGCTCGCTGCTGTTTCTAATGGCTGTGCTCTAACGACGGTCAAAGGTTCGGGCGGCGCGCCCGTCACGGGTAGAGGTAGAACTCGTCCCAGCTCTCGTGCGGCACAAGCTCGCCGATCTTGTATTCGAAAGACAGGACATCCAGGTGCTCCGCGTCGGTGCGGCACTTGAACTTCAGCTTGTACCATTCCCCCTTGCTGCGGAACACGGCGCCCGGCGCCTTCATCTTGTCTTCCTTCACGACCGGCTCGGCGAAGGTGTAGGCGATCACCTTGTCCGGCTTGAAGGTCGACTTGTCGGCGTTGATGCGCTCCATCGCCTCGGTATCGCACCGCTGTTCGAGCCGGGTCTGCGGGTCGAGCTTTTCGAACTGGCGCACCAGGGACTGATCCATCGCCAGCGCCGGGGAACATGTGGCGGCGAAGATGAGCGGGTACGCGATTGTCTTCATGCTCGACGGACTCCTGCGATGAAAAAGAACCAGACCCGGCAAATCACTCCGGGACGCGCCTGCGGTTTCCGTTAAGCTTTGTGGCCATTCCAAGGCAGGTCACGTTTCCGAAACGTTGAACTACGTTTCCGACACGTCGATCCATTCGGCCCCGGTCAGTTCGACGATGCGGGCGGGACTGATGTGCACCGCCGCATTGGTGGCACCGGCGGCCGGCACGACGATGTCGTAGGCCTTGAGCGACAAGTCGCAATAGATGCTGTGCGGCTTGGCAAGACCGAAGGGGCAGACGCCGCCGACCGGGTGCCCGGTCTCCGCTTCCACCTCGTCGAAGCCGAGCATGCGGGCCTTGGTACCGAAGCGGGCCTTGTACTTTTTGTTGTCGAGGCGGGCGTCGCCGCGCGTGACGATGAGGATCACATCGTCGCCAACCCGAAGCGCCAGTGTCTTGGCGATCTGCGCCGGCTCGACGCCGTGGCCCTCGGCCGCAAGCGCAACCGTGGCGGTGCTTTGTTGAAGCTCGATGACACCGATGTCTGGGGCGTGCTGGGAAAAGAAGTCTTTGACGGAAGTCAGGCTCATGGCAAAGGATTCGCGTTATTGAAAAGCGATGGCGATCGGCCGCGTTGCGAACAACCGTCCGGGCGTTCGGCTTCGCGCGGGCAAATCTCTCAGTCGTCGTTGGAAGCGTCAAGGTCTTCGGGGCGCCGGCCTTCTTGCCCAGGCGGCAGATAGCCATGGCTGGTGAACCAGTTCTCTAGGATCGTGGCGATCGCCTGATCCCGTGACAGCGTTCCCGGGTGATCGGCGATGAAAGACCTGAGCGCCGTCTCGATCTTGTCGGTGTAAAGCGCGTTCATGCGTGCCTCCGTCTGGTAAGTGCGATGTTCCGTCCGGTGACCCGTCCAGCAGATCACAGTGCTACAGCCCTGTTCGCGCGTCCAGATGGAACGGCCGAGGGCCGTTCCATGCGCGAAGGCGGCTGCCGCCGAATGGTGTGGGCTCAGGCCTGCTTGACGATGCGGATCAGCACCAGAAGGATCACCGCACCGATTGTCGCGTGCAGGATTGCCGAGAGAATACCGCTGCCGAGGCTGATGCCGATCGCCGGGAAGAGGAAGCCGGCGATGAAGGCGCCGATGATGCCGACGACCATGTTGCCGATAAGGCCGAATCCGCCACCCTTGACGATGAGGCCGGCGAGCCAGCCGGCGACCGCGCCGACGATCAGGAAGACGAGAATGCTTTCAATACCCATGAATGGTCCCCTTTCCATTGGATCTCGATTGGAAAGATAGATCAGGAATCGAAATCAGATAGAGGGCAATTTCATCGCGCAGCGATTTTTTGAGATTTGAATGATCGCCGGGGCGCGCCGGACCCCCAAGACGAGGGCACGGCGCTGCTCGATCGGTATCAGACGATGCCGCCTCCGCCGCCGGCAACGGCCGGGCGTTCGGCGGCGACCTTCGCGCGATATCCACTTTTCCGATAGGTCGCGACCGGCGCCACCGCTCCGCCGCTCTCAAGTCGCGCCATCGCAAGGATCGGCTCGATATCAGTGCGGAAGGCGGTCTTCAGCGTCTCGCTCGCCATCAGCGCGTCGTTGTCTTCCTGGCAGCCGTCAAGCACCTTGCGATCGACGATCAGCGCCTGGGCATAGGCCCGGCAAACCTCGGTCGCGCTCGTCATCAGGCTCTCGATCGGATCGGTGACGTTGTGGCTCTGGTCGAGCATATGCGCCGGCTTGAATCCCTTGGCGCCGCGCGTTTCCGCATCCACCAGCTCGTTGAAGACGAGGAACAGCCGATAGGGGTCGATCACGCCCGTGTCGAGATCGTCATCGCCGTACTTCGAATCGTTGAAGTGGAAACCGCCGAGCTTGCCGAATTGGATGAGGCGGGCGACGATCATCTCGATATTGACGTTCGGCGCATGGTGACCGAGATCGACGAGGCAGAGGGCCTTGGGGCCGAGCTCCTGCGCGATCAGATAGTTTGTGCCCCAGTCCTGAACGACGGTCGAATAGAAGGCCGGCTCGAACATCTTGTGTTCGGTAAAGACCCGCCAATCCTCTGGCAGCGCCGCATAGACCGATTTCATCGCATCGAGATAACGCTCGAAGGCGCGGGTGAAATTGCTCTGGCCGGGGAAGTTGGAGCCGTCGCCGATCCACACCGTCAGCGCCTTGGAGCCGAGTTGCCGGCCGATCTCGATGCATTCGAGATTGTGCTCCACCGCCTGGCGGCGGGTTGCGGCATCGACATGCGACAGCGAGCCGAACTTGTAGGAGTGCGCCTGGCCCGGTGTGTCGGAGAAGGTGTTGGAGTTCATCGCGTCGAAGCCGAGGCCGAGCGACGTGCCTTTCTGCTTCAGTTCGGAAATGTCGCTCACCTTGTCCCACGGAATATGCAGCGAGACGGTCGGAGTCGCCCGCGTCAATTGCTGTATGACCGCGCAATCCTCAAGTTTGTCGAAGATGTTGCGTGGCTCGCCCTTGCCGGGGAAGCGGGCGAAGCGCGTGCCGCCGGTGCCGACACCCCAGGAGGGGACGGCGACGCCATAGGCGGCAACCTTGCGCCTGATCTCGTCGATCGCAACGCCGCGCCGATCGAGTCGCTCGCCGAGGCTGTCATAATCCCGGCGAAGTGCGGTGAACCGGCTTTCGTTCTCGGCCTCGACCGTTGCCTGGCTGATCATCGTCGTCGTCATGGAAACCTCCTCGATCAGCGGGTGAAGGACTGGGCGTTGCCCGCGTCGACATTGATGATGTTGCCGGTCGATTTCGCCGACATGTCGGAGGCAAGGAAGTAGATCGCCTCGGCGATGTCCTCCGGGAAGACGCTGAGCTTCAGCATCGAGCGCTCGCGATAATGCGCCTCGAGATCGTCGACATCCATCTTATAGGCTGCGGCGCGCTGCTCCTTCCACTCGCCGGTCCAGATCTTCGAGCCGCGTAGCACCGCGTCCGGGTTGACGACGTTGACGCGGATCTGTGCCGCAGCACCCTCCAGCGCCAGGCAGCGGGCAAGGTGGATCTCGGCCGCCTTGGCGGTGCAATAGGCCGAGGCGCCGGGGGAGGCGGCAAGCCCGTTCTTGGAGGCGACGAAGACGATATTGCCGCCGGCCTTCTGCTGGCGGAAGACCCGAAAGGCTTCCCGCGAGACGAGGAAATAGCCGGTCGTCAGGATCTCGATGTTCTTGTTCCAGAGCGAAAGCGTCGTGTCCTCGATCGCGGCGGAGGAGGCAAGACCCGCATTGGAAACGAGAATGTCGAGACCGCCGAAGGCGAGCAACGCATCAGCGAAGCCGCCTTCGACGGCCGCCTCGCTGGTGACATTCATGGTGACGGAGCGCACGACATCCTTGCCGTAGCGCGCGGAAAGCTCGCTTTCGGCTGCGGCAAGCGCCGTCTCGTCGATGTCAGCCAGCACCACGCACGCGCCTTCCTGCATCAGCCGGTTGGCCGTCGCCTTGCCGATGCCGCCGGCGCCGCCGGTGACGAGCGCGATCCGGCCGGCAAGGCTCTTCGGCTTCGGCATGCGCTGCAGTTTCGCTTCCTCCAGCAGCCAGTATTCGATGTCGAAGGCTTCCTGCTCCGGCAGGCCGACATAGGTGGAGACACCGGAAGCGCCGCGCATGACGTTGATGGCGTTGACATAGAACTCGCCGGAGATGCGGGCGGTCGCCTTGTCCTTGGCGAATGTGATCATGCCGACGCCCGGCACGAGATAGACGACCGCATTGGGATCGCGCATAGCCGGGCTGTCTACGCGTTTGCAGCGCTCGTAGTAGGCCGCATAGTCGGCGCGATAGGCGGCGATTGCCTCGGGAAGCGCAGCGAGCGTCCCGTCGATATCCGGCTTGGCCGGATCGAATTCGATCACCAGCGGTCGGATCTTGGTGCGCAGGAAGTGGTCGGGGCAGCTCGTGCCGAGCGCCGCCAGCGGCTTCAGGTCCTTCGATGTGACGAAGTCGAGCACGGCCTGGCTGCCGTCGAAATGGCCGACCTTCTTCTCGTCGGCGCTGATCAGGCCGCGGATGACCGGCATCAGCTTGCGGGCGACATCGGCGCGGGCAGTAGCGTCGAGCGTCGCTGTTACTGCGCCCCCGAAGGCAGGCTTAGTGTTCTCGACCTCGAACCAGGCGATCGCCTTGTTGATGATCTCGATCGTCGTCTCATAGGCCTCTTTCGCCGTGTCGCCCCAGGTGAAGAGGCCGTGGCTTTCGAGCACGACGCCACGGGCAGCAGGGTTTTCCAGGCAGAATTTTTCCAGCCACAGACCGAGCTCGTAGCCGGGGCGCTTCCACGGCAGCCAGCCGATGTCGTCGCCGAAGATTTTTGCCGTCAGCTCGCGGCTGTTCTTTGCGGCCGCAATCGCGATGATCGCGTCGGGATGCATGTGGTCGACGTGCTTCTTCGGCACGTAGGCGTGCAGCGGCGTGTCGATCGAGGCGGCGCGCGGATTGAGATTGAAGGTGCAATGCGGCAGGTAGGCGACCATCTCGTCTTCGAAATCAACGCCGCGATAGATCGTCTTCAGCGCATTGAGCTTGTCCATATAGAGCGTCGCGAAGCCGTCGAGCTTGATCGTGCCGACGTCGCCGCCGGAGCCCTTGACCCAGAGAACCTCGACGGTGCCGCCGCCAAGCGGATCCTTTTCCATCACCTTGGCCGAGGTGTTGCCGCCGCCATAATTGGTGATGCGTTTGTCGGAACCAAGCAGGTTCGAGCGATAGAGCAGGCGCTCGGATTCGCTCATCTCGGCGGCCTTTGCCTCGTCCCAAAGGTTTGCAAGTCGTGCGCCCTGCTGCTTGTCCAGCATCTCGAATTCCTCCCGGTCTGATGTCGCGCGGCTTGGCGTCCGCACGGAGATATGGTTGGCATCAGATCATAGGACTTGAGCGTTAAAGTCAATCAAAAACGATCAAGTTCGCGCATATTGCGCTGCACAATGAAAAAATATGATTGATTGTGATTGACAATGGTCGATCGTGATGGAAGCATGAACGCCATCGGAGGAACGCATGCACGAGAAAGAAAGACACCGGATCATTCTGTCGGCGGTTCAGGAAAAACCCGTCGTCACCGTCCAGGAGCTGGTCGATCTGACCGACAGTTCCGAGGCGACGATCCGGCGCGACATTGCGGCACTCCATGTGCAGAAGAAGCTGCGCCGTGTGCGCGGCGGCGCCGAGGCAATCAACCCGCCGCAATTCGTCGGCCTTGCCGGTCGGCCGTTCAAGGTCAACGAAGGCCTGCACGCCCGTGAGAAGCAGGCGATCGCCAAGGAGGCGGTGGCGCTCTGCGAGGATGGCGAGCCGATCATCATCAATGGCGGCACCACCACCTTCCAGATGGTGCATTTTCTCAGCAATCGCCGCATGCAGGTGTTCACCAATTCCTTCCCGATCGCCGAGCACCTTTTAAAGCACTCAAAGAACACGGTGATGCTGTCCGGCGGCACGATCTACCGCGAGCAGAACATCATCTTAAGCCCCTTCGACAACGACGTGACGCGCAATTTCTATGCGCGCCGCATGTTCATGGGGGCTCAAGGACTGGGGCCGCTCGGCCTGATGGAAGCGGACCCGCTTCTGATCCAAGCGGAGCAGAAGCTGATCGATCAGGCGGACGAACTCGTCGTGCTGGTCGACTCGTCGAAATTTCACAAGCGGTCGAGCCTCATTCTTTGCGGGCTGAAGCGGATCGCCACTGTCATTACGGATTCGGGCATCGAGGACAGGCATGCCGCGATGCTCGAAAATGCCGGGGTGAGGCTGGTTGTGGCCAGTTCAAGAGCCGGCGCGGATGCGGAGAACATATCCTCGTCCGCCTGACGCGGGTGAGGAGAGGGGAAGGCGGTGGTCACGGTTAAGGGAGCCGGGTCGTTGCCGAACGGAGGAATTTGCGCCGGATGCGATTTTCGCGAACCGGACAATGGGAGGAAATGAGCATGAAGATCCTGAAGTCACTGATGGTCACGGCCGCGGTTTCGCTGGCGCTGATGGCCAATGCCGCGCATGCGGAAAACAAGAAGATCGCGCTCGTCGTCAAGGCGCTCGGCATCGGCTTCTTCGAAGCCGCCAACAAGGGCGCCCAGGAAGCCGCCAAGGAACTGGGCGACGTCGAGGTGATCTACACCGGCCCGACCTCGACCACCGCCGAGGGCCAGATCGAGGTGATCAACTCGCTGATCGCCCAGAAGGTCGATGCGATCGCCGTTTCGGCCAACGACACGGACGCCCTGGTGCCGGCGCTGAAGAAGGCGATGGACCGCGGCATCAAGGTCATCTCCTGGGACAGCGGTGTCGCCAAGGATGGCCGGTTGATGCACCTCAACCCGTCGTCGAACCCGCTGATCGGCAACATGATCATCAAGCTTGCCGCCGACAACCTGCCTGAGGGCGGCGACGTCGCCGTGCTCTCGGCTTCCGCGACCGCGACCAACCAGAACACCTGGATCGCCGAGATGAAGAAGGTCCAGGGCAACTACAAGGGCATCAACGTCGTAACAACCGTCTATGGCGACGACCTTGCCGACAAGTCCTATCGCGAAACGCAAGGCCTCATTCAGTCCTATCCGAACCTGAAGGCGATCATCGCGCCGACCTCGGTCGGCATCGTCGCAGCCGCTCAGGCCGTTACCGATGCGGGCAAGATCGGCCAGATCAACGTAACGGGCTTGGGCCTTCCCTCGGAAATGGCCGGCCACGTCAAGTCGGGCGCTTCCAAGTCCTTCGCCATCTGGAACCCGATCGACCTCGGCTATTCCGCAACGATGATCGCCTATGATCTGATCGGCGGTGCCGAAGCCAAGCCCGGCGCGGAACTGAAGATGGGCCGTATGGGTGCCGTCAAGCTCGACGACAACAATGAAGGCGCGATGGCCGACCCGTTCGTCTACGATGCCAAGAACGTCGAGGAATTCGCCAAGATCTTCTGATCTGGCGAACGACCAAACCGGCGTCGCCCCTCATCCGCGCGGTGAGGGAAGGGCCCCTCATCCGCCTGCCGGCACCTTCTCCCCGCAGGCGGGGAGAAGGGACAAGCGGCAACCGTTCGCTCCTCTTCCACGTCAAGGAGGGAGGAGAGCGGCGTCCTCGTTCCCTCTCCCCGCGCGCGGGGAGAGGATTAGTCCTCGGGTTAAACCCGAGGAGAGGGGCATTTGCAGACTGCGGTGCCCTAGATGTCAGGCACATAGATCAGGCGGAACGGAACTTGCTCCAAGATACGCTCACATCGCGGATGAAGCCCGCCATCGCGCTCGAGGGGATTTCGAAGTCCTTCCCCGGCGTCAAGGCGCTCTCCGACGTTTCGCTGTCGCTCTATCCGGGATCGGTGACCGCGCTGATCGGCGAAAACGGCGCCGGAAAATCGACGCTGGTGAAGATCCTGACCGGCATCTATCAGCCGGATGGCGGCGCGATCCGCGTTGCGGAGCAGGAGGTCCATTTCCCGACGGCACTTGCTGCAGCGCGTGCCGGCGTCACCGCGATCCACCAGGAAACCGTGCTTTTCGACGAGCTCTCGGTCGCCGAAAACATCTTCCTCGGCCATGCACCGCGCAATCGCTTCGGCCTGATCGACTGGAAGAAGCTCAATACTGATGCGCGCGCGTTGCTTGCGCGCGCCGGTGCCGATCTCGATCCGACGATCCGCCTGCGTGATCTCGGCATTGCCAAGAAACATCTCGTCGCGATCGCCCGCGCGCTTTCCGTCGATGCCCAGGTGGTCATCATGGACGAGCCGACCGCCGCGCTGTCGCACAAGGAGATCCACGAGCTCTATGCGCTCGTCGAGCGGTTGAAGGCTGACGGCAAGGCGATCCTCTTCATCAGTCACAAGTTCGACGAGATCTTCCGCATTGCCGATCGCTACACCGTCTTCCGCGATGGAACGATGGTGGATGAGGGCCTGATTGCCGATGTCAGCCAGGACGAACTGGTGCGCCTCATGGTCGGCCGCGCCGTCGGTTCGGTCTACCCGAAGAAGGAAGTGGTGATCGGCGCGCCGGTGCTCACCGTTTCGGGCTACCGCCACCCGACCGAGTTCGAGGACATCAATTTCGAGCTTCGCCGCGGCGAGATCCTCGGTTTCTACGGTCTCGTCGGCGCCGGCCGATCGGAATTCATGCAGTCGCTGATCGGCGTCACCCGGCCTTCCGCTGGTGCGGTCCGGCTCGATGGCGAGGTGCTCGTGATCCGCAGCCCCTCCGAGGCGATCCGCAGCGGCATCGTCTATGTGCCCGAAGAGCGCGGCCGCCAGGGCGCGATCATCGGATTGCCGATCTTTCAAAACGTCACCTTGCCGTCGCTGTCGCGCACCTCGCGCTCGGGCTTCCTGAAACTTGCCAACGAGTTCGCGCTCGCCCGCGAGTACACCGCGCGCCTCGATCTGCGTGCTGCTTCGCTCGACCAGGATGTCGGCACGCTCTCGGGCGGCAACCAGCAGAAGGTCGTCATCGCCAAGTGGCTGGCGACCAAACCGAAGGTGATCATTCTCGACGAGCCGACCAAGGGCATCGACATCGGCTCCAAGGCGGCCGTGCACGCCTTCATGAGCGAGCTTGCGGCTCAAGGCCTCAGCGTCATCATGGTCTCCTCGGAAATCCCGGAGATCATGGGCATGTCCGACCGCGTCATCGTCATGCGTGAGGGGCGGATCGCCGGGCGCTTCGAGCGTGTCGATCTGACGGCCGAAAAGCTGGTGCGTGCCGCTGCCGGCATTCAGGAGGCCGCGTGATGGCGAAGTTTCTCAAGAATCGTGAGCTTCTGCTCGTTGGCGCGATTGCCGTACTGCTCGCGCTGATCACCTGGCGCTTCCCGCCCTTCGTCGCACCCGCCAATCTCGCGCGTGTCTACAACGACACCTCGATCCTCATTATCCTGGCGCTCGGCCAGATGGCGGTGATCCTGACGCGCTGCATCGACCTTTCGATGGCTGCCAACCTGGCGCTCTCCGGCATGGTCGCGGCGATGCTGAACGCTGCTTTTCCGGGCCTGCCGATCCCACTGATCATGCTCGCCGCGATCGCGCTCGGCGCGTTGCTCGGTATGATCAACGGCGCGCTCGTCTGGAAACTCGATATTCCGCCGATCGTCGTGACACTCGGCACGCTCACTATCTATCGCGGCCTGATCTTCCTCTTGACCGACGGCAAGTGGATCAACGCGCACCAGATGAGTGATGCATTCAAGGCGCTGCCGCGCGACGCGCTCTTCGGCTTCCCGGTTCTTTCCTGGCTGTCGCTGGTCGTGATCGCGCTGATGTTCCTACTCATGAGCCGCACCGCCCTCGGCCGCGCCTTCTATGCGGTCGGCGGCAATCCGCATGCGGCCGTCTATACCGGCATCGATGTCGGCCGCACCCGCTTCTCGGCCTATTGCCTTTCGGGTGCGCTCGCCGGGCTTTCCGGCTATCTCTGGGTGTCCCGTTATGCGGTCGCCTATGTCGACATCGCCGCCGGCTTCGAGCTCGACATCATCGCGGCCTGTGTCATCGGCGGCATCTCGATCGCCGGCGGCATCGGTACCGTGGCGGGCGCGGTGCTCGGCGCGCTGTTTCTCGGCGTGATCAAGAACGCCCTGCCGGTCATCAACATCTCGCCCTTCGCCCAGATGGCGATCTCGGGCATGGTCATCATCATCGCCGTTGCCGTCAACGCCCGCGCCGAGCGGCGCAAGGGCCGCGTCATCCTGAGAAAGGCGGAGGCTGTCTGATGGCCGAGACTCACCTTACCCCACGGCATATCCCCGATCGGCTGGAAGGCCGCGGCGCCCGGCTTTTGAGGAGCTGGGAAAGCCTGCTGTTCGTCGTCGCCTGCCTGATCTTCCTCGGCAACTCACTGGCGTCTCCCTACTTCCTCGATCCGTGGAACCTCTCGGACGCCACCTTCAACTTCACCGAAAAGGCGATGATCGCTTTTGCCATGGCGCTCGTGATCATCTCCGGCGAGATCGATCTGTCGGTGGCCTCGATCATCGCGCTTGCCTCGACGGCGATGGGTTATGCCGTCCAGCTCGGCTTCGACACGCCGGCGCTGGTGGCGATCGGTCTTTCCGTCGGCCTCATTTGCGGCGCGGTCAACGGCCTCTTGATCACTGGTCTCGGCCTGCCGTCGATCGTGGTGACCATCGGCACCATGAGCCTCTTCCGCGGGCTCTCCTTCATCATCCTCGGCGACCAGGCCTTCACCGGTTACCCCGACAGTTTCTCCTGGTTCGGCCAGGGCTACGTCTGGTGGGTGTTCTCCTTCGAGTTCACGCTGTTCGTCATTCTCGCGGTTGTCTACGGCATCGTCCTGCACAAGACCAATTTCGGTCGTGCGGTCTATGCCATCGGCAACAACCAGACGGCTGCACTCTTCTCGGGTATCCGGGTGGGGCGTATCAAGTTCATCCTGTTTCTTTTGACCGGCCTGATGGCGGGGCTTGCCTCGATCTGCCTGACATCGCGTCTCGGCTCCACCCGCCCCTCGATCGCGCTCGGCTGGGAGCTTGAGGTGGTGACGATGGTCGTGCTTGGCGGCGTCAACATTCTTGGCGGCTCCGGAACCATCCCGGGCGTCGTGCTCGCGGCGCTGATCATGGGCATGGTGACCTTCGGCTTCGGCCTGCTCAACGTGCCTGGTATCGTCATGTCGATCTTCATCGGCCTGCTGCTGATCTCGGTGATCGCACTCCCCATCCTCTGGCGGCGCGCCCGCGCCCGTCTTGCGCATTGAGGTTCCGATGGAAAAATATGCCTTCCGCATGAGGCTGAACTCGGGCATGGCGGCCGAATACAAGGCACGGCACGATGCCATCTGGCCGGAGCTGGCGGCGCTCCTGAAGGAGGCGGGTGTCTCCGACTATTCCATCCATCTGGACGAGGAGACCAGCCTGCTCTTCGGCGTGCTCTGGCGCACTGACGATCACCGCATGGCCGACCTGCCCTCCCATCCGATCATGCAGAAGTGGTGGGCCTATATGGCCGATATCATGGAAACCCGTGGCGATAACGAGCCGGTGGCGGTGCCGCTCCAGACCGTCTTTCGTATGGACTGATGCGATGCGGGTCGTTGGCGTCATCGATATCGGCAAGACCAATGCGAAGGTCGCGGCCGTCGATCTCGAGCGGTTCGAGGAGATCGCCGTCCGCAAGACGGCGAATGTGGTGCTAACTTCCGGTCCCTATCCGCATTTCGATATCGAGCACCTCTGGGCCTTCCTGCTTGAGAGCCTCGCGGCGCTTAACGCCGAACACGCTTTCGAGGCAGTCTCCATTACCACCCATGGCGCGACAGCGGTCGTGCTCGATGCTGCAGGCCACCTTGCGCTACCGGTGCTGGACTATGAATACGCCGGACCCGACAGCCTTGCCGCCGAATATGATGTGGCGCGGCCCCCGTTTTCAGAGACTGGCTCTGCACGCTTGCCTATGGGCCTCAATGTCGGCGCGCAACTCTATTGGCAGCAGAAGACCTTTCCGGATGATTTTGCGCGGGTCGCGTCGATCCTCACCTATGCGCAGTACTGGACCTATCGCCTGACGGGTGTGCTCTGCAACGAGTTGACCTCGCTCGGCTGCCATACGGATCTCTGGAACCCAATGGCCGGAACGTTCTCGTCTCTGGTCGAACGCCAGGGCTGGAGGCCTCTCTTCGCACCGGTTTTGAAGGCGAGTGATATCGCCGGTGCCTTGCGACCGGAAGTCTGTGCCGCAACCGGCATTGCGCCTGATACACCCGTCTATTGCGGCATTCATGATTCCAACGCATCGCTGCTCCCGCATCTGCTGACGCGCGCTTCGCCATTCTCGGTCGTTTCGACCGGAACCTGGGTCGTCATGCTGGCGGTCGGCGCAGAGCCGAAGGCGCTCGACGAACATCGCGACACGCTCATCAATGTCAACGCGCTCGGCGAGCCCGTGCCCTCGGCCCGCTTCATGGGCGGCCGCGCCTTCCAGCTTCTGCTGGGGGAGGGGTCGGTTCCCGCATCGCCGGATGTGGAAGAGACGGTCGCCAAGGCCGGCCACATGCTGCTGCCGTCCATTCCCGAGGGGTCTGGTCCCTTTCCGGCTTCGAAGGCGATCTGGACGACCGACGAACAGGCGCTTGGCGCCGCTGAGCGTTTTGCCGTCGTCTCGTTTCACCTGGCGCTGATGACGGCCACCTGCCTCGATCTGATCGGCGCGCGCGGGGAGGTCGTCGTCGAGGGACCGTTTGCCGCAAACAAGGCCTATCTGCGCATGCTCGCAGCGGCGACCGGAAGGCCGGTCTTCGCCGATCCCCAGAATGTTACGGGCACGAGCCTCGGTGCAGCCTGCCTCGTCGAGGGATCGAGGGTCAGGACCGGGATCGAGCCGGTTGCGGGCGAGGTTCCCGAGAGCTTCGTCATCTATGCGCAGGCATGGCGCGAGGCGGCACTCAAGCATACAGGCAAAGAAAAGCGGCCATAGAACATTCGCTCACGGCCGCAAAATGCTTGGCTGTATCAGGAAGATACGGGCCTCAGCCCGCTCAAAACACAGAGCTGCGCTTTGCCGATCGGTTATGCTCGATGTTGAGCACGATCGATACTGCCATCATTGTCAGGATTGCTGTGAGTGCGGCGCCAATACCAAGAACAATCATTGTTCGTTTCCTGTAAGCGCATCATCATGATGTCGCCTTGCCTAGATCACGATGATTTGGGTCGCAGCGACTCCAATCATAAACGTGATCGATTTCTTACTAGTTAGAGCGGGATGCGGGAGGAAAACCGCACACACTTTTCCTCATCCCGCTCTTGCGAAGGTTTCTTCGCGCATTGAGCGCCCACTTCACTTTCGCTTCGATACGCGAGCGCAAGTCGAAGTACAATTCTAAACTCTTGTGAGTGAGAACCTGTTGTAATCCAGGGGCTTTATTACAGTTCTGTTGCGGTGCAAAAATGGCCCGCGAAAACACCCTGCGAATTTTAGTGAATCCGATTAGAGGCGAGGGACCGTTAACCTTCAAGCAAGGAATTAACCATAAACATGGTCCCACACGTCGGAATGGGATAATTCACAAGTCTCCTCAAGGCATGATGCCGCCCCGCCGTACCGGTTCCGGTCCGGTATCCATTCTTCACCGAATTTACTTGCGGGATGAACGATAGCAGACGCTGCTGGCGGGGGCTGATCTCATCGATGTGGCGTGCACGTCCGGTGGACTGTGGCTCCCCTTGAACCTCCCCAGGCAAATTCGAAAACGCGCATTACCCGGGGATCAGCGTTGAGGCAGGAAGCATCGTCAGAACAGGCAAGGAAGGGCCAGGCAGGCAGCCTGCTGGAGCGCTTGCGTTTTGCCGGGCTCGACAACGAGAGCTGCAACCGCGTCCGGGATCATAGACAAAAGCTTCATCCCCGCATCGACAAGGCGCTTCGCGACCTCTTCCAGCGCCTCCAGACCTATCCCGATGCCGCCCGCCATTTCGACAGCGACCGCCAGATCGATCGCCTTCAGGACCTTCAATCGTCGCACTGGAACGTGCTGACGGACGCGCGTTTCGACGGGCTCTATGCCGAGCGCGTCAAGGTGCTCGCCGACACGGCAAGCCGCATGGGTCTCGATCCGCGCTGGCAGATGGCCAGCCATGCGGTCGTGCTCGAGCATCTGCTCGTCGGTCTCATCGAAGAGGCCTGGCCGAGATCTTTCCTGCCGATGGGCAAGGCGCGCCGCCGCGAGCTCTGCGACCTCGTCGCGGCGCTGGTGCGCACCGTCTTCGTCGACACCGAGATCGGTGTTTCGCTCCGTTTCAATGCCCTGCGCCAGCAGCACCAGCGGCAGCTGACCGAGCAGCGCAGCGCCGACGAACAGGAAGTCAAGGCGCTCTTCGGCGACTTTGCCGAGAGTCTGAGCCAGGGCGATCTTGGTGCGCGGCTGCCGGAAGCGGCAGCGGAAGCCTACCAGCCGATCGTCGCCAGTCTGAATGCCGCGCTGGAACAAATTCAACAGAGCCTGCAGGCATCTGACCACCACAACCGTTCCGCCGAAGCTCTGGTCGATCGCATGCGCGGAAACGCGGCTGCCTTCTCGGACAAGGCGAGTGTGGAAGCCGATGCGCTGTCCGGGCAGCTTGCAGCACTTGCCGACATGGCTGGACGCATGGCGAGCGGCTCCGGCCGCATCAGCGCCACGGAAACGAAGGCCAACGAAACCCGCATCGCCGTCGAGCGCAGCGGCGAAATCGCCGGCCAGGCAATCAGCGCCATGGCCGACATCGAGGCATCGGCTGAAAAGATCGGCCAGATCATCGGCGTGATCGACGAGATCGCCTTCCAGACCAATCTGCTGGCGCTCAATGCCGGCATCGAAGCGGCGCGGGCTGGCGACAGCGGTCGCGGCTTTGCCGTCGTCGCCCAGGAAGTGCGCGCCCTCGCGCAGCGCTCCGGTGAGGCGGCCCGCGAAATCAAGCAGCTCGTCTCCGGCACCAAGGCGCAGGTCGAAACCGGCGTCGAGATCGTCGGCCGCACGCAGGACGCGATCAGCAGCATCGTCGACCAGGTCACGTCGATCAATTCGGCCGTTTCCGGCATCGCCCGCGAAGCGGAGCAGCAGGCCGGCGACCTCCGGGGCGTCGCCGCCGAGATCGGCACGATCTCGCAGGGCGTGCAGGCAAGTGCTGCCCTGGCGGGAGAAACCGCGCGTTCGTCGGACGATCTCCACACCGTCATCGTCGAGCTTGGCGAAACCATCCGTCGGTTCCGTTTGGAGCGGCGTCATCCTGTTTCGTCAGCTGCCGGTCGCGAACCGAGCCGGCCGGCCCTGGGCGTGATTGCCGAAGAGCCGGGAATGCCGCTGTTTGACGAAGGGCCGCAGCGGCAGCTCGCCGGCTGGCAGCGCTGATCCCCAGGGCATTCAAGAGTTACAGTCGAGGAAGACAGGAATGGCCAGCAAGAAGACCGCTCAGAAGACGCTCAGCCTCGCTCCGGTGTTGGACCTGAACGAGGCGACGGCGTTGCACGAGAAGCTGCTCGCTCTGAAAGGCAGCGACATCGTGATCGACGCTTCGGCGGTCGAGCGGGTGGGCACGCTTTGTGTCCAGGTGCTGATGGCCGGCGCCAAGACCTGGGAAGAGGATCATTTGTCTTTCACCTTCAGCAAGGTGTCGGACGCTTTCGAGAAAACGACACAGCTCATCGGGGTCGAGATCGATCATCTGGTGGCAAAGGAGATTTGAGAAATGAAGAAGCGAGTTCTGACGGTCGACGACTCCCGGACGATCCGAAACATGCTGCTGGTCACGCTGAACAATGCCGGGTTCGAAACGATCCAGGCCGAGGACGGCGTCGAGGGACTTGAGGTTCTGGAAGAAGCCAACCCCGATGTGATCGTCACCGACATCAACATGCCGCGTCTCGACGGTTTCGGTTTCATCGAAGGCGTGCGCAAGAACGATCGCTACCGCGCCATTCCGATCCTGGTGCTGACCACCGAAAGCGATGCGGAAAAGAAGAACCGCGCGCGCCAGGCGGGGGCAACGGGCTGGATCGTCAAGCCGTTCGACCCGACCAAACTCATCGATGCAATTGAGCGCGTAACGGCCTGAAGTCCGGGGATAGCCTCCAATGGATATGAACGAAATCAAAGAGATCTTCTTCCAGGAGTGCGAGGAGCAACTCGCCGAACTGGAGTCGGGTCTGCTGAAGCTCAATGACGGCGACCGCGACCCGGAAACGGTCAATGCGGTGTTCCGCGCGGTGCACTCGATCAAGGGCGGCGCTGGCGCCTTTGGGCTCGACGACCTCGTCTCCTTCGCGCATGTGTTCGAGACGACCCTTGATTGCGTTCGTTCCAACCGGCTCGATCCCGGTCCGGAGGTTCTGAAGGTCATGCTGAAGTCGGCCGACGTGCTCGCCGACCTCACCAATGCCGCTCGTGACGGCGGCAGTGTCGACGAGGCGCGCAGCCGCCAACTGATCAAGGAGCTTGAGGCTTTGGCGAACGGCGAAGTGCCGCAAGCGTCGGCAGCCGCCCCAGCGCCCGTCGAAGTGGTTGCCAAGCCCGTTGCCGCCGTGGCCCCGCCGCCGGTCAACGACGAAGGCTTCCAGCCTGTCGCTTTCTCCTTTGACGACTTCGACGCTGCCGAAGAACCGCCGCTGATGGAAATGCCCACCTACGAGATCGTCTTCAAGCCGAAGTCCGATCTCTATGCCAAGGGCAATGAGGCAACGCTGCTTCTGCGCGACCTCTCCCGCCTTGGCGAAATGAGCATCCATTGCGACATGGGCGCACTGCCGACGCTCGAGCGGCTGAACCCGGAGAGCGCCTATTTCTCCTGGAAGATCCAGCTTGCGACCGACAAGGGCGAGGACGCGATCCGCACCGTCTTCGAATTCGCCGAGTGGGATTGCGACCTGGAGATTTCCCTGGTCGAAGACGAGGCTACGCAGTCGGGCGAAGAGCTGCCGATGCAGCCGGTGCCTTTCGATCTTTCGATCCTTGATGATGAGCCGGCGGTTTCGGTCGGTGTCGTCGAGGAGGAAGAACAGCTCGCGTCCCGACAGCAGGACATCCGCAACGCCGCCGTTTCGGCCGCAGGCACCGCCAGCAACGTGCTGCAGATGGCGCAATCCGCAGCCCGCGCCCCGGCCGAGAAGGCAGCACCCGCCGCCAGTGCTGCGGCCCAGAGCGCTGCCGCCCAGCAGGCCGCCGCATCGGCCGGCACGCCGACGATCCGCGTCGATCTCGACCGTGTTGATCGCCTGATCAACCTCGTCGGCGAACTGGTCATCAACCAGGCGATGCTCTCGCAGAGCGTCGTCGAGAACGACGCCAACGGCACGTCCTCGATCAACATGGGTCTCGAAGAGCTGCAGCAGCTCACCCGCGAGATCCAGGATTCGGTGATGGCGATCCGCGCGCAGCCGGTGAAGCCGGTGTTCCAGCGCATGTCGCGCATCGTTCGCGAAATCGCCGACATGACCGGCAAGTCGGTGCGCCTCATCACGGAAGGCGAGAACACCGAGGTCGACAAGACGGTCATCGACAAGCTCGCCGAGCCGCTGACCCACATGATCCGCAACGCGGTCGACCACGGCCTCGAAACGCCGGAGAAGCGACTTGCCGCCGGCAAGAGCGCTGAAGGCACGGTGCGCCTGACGGCCAAGCATCGCTCTGGCCGCATCGTTATCGAGCTTGCCGACGACGGCGCTGGCATCAACCGCGAGAAGGTCCGCCAGAAGGCGATCGACAACGACCTGATCGCAGCCGACGCAAATCTCTCGGACGAAGAGATCGACAACCTGATCTTCCACGCCGGCTTCTCGACGGCCGACAAGATCTCCGACATCTCCGGCCGCGGCGTCGGCATGGACGTGGTCAAGCGCTCGATCCAGGCGCTCGGTGGCCGCATCAACATCTCCTCGAAGCCGGGTCACGGTTCGGTCTTCACCATGAGCCTGCCGCTGACGCTCGCCGTGCTCGACGGCATGGTGGTCACCGTCGCCAACCAGACGCTCGTCGTGCCGCTGACCGCGATCGTCGAGACCCTGCAGCCGGAAGCTTCGGCAATCCATTCCTTCGGCTCCAACCAGCGGCTGATCTCGATCCGCAACTCCTTCTGCCCGCTCGTCGACGTCGGCCGCATCCTGAATTTCCGCGCCATCCAGGCGAACCCGGTCGAGGGCGTAGCACTTCTGGTGGAATCGGAAGGTGGCGGTCAGCGTGCGCTGATGGTCGATGCGATCCAGGGGCAGCGCCAGGTGGTGATCAAGAGCCTCGAGGCCAACTACACCCACGTGCCGGGCATCGCTGCGGCGACCATTCTCGGCGACGGCCGCGTGGCGCTCATCCTCGATGTCGACGCGATCGTCGCCGCCTCGCGCGGGCAATCGCTGAAGCCTGAAATGTCACTTGCTGCAGTCGGATAATGACAATGACCTATGCCGCAAAAAATCTGACGGCGGACGGACGGGAGCTGATCGCTTTCCGCGTCGGCGCTCAGGAATTCTGCGTGAACATCATGTCGGTGCGCGAGATCCGTGGCTGGACGCCCGCAACGCCGATGCCGCATGCGCCACTCTACGTGCTCGGCGTGATCAATCTGCGTGGTGCCGTGTTGCCAATCATCGATCTTTCGGCCCGGCTCGGCATGAAGCCGGCCGAACCGACCGTGCGTCACGTCATCATCGTTGCGCAGGTCAAAAGCCAGGCCGTCGGTCTCCTGGTCGATGCCGTCTCCGACATCCTGACCATCACCAATGACAAGATCCAGCCGACACCCGACGTCGTCTCCTCGGAGTTCGAGAAGAGCTTCGCCCGCGGTGTGCTGGCGATCGAGGGCCGGATGATCTGCCTCATAGAACTGGAAGCAATCTTCCCGCAGGAAGAAAGGGAAGCGGCATGAGGAACCAGGTTGCATTCGAACAGAAGCCGTCGCCGGACGAGTGCCTGGCCAGCGGCGAGTATCCATTGACCCGCCGCGATCTCGCCGAGATCGCCGCGATGATCTATGCGGATGCCGGCATCTATCTCAATGAAAGCAAGGCGTCGCTCGTCTATTCGCGTCTGTCGAAGCATATCCGCAATCTCGGGCTTAGGGGCTTCCGAGATTATTGCCAGCTGGTCGCTTCGCCCGCCGGCGCCGCCGCGCGCCGCGACATGCTTTCGCACCTGACCACCAACTTCACGCGGTTCTTCCGTGAGAACCACCATTTCGAGCACCTGAAGACCGAAGTGTTGCCGGAGCTGATCGCACGCGCCAAGGCCGGCGGCCGGGTGCGTATCTGGTCGGCGGCCTGCTCGGACGGGCAGGAGCCCTATTCGATCGCGCTGACGGTTCTGTCGCTGCTGCCGAACGCGGCCGACTACGACTTCCGCATCCTTGCGACCGACATCGATCCGAAGATCCTGGCGCTCGCCCGCGCCGGCGCCTATGACGCGACCGCGCTTGAAACCGTCAACCCGGCGATGCGCAAGCAATGGTTCTCCGAGGTCAATGCCGGCGGCCGCTTCAAGTGGCAGGTCGACGATCGGGTCAAGCGCCTGATCACCTTCAACGAGCTGAACCTGATGGCGCAGTGGCCGTTCAAGGGTCCGTTCGACGTCATTTTCTGCCGCAACGTCGTCATCTATTTCGACGAACCGACGCAGATGAAGATCTGGTCGCGCTTCGCCGGCATGCTGAACACTGACGGTCATCTTTATATAGGCCATTCCGAGCGCGTGTCGGGTGACGCCAAGTCGCACTTCGACAACATCGGCATCACCACCTACCGCCATACCGGCAAGTTTCATGGAGGACGGGCATGACCGCTCCCGCTCGTGTTCTCGTCGTTGACGACTCGGCCACCATGCGTGGCCTGATCACCGCTGTCCTGAACGCCGACCCTGATGTGACCGTCGTTGGCCAGGCGGCCGACGCCATGGAAGCGCGCCAGGCGATCAAGCAGCTCGACCCCGATGTCGTCACGCTCGACATCGAAATGCCGAACATGAACGGCCTCGAATTCCTCGACAAGATCATGCGGCTGCGACCGATGCCGGTCATCATGGTCTCGACGCTGACACACAAGGGCGCGGAGGCGACGATCGCCGCCCTCGAAATCGGTGCCTTCGATTGCGTCGGCAAGCCGCACCCGGGCGACCCGCATCCCTTCGCCGGTCTGGTCGACAAGGTGAAGGCGGCAGCCCGCTCGCAGCGCAAGTTCATCATCACCGGCAACAAGATCGCGGCCTCTCCCGCTGCCGCCAACGCGAACACGGCTTCGGAATACCGGGCCGGCCGCAAGATCATCGCCATCGGTGCGTCGACCGGCGGCGTTGAAGCGCTGATCACGGTGTTGCAGAAGTTCCCGGCCAATTGCCCGCCGACCGTCATCACGCAGCACATGCCGCACACCTTCACCAAGAGCTTTGCCGAGCGGTTGAACCGCCTGTGCGCGCCGACGGTGCAGGAGGCGACGGATGGTGCGCGGCTCGAAATCGGCAAGGTCTACCTGGCACCCGGTGGCGAGCGTCATCTGCAGGTCGCGAACGCGACGGCACCCTGCTGCCGCCTGGTCGATCGCGAACCGGTCAACGGACATCGGCCGTCGGTAGATGTGCTGTTTGATTCCGTTGCTGAACTCGCCGGCCGCAACGCGATCGGCGCCATTCTGACCGGCATGGGGCGCGATGGCGCCTCCGGTCTCCTGAAAATGCGGCATGCCGGGGCAAAGACCTTCGGACAAAACGAAAAGACATGTGTCGTCTACGGCATGCCGAGAGTCGCCTATGAATTGGGCGCCGTTGAAACCCAGCTCCCCCTCGGTTCCATCGGGGAGGAGGTCCTGAAAGCAGCGGCGCTCCGCAAGGAAGGAAGCGAATAATGTCCATCGCCGAAAAAATCAAAGTTCTGATCGTTGACGATCAGGTGACGAGCCGCCTGCTGCTGGGTGATGCCCTGCAGCAGCTCGGTTTCAAGCAGATCACCGCCGCCGGTGACGGGGAGCAGGGCATGAAGATCATGGCCCAGAACCCGCACCATCTAGTGATCTCCGACTTCAATATGCCGAAGATGGATGGTCTTGGCCTCTTGCAGGCGGTCCGTTCCAACCCGGCGACCAAGAAGGCGGCCTTCATCATCCTGACGGCCCAGGGCGATCGTGCCCTCGTCCAGAAGGCGGCGGCCCTCGGTGCCAACAACGTGCTCGCCAAGCCCTTCACCATCGAAAAGATGAAGGCGGCGATCGAAGCCGTATTCGGGGCGCTCAAATGAACATGGAAGCCGCCGGCAAGCGCGTGCATGTCATCCAGGGCGAGTACAAGGTCTTCAACGATCCCAATATCGTGCTGTCGACCATTCTCGGCTCCTGTGTGGCGGCATGTATGCGCGATCCCGTGGTCGGTGTCGGCGGCATGAACCATTTCCTGCTGCCAGGTTCCGCGACGTCGCCCGCTTCCGGCGGCGACGCGACCCGCTACGGGGTCCATCTCATGGAACTCCTGATCAACGGACTGCTGAAGCAGGGCGCGCGTCGAGATCGTCTTGAAGCCAAGATCTTTGGCGGCGCCAAGACGATCGCGCGTTTCTCCAATGTCGGCGAACAGAATGCCGCTTTCGCACGGCAGTTCCTGCTCGACGAAGGCATCCGCATCGTCGGCGAAAGCACCGGCGGCGAGCACGGTCGCAAGCTCGAGTATTGGCCGTCCAGCGGCCGGGCCCGGCAATATGCCCTGACCGGCGTCGAGACGCAGCGCACCGTACAGATGGAGGAGCGTCCGGTCATCGCGCCGAAGCCGGCCGAAAGCTCGATCGAATTCTTCTGATCCTGCGAGGCAGGCGCCTCGCAGGCCGCAAATAAGACCTTCTACCGAAGCCCCGAGCCACGTGAGACATACCAATGCAGACCGACTACCAGGGCCACATGCCGCACGTGGAAGAAGCACTGCCCGAAGTGCTGATGCGCATCGTCACCGAGCTGCATGACGTCGCCTATCTGATCGAACGGATCGAACCGCAGCTGGCAGGTGATGAGGGGGCCGATGCGCTCGCCAATCCGGACAAGATGATGCTGCTGCAGGGCATCGACCTCGCCGTGCAGAAGACGCGTGGCCTGGCGGAATTCATCGACACCATAACGGCGTCGATCCCCGACGACTGGCTCGTCGACGTGACCACCGCCGTCAGTCTCGTCAAGCTTGCCGATATGAAGAAGGCACTTGGCAACGGCATGTTGCGCCACGGCCACTCCCAGCCGCTGACCAAGGCAGCGGGTGATTTCGAGGCGTTCTGACGCTCGTCGGAAGTCTGTGCGACGCACGAATCTGTCAATAGCGCCGCAAAATCAGCGGCTTGCGGCGCGCAGACCAGCGCTCCGCTCATGCCGCTTACCCCGGATATTCGCCTTCACGGGCTCTCATCAGTCAGTGGATAACTCTACCGATGCGTCCATTCGATCGGCGACCCGAGCCGATCAAGCCAATTTCGCGCAAGTTTCGTTTCCTACGGTCCCGATCGGGGCTGGTAGATTCGCGCGCATTGGAAGTCGATACAAAGCATGTCGATACCCAGCATACCCGAATGTTGGAACTGCGCAGGGCGTTTGGCCGATGACCGGCTTGAAAGCTCTGCGATACTGGGTGCGGAAACAGAATGAGTCTGTTGGATCAACTCTCGACGGTCACGAAGAACCTGAGCAATCTTGGGCAGGGCAAGCTGATCGCGCTGGCGGCAGCCGGCATGGTCGCGGTCGGCCTTGTGCTCGGGGCGGGCATTTACGTCAACAGACCCTCGTTCGAAACGCTCTATGTCGGGCTCGAACGCAGCGATGTCACCCAGATCAGCATCGCGCTGGCTGAGGCCAATATCGATTTCAATGTCGGCTCCGATGGCGCCAGCCTCCAGGTTCCCGTCGGCATGACGAGCAAGGCCCGCCTGCTCCTCGCCGAGCGTGGCCTACCGAGCAGTGCCAATGCCGGCTACGAACTCTTCGACAATGTCGGTTCGCTCGGCCTCACCTCCTTCATGCAGGAAGTGACGCGGGTGCGTGCCCTCGAAGGCGAAATCGGCCGCACCATCCAGCAGATCTCCGGCATCGCCGCCGCCCGCGTCCACATCGTGATGCCGGAGCGCGGCAGCTTCCGCAAGGCGGACCAGAACCCCACAGCCTCGGTCATGATCCGCGCCAGCGCCACCGTTGGCCGCAGCGCCGCCGCCTCGATTCGCCATCTCGTCGCCTCTTCCGTACCGGGGCTCGACGTCGATGACGTGACGGTGCTTGATTCGACCGGACAATTGCTCGCCTCCGGCGACGATCCGGCCAACAGCGCTCTCAACCAGTCGCTCGGCGTCGTCCAGAACGTGCAGACCGAGCTCGAGAAGAAGATCGACAACGCGCTGGCGCCCTTCCTCGGAATGGACAATTTCCGTTCGAGTGTCACCGCGCGGCTGAACACCGATACCCAGCAGATCCAGGAAACGGTCTTCGATCCGGAATCGCGGGTTGAACGCTCCACGCGCGTGACCAAGGAAGAGCAGAAGTCCAGCCAGCAGCAGCCGGACAATGCCGCGACCGTCCAGCAGAACATTCCTCAGGCTGCCCCGAGCGGCGGCGCCGGCCCGAAGTCGAGCGACGAGGCCGAGAAAAAGGAAGAGCAGACCAACTACGAGATCAACAGCAAGACGATTGCTACCGTCAAGAACAGCTACACGATCGAACGCCTCTCCATTGCGGTCGTCGTCAACCGTGGCCGACTGGCCGCGATGGTCGGCGAGCCGGCCGACCAGGCGAAGATCGACGCCTATCTGCAGGACATGCAGAAGATCGTCGCTTCCGCTGCCGGCCTCGATACGAACCGCGGCGACGTCGTGACCCTGACCGCCATGGACTTCGTCGAAACGCAATTGCTCGATCAGGCCGTCGCTGGCCCCGGCGTGATGGAAACCCTGACCCGCAACCTCGGCGGCATCATCAATGCCCTTGCCTTTATCGTGGTGGCCGCTCTGGTCGTCTGGGGCATGCGGCCGCTCGCCCGCCAGCTCGGGTTTGGCAGCACTGCCGGCCAGCTGGAAGGCGAAGCCGCCGGTCTCGAACTGCCCGACTTCTCTCCGGCCAATGCTGGTGCCGGCGGGGCGCTCATGGAAGGCTTCGGGTCGGACTTCGGCTTCGACAGCACCGACGACCTGCTCAATATGGGCGAAGACGGTGGCTTCAACCGCCGCGTCAAGGAAGGCCCGGAAAGGCGCCTGGCCCGGATGGTCGAGATCAGCGAAGAACGCGCGGCGAAAATCCTGCGCAAATGGGCCCTCGACAAGGCCGCCTGATACCGCCGCAGCCCTGCCGCAATCAGACAGATCCCGCCCGTGTGGCGGGATTTGTGTTTGTGGCGTCGCTCCCGCACGTCAGGCGGCGTCGTTCATGTCCGGGCCAAATATTGTGAGAGTCTGGGCGCGTCCGCCGCCACTGCCGCAAATTTGCTTCAAGTTTCGAAGTGAGGCCGCTGAGTCCTGTGGGAGCCGAGAATGGTAATATTTTAACGATATCTTAATTTATAGATTCGTCTCGCGCGCATGGCGTGCATTTGGTGCGGTCATCTACTATGCCGGATTCCAGCTATACCTAGTCAAACTGAAATATAACTTCGCATTCACTCAGATTTATTCTGAATATTTCACAATTTATATATCGGTAAAATGAGAAGAAGCCGAAAAACTCCTGATGCATTTCAGCCACAGCTGTGAAAACAAAGTATAATTTCTTCGGGTTCTAATTTTCGAATTTCGGCAATAAGCGCCCGTTTGTTGGGCAAAACCACGCCAATAGCGCTGTCCAGGATCGCGGCTGACGCACGGGAACGGCAGGTTTTCAAGTAGAAATGCGTTGTCTATCAATGTGTTGTGCCTTGGCAAAGGCGATGAACGTCATTGGGCAGAACATGCGAGGCCCATCTGGGCCGATTCGGTCTATGCACAGGATGTGAAGTAAATAGCCAGAACAGGGCGGTGGTATTTTTCTCGTGCCGATGTACATTTTTAACAGTTGATTCGCGTCCTGATCTGCGACTGGTGGTAATATTCGGCTTCGGCCGGCTGTTGGCGGCGACAGTGCAAGTGCAGTTCCGGGATGTGAATCCGGCACGGGGGCTGAACTCATGGACATTTCGCAAGCAGACATTGCTGTCTGGCCTTTGCCGACGGCACCGACACGTGCACGCGGCGGCGGTTTCTCGCGCGAGCAACTTTTGCGAAGGCTGGGGGAAGTCGCCGGTCGGGGCGGTCTTGGCAGCGGTCTGTCGGCGCTGACCGAATATGTCGGCGCGAGCCACTATCTTCTGGCGCGCTATGACATCTCGCAGGACAACGGGCTCGATTTCGTGGTCTGTTCCGATTGGCCCTTCGACGTGGTGCGGCGCCTCTCCGGCGTCGTCACGTCGCTCCACGCCAAGACGACCGAGCTTGAAAAATGCCTGGCGGTGCTGCAGCCGTGCTTCTACGCGCTGCCCGATGACATCGACCTGCCGCGCGGTATCAGCCGCGAATATTGTGCGGTCACCTTCAACGTCGGACGGCTGCGCTTCTCGCTGATGCTGCTCATGCCGGAAGACGTGATCCTGTCGCAGGAGAGCCTGCGAGACGTCACGCTGCTTGCGGGCTACCTCGCAAGCTTCACGACGCGCGCCGAAGTCCGGCACGATCGAGACTTCGAGTTGACGGAGCGCGAGCTCGAATGCCTCTTCTGGATCGCCGAGGGCAAAACCAGCGAAGAGATCGCGGTGATCCTCGGAATTTCGCGCAACACCATCAATAACTACATCACCAGCGTCATGCGCAAGACCGCGACCAGGACGCGATCGGAAGCGATAGCTTACGCGGTGCGCAACAATCTTGTGTGAGGAACGGGCGCGATGACGCATTTTCTCGGTGGTGGGCGGATCGACGACGACCACAAGCTCGCCCGGCAGGGCAACCGCGCCGCACGCGCCGCGACCCTGGTCACGCGTCTTCAAGCGATGCAGCGGCAGATCAATGCCAAGCATTTCGCCGTGCTGCGCCTCAGCGGTAAAGGCACGGCCCGAAAACTGACCTGCGTCCTCGACAACTGGGGTCTCACGGCCGAAGCGAACGCGCATGATCTCATAACCGCCTATGGCGAAGAACTGGTTGCCCATCTCGATCAATCCCTGCTGCCGGTGCTTTGGAACGGGACAGGGGAGCATCAGGCAGCGGAAGTCTCGGAACTCGCGCCCTTTGCGTATCGGTTGAAAGTGCGCAAGCTTGCCTATTCGGGCATAGCCTTTCCTGTCAGGCTCGGCGCCCAGGGCAACGGCTACGTCATCTTCGCCGGCAGCTATATCGATGCCTCGACCGAACAGGTGGTGGATCTGCATGGTCGCAGCTGCATGATCATGACCGACCTGCTGGCCGCCGATGAAAAGCGCATGGCGCCGGCCGAAACCTTGAGTGACCGCGAGATCGCCTGCCTGCAGATGGCGGGCGACGGCCATATCAGCGAAGAGATTGCCGAGCGCATGGGCCTCTCCGTCCATACGGTCAACGCCTATCTGGGCGCGGCGACGACCAAGCTCGATTCGGTCAACCGCATCCAGGCGATCGCCAAGGCGATCCGCCTTGGCTACATCAGCTAAGCGCATTCAGCGCCGGCGCCATCTGCAGAATACTGGGGCGCAGGCGCGGTTCTTTTAGCTTGCGAGCGGCAGTTCGTAGGATTTGATGAATTTTGCGTCCACCAGGCTCCGCGCCAGGAAGGCCGTGTTCTCGTCCGGGTCGGCCGACGGGTTCTGGAAACTGATATGGCTGATCTCGATGCCGGCCGTCTCGTTGCCAAGGGACAGGCGGACATAGATGGTGACACCGCGGGGCTTGAGCTCCAGGTCGAGGACGATTTCCGGCTCGCAATCCCAATCGAGATTGTAGTTGCCGCCGAGCCCGAAGTTGACCGTACCGGGCAGAAAGTAAAGTTCTGCCGCGGATTCGACGAGATCGGCGAGGCTGGCGTAGGATTCGAACCGCAAGAGGGCGATGAAATCGGCGGCGTCGATGAGCCGCAGTTCGGTCGCCACAGGGCGGATTGCTTCAGCTACGATCTGTTCCCGCTTCTCGGAGAATTCGCACTTTTTCATCGGAGTTATGTCATCCGTTTTGGTTGCGACGCATGCACCCTGTGAATGAGCTCGGCAACAGCCTTGTAAAACACGGGTGGAATCACACTATCGACCGAGACTTGTGCAAACATGGAGCGTGCAAGTGGCGGATCCTCGAAGACGGGTATGCCATTTTTCTCTGCAATTTCACGGATTTTCAGGGCAACCAGGTCCTGGCCCATCGCCACGACGATGGGCGCGTCGCTTTCCTCGCGGACATAACGCAACGCGACCGCGTAGTGAGTCGGGTTGGCGATCACCAGCGTGGCACGCGGTACGGACGAGATCATCCGCTTGCGCGCCCGGTCACGCTGCATCGAACGCAGGCGCGATTTGACGATCGGGTCGCCCTGGGCCTGCTTCATTTCCTCCTTCACTTCCTGCTTGGTCATCATCAGTTCGGTGTACCAATGGTGCCGTGACCAGAAGAGGTCGGCGATCGCCAGAACCGCGGTCGCAAACAGGATGACGATCATGATCTCGTTGAGATCGTTCGCCATCGTCGAAAACATCGTGATCGGGTCGGAGAACATCAGGTCGAGCGTCGCGAAGTAGTTGTTCCACAGCACCAGCACGACGACGACGGAGACGATGATGATCTTGAACAGCGACTTGCCGAACTCGACCAGTCCCTGCACGCCGAAGATGCGCTTGAGCCCGCCCATCGGCGAAATACGGTTCAGCTTCGGCTGGACGCGGTCGAGAACCGGTCGTGGCAGGTTCTGGAAGATCGAGGAGCCGACACCGAAGAGGATGAGCAGCACGAAGGCCGGAACGACCAGCGCGGTCGATTTCCATGCGAGATGGGTGATGAGCGCCACCACGTCGGTCGAATTTTCCAGCCGCCAGGCTTCGGGCTGCTCGAAGATGTCCTTGAGGGCCTCGGCCATCGTGCTGACGCCGTCGGCGAGGAAGAAGACGAAGAAGATGTAGATCGCGAGCGTCGAGGCGAACATCGTCGCCTCGCGGGAGAAGGGCACGTTACCCTTCTCGGCAGCGTCGGAGATCTTCTTCTCTGACGGGGCCTCTGTTTTGCTGTCTTTATCCTGATCATCAGACATGAAGCAGGAAGGCTCCGGTTACATCTGGGCAGCGTCGATCGCGTTTGCTGCAGCGCCGTGCGCCCGGTCAGGAGCGCAAAGGTCGTTGCAACACGTCGAGCTTCTGCGTGCTCCTCAAATCGAGGCCGATCCAAGGAAAATGCAGTAGTGAACCCGGAAGGCAGGGCAGGCAAGCGTTGAGCCCCGGCATTCGCCAGGGCTCAACAGGAAATACGGTGAGGAGGGGCGCGCCAGCCGTCCGCTCGACGGGCCCATGCGGCGCGCCTGCTCGATCAGGCCGCCTGCGCGTCCTTGTCCTTGAGCTCGAGCTGGCCGCTGGCCGCCAGGCGAATGGCTTCCTGGGTGATCGAGCGCCGTGCGATCGCGATGTCGCGCGGGTTGATGCCGGCATCGCCCATGGCGAGATCGGATTCGATCATGCGGCGCTGGCGTGCGCCGATCGAGGCAAGTACCGATTCGCGCAGTTCTCCCGTCGATCCGCGCAACGCCATCGTGATGATGTCCGTCGACACGTCGTTGAAGAGTTGTACGCGGCTGCGCTGCGGCATGTAGAGCACGTCGTCGAAGAGGAAGATCTTCGGGCGCACCTTGTTGGCGGAAGCGGTGCTGAGCGATTCGAGCGACGCGAGCAGGGTGTCCACCTGCGGCTTGTCGAGTTCGTTCATGACCTCGGCAATCTTGGCCGGGCCGGCCGAATTGCGTTCCGCTTCCATCTCGCCGATCATTTCCATGACGCGCTTCTCGATGATCGCGGCGGCTTTCGCGTTGACGTCCTTCATGTTGACGGCGCGCTTCAGGATGTCCGGCCGCTGCTCTTCGGAAAGCTGCAGCAGCACCTTGGCGCCGAAGCCCGAAGGCATCATCGACAAAACGTAGGCGATCGTCTGCGGATGTTCCTTGGCAAGCTGTACCGATACGGCGACCGGGTCGCATTCCTGCAGGCGATCCCAGATGCTGGCCTCGTAGGACTGGAAAGTGGCGCGGCGGCCGAGTAGGCCGTCGACCTCGTCCGGGGTCAGGCCTTCTTCGAGGATGCTTTCAATCGCCTTGGCATTGTCCATCAGCCCGGCGCCCTCGGTGAAGAGGTCTTCGAACTCGTTGACGAGCGCTTCCAGCTCATGCGGCGGAATGGCGCGCAGCGACTGCGCCGCGGCGATGATCGACTGCAACTCGCTCTGGGTGAAGAACTTCAAGAGCTTGCTTGCGACGCCCTTGCCCATGGCAAGCAGGACGGCCGCCGCCTTGTCCGTCTGGCTCAGCGGCCTTGATAGCGCCTGAGCCTCGAAACTTTCGAAATCCATCATGGATTCATCCTTCGCCCGATCATCGGGTTTTATGACTTCTTGCTGCCCTTGATCTCGATGAGTTTGACGCCGAATCGGGTGTCGTCGCCTTCGAGAACGGTAATTTCGCCGCGACCGATCACCCGGCCGTTGACCATGATCTCGACTGGCTCTCCGATCCGGCGATCCAGCGCGATCGTTGCACCTTCGCTCAGGTTCATGAGACCGGACACCTGCATGCGGCTTGTGCCGAGCACGATCTGGACGTCGATCGGGATATCCATGATCAGGTCGATATTGGCCGTCATGCCGCTGCCGGGCGGCGTGTCGATCGCAGCTTCAGTGCTGTCGAACGACGTCGCGCCGAAATCCGTGCCACCGAAATCGCTCGAAGCGGAACCGCCGCCGAGATCGGCGCCGAAGTCGCTGGAGCCGAAATCGCCGCCGAACGCGTCGAGGCCGCCGGCCGGTGCGCCGAATTCGCTACCGAAATCTGTTGCCGCGCCAGCGGGTTCGCTGCCGAAATCCGAGCCGAAGGCTGCCGGCGCATCCGAATCCTGCTTGAGGACACCGCGCAGGTCATTGATCGCCTGGTCGAGTTCCATGTCTCCGACAGCGGCTTCTGCCTGTTCGTTGATGGGTGCTTTCTTGGGTGCCATGTGAGAACTATTCCAGTTGAAGCTTGCCTCAGGCATGCTGCGAGCGCGCGGCAGGCCGATTTAACTCATGATGTGGCGAAGGATATCCTGCTCGGAGCCGTGGGTATCCTTGACCCGAACCGTGTATTTTGATCCCGATCGTCCGAATTCGCAGACATAAAGGTCGCGGCCATTGGCGTTGACGTCGACGCGAACGTCCTGGGCGTCGTGAAAGGGAATGACGTCGCCCGCCTGCAGCCGGCTGATCGTTTCGAGCGTCAGGCTTTCGAGCCGGATGCGCGCCTCGATCGTGACGGCAGAGCGGCGAACCTGTTCTTCGAGCTGCTCGGTCCATTCGGCCTTCGCCTTGCGCTGCTGGCCGCTGCCCTTGGGGAAGACGATAGCGGTCTTCAGGAGCACGCTCTGGGGTACGATGACGGAGAAGGTGGACATGACCGGGCCGAAGCCGATCGTCATGTCTATGGCGCCCGCATGGATGTCCGCGATCATGGGATCGGGCTTGGGGCGCGATGCGCTGTTGAGCGGACGTTCGACGATCGCTTCGAAACCGCCCGGCGCGTTGACGGCGGTGCGCAACACGTCGGCGATCTTTTCGAAAAGCGGCACGGCGACGTCGATCTCGATCTGGGAGAGCGCACGCGGCTGCGGCTCTTCGATCCCGGCCGGCTCGGCGCCGAGCAGCGCCTCGACGAGGGTGATGATGATCGGGCTGTCGCAGCCGATCTGGAAATCCGCGCACCAGTTGCGCAAGGACACGTTACTGATCACCACGCCGGTACCAAGGCCGGCAATCAGCTCCTGCCGGAGCCCCGTCCGGAAACCGGCATAGCCGATCGTGACGTCAAGACCCGTTTCCGCCCGGCAGATGTCGGGCAGGAATTCGCCGAAGACCTGGCCGAGTTCGAGCGCCAGCCGGCCGATCACCCGGTCGTCGCCGAGCGCGCCGGTCATGCGCGCCAGGAGTTTCCGGTCGAATGCGTGAACGTTGGATGTTGCGGAATTCATGGGATCAAGCCGCCTTGCTTTCGCCGCCGCCGCCGGGGTTCATCATTTCCTGCTCGACCGCGTCGATCGACGGACGCTCATAGGCCGAGATGGTCTTGCGGCCGTATTCGAGAGCGACCTGCGGTACCGAGCCGTTCATGTAGGCAAGCAGCGTCTGCTTGACGATGATGTAGAGGCGGTTCTGCTTCTCGCGCACCGATTTGATGTTGGCGACCAGCGGCGCGACGATCGAATAGGACAGGAACACGCCAAGCAGCGTGCCGACGAGTGCGGCTGCGATCTTGGCACCGAGAACTTCCGGCGCCTCGCTGATCGCGCCCATCGCCTTGATGACGCCGAGAACCGCCGCGACGATACCGATGGCCGGGAAGGCGTCGCCCATCGTGTTCAGCGCGTGATAGCACTTCATCTTGTCGTGGGTGATGGTCTGGATTTCTTCGTCCATCAGCGCTTCGATCTCGTGCGATCGGGCGTTGCCGATGATGATCAGACGTACGTAATCGCAGATGAAGGCGGTCAGTTCCTTGTTCTTCAGAACCGTCGGCGCTGCCTGGAAGATCGAGGATTCTTCCGGGTTGTCGATGTGGCTTTCGATCTCGTTGCGCGACTTGGTGCGCAGATCCCGCATCAGCGAATAGAGAACGCCGAGCGTGTCGAGATATTCGCGCTCCTTCGGCACCCTGTGGCGAAAGGCTTCGCCGAGCGCCTTGCCGGTATCCTTAACCACCTTCATCGAGTTGGCCATGATGAAGCCGCCGATGCCGGCGCCGCCGATGATCAGCAGTTCGAAAGGCTGGTTGAGGACCTCCATGTGGCCGCCCATGGCCAGATAGCCGCCGAGAATACAGCCGAACGTCACAAGAAGCCCGATGATGATGTTCATTTTCGATACCTGTCGCGATCCTATTTTCCGCTAACGGGATACGGTTTCATCCTTGCGTGAGGCTGGCCGGTGCGGGCGATGGGGTCATTCATCGGAACAGGTTCGCGCAAGGCTATCCGGTCAGGATTTGTCAAGGCAGGGCGCATGCTCTGTCTGTGTCATTCCGGCAGGGGCGAACCGATCGTGACCACGACCTACACGAGCTACAAGCTGATAACGGCCGACTTGACGAAGTCGCTGGCCCGCGTTGCCGAGCAGCCGGATGTGGCGCGCGAGACGGAGTACTACCTGTCGAAGATCGGCGACGTCAAATCGATCGACGATTTCTTTGCCGATACCAGGCTCTACAACTACGCGATGAAGGCTCACGGTCTCGAAGACATGGCCTATGCCAAGGCTTTCATGCGCAAGGTGTTGACCGAAGGCATCGACAAGGACGACGCCTTTGCCAACAAGCTGACCGACAACCGCTACAAGCAGCTCGTCGAATCGCTGAACTTCGCCGCCCACGGTGCGGCCGCCACATCCTTCGACCGTGCCCAGAAGGGCGTCGCCGACAAATATGCTCGCCAGACACTGGAGCAGAACGCCGGTGAGGAAAATGCCGGCGTGCGGCTTGCCCTCTATTTTTCGCGCATGGCACCGACGATCAGCAGTGGCTACGCCATCATCGCCGACGAGGCGCTCGCCCAGGTGGTGCGCACCGCCTTGCAATTGCCCGACGAATTCGCGGCAACCGATGTCGATCGTCAGGCCGAGGCCTATGAGGCGGCGATCGATTTCAAGGATTTCCAGAACCCGAGCAAGGTGACCGAGTTTCTCGACCGGTTCACGGCGCTCTGGGAAACCAAAAATTCAACGGACGGTTATGATCCGCTCGCAGTCTTCGGTTCTTCGAGCGGCTACGGCATCTCTTCCGATCTTCTCCTGTCCATCAACAGCCTGAAACTCGGGGGAAATTGAACGTGCAAACCGGTCTTTACGTCGCGATTTCGTCGCAGATGGCGCTCGAGAAGCGCCTCAACACACTTGCCGACAATATCGCGAACTCCGGCACCGTCGGTTTCCGTGGCACCGAGGTGAAGTTCAATCAGATGCTCGGTGATACGAAGCCGACCAAGGTTGCCTACGTCAGCAAGGGCGAGGAGTTCCTGAACACCAACAACGGCTCGCTGTCGCGCACGGGCTCGGCTCTCGACTTTGCGATCAAGGGCGATGCCTGGTTCCAGATCGAGACGCCATCCGGCCCGGCGCTGACGCGCGACGGGCGTTTCACGCTCACCGATACCGGCGAACTCGTCACTATCCGTGGCTATCCGGTGCTCGACGCCGGCGGAGCGCCGATCCAGCTCAACGGCAGCGGCGGCGAGATCACCGTCGGCGCCGATGGTGCGATCCATCAGAACGGCGTGGCTGTCGCCTCGCTCGGTCTCTATGAGGCAGATTTCAGCAAGGGTTTCATGCGCCTCGACAACAGTGCTGTTCAGCCGACGGCGCAGGCCGAGCCGGTGGTCGATCGCTTCGATGTCGGTGTGATGCAGGGCTTCGTCGAGGAATCCAACGTCAATGCCATCCAGGAAATGTCGCAGCTGATCATGGTCACGCGCGCCTTCGACAACATCACTGGCCTGTTGCGTGACAGCGAGGGATCGCTCGAAGAAGCGGTCAAGACGCTCGGCGGCAGTCGCTAATTTCTGACGGGTACCGGCATGCAACGCGAAGGCCTGAAGACAAGCGCGGGATCGACCTCTCTGGCAGCACTTGCCGGTCTGGTCGAGCGCTACGCAAAGCCCGAATTCTCGATCGCTCCGGGCGGACACGTGCAGACGATTTCGCCCGGTCACTACACGGTGACCGGCCTTTCGCGGCATGTGCGGCTCGGTGATTTCGTCGCCCACAAGAGCGTCACCGGAACCCATCTCGGCGAAGTCGTGCGGGTCGAACCGGAGCGGGTGGTCGTCTGCCCGATCGAACCCGGCGATCCGATCGGCATCCATGACACCGTGATCCGCAAAGGTGCCTTCCGCGTCGCGCCGACCGATCAATGGTGCGGCCGCGCCATCAATGCGCTCGGCGAGCCGATCGATGGTCTCGGGCCGCTGCTGCAGGGCGATGTGCGCCGCTCGATCTCCAACACCGCGCCGCCGTCGATGAGCCGCAAGCGGGTCGAGAAGGGCTTTCTCACCGGGGTCAGGGCGATCGACATCTTTTCGCCCCTCTGCCTCGGCCAGCGTCTCGGCATCTTCGCCGGCTCCGGCGTCGGCAAGTCGACGCTGCTCTCCATGCTGGCGCGCGCAGACGCCTTCGACAAGGTGGTGATCGCGCTCGTCGGCGAGCGCGGCCGCGAAGTGCGCGAGTTTATCGAGGATACGCTTGGCGACAATCTCGCAAAGTCGGTCGCGGTGGTGGCAACCAGCGACGAAAGCCCGATGCTGCGCAAGATGGCGCCACTGACCGCCGTCACCATCGCCGAGCACTATCGCGACAATGGCGACAACGTGCTGCTGATCGTCGACAGCGTCACCCGTTTCGCACACGCGATCCGCGAAGTGGCGACGGCCTCGGGCGAGCCGCCGATTGCCCGCGGTTACCCGGCCTCCGTTTTCACCGAGCTGCCGCGGCTGCTGGAGCGCGCCGGTCCCGGTACCGAAGGCTCAGGCACGATCACGGCGATCATCTCCATCCTTGTCGACGGTGACAACCACAACGACCCGGTCGCCGATTCGACGCGTGGCATCCTCGACGGTCACATCGTGCTCGAACGCAGTCTTGCGGAAGAGGGGCGCTATCCGCCGATCAATCCACTCGCCTCCATCTCGCGCCTGGCGCGCAAGGCCTGGACTCCCGACCAGGAAAAGCTGGTGTCGCGGTTGAAGGCGCTGATCCACCGCTTCGAGGAAACCCGCGATCTTCGCCTGATCGGCGGTTACCGCCCCGGTGGCGATCCCGACCTCGACATGGCGATCAAGCAGGTGCCGGTTATCTATGACGTCCTGACGCAGACCGCCGGTGAGCGCCCGGCGCAGGACGCCTTTGCCGATCTCGCCAATGCATTGAAGGCGGCGGCGATGGGCAATCAACCGGGCGCGAGAGCGAGGTGATGGCGGTGACCGATTACGATGCGGACGAAATGGTTCATCAGCGCAAGCGAAGCAGCCGCATGCCGATGACCGACAAGTTCCTGGCCGCGACCGGCGTCGCGCTTGCCGCCTTTGCGACTTTCTTTCCCTGGTACGCCTTCTTCCACCAGGACAAGTTCACCATGCCGCCGCTCTGGCAGGGTTCCACCCGCGATCTGCCGGAGCGCGCCGCCCGCAACGTCGTCTCGGTTTCGCCGCTGGCAATGCCCGACGCGGACGGCGAGACCATGGCGGCGATCGACCAGCTGACGACGGCGACCGTGCCCGGCATCGCCGGCGGTCCGGGTCCCGAAGGGTCGGCTGCGGAAGAGGGGCTGTCACAGCCCTTTCCGGGCAAGTCCGGCTTCAAGCTGATGCATGTCGCCAATGGCCGGGCGCTGATCGAGGATGCGAGCGGCATGTATATCGTGCGCATCGGCTCCGTCCTGCCTGACAACACCCGGCTTGCCACGCTCGAGCAGCGAGACGGCCACTGGGTGATGATCACCTCGTCAGGCGAAGTCTACCAGGCCAACTGATTTAGCAGCCCATCGTCAGAGTTGATGGTCGCGTATCGCTTCGGATGCGCGGCGCGCTGCTGTTCGCCCGAAGCGGAATGCAAGCGTCCGGACCGCAGCGACCTCCGACGAAAGTCCCACGCAAGATTACCGGCCTAGGTTCGCATCACCAAGCATGGAGCTTTTGATGCAACCGATTCAGCTTTTCGAACTCGCGTCCCGGCAGGCCCAGTGGCTGACCGTTCGCCAGAACGTGGTGGCCGGCAACATCGCCAATGCGAACACGCCGCATTACAAGGCGAAGGACGTCAAGCCGTTCGAAAGCGTGCTGCAGGATACCGGCATGCAGATGGCCGCGACCCACAAGGCGCATTTTACCGAAGGCCTCGAAGCCTCGCAGGTTGCCGAAGTCGGCATGGTCGACGGTGTGCAGATCCAGCAGTCCGGCAATAGCGTCGCGATCGAGCAGGAAATGATGAAGACCGGCGAGATCAAGCGCGACTACGAGCTCAGCGCCGGGCTTGTGAAGGCGTTTCACCGCATGATGCTGATGACGGTACGGAAGTAAGAACCATGGATCCATTGACCTCAGCCCTCAAGGTATCGGCTTCCGGCCTCCAGGCGGAATCGACCCGTCTGCGTATCGTCTCCGAAAACATCGCCAACGCCCGCTCGACCGGCGACACGCCGGGTTCGGAACCCTACCGCCGCAAGACCATCAGCTTTGCTGCCGAAGTCGACCGGGCAAGCGGCGCCTCGCTTGTCGAGATCGAACGGCAAGGCACGGATGATTCGGACTACAACATCGAGTTCGATCCGGGCAATCCGGCGGCCGACGAGAAGGGCATGGTCAAGATGCCGAACGTGAACATCCTGGTTGAGATGGCCGACATGCGCGAAGCCAACCGCGCTTACGAGGCCAATCTCCAGACCATCAAGCAGTCCCGCGATCTGATTTCCCAGACAATCGACCTGTTGAGAGCCTCGCAATAATGATCGATGCAGTCAAATCCCTCGGCGCGTTCTCGGTCACCAAAGAGACCGACGGTACCCGTTCCACATCCTCCTCGTCGTCGATCTTCGGCATGCCGGCCGCCACGCCGGGCGTGCCGCAGGGGCAAAGCTTCGCCTCGGTCCTCGGGGATATGGCGACCGACACAATCAACGCGATGAAAAAGGCCGAGGGCGCATCGCTCGACGGCATCCGCGGTCAGGCAAACACCCGTGAAGTTGTCGATGCTGTCATGAACGCCGAACAGTCGCTCCAGACAGCACTCGCCATCCGCGACAAGGTGGTCACCGCCTACCTCGAAATCGCGCGCATGCAGATCTGAAGGAACGAGACATGAAGGCCCTTTCCATTGCCGCAACCGGCATGAACGCCCAGCAGCTGAACCTCGAAGTGATCGCGAACAACATCGCGAACATCAACACGACCGGTTACAAGCGCGCCCGCGCAGAATTCTCCGATTTGCTTTATCAGACCGAGCGCGCCCAGGGCGTGCCGAACCGCTCCAACCAGGCCATCGTACCGGAAGGCGCGATCATCGGCCTCGGCGTCCAGACGGCTGCCGTGCGCAACCTGCATATCCAGGGCAGCATGGTCAACACTGGTAACGACTATGACCTGGCGCTGATGGGCCGCGGCTGGTTCCAGGTCGAGACGCCAGATGGCGAGACGGTTTATACGCGCTCCGGCGCCTTCAACAAGAATGCCCAGGGCCAGCTCGTGACCATCGACGGTTACACGGTCGTCCCCGGCATCACGGTTCCGCAGGATGCGACGGAAATCGCCTTCACCAGCTCCGGCCAGGTGATGGTGCGCATCGGCAACGATCCCGCGATGCAGGAAATCGGTCAGCTGACGATCGCCAACTTCGTCAACGAGGCCGGTCTCGAGCCGCAGGGTGACAACCTCTTCAAGCAGACCCCGGCTTCCGGCGACGCGATCGTCGGCACGCCGGCGGACCCGGGCTTCGCGCAGATCAAGCAGAAGTATCTCGAGGCGTCCAACGTCGATCCGGTGAAGGAAATCACCGACCTGATCTCGGCCCAGCGCGCCTACGAGATGAACTCCAAGATCATCCAGGCGGCCGATGAAATGGCGGCCACGGTGAGCAAGAACCTCAGGTAACGAAAGAGGGGGCAAACATGATGTTTCGCCGATCCGCAGACATCAAGGTATCGAAGGGCGACAGCGCATCCAAGGCGCTTCGTCTGGCGGCTGGCGCCTTGCTTGCCGCCACTTTCCTGTTGCCTTCGGCGAGCCTCGCGGAGCGGCCAACCGCGGTGATCCCGACCCGGACGATCTATCCGGGCGAAACGATCGACCGCAGCCGCGTCGAGGTTGTCGACGTTACCAACCCCGATCTCGCGGACGGCTACATCAGGACCCTCAACGAAATCGATGGCAAGGTCACCAAGCGCACGCTTCTGCCCGGTCGGGTGATCCTCGCAAACGCACTGCGCGAGCAGTATGCCGTCGAGCGCGGCTCCACCGTGCGCCTCGTCTTCAGCAATGGCGGCCTGACTATCAGCGCCGCCGGATCACCGCTCCAGGATGCCACCGTCGGCGAACTGATCCGGGCGCGCAACATCGATACCGGCATCATCGTTTCCGGAACGGTAATGGCCGACGGCACTGTCCATGTGGTGGCGAAATGAAAATGCTTGCCTGCAAATGGTTCCTGACGCTGGCCGTCGCGATCTCGACGGCGCTGACGCCGGCTTTCGGCGCGTCCAGGATCAAGGACGTCGCCTCGCTCCAGGCGGGACGCGACAACCAGCTCATCGGCTATGGCCTCGTCGTCGGCCTTCAGGGAACCGGCGACAGCCTGCGTGCCTCGCCGTTCACCGACCAGTCGATCCGCGCGATGCTGCAGAATCTCGGCATCTCCACCCAGGGCGGCGATTCCCGCACGCGCAACGTTGCGGCCGTTCTGGTGACGGCGACGCTGCCGCCGTTCGCAAGCCCCGGCAGCCGCGTCGATGTGACCGTAGGGTCGCTCGGCGATTCCACCTCGCTTCGCGGCGGCACCCTGGTGATGACCTCGCTCTCCGGCGCGGACGGCCAGATCTATGCAGTCGCGCAAGGGTCCGTCGTCGTGACGGGCTTTGCCGCGCAGGGCGATGCGGCAACCCTCAACCAGGGTGTGACGACGGCCGGGCGCGTGCCCAATGGCGCAATCATCGAGCGCGAGCTGCCGTCCAAGTTCAAGGACGGCTTCAACCTCGTTCTGCAACTGCGCAACCCGGACTTCTCGACGGCTGTCGGCATGGCTGCGGCGATCAACAAATATGCCGCCCAGCAATATGGCGGTCGCATTGCCGAGGCACGCGATTCCCAATCCGTGCTCGTCGAAAAGCCGAAGATGGCCGATCTCGCTCGGCTGATGGCCGATATCGAAAACATCGTGATCGAGACGGACGTCCCGGCCCGCGTCGTCATCAACGAACGCACCGGCACGATCGTGATTGGCCAGGACGTTCGCATCAACGAGGTGGCGGTGAGCTACGGCACCCTGACCGTCGAGGTCAGCGAGACGCCGACGGTGGTTCAGCCGCTGCCATTCTCGCGTGGACGAACGGAGGTGGAACCGAACACCACCATCAACGCGCAGTCCGATGGCGGCACGGTGGCGATCCTCAACGGATCGAGCCTTCGCTCGCTCGTCGCCGGCCTTAACAACATCGGTGTCAAGCCGGACGGCATCATCGCCATCCTGCAAAGCATCAAAACGGCCGGGGCCCTTCAAGCGGAGCTAGTGCTGCAATGACGGCGAACATGAACCCATCTTTCGGCAAGGTCCGCAATCTGTTGCTTGTCGGCGCGGCCGCCGCTTCGATGCTGACGATGCCCGGCGCCTTCGCCCAGGACGTTACCGCGCCTCCGGCAACCGACGCGACGCAGAATGAGATCCAACAGTTCTGCACGAATATTGCCGACGCCGCCCGCGACCAGCGCTACGTGCTGCAGCGCAAGGACCTCGAGACCTTGCAGGCAAGCATCGATGAACGCATCGCCACGCTGGAGAAGCGACGCGACGAATACGAGGACTGGCTGAAACGCCGCAACGACTTTTTGAAACAGGCCCAGCTCGGTCTTGTCGACATCTACAAGACGATGAAGCCGGATGCGGCTGCCGGCAAGCTGGAAATGGTCAATCCGGAGATCGCCGCTGCGATCGTCATGCAGCTGCCGCCGCGACAGTCGTCTCTGATCCTCAGCGAAATGACGGACGAAAGGGCGGCGATCCTTACCAATATCATCTCGAGCGCCAGCGACCCGAACACCTCGAAGGAACCATCATGAAAATGCGTCTAACGGCCGTGCTGACGGCGGGTCTCCTTGCCGGGTGTCAGAACCAGGCGTTCAACGAGATTGGTCGGGCGCCTTCGATGAGCCCGATCGGCAGCGGTCTGCAATATTCCCAGACGCCGCAGCTTGCCATGTATCCGAAGCAGCCGCGCCAGGTGGTAAGTGGCTACTCGCTCTGGAACGACCAGCAGGCCGCCCTGTTCAAGGACGCGCGCGCGATCAATGTCGGCGACATCCTCACGGTCGACATCAAGATCAATGAAGGCGCTACCTTCGACAACAAGACGGATCGCAGCCGCAAGAACAGCAGTGGCTTCAACGTCGGTGCCAACGGCAAGTCGGAGGCCAGCGATTTCGGCTGGGAGGGCGACCTGAAATATGGGTCGAATACCAAGACCGAGGGCGACGGCACGACCGAGCGTTCGGAAAAGCTGAGGGTGCTCGTCGCCGCAGTCGTGACCGGAGTTCTCGAAAACGGCAACCTCTTGATCAGCGGTTCGCAGGAAGTGCGCGTCAATCACGAACTGCGCATCCTCAACGTTGCCGGCATCGTGCGGCCGCGGGATGTCGATGCCGAGAACGTCATCAACTACGACCGCATCGCCGAGGCACGCATCTCCTATGGCGGCCGCGGTCGCTTGACCGAGGTGCAGCAGCCGCCCTACGGCCAGCAGTTCATGGACCTATTTTCGCCGATCTGATCGGCAGGGAACGGCAAGATGGAAGAATTGGATACCGCCACCGCGCCGAAGTCGCCGTCAAAGGTGATGACCATCGCGATCGTCGCCGTGCTGACGCTCGTTGCCGGCGGCGGCGGCTGGCTGGTCGGCGGCCTGCTCGCGCCGCCTCCGCCGAAGGAGCAGGTCGAGGCGACCAAGGAACCGGCCGCCAACGCCACGGGCGAAGAGGGCCTGCCGAAGCTCGCGACCGAAGCAAACGGTGTCGTTCAGCTGGAGCCGATCACCACCAACCTTGCCTATCCTTCGGAGAACTGGATACGGCTCGAGGTGGCGCTGCAGTTCGACGGCGCGCCCGATCCCAAACTGGCGGAACAGATCCACCAGGATATCGCCGCCTATCTGAAGACGGTCTCGCTGCAGCAGATTCAGGGGCCGCGCGGCTTTCAATATCTCCGGGATGACATTCAAGAGCGGGTTGACCTGCGCTCCGATGGGCGCGTAACCAATGTGATGTTCAGAACCTTCGTCATCCAATGATTCGATAAATGGTCCGGCTTGTCGCCTTCATAGTCGCCATGATGGCGATGTCCGGTATTGCCGGCGCCCAGAGTTTTCCCTCTGATATCCTGAATACACCTATCGACGGGTCGGCCGCCTCGTGGATCATCCGCACTTTCGGTCTTCTGACCGTTCTGTCGGTGGCCCCAGGCATCCTGATCATGGTCACCAGCTTTCCGCGCTTCGTGATCGCCTTTGCGATCCTGCGCACCGGCATGGGCCTCGCGACCACGCCGTCCAACATGATCATGGTGTCGCTGGCCCTGTTCATGACCTTCTATGTCATGGGGCCGACCTTCGATCGCGCATGGCGCGACGGCATCGATCCGCTCATGAAGAACCAGATCACCGAGGCCGAGGCGATCCCGCGGATCAGCGAGCCGTTCCGCGAATTCATGCTCGCCAACACCCGTGATAAGGACCTGCAGCTCTTCATCGATATTGCCAAGGAAAAGGGCCAGACGGTGGTCGTGGACGACAAGGTGGATCTGCGCGCTGTCGTGCCGGCCTTCATGATCTCCGAAATTCGCCGCGGCTTCGAAATCGGCTTCTTGATCATGCTGCCATTCTTGGTGATCGACCTGATCGTTGCCACCATCACCATGGCCATGGGCATGATGATGCTGCCGCCGACGGCGATCTCGCTGCCCTTCAAGATCCTGTTCTTCGTGCTGATCGACGGATGGAATTTGCTCGTCGGCAGCCTGGTGCGCTCCTTCAGCTAGATACCCGTCATCAAAGGTTTGCGGATTTCGGATTAACGGGACAGCGATTCCGGTAAATCCCGGACAGTCGTTTCACTAAATCGCGGACAGTCTTGCGGGATCGACTTTCGTTCGCCTGGTTGATGTCATTTGTTATTGATTTCGGC